>Ga0180219_1000018_pt1 | contig 372461 bp, 359 predicted proteins | sample eDN3rd30CBELigMG_FD_151338 | JGI IMG/M metagenome (GOLD analysis project Ga0180219, IMG submission 151338) | Enriched Miracle-Growth compost microbial communities from Emeryville, California, USA - eDNA 3rd pass 30_C BE-Lig MG (version 2)... ...
ATCTCTGTCGAAACCACTGGCTGCTGGCGTGTAGACTGGTCGGGCTTTATGGGCCCTTGGCGCAGTTGGTAGCGCGCCTCGTTCGCATCGAGGAGGTCAGGAGTTCGAATCTCCTAGGGTCCACCCACACGCGTATTGAATTCTTGCGTTCACAGGAGTTGGTTCTCAGCGCATGGGCATCAAAACGCGGCTTTTTCCTGGTGATCGACGATCGCTTTGATCGGTTCGAGCTGGTGGAACGCCAAGAGGCCCTTCGACGGAGTCGTCGAAGGGCCTCTTGGGTTGTTTCGGGCAGCCTCGTGCTGCCGGGGTCTTGCTATTTCTGTAGCGCGTTGAGCTGCTAGCTCAGTACGGGGTGCTTGCGGCGGCGGTCACGTTGTCGTTCGGACTCGCGGCGGTCGTGCACCGCTTGTTTGCGAAGCCAGCGAATGCGCTGAGCCGCGGACGCGGTCCGGGCCCTTCGTCCTCGAGCGTTGGGTGGGGCGTCGAGGGTGCCGGACTCGTGCAGACGCTCGACGCGTTCGAGTAGCCAGTCACGAATGGTCTGGACGTTGTAGGCGCTGACGATGACGGACAGGTCGAGGACGTGCCGGGCGAGGCCGCGGCCCTTGCGGTGGCTGGCACGCTTGAAGTGGAACTTGTCGCCGGTGACGGTGTAGCGGGACTCGACAATGTTGCGTCGGTTGACGTGCTTGTCCCACTCGGGCGTGTAGGGCTCGTAGTACTGCCCGAACGTGCCCTCGTCTTCCGGGGTAAAGGTCACGGACTGCTTGTTCGTGCAAATGGCGCCGGCCTCGTCCATGTTCGGTGGGTTCTCAACCGGAAGCAGGCTGCGACCTTCTGGAACAACGCTGGGCGACTGTGGCTTGAGGGCGCACTTGACGGTGGCACTGGGACCCACGGCCGGACACATTCTCTTGACATTGCCGCGAATGTCGCGGGTCTCCTTGTCACGCAGCGCATAGGCGCGGCGTTCGAGCATTTGGTCCCGGTAGGACTGCTCGACTTCAGCCAGCGCCGCTTCTTTGGCTGGGCCAGACATGGTAGCTCGAATGCGCCTGCGCTCAGCAGCACGCCAGGTGCGAACGTCCAGGTGTGGGGCAGCAGGACAGTAGTACCGTCCGTCGGAGAAGGCGGCTCCGTGAACACCGTCTTGTTGCTGCAGACCGGTCTCGTTCAGTTCGGAGGTCTTGCCGACGACCTTCCCGCCGTTGCGCCAAATGTAGGCGTGAAGTTCTGGGTTCCGGCCGCTGGCAAGGTAGGCCTGGTCACCGAGGACATCCTCGAAGTCGTAACCGCGACGCTCGTGGAAGTCCTTGAGCATGGCGAGCATGTTGTCGCCCGGCGACTCGTTCGGGTAGTGCACGAACGCGCCCGTCATGAGGTTGGGGAAGGCGTCTGGCCGGTCCGGGTCCGGCGAGGTCACCACCTGCGTTTCGGCCTCCACGCCCCACCCGAGCGACTTGACGCTCGTGCGGACACCGCCGTCGGCCGTCGGGAAGCGGTACGCGCGCTTGTGCATGCCGCCGTCCGGTTCCATGCCCATGCGCCGCTTCGGAGACGGCGTCTCGTCCTTGCCCACGTACTCGGGCGCACGGGCGTTGACCTTGAAGAAAGTGGCGTCTTGCATGACGGTGAGCTTCGCCGGCCAGAACTGGGCGGGGAGCTCGCGGGCCGAGGCCTCCGCGAAGTTGTTGGCGAACAGCCGGGCCCGCTGTTCCTTCTCAGCGAGCTCGTCGGCGTGCATGGCGCGCCATTCCAGAATGCGGTCCCAGTGCTCCTGCAACGGCTCCTTCCGGCGGTCCCATTGGACCTCGGTGCCGCGCTCGTCGAAGTAGCGGAACGGCCACGCGTCGAACGTCGCGACAATGGAGCGAATGACCCGGCGAACGGCCTGGGCAGCGGCCTCGGGCCAGGGCTGCGCCGCCTTCGGGTCCAGACCAAGCGCGACGCACTGCTGGTAGGTGAGTCGCTCGAACAGCACCTCCTGGACGTTCATGGCCGTCGGCGAGACGCCTTCGAACAGGCAAATCTGCAGCGCGGTGAGCACTTGCCGGTCGGTCAGCTTCCGCTTGGCTCCGCCTCGGTACTTCTGCGGGGCGGCGGCCTTCCACTCGGCGACGAGCTCGAGGTTGCCGCTGCGCTGGACGACGCGCATGGCGCGAGCGAACGTACTGCCGCGCACCTTGTCGCCGCGCCGGGTCGGGTCATCCATGAGGTCGTCGAGGTCGCCGGTGCCCAGCCCGAGCTGGACCGCCATGTTGTCCCACTGCTGGTTAGAAATCTCCCCGTGGTCGTACCTCACCGCGCACCCCCACGAGCGAACGCGACCGCCGCCGCGTTGGACACTTCGGGCAGGTGCGGCAGCAGGCGGGTCAGGAACGCGCCGGGCTGGTTGACACCGGCGAGGTCGACGAGCAGGTTCGCGGGCACACCGGTGGCGAGGTGTCCGAGCGCCCACGTCAGCCGTGCCCGCTGGAACGTCAGGTGGCCCTGCGCGAGCTCGGTGAGGGTCTTCGAGCGGCTGCCGGCGTCGGGCTTGAACGGGTAGGGGCCCTGCGAGGCGGCGGCTTCGGCGAGCCAGTCTTCGAAGTCGGCGCGCACCGGCACGACCCGCTCGCGTTCGCCGTCGACATGGACCGCGTGTCCGCCGTCGGAGAGCACGTGCAGGTCGCTCGTGCGAGTGCGGGCGACCTCGTCTCGGGTCAGGCCGCAGCCAAGGGCGAGCGCGACGACGGTTCGACGGTCGCGCATTCGAGCCGCCCAGCGGCGAATGCCACCGACGTCGGCCGGCGAATAGGGCAACACCGGAATGGAGGCGCGGTTGCGGCTGCGGTACTCGTTGCGCGGGGTGTCCAGACCCCCAATGCGACGCAGCAGGCGCCGCTCGTACTCCACCACGGGTGCGGTCAGCGTCTGAGCGCGTACTTCCGTGTAGTAGTCAATGACGTCGGCGCGCCATGCGGCGTCGAACGTGTAGCCAGCGGTGCGCAGCCAGCGCGCGTAGGGCGCGAGGCACACTAGCGAGCGTTCTGTCATTCGCGGACCGGTAATGGCTGAGGCTGCCACGCTCGACTTCACGAACTCGCCAAGCGGCGCCCACTCCCGCTCCGACATGCGCGGCCGGTAGGAGGCCACGACGTCGGCGTCGGTCCAATGCTCGGGCAGGTGTCGTCCCATGCCTGCTCTATGCGCGCCGATTTTGAAAATTCGACGCACCAGTGGGCTGAGATAGTCTGATGCGCATTCAGATGAGAAATATGAGCATGAATAAGCATTCAGAATGTTATGTTGGCTGGCATGCCACGGCCGCGAACCCAGCCGGTAACCGGACCGCGCGCGCTGCTGGTCGACCACTTCCGGTTCGGGCGGGACAGCGGGCCAGAGCGGTGGCGGCCTGACGCAGCTGCGCAGCAACTCGTGGCCGCACAATGGCAGGACCGTGCGGTGCGGCGCCTTCGAGCCCGCTTGGCGGGTTCGTCGCATGCGGCGTTCGCCGCGCGACTGGGATGGCGCCGGGAACGTCTTTCGGCGTTGCTGACGGGCAGTGCATGGGCGAGCCTGCCGGAGGCGTTCGTCCTCGCGGAGGTTGCGGAAATCGCATTCCAATCGCCGAACCGGGTCATCATCGCCTACCTCCGGGAACAACTCAGCTCCCTGGAATCCGACGAGGCAGCCACGCGTCATATCGGGCAAGGCCCTGCAGACTCGACACCCCAGACCAGGTGAGCAGCTCGACTACCGTCGCGTCCTGCATCCGCTCCACGAGCCAGCTCGCCCGCATCCGCTGCACCACGATGCCGAGCTGCGTGCCGCCCTCTCGATGCACGAACCGGGGGATCAGGTTCTTGTCGCGTCGCGCGGTCGACTCGAACAGCCACGCGTCCTGCGGATCCTGCCGATCGGCGATGAGCGCGCCCAACCAGTTCTGCCACGCTGCGGCGATCGGGACCGTGCGGTCGGCGACCTGAACGCACCGGGCGCGGTCCTCGTCCATGACGAGGTCAGCGCATCGCACCAGGCCGATCTCCCGGCTCGCCAGCCCCGCACCGAAACCCAGACCGAGTAGTGCCTGCGCCGACCGCCGCCGATGGTCGCGCTTGCTCAGCGCCCAGCCGCGATAGTCCCGCACCTCCTCAGCCGTGCACGGCCGCCAGGCTCGCGACCCGGACAGTGGCATCCGCTGCGCTGGCGCCGCAACGCCGATGACCTCTCCCACCCGCCGCAGCATCGCCCGACGCTTGCCCAACGAGGCCTGATGCTCCGTGTCGGTGCGCGCCAGGCCCGCCTCGATCACGTCCAGTCGCAGCACGACGGAGACCTCCTGCGGGAAGCCCGCGATCACACAGGCCCATCGGATGTGATGCGCGAGGTGGTGGATCACCTGCACTGGATTCGCTGGCGCCAACCTGGGCGCCGCCGCGCGCGCGAGCTCGCGAACAAACGCCTCGATCTGCACCCACTCGTGTTGCGGCAGGCGGGGGACATACCGGTTGATCGCTTCAACACCGCACTTCGGATCGTCCGCGCGGGACATGAGCGATCTGAACTCGGTGGCAGCCCTACCGATGGAGCTCGGGGCTCGCGCATCCGGCCCGGTCGCGCTCACGGGTCGTCGATCTTGTTGATGAACCGCACCCTTTCGATGCCGCTGAGGATCTGGATGCCGGCGGGCAGTGGTGGGTCTTCCAGGCGTGTGAGGGTGTCGGCGGCGACGATGATCGCGTAGTCGAGATCGCTGTCGATGGCCGCATCCCATTCGTCGCGCACGTCAGCTTCGGGCACGTTGTCGCGCACATACTCATGTGCGGCGGCGCGGATGGCGTCGGCGTCGGTGAACTGGATCGTGAGCTCAATCTCGAATCGCGCGAGATAGGGCTGTGGTTTCGGGGTCTCGGACGTGCTCATGCGGTCACCACCGTCAGGTCGATGGTGACCGGGCGACCCGTGTGCCCGGCCGGCAGGGCGCCGCCGCGGTAGCGCTCGTCGGCGCCCCACACGAGGTAGCGGTCGTGGGTGAGGGGCAGTCGGTGCAGGAGGTGGTCGACCAGCTGCCGCCAGTCGGTATCGGGGAGTTGTCCCGCTTGGGCCGGCACGAGTCCGATGAGCGATTCATAGGCGCAGTCGTGGACACCGATCAGTTCAATCCGGCCGGCGACGTCGATGACGTCGATGGTCTCGGCCATCTCGTACCGGTGGGTGACGAGTTCGGCGAGCAGTCGGATCACGTCGGATGGGTCGGCGGGCTCGGGCAGCTGTGCGATGGTGCGGCGCAGACGGGCCGCTTCGCGGGCCACGCCGGTAGTGGGGGAGGTCATGATGGGTTCCTTTCGTTAGGGGGTTTGCATGGATGGGTATGCGCGGTGGGGTTGGCTTCAGGTCAGTGGCAGCACGAAGGGCCAGTCCAGCGGGACGTCACCGCGGGCGCGGGCCTGGGGATCGTGGGAGACGTAGCGGGCGTCTTGCAGCGGCAGAGTGCGAACGGCGAACCGCACGTAGGTCCACCAGTCCTCGGTGGACAGAGGCAGCGCGGAGGGTTGCGCGGTGTGCTCGTCCAGGGCCTCATCGTGCGGGCCGCGCACCCCGAGGAGGGTGAGCGTGCCGCGGTGCACGCGCAGATCGATAGCGGTCGCGGTCGGGTAGCGCTGCAGCACGAGGTGGGCGAGGAGATCGATGACGACGTCACCGAAGCGCAGGTTGGCGGCGGGGTCGTCGGCGAACGCGAGCGGATCGGCCAGCCATGCGGCGATCGTCTCGGTCAGCTGCGCGCGCTGCGCTTCGGCGACGAGCGGGAGCGGTCGCTGGTGCGCCTTGCGGGACGGGGTGCTGGAGGTGGTCATGAGGTTCGTTCCTTTCGTGGCGGATACTCCGCTTCACCCGTAGGTATGCGCGGTGTGGCGCGCAGGGCGTGCACGAGCGGAACTCGCGTCCATCTGCCGCCTGCGAATCGCCCAGTTCTGGGCGGGGAATGCGCCTCCGGTGCGGATCGCACACGCTGCACGGGGCCGGCACATGGCAGGATGTGAGGGAGTCACTCGGGATCGTCGGCGCCGCTCAGGGTTCGCATCCGGACGAGGACGACCGGCGGGACAGCGATGTGGCCTTCGCGCAGCAACGCCAGCGTGCGACGCGTCACACCCAGCTGCCGCTGGAGATCGATATCGCCCAAGGAGGAAGTCTTCACGAGTTCCCGGAACTCGCGAGCTCGCTCGTTAGCCGAATGCGCATCGAGTGTGAACGCGTCCACCCGCCGCGATGCCACATCCAGCAGTGCGACGGAACCGGCCTCCCATTCCATGTTCAAGACCTCACTGCGCACCTGCCGGGTCGTCCCGTCCGCCAGCGACAGGGTCGCGTCCGCCGTGAGGCGCAAGTGGTAGTGACCCGAGATGACGAGGCCGCCGTCGGCGAGGACGCTGACCACTCGCTGCGTGAAGATCTCTTGCGCGCGGTGCGCGTACTCAAGATCTCGGGGATCCCACCAGTGCGCCGTGCCCGCAAGGCGTTCGGCGAGCTGCGGCGTGGCGGGCGCATCATGCGCGAACACGATCTCCACAGGCGCGTCACCGAGCGCCAGTGCGGCGGCCTCGTCGGGGCTCGGCAGTTCCTGTGGCCACCAGGATCGGCCAAGGACTCGGTGGGACCGATCGACCGATGCGGCCCCGGCGAGCCACCCGACCGGATGTCCTGCCGCGACCATTCGCCCGGAGGCGGGCAGTAACCAGATGCGACCCAAGCGTCGGATCCCGTCCACATCTGCCGGGAGCGCGTTAATGAGGTCGTAGTTCTCGTGATTACCCAGCACCACGAGGAGGTGCATGTCGACCAGCTTGAGGACCTCGTTGACCAGACGCATACGGTTGTGCTGCGCGTCGCCTCGGCTGAAGAGCAGTCCCAGATCGCCCAGCTGCACCAGGGCGGTCGCGCCGCGGTCGGCGAGCACCCCGATCGCGGTCTCCAGGAACGCCCGGTTCGCGTGGACGTCACCGATGAGTCCGACCCGGTGACCGAGGTCGATGTGAAGCGGTCCGACGGTCATGGCGTCTCCCCGGGGTCGGTGACCGGGATCGAAGGGTCCGGATCGGTGGTCGTGTGACTGGCGAGCGCGGTGCGGATGTCGTTCACGAAGTCATCGACGACCCAGCTGCCATACAGGTCGACGTCGCGGGCCAGGCGCGCGTGGAGGCGCTCCATGCGTCGCCGGGCCGCGCCAAGCGCTCGTGGCGAATAGCCGGCGAGCGCATCCAGCAATGCGGGGAACACGGACGGAGGATTGTCCCCGCGCGACGCGAGTGCGGCGAACTCGCGTGCGACGCGCAGGATCTCGGCGAACACGGCCGCCTGCTCGGCACCCATCGGCGCGGCCGCGGTCTCCCGCAACCGGAACACCACGAAGTGGGTGCGCCCCGCCAACACGGCAGGGTCATATCGACGCTTCGCCTGCAGCCCGGCCCGTGCCACGAGCAGCGCCCGATAGGCGTCCGCATCCAGACCGAGTTGGACCGCCTCGACCGACAGACCCACTGCGATCGCGTCCTTCACTCGAGCGTCGCGGCGAGCAAAGCGCTGTAGCTGCCGAGCCCGCGCCGCACGCTGACGGCGCCGCATCCGCGCCTGCTCAGCGCGCAGTCGGGTGCGTCCTTCAGGTGCAGCCACGGTCGCAAGCCACGCATCGACCTCGGCCATGCGCGCCGACGTAATGCCGATATCCGGGTCCGGGGCGATCGTGAGCGTGAGGCCCGGATCGCGACGATGCGAACGCAGGCACTCGACTGTCTCGCCCCGCCCCAAGTCCAGATTGTCATCGACCCACACCAGATCTCGACCCCGATACCGCTCCAGCAGGCGCTGAGCCTTCCACTCGGCTGAAGTGCGGAACTCCAGACCATCGCTTGGTGTGCTGACGGTCGCGACCGGCAACTCGGGGATGCCGAGCAGGGGTGCAAGATGCCAGTTCGCGGTGTGTTCCCACGTCGATGCCCACACGACCTCGATGCCCGAGGCCAGCAGACGATTGATCCACCCGCCGACGCCGCCGGCGGGCACGATCGGAATCGTCCCGGCCGACGGTCCGGCATGAAACGGAGACCGGAACACCTGCTCCTCAGCTACCGCGATCGTCACCCGCACCGCACCAGGTGCGAGTTCAGGCTCTCCGGCATTCGTATCCCGCGAGGTCGGACGCGTCCGATTTCTCAGAATCCGAATCACGCCGTCAACATCCAGCGCGACCACCGGTCCGGGCTGTGATCGGCCGCTCACTGTGCATCCCCCGCATCGATTCCGGGCGACTCCGGGGAACGAGTCTCAACGCTGACCACCGCCGTCGTCATCCGCGCGGTGAAATCCGTCAGCTCCGGATCACCCAACGGCTCCAGCAAGAACGACATCGGCCGGCCGATCACGATCGGAGCACACCCGAACACCTCGATCCACTCCGCGTCGCGACGCAACGACGCGCACACCACATCCGCCACCGGATCGAACCGGGCAGGAAGACGCCGCAACCGCGCACCGCTTGCCGCGTCATCGATCTCGTAGGTCGTCCCGGAGCGAGTGCGCACCCAGAACACGAGCCCCGACCCGTTCAACTGCCACATGCCGACGTCATCCATGTAGTCCTCCCGTCGCCTCCGGATCGAGCACGTTACCTAGATCCGAACGAGCAGGTTCGCCGAACACCTGACACCCCGCCAGCACGGACCGCAGGACTGGCCGATGCGCCGTGCACGACCCTCAGTGATCGGGGAGGTCGGTCTTGGATCCACCATCGGCGGGAGGCCGCGCCGGAATGATCCCGAGCGCTGCAGCCACCTGCAGCCGCTCGTACGCGAGGCGCCTACGCGCGGCACGCGCACGCAACTCCGCAGCCCACACACCCAGGCTGCGTTCGGCCGGCTCACTCGCATGACGACGAGGAGGACGACCGTAGCGTGCGACGAATGCGGCGTACTCGGTGGCCCGCGCTTCGAACCGCTCCGCGTGAGAATCCCACACCCAACCAGGGATCGCGCTCAGACGCTCGACACGCTCCCGTGACAGCTGACCGAGCCGACGCCGTTGATACCGAGCCCAGTTCGCCATGCCTCGCTCAGCCGGAGCACTTGACCGCGGCATCCGCCCCCAACGCGCCACAAACGCCTCGAACTGCGCGACCCGTTCCAACCATCTCGATACATGCACACCACGGGTATGCGCGGTGCATTCGGATCGTCGGTCGTCAGAGCATTACTTCATTGCGACCACCGACCAAGGTGGTCATGCCCCCAGGGGCACCCTCCGTCTCGTGCGGAGCAAAGTGAAGTGAGTGGTGAAGACAGGTGGGCAGTGGCGTCCACGGAGACGGTGCCGGAAGATGAGCTATGCGGGTCGTCAGCACATCGGATTCCGACCCCAGCTTCGACTCATTCGTGGTCGGCGGGAGCAATCGGTTCGCGTTCGCTGCTGCAGTTGCCGTGGCGGAGGCACCGGCTCGGGCGTACAACCCGCTGCTGATCAAGGGACTCGGCGGAGTCGGCAAGACCCACTTGCTGCACGCGATCGCCCAGGGTTTGGTCGGAATGCACCCGGCGTCGACCTCCGCCTGCATCTCATCCAGCGCGAGCTCGTCTGACCCGGACGAAGTTGCGGATCGAGTGGCTGAGCACTGTCGGACGGGGATCAGCCTTCTGCTGATCGACGATGTCGACGCCCTTCTGGATTCCCCGGGCACTCCCGCTTTGCTCGGCGCGATCGCCGATGCGATCGCCACGGGGGTCCAGGTCGTGCTCGCCGGGGAACTGTCCGCCCGGGCCGCGCATTTGTCCGAGCGGCGGATCATCAAGGATTTCGAATGCGGGCTGGTGGCCGACATCCAGCCGCCGGACCTCGAGACGCGACTCGCCATCCAGGGGCGACGGCACGCATGATCTACAAGGCGTCGCCATCCCGATCAGGAAGTCCAGCCAGGCGGTGTCAGCCTCAGCGACGAGGGCGGTGCCGCGCGATTCTGGGAGCGATCATCCGATCGCCGAGCCGATCAGCATGGCGATGATGAGCGCGGAGGTCATCAGCGCTCCGATCGCATCTTTGAAGCCAAGTGCCTCATCGACCGCACCGAAGCCCGGAGTCACGTCGCTCAGGCGCAAACCGTGTAGCCGTTGACGCACTCGGCCTCGTGTTCTCCAAGCCACGGCAGCGAGGTCACGGTAGGTCACCCCCTTGAGCGGACCGGACTTCGAAATGGAGGTGCCGGCAAGCGGACTTGCCGGTGCTGCGACATCCGCGATCTATTGGCCCGCTCTCTCGTCTTTCGGGTTCGTCGTTGCCTGTAGCTGGACTCGTGGCGCCTGACCTCCTGGCGTCCGGGGGATCGAGGTCATGGGACGCTCCGCTTGTCCCGCAGTTCGATGAGGCGAGCCTTCATTGCTTCATGCGATTCGTCGAGCCCGACGACCTTTAGCGACGCGATCAATACGTAGAGCTCGTCGAGGGTTTCGTTGCTGGGGCGGCGTCCATAGGCGCGGAATCTGTCCTCGATCTGGCTGATCAACCACCGATCGTGGGCGCCGAGCTCCATGTCGTCAGTCATGACCTCGGGGAATGACAAGAACTGGTGCAGCACGAGCACGGCGTCGTCGATGGACTCCGCCGACACCAGCAGCGTCTTCGCCTTCCCGATTCCAGCTGGGTTCGTGTTCGACCGAAGCAGTTCTTCAAGGAGCACCCGGCCGAACTTTCCGAAGTGGAGGGTGAACTCCTTCCGGAAGACGGTGGCCATCACGTAGGCGATGTGCGCGAGGTTCGCGGACTTGTGCCCCCACCGGTCGGCCTCGATGTCGGCGAGCTCCAGGATGCTGTCGATGTCGTCTTGTTTGAGCACCCGGCTCGCTCCTTTCATCGGTCGTCCAGCAGGCATTCGACGCGGACGGCCCAGTCTGGTGTCGGAGGCAGCGTGTGGCCTCGACGACCGAGCAGGCCGACGATGACTACCGCGCCGGGCGGTGGGTTCTGCGGCCATGGAGTATCGCCGTCGGTGAGCACGATCGCGACATCGGGTCGCGGACGTTCGTCGGCTATAGCGGCGAGGCCGATGCGCATATCGGTGCCGCCGGCGCCGATCAACCTCGCGTCCTTGGCGCCTCGCAGGTTCTCCGTCGCGTGCACGGCAGCATCAACGGAGTACATCGTTACCCCGGATCCGACGACACCGAGACTCTGGATCACACCATCCACTTCGCCGAGAGCCTGGGCGAGCAGACGGTCGTCGACACTCCCCGAGGTGTCTATCACGATCGAGATGCGCGGCGCGGGTCGGTGTTGACCCGGCATCACGACGTCCCGCACCGAGCTCGCTCGGCGAGATGGACGCGAGTAGGTGTAGTCACCCCGTCCAGCCGCCCACGCCACGGCGCGCCTGACTGCCGAATGGAGCACCTGCTCCCAGGGGGTCTCCGGTTCAAGCACCTCACGCACCCAGCGCAATGCACCGCCCGGATCGGTGCCGCGCTGCTCGGCGTGATCGCGGTACTCGATGGCGACCCGCTCTCGGATCGAGCGCGCTTCCATTTCGTTGACCGCGCCGACGTCGGTGCCGGGACCGTGTTCATTCGTCCTGGGGATTCCGTCGGCCCCGCTGCCGCAGCCGTCGGAAGGGGACATGTCACTCTTGCCCTCGTCGTCGTCACCCTTTGCAGGAAGACCAGAGAGCTTCGCGAAATACTCCTCTGCCGAGCATCCTTCCGGCAGCCGACGCTGGGCCGCAGTCGGGAGCCCATGCGGGCGCACGTGGTCCTCGTCGAGCGTGTGCGAGACGGCGATGTCCGCCGCCTGGTCCCACGTCATCGCAGTCGTCCGATCCACTCCCATGGATCGAGCACGGTTGGTGTGATCGGAGAGCAGGTGCCAGGCGATGTGAGCGAGTTCCGCACCCACCTCGGGGACGGTTGCCTGGGAGAACCACTCTGGGTTGATGTAAATCCGCCAGAACTCGTCGCAGGTGACCCGGGAGACCTCCGCCGACTCGATGGCGATCAGGGCGTAGACGGCGTGTGCAAGGTACGGCAACCCACGGGGGCTGGTTGCTGTCTCCGGTCCGTTCGGCGTGCTGATAAGCCAGAGCTTCGCTGCTGAGAGCTTGTTCGCGTCGAGGGCCACGGTCACAGGAGTCCTGCCAGCTGGAGTGCAGGGGCGAACACCTTGATCGATCCCGGCACCGAGGCCCCGCCGGGACGGAGCGCTGGCCGGAGCAGCGATCGGACCACCGGGACGGCCGGATCGATGGTCGCCCCTTCGGCGTTCGCCGCTGCTGCACAGACGTCGATCGCCGCCGACCAGCGCTCGGTCGTCGGGTTGCGAGAGAACGCGGCGAGGACTCCCTGGAGGGTGACGTAGACCCGGTCCGAGCGCATGCCTTCGAACTTCGCGGCACTCGGGTCGGCGAGGAGCACCTCGGGGTCGGGCAGGTCGTTTGCAGAGGTCCACTGGATGTACTCGTGCGCGGCGGTGTCGCCGACGGCGCCTGCAATGAGCAGGTGGCGCACCGCAGCGTCCGCTTCGACGCCCTTGGCCAGGGCCGCGAGCCGCGCGGCGTAGTCCCAGCTTCGCGGGGACGGGTATGCCTTGCCTCGATCAGCAGCGTTCTTCGGGATGGCGCTGAGCTGCGACTCTCGAGCGCGGAGGAACCCGGTCACCAGGACGCGCTCGTGGTCGAGAAGTTGCTGGTAGTTCTTCGGCAGGTCGTGCACGGGCAGGGACGGCCAGTGCCCCGTCACGAGTCCCTCCGCGTACACCTCGTAGGGCATTCCCCAGTTGAGGTGGACGAATCGGTTGGCCGTGGGCGCGGCGAGCTCCCAGCCTGCGGCCGCGACATCGGACGGGTTGGCGGCGGCGACGAAGGAGACCGTCTCCGGGAGCTCGACCGACCCGACTTCGTAGTGGGTGAGCGGGCGAAGGGCTGCTGCTTGGAGAGCGGGGCTCGCGGTGGAGAACTCATCGAAGAACGCGATCGACGGGCCGTCATGCTCGACGAGGCGCCGCGCCCACGCGGGTGGCGCGAGTTGGACCGTGCCGTTCGGCATGATCACCGGCAGGCCGTTGAAGTCCGACGGCTCGGAGTGGGTGATGGTGATGGTCTCGACGTGCCAGCCGTACTGGGCGGCGGATTCGATGCAGGCGGTCTTGCCTGCGCCGGGGTCGCCCCAGAGCAGGACCGGAATCCTGGCGCTGACGCAGATCCCGAGAGCTTCGATGTGGTTGTCGTATTCGGTGCGTGTGCGGATGTTGATGCTCACTGGCTAGTGGCTCCTCTTTCTTTGGTGTGCTGGTTGATTGACGAGCTGGATGAATCGGACATCGGTGGCGGTCTGGATGCCGCGTCTCACGGCCTCCTCGATCATGCCCACATCGGGTGTGAGCGCGAGCATCACAGCAAGTTCTGTGCGAGATGGCGCGGACGGACCGAACTTGCGCAGGGCATTGGCCGTCCAGTCGAGCAGCCAAGGTGCGGGGCGTTCGAGCAGGACACGGTGCGCCTCGAGCAACCGGTAGTGGATGCTCGACGGCACCACCCCGAGCTTCGACCAGATGGTCAGCCAGCGCGCGGCGCTCGTGCCGCTGATGCCAGGTCGGTTAGCGAGTTCGGCGAGTGACTGGATCGGCACCTCGGCGTCGAGCGCTCCGATCGCATCGCGATCGCCGATCCCGAGCTCGTACATGCGCCATACCGTCTCTGCTGGATAGCGCTCCCAGTACCGGTCCCCCTGACCTACCGCCCAGATCGCGAAGTCGCGAGTCGGGTAGCAACTGATCACGTTGGTGAGCCAGTCGGGGTCGATGTCGTCGAAGTGCGCCTTCAGGTAAAATTCCTGAGGAAGCGGCCAGGACTCACGCGGCAGGGAGCGGGCGATCTCCGCAACCTGGGTCGGAAGCACTCCGTGTTCCCATAGGTCGAGGTACCCCTCGGCACCATCGTCGATGTATCGGGGATCCCCCCGAGCAGACCAGTTTCGACCAGCCTGGATGAAGAGCTCCTTGTACATGCGCTCCTCGGCCTCGTCGATCGCGGGCTCGACGAGGCCGGTCGCCGGACGACGCAGCTGGTGCTCGGGGCTGATCTCGCGGCGCACGACATTCGCCAGGAAACGACTTGCAGGTTCCAGATCGGAGTCGTTCGCCTCCCAGGGATCACCGTCTTCCCGAGTCCAGCGTTCGTCACCCGCTCCCAGGATGGTGCGGTTCCTCCAGCGATGCCCGTCGAACGGCAGTCGGCCCGGTGCGCGCATCGCTTGGAGCGCACGTCGGAACGCCGGCACGACCCGTTCAGTGAAGTGGAGGCAGGAGCACCATCCGCCCAGCGAGCGAGCGACGCGCTCGGCATCGAGGTCGTGTGGCGCCTCGACTGACCAGTCCGGGCGGACCAGCACGCGGTGCGGGGTCCCGAACCGGTCGGCGGCGGTGGGTGTGCACTCGATCGTGATCCACAGCGGTTGATTCTCGGCAGCCGGCCCTGCAAGGGCGCGACGGGCGTTCTCGGATCGAGTGAGGCGAACGGTCACGTGGCACCTCCGTAGGTGAGATGTTCGACGGCGTTGTAGTACGCGCCGATGAGGTAGTCGGGCGGCAAGGGGAACGTGACAGGGGGTACGGCCGCAGCGATGCGCTCGGCGTGCTCGGGGAGGATCCCGCTCTTCCAGAGATGCATGTAGCCGTCCGGTCCGAGGGGGAGGAAGTCAGGATCAGCAGATTGGGCCCAGACTTCCCGCGCCACCCAGATCAACTGGAAGTACTGCGACCAGGCGGCGGCATCGACCCCCGGCACGCGCCACTCCGATGACTCGAACATGGCGGCGACATGCTCGGCAGAGATCTCGTGCCGAACCGCATCGCGAAGGCTCGCATGGTGATGAGGTTGATGACGGCAGGGGCCGTGCGTAGTGTTCAGCCACTTGCCCCGGATGTCGCGGCTGAGCATGAGGGGCTCGTGCATCACCGTCAGCACGTGTCGGTAGGCGGGCACCGTGGTCTCGACGAAGTGCAGACAGGAAGACCACCCGCCGAGTGCTCGCGCGATCTTCTCGGACTCCAGGTCGTGCGAGGTGGTCACCGTCCAGTCCGAGTGGACGACTGCAAGATGCGTGTCGCCGAGGTCGTCCGTCGGCAATGCAGTGCATTCGATCGGAAGGGCCAAGTCCAAGCCGAACGGTGCAGGTGTGATCACGCGATCCACCGCCCCTCGCGGTACTCGATGAACTCGGTCAGACTCCGCACACCCTTGCGCACGGCGTCGAGCAGCAAGGGACGGTTTCCGGCAAGGGCGAGCATCACGCCGATTTCGGTGCGCTCGATGACGGCGCCGACCTCCCGGGCCTCCGCGCGGGCCGCATCGACGGCGGTCTGGCTCGGCACGTGTTGATCGGCCCCGGACCTGGCCAACTCCGCAAGCTGCGAGGGGGTCGGATTGCACGCCGAGTTCGACCACGCCACGAGCATTCGGGCCGAGCGGCTCGACGACCATCCCGTCGCGGCCGCGACTTCCGGGACGAGGGTCAACGGGAGCCTGCTCTCGACCGCGATCCAGAATTCCTTCCGTGAAAGACCGAGACCGAGCCAGGCGCCCCACTCCGACGCACTGACGAAGGGCCCCGGAGACGGCGACCATGCGAGCCATGCCGCGGTGTCCGCATCTGGGCGGTACTGAAGCACAGCCGGAATCCACTGCGGATCGTGGCCGGAATAGGCGATGCCCTCGAAGTAGGAAACTGGCAGGGCTTCATCGACGGCTGCAGCCCACAACGCCATCTGTTCGATCTCGTCCGGGCGAATGCCGGCTCTCCAGAGGTGTTCGATACCTCCGACGTCTCGAACGCGGCGCTCCAGGTGGGAGAAGTGATCGAGGTTCGGTCTGCTGGTTGCTGCGACTTCGCGGATGATCGGCTCGATCAGCCAGATCGGCAGCCCTAGCCGGTTGGCGAGGTGGCTTGCGCTCACGGCGTGCTCGAACGCGGTGCGGGCGGAGCTGAACGACTTGTGCCCTCTGTGGCAGCAGACGGCCGATTGACCGACTGGCATGAGCCACTTCTCGCGGTCGTGCCGCTGGAGAGCTGGGCGAAGGTGGCGGGCGACCTGGGGCAGGAGGGGCGAGAGAAGTGGGAGCACCATATCGACGAGCACGACGCAGGAGCTGTATCCGCCGAACGCCATCGCCACGCGCTCCGCATCCAGGTCATGGGGAGTCGCCACCGACCAGTCGTCGTGGATCGTGATCTCGTGGCTATTGCTCTCGAGGCCGGTCGGAGTGGGTCGGCACTCGACGGTGACGATGAGATCACCGCGCCAGGGCGTGCGCTCCGAACGAACTTCGATGCGTCCCGCGCGCGGGCGGCTGTTGGTCGGAGCGGCGGTGTCAGGCGGAGTCATTGAAGTCCTCGGCGGGTCGAGTGCGGACGATGCGGACGGGCGCTCCCGGAGCGCGACGACCACCGGCCGTGGACATCGTTGAAGTCCACGAGTGTAGGGCGCGTCGTTGCGGACGCACGAGAGGGCCGAACCTGACCTTCTGTTGAAGGCAGGCCGACCCTCCGGTTGCGACTCGCGGGGTGCTCAGGAGCAGCCTCCGTACCACTGACAGCTGTGCTGCGAGGTCCCGCGACCCAGGCGGATCGCTTCCTTGCACCACTGGCATTGGACCACTCCGGCCCGGACACAAGCGCATGCCATCGACATCACCTCGCTTCCGCGAGCACGAGATCGGAAGCGATATCAGCGGTTGCCGGCGGCTCAGGAGCGCGCATCAGCGGAGCGCGCAGTCTCCCGCCGACGAACGCGCCATTCGATATGAGTTCGACGAACTTGCCAGGGGTCATGGGTGATATGCCTTTCGTGGAGAGTCATCGGAGAACGCGCAGCAAAGAATGTGTCGGGGTGAGATGACCGGCCTCAGGCCGTCATCGTCCGTTCCGGATCTCACAGGATTCGACACTCTTGGGTGTTCCGTCACGGGTTGCCCTTCGTGGCGAGGAAGTCGGGCGGGCGAAGGCGATAGCTGTGCCATCGAGTGAGATGAGGGAGACAGCTGCTGGCAGGTCGGCGTTCTGCGTCGCGAGCACGAGCGCGCTGCACGGCCACGGCGGGCGCTGGACGATCGCCCGCATCGCATCAACGACTGGAACATCCACTCGAGTGCCGGCGCAGATCAGCTCAGCGGAGAGGACCTTCGTGCCCGCGGACCATACGTCGACGGCGAAGGTTCTGGCGGCGGGGCTGTACGTGGTCCAGATGTCGCCGATGACGTTCGGCAGAGAGGGGTCGTGAAGCCCGGAATGGACAGACTCTGCGAACCAGTCATCTTCGACCACCTGCACGATGTGCTGAGGCGATGCTCCCGCGAACTCGCCGAGTCGTCCTTCGTTGAACGCAGCGGTCGAGCCGGCCCCGATGTGGAATCCGGTGATCATGGTGGATCCCGCCATGCCGCCGAGCGCGCCGCCGACGAGATAGGGGACCAGCCCAAGCACTCGGTTTCGGCCCGAGGCAGGCTTAGTGACACCGCCCGGAGAGAGGAGGCCGAGCCGGAGCAAGAGGCTGATCCCGCGCGATCCGGCCCGGCTTCCCACGGAACGCAGGGACATGAGGAGGCGCATCACAGTTCCCAGCGGCCTGGCGCCGCCACGTCGCTGCGTTTGATGTGCGTCTTCGCCCCGTGCGCGACGAGTTCGGCTCGCAGCTTGGTGGCCGTCTCCAGCGTGACGGCGGTGACAATCGCACGACCCGGTGTCTGTGCCGCAATCCTCGCGTCGATCAGCCCCAAGTCGGTGGCCTGGCGGATCACCTTGATGATTTGGATCAGGCGCGGCCCTGTGTCGTCGAGGACGACGTCGAACCGCTCGTCTTGCTCGGAGACAGTGGCGGGCGATGGCTGGTCGCGGGAGCGCTCGTCCTGCCAGTTGTCGAGCATCGAGTGGAGGGTGTCACCCTCGGCCCGTTCCCGCTCTTTCGCGGATGCGATGCGCCGGGGCTTGGTCGTTTCCGCTGGGCGTTTCAGTGCCTCGACGATCTCTGCGTCGGTGGGCACTCTCGCGTCCGCATGTGGCAGCCATAGGTCGTCGACGGTCGCCTTGGCGACGGTCTCTGCCGCGGCTGCGAGCCGCTCGGGGGTCCATCCATCCTTCTCTGCGCGGTCGTAGTAGTCGATGTAGAGCGTGAAAGGATCGGTCGGCACTCCTCGTGATGAGAGCGAGGCTGCGGCCGTCAGGTCGGGGAGGCGAGTGAGCTCAGATGCGGACCAGCCGCCGAGACGGGTCGCGGCGGAACTGGCGATGTTGATCCCGGTGCGCAGGGAGATGAACGAGCCGACGTTCGCCTCGATCGCCCGCGCGAGCCGCGGTGTCAGGTTGTCTGCGGACTGCGAGGCGAGCATGAGCGCGAGCCCGTACTTGCGGCCTTCGGCCAGCAGGCGGTCGGGCGCTTCATCCTGGAAGAGGTGGGCCTCGTCGAAAATGACGAGCACTGGCACATTCCGGTTTTTCCGCAGGCCCATGGCGTCCCGCAGCTTCCGGAGGTAGATCCCGCCGAAGATGCCGGCGATCGGGTCGCCGAGCTGCGGCGATGCCAAGTCGACGATGAGGTTCGCGTTCCTGTCAAGCACTTCGGATATGTCGATGGCATCGACGCCGGTGCCGGTGCTCTCTCGAAGCGCCCGGGTTCGGTGCCACATCTGGAAGCGAGACTGATACCAGGAGACGAGTTCGTTCCACTCCTTCTCCGGCAGATTGCCGAGTTCGGCGGTCAGTCGACGTGCCGCATCAGGGTCGCTGCCTTCGATGGCGTTCGCCAGTTGGCGGATGTACCCCTGCCGCAGCAGCAGGGCCTGCACCACCTGGATGGTGAGTTTCGAGCCATAGACATGCCGGGCGGCCTCAGCGACGATCCAGAAGGTCCGCTTGGCGCGTTCACCGAACATACCTTCCTTACCGGGGTCGATTACTCGCTGCATGTGGTCGAGCAGCGCGTCGATGTTCTGCGCGAGGGAGTCCGAGTCGGTCGCATCGAGCACGTTCAGTCCGATGGGGTGCTCGTCATCCCAGTGACGGATGTAGTGCGTGCTGCGATCGGTGCGTGCTGCGCTGTGTGCTGCGAGTGCCTGCGCGACATCGCCATGCGGGTCGAGAGCGATCAATGGGTACCCGGTGTCGAGCCAGGAGATGCCGACGTTCTTGAGGAACGCTGATTTCCCCGATCCGCTCTTGCCCTCGACATAGCTGTGACGGCGCAGGTCCTGCGCATCGAGCGTGACGTCCACGCGGATGCCGCTGACATCGACGGCCGTGCCCAGGCGCACCGGCGTCGCCGGAGCAGGGAGCATCGGGTCGAGAGCCCGTGAGCCCGGGTCCGGCAAGCGACTCGAGATGCCGAGACCCTTGCCGTTACCGGCCGCGGGGACGCGGATCAGGGCTACCGCGTGGCCTTCCGCGACGGCGTGGCCCTGCAGGGCTTGGGTCGGGTCAGCCCAGAGTGCGTGCGCCTCGCGGACATCGATCGGCACGGCCTCGACCTCGACCGAACGCTTCGCGAGGCCGGCGAGGACGGCGGGCGAGACCGGAGCGTCGCTCGCGACGATGGTCCGAGCGCAGACGATCGCGCCGGCATACTCGGCGCGCGCCCCGCGCCCGATCACCGCGTCGATCTCGTCCAGGACGAGTCGCTGGTCGAGCGAGCTCGGAGCCATGAGAGCTGTGATGGCCCAGACGTCGTGTTGCGATCTCGACATTGCGCCGAGCAGCTCGCCGGCGGCGTCCAGACTGGGCTTCGGCTGCGCGAAGACGAGCTGATCGGCGGCCTTCGACTCGGTCAGCCAGGTGGGCTGGAACGCGAGGTCCTCTGCGCTCGCGGTGAACATCGGCGCCATCCTGATGCGCTTGAGTTCGTAGGCGTAGGCGATGTCGGAGGTCCACCGCTCTGCCTCCACGACCTCGCGCTCGGTGAGAGCAAGGGAGAGCGCTGAGGCGTACTTGAGATCCGATGCGGTGAGCGTCCCGGCTCCCTGCCCGAACACGTCGAACCAGGCTCGTACTCGACCCGAGCCTCCGGCTGAATGGAGCACCAGGCGAACGCCGGATCCCTCGGCCATGTATCGGACCAGGTGGACGATGTCGCGGGAATCGGTGACGGCGCGCTTGCCAGGCTCGTCACCGCGGAAGAGCGCTTCGACGTTGTAGCGGACGACACGGGAGAGCGGCTCCATTTCGCGGGACTCGTTCATCGCGCACTTCCGACTGCTGCGGTCTCGAGTGATCGGGAGAACCACCTGGCGGCTTCGCTGACGAGGAGATCGAGTTCCTCGTGCACGATCCGGGGATGGTTCGGCGCATGTGCGTCGAGCCAGGCGCCCGATGCGTCGTGGTCGCCGCTGTCGAAGAGCCGCTCGAACTCGTCGAGTTCGGCGTCGCTCATGTGGGCGCTGATCCGTTCGCCGATGCGTGTCTCCAGCACGTCGGTGAGGCGATCTCGCCAGGCGTCGATGACGTCCTGCATGAGAGATCGGGGTAGGTCCTCTACTCGCGCGCCCTGTTCGGCGGCGATGGATTCGAGGATTTCTCGGGCAGGGTTGCGTCCGGGGATGGTCGGTTCTGCTGGCACTGGGTGCGGCCTTTCGGGTGATGTATCGGTTGGGGCGTGAGACGGGACCGGCCCCGGACTGCTCATCGGGAAGAGCAGCCCGGAGCCGGCGTTGCGGGGCGGCTCAGGACCGGTTGTCGAACTTGATGCCGCAGCGGCCGCACCTCCAGAACGCGCCTTTGTTCGGGATGACGAGGCCGCAGCCGCGGCACACGTAGGCCGCCATCGGGCGGCCGCCCGGGGTGAACTCGTGCATGTGATCACCTCCCTCCGAGGGGTATGAGCCGGAAGCCGAGGTATCGACAGACGGCATTGATTGCAGGGGGCAGGAAGGCCCAAGCCAGGGCTGCGAGCGCCGCGAGTCCGAGGGCTTCGAGCGCCACTTCGTACATCGGCACCGACGCCGCGAGGATGACGAAAGCTGCGATCTCGATGAACCGCTTCCGACGTGGTGTGGGGTCTACCGACCGGCCGAGCCACAGCAGGCTGAGCGTCAGCAGGTATGGCGCCAGCGCCATGACGCCGATGGCCCAGGGACTCCAGCAGAGCACGTCGGTGATCGCGAGGTAGCGGTCCCAGGCGTCGGCCGGTGTTCCGGCGAACGGCCACACGCTTACAGGGAGGTGCAACTGTGGCAGGAACGTCGTGAGCTGAACCGCAAGGCCCACGATGATCGCCACCAGCGGCAAAGGACCGTGGACGAGCAGGAGTCGGCCGATCCGGCGCGGAAAGTGCCGGTGATGCGATCGACACCATTTCTGGAGCCACAGCATGAACCGGAAGGTCAGGCTGCGCGGCCCCGGAATAGCGCGGGGTCCGGAACCAATCGTTCCGGACCCCGTCGCGGCACCGAGCACGGTGAGCGTACGCGCTGCGCCGGCCGTCACTGCGCCGCCGCCTCCTCGTCCGCCAGCAGACGGTCGAGGGTGTCGTCGCTGATCTCATCGACATCGTCGATCGCCTCCGGCTCCGCAGTGGTGGTCTCAGCCGGCGCGGCAGCGGCCGCAGCCGGCCAAATCCCGGACTTCCGCTCCTCGCGCTTCTTGACCGCGGCCTCGTAGGCGGTCTCGAAACGCGCGGTGATGCGCGCGGTGCGGGCCTCGCCCACGTCGATCAGTGGGCGGCAGTCGCTCAGGGTCTGGATGTCCTGCTCGATCTGCTTCGTGATCCACGGCGCCACCTCGGTGATGAGGCCGCGCTGCGCCTCCAGCACCACGGGGATCGCCCTGGCGGGCGACTCGGTGGACACCTTGGGCGGCGTGATCGCGCGACCCACGAGAGGCTGAGCCCCGTCGCTGATCGGGGCCAGCACCTTGCCGTGGCCCGAGTTCGTATCGGCCCGCATGTAGAGCTGGTCGAACAGCTGGAGGTCCCCGGACGCGCCGTCGATGATCTCGCGGATCAGGTCGTCGTAGGACGTCCACGAGATCCGCCATGCATCCTCGGCCGACATGAGGGCGGCGGTCAGCTGCTCCTTCTGCGCCTCGAGCTGCGCCGCGGACTGGAGGATCAGCGCGTCCACCTCAGCGAGGGGGTCGTGCTTGTACATCTCGACCAGGAACGCTGCCAGCGGGAAGATCAGCCACAGCACGCCGAGGACCCATCCGAGCTCGTCGGCGAACTGGCTGAGGTAGTTCCCTGCGAGGAGGTAGTACCCCACAGCAGCGAACGTCAGGCCGACGATCGGGGCGGCGAGTTTGAATCGCTCCCACGGGTTCATCTCGACAGCCAGGTCGGCGGCCCGCTCCGGGTGCTTCTTCGCCGCAGCGAAGATCGCCCAGTTCCGTCCGCCGAACTTGGCCATCGCGAGCACCAGCAGCGCGGGGATGACCGGCAGAGCGAAGGCGGTGACCCACTCGGCCGGATGGGCGATGAAGAACTCCGGGTTGAACACCGGACTCGGATCGGTCGCGCTCGCCATCTTGGTGAAGCTGAGACCGAGGCCGACCAGGAGGAACCCGAAGAGCATCCCGTAGTCGGCGACGACGATGACGGTCTCGATGACGTTGCGCGCCCAGCGCGGCAGCCTCACCGAGCGGAACGTCCGCCGCTCCTCGTGGAGCGGGTGCTCCTCGCGGAACTTCGCCGCCCGCTCGCGAACCTCGACAACCACGGGTGAGCTCGCGAAATCCATCAGTCGCTGGAACGCAGCGTCGGCTGCTGCCTTCGCCTTGAGCACAGCATTCCGCAACGCTTCACGCTGACGGTCGGTCTGCCGGACACGGATCTCCAGGCCGACCGAGCCGCTACGGCTCTTCTCGAACTGGCGCTTCGTGGGGATTCGCTCGTCCGTGTGTCGCTCGGCGCCGTCCGCAGTGAGCTCGTGCTCGACGGCGTTCGCCGTCGGGTTGAAAATCGCGCGCCACGCGTTGTGCATGCGCGCCATGAAAGAGGAAGTGCTCACGGTCGTGAGTTCCTTTCGTGTCGTGTGAGGGAGGGTGTTGCACTAGATCGGATAGCAAGGGCTGTGTCGTCTCGGCTGCGGCTGCGCACGAAGGTGCGGCGGTTGCCGTCGAGGCAGCCCCTCATCGCTGGACGGCGAGCTCCTGTCCTGTCGCCGAGGCGATCGCCTGGCCGAGGGCCCGAGCCGTCTGGTTCGGGTTGTGCGGGTCGGCGTAGAACGTCTGCGAGTACGAGAAGAGCTGCATCCAGTACTCCGGAGCGGCCGTCGAGTTCGGGAGCACCAGGCTGACCCGGTCGACGCCAGCGTCTTGAAGGGCAGCGTCGACCAGGCTCTGGTCGACCTCGGCGATCTGCCCGTCCGAGATGAAGACGAGTGACGTGCGGCAGTCGCCCGCAGTCATCTGTGCCACCTGATCGACAGCCGGCAGCACATCTGTCCCGCCGCCGACATCGCTCCCGTCGCCGGAGAAGCTGGACGGCGTGAGCGAGCTCACGTCGGTCGGGGCCGCATCCACGGCGGCGGTGTCGGCCCAGCTCACGACGGCGAGCTGGTCGTTGCCCCGGAGGTTCTCCGGCGCCCAGTCGGCGAGCGTCTTCATGGCGTCTGTGCGCACCTGCGCGAACTCGCTCATCGAGCCGCTCTGGTCGAGCAGCACGACGACACGTTGGCAGGTGAGGTTGCGCGGACCGACGAGGGCCTGACGTGTCAGGTCATCGGCCGCGGCCGCCTGATCCTGGAGTTGCGGGACGAGTGCCGCCGCCACGAGACCGAGCAGGACCAGACCACCCACCGAGATCGCCGCGGCGGCCCGGCCGGCGCCGGGGGCGCGAAGCACCCCGGCGCGGCCGAGCCGACCGTTCCTGTTGAGCGAGTCGCCCATCAGGAGCACACCCCGGTCAGGGCCACATGGACCCGGCGGTCCTCAGGCTCGTGCCCGCTCGCCGACTTCGGCTCGGTGGAACCGACCCCGAACGCGTTCACCGTCACGATCGGGTGCCCGGCGAGTTCCATGATCCGGTTCGCGGCGGTTCGCGCCCGCTCCTCGGACATGGCCTGCTCACCGGCGGCGTCACCGACGTAGGCCGAGTGGCCGATGACGGTGAGTGTGCTGCCGTCACGCAGGCAGGCCGCAGCCTGGCCGAGCGCGGCATCGGCGCTCGCGGTGATGACCGCCGAGTCCGGCTCGAAGCGCACCTCGGAGTCGTCGAACTCGAACTGGATCGCCGGGAGAGCCAGGTCCGGGTCCTCTGGGGCGTCCGCGCGCGGCGCGGTGCCGTCCGCAGTCGCGCCCTGGTCGACGACCGGGGCGTCGCAGCTCGCTGCTCCACCGCGCTCGCACACAGCGGAGTAGTAGTTCTTCAGCCACGTCACCGTCGGCCCGTCCGTGACGGTGCTCGAGGTGACGCCGAGGCCGGCGAAGGTGACGTCGACGCCTGTCAGGTTCGGCGCGTACCCCGTCGTGTCCAGCTTGGCGACGAGCGTATCGACGGCCGTGGTCGCGATCACCCCGGTGAGGTCGATCGGGCCGGCGTTCGACAGTCCGTCGCTCACGACGATGAGACGCTTCGGGCCGCTCGTCTCGGCGAGACGGTCGGCGCCCACCTGGATGGCGGTGCCGAGGTCGGTCCCGGGCGCGGCGGTAGCCGGGCTGCCGATCATCGAAGCGACGCAGGAAGAGACTCGCTCAACCTGCTCGTTGTAGTGCTTCGTGCCGAACTCATACTTCTCGTTGTTGAGCGGGAGGTTGTCGATCGCCCACACGGGGGTCTCGCCTTCCCCGCCGACCCAGAGGACGGAAAGGGTGCTGTACACGCCGGCCGCCTGCTGAACGAGCGAGGCGAACGCCGGGCTGACCCAGCCGCCGTCTCGCATGCTGCCGGAGGCGTCGAACAGCGCGACGACCGACTGGGAGCCGGACGGCACGTGGTAGCCCCGCATCTCCGCGCAGGCCGCGGCGGCCTGCTCGGGATCGACGCTGCTCGTGGAGCAGGCTGCGAGGGAGATCGCGGCCACTCCGGCCGCGAGGGCAGCGCTCGTCTTCACGATCGCCTTCTTGATGATGGTGTTGGTCACCGCTGTTGCCTTTCTGGTGGAGGAGAGGTGTTTCGAGGAAGTGCTAAGCAAGATTCGTGTCGTCACGCCGCGGCGCTCGCGGCGTGGACGGCGTGGATGCTGGCGAGGTTGCGCTCGCGCTGCGTGCGCGGCGTGAGCCGGATCTTCGATCGGAGGGTCGCGGCAGCGGCGAGCTTGGGGGCGATCCAGGAATCGCCGGTCGTGACGAGGTGGATGCGAACGCCGCGCTGACTGCCCTGCTTGGCGAGGCCGGTGAAGGCGCCGTCGCCCGAGGCGATGACCCAGCGGGCGAACCTCTCCGCCATGTCGGGGACGTAGACGGAGGCGAGTAGCGCGTCATCGGCGCCGTCCGGTCCCGTGTGCCCGATGCGGGTCTGGACACGGTCGCCGGCGAAGGCCTTGAGCCAGCGCGACGTGCGCGGGGAGACGCCGACGAGCACGAGATCGCCGGACCGGACGAAGTGCTGCTTGTAGATGGACCACCAGGACTTCGCGTCCTGTTCGGTGATCTTGCGACCCTTGATCGCCAAGTGGTTCTCGAGGTCGATGAGGTGGAGCGTTGCGGAGTCGGTGTGCTTGTTCACGATGGTGTTGCCTTTCCTGAAGTCAGTGAGTGGAACGAAAGAGTGACCAGCAAAAGACGTGTCGACGGTGACCGGAGTGCTCTTCCGAAGGCGCGCGTAGTGCGACGGCCGGGGCGTTGAACGCGCCCCGGCCGTCGTGTGGCAGCCGTCGGTCAGTCCTCCCAGGAGGGGAGATCGGCTAACTCCGCTTCCCATGCGGACAGATCGATGTGCTCGCGAGGCGGCTTCACCTCGTCGAGCATCTCGCTGACCCCGGTGCGGATCATCGACCGCAGGCGAGGGGCGATCGCGGCCAGGTGGTCGACGTTCGGCAGGCGATCCTGGCCGGCGGCGATGATCTCGACTGAGAAGACGACCATGTCCTCCTCCGGCATGACTATCACTTTGACGCCCTTGAGTCGACGGGTGAGCATGGCGGCGACGGTGTAGAGGCGCGCCCGCACCTCGGGCGAGTCGATGTCAGAGGGCGCCTCGGCCTGCTCGAGGAACCAGGACAGACCGAAGGCGGTGTGCATGTGCAGGTACTCGGGGTCGCTCGCATAGTTGGAGAGCCAGATCCGGTAACCGCGACCGGAGTCGAATGCCACCTCGCCCTCCTCGGTGACCTCGGCGTTCCAGCCGAGTTCGCCGTTCAGTGCAGCGAGCTGGCGCTCCGTCAGAGTGTTGTTCTTCGTCATGGTGTTGTTCGTGCTCCTTGGTTGTGGGCGGCGCCCGGGAGTGGGTCGCCATCATGGGCTTGTCTGCAAGATTTGTGTCGGGTCAGCGGCGGCCGTGCGCGCGTCGGCGGCTCTGGCCGCCTCCGCTATGGAGCTACCAACCTGCGCGTTCGGTGAACGCACCTCTCCTCGGGAGAGGGTTCATCCGGCAACGCGCCGACTGGTTGGTGACGCGGAGCAGAGACGAGACGACAGTGGTCGCGGTCGTGCAAGACGGCCCGGCCGGCGCGGTGGCAGATCAGAGGGCCGCCTCCTGGGGGAGGAAGTCGAGCGGCAGCGACCAGCGGGTGCGCTCGTCGACGACCACGCTGCACCGATCGTCGCGGACTGATGCGATCCGACCGAAGTGCACGTCATCGTTGGCGACGAACCACACCGCTTGCCCCGACCTGATTGGACTTCTGATCGACTCCAGACCGAGCTCCGCTGCTACTGCGATGCGGGCGTCAAGCTCCTTCTGTCGCTCGGACTCGCGAAGAGCCGTGGTCCGAGTCGACCGCCGCGGTATCCGATCTCGCGTGCCTTCGCCTTCCACGCGGGGCCGTGCGCCTCGCGCGGTCCGACGAGCGCATGGGCGATCTCGTGCAGGAGGATCTGCTCCACATTGTCGCGTTCGTCCGCCAGCGCGTCCGGGAGCGAGAATCGGATGACTTTGACGCGGTGCTCGGTGCGAGCAATGGTGCGTTTCCACTTCGGGCCCCAGGCGAAGGTCCAGCCGTGCTGGACCAGGTCGTGCGGGTGCATCAGCTCGCGGGCGAGCGCCTCGACTTCGTGCTTCTCCACGTCGTCTCCGCTCAGGCTGCCGCGCGAGCGCTGACGGGCTTCGCCGTGGTGATCACCGGCTCCTCGCGGGGCAGCTCGACCCGCTGGGGGATCGAGGTGTTGTGCCACCCTCCGCAGTCCGGGCACTTGTACGACCGGGGCTCGCGACGGCGACTCACCTTGCCAGCGCGCTCATCGCGGATGCGCGCCTCCTTCGCACTCTCCAGTCCATCGCTCGCCTGGGCGTGGTCGCGGTAGCGGACCTTGCCGGTGGCAGAGCATGTCGGCAGACGGTGGAGGCCGATCGTGTCGTGACCACGACGCCGCTTCGTGCGGCGGCGCGGCTCGACGGCTGCGAGGGTCATGTCGAAGTGATTCACCGGTTGCTCCTTGGTGTGATCGCGGACACCCCACGGTGGGCTGCCATCACTGAGTGCTCTCGCAAGATGTGTGTTGCTCCCGGGGCTCATCGGCGGAGGAAGCGGCCGATCGTGAACTTGAGCAGGAGGTACACGATCGCGAATCCGGTAAGAGCCGAGAGGTCGGAGAAGTCCGGCCCGGTCGAGCAGGCATCTCCGACGACGACCCCGACGCCGAGCGACGCGGCCCCGATCACGGCCGCAGCCAGACCGATCACGAAGCTCGGACGAATCGCGCTCAGTGCGCCCAGCAGAGCGGCAGCGACCGCTGCGACGACCCATGCTTTGATCGGAAGGTCGATCAGTGAGATGCCGAGCGGCGCCGATAGGAAGACCGCGATCTTCAAGGCACCGAAGAACGCCAGGGTGGTGCCGGCGAACTTGAACACCGCGCCCAGGCCAGTGAAGACGAGAGCGCCAACGACTCCAAGCACACCCCAGAAGAGGATCAGGCCGAGGATCAGGAGCCGCTGCCAGAGCGGGACGAGGGCGCACCCGGTACCCGTGAGCAGGAAGACGACCAGAGCGATGAACCCGGCTGTGCCGACCATCCCCGACACGATCCTGATACCGGCGGTCAGTCCCAGAGCGCTGAGCAGGAAGTATGCGAGCCCCAGGGTGGCGCCGACAGACGCGGCACCGCCCACGCCGGCGCTCGTGCTGTTGAGTGTCGTTGCGGCCGCGACGGCCGCGACGAGACCGCCACCGAACCCGCTGAGGCTCCCGGTGTCGCCGAACCCCGCGAACACGCCGCCGCCGGTTGGTGCACCGGCCGTGGCAGGCATGAGGCTGCGGAACATGAACACGACGACGGCGATCACGCTGAGCAGGACTACGAGGAGTCCGAGCGTCTGAATCATCTTGCTTCCATTCGTTATGAGTGCGCCCCGAGGCACCAGGGCGCTGCTAGGAGTGCTTAAGCAAGATGTGTGGTGGTCCAGGGCACCGGCCAAGATCGAGTTGAATGGGTGTGACAATCACGGCGACGAGTGGAGGGTGCCGATGGCGATGCCGAACCACCTGTTCTTCGTCCGGCATGGGGAGTCCCAGGGCAACGTCGCCTCAGACCGCGCCAAGTTCGGTGATGAGTCGCTCTTCACCGACGAATTCGTGACCATCCCCGGGCGTCGGTGGGAGCTGACTGAAGTCGGAAGGCGCCAGGCGGAGCTCAGCGGAGCGTGGCTCGCCGTTGAACTCGAGCGGATCGGACAAGGTGCGGCGAGTGCTCGTCGTCACTATGTGTCTCCGTATGTGCGGACCCGGCAGACAGCGGCGCAGCTCGCTCTCGGCTCATCGTCCGATCCTGCCGAGTGGGAGCTCAACCGTTCGATCCGTGAGCGGGACTGGGGCGATATCGAGACGATCCCCCGTCGCGTCTTCTACGAAGATCCGGTCTACGCGCGCAATGCCGCCAAGAAGTCCATTGACCCGCTGTACTGGCGGCCGCCGGGAGGCGAGTCGATCAGTGACGTCGCCGATAGGAGGGTGAGGAGCTTCCTCGACACGCTGCACCGCGAGTGCTCGGGCGGGACGGTGGTCGCCGTCACCCATGGTGAGTTCATTCGTGCGGCCCGGCTTGTGCTCGAACGCATCGACGATGAGACGTACACGGAATGGGAGTCAGATCCCTCGGCGCGCATCCACAACGCTGAGATTATCCAGTACTCGCGGGTCGACGTGCGGGAGTCGATCGGCGCGGGCGAGCAGCATTCGCGCCTCGCCTTCCTACGCCGGATCCGTCCCTTCGCGGACGAGGGGCGAGTGCGCGTCGGCGAATGGCAGCCGATCGCCTACGCCAGATTGACGGATGGCGATCTGCACAGTGGTCAGGGCTCCCACTCGAAGTAGGTCCGCTTGTCGACTTGCTCTTCGACGTAGCCTTCTGGCTTGTAGTCCTTCGGATCGATCTCCGCAGTGAACCAGTAGGTTTCGTACACGGTTCGAAGGCCCGGGTAGCTTGGCTCGCCGACGGGGTTTTCTCGCGGCTCGGCCGTGGCCAGGCCGAGGGGCTTCTCGATGCCGAGTTCTTCCACGAGAGCACGTCTGGCCGCTACTAAGGGTTCTTCACCGATCTTGCACTTCTCGCCCAGCGACGCAGGCAGGCTGCGTTCACGGGAACGACCGTCGCAGAAAATCTGGCGTCGCTCAACCAGGTGGCGGCGCTGGCCGCTCTCCGCCACGAACACATCGACCCAGACGTTCTGCACTCGGCGCGCGAGGCCCTCTTGGTCGGTGAATAGTTCGCTGTCTCCCTCCTGCAGCTCGGTCGCGAGGTGGGCCAGGGTCTTCGTCGGTCCGGCGCCCCAGAGCGACGTGTCAATGCCAGCTGCCATGAGCGCGGAGTCGAGATCTTCCAAGGTCCCGCTGGCTATAGACCGAGATTCCCCCTCAGTCACTTCGGGACAACTTCCATCAGAACGTCGAGAGCTTTGAATAGCTCTGGGACACGCGCTCCTGAGTCAGCATTCTTCGACAACTCTTGATGCCACTTGAGTCGACGGAGGAGTTCCATCGCGATGAAGACTGCGTGGAGCTCGTGAACTTCCCTCTTGGTGATGCGGTCGAACCTTTGCTCCAGCGCAGTCCGCCACCGCACAGCGACCTGAAGATTCCTCGCGCGGTTTGGGTCATCGTTCGGCTGTCCGAGTTGAAAGAGAAGGCGAGCACGCTCGGCGATCTCCGCCGCGCGCCGCCCTTGCGCGGGCGACGCGCGAAAGAGCAGATCGACTTCGAAGCGCGCCAAGTCTCGGAAGATGTGGCCACCTCCCTCAGGGTTGCCTGCTCCATAGTCGATCAGGTCAACCGTGTGGTGGCCGGCGCCCGTGTCGATCATGATGTTTGAAAGGCGTGGATCACCATGAAGAACTCTTGAGTCGGGGGCACTCGGGAGGTGTTGGCGACCGATCACGGTGTCGAGCCAATCGGACAGGTCTCTCAGGGTCCTCTTTGTCGAGGTACCAACAGCGAGGGTGGAAGCTGCGTCGTAAAAGTCATCCCACCTGGCCAGGTCCGGGAGGTTGATCGTCATCGTGCCCTGTGGAACTTGACCGTCAGCGATGGGGAACTGCTCAAATTGGCCAAGACCAAGAAGTAGTTGGAACGCCTGAAGGATGTCGAAGTCGCCGCTGATGTACTTCTTGCGAATCAACCACTCAAAGTCGCCGACATGCCCTTGAGAGTCAGTAGGCCCTAGGTATGGGTAGGCCATGATGCCGATCAGCGACTTCTCGGTACCGTGTTCGGCAATGGCGATGTGAGAGGCACCTCGGCTCCGAAGTACCTGCAAGTGATCGCGAGAGGGATTCTCCGCGAGGTCACGCCTCCAGCGCGCCTTTCGCACTTCGCTTTCATTGAGGATCGCGTCCAGGCGGTCCCATTTGAGAACGATGGCGCCCTTGGTCGGCATGAAGAACGCTGCACTTGCTCCGCTCTTCCCGCCGCCGAGCTCGCGAGGTTTCAGCATCCTCAGTTCGCCAAGACTCTCGGGGTCTGCGGACTGCCCCTTGAACGTCTCAAACCAGGACTTCAGGTCGCTGCCGACCACGGCCCGGACGCGTTCACTCACCCAAATGATTCTATGTGGAAGTACCCACTCGGCCTCAGGTGACGTCAGTGCCACACGACCTGAGACTCGGACTGCGTCTCTGGAGCCGGCTCTAGCCTCGGCGGCGGGGCAGCAGCTGAATACCCGAGCGCGAGCACACCGACGAGATCCCCCTGAAGCCCCAGGATGCCGCGAGCAGCAGGGCTCGCGATGGTGAGATCGCCGAGGAACGCGGCCTGGATGCCGAGCGAGTTCGCAGCGAGCCACATGTTCTCAAGGGCAGTACCGAGCCCCATGGTCTCGAGTCCGTATGCGGTGAGCGTGCGTGCGAGAACTTCGGGCGACCTTGAGGCGAGCCACTCGACATCGCGAATATAGACCCCCCGGTTCTCGAGTGCGATTGCGGATGGTGCATCGCGCAGCGCGATCGCCGACTCTCGCACGGTCGATTGGAAGACCGGCGATGGGTCGCCGGTCAACGGATCCGGGGGGACGTAGGTGTCCACATCATCAGCAGTCTCAGCTGCGGAGGCGATAGCGTCGAGCTTCTCCCGCGATGTCACCACGTGAAGGCGCCAGGGGCGGGCGTTCTTCGACGATGGTGCGGCGAGACCGGCTGCGACGATGAGCTGCAGATCGGACTCTGAAACTTGACGCTCGCTGTATCCGAAGCGCACGCTGCGGCGAGCCAGGATCGTCGCGATGACCTGATTCGGAGCATCTTGGTCAGTCATGGCCCTCCGTTCAGACCTGCTGCCTCTCAGGCCCGTGAAATCGGGGGAAGGCTCTTGCTCGTTAGCATTGAAGCCTAGTCCGGACCCCGAGGAGGCCAGCGATGACAGTGGTTGAGGAACTCACGGCCGCACAGCGGCTGAAGTTCCTCCTGCTCGCTGGCGGGGCTTCCGTCACGGCCGAGGCCGTGCAGCGCCTCGATGAGATCGTCGGGGGCGGTGAGTGGTCGCCGGCGGACTACGCGTCAACGAAAGGGCTGATCCTTCGGCTTGAAGACGATGTCTGGGTCAACATGCCGGTGGAGCGCTACAACCCGGCTGTGGCTTCCGGCTCCTCGATTCTCTTCGACGTCGACGCTGAAGGCTTCTTTGTCGCGGGGCACGGGTTCTTCAGCCGCGCGGAGTTCTGGCGGCCTCCGGCATACCTCGGGGCGAAGGCATCCAATGGGCGACCGATCAAGAACTTCGTCGTCGGCCACGGCGATCGGGTGAGGCTCTCGCCGACCATCGGGTGTGCGATGACCTGTGACTTCTGCAACATCCCCTTCGACGACACGTACGCGGGATTGAAGCCCGTCGACGTCATGATCGAATCGTTGCAGACCGCATTCGCGGATCCGATCCAGCCAGCCCAGCACATCCTCATTTCCGGTGGAACACCTGGACCGCCGCACGTCGCAGGTCTTCGGGACGTCTACGAGCGCGTGATTGACGAGTTCCCCGCCCGCCTGGTTGACATCATGATGGTTCCGGTCAAAGACCTGTTCGACCTGCCACACCTGGATGCGCTCGGCCTCAACCAGATCTCTGTGAACTTGGAGATCTATGACGAGGCAGTGGCTGCTCAGATCATGCGCCACAAGCATCGCCAAGGCCGGCAGTACTATCTCGACTTCTTGGAGTCTGCCGCTGGCGTGCTTGGTCCGGGGAGGGTGCGGTCGATGTTGATGGTCGGCCTGGAACCGATGGAGAGCACGCTTGCTGGCGTACGGGCGTTGCTGGAGCGCGGGTGCGTGCCGGTGCTCAGCCCATTCATTCCTGACCCCGTGACACCGATGGCGAGGCAGCCATTCGAGTTGCTGACCGGCACGAACATCATGAGCAACCGGCCGCCTACGGTCGAGTACTCCCTTGAGGTGTTCCTTCGCGCCAGCGAGATGGCGGCGGGCTTCGGAATAAGTCTTGGTCCTGACTGCGTGCCATGCATGCACAACACGATGACGCTGCCGCACTTCGGTCTAAATCCGACCGAGGGCTATGCGCACCACCTACCGCTGCTCGCCTCGGGAGTGTGATGGCTCGCGCAATCCACTCGGTTGCGGACTGGTCCGAGGACGAGATCGACAGTCTTCTGCGCCGGGCTGGCGAGCTCGCGCATGGTGTTGCGCCACGGCGTCTCGCGGATCCCCTCGTCGGTATGTGCTTCTTCCAGACCTCGCTGAGGACGCGTGTCGGTTTCGAGTCGGCAGCGCACCGGCTTGGGATCGACGTCGTCGAAGTCGTCGAGCGGCGCAGCTCAGCCGAGTCGATGCCGGAAAGCATCGAAGACACGATCCGAGTGGTGAGTGGCTACTGCGACGCACTCGTGGTGCGAGCCCCTCGCCCGTCCCGTGAACTCCACGCGGCCTCTCGCTCTGACATAGCGTGGCTCAACGCCGGCGACACAGTTGATCATCCAACTCAGGCGCTCATCGACCTGTTTGCCATGGAACGACTGGCGGGGCCGGTCGGCGAGCTGCACGTTGCAGTGGTCGGTGACTTACGGATGCGATCTGCCCGCAGTCTCCTCAGGCTGCTGGAGCAGAGGCCGCCTAAGAGACTGTCGACTGTGTCGGCGCCAGAGTTCACCGAAGGGTCGAGCGGGCGGGGTGGTACCCACTTGACCGAGGTATCGGGTCTGCCTGAGCGTCAGCCGGACGTGGTTTACCTTGCCGGCATCCCACACCAGGCCACGACTGAGGAGGTCCGAACTCGATTGCGCCTGGACCGTGAGACACTCGAAGCACTGAGCCCTAGCGCTATCGTGCTTTCGCCATTGCCGCTCATCGATGAAGTCGCGTCGAATGCTAGGAATGATCCGCGGGTCCGTTGGTTTGAGCAGAGCGACCTAGGTTTGCACGTCCGAACTGCGGTTCTTGAACAACTCCTTGAACGGAGTGGGCGCCACTAGCTCGTGGCGCCGTGCTCATCTTCTAGCGCCTGCTCTCGTTCGGGGGAGCGGTAGTCGATTGCATCTGCGAACTGTGCCACGTCATCCAGAGCCACAGATCCAAGACTGGAATGTGAGAACTTCTTGTTCAGGTTCGAGAACGGGCTCACAGCGCTGACGTTAACCACACCGCCGAACGGGCTGCTCTTGTCGAGTGTCACGCGGAATCCAGCCTCCGTAGGAGGATTGCCATTGAAGAGTTGCCAGATGACCGACTTTTCAATGCTGGCTACCCCGTGCAGTCCGGTGGAGAACCATACGTTCTCTAGGTGGCACTCCAAGGCTCGGAAGTGAGCAGCTGCGATTGGCTGGTCCTTGTCCCGCAATGAGGGCGGAATCGGGGAAATGGTCAAGCCGCGAACGGCGGCGTCAAACAATTCTACTCGTCCGCCACTGTGCTCGAAGAAGTCGAGGGATGTCCCAGCAACGTGACGGAACGAGACGCCAGGGACCTCATGCGGGGCATGAGCGCTCGGGATGAACTCACACGCGTAGAAGGCAAGAGAGCTCAGCCTGCCGCCGAACATGACAAGTCCCATCCGCTGGGGTTCCCAGCGAGCCGTCACGGCGACGTCTTCGGACTTGCGTGTCGCCACATGACCCACGCGCAGATCCTCAGCCTGAACCTCGCCATCCCGGAAGACGTCCACGCGATCGGTACGGATATCCAGGAATCGAGCTGGAACCGACTCGACTCCCGCACGTCGGGAGTACATCACGTCAGCCTGGTCCACCTGATAGTTGCGGTAGTGGTTGTAGACCTCGAACTCGGACTGCCCGCTTGCAGACATAGTCAGCGGTTCCCCGGCCGCTCCAGACTCGGCGTCAAGGGGCTCCGGATCGATGAACGACGGCAGGTCGCGGGAGGCGCGGATGCCGTCGTCGAGTTCTCGCTCAAGCGGGGAAGGCGATCCAACGATGGTGCACTTCTCAAGCTGGACACCATCGAGAATGCAGTTCACAAACGTGACGCCCTCAAAGCTGCATCGGGTGAAAGAAGTGCCTCTGAAGTCGCACCCGAAGAAGACGACGCGCTTCAGCGTCGCGCCGATAACGCGGCACGCCCGCCAGCGGAGGTTGGTGTAGCGCACATACTCGTCGGGCGGTGCGATCAACGGGTTGATTCTTGGGTCCTCGCTACGTGCCGCGCTCCATTCGAACACCTCGCCGCGGGACTCAGTGAGTCGCGTCAACGCAGTTTGCGGGCGCGAATCGTTGCGATCAGCCCACTCATTCAGACCTCGCCCGAATCCGTCGTGCGATAGCGCGACAACCTTTCCACTATCTGACGGGCTGAGCCTGACCAATTCGCCCACGCTGAGCCATTCGAGAGCGAAGAAGTAGCGTCGGCACTCCTCGACGAGTATCGAATCAGCCGAAAGGCCCATCATGGGGCCAGCCCCAGACTTGTCGTCCCTTCCGAGTGTGGTCAAGCCAATGCCAAGTTGCCGCCGTAACTCAGGACCAGAGGCTGACAACCAGTCCGTGGCGGCCAGGCCTTCGGCCGGGTTCTCCAGGGATGTGGCGAATGGGTCGACGAGACGTGCGGCGAAGGCATCGATCACGCCTCGTGCATGCCGTTCGGCTTGGTCCGCGCCGTCATCCCGGAAGAATCCGAGTGCCGTGAGTTCATCCGCGAGAACCAACTGGCCCAAGTGCACCCTGTCCTGATCCACCTTGTAGCCGCCGCTGGACAAGTACTCTGCCATCTGGACGACCCCGGCAAGTGCTCCTTCTGCGAGGAAGACATCTTCAAATCCGCTCGGCCTGGTCTGCACGAGTGATTCCTGGCACAGTTGCAGATGAATGTCGACCACCTGTGAAATTGCCCATTCGAAGTATGCAACCGCTTCACTTTTCGTCCACCCGGCCGCGTTGCGGCGGCGAGAGGCGGTCTTCCACTTCGACGCCCGATCGAAGTGATCTTGGACCATCTTCGCGGTCACCGGCGGCTTGTCTGGCACCTCACTCCATAGCACGAACAAGGCTGCCTGGAGATGCAAGAGGCGGATTCGAGAGGAGCCGTCCGCACCGCCCGCACTTACCCAGATCCTGCGGAGTTCGTCAACTGCATCATCCTCGATAATCGGGACGCTCGGATCTCTGACGAACGTCCGTGTGTCGCCGTGCTCATGGACCGCACGAACTAGACATCCGCTGCGGATGATCCTCTCGACGTCGTCAGGATTGCGAATCGGGTCCACAATCCAATCCAGACGACGATAGGGACTGACATCTAGATCGTTCAGGTGGTGGGCATATTCGGCTCGAAGCGAGATAACCACTCGCACTCTGGTTTCGTCTATGACGCGTTCAACCCACTTCCGGACAGACCAGTAGAGCTCCGGCTGCTGGCGAATGAGCTCCTCGAACTGATCCAGAACCAGGACGGCCTTAGAACCGAAGGCTGCGTCAAGACGCTCCACCAGCCGAGTTCCATCGAAGTCAGGATCGCCAGTGAATGGCAGATCCTTAGCTAGCTTGGAGGCCAGGAAGGCGGAGGTGGCTTCTGGGGACATGCCTGTCGCATCCGACTCGCTCACGCCCACCCAGTTGTTGCACACTGCCACGGTGAACCCGTCGCGACGTAGCCCCGGAACGATGCCCGCATCCAGCAGTGAACTCTTTCCCACCCCGGAGTCGCCGCTAAGTACGACGAGATTTCGCTCGAAGATCGCGCCGCGTATCCGCGCTGAATCGTCTGCTCGCCCGATCAGCTGATCGGCAGAGTCCTCGCCGATGCGCCAAGGTCCAGGCCAGAAGACGAGCCTGCGTCGGTCACGCACATAGTCGCGCCAAGCGACATAGGAGCCAGACGTGCCTGTTGTCGCTTGACTAGTCAACTGACATCCCCGAATCGGCAGCGAGATAATCCGTGTATGCAGTGGCACTGAATGTGCTCATACCGGCAAGCAGGTCGGTGGTTTCTCCGGCTACGACATCGAACCCCTGCCATCTGAAGACTTCACTCTCCTCGATTGGCACCCAGCGATTGATGACCACACCAGCTTGGCGCGGTGCATCAGCTGCGCTCTCACTCGGGTCTGAGCCCTGTCCTTGAGCGTCCACCGAGGAGTGCCAACCGTTCGCCAGGAGGCGCAAGCGAACCGCTGGATCGGCGTGTGGATTCCCAACGAACGTCCAGAAGCGCGGTGCGGGCTCTGCCCCCGCGCCCTTGTCCTTCGGACTACTAAGTAGACGTCGATTCAGACGGTCGGAGCCTGTTCCACGAACCTCGGCGCCGAACTGGAGCACTGCGATTGTCTCGTCCAGCAGTAGCGCGTGGCTAGGAGTTCGTAGGCCCGGCAACTCCATGGGTAGCGCCAGCAACGGGGCGCCGGCAAGGTGTACCACGACTGGTATCCTGTCGATTTCCACAGGGAGCAGGTCCGTGCTCTCCGGCATTAGCTTCCAGTCGTCTCCCTGGCGAAGTCGTTGAAGCCGATCGGAGATTGTTTCGTCCGCATTGGGGCGAATCACCCTGTACACCCAGTGGAGAGAGGCGTTGAGAGCGCTGGTGGTATGTGGCCTGGTTCCGACGACGGGGGCCACAATGGCGAATACTGCGGCCCGGTCGAGTAGGGCAATTTCAAGCTCAAGGTCGAACGACGTAACGAATGCGGTGGCGCGGGGTATATGACTTGGAATGCGTTCCGACTCCGGCCATGCCGCGTACAGGCGCCCGAGTACCTCAGACTGCTTCTCAAGGATGTCGGCGACGAGACCGAAGAATGGTTCCGGCGTGCGCACTGATCGCTCCGTAACCTTCTCGAGACGCCGGTAGACCCATGAATCGACGTCCAAGGCCGAGGAAGTCTTGGGTGGGCGATGGGTTGCCGGCCACCTTTCGAACTCGTGGCTGGCCAGATCGAAGGTATGAAACAGCAGGATGTCAGACCAGCCCGGGTAGATCTCTGTACCGTCGGTGAGAAAGTGCCACGCAAAGGCGGCCAGAAGTTCTACGTGCTGGCGGCGGAAATGTCGCCTGCCGTCGTCGCCTCGAGCTCCGATGGTTTGGAGCAGGGTCTTGAATGATCTCCATGCCTCCCCTCGCGCCTCGATGTCTCGGCCCATCAGGTACTCGGCGATGTTGTCCATGGGAACGACGTAGCGAGAGTAGGCAAGGGTCATTTCTGAGGTCTCGTGCTGGCTGAACACGACCTCTTCCCGATCTGACCGCCCGAGCACAGGAGCAGAGGCACTACGCAGATTGGTGTAAGCGCGGGTAGCGATTGCGGCGAGTAGGCAGACCTGAACCGCCACTGGCCATGAGAACGCACCCGAGTCCCTGCTCCGGGTGAGAAGCCAGCCGGTCTGACCGATCGAATCCTCCAACTTCAACGCGATCAGCGCGTGGATGAACTGCTCGACGAGATCAAGGTCCCCGGGCTGGCGCCGCTCGCTCGGGAGATTAGCGACGCCATCCTGAATCAAACTACGAAGTTCGGGCGCAGCAATCTCGGTACCTGGCAACGGGCGAAGACATCCGCTACCAAGGACAAAGGTAGGCCAGGGGATCCCTCCGCTGAAACCGATAGCAGAGTCCCGGCGCGAGACTACTTGCGCAAGGGTGCGTCCGCGCGCGCGCTCGTAGTCGGTCCAACTCTTGAAGGACTGAGCCTCGGGCTCCTCTGATCGGAAGTAGACCGGCTCCGCATGGCGCCCTCCCTTGACGGCTTGCGCCCCGGCGTTGTTCAAAGCCCCCATCAGATTCTCCCTCCCTTCAAGTCTCCCACTCGGGCAGAACCCACATCGACCAGCTCAATATCCGCGAGCAGCTCGTAACCAGTCGTCGTGAACCTCCGCCGCGCCGTCCACCTAAGTATCGCGGCGCCGGGCTCGCACCAGACGTCTCTAGGAGGAGCTAGTTCAGTGCGAACCGTGCCGGCCGTTTGGCGTACCGACTCGATCAACTGGGCGGGATCGAACCGAGCTGGTGTGGCCCCGGTCCAGTGAGCAACCAGATGAGCGAAGTCTGGGGTCTGGGAAACGACTTCTCGAAGAGGACGCTGACTAGGGGCGGGGAGGTCGAGCCAGGCGGCCACATGCTCAAGCGCCAGGTCGCTCTCACCTGCTTCTATGTCGAGCTGGGCGGAGGCGTGAGTAGACCCCTGGAACCGGGGGTTCACCTCCGTGAAAAGAGCCACATCGTCGTGGATGAGGTAGTCAACCCCGAAGGACCCGCGGAAGCCATACGTTCCCAGCCAGGTTCCGATCCGCCGCGTGGAGTGCTCTATTTGGTCGATAATTGTTGGATCGAGTTCGCGCATAGCACCGAAGTCATTGCCGCAGTAGCCGAACGGTCTCGTGACGAGTTCCGGAATGCCAATTAGTTGAACGGACGGGTGGTGGACCGTGACTCCGTCCTTCCAGACCGTTGCGCCTACGTTCACTGGTAACCCACCCTGGACGAACGGAGCCACGGAGACGAATGCCTCTGAAATGTGCGGCCAATGTGCGGGAATATCATCGACCCTGTCGACCTTGACGAAGCCTTCGCCGCCAGAAGTTCGGCTCCTTCGGAGCATGACAGCGCCCTCTTCGAGGGCGATCATGGCGTCAACTTGCTCCTCGTCCGCAACGTATCTCCACTCAATGCGGGGAAGGCCCATTTCTGCAACGGCGACCTCCACCCACGGCTTGTGCTCGAAAGCGGACTGGAGGGAGCCGGTGATTCCCAGCGCACGACAATGCGGTTGGCGAGCGAAGAAGGCTGCGGAGAGGAACAGTGATGGGCGGTAAGTGATGAGGGCTGTTTCGCCGATGAGGGCTGACAACAGAGCGTGCCGAAACTCGGCAGTAGCTTCATCGCTCAAGTGGTCGTCGATGTCCCAAGTCTCTGGATCGACGCGCGTCCCCGAGATGGACTCGTAAGCGACCGACGTCACCGAGTTCCGCCGGTCGAAAGCCGAGATAAGGGACAGAGCGGCGCTCAACTCGGGCACGTCGCTCAGAGGCTCGACATCGTCGCCCCTCAGCCCTGCCCATACCAGCTTGCGTCCGTCGAGCGTTGCGCGAACGGTCCGCAGGAGTTCGCGGCGTCTCATGCTTACCCCGCCAAGTCCAAGTCGGATGGCCCCACGATCTCGCCGCTTTCAGCTTCGATGAAAAGGGTTGCCACATCGCCCCCGACGCTGGTGGGTCCAACTCCAGTCGGTCTGTCCCTTACGAGGCTCATCGATGCCACATTCTTTGCTTCCGTGACCCTCCTCCATCGTGCAGGTTCGAGGGCTGCGCGGGCGAAGACGCGACCGACACGTTCGCCGACTGGCGTTCTTCCCCATACCGCAATGACCTCACGCGAAGTAGTCGAGAGCACGTCCACGCCGTCGACTAGCGTCGGGAACTCGATCCCTTCGTCGATGGTGGCACGCCAACTCGGTTCACCTGTGTCGCTCAAGGTCAGCGTTCCGCCGACGAGGAAGGCGCCTGCGATGCTGCCGCGCACATCCCAGCGCTCATGAATCGCCCAGTGCCCGCTTGGCCCAACTGTGACTACCGCGGCCGACTCCGGATCCGATATGAGAAGTGCAATGACTTGTGGCCACGGCGAGCGAACATCGAGAAGACGCACAGAATCATCGCTAAAGCCAACGACGGCACTAAGACCAGCAAATCGCTCCGTGCGAGAGCTGCCGTCCTTCCAAACGAGAACTTCACCAGACTCGCAGGCTGCGGCGACATCGCCTTCGCTCGATAGAACGACGTCCCGGTCGCTGCGGTCAATATCGGTCTGCCAGCCAACTTCTTCGATGTTGCTGTTACGGAACCGCAGCTTTCGGTAGGACTGGCCGCGCGAGAGAATCCCTGCGGGTGCCAGTCTGCTGGCGGGGTGGGACGAAGACCCATCTGGTCTTGCTTCTTGGAGGGTGATGGCGATACCCCGAATTGCGATCTCACCCACGTTCTGCGTACGGCGGCCGACCTTGTCTGCGGCACCAGGCACCACATTCGCAACCTCGCGCCACTCTCTAGGCGGCCATGTGTTGCGCGACTTCAGCTCGGAGAGTTCGTCGAACTTCAGAGGGGCGCCCGGTGTTGCGGGCTGGATGTCGTCGATGTCGTGCCAGTCAAGGAATGGCCGATCCTTCGGCTGGTTCTCGTACAACTTCGCAGCGGCATTGCCGACTTCAGTCTCGTCCCAGCCGGCCCGACCGATCAGTACAACTAGGTCTGCAGTCGCAACCTTGCCGCGCGCGGACGTCGTCATGGTGTCGATTGGTGAATCCCACCCCGCAGCCTCGAGACATTCGACCAGGTTGTAGAGGCGCGTCCTGAACACGGCGCAGTTGTCTGGTACGTCCGGGTAGACGATGAGGGCCTTCTTGGTGTTCACGACGGCAGCTCCCCACGGTTCCCGATCGGCACGTTCGCCATGGCGGGCCCAGGGACATCAACCGCCAGTACAACCTGGCGGAGGTTCCGGCGCGCGCTACGGATGGACGCATGTACTCGCTCGGTGAGCTCGCGGAAGTTGCCGTTGGTGTAGTCGTGGTCGATGAGCTTGTCGAGGGCCCCCCGTTCGATGTGCGTCACCTCATGGGCGCCCGATTCGCCGACGCGAGGGTTGACGACGGGGTCTTGAGCCAGGAAGTCGATCCACCGCTTGCGCTCAGCCTCGGAACGGGTTCGAAGCGGCGGGATGGTGAGACGGAGAGGGAAACGGGCGAGCAGGTCCTGTCGGAACGCGCCGCTCGCGACTTCGTCCTCGAGCTTCTTGTTCGTGGCACCGATGATGTGCTGGTAGCCCTTGAAGGGTTCGATACCAGCTGGCTGAATCAGGCGGTCGTCCAGGAACGTGAGCAGTGCGGCTTGTACTTCTCCAGCCATGTCGCCCACCTCATCGAGGAAGAAGACGCCATGTGCTGCCCTCGTCAACTTGCCCACCACTGCATCGGCGCCGTCTGTGTACATGCCCGGAGCGGCGCCCATCAACTGGTGGTTGAAGTCATCGACTTTCAGACCAGCACCGTTCGCCTTCACGAATCGTGATCGAGAAGTCAGTTCCTGGTTGGCCCCGTCAGAGCGAGTCGGCGTAAGTAGGAACGTGATGAACTCAGCCATCAGCGACTTGCCGACTCCAGTCTCTCCATCGAGGAGCAATGGAGGTGGGTTTGCCCCCTCCCCCCACCTTCCCCACCAGCGCTTGTAGGCCCCTTCGTTCTCCGTGGGGTGTCTATTGCCGGCGAGGAAGTACGTCGCATCGTCACGAGAAACCGGGGGCTTTGCCTTGCCGAACAGGCGCTGCCTTACCTCGTCGGCGTCACCGAAAGCTCGTAGAACATCCTTGAGACGTTGGGGGTTCGGAGGCTTCCCGGGATCGTGATCTCTTGCGGGTCGGTCGAGCGGATCCCAAGGCAGGTTCACCCTGAGTGGGAACCGGGCCAGCGCATCGACCACGTCGCGCACGTCCTGCGCGAACTTGCTTCCATCGACCGGCATCAGCGACCGCCAGCGGGCCATCCGATATGCCGTACCCGGGCGGTTCGTTGGCCCGTGACCTTGGCTGTTATCTGCGAAGTCGACATCGACCAGTGAGCCGATCTCGTGGGCATTCGGAGCGGGAGGATTCGAGCGGGAGGCTACCGCGCCAAGGCGCTTTTCCAGGAGCTCGATGGCTTCGTCGAGGCCGACTAGATCCTCGCCCAAGTCGAATCCCACGTCCACGCTGGAGACAAATACCGCCTTCTTGAGGTCGTCGTCCTCGACGAACTCAAGCAGCACCGCGACAGGTACGCGGGGCCGGAGGGCCCCTAGTTCTCTGATGACCTTATGGAGGAGTGCTTCCTTCTCGGTTGGCTTTGCTTCCCTTTCGATCTCGGTTCGCAATGGGACGTCGTGCAGGACTATGTAGTCGGCGGGAGTTCCGCCAATGTCCGTCGCCGCTTTCAGCAACTCCGTCGCAGCCACGGTCGTGACCGTGACACCGTTCAATTGCTTGAGGCTGGCAAGAACCCGCCCCCCGACTTCGCCATCTGCGACCAACAGTACGTCGACCATCAGATGCCTCCAACCAGGGCTCGGTGCAGCACGGGCTGGGAGCGGTCCTGCTTGCCGAGGGGAGTCCCGCCTTCTCGTTCGACTCTCTTGGACTCCGCGACACTGAGGGAGTCACGCAACCAGTTGAGGATGGCTCCGAATCTCGCGGGAGCCGCCCGGAACTGGTCCTGCGCGAGGGTCACGATTTCCGGGTGCCGGCGGGCAGCTCGGACCCAGGGCACGAAGTCCTTCGCGGATCGCTGTCTCTTTTCTGCTTCGGTGTTTTCCGTGCGAGCGGATTCGGGCAGCCAGGATGGCCAGACTGCTTTGGCGATCTCAGTGATTGACCCCCTGAACAGAGCATCGGAGCTTGCAACGAGCTTGACCAGACTGTCGTTCTCGGTCTTCCAGCTGAAGAACTGGAGTGGAACCACGCAGCCGCCGGGCAGTGCAACCAGCACGGCGCTATCTCGGCTCAGTGCCGCCGGGTCTGTTCCCCATCGATCAGCAATGCCGGTCTGGGAGTTCCAGCGCGCAACTCCCTTGTTCTTTCCGTCCGTCCGAATGGCTTCCCAGATGTCGATCAAGCTCGCTGGCCCACTGGTCCGGCCAAGAATGTCCGGATCCAGGAAGTCAGCGGCGATCCCTTCTGCGTAACGCTCGAGCAGGCGCTCGCGGCGCACGGCGAGGCGTGCGAGCGAGTCGTCGGAGAGTGCGCTCTCCGACGTGGGCCGAATCTCCCACTCGATGCCCTCGGGCCCTGAAGACATGTAGATCTCCGGCAGTGACGGAAGTGCAGGCGGATGCTCGTCGAGCTCCTCGGCGGACGGTTCGTCGTCATCTGGCTGCCCCAGGTCCGAGGAGAATTCTTCCTCGGGGAAGTCGTCGTAGTCCAGGCGTTCGACCTCGTCGGGTGAAGCGGCGAGGCCGGCTTCCGCGAGGTTGTCGCGCACCAGGTCGTTCAAAGCGAGCGCGATAGGCGTTCGCCCACGCGCCGCCTTGGTTTGCGAGGTCGCGTCAGTTCGAGGCCCGACCCTTGGGCGAGCCACCCTAGCCATTGGCTGCCTCCAGGTGAGCGTTCCGCAGGGTGGCTGTCAGGCGCTCGGAGGCGGTGAGGAGATCCTCCGACTCTAGGCGCTCGGCAGCAGCTGCCTGGGGGTCCGCCGCTACCAGACGCTTCTTCGATTCGTCCCATACGGCAGGTACGCCGAGATCGAGAATCAATTTCTTCAACCGCCCAGTCCAGACGGAGGTGGGAAGAAGAGCTGAGTATGAAATCTCCCCTTCAGGAGCATGGTCCGGGCGAGCCGCTGCAGGCTGTGCTGCTAGGAATCGGTGACGAATCAGGACAGCGAAGTGCTTGGCGTCGACGTCTGGAAGGAGGTCGTGCTCTCGGCAGCGGGCGACAAGGATCTCCCCCATCTTCTGGAACATTTCATGGGTCTGGCGGGCGTCCTCCCCAAGTCTGGAAAAATATGTCTTCATCATGCGCTTCACGAAGTCCTTGTGCGTAAGCGGCTTCGTCGTCCTGCCACGGAAATTCGCGTAGCTGTCGTCGCTAGGGAGAGTCGTCGGCAAGTTAAAGCCGCCGCCACCACCACCGAAACCGTCGCCTCGCTGATCGGGGCCGTCGCGCAGGAGGATCGCCGAGAGCTCCTTGAGCTTCGCCTTGCCGGAGTTCTTTCCGGAGCGGTTGTGGATGGACTTCAGAGCGGCCTGCGTCCCCCTCTCGCCGATGAAGAGTGCGGCGCGGATTCCGACCGGCTCGCCTACCTGAACCGGGAGCCCGGTTTCGGGATTGTCGCCGTATGCGGCTGCGCACGGCCCCTCGATTGCGAGACAGTCGAAGATCGAATGCTCCCTCCCGTCTGCGTAGCAGTTCGAGGAGGAGATGACGACTTCGTAGCCGTGACGCACGAGGTTCCTCGTGAGGGTGCCGGCGAACGGTGTGAGCAACTTCTTCGCCGCGATCCCGATCATCGCTGGCTGAGCGGCGGCGAAGTAGTCCTCGTCCTTGATTCCGTCGAGGTAGTTCCCGTCTACCTCGACGTTGGGCAGGTCGATGATAGGTGAGACCGCCGTGCCGCGAGCGAGCAGCCATTGGTGTAGTGCATCCGAGCCGAGCGCTCCAGCGGCACCGGATCGGAACCCCGCATACAGGTCTTGCGCGCTTGTCTCGAGGTAGCCCGGCAGCGTTTTCTCGTCCGACGGTGGGTCCAGCGCTATGACCGAGGGGCCCCATTGACTCGCTCCCTCGAGTCCCTCGCGCTGGAGATCGACGATCGCCCCAAGAGCAGTCGCTCGCTCGCTCGGCGTTGCGGTTGGGAGCGCGGCCGCAATGGCTTCTGCGAGTTCCGTCGAAGTGATGGAACTGTCATGCCGCACCGAGGCGAGCCCTAGCTGGACGTCCTGATCCAGCTTCGCGAGGAGAGTTCCCGAGGCACCGGACCTGAGCGCTGCGGAAGGCCGTCGAAGATCCCATATCTCCTTGCGTGCGTCCTCGCTCTCCAAGCGATGCACGGCTACCGTGTCGCCGTCGAAGTCGCCTGCGATGGACTGCAACAGGATCGGGTGGACCGCGACGGCGCTCTCGTCCCACACTTCGGCGCGGAGCGCCTGGAGGCTGTAGGGATGCAGCGTTGGCTGGCGGTTGACGATCACGACGTCCGTGTAACCGCCGGCGGCTCGATCAGCACTGATCCCGAGGTCCTCAGCCATCCAGCTCGGGATGCGGACGTGCTCTGGGTGCAGTGCAGGGTCACCGACGAGTACCGCTCGACCTGATCGGATGGCTGCCGCGCCAAGGCCGTTCCTGCGCAGCAGCCCGAACTTCCCGGTCGTCCTCCCGGCGATCGTTTCAGGGTCGCCGCCTGCCTGGCGGATCGAACCGAGGAACGATCGCACTTCTTTGTCTATGTGCTTCGATGCAGTCTCGCGGGAGCGTGCATCTGTTGTCTCGTTGTGGATGAGCACCCACCGAATGATCTCCCGGTACTTCCGCCGCAGAGGATCGCGATCCGGGGTAGCGCTGCCGCGGAATGCGGAGGGGGGAAGGATCGCGAGCCGCTGTAGAGGTGGGAGCACCTTGAAGTCGCCCGGTGGCGTCTTCGCATGCCATGGGTGATCGACGGGAGCAGGGAGCACGACCTCATAGCGGACGGTTTCCCCGGTACCACGATCCGGTGCGTTGTCTCCGGAGTCCGGCTCGCGCACAGCTAGCTCGAGAATCTCGCTGGCGACTGCCCAGTGACCTGGCGCTGCCTTGCCTTCCCCTTTGCGAGACTTGCGCATGTCCGCGGCCAGGGCGTCGCGTGCGCGCCCCGCGAACGTCTCGATGACGTCGTCCAGGCCCGAACCACCATCGCCGCCTCGCCAGAGCGCGCGGACCAGCTCCCGGGGTGAGCCTGTCGCCGGGTCGATCGTGATGTCACGAGCCGATGGGTGTCCGTTCCACTGGCCGGTGGAAATGAAGCTCACACCGGCTACGGCGAGGTTGCCCAGCGCCGCTCTCAGGCCAGCCGGGAGGAGGTCCCGGTCCTCGCGCAGTTCGGGCTCCCCGACTCCACGAACGGCGAGGAGGTCGTCGAGGGTTTTCGCGGCCTGCAGCGCCTCCAGCGACCACAGCTCCATCTCGCCGAGGCGCTGCGGGGCCGCGCGGCGACGGTCGTCTTTCCACGCCGAAGCCTTCACCGGCTGGAACGTGACCGGTGAGGGCGCGGCATCGTCGCGCGAGCCACCCTTCTGCTTCGCGAGGTGGTCAAGCTTCACGATGTAGAGCGGACCGACCATCACGCCACCGGCCGGCCCGATCGGCTCGCCTTCCGCATCGACGAGCGGGAGCTTCCCTCCCTTGGCGCCCAGCTTCTCCAGTCGTCCCGCGAGTGCCAGGCGATGCTTCCGACCGAGTCGTCTCGGAACGACGCGTGAGGTCCTCGTATCCCAGCCCTGAGCCAGTGCGAGCTCCAGCCCGGATGCCAGTTCCATCAGCGTGCCCATATTGAGCCGCCGGATGACGCCGAGCGGGTTGAGCAGCACCTCGACAATTCGTCCGTCCGGGAGGCGTGGCATCTGTGCATCCGGTTCGATGCGGGTGACGACGCCCTTTCCGCCATGGCGAGTCGTCAGTTTGTCCCCGACCTGGAGCGGGCGCGTGACGCGGTAGGCGATGCGGACCTCCTGCTGGTAGTCGGATGGCCCGCTTCTGACGCTGTAGCGATAGCTGCCTTCGTCGTTCACAGGGAGGAGATACCCGGCCTCCGGCATGGACAGCACCCGGTCCGCCTCACCGTGGACTCGCAGGATGGGTGTACCGGCCTCGATGAACGTGGCGGCTGCGTCTGCTCCGAGCAGTTCGACCGCACCGAGCGCGGGGTCGTAGCCCGTTGCGAGTCGAACCGTGTGCGTCGAGCTCATCCGCTGTGCGAATGACTCGCTGACCACGATGCCGTCCTCGTAGTTCAGCCCGTGCCAGGCGAGGAAAGCCACGGTGGCGTTCACGCCGAACGCCAGGGTGGGACGCCCGTCATCGAGAACGACATCGGGGGCGTGCGCAAGGACTTCCTTGGGCTCTGCTCGCCGAGAGAGCTCGTTCTCCACCCAACCATCGCCCGGGAGCGCCGGCCAGGTCGACTGCTGCGCCGTCGGCACCTGGGACTTGCCTACTTGTGTGATCCCGCGCTCGAAGTCCGTGGAGGTTCGCGCACCAGTCATAGTGCTTCGCGTGGTGCCGACCTCTCCGACCAGGGCCTCGACGCCCGTCCGGATGAGCGGGGCTTCCGGCCGATCGAGGATGACCGCCTGCTTCAGCATCTTGCAGCCCAGCGCAGCACGCGTCGGGTCGTCGTGGCCGATGAACGGGATCAGGGCCGCAGCCACGCTGAGATCGGAATAGGCATCCACGACGTTCTGCGGGTCATCGCCTTCCCAATCGGCGAGTGTCGCGTGACGGATCATCCCGATCTTCGACGACTCCTGGGTCTGAAGTGGGCACAGAGTCCCGCGCCAGTGACCTGGCAGCACGCGAAGGTCGAGCCGTCCCTCGTAGGTCTCAAGGCCGCCGAACCCGACGAAGGTCCGCTGGCGGGACGCCTCCAGCCGGGCGAGGGTGTTGATGGGTCGCTCGCCCACAACGCTCGCGCTGAACTCCTCGAGTCCGCGGACCACCTGATCGACGGCCTTCGTGATCGCAGTCCGGATACGAGCGACCGTGACTTCGCCGTCGAACTCTCTGGCACGGCTCGCTCGTCGCGACGTCTCCGAGACGCTGTGGGCGATAGCCGAAGCAAGTTGGTCCCCGAGGCCAGACGGACGCCAGTGCCGCCTGTCCATCGGGACTGCCATCGGATCGGCGGGGGCGAGCGGCTCGCGACAGCGGAGTCGACCGGGTGACTTCCTCGTTCCCTTGTCGACCTTCTCAATCGTGCTCAGCCAGTCGACCAGGTCGCGGACCTGGCGGTCCGTCGGCGTATCAGCACTCGTGAAGTAGCGGGAATCCGTGAGGGCTGCGTACAGAGCGTCGAGTTCATCGGAATGTGCGCCGTGCAGGAGTGCGGTGGATTCAAAGGCTCGTCGATCATCCGGGTCTGGTGCCGTGTATCGGCTCCGCAGGAAGACGTCGACGACCTTTTCGCGATCGCATCGCAACTGCCAGAGCGTCCCGAAGTCGCCGGCCACGATGCCGCGGTATGTGTTGCCGCTCTCAATAGGCGAGGTGATCCGATGAATTCCTGGCCGCCACATATAGCTGACGAGCGGCTGGCGAAAACGTCCGTCCCAGTATGTGCCCCGAAACTGCCCGACACGGTCCTTGATCCCGGCTGCGGATGCGCTGATCGCAGCTTCGTCGTTGAGGAGCCAGGGGAGGGCGATGCGGAGGTCGCGGGACTGGTCCCCGGCAGCCAGCGTCACCGTTGCGATGACGGACCACTTCCGGTACCGCCACGCAGGCCGGCTGAAGGTCACGTCTGCGACTTGGACAGCCTTGTCCTCTTTGAGCCACTCGAGGCCGAACTCGATCGCTCGCTTGAGCTCTAAGCCGTCGTTGTCGTGGAGTCGTGCGAGCGAGTCCTCGTGGATTGTGAGGTCAGACCTCGGCCGGGTGGTCACGGTCGGTCCTCCTCGCTCCGCCCTTGGATTGAGCGCAAGCCTGACCAGGTGGCTGAAGAGATTGTCCGCAGACCCCGCTCGAAGCTCCGGGGCCATGTGCCGCCGCATCGCTCGACACACATCTTAGTGAGCAGACGTTACCGGTCGGTTACATTTGCCGCCAACTCGTCCTGGACGAGCAAGGTGATCGCGATGCCGACTCGGGTCCTCGTGGTTGGCGCTTGCGTCGCCGTGACGCTCGCAGCATGTGCCGGAGCAGAGCCCTTCCGAGCTCTCTGCCACAGACGAGCACACCGGTTCTACCGGGGACGTATGCCCCGAGCTACGAGTCGTGCATGTATCAGCGGGCGTGGAGCCTCGCTCGGTGCGACCGGATGCGGCCGATGCCCTGGAAGCGACGCAAACTGCGGCAGTCTTGGCTGCATTGTCCGTTATCCGCAGGGAGCCGAGGCCGTCACCGGCTACATCTGGGAGCCGTGGCACATCCGCTACGTCGGCATCGACATCGCGACGCACAACCGCGGCATGGTCACGCCGGAGGAGTATCTCGGCGCTGGGCCTGCGAGGGGCATGCCGGCGGTTGCGATACTTGATTCATGAATGCGCGCGAACTTCTCGACCGGGTCTACGAGTTCGCGCCCACGAGAGATCCGCATGCGGCCCTCTCGCTCGGCGAGCAAGAGCTTGACGCTCTCGAGGCTCGAGTGGCGAACGCTGAAGATGCAGAGACTTGCCGTCTCCTATCGATCTCGGCAGCCGAGATCGCGAACTATGGACTCGCGGCCACTTGGCGCCGCCGAGCGCTCCTTCGTGGTTCCCTCATCGGCTGGACGGAGATGGTTGCTGCCTGCGTGATGAGTGAGGCGTTCATTCTCCTGTCGAGGCGCAACGACGACTACTCGGCAGGCAAGACGCTTGACGTGATCCAGGGCGAGCCCGAATCTCTGAGAATTCTTGCCGATCTCGAACCGTTCACTCTGGAGCCGGGTAGTGGGATTTCTGTGACCGCGAAGTCGCCGTCGCCCGCGCTCATCAGGCGGTTTGTACTTGAGAAGCGGGGATCGTTCCAGCTCGCGCTCGGCGAATACCAGGCCGCAGTTGACAGCTACGTCGCTGCCGGGGCCGCTGCTGAGAATGCGCGCGGCAGGGTCAAGACGCAGGCCGGGCTTGCGCTGGCCCGGTATCTCGTGGCCTTGGAGCAAGGGGATCTCGATGCTTTGGCTACGGCGCTCAGGGAGACTGAGTCGCTGATCGGTGAAGCCGAGAGTATTCGCGAGTCCGATGTAGCTACGACCGCTCGCTACAACGCTGAGGTGATGAGCCGGTCCGGGCGCGACCTGCTCTCTACGAGATTCTCTGAGCGAACTACTCACGCCGCTCGCAAGCGCTGACCCCGCTTCCGCCGCGGGATACCCCCGAGCCCCAACTCCGGCAGGATCGAGCGTGAGTTCGAGCCGGTCGCTGCGGCTGCCTCCACGAGTGTCATTTCGTCGAGCTTCTTGAGGTGCTGGAGGACGGTCTCTCGGCTGATCCCGTAGCGCGCGGCGAGGACGGTGATGCGTTCGCCCGAGTGTTCAAGGTTGGGGCGGACTCCCGCATTGCGCAGGTTGCCCGGGAGACGATCGACGGTGTCTCGAAAGCCCGAGGCGGATGGCGCAATCCTCATACGCTCGGCATCGATGCCAATGAGGTCCTAATTCCTGGGCGATGGTGTCATCGTCGTAGAGGGTCAGGAGGATGCCGTGCTGTTGCCAAGAGCATTCGCGTTCGCCGACGTGGACTTTTCCGGGACCATTTTCGGTTGGGGATCCGGAGGCGAAGGAAATGTCGCGAAGATCACGGCCCTGCTGAGCGATCTCGGTTTCTCCCGCATCGCCGTTGACATGGACAACAACGTGCCCGCCACCGTCGAAGTGATCCGCAATGCCCATCCGGACTACCTAGTTTCGGAGATCCCTGCGCTGGGCATCCGCGACAACTCAGCCACGAGCTTCAGTGGTGTCGAAGGACTGCTCGATGCAAGCGGGAAACAGCTTAGGGATGACTTGAAGAAGAAGCGCAGCAGATCCTTTCGGCTGTCGCCCAGTACCTGGCAGAAGAAGGGGCAGCGGCGAACGCCTTGCCCGCAGGGGATTAACTCAGGTCGCCCAGGGGATCGGCTCGATTCCCGGTGATGCTAAGCCCAATGACCGCAAGCGCTCCAGAGAAATGAATACGCATCACCCAGTTGCTCTTATCAAAAGCGCATTCAACTTGATCAGGCCGCCCGATGGGCGGCCTCGGTCGTTTCCGGAGTGTTCTGGGGTGATGAGGTTCCCGGCGAGGAGCTCCTGATCGAGCTGCTTGCGCACGGGATCGGTCGCGGCGGCATGGGGAGCTTTACCTCAGCAGTCGGGCGTGGGTCCATGCCCGACTGGGCGACTGCCGGGCTGAGGCCGACCCGCAACCGAGTAGCCTCGAAAGCTGATATCGCACAGCTATCATTGAGGCATGGATACGGGCACGAGCGGCGAGGCGCTGCGGCGCAGGCGGCAGCAGGCAGGCCTGTCGCAGCGGGAGCTTGCAGCGCGCTCGGGTGTCCCGCAGCCGAACATCGCCGCCTATGAGCGCGGTCGTCGCATCCCCGCGGCGGAGACTGCGGAGCGCCTCGACGCGGTGCTGCGCGTCCCGACGCTCGAGCGGCTGCGGCAGGTCCGGACCCCGATTCTCGCGGCCGCCGCGTCGCGGGGTCTGAGCGAGGTCCGTGTCTTCGGATCGGTCGCGCGCGGTGCGGCCGGCGCCGCCTCTGATGTCGATCTGCTCGTGCATCCCGCGCCGGAGGCGTCGGTGTTCGACCTCGCGGGGTTCATGGCCGAGGTCGAGGAGCTGCTGGGCATCGGTGTCGACGTGGTCTCCGATCGCGGCACGGGGCCGACGATGGAGCGGATCCGCGCCGAGGCCGTCGCGCTGTGAGCGGCGGCGAGCTCGACCGCGTGCCGGCGATCCTCGCCGACATCGAGCGCTTCGCCGTCACGGCACGTCGGGTGGCCGCTCGCGGCCACGAGCGCTTCATAGACCCGGACGACGATGACCAGCGTCGCATCGCTCGCTCGCTCGTCGTCGACCTGTCGGCCGCTGCCGATCGACTGCCCGAGTCCTTCCGGGACGCGCATCCGGAGGTCGACTGGCGGGGCATCCGCGCGGTCCGCAACTTCATCGCCCACGACTACGACGGCACCGACGAGGAGATCCTCTGGCAGGCCGTCGCCGTCCGGTTCCCACAGATCGCCGCCGACCTCGGCCTGGACTGAGCATCCTCCGACCCGTCGACCGGCATCCCTGAGTCAGCTGAACTCGGGGTTCGTCATGGCGTTCCTCGGCTACCGAGTGCTCGCCGACCAGAACTCCAGGCACCCGTTCGATCCGGTCGAGCTGGGCAGGTTCGACCGGCTCCGCCGGCTCCAGCACGCCGGCATCACCCCGCTCCCACTCACCCCGAACCACCCCGGCGCCCACTCAACCTGACCGAAGCGCGCCCCACCATCGGTTCAGGTGACGCTTGTGGTCGGAATGCCGGCGCTATTCCGACCACAAGCGTCACCTGAACCGGGGGCACCGATTAGGCAGGGTCGAGGTGGGCGTCGACCGTGATCCGTGCGCCCGCGAAGAGGCGCGAGACCGGGCACAGGGCGGCGGCCTCGTCGACCGCCTCGGCGAAGCCGTCGGCGCTCAGCCCCGGCACGGTCGCCCGGACGGTGATGCTCGAGGAGCCGATCGTCGGCAGCCCGTCGATCTCGTCGAGCGAGACGACCGCCTGGACCTGCAGCCGCTGCGGCGTCGCGCCGTGCTCGCCGAGGCGCAGCGCGAGCGCCATCGAGAAGCACGACGAGTGCGCGGCGGCGAGCAGCTCCTCGGGACTCGTCCTGCCCTCCGGCTGCTGCGTGCGCGACGCCCAGGTGACGTCGAGCCCGTCGAGGGCGCCGCTGCTGCCCTCGCCGATCGTGCCGCTGCCGCTTGCGAGGGGACCGCTCCAGGTGGTCCGTGCATGGCGTTCTGCGATGCTCATCTCATTCCCTCTCTCTAGGCCCCCGGGGCCCGCTGGGACTCGGGGCTGGTCGTGGTCACGGCGCCGGCATGATGGAGAGCGCCGGCTTGCGGCGGTGCACCGAGACGTAGCGCAGGCCCTCGTCGCCCGCGATGAAACGCCGTCGGGCCCGCCTCGGCAGCCACACCAGATTCCCGGGCGCGAGCGCGACGGAGCCGGTCTCCGTCTCGAGCGTGCCCGCGCCGGCGAGGACGTGCACGAGCACGTCGAGGTCCGGTCCGTCGTGCGCGGCGATCTCGTCGCCGGCGGGCAGCTCGATGACGTTCGCGTCGAGGTCGCGCTCAGCCGGTGCGAGCTGCCACACCGAGCCGGAGCCGGCCGCGCCGATCGTCGCGGGCAGCGCGGCGGTGTCGCCGATCACTCGGGGCAGGGGAGCGCGCACCGTCTTGACGATCCGGGTCACGAAGGAGCCGTCCTCGGACTCCCCGATCGGCTCCCAGCGGAACGCGCCGGGCAGCTCCCGCTCGAACTCGTCGCGCAGGTGGAGCGGCTCGTGGTCGTTGACGAGCCGGATCGCCTCGCCGGCGGCGAGCTGCGCGTAGGCGGCGAAGATGAGCGGGTGGCGCTCGGGACGCGGTACCGCTCGGACGTCGATCTCGCGGTCGGTCGGCATGGGCTCCTCCGTCGGGTGATTTGTTCTAAGAATCATTGGATCTATTCGATAGGGTAGACCCGTGCGAGCGGGACGACCAGACGAGGGCCGGCGGGCGCTCGTGCTGCGCGCGCTGCGCGCCGCACCCGGACCCCTCGGCGTCGCCGCGATCGCGGAGCGGCTGGCCGTGCACCCCAACACCGTGCGATTCCACCTCGATGCGCTCGAACGCGATGGCGCGGTCGTCCGCACCGCGCACGACCCGTCGGGCCGCGGGCGCCCCGCGGTGCTCTACCGGAGCGTCCCCGCCGGCGTGCACCCGAGCCGCCGCTACGAGCTGCTCGCCGACGTCCTCGTCGCGGCGCTCGGCGACGACCCGGCGGCGAGATCGCGGGCCGAGCGCGCGGGAGACGAGCGCGGCCGCCAGCACGCCCGGCGCACGCGGCATCGCGGCCGCGGGAGGAGCGGCGCTGACTCCGTCGAGCGGCTCGTCGACTACCTCGACGAGGCCGGGTTCGCCCCCGACCGCACCGCACCCGATATCGTCGAGCTGCACAACTGCCCCTTCGGTGAGATCGCCGAGCGCGAGGGCCGCATCGCCTGCGCGGTGCACGCCGGGATGATGCGCGGGGCGCTCGCCGGGTGGGGCGGGGACGTGTCGGTCGCGGGCCTCGAGCCGTTCGCGCGACCGGGGGTGTGCCGGACCCGGCTCGCCGGGACGACGAGTGGAGGGAGCGGGGCATGACGGAAGTCGAGCAGGAGATCGAGGCGACGGACCTCGGCGAGCTGCAGGAGCGACTGCTCGCCGCGGCACGGGAGTCGAGCGCGAAGCGCGCCGCCGACACCGTGTACGGCGGGCGGGACGCGCTGCTGCGGCAGACCGCGATGGCGCTCCTCGCGGGCGCCGAGCTCGGCGAGCACGCGAGCCCGCCCGAGGCGACCCTCCAGGTGCTCTCGGGCAGGGTGCGGCTCGCCGGCGCCGACCGAGGCTGGGAGATCTCCGCGGGCGGCCTCCTGCCGATCCCGCCGGAACGCCATTCGCTCGCCGCGATCGAGGACAGCGTCGTGCTGCTCAGCGTGCTGCGGGCGCCGTCGGCGGGAGCCTCGGCATGAGCGCCGCCGACGCGGAGCAGATGCCCTTCGCCGAGCGCAAGGCCGAGGACACCCCCGGTCATTGGCTCCTCGCGCGGCTCGGGAAGCGGGTGCTGCGGCCCGGCGGCCTCGGCCTCACGCGCCGCCTGCTCGACAACGCGCACGTCGCGGGCGCCGACGTCGTCGAGCTCGCGCCGGGACCATCGTCGTCGCCGACGCGTCGGCGACCGGACTGCCCGACGCGTCCGCCGACGTCGTCGTCGGCGAGGCGATGCTCACGATGCAGTCGGACGCGGCGAAGCAGCGCATCGTCGCCGAGGCCGCCCGCGTGCTGCGACCCGGCGGCCGCTATGCGATCCACGAGCTCGGTCTGCTGCCCGACGACCTCGACGACGGGACGAAGACGGAGCTGCGGCGCGATCTCGCCCGCGTCATCAAGGTCAATGCGCGCCCGCTGACGATCGCCGAGTGGCGGACGCTGCTCGAGGGCGCCGGCTTCGAGGTCGAGTGGACGGGGACCGCGCCGATGGCGCTGCTCAAGATGCGGCGCAACATCGCCGACGAGGGCCTGCGCGGGACGCTGCGGATCGTGCGCAACGTGCTGCGCGACCCCGACGCACGGCGTCGCGTGCTCGCGATGCGCAAGATCTTCCAGCAGCACCGCAAGTCGATCAACGGGGTCGCGCTCGTCGCGCGCATCCCGGAGGCGTCGAGCTAGCGGGGCAGGAGCACTGCGGCGGCGTCACCGCGCCGGCGCAGGATGCCGGACACCTCGTGCGCCTCGATCTGGCGCAGCCGCCCCGAGGCGAGCTCGCGCCACGTGCGCGGCATCGCGACGGTGGGCCGCGCGCGGCCGCGCAGCGAGTACGGCGTGATCGTCGTCCTCGAGGCGTGGTTCTGGCTCCAGTCGATCAGCACCCTGCCGCGCCGATCGGCGCGCCGGATCGTCGAGACGACGAGGTCCGGGTGGTCCGCCTCGAGCGCGCGGGCCAGCTCGTGCGCGAGGGCCGAGATCTCGCTGGATGCGCGGGAGCCGTCGAGTGCGGCGTAGACGTGGACGCCCTTGCTGCCGCTCGTGACGGGGACGGTCGCGAGACCGAGGTCATGAAGCGCCGTGCGGAGCAGCTTCGCGACCTCGACGCAGGCGGGCAGGCCGACGCCCTCGCCGGGGTCGAGGTCGAGGACCATCCGGTCCGGACGCCCCGGGCTGCCGTCCGCCTCGAACCGCCACTGCGGCACGTGGAGCTCGAGCGCGGCGACCTGCGCGAACCACGCGAGGGTCGCCGGACCGCTCGCCGCGTCGAGGACGGGGTAGTCGTTGTCGTGGTCCTTGTGGTGGACGACTCGCCGCGGCACCCAATCGGGCGCCGACGCCTCGAGGTCCTTCTGGAAGAAGACCTGGCCGTCGACACCGTCGACCCAGCGCTTGCGCGTCACCGGACGCCCAGCCGCATGCGGCAGCAGTGTGTCCGCGATCCGCGAGTAGTAGCGCAGCACGTCGGCCTTCGTCGTCCCCGTCTGCGGGTACATGACCTTGTCGGGGTTCGTCAGACGCACCTGACGACCGCCGATCGTCACGAGCCGGGCGCGTGTTGTGGCCATATCGGACGGTAGAGCCACGATGCCCCGGAAGTCGAGGAGAACGCGATCGATCGGCAGTAAGCTGCCAGGCTGGCAATCCGCCCCGCGCGACGCTGTGTCCCCCGTTCGGGGGTATATGGTTCCCGCATGGGCACGGTCTACTACGGCGGCGAGGCGACCCCGATCGAGATCGACGATCGCACCCTCGCCCACCTCAAGGTCGTCATCGCGACGAAGCTGCGTCGCGGCGAGAGCTTCACGCTGTCATGGCGCCACCCCGACGACCAACCCCGCGGACGCACGACGATCTGGCTCCACCCGTCGATCCCGCTGCGCTTCGTGTTCGACGACCCCGAGCCGACGGAGCTGAGCCGCAAATGGCTCGAGGATCTCGCGAACTCCGCGCACTCCTCCGGCGGCATCCAGCTCGTTGCCGAGCACTTCGATGTCACGACGGGACCGGTGCCTACCCCCGCGAACGCCTGAGCGTCAAGCCCCTCCTCGTCCGCGGGGCCGTCCGGCAGGCTCGGTGGCGCCGGACGTCCGCCGTGGCCGGGCGTCCGGCAGCCCGGTGGCATACGAAGGAGGAACGTCATGGCGCGATCCTCGAGGACCGGCTCGGTCGTCTCGGGCGCCCGCGAGCCAGCGGCCGACGACGCCCGGATCAGCCCCGAGCGCTCCGAGCACCGCTGGCCCGCCGTGATCGCGGTCGCCCTCACCCTCGCGCTCTATGCCCTGCTGCCGAGCGGATTCACGCCGTGGCTGCGCTTCGGCGTCGTCGGGCTCGGCATCGTGCTGCTCGTGCCGCTCGTGCTGCTGAACCCGCTGCGCATGCGGCGCCAGACCCGCTGGTCCCGCATCGTCTCGACGGGACTCGCGATCATCCTGATCGTCGCGAACCACGTCGCGCTCGTGCAGCTCATCGCGGCGCTGCTGGCGACCGACCAGGACTCCGACGGCACGCTGCTGCTCGCGGCGACGCAGGTGTGGGCGGCCCAGGTCGTCGTCTTCGCGCTCCTGTTCTGGGAGATCGATCGCGGCGGGCCCGTCATGCGCGCGCTCGCCAGCCGCGAGCGCATCCCGCGCGCCGACCTGCGCTTCCCGCAGGACGAGGACGCCGACGCCGTGTCCGAGGTCGCGCGCGGGTCCTCCAAGCGCTCGGGGTGGACCCCGAACTTCATCGACTACCTGTACTTCTCGCTCTCCAACTGCATGGCGTTCAGCCCCCCGGACGCCGTGCCGCTCACCTCGCGGATGAAGGCGCTCGTCGGGCTGCAGGCCCTCGCCGCCTTCATCGTCCTCGTCCTCGTCATCGCGCGCGCGGTCGCGCTCCTGGGGTGAGCGTGGGACGGCTCGTCTACGCCGGCGCCCCCGGGGACACGTACCGGATCGACGACCGCGCACTCGCCCACCTCGAGCTCGCGATCGGCGCGAAGTTCCGCCTCGGCGACTCCTTCGCCTTCACCATCGATGGCGGCGACGCGCCGCCGGGTCGGGGATACCGGGTGCTGTGGATGCACCCCTCGATCCCGCTGCAGTTCGGCTACGACGACGCCCGCGCGACGATCGCGATCAACCCGACCTGGGTGAGCGCGCTCGTCTCGGCCGCGTCGACCGAGGCCGGCCTGCGGATCGTCCCCGAGCCCGACGGTCCGAGCCTGCCGCCGGCCGGAGCCCCGCCGCCCAAGCCGATCTACGGCTGAACGTCCTCGTCCGGCTCGTCCACCTGGCCCTTCGGGGACTTCGACTCCTTCGGTTCGGGTGGGATCGTCAGGCCCGTCGTGCCGCTCGCGATGCGGATCATCTCCTCGATCCAGGCCCGGTTCAGACGCGGCTGCCGGCCGCCGAAGAAGTGGAACTGGATCGGCACGGACGGGTGGATCCAGAACGTCCGCCGACCGTTGCCGCCGCCGACATCAATGTCGAACATGAAGGACTCGTTGCGGCGCAGCTTCGTCATGATGACGACGCGCAGGTGGGCGAGCACCCGATCGTCGAGATCGACCGACACCGCGGTCGCGCCGTAGATGAACTTGCCCACGCCTGAGGGTAACCCGGCCGCGTGGAATCACACCCCGCACCGCAAATCAAGCCCCATGGCGTTCTGACCGCCCCGGCGTAGCGTCGCCCGCATGCCAGTGAACCAGCTCAAGGACCCCGAGCTCTACGAGAAGCTCCGCGACGAGGGCGCATCGAAGGAGAAGGCCGCACGCGTCTCGAACGCGGCCGCCCGCGACCGCCGCAAGGCGGTCGGCCGGCGCGGCGGCAAGGCCGGCGACTACGACGACTGGACGGTCGAGCGGCTGCGCCATCGCGCCAAGGAGCTCGGCCTGCGCGGCTACTCCGGCAAGCGCAAGTCGGAGCTCATCGACATGCTCCGGCACCACTAGCTCGTCACGCTCCCCGCGGTCGGGCCGCCGGACCCGACTCGAGGCGCCGGACCATGATCGGCCCGCCGCCTCGAGTGTCGCCCGTCTAGTCCACGAGATCCTCGTCGCCTGTCGTCTCTTCGGCTGGCTGCTCCTCGGAGTCGGGACCCTCGGCGGGTTGCTGGGCGTGCAGGCGATCGGCGCGCGGGTGCCGCTCGTCCGCCTCCATCCCGGTCGGGATCGGCGTCGGCTCGACGAACCGGTCCCGGTCCTCGGACTGCGTCGTGTCGTTCATCGCGTTCTCCTCTCCTTCGTCCCCTGGTGCACTGGCTCAGACCGCCCCGCGCCGTCCGCTGATGACGCGCAGGAGAAACATGATGATCGCCACGACCGCGAGCACGATCGCGACCCACAGGAGCCAGTTCGCCGCCGACCAGAGGCCGCCGGTGATCGCGAGCACGATCGCGACGACGAAGATGATGATCGCTGCGAGTGTCATGGGGTACTCCCTTCGATGGTCTGCCCACCGTATGGAGTGCGCGGGCAGCGACGCAGGGGCTTGACTCGTCCGCTCGGGCGGTGCTAGCTGGCCCGTTCGTGTCCCGCACGGCTGAGCCGGCGCTGCACCGTCGAGGGCAGCAGCACCCACAGCCCCACGATGACGACGAGCGTCGCGGCGGCCGCGAGGACGCCGACGCCGAGTCCCGCGACGAGGTCGACGATGAGCAGCACGATCCCCGCGAGCGTGACCCCCACGCCGACGAGCGCCGCCGTCGACAGGCGCCCGCCGAGCGCGACGAGCGACTCCTTCGCGCCGAAGCGGAAGAGCCAGCGATGCAGCAGCACCGGGGTGAGGCCGACGATCGTCGTCGCGATGGCGACCGCGAGCAGCGAGAAGTAGATGGCCCGGCCGATGTCGTCGAGGTCCGCGAAGCGCGGCTGGAACGCCGCCGCGAGGAGGAAGCCGGTGATGATCTGGCTGCCCGCCTGGATGACCCGCAGCTCTTGGAGGATGTCGGCCCAGTTCCGGTTGAGCCGCTGCTGGCGGGTCTCGGGCATGGCGTTCTCCCCATTGCTCATACCTCGCGGTCTAGCACGCGCCGCCGGGGGTGGCAAGCCCATGTGGGTCGGGGCCGCCCGCGCCTAGCGTCGAACGCGATGCAGGAGGACCGAATGTCGCACCTCACGAATCCCATCACGAGATACCCCACGGGCGGATTCCCGCCGCAGGAGCAGGAGCAGCCCGGACTCACCTCCGAGACGACGCCGGTCCCCGATCACGGCGAGCGCACCTACCGCGGGTCGGGACGGCTCGCGCGGATGCGGGCGCTCATCACGGGCGGCGACTCGGGCATCGGGCGCGCCGTCGCGATCGCGTTCGCTCGCGAGGGCGCCGACGTCGCGATCTCCTACCTGCCGGAGGAGGAGTCGGACGCCGTCGCGACGGCGCTGTGGGTCGAGCAGGCCGAGACGCGCTCCCTGTGCATCCCCGGCGACATCCGTGACGAGCCGCACGCGGCCGCGCTCGTCGACCGGGTCGTCGCCGAGTTCGGCGGTCTCGACATCCTGGTGCTCAACGCCGCCTACCAGAAGCGACGCGACTCGCTCGCGCAGACCCCGACCGAGGAGATCGAGCGGGTCGTCGAGACGAACCTCCTCGCCCCGCTGTGGACCGCGCGGGCCGCGATCCCGCACCTCGCGCCCGGCTCGTCGATCATCGTGACGAGCTCCATCCAGGCCTTCAACCCCTCGCCGGAGCTGCTCGATTACGCGATGACGAAAGCGGCGCTCGTCGCGTTCACGAAGGCGCTCGCGCGCGAGCTCGGCCCGGCGGGCGTCCGGGTGAACGCCGTCGCCCCGGGTCCCATTTGGACGCCCCTCATCCCGGCGACCGAGTGGCCGGACCACCTCCCCGACTTCGGCACGGACACCCCGCTCGGCCGGGCCGGACAGCCCGCCGAAGTCGCGCCGGCATATGTGTACCTCGCCGCGCCCGAGTCGAGCTACGTGTCGGGCGCGGTGCTGCCCGTCACCGGCGGCAAGGGGCTGTGACCCGGCTGCGGCGGACGAGGCTCGGCGATCCGGGGATCCGGCGCAGGCGCCGCGGCCGCGGCTTCTCCTACTCGGCGCCGGACGGCGCGCTCCTGTCGGAGCGGGCGGACGCAGACGTGCTCGAACGCGTCCGTGCGCTCGCGATCCCGCCCGCCTGGAGCGACGTGTGGATCGCGACCCGGGCGAACGCGCACATCCAGGCCACGGGCGTCGACGCCGCGGGCCGGCGACAGTACCTCTACCACGCGGCATGGCGCGAGCGCAGCGACCGGCGCAAGTTCGACCGCATGCTCGAGCTCGCGCGAGCGCTGCCGGAGGCCCGCCGCGGCGTGACGCGGGACCTCCGGTCGGAGGGGCTGGACAGGCGGCGGGTGCTCGCCGGCGCCTTCCGCCTGCTCGACTCGGGCGCGCTGCGGGTCGGCTCCGGACGCTACGCCGACGAGCACGGCAGCTATGGGCTGACGACCCTCCTCGGCGCGCACGTGCGCGTGCGGGAGAACGCGATCGACCTGCGCTTCCCGGGCAAGAGCGGCCAGGTGTGGGAGTCGCGGCTGGAGGACCTCGACCTCGCGGAGCTCGTCGCCGTGCTCGAGCGTCGCGGTCCGCGGGCCCGGCTGCTTGCCTGGCGCGACGCGGACGGGCGCGCGCACCCGCTGCGGCCCGAGGAGGTCAACGAGGATCTCCGGCTCCGGCTCGGCGGCGACTTCACGGCGAAGGACTTCCGCACGCTGCGCGGCAGCGCCGTCGCGGCCGCGAGCCTCGCCCGCGCCGGCACGCGGTCCACCGTGTCGGGGCGCCGCCGGGCGGTGTCCGCGGCGATGGCCGAGGCGGCGACGGCGCTCGGCAACACGGCCGCGGTGGCGCGTCAGAGCTACGTCGATCCGCGCATCGCCGACCGCTACGAGCGCGGCGAGATCGTCGACCCGTCTCGCGCGATCGAGCCGCAGCTCGTGACGCTCCTGACCGCATGAACTCTGGTCGGAAGGCTCGCCGCTGGCCCGAGAACCTTCAACTATCTAGCGAAGTTCGAGACGTCGGTCCGGCTAGGGCCCTAGATCCCTGTAAACATGGGCATCTCAGCCGTCGAGCCTGCCGACGAGGTGTCCAGATACTGCCCAGATTGCCCGTTTCTCGAGACGTCTACGCGGCGTCACCCACCAACGGGTCGCGTCGACCCACCGCGAATCGGCCGCGGCGCATATGTGGGTATGTCCAAGGTTCACAGCAAGTCAGCGAAGCACCAGCATGCTTCGAAGCCGTCCACCGCGCCGGAATCCGGTGCCTTCGTCCTGCTGACCACCGAAGAGGTGGCGCGTCTAGTAGAGATCTCTCCAAGGAGCCTCGAGAAGTGGCGCCTGCGCCCCGGTGTCGGCATCCCGTACGTGAAGCTGCCGAACGGTCGCGTCCGCTACCGACGAGATGCCGTGTACGCGTGGTTGCTGAGCCGCGAGACCGCCTAGGCGGGCGGAGGTCGAACCATGGCTAAGCCGCAGTTGCCGATCGGCAAGGTCGGGAACGTCTCCTACGCAAAGGCTGGCGACCGCGTGCAGGCGCGTGCGTATGTGCGCACCGGCTCGGGCGAGATGCGACGCGTCGCCGGTCGTGGCGACGACGAAGCGGAGGCGCTGGCGGCACTGCGACGCAAGGCCGTCGCACTGTGGCACGGTGAGTTCCCCGACCCCGGCAGCGCGGACACGCTGGACGTGGTCGCCCCGATGTGGCTCGAGCACGTCAAGGTCCGACGGAAGATCCGCCAGCAGACGCTTGAGGTCTATGAGAGCAACGTTCGCACGCTCCTCCTGCGTCGCATCCCGAAACTGCGCCTGTCCGAGCTCACGCCGGCATATGTCCACTCGTTCCTGCTCCGCCTCGAGGCCGAGCAGTCAGCGTCGGCGTCAAACAAGGCTCGCCTCGCCCTCAGTTGGATCTGCGACTTCGCGATCCGCCAAGGCATTCTGGTGGGCGCGAACCCGGTCACGCCGTCGGAACCTGCGCGCGAAGAGCGCGGACGACGCGTCGAGTACGACCTCGGCCAAGTGCGGCTCATTTTCGACAAGCTCGACGCATGGGATCGTCGAAGCCGCAATGGCATCGGTGTCAACCGGCAGCGACTGATCGACCTCATCACAATCATCCTTGGCACCGGCCTTCGCATCGGGGAGGCACTGGCCCTGCGGTACTCCGGCGTTCGGTTCACTCCAGAGGGGCACATCTACGTTGCGGTGGACGGCACAATCGTGCGCGACCGTGTTCATGGTCTCTACCGTCAGCCGCAGCTTAAGCACGAAGACCAGGTCCACGAGAAGCTCGTGGTGAACTTCTTGGAGCCCACGATTCGTCGCCTGGTCGCGAATTACGTTGCAGACCCGGATTGCAACCCGAGCGAGCTGCTCTTCGTATCAGCACGTGGTGGACCGGTCGAGAAGGTCGGGGTGTCTCGGAAGTTGCAAGAGTTTCGGGAAGCGTTCCGTGAGCCGCTCACTGAAGCCGGGATCGACGTCGACTTGCTGACCTTCAAGTCGTTCCGGAAAGCCAGTGCGAAGGTCGTCGCCGATGCGCAAGGTCTCGATGCGGCGGCTGACTGGCTCGCGCACAGGGATTCGAAGACAACCCGGATCTACGCAGACCCGCCACGCCGTCAGGTGGCGGCGCAGGCGACTGCACTAGAAGCTGCGTACGGAAGCTTGTTCAATGTCGAAGACCCTGCTCTCGACTAGTGCTGACAGCGGTCTTCGTGGCCGCGTTGGCCGAAGGAAGTCGGACCCTAACCTCGGTACGGCGCTCTCATGCAACGCGGGCTGTTGTCGCGCCTGCACCAACGTCTCGCGTCGGTGCAGGCTTCGGCCCCAGTTGGAGGGGGATTGAGCCCACCGCGTCGCGAATCCGGTAGCGTTCGTCGAACGGTCGTAGCTCGAGTGCGGGGGCAGGCAGAGTGGAGGAGTTCTGGGCGGGTGAAGTGCTCATCGTCGGTGCCGGCGCAGCGGGTCTACTCATCGCGTCCCGCCTCGCCGGCGAGGGTCGAACCGTCACCATCGTGGAGGCTGAGCAGGCGGGTTCGGGGCAGTCAAACCACTCGCATGGCTACATGCATCGAGGGCATATCTACCTCAGCCCTTCTTCTGATCTGGTCTCGAACTTGCGGCTTGGCGCCGATCGGTGGGCATCCCTCCTGAATGGAGTCGTCGAGCCTGTCACATCGACGTCGTCACTGGTCTTTGCGAACGCGTACGAAGCCGGGGTGGCGGAGCGTGCGTGGGATCTCGCGGGTCTCGAGTTTCAGGAGTCGACGGCACCGCCCTCGATTCGAGGCGAATCGTTCGCCCGAACGTTCACGACTCAAGAAGCTACCTACGATTTCACCGGTTGGCTGAGGTCGGCGGCGACCGCATTGGGCAGACGGCCAGAGGTGCAGTTCGTGGTGGCCCACGTCCAAGCGCTCGAGCGTGAAGGTAGCCGAATCACAGGCGTCGTCATCGATCGAGGAGGATCGCAACTCCGGCTTCGAAGTTCGTACATTGTGTTGTGTGCCGGTATCGATAACCTCCGGCTCGCGTCGTCAGTAACTCGATTCCGAGGCAACGGCTTGAACCGAACCTCGATGATGCTCGTGCTACGTGGTCCGGAGTTGCCGCGACTGAGTCTGGTGGCGCATGGACATGAAACTCGCGGGCTATTCCTGGTCAGCCGCGAACACGCTGGCAGCATGCACTGGCTCGTGTCGAACTATGTGTCGTTCGCGACAGATCACGCGACTGATACGGCCGCAAGGCTCTGGCTTAGGGATATTCGTGCCACGCTGCTGGCAAGAACCAGCGCACTCGCGGACTCGAGCATCGTCTGGGGCTACTACCAGGCTCCGAAAGGGGAACTGCGCAGCATGCGGAACACCATGGATAAGCACAGTGTCCAGTCGTACGGATTGGAGAACCTCTGTGTGGCATCGCCAACAAAACTCACACTCGCGCCGCTGCTAGCGGACGCCGTTGCCCAGTTTCTCTCGATGCGACTGCGTGGCAGTGCCAAACCGACCGATCTCGTCGAGCTTGCGCCGGATGGGCAGCCACCTTCCGTATCGCCGGAGAAGTGGCTTGAACCTGACCTGCAGCCAATCGGCTCGCTGATGGCGATCTAGGGGGAACGAAATGGCTGGGGTGCAGCTCTTCCGAGGCCGTGAGGACGTCAAGTTCGCGGAAAGCCTTCGTGTCGACCTCGCGCTGCGGCAATGGTCGGTGGACTTGGCTGCATTCAATGTTGGCGAGCATGCGCCGCTCGATACCAACCTCGAGCAGGTCGCTGTCGCTGTCGTCCCCCATGGCGACGGCGTCGAGTACCAGGTGTTCATGACCTGGATTGAATCGATGCTTTCTCGTGGTCGAGCCCCAGTCTTACTGGTCCCTGAGGGCACGGAACTGCCCGCTCGGGTTCAGTCGAGCGCGGGTGGCATCGTGTTTCTTGACACCCTCAACTACGACCTGATGTTCGACGACCTGTACCGAAAGCTCACAGGCACGTTCCCTGCGTGGCTCGATGTCCGTGTGCGCCCCTCGCTCGTCCAAAGCCCTACCGGAGTGGCGTGGTGGGCGGACGATCTGTTTGTCGCGGACGATCGGTTTGACCACGTCGTCCGGATGTCTCCGAATGATTCAACAGTGGTGGTGCCGGGGCTCTATGAGCCACACCACGTATACCTCGATCGTCGTCATCTCGTCATCGCCAACAAATCGGCCAACGAGATTCTAGAGTGCGACATCGTCGACAACATGGCAGCGCGTATCGAGACACTGCATCATGTAGATGGCCTCGACCTGGCCCGGCCTCACGATCTGCAGATCGACGGCCGCATGTCCGTCATCGCCGACACCGACAATGCGAGAGTCGTTTTCCGGTCCGGAAAGTCGGCACCATGGGAGACGGCCCAGCCAGATCAGCCGTTCTCGTTCCCATGCGGCGTTTGTCTGGACGAGACCGGCTTCTGGGTCGCAGACTCGTACAACCACCGGCTGCTCAAGTTCGATCGTCAGGGACGCCAACTCCTTGCGTATGGATCTCACGGTGAAGGTCCCAGTGAGTTCAGCTTCCCTGTGGGGATCCGTCGCTGGCGGGATCTGCTATTCGTCGCGGACGAATCGAATGAGCGGCTAAAGGTTCTGGAGGTGATCGAAGGAGCCGATGGGCGAACCGAACTGCTGCCACGACACGGACAGCTGGGCGGGTCGAGGCTGGGACAGCCATTTGGACTCAGCGTCAACCGCAACAATCGTCTTGCCGTGACCGATCGCAAGCAAAAGTGCGTCTGGCTCATCGACCTCGTGCAGTTCGTCCAGATGGACGCAGCCTTCGCTTGACAAGCCCTAGCGCGTCGTCGTCGAGCGGCGCATCGCTCAGCAGCGCGAAGTTGGATTCTCATAGCGCCGCGATCGACGAGAGATCGAGGATCGCATCGAAGTTGATGCGGACATCGTCCGCTTCGCCAGGTCGGACGGCCAGTCATCATCAATGATCCGGAGCGATACAGGCCTCGTGATCAGCCCTACCGGCGAGACCTCGGCTTGAGCGGTGGTACAACCAATGCCGGAACCGCCCGCAACATGAATCGGTCGAAATGCGGCACCGTGAACGCCGCGTAGCCGTGTTCAGGGGTGTAGAGAAGCCCCATGCTGATGAGTTCCGCGCGCGTCGGTGCGAGATTCTGGGACGTGCGGCCCATGACTTCCGCCACGTCGCTTGCCTTCTGCGGTGCGGCCCCGAGCTCGGCCATCGCGCGGAGGTAGGCGCGCTGCAACTCCGTCGCTCGATCCAAGCGCACTCGGAAGAATGATTCATCGAGCTTGGATTGATAGGCCGGCTCGGCTGCCGCGACGTCCTCGCGTTGAACGATCGATTCTTCGGACACAGTCCATACCGCGTATCCGAGTTCCTGTAGGAAATACGGATAGCCGTCAGTGATCGCGACGGCAAGTTCGAGGGCCTCGGCCGTGAAACTAGCACCTTCGTCCGCGGCGGGATCTGCCAACGCCGCCTTCGCATCTTCCTCCTCGAGATTGCCGATCTGAGGGAACTTGAAGAGGCGTTCCGCATACGACTTTGCATCGCCAGCCAACTCGGCGATCTGGGGCAGTCCAGCCCCCACAAGCGTTACGGGTAGCTTTCGTTGCACCATCTTGTGCAGGGCCTGGATTACGGCCTCCAGTTGCTCTTTGCTCAGGAACTGCACTTCGTCTAGCAGCAAGACGACACCACGCCCTCGTTCGGCCGCTGCCTCGCCGAGCGCGATGAGCACGTCGGTAAGATCCATCGCGAGGTCGGCATGGTCGCCATGCCCGGGGACGGCCTCGACGTCGAGGCCGGCCGTCCATGTGCCGCCCGCATCGACGGAAACGTTGAATGAGCGCAGTACTCCCGCCGCGTGCTTGAAGCGATCGGACCACTTTGCCTTTGGTGACAGCTCGAACAGCGCGGTCCGCAGCTTCGAGCCGATGTCTCGGCGGAAGTTGCGTTCGTCGTTCTTGCTGACCTCGAGCTCGACGACGACCCAGTTTTGAGCAAGCGTCTTCGTGCGGAACTGACCTAGCAGAACGGTCTTTCCAACCCCGCGCAAACCTGTGATGATCATCGACTGCTCGGTACGACCTCGGGCGAGTCTGGCCAGCAGTAGGTCGAATGACTTGAGCTGGTCGTCGCGGCCAACCACTGCCTGAGGCTCTGCCCCGGCGTTGGGCGTATAGGGGTTGCTCAGGGGATCCACGCGGAGGACCTTAGCAAAGTTAGGCAAGGTTATAAGAAATCAATAAAGATCAAAACAACTGTAAACCCTTCTGGTTTCGACATCAGAGGGGCTGCGGTGTCGCGCCCGGTCCACCATCGCCATCGGAAGCCCTGGGAGTAGTGTCCGCCGGCTTGTCGCCTGACGCCGCCAACGCATCACCGAGATAGGCCGTCTGCGCGAGCGCCTCGGGCCCGGCCCGGTTGTACTTGCGCATGATCTTGTTGCTCTCGTGACCGGAGATAGCCGCGATCTGGGCTTCGGGTACGCCGGCGGCGTAGCTGAGGGTGATGAATGTGGCGCGGAGTGAGTGCGACGAGAAGCGATCGGGATCCCTAAGCCCGGCGGCAAGCGCTCGCCGGCGGAGCATGTTCGTGACCACCTGGTGGCCGCCTTCGATCTTCACGCCCAGGCGCAGGTGAGCATTACCTGCCCGCGGGAACAGTGGTGCATTCGGGGTGAGGTCAGGCGTGTATCCGTTGGCTGCGAGGTACTCGAGCCATTCGGCGACCGCGCGGACCGGGTCGATCAGGTCCTCGTCGGCGCGGGCGATGGCGAGTGGCTTACCAACCCCGAACTGGTCGGTCTTGCTGAACCGGATCATGAAGCGATACCCCTCAATGCGGTACGTGGGGCCGACGTCGCGCAGCTCGAGCTCGGCGATCGAATGGGACCGGAGTGCGATGCCGATGCCGACAGCCAACATGGCGCGGTCGCGCAGTTTCGTCGGCGTGGGGCGGCGCTGAAGCTCCTCATGGAGACGTCGGATCTCATGCAGAGTGAGCGCCGGTGCTTGGTGGACGGGGAAGTCTCGTAACTCCCGTGCGATGCCGGTCATGAAGCGCTGGAGCGGCACGGAGTGCTCGAGCACGATCGACGCGCCGAGGTTCTCGGTCTTCGCAATCCACTTGAGGGCCGCGAGCATCGAGTACAGCGTCCGTGGGGACAGGCCGCGGTTGACGCCCGCTGTCAGCCAGGCTCGGACGTGATCGATGAAGTCGACTGCCTCACTGGTTTGCCTCGGCCAGACGTCCCAGCCTTGCGACTGGCAGTACTTGGCCCACTGGTTGAAGGACGCTCGGTAGGTGTTCAGCGTGTTCCGCGAGACGGACGCGTCCATGATGTCCGCGATCGTGTATCGCTTGGTTGGCACTCGTCGCTCGAGTGCTCCGCCATCTGCGCCGTCGTCTGCCACTGGGATCGATCCCTGTGCCACGACCGCCGCCGGAGGGTCCGTGTCTGCTTCGTCGGAACCCGTGGCCTCGTCTTGGCGGGACACGATACCGGCCATAAACGCCCCCGGGCCAGCCCGCAGTCCTCCGTCCACGTCCGCGGTATTCGGGGCCTCGATCTTCGGGTTGACCTCTAAGCCTGATCGCGCCCCGTAGCTCCCCGCATCATCCCGTTCCGGACCGTCCGGAAAGATAGACACCATAAGGGCCTGCGGCTCCGCCCGTAGGTCTCCGCCGACCTCCGCATCGTCCCCGGGATCCATGTCCCGAGCCGCCGATTCGACACCGTCGGTCCCGTAGGTAGCCGTACCAATTCGTGGGTTGATAACCGGAGTTATGGCATCTTGAATTTGGTCGGTATCTTCCCGCTGAAGTCGCGTATGGCCGGTATCCTCGGCCGCGCTGCAGGCGGGCAGGGCTGATGGTCCGAAGAGCCCCTCGAGGAATGGCTCGTCGTCGTCGAGCTCGCCATTGCCCATGACCGCATGTTGGTTCTGAGCTTCGAGCCAGGCGACGACCTCGTGAGTCATGTAGCGCGGCATCTGGCGTGAGATCCGATACCACCGGGGCCCTGTCTTTTCCTTACGCATCAGTGCGAGCGTTCGGACGGGGATCCCGAACTGTTCGGCGATCTCGGCCGGCGTCCGGAGCGGCGTCCAGCGGGCGGGCGAGATCGTAGACGACGGCGTCCTTGCCTCGTCGAATTCTTGCTGGGTCATCGCGACACCGCCACGGGGACGCCGACGAAGCAGGCGTTGAGCCAGTTGATGACGTCGTCGCGCCGGTAGCGGACTTTACGCCGGCCGAGGCGAAGGAATGGCGGGCCGTCCACTACGGCTCGGGCCGAACGCCAGTCCTCGAGGGTGCGCACCGGAATCTGCGTGTAGTCCGAGACCTGCTGCGTGGTCCAGAGGTCTGGATAGAAGAGGCGGACGAGGTCGTCGTCTCCGATCCCGTGGGTCGTCGTCATATCCACATATGCGCCGCGGGACGAGGGCGGCGCCGATTCGCCGAAGACGCGGAGTAGCTGCACTCTCCGACCATCGCTAGTCTCGGCCGCGTGGACGTCGCTATGGCGAGGCGATCACGGGAGTTGTCGGGCTCGTCGCGGCCGTCGCCGGCGTGGGGATCGGGCGAGTGCTCGATCGCTGGCACGAGCGGCGGGTCTGGCTACGAGGGCGTCAGACCGACAGCTACGAGCGGTACCAGGAGGTTCGCCACACACTTCGGAGGGTCCGCCGAGGAAGTCAGGTCCGGAATCGCGATTGGCATCGGCCGCCGTCGCGTGAGACGTGACCCACAGGTGCGTCCACGGTTCACCTCGACGCGACACTGACCGTCGAGGTGCGCCCGCCATGGCGTCGGATGTGGGGTTCCAAGGACCGCGCATGCCGACCGACCGGCTAGTCTCTCGCGCAGGAGGTGGGCATGCGAATTCTGACGAGGCGATGGGCCGTCCTTGCGGGCGCGGCCGCGATACTCGCGCTCGGCGGGTGCGCGGCGCCGACCGAACCGGTCAGCGGCATGCCGCCGTTGCCGGACCTCACCCCTGGCGAGGCGGATCAGCTCATCGCCGAGGGACTCGATCAGCAATGGGCGTCGGTGGTATCTCGGTGGCCCGATGCGCAACGCCCTGAAGTCGAAGTCGTCCGTCTCATCTCGCTCGCCGAATGGGGAGAGACGCAGGCGGCGTGCCTCCAGGGTCTCGGCTTCGACGTGACAACGACCGGGGACGGCGGGATCAATTTCAACGTGCCGGAGGCCCAGCAGGCTCCGCTGGCGTTGGCCCAGTACGAGTGCGCGGCCAAGTACCCCGTGGATCCTCGCTACACGACGCCGCTGACGCGCGACGAGATCGCGTTCCTCTATCGCTACCAGACGGGCGAGCTCACCGAGTGCCTCGAAGCCGCCGGATACAGCGTGCCGAGTCCGCCGTCCGAGTCGAAGTTCATCTCCGACTACCTCGGTGATGGGCCTGATTGGAGCCCGTACACCGACGTCGTGCCGAACAGCGATGCCGCCTGGCAGGAGATCTCAACGAAGTGCCCGCAGGTGCCTCACGGGTTCCGCGGGTTCTGACGCCGCCCGTTCGACTCACTGCCGTCAGGCTCCGAACCCACACGTCGCCGCGTCGAGTCCGAAGCCTGACGGCCCATCGCCGAGGCTCAGACGTAGCAGCCTGCCGCGGCGTATCCGATGCTCGGAGCGGTTGCGATCGTGTCGTTGGCCAGCACCTTCGCTGACCCGTAGAAGTGGTATTCGGAAGCCCCAGTGCCCGGCCACCAGTATCCGGAATAGTTGCTGATGCTGAACCACACGGTGTGAGAGACATCGCCAGTCGTGATGCTCTCAACGAACACGTGAGACGAGCCACTGCATCCGAGGCCGCCGCCATGCCAGGTCGCCGCGCTTGCAGGAAGCGCGACGCCGAGTGCCATCAGCGGTGCTGCCACGACTGTTGCAGCGATCATGAGAAGCCGTCGTTTCATGCTGCAGTCCGATCTGTGATGGTGAGCTGAATTGGCCGCGAATACAGTGGAAGCGCCAACAAATTGGAAGCGTTCAGAGGCGGGACTGCCTGATGAGGCTGCGGACCAGAAGGTGGAGCTCGGGTGCTCTCGGTGTCGCCGCCTGCCTGGCTCTCGTCGGTTGCGCCGACGTTGGCCCGGGCCCGACCCCCAGCCTGAATGACCTGTCCGATGAGCAGCTGGCACAGTCGACGCTCGACCAGGCATGGACACAAGTCGCGGCACAGTTTCCCGACGTCGAGCGTCCCAGCATCGAACGCGTGCGAAACATCGACATCGGTGAATGGCCTACGGTGATCAGCGGCTGCATGCACGCCGAAGGCTTCACCCAAGTGGGCGTCAACGCCTTCGGCGACGGCATTGACTTCGGACAGGTCCCGGCCGAGCAGGAAGAGGCGTTCGAGCTAGCCCGGTATGTCTGCACGGCCCGATACCCGCTCGACCCGAAGATCAGCCGCCCACTGGACGACGGCCAGATCTCAACGCTGTACGACTACTACATCAGTGAACACATCAAGTGCCTCGAGGAGCTCGGCTACACGATTCCCGAACCGCCGACCAGGCAGGCGTTCATCGAGACCTACGCCACTCAACCATGGCTGCCGATCCAGTTCGCAGCACCACAGGCCCGCGCGCTCGGCATTGACGCCATGGCGGAGATGATGCGGACGTGCCCACAGTTGCCTGAAGGGCTCTGGAACTAGCCACCGCTGCCGCGATTCGTCAGCTGAGCGCCGCCGCGCTGAGGGTTCTGCCGTTCGCACCCGCTGGCTAGGGTTTCGTGGGAGGATCGCCGTTGCCGAGAGGGGTCCCATGAGCTCGTCATCGAAGCGTTCGAAGTCTCGCGCGCGCTGGTGGGTCGGCGGCGTCCTCGGCGGGATCGTGCTGCTGGGTGCCGGCGCCGCCGTCGGATGGGCTGGCAGCACCGTCTTCGCACCGCCGCCGGATGTGCTCGATTCGACGCCGTACACGACGGCGGAGGTCGTCCAGGGCGAGGTCGGTTCGAGCATCAACCTGAACACGGTCGCCGAGTGGAAGTCGATCCCGATCGCTGCGAACCTCGCCAGTGGCACGGTGACCTCGGTCGCGGTCGGTCCAGGCCAGGAGGTCGGGGTCGGCTCCGTCCTGTACGCGGTCAACCTGCGTCCGGTGGTGATCGCGCAGGGCGATGTCCCGGCGTTCCGCAGCCTCGCGCGGGACACCGTGGGTGCCGATGTCGCGCAGTTGCAGGCGATGCTCACGCAGCTCGGGTTCTACAGCGGGGATGTCTCCGGCGACTTCGGCTGGCGCACCCAGCAGGCGGTCGAGGACTGGCAGGCGAGCCTCGGCCTGGACGATGACGGTGTGGTGCAGGCCGGCGATCTCGTGTTCGTGCCGACGCTGCCGACGAGGATCTCGCTGGACGCGGAGAAGGTGGTGCGCGGCGCGTCGATCGGCGCCGGCGATCCCGTGATCTCGGGCCTGCCCGCTGCGCCGGCGTTCCGCGTTCCGGTCACAGACGCGCAGTCGGCAATGATGCCCGACGGGACCCGCGTCGAGGTGACCGGCCCCGACGGTCAGGCTTGGGAAGGCCTGGTGACCGACCGAGTCGCACAGCAGCAGAGTGGCGCAATCGACGTAATCCTCTCCGGCCCGGACGGCGCTCCGGTGTGCGGTGCTGACTGTGGCTCTATATCTGTCACGGACCAGTCGCTGCTGCGATCCAAGGTCGTGACCGTCGAGACGGTCACGGGGCTGACGGTGCCCAGCGCAGCGCTGGTTTCGCGTGCCGATGGCACGATCGCGGTCATCGAGGAGGACGGCACCGAGCATCGCGTCACGGTCGTCACGAGCGCGCGCGGCATGTCCGTCATCGAAGGCGTCAGCGCAGGAACGCGTGTGCGCGTGCCGGTGAGCGGGACCTGAGGCGATGCCGGCGCTGCTGGAAGCTCAGGGCCTGACCTTCGGCTACGAGCGGGATGCACCGCTGCTGTCCGGGTGGTCGGCGTCGTTCGAGGCGGGCGAGGTCGTCGCGATCACGGGTCCGTCGGGCCGCGGCAAGTCGACGCTGCTGTACCTGCTGGGCTTGATGCTCGCCCCGGGGGCTGGCGAGATCCTCATCAATGGCCAGCCCGTCCAGTCGCTGCCCGATCGGGCTCGAGCGAGGCTGCGCGCCGAGCAGTTCGGGTTCGTGTTCCAGGACGCGGCCCTGGACGCGAGCCGTACGGTGCTGGACAACGTGCTCGAGACGACCCTGTATCGCGGCGAGGCGCGCGCGGCAGCAGTCCCCGTCGCCGAGGAGCTGCTTGAGCGCTTCGGGGTGCAGCTGCGCGCGGAGGCGAAACCCGGCCAGGTCTCTGGCGGGCAGGCGCAGCGCATCGCACTGTGCCGTGCGCTGCTGGGCAGCCCGAGGATCCTGCTCGCCGACGAGCCGACCGGGAACCTGGACCCGGCCTCCTCCGACGTGGTCATCGACGCCTTCCATGCGCATGCGGCGACCGGCGCGGCCGTCATCGTCGTCACGCACGACCCGACGCTCGTCGCGCGGTGCGATCGGAGCATCACGCTGTGAACGCCGCCATCCGTCGACTCGGCGGCGTGATCCGCGAGGCGTTCGCGGCCGCCTGGTCCAGCCCGATCGCCTCGGTCGCGACCGTCATCATGGTCGCCGGCCTGTGCGTGACGGTCCTGCTCACCACGGGCCGCACGGTCGGTGCGGAGCAGGCCGTGCTCGGCTCCATCGACTCCGCCGGCACCCGGGCAATCGTCGTGCGCGCCGACGCGTCGGCGGGGCTGACCAGTTCGGTGATGGGCCGGCTCGCGACCATCGACGGCATCGAATGGTCAGGCGCGTTCGGCCCGGCCCACGACGTCACGAATGCTCGTATCCCCGATGGTACGAAGGTCGCAGCCCGCTTCGCCTACGGCGCGCACCTGGCCGCGATCGGGGTCCCCGAGTCATCGGCGCTTCCGGGCTCGACCGCCTGGGGCACCGACCAGTCACTGAGCATGCTCGGCCTCCCGGACAACGCCGGCGCGGTGATCGCCCAGACCGGTGCGGACTACACCGTCGCAGGTCGGATCGAGTTGCCGGACTGGTTGACGTTCTTCGAGCCAGCGCTGTTCGTGCCCAGGCCGCAGGCGGACGCAGAACCGGTCGCCGTGCTCGTGGTGATAGCTGAGCGCCCCGATCTCGTCTCCGCGGTATCAGCCGCAGTGCAGTCCGTCCTGGCTGTCGACGATCCGACCAAGATCACGATCACGACCAGCGAGACACTGGCGCAGTTGCGCGCGCTCGTGCAAGGGCAGCTCGGCGCATTCGGACGAGGCCTGGTGCTGCTCATCCTCGCCGTCAGCGGCCTGCTCGTCGCCGCCATACTGACCGGTCTGGTCACCCTGCGCCGCAAGGACTTCGGCCGTCGCCGCGCGCTTGGAGCGACCCGAGGGCTCATAGTCGGGATGCTGCTCGTACAGACGACTGCACTTGCTGTGGTCGGAGCGTCCATAGGGATTGGAATCGCCAGTGCCGTACTCGCCCTGAGCGGCGACCCTCAGCCGGGCGTGGCCTTCACTCTCGCCATCGGCGTGCTCGCGATCGGCGTGAGCGTGGTCGCTGCATCTGTACCCGCTCTTCTGGCGGCGCGTCGCGACCCGATTCGTGAGCTGAGAGTGCCGTGAGTCTTGCTTCCGGTCGCCAGCCGCCCGAACAAGCCTGGGCCGTGTCGCCGAGTGGCTTGGACTAGTCGGTCTTCGGAAACTCGGGGCAGCGATCGATGATCTCGTACCATTCGTCGATCGATGCGACAGTCTCCGTGATCGGCCCGTAGGGGATCCAGACATCGCTCGTGAAGTAGGTCTCGATGTACCGTTCGCGCGAAGGAGGATCCTCTACGGAGATCCCGAGGCCTTCGAGGCAAGGGATCGCGATGCCCACGAGATAGTCGTAGTGCTCTCCGATCTGCTCGGTGGTCAGAGGCTGATAGAACTCGGGGGCCAATGGGTACTCGGCGACGCAGACGTAAACCGCCAATGCGAGAGCCTCTCCTTGCCCGCCCGGCTCGGAGTACCAGTAACTGTCGTCGGGATCCACGCCGGCGTCAAAACCGGCTGCTCGTATGCACTCGGCTTGGATGCTGGGGAACTCAGCTCTTGGCACTCGTCGAATGGGCGTGACTTCGGGCCGGTCCAGACCGGAGTACCTCGATGCGACATGGATGTTCCATTGCGCATCGAGGTACTCCTGCTCCGATACGGAGATTGGGATTGGAGAGGATTCAGGTTCGGGAGCTCCCGTGCAGCCTGCAAGGCAGAGCGTGCCTGCGACCAGTGCCCAGGCGCCGAGCCGACGAATCCTCACGGTCGGTCAGTAGCAGCCAGTGAGCGGCCGCGGTGAGTAGGACCCGTCGGTGTATGCCGACCATCCAGCGTTGTGGTAAGTCGAAACTGACAGGTGGCTGCCGCCGCCGGTGAACCCCTTGCCCCAGGTTGCTCCGCTGGGGATCTCGGAGTAGCCGTGTCCGTCTGCGGTGCCGCCCACCTGATACGACGACACCCCGAGAACGAGACTGCTACCGCAGTTGCGCTCTCCACCGGCCGAGTCGGTCGCCATCGCGGGGGACACTCCGAGGAGTGCCAGGCCCACGGCAGCTGCGCCCGCTGTCATAGACATCAACAGCGTCTTCTTCTTGCCGTTCATCGATCCACCTACTTTCGATCACGGACAGGCGCGGCACGTAGTCGCGCCTGGCCTTGCGTTGAATCGTTCGTCCGCGAGATGCTCAAGCTCCTCACGGTTCGCCCATAGGTGAGCGGGGCCATGTTCCACCCGGGCGCGTCGCAATTGCAACCCCACGAAGGTCAGTGAGGCGCGTGCCTGTCGATGGGGAGCGGGCGTGGGCCGGGGGTCTGTGCTCGCCTCGTATTTCCAAGATCCGCCGGAAGTTGGAAGCATAAGGAGCACCATTCCCACGTCGGGCCGACGCCGTCCGAGGCCTTGGTCTCCTGCGATCGTCACATGCGCGCTCAGCGCCGGAACTCGTCGATCCAGTCGAGCATCATCTGGGAGGTCTCGTCCGCGGGAATGTCGAACTGGAGCTCGAGGTGCTCACCGGCAAGAAGCGTCCGCCGTCGGAGGTGCCTTCGACGCGGTGGAGACTGCCGAGACGGTCGATATTCACACCCACATTCACCCTGCGGCGGAAAGGCGGCCGTGAGTCGTAGTTCGACTCCGGCGCTTGCCGCAACTCCGCTAGAAGGCGCGGGGCAGTCGTGTGAGGTCATCGCCGTCGTCGAGAGTGATCGACGGCTGGCGTGTTGGATTGGTTCGGTCTCGACCCATGAGCGCGAGTGCCAGCCAACCGACTGTTCCGGCCAACGCCCCCGCTGCTACGTAGCTCCACACAGCGGGCTCGCGCACCCCGGGCCGAAGCGGCACGGCACCGAACTGTGACTCGAATAGGACCAACACGCCGATCAGCGCTAGACCGGCGCCCAGTAGCGCAGCACCGATGAAGTGAGTCAGAGCGAATGTGCGTCTCGCATGAGCGGTGACGAGATACATCAGTGGGGCCAGCAGGCAGAGGGCAACCAACGCGATTGGCGCGGCGATCATGGTTGCGGCGATCGGCCACGAAGGCCACCAAGGATCACGACCATCGCCAACCATCGCCTTGCTCGCGATGGTCGCGGCACCGAACCCGAAGACAATGAAGGCGAGCCACGCAGACGTTGCTCCGACCAGCACGGCTGACGCGGGCGATGCTGCTCGGAGCTGGGAGGGCGTCGCGTTCATCCTTTCATTCTGCGCCGAGCCCCCGTAGGGTCAAGGCAGGCGGGGCTGACAGATTGAGGTTCCGCATGTCAAATAGAAGCGTTCGGGCTGCATCGGCCGTCGGTGTACTTGCTCTTGTCGCTGTCGGATGGGGGCTGCAAGTCACCACCGCGTGGGCTGATGACGAGCTTGTGCCTACCGTCGCCGTCGTCGACGGCGAGTTCCAGATCTTCGGGCCTTCGGGCGAGCCTCTCAAGCCAGCGGAGGTGACTGGAGATGCAGCCGAGCGAGGCCTCTCAGGGACCTACGCGGACGGGCTCTCCTGGTCGGCGTGGCTGCTGTCGGCGCTGCCGCCGATCACGCCGTTGACGGAAACCGAGATACAGGCTCGGGAGAAGGCAGAGCTGCATGCTCCGGCTCTGGGGGAGCCAGGACCGGTCGTCGAAGGCTATCTGCCATCGGAGATCACGATGGATGAGTCCGAACTCGCGCCGAAGTTCGGATATGTGGTGACTTCGCGCAGTGTGGCGTTCGCATGGCCTACCGACCTTGAGCTCACGGCGGTCTACCGCGATGGCACATACGTCGGCGATGCCGTGTACGGCGCTTTTGTCGATCGGAACGTCACGACCGGTGGGGTCTACGAGTATTCCTTCGATGCCCCGGCAACTGAGAACAATGCGTCGGGACTCGAGCACTCCCAGCGTGTCACGATTGCCATCGACCCCGGCTCCGCGCACAGCGTCGTGGTCACTCCGATGGCCTATCAGGCGTACACGACCGCGTACGTGCACAAGACCTTCATCGCGGATGAGTTCGTCGATCTCAATCCGATCGAGCACCAGGGCTGTGCCGTACTTGACGACCCGATGTACGTCGTGTCGTTCAGCGGTGATGACCGTTCGTGGCTTGTCCCGCCGTTCAATACCCCGTATGACACACCCAACTACCGCACTGAGATGTTCTTCAATGTCAACTGGGACAACCCGGCTCCGTATCAGGTCGTCACTGTCAAGGATGTTGGCGAGACGAGCTACTACCTCAACTGGATCTACCAGTCGTCAGACTACGCATCGATGTCGGGCATGACGTTCGACGTGAGCGGGAGCTCGTCCTACGTCCAGGTGGATCTCGATCACTTCGCGGGCAACCCATACTGCACGGTCGGCGCCATCGCCTATTCGGAGACGGTCGACATGTATCGCAGCACGGGCTACGTGTCGGTGATCGGCAGTGGGCGCCCCGTGCCGCACCACGAGGCCTACTTCCGCTATGACACGCCGTCGGGATACGGCGTGCAGTGGACCTACCACATCATGACGAGCAACGCTGGATTCGGGTGTCTCCTCGGAGGGTGCACGCCCGAAGTGTTCAACGGCTCGCAAACACTCCCGTCGGTGTGAACTACCTCGAGCGCGAGGGCGCGCACCCCTTCGTAGTGCCCCCTCGCGCTCGAGGTAAGGCGCGATATCGCCTCGCGGAGCGTCAGCCAGACCACCTCGGCATCGTCGATGCGGTCGTTGAGCTTGGCGAACTTCGCGCACAGCAGTGCGGCGTGGCCGGCGACGTAGGCGGGGATCGTGTCGCCGGTCGCGATCGCTTCGTCACCCGGTCGACGTATGCTCGAAGCTCGCGCGGGCCGGGGCGCACCAGACAACGACTGGAGTGCCCGAGTGGGATCGAATCGCAGGTATGCCGACGGAGTCGCGGCGATAACACCGCGCGTACTGCGCCGTTCGCCGACTTCCACGTGGTTGGCGCGATCCGAACCCAGGTTGGACCGGGTCGCAGGTTCCGGCGCCCGCAACCCAGGTCCATGGAAGGGGCCTTCGATTCAGCCGAAGAGGTCCGGTGGATACTGCGGGCACTTGGCGGAGATCTCCTGCCACATCTCGTCCGAGGTGACCTTCGACGGAACGTCCGCGTATACGTTCCAGGCAGCGCCGCCCTTGTTCTCGACGAACACCTCGAGGGTGGGCGCATCCGGCACCACCAGGCCGAATGACTCGAGGCACGGGGCGAGCACATCGCGGGTGTAGGCGTACAGCACGGCTAGTTGATCGTCGTTCAGCGGCTGCAGGTACTTCGGATCGATCGGGTACTTGATGGTGCAGACGTAATAGGCGATCGCGTATGCCTCGCCCTGCTCGCCCGTCACCTCCGACCGGATGCCGCCGTCGGCCAATGCCTCTGCTTCGAACCCGTCTTCGGCGAGGCAGGCGACAACTGCCGGCGCCCACTCTGACGGGGTCACCACCCGAACCACATCCACCGCGGGACGCTGCGCGTCGGGGTACTCGTTCGTCACCCGGGACCACGCGTAGTCCTCGGGCGACTGGGTTGAGGAGCCCGGGTCGGTCGTCTCGGGTGCGTTCGCCCCTGGCGCCGAACAAGCCGCGAGCATGGCGACCAGCGCGCCGACCAGCACCGCGCTCAAGGCAGTACGCGAGCGTCTCATGCTCTTCACGCTACGACTCCTGCGGCGCACGGCCAACGGTAGGACCTCCGGGCGCCGTGTACTGCGTCGGCGCGGATTCGCCTCGATGCCCGGCAGGAGCGAGCCCGCGTTCGTCGGTGCTTCGACCCTGCGCCGGAACGCGTGTGGGCCGATTCCGCCGGGACCCGCCGGTGGCTGCTATGCGGCGCCCAGATCAACCGCAACCTGTGGCGGTTGATCTGGGCGCCGCCTCAGTGCGCTAGTAGGCCGAATCACGACGGTTCAGCCGATACGGTCAATCCCGCGGGAGGATGTGGGCCTGGAGGGTAGCGATTGCCAAGTTGAAAGGCCATCGGAAGGTGCATTCGAACCGAGCGCAAGGCGACAAGTTGTCACCCCACAGCAAGCGGGCAGTTGCGGCCTTGATAGTCGCTGGCACGGCATGGGTGCTATCGGGGTGCGTAGCGGCGGTAAGCCCCGGATCGCCAGTCGTGCTACCGGAGGGCCTCAGCCTCTCCCCAGCCGGAGACGACCTCTATGAATGCATTTCGGAGAAGGGTTGGGAGGTGACCCTCCGATGGGATGGCGGTGTCGAGGCGTCGTCCGAAACGATCCCTCAGGAGCAGTACGACTTGTACACCGCCGACATGCGCCAATGCATGGCGGAACTCGACCAACGCATTCTTGCGATGACGGAAACCGAGATCCGCGCCGCGTACCGCGCAGAACTAGCCACTCGGGAGTGTCTGGTGGGCTTGGGATACGACGTACAAGAGCCCCCGAGTGAGCAGACGTACATCGACGACTTCTTCGGAGCTCGCTGGACCGCGTACGGGGAGTCCAACGTTTCCATTCAGGCACTCTCGGACTCCGAATGGAGGGCGCTCAACGAGAGCTGCCCTCAGCCGTCATGGGGCTTCGGCGCCCAGTAGCAACGCGCTCGGGTTCGCCCTCGAACCCGAGAGCTCCGACCACACGTCGGCCGGACGACGAAGCGATCGCGACCGGCGACTCAGGCCTTCAGGCGGATCACGCCGCGATCGGTGACGAGCTTCACGCGGATGCGCGTGATCTTGTACCGACCGAACTGCCATGTCTCCTTGCCTGGGTAGGCTCGCCGCACGATCAACCACAGCCCCACGCTGACGATCGTCTCGGCCTGCGCATCGATCTGCACCGGCAGATAGTTCGCGGTAGTCGCCGGTTCGTCACCGGTGCCGACCGGCACTTCCGGATAGTTCGATCGGCGGTGTGGGTCAGACGAACCTGTGCACTGAACGCACTAGGCGCCTACTGCTCGGGATTCCCCGAGAGGTTGCTCTCCGATGCGCGATCCCTGCGGCAGTTCGAGACGTCAGGTGCCAACCTCATCGCGTAGCTGCTGTAGCAAGCTCGTTGGAACGGCGACGTGGCCGCTTGCCAAGCGTGACCAGGTTCGCTCCGGCAAGCTCGCGACCAGCTCGCGGGCCGAGTCTCGGTCGCGACTGATTGCTCGGGTGGCTCGCAGAAGTCGAAGGAGCTCGCGCGTTCGTTCACGTCCATCGCGTTGGCCAAGGCCCCATGTCTCAAGGGTCAGATCGACAGTGTCGAGCAGACCGACAGATTCGCCGGTCCACTCGTAGGCGAGGATCTCGCTCCGCGCAAGGACCGGCTCGCCGTCGGGACGCAGCAGCCTCTCGGTCGCGGAGAAGCGGAAGTGATAATGCCCGGACACGACGATCCCGTTGTCGGCGAGGGCCTGCAACGCACGGGCCGTGAACTCGTGCCGGGTGCGTTCCGCGTAGTCGACGTCTGGTGCATACCAGCGGTCGCGGCTATGGGCCAGGCGTTCGTCGAGCGCGACCGTGGAGAGCGCATCGTGCGCGAAGAGGACCTCGATGGTCGCCCCTGCGCCGAGAGCGGCAGCTTCGTCGTCGGATGGGATCTCGGCTGGCCACCAGGACATGCCGGCGCGGCGTGCGCCGCGGTCGATGGATCCGGCGCCGGCCAGCCAACCGACGTGTCGGCCGGCTGCGGTCGCTTGGCCGCTGCGGGGGAGGAGGCAGATTCGGCCGATCCGCCGGATCCCATCGTTGTCGGGTTCGATCGCATCGATCTGGTTGTAGTTCTCGTGGTTGCCGAGCACGACCAGCAGGTCTAGGTCCACGAGCCCGAGCAACTCGTTCGTCAACTCGAGCCCGCGCCGTTCCTTCTCGCGGCCGCTGGCCACTGGGGTCCAGATCATGCCCCAGTCGCCGAGCTGCACCAGGCTCGTCGCGCCGCGGTCGACGAGGGAGACGATCGCGGCTTCCAAGAATCGTCGATTGCCGTGGACATCGCCGATCAGCCCAATATGGGAGCCGAGCTCGAGCGAAGCCGTGTCCACGGCGAACCTCCCCTGGGTCAACCGACTTCCAAGCACGACGTCCCGCCAACCCCGAGGTGGGAGGACGGGACGACGGCCACACCGTAACACGGTCATCAAGCTCGCCATCAGCTCGGTGTCGAGGCAGGTGGGTCCGGCGTTGAACCGGGGTCACTCACTCGCCGGCGGTGTCGCGGCCGTTTCGGCAATCTCCGCCGCCCAACGCCAGGCGGCACTTCTCGCGACAGGCTGGAATGCCTTCCGCCGACGGTCGGCGGCCGGTGCGGGCGACAGCAGGCCGACATCAACGAGGGCCTTGAACGCCCCCTGAATCTGACTCGCGCGAAGGCCAACCCGATCCGCCAGATCGGTGAGAGATACGGCACGTCTCAGGTCGAGGCCGATCTCCAGCATGCACTCGAGCCGATACTGCTGGCCGAACGCGGCCTCCGACAGCTTGCGGAGTTTCGCCTTGTCCGGGTCGGCCACGACGAATATAATACGACATACGCGTAACGCGTATCACGTAGGAAAAACATGGCCCTCGTCGACGTCACCTCGAAGCATCCGCTCGCGCTCAACAGCCCCCTGCGGTATCCGGGCGGGAAGTCGCGTCTCGCCGGCTTCTTTGGTGACATCTTCGATGAGCTCGCGCTGCGCCACGTCACCTACGTTGAGCCGTTCGCAGGCGGGGCAGGTGCTGGCCTCACCCTCCTGATCCGAGGCCGCGTAGACAAGGTGGTCATCAACGACCTGGACCCCGCGGTCTATAGCTTTTGGTCATCGGTGCGGAATGAGAACCACGAGTTCGTGCAACGCATCCAGAGCGTGCCATTGACGCTGGACGAATGGGAACGCCAACGTGCGATCTATAAGGCCGCCGACAGCAGCGATCCCTTTAGGCTCGGATTCGCATTCTTCTATCTCAATCGGACGAATCGCTCAGGAATCCTGCACGCAGGGGTGATCGGAGGAAGGAGTCAGACCGCCAGAGACCGGATCGACGCTCGCTTCCCGCGCGCCGAGCTGGTGAAGCGCGTCCAGAAGATCGGCCAACTGGCCGACCAGATCGAGCTGACCTTCACCGATGGGCGGAAGGTCGTCCAACAATGGGCGGAGCGCCCCGACACCTTTCTTTACGTGGACCCGCCTTACGTCCAGGCGGGCGGATCGCTGTATCTCAACGCATTCGACCACCGAGACCACACCATGCTGGCCGCAGCGATGAACCAAGTCGCGGCCGAACGGTGGTTGCTAACCTACGACGACGCGCCTCTCGTGCGACGCCTATATGAAGATCGAGGGGTCTTCGACTTCGAGCTTCACTACAGCGCTCACCGAGTCGGTCGAGCTCGGGAGTTACTCATAGCGTCCGATCCGCTACGGCACTTCATCGATCGTCGTCGGGCCGGCGAGTAGGTAGGTCACGAGCGGCTTGATCTGTGCCCACACTCGATTCACCTGTTCGGGCGTGAACGTGGCATTCGGCTCATGGTTGGAGTCATTGAGCGCCACGGCCGAAGAGTAGTAGTCCTCTGGATTTGAGAACTGTCTCGTGCGCAGCCGAACGAGGCCACTCGCGACGACAGGGACGTCACCAAGGCGATTGCCCAAATGTGCGAGGCAATGGGTCAGTTGCACCGGTGAGTTTCCGCCGGAGGGGTGCACGACCGGGTCTCCCGCGTTACTGAAATATTCCTTGATCGCGCACTCGATGAAGCTCCTGAGCACATCCATTGTTGCGTTGGGGAGCGTTCGCAGACTGATCCGCTGCAGCTCCTCGTATCGGATACGCATCCCGATCCCCGTGAGACGAAGGGGCATTGCGTTGAAGTCCAACTTCGGATCCTGGTGCTGAGCTCGAGTTGGTGTCGCAGCCGGAGGAGCGGCCTGGCTTGAGCCCGTGCCCGACGTCGCGCGACCGCTCGCTGAGGTCGTAGCTGGCGGGCCGACGCCGCTGGACCCAGCGGTGGACTGCTCACCTGTCGAACCATTGGGCTCATCCGCGTCCGGTGCGTCGTCGTCATGCGAGGTTTTCTCGCCGGAGGCGATCGCGAGCAGCGACGCGACGTACGCGGGGTGGCCTTCGGCGTTCACGCGGACCGTCCGCGTGTTGATTCGCTTGTCCTTCATGTCGAGAAGGACCTGAATGAAGAGGCGCCGCAAGAACTCCTCGGACCTACCGGTGATCTCCACGACGCCGTCGGTCACCGTCATGCCGAGGTTGGTGCGAAAGACTCGACTGTCGTAGAGGTACTCGAAGGTCGTGATCTTGAACTGGTCGCTGTCGATGAAGTCTGACGCCACGGGATCCGTCGCGGCAGCGGCCCGAAGGCGACTCATCATCTGGCCCATGACGACAAAATCCCGGACGTTGGGCTCGGCGGAGAACTCCGCTCGAAGGTCATCCAGGGTAGCTCCGGCGCGCCACCGGTCGTAATAGAAGACAGCCTGCTGTTCGCGAATCCAGGACTTCTTCGAGTTGCGCGTGTGCAGCCGAGCGATGACCCGAAGAGCGGCGGCCCGGTCCGGCGCCACCATGACACGAATCCGACTCGGAAACGATGGGTCGTCGGCGCGAGCGATCGCCGCGAGAACCTGCTGGCTGAACATCGGGATCTGCCTGGGGTCCAGAAGAGCCTTCAACGCCGATACGCGGCGGTTGCCCTCTAGAACGACGTACGAGTCGCCCTCGGCAATGACCATCGGCTGCTCGTTGTCAAAGTAACCATCACGCGATATATCGCGAACGAGGCTGAGCACGTCTTCGTGAGTAAACAGGTACGACAGAATCTGCGGCTGCGTCGTGAGCGCGCCTCGGATCCGAACGTTCTCGGTGTCCAACAACAACTTGTCGAGCGGCACGGTTCGGATTGGCCAATCGCCACTGCCTGCCATCGTTTCCCCGCTCGACGTCGAACACCAGAACCATAGCGGTCGGGACTTCTGGGGTCGAGGAAGCAGCTTGCGCGCGCTACCCCGTGCAGACGATGGAAGTTCTCGCGCATAGTCATCGCGCGGCGGCCGCGGCCCGGGGCCAGGTGTCGGGAATGGTGTCCGCAAACGGCGGGCACGGGCGGGTAGCACTGAGTAGTAGCGTTGCCAGCATGTCCTCCCATGCTCTGTCGAGCCCAGCAAATACAAGGGCTACAGCCGTTTCAGGACCTCCTGAGTGTTCGCCAAATCGAAACCCTAAAGTATCTAGCGAAACTTGACGGGTTGTGCGGTGTTTGCCGCTGAGTAATCTCTTCGTTACCGAAACGGCGAAACACCGAAGGGAAAGGCGCAAGCCGGACCCGGCCCGAAAGGGAACGGTGGCTCTCGTTGGCAAACGGTGCGGATTCTTCGGGGGTCGGAACCGGGCACTCGTGTCTGGAGAGGATGCTCGAAGGGAGCGGAAGGCTCGCGAGTCCGGGGATGAGAGTCCTCGGCGGTTCGAGCGGGAAGCGACGCAGCGTAGGCCTGGCAGCGGATCAGCTTCGGCGGGGCTTCGGCCCAGCGGAACCGGCTCTCGAGTCGGGGAAGTGCTGAGGGGAACGTAGTTGCCGATCGCGGATCGTCGGACCGGCCGAGTTCGTCTCGACCGGCCCGATGGATTCGCGGCAGGAAGCTCGGGCAGCTCGGGTGGACTTCGGTCCGGCCGGGAGGTCAGGAGGTCTGTGGAGAGTTGTCACGGAGACATTGACGGAATGCGCAAGCCGACAGCGTCAAGGATGACGAGCGGTTCGGACACTGAAGGGCCCCGGGATTTCTAGACCCGGGGCCCTTCGTCCGTCTTCGGCGCCGATCGGCGCTGCAGACCAGCGTCGCTCAGTGCTGGTGCTGCTCAGTGCTGGTGCTGCTCGTTGAGCTTGAACGCGAGCCGGCCGTGCGTGAACGCGGCGCCGGCGCGCAGCGCAGTCGCCACCCACGCGGTCTCGGCGAGCTCGGCCTCGGTCGCGCCGGCTTTCGTCGCCTGCGCGGTGTGGAAGTCGATGCAGTAGACGCACTGGGTCGTCAGCCCCACCGCGATCGCGATGAGCTCGCGGTACTTGAGCGGGATCTCGCGTCCTTCCTGCGCGAAGACCGCGTCATCGAAGGCGCCGAACGCGGCGAGGATGTCGGGGGTGTGCTCCTTGTACACCTTCGTGTACTTGCGGTCGCCCACCGGGTCGTAGATCGAGTCGGTCATGTTCCCGAGCCTAGGCCCCGCCGAGTTCGAGCCGCATGAACGTGCTCTCCGGGTCCGGCGCGTACCCTTCGAACGCCTCGCACTCGACGAAGCCGCGCGCCGCATACATCGTCCTCGCGGGGATGAAGTAGTCCTGCGCTCCCGTCTCGAGCCACAGTGCCGGCCAGCCGCGGCTCCTCGCCGTCGCGATCGCATGCTCGAGGAGCGCTCGACCGACCCCGGTCCCGCGCGCCGCGCCCGTCGTGCGCATCGACTTGAGCTCGCCGCCGGCCGTCAGCTCCTTGAGCGCGACGATGCCGAGCAGCATCCCGTCGTCATCCCGGGCCGACCAGAACGTCATGCCGGGCGCGGTCAGGCCCGACACGTCGAGCGCGTGCACGCTCTCCGGCGGCGAGGCGCCGTGCATGTCGGCGAGGTGCTCGGCGATGAGCGCGCGCACGTCATCGCGTTCTGGCCGGTCGATCTCGATCCGCGTCGTCACCGCTCCATCATGGGGCCGCGGCCGATGCAGCGGTACGCTCGCGGCGTGGACGCGGGGGAGAGCACGAGGGCGCGCGGTCGTCGGTGGCTGGCCGCGATCCTCGGAGGCGTCGCCGTCCTGGCCGGCGGCGCGGTCCTCGTGGCGGGGATCGCCGGCGGTCTCTCGCCGGACGTCGGCCCGGACGACGATGCCGCGAGCCCCATCCCCCTCGAGTCGTCGAACCCGGGTATCGGAGACTCCGACGGCGTGCCCCTCGACGCGAACGGGGATCCCATCGGCACGGTGGCGGTGCTGGTCGACTTCCAGCGATCGGACGACGCGACGGCGCTGCGGCTCACCCCGACGGGCCGTCAGTGCGCCTTCGATCTGCTCGACGGGGATCCCGTGGCGTACTTCGCGCACGGCTGGGCCATCGTCTGGCTCTACGGCGAGTTCATCGTCCCGGTGGATCCGTGCAGCCGGGGGCGCAGCTGGGCCGCCTGGACCCTCACCGCCTCGTATCCCGACTCGAGCACGCGATCCACGACCGTCCGGATCTCGTACGGCGCATCCGGACTGCCGGGCTCCGTCGTCGTCTCCTGCGGACTGGACGGCGACCTCGACTGCGTCAGCGGCTCGAGCCCCTTCGACGCCACGCGTGACGCACGTGTCGTCGTCACGGTCCGAGTCGAGTGACTCGCACCCGCCGCCATCAGGCTCCGCCTGGGAGAATGGGCGGGTGAGCGAGGAGACGAGCCGGCCCCAGGTGCGGCCCGCGACCGAGGGCTGGACGCAGGCTCGCGACGCCGCGGGGCGGCCGCTGCTCCAGTTCGATGCGCCGAAGCGCGGCAAGCCGCCCGTCCACTGGGCCGACCTGACGCCCGACGAGCGCGTCGCGCGGGTCGAGGCGCTCGGGCTGCCGCGATTCCGCGCGAAGCAGCTCTCTACTCACTACTTCCAGCACTACACGGACGATCCGGCGCTCATGACGGACCTGCCGAAGGAGGGCCGGGCCGAGCTCGTCCGGCAGCTGCTGCCGCCGCTGCTCACCTCCGTGCGACACCTGCGCACCGACGATGGCGCGACGGTGAAGTTCCTCTGGCGCCTCCACGACGGCGCCCTCATCGAGTCGGTGCTGATGCGCTACCCCGGGCGCGTCACGCTGTGCATCTCGTCGCAGGCCGGCTGCGGGATGAACTGCCCGTTCTGCGCGACCGGGCAGGCGGGGCTCACGCGAAACCTGTCCTCGGCGGAGATCCTCGCCCAGGTCGTCGCCGCGAACCGCTACATCCGGGACGGCAGGCTGTCCGCCGCGGCGACGAGCACCGCGCTCGTGCCGGGGTCGTCGCTGCCGCCGAGCGCCTTCGACGTCGAGCCGGAGTCGGACCCCGTCGAGGACGACGCGGTGCCGGCGCACCACCGTGTCAACAACATCGTCTTCATGGGCATGGGCGAGCCGCTCGCCAACTACAACCGCGTCATGCGCGCGATCCGCACGATGCTCGCGCCGCAGCCGGACGGCCTCGGCATGTCCGCGCGCGGCATCACGGTCTCGAGCGTCGGCCTCGCGCCGGCGATCCGCCGCCTCGCGGACGAAGGGCTGCCGCTCACCTTCGCGCTGAGCCTGCACGCCCCCGACGACGAGCTGCGCGACGACCTCATCCCGATCAACGACCGGTGGAAGGTCGACGAGACGCTCGACGCCGCGCGGCACTACTTCGAGTCGACGGGGCGCCGCGTCTCGATCGAGTACGCGCTCATCAAGGACATGAACGACCACGCCTGGCGCGCCGACCTCCTCGCCGAGAGGCTCAACGCCCGCGGTCGTGGCTGGGTCCACGTCAACCCGATCCCCCTCAATCCGACACCCGGCTCGATCTGGACGGCGTCCGACCGCTCGCACACGCAGGAGTTCCTGCGCCGCCTGACGGATGCGGGCGTCCCCGCGACGCTGCGCGACACCCGCGGCAAGGAGATCGACGGCGCCTGCGGCCAGCTCGCCGCCACCGAGGAGGAGCAGGCGGAGGCCGCCGCACTCGGAGCCGCGTCGGGCTGAGGAATCGCGATGGGGCTGAGCCCCGTGCGGCGATTCGTCAGCCCGAGGCCGAGTTCTCAGCCCGCGCCCCGTTAGGCGGCGAGCGCGCCGGCGAGCAGACGGAGGGTGTCCTCCCGACCGAGAACGCGATCGAGCGGCTCGTCCGCATACGCGCCTGCCGCGGGGGAGACCATCACCTCGTCGACCTCGTATTCGGCGGCGAGCGCGCGGACCGAGTCGGCCGCGCCCGCGGGATCGCCGATGATCCACCGCGTCATGACGTTCTCCGCCATCTCGTCGATGACGGGATCGCGCGGTGCCGCGAGCGCCTCCTCGACCGTCTCGACCGGTCGCGCGGGCCGGTTCGTCCGGATCCGTGCGAACCCCCGCGCCTGCGGGAGCGCGAGCTCGGCTGCGCGACCGGCGTCCTCGGCGACGACCGCATTGATCGTCACGAAGGTGCGCGGCTCGGGATGCGCCTCGCTCGGCTGGAACTCGCGGCGGTAGGTCGAGATCGCCCGTGCGAGGCCCTCGCCGGAGAAGTGGTTCGCGAAGACGTAGGGGAGCCCGAGCTGCGCGGCGAGCCGCGCGGAGTAGTCCGAGGAGCCGAGCAGCCACACCTCGGGCGAGCCCTCCGCGGCGGGCGTCGCGGCGATGGGGTAGGTGCGCTCGGCGGTGAGGCGGAGTGTCGCGCCGCCGGGCTGGACGAGGGAGACGATGTCGGTCACGTGGTCGGGGAAGCGCTCGACGTCTCCGATGATGCCGTTCGAGCGCAGCACCTGCGTGATGATCGGGTCGCTGCCGGGCGCGCGTCCGATGCCGAGGTCGATACGCCCGGGGGCGAGCGCCTCGAGGGCGGCGAACTGCTCGGCGACGATGAACGGTGCGTGGTTCGGCAGCATGACGCCGCCCGAGCCGACGCGGATCCGGGACGTCGCCGCGGCCGCCGCCGCGATGAGCACGGGCGGCGAGGTCGACGCGACCGCCGGCATGTTGTGATGCTCGGCGAACCAGTAGCGCGTGGCGCCGACCTCCTCCGCGACGCGCACGAGCGAGAGCGAGGCGGCCACGGCCTGCGCGCTGGACTGGCCGGTGCGCACGGGCACGAGGTCGAGGACGGACAACTGCACGATGGGGACAGCGCGTCGGGCGAGCGGAGTATTCCGTGCGGGAATATCCATGCATTTGAATGCGCTTAACCGGGCATGACTGATGCGAGCGACGTGAGGTTCGGCCTCGACACCTTCGGCGATGTGACCCAGGGCCTCGACGGGCGCACGATCTCGCAGGCCCAGGTGATCCGCAACGTCGTCGACGAGGGGCGCCTCGCCGACGAGGTCGGCGTCGACGCCTTCGGCCTCGGCGAGCACCACCGCGTCGAGTTCGCGGTCTCGAGCCCCGAGGTCGTCCTCGCGGCGATCGCGAGCACGACCGAGCGCATCCGCCTCGGCTCAGCGGTCACGGTGCTCTCCTCCGACGACCCCGTGCGCGTCTGGCAGCGCTTCTCCGAGCTTGACGCGATCTCGGGCGGCCGCGCCGAGGTCATCCTCGGGCGCGGCTCCTTCATCGAGTCGTTTCCGCTCTTCGGCTACTCCCTGGGCGACTACGAGGCGCTCTTCGAGCAGAAGCTCGACCTCTGGGTGCGCCTGCTCGAGGAGGGCCCGGTGCACTGGGAGGGCGGTCTGCGCCCCGCCATCGACGGACTCGACGTCTACCCGAAGACGGACTCCGGACGCATCACCACCTGGATCGGCGTCGGCGGCTCGCCGCAGTCGGTCGTCCGCGCCGCGCGCTACGGCCTGCCGCTGACCCTCGCCATCATCGGCGGGGACGTGCGCCGCTTCGCGCCGTTCATCAAGCTGTACCGGGACGCGCTGCAGGAGACGCAGCAGCCGGCCCTGCCCGTCGCGGTCCACTCGCCCGGCTTCGTCGCGCGGACCGATGAGGAGGCGTACGAGCGCTTCGTGCCGTTCTTCATGCAGCAGCGCGCGGTGATCGGCGCCGAGCGCGGCTGGCCGCCGCCGCGGCCCGACGAGGTCCGCCATGAGATCGAGCACGGCGCGCTCCACCTCGGCAGCGTCGAGACGGTCGCTCGGAAGGTTGCCGCGACCGTCCGCGATCTCGGCATCGACCGCTTCGACCTCAAGTACTCTGGCTCGCTGCCGCACGAGTACTCGATGGAGGCGATCGACCTCTACGGCCGCGAGGTCATCCCGATGGTCCGGGACATGCTCGCCCGCTGACCACCGCGCCGACATGGGCGCCGTGTGCCGAGTCGGGTGCGCTGGCGCGCCCCGCTCGGCACACGGCGCCCATGTCGATCAGGGAGCCGGGGGCTGCGAGGGCGGGGTGCTCGGCGGGACGGCGGCCTTGCGCCGCTTCGAGCGGGTCGCCGCGATGATGATCCAGACGATCGCGCCGACCACGACGATCGGGATGAGCCAGGGCACCAGGACGCCGAGGACGATGACGAGTCCGGCGAAGAACGTGCCGAGCGCCTGCCAGCCCTTGACGACGCCGTCCCAGAACGACCCGGGGTCGGGCTCGGCCACGACAGGCCGCGAGACGAGGTCGAGCGTGAGGGTCGACATCGTGATCTGGTCGTCGTAGTAGCGCTGCTGCGCCTCGAGCGACTCGAGCTGCGCCTGTCGGTCGCTGATCGCCGTCTCCAGCTGGATGAGCGCGTCGATGGAGGTCGCCTCGGCCTGCAGCGCCTCGAGCCGCTCGATGGAGGTGCGCAGCGCGCCGATCCGCGCGTCGAGGTCCTGGACCTCGAGGGTGACGTCGCTCGCGTTCGTCGAGACGTTCTGCACCCGGCCGAGCTCGCCGAGTGCGGTGAGAACGTCATCGAGCGAGTCCGCGGGCACCCGCAGCGTGAGCGTCGCGCTGCCCGCCGAGTAGTCGGTGGGCGCCTGGAGGCTGCGGGCGTCGATGCGCCCGCCGGCGTCGTCGACGATCGCGGCCGCGGCGTCGGCCGCCGCCTGGGGGTCGTCGACGAGGATTGTCGCCCAGCCGGTCACGATGACGGAGCGGTCGGCCGAGTCCCGGCTGCCCGCCTGGTCGAGCATCATCGCCTCGGGCGAGATGCCGTCCGTCGCGACCGCCGGCACGAATGCGGTGGAGGCCCCGCCGGCGGCGCCATTGACACCGGCGGAGCAGCCTGCGAGGCCGAGGGTCGCCGCGAGGGCGAGGGCGGACACGAGCACAATGCGGCGCTGCGAGATCGGCATGGGGCTCAAGCTAGCGCGCGGGTCGACGGGGCACATCGGGGATCAGCCGGTTCTCAGCCCTCGGTGACCGAATCGTTGTGCGCGCTGGCCGGGTGCGAGCCGAGCTCCTGCCTCTGCCCTGCCTCCGCCCTGGCCGCGCCCGGCCTGCTCGCACCACGCACCGGGCTGAGTTCTCCGGTGCGGGCTGAGGTTGCGGGGCCGATTCCTCAGCCCGCAATCGAAATCTCAGCCCGCCGGGGCAGCCGCGGGGTGGGTGGGGCGGGGAGAACGCGATGGGGGGGGCGGACGACGTTCGCGTTGATTGTCAGACAGATGCATGGCAGACTGGGTGACGGCTGCCGATCCGTCTTGGCGCCGGCACGAGGAGGTGCGTGAGTTGACCGAGATCGCAGGCGTCGTCGCCGTTGTCACGGGCGGCGCGTCCGGCATCGGCCGGGGCATCGCCGAGGCGCTGCGCGATGCCGGCGCGACCGTCGTCATCGCCGACATCGAGCAGGGCGCCCTCGACCGCGCGGCGGCCGAGATGGGCGTGCGCGGCATCCGCGTCGACGTCTCGGACGCGGCGAGCGTCCAGGCGCTCGCCGATGCCGTGGTCGCCGAGTACGGCTCCGTCGGGATCGTCGTCAACAATGCGGGCGTCGGCCCGGCCGGCCGGATCCGCGACCTCTCCCTCGACGACTGGCGCTGGGTCATCGACGTGAACCTCTGGGGCGTCATCCACGGCATCGACGCCTTCCTGCCACACCTGCTCGCGAATCCGGCCGGCGGCCGCATCGTCAACACCTCCTCGATGTCCTCGTTCCAGCCGCTGGCGAACCTCGGGGCGTATGCCGCCTCCAAGTCGGGCGTGCACGCGATCAGCGAGGTGCTCGCCGCCGAGCTCGCCGAGGACGGCGCGAACGTCGGCGTGACCCTCATCACCCCCGGCGGCGTGCTCACCGGCATCGCGACGAGCAGCCGGAATCGTCCGGCGGGGGAGCGCGGCGGGCTCGCCGACGTCGACCTCGCCGCCGACCCCGACCGCCGCGCCGCCGCCATCTGGCTGAGCCCCGCCGACGTCGGCGAGATCGTCGTGCGCGCGATCCGCAACGACGACTTCTACGCGATCACCCACCCGGGCGCGCTGCCGCGCGTCGAGGAGCGCCACGAGGGGATCCGCGCCGCATTCCTGAAGTACCCGCCCACCCCGCCGAAGACCGTGGAGGAAATCGAATGACTGACGCCGGAGTCGCACTGCCGACCATCTCCGAGGAGCTGCGCAGCGCGCTCGCCGACATCGTCGGCGAGGACGCCGTCCTCATCGAGCGCGCGCAGGTGGACGAGTACAAGGACGCCTACTGGGTGCCCGGCGACGAGACCTACGCCGCCTCCGCCGTCGTCCTGCCGGACTCGACCGAGCAGGTGCAGGCGATCATGCGCCTCGCGAACGAGTATGACATCCCCGTGTGGCCGCACGGGCAGGGCCGCAACGTCGGCTACGGCGGCCCGTCGCCCCGCGTGCGCGGTTCGATCCAGATCTCGTTCCACCGGATGAACCGGGTCCTGGAGATCGACGACGAGCTCGCCTATGCGGTCGTCGAGCCGGGCGTGCGCTGGTTCGACCTCTACGACGCGGTCAAGGCGAAGGGCTACCGGCTCCTGACGCCGACCCCGGACCTCGGCTGGGGCTCGGTGATCGGCAACCAGCTCGACAACGGCGTCGTCTACCAGCCGCTCGGCAAGGACCAGCAGACCCTCAACGGGCTCGAGGTCGTGCTCCCCGACGGCGATCTGCTGCGCACCGGCATGGGCGCACAGGACGGCAACAAGTCCTGGCACCTCTACAAGCGGATGCTCGGCCCGACGATCGACCCGCTCTTCGCCCAGGGCAACTACGGCATCGTCACGAAGGCGGGCGTGTGGCTGAGCCGCCTGCCGGAGTCGTACATCCCGACGATGCTGACGATCTGGGACGACGCCGATCTCGAGCTGGCGATCGACACGCTGCGCGAGCTCAAGCTCGCCGGCCACCTCGAGGGCGTCCCGACCATGTACCCGACGCTGCGCGCCGCGGTCATGCTGCGCGACGACAAGGTGCTCGACGCGCGGCGGCAGATCACGGCCGAGGACGTCAAGGAGATCGCCGGGCGCAACGGCGTCGGCGCCTGGTCGGTGCGCGCCGCCGTCTGGGGCGACACCGAGATGGCGCAGCTCAAACTCAAGCGGATCAAGGAGGCCTGGGCGCAGATCCCGAGCGGCACGGTCACGGCGGAGCGCTCCTACTCGCCCGACGAGTACGACGAGATCGTCTACTCCGCCGACCAGATCATGATCGGCATCCCGACGCTCAAGGCCATCGAGAACACGCCGGACCATGTCGCGCACATCGGCTTCTCGCCCGTTGTGGCGCTCAAGGGCAGCGAGGTGCGCAAGGTCATCGAGGAGATGAAGAAGCAGATCCTCGCCTTCGGCCTCAACTTCTCGGGCGGGATCATGCTGACGAACGACCGCTCGTGCCTCCTCGTCGCGGGCATGCAGTTCGACCGCACCGACAAGGAGTCGACCGAGAACGCGTACCGCCTCGCGAAGCACCTCGTCGTCGAGATCGGCAAGCTCGGCTACGGCGAGTACCGCGCGCACCTGGACATCATGGACCTCGCCTCGGAGCAGTACGGCTTCAACGACCACGCCTACCAGCGCTTCGTGCGCAAGCTCAAGGACGCGGTCGACCCCAACGGCGTGCTCATGCCGGGGCGTCACGGGGTGTGGCCGAAGCGCTACCTCCCGGGCGGGGACCTCTACAGCGAGTGACGGCTGCGCTCGGGCAGCGGCGTCGTCGCCTCGACGATCGCTCGGTGCCGGCGCGCGCCTTCGCGCTCATCGACGCCTTCGGCTCGGACGGCGCGGTGCGGCTGACGCTCAGCGAGCTCGCCGAGCGCGCGGCGCTGCCGCTGCCGACCGCGTTCCGGCTCGCAGACGAGTGCGTGCGCTGGGGCGGGCTCGAGCGCCGCGCCGATGGCAGCTACCAGCTCGGCCTGAAGCTGTGGAAGCTCGGGCTGCGCTATCCCGCGGCCCGGGAGATCCGGCTCGTCGCGGTGCACGTGCTCCAGGACCTCCATGAGCTCACCCGCGAGAGCGTGCAGCTCGCGGTGCTCGACGGGCTGCGCGCGATCTACCTGCAGCGCCACGCGGGGCGCGCGGTCGTGCCGGAGCGCACGCAGCTCGGGCGCCGTGTCCCGCTGCACTGCACGAGCGCGGGCCTGGTGCTGCTCGCGCATGGCGGCGAGGCACTGCTGGGCGCCGTGCTCGCGGAGGGGCCCGAGCGCTTCATGCCGGGGACGATGACGACGCGCACGCGGCTGGCGCCCCGGCTCAGGGCGATCCGCGCCGAGGGGATCGCGGAGACTCGGGACGAGTATCTGCCCGGGTCGGCGTCGATCGCGGCGCCCGTGCGGGACGAGGACGGCGTCGTCGTGGCGTCTGTCTCGCTCATCGCTGCGAGCGACGGGCCGGTCGACCCGAGCTTCCGGGTCGCCGTCCGGCTCGCCGCGGACACGATCTCGCGCGGTCTCGGCTGGCGCCGCTGAGCCGCTTCCAACGGTTGGAAGCCGGCTTGAGGAGCGCCGTCGCGCTCGCGGAGCCTGGTCGGGAGCCGTGAAGGAGCCGCCGTGAGCGCACACCATGACCGTCCCATGACGGGCGCCGAGTACATCGAGAGCCTGCGCGACGACCGCGTCGTGTACGTCGAGGGCGAGCGCGTCCGCGATGTCACGACGCATCCCGCGTTCGCGGAGTCGATCCGGCGGATCGCGCGGATGTACGACGCGGTGCACGATCCCGACAGCGGCTTCCCCGCGGTGCCGACGGACACGGGCAGCTCGGGTGTCACGCACCCCTTCTTCAAGGCGGCTCGTTCGGTCGAGGATCTCGTGGCCTCGCGGGATGCGATCGCTCACTGGGCGCGGATGAGCTATGGGTGGATGGGGCGCACTCCGGACTACAAGGCGTCGTTCCTCGCGACGCTCGGCTCGAACACGGAGTTCTACGGCGAGTACGCGCAGAACGCGATGCGCTGGTACACGGAGTCGCAGGAGCGCCTGCTGTACTGGAATCACGCGCTCGTGAACCCGCCGATCGATCGGAACCTCGACGTCGAGGAGTCGGCGGACTTGGTCGTGCACGTCGAGCGCGAGACGGACTCGGGCGTCGTGCTGTCGGGCGCGAAGGTCGTCGCGACGGGCTCGGCGATGACCCATCTCGGGTTCGTCGCGCATTCGGGGGCGCCGGTCAAGGACAAGCGCTTCGACATCATCGCGGCGATCCCGATGAACGCTTCGGGCGTCAAGCTCATCAGCCGGACCTCGTACGCGCAGACGGCCGCCCGGACGTCGACGCCGTTCGATCACCCGCTGTCGAGCCGGTTCGACGAGAACGACCCGATCCTGATCCTCGACGAGGTCGAGGTGCCGTGGGAGAACGTGTTCCACTACGGGGCGAACGGGATCGGGCTGCGCGGCAATCCGTCGTTCAGCCTGCGGTTCCCGATGCACGGCGCGACGCGCCTGGCCGTCAAGCTCGACTTCATCGCGGGCCTGCTCGCGAAGTCGCTGCGGCTGACGGGCACGAGCGAGTTCCGCGGCGTGCAGGCTCGACTCGGCGAGGTGCTCGGGCTGCGCTCCCTCGTCTGGTCGCTCACGGAGGCGATGGTCCGCTCGCCGGGTGCGGGGCCGGCGGGGAGCCTGGACCCGAACCTCGATGCGGTCAACGCGTATCGGACCGTTGCGGCGCAGTCCTATGCGCGCATCCGGGAGATCGTGCTGCAGGATCTCGGCTCGGCGCTCATCTACCTGCCGTCGTCGGTGAAGGACTTCAAGTCGCCCGAGGTGCGTCCGTACCTGGAGAAGTACGTGCGCGGCTCGGGCGGCATCCCCGCCGAGGAGCGGGTCAAGACGCTCAAGATGCTGTGGGACGCGGTCGGCACCGAGTTCGGCGGCCGGCACGAGCTCTACGAGCGCAACTACCAGGGCAATCACGAGTTCGTGCGCATGCTCGTGCGGGACACGATGCAGGCCAGCGGCGCGCTCGACTCGCTGGAGGAGTTCGCCGAGCGGGCGATGGCCGAGTACGACCTCGACGGCTGGGTCGACGGGTAGTCGCGCTCAGCGCGCCGCGGGGAGGCGCACCTGGATCGCGGCTCGCGCCCGGTCGAGGTGCTCGTCGATGGAGTCGGAGTCGAGCAGGCCGAACTCGACGGCGCCGGCCCAGATGGCCGCCCAGATCGCCATCGCGGCGGCGCGGGCGGCGGTGTCCGTCTCCGGCAGGCCGGTGCGCTCGAGGACGTAGCGGTGCACGTGCTCGGCCCAGGCCTCGTAGGCCTGCCATTTGACGGCGGTCTCGGGCGAGGCGCCCTCGATGATCCGCAGCATCTCCTTGCCGCTGGCGACGAGCTGCGGGCGGGCGGTCCAGATCGCGCGGTAGGCCTCGAAGGCGCCGTCGGCGAGCTCGGTGCCGGGCGGCTGGGCCGCGAGGTTGGCGGCGAACTCGTCGGTGAGCTCGGCGCGCGCGTACCAGATGATCGCGGTCTTGCTGGAGAAGCGGCGGAACAGGGTCGAGCGGCCGATGCCGACGCGCTCGGCGATCATCGGCATGGTCGTCGTCTCGAAGCCGTGCTCGCGGAACAGGTCGAACGCGGCGTTGAAGATCTCCTCGTCCGAGGCCGCGAGGGGCCGTCCCGGGGGTCGCTTCACCGCTCCAGGCTATGCCTTTACAGGCATGGATAGTTATGGGACTATGTCCCGAAACCATTCTCGAAGGGGAGATCAATGGACACCGCGATCCGTCAGCCGCCCACCCGCAACCAGACTGCAGAGGACATCGTCCGCGCCGCCGAGGACTTCGTCCCGGTGCTGCGCGCGCTCGCCGTCAAGACCGACGAGGACCGTCGGATCACGGACGACATCTACCGCCAGATGGAGGACGCCGGCTTCTTCCACATCCTCAAGCCGAAGAAGTACGGCGGCCTCGAGCTCAGCGAGGAGGTCCACGCGAAGGTCACGATGACGCTCGCGCAGGGCTGCGCGTCAACCGCGTGGGTGTTCTCGATCCTCGACGCCGACAACAGCCTCTTCCTGTGCTTCTCCGAAGAGGTGCAGGACGAGGTGTGGGGCACCGACTCCTACGCGACCCTCGCCGGGTACACCGGCTTCAACCCCAAGGCGAAGGTCGAGGCCGTCGAGGGCGGCTACCGCGTGAGCGGCTCCTGGGCGTTCTGCAGCGGCTCGGACTTCTCGAGCTGGCTCGTCTTCGTCGTGCCGATCGGTGACGCGGGCGAGCCGCACGTCATCATCGTCCCGAACGAGAAGGCGATGACGGTCGACGACTGGTTCCCGACCGGCATGCGCGGTACGGGCAGCCGCACGAAGGTGCTCGACGAGGTCTTCATCCCCGAGCGTCACGTGCTCTCCTTCCCCGCCCTCCAGGAGGGCTGGGCGGCGTCGCGCGAGCTGCACCCGAGCTTCGACATGCTCCACACGACGTTCCCCTCGTACGGCAAGTTCGAGTTCGCGGGAGTCGCCGTCGGCGCCGCGATCGCGGCGGTCGAGCACTTCGCGCAGACCGCGGCCTCGAGCACGCGCGTCGCGCATGCCCTCGGCGGCAACTACAACCTCGCGGACCAGGACTACGCCGCGAGCGAGTTCGCGCAGGCCTCGGGCGACGTGCTGCTCGCGCAGTACATGGTCGAGCGCCAGAGCCGCGACATCTCGGAGCGCACCCGCCTGCGGATCCCGTCGAGCGAGCTCGATCTGGCGACCTGGAACCGCAACTACTCGCTCGTCACCCGGACCGCGGTGCGCGCGGTCAACCAGATCGCCGCGCTGATCGGGGCGAAGACGGGCAACCCGGCCCACCCGGTCTCGCGTGCGAAGCGCGACATCGAGATGTTGGCGCACCACGTCACGCTCAACTGGCGCCAGGCGTCGGTGCAGTACCTGGCCGCGACGACGAAGGCCGCCGCGGAGGACTGATCGCCTCGCGGCGGCGTCGCGTCAGATCGCGACGCCGCCGCGGGCGCCCAATCGCGCGTCGGCGCCCGCGATCGCCCGGCGCGCGCGGGAGAGGTGCTCGTCGATCGTGTCCGAGTCGCCGAGCGCGAACTCGGTCGCGGCCGACCAGATCGCCGCCCAGATCGCCATGGCGACGGCGCGCGCGGCCGTGTCGGTCGCGGGCAGGCCCGTGCGCTGCATGACGTACTCGTGCACGAGGTTCGACCACGTCTCGTAGGCCCGCCACTTGCCGGTCGTCTCCGGCGGCGCGGTCTCGATGGTGTGGACCATCTCCTTGCCGATCGCGATCTCGTCGGCGTGACCGGACCAGACGGCGGCGTAGGCCGCGAACGCGCCGTCGGCGAGGTCGCCCTGTACCGGCTGCGCCGCGAGATTGGCGCGGAACTCCTCGGTCGTGTCGGCCTGGCTGTACCAGAGGATGTCCGCCTTGCTCGAGAAGTAGTGGAAGACGGTCGCCCGTCCGATGCCGGCCCGGCTCGCGATCATGGGCATCGTGGTCGCCTCGAAGCCGACCTCGCGGAAGAGGTCGAAGGCGGCTTCGACGATGGCCGCGTGGGTGGTCGCCCATGGCCTGCCGCGCTCTCGCTTCACCGGCTCAGGGTATAGCTCTTCCGGATCCGCCATTTGTGAGATAGTGTCGCTCAAATAGTGATGGCCGCGTCACCGTGGACGCGGCAGGAGGGTCCACGATGACCGAAATCCCATTCCCGCCCTTCGAGCCGAGCTTCCCCTGGGCCGCCGACGTGCTCAGCTACGGCCAGACCGGGCCGATGCTCGCCGCGATGGAGTTCACCGGCTGGCGGCACGAGTCGACCGCATGGAAGGACAGCGCCTACCTCGGCGCCTCGCTCGGCATCTCGCCGACGTACCGCATCAGCGGTCCCGGCGCCCTGCAGTTCTTCCAGGACCGCTTCGTCAACGACTTCAGCAGGCTGCGCGTCGGCGGCATCCGCCACGGCATCATGCTCGACGACGAGGCGCGCATCCTCGCCGACGGCGTCGTCATGCGCACGGGCGAGGAGGAGTACCTCGCCACGTGGCTCAGCCCCGCGATCGACTGGGCCTTCGAGTCCGGCGCCTACGACGCGGTCGGGGAGAACGTCACGGGGCAGGTCTTCCTGTTCCAGGTCGCCGGTCCGCGCTCGCTCGAGATCCTCGAGCGCGCGACGGGCGAGGATCTGCACGACATCGCGTTCGCCCGCCACCGCGAGTCCTCGATCGACGGGCACCCGGTGCGGATCCTCAGGCTCGGCATGGCCGGTACGCTCTCCTACGAGGTGCACGGCGCGTTCCCCGACTCGCACGCCGTCTACCAGGCGATCCGCGCCGCCGGCGCCCCCTACGGACTCGTCCGCCAGGGCAAGTGGGCGTACATGCTCAACCACACCGAGGACGGCTTCCCGCAGGCCTACTACCACTTCCCGTACCCCTGGTACGAGACGCCCGAGTTCGCGGCCTGGCTCGACGCGCGCCCCGGCGCCGGCTTCTTCGCCGACCACCCGCGCCTGCTCGGCAGCGCCGGCACCGATGCCGCGAAGCGCTACCTCAATCCCTTCGAGGCGGGCTGGGGCGACCGGATCGACTGGGACCACGACTTCGTCGGCAAGGCGGCGCTGCGCCGGCTCGCCGACCAGCCGACGCGTCAGGTCGTGACGCTCGAGTGGCACGGCGACGACGTCGCCGACGTCTGGGCCTCGCAGTACCGCGAGGGTCCCCTCTACGACCAGTTCGACCGGCCCGCAGAGATCCAGTTCGACTCGGGGACGCTCGACGGGACGACCGGCCAGTTCCGGCCGATGGGCTTCCGCGCCGACCTCGTCGTCGACGGCGAGCGCGAGGTCGGCATCGCCGTCGGACGGGCGACGAGCATCGGCTACCGGCGGATGATCTCGCTCGCGTTCATCGAGCCCGGGTTCGCCGCGGAGGGCACCGAGCTCGCCGTGCTCTGGGGCCAGCCGGACGGACCGCAGAAGCGGATCCGGGTGCGGGTCGCCCGCTACCCCTACTTCGACGCGACGAACAACCGGGACTTCGACGTCGAGACGATCCCGCGGCTCGCGAGCGCCGGATAGGACCGGGCGGGCTCGAGGAAGCCTCAGCGCAGGGTCGTCGCGACGCTGCCGAGCACCCTGATCGTGCGCAACTGCTCCTCCCGGTCGCCGAAGAGCGCCGCGCCGAACTCGGTCGCGCCGGCGTCGCGCAGCCGCTCGATGCCGGCGCGGATCGCGTTCTCATCGCCGATGAACGCCATGTCCGCGGCGTGTTCGACGCCCTCGCGCTCGATGACCTGCTGGTACTCGGGCAGGCTCGCGTGGAAGCGGGTGAAGTCGCGCACGCGGGGCGCCACGGCGGCCGGATCGTGCGTCGCGAGCACCGGCACCGATGCGACGATCTCGGGGCGGGGGCGTCCGCCGCGCGCGGCGCCCGCGAGCAGCCGGGGGAGCACGTGCGCCTCGATCGTCCGCGGACCCGCGAGGTAGGTGATCGTCCCGTCGGCGAACTCGCCTGTCGCCTCGAGCGCGAGCGGGCCGAGCGAGCCGGTGTAGAGCGGCAGCGCGCCGGCCTCGGGGATCTGGAGCTGGCCGTGTGCGTGGACGAACTCGCCGTCGAAGTCGACGGGCCGCAGCTCGATGAGCTCGCGCAGCACCTGCAGGTACTCGCGGAGGTACCGGGCGGGGGAGGGGTAGCCGAGGCCGTAGATGCCCTCGATCGTCGAGCGGTGCGAGAGCCCGATCGCGAGGCGGAAGCGGTGGCCGCTCAGCGCGCCGACCGTGAGCGCCTGCGAGGCGACGGCGATGGGATGCCGGGGCGCCGCGACGACGACGCTGACGCCGGGCACGAGCCGCTCGGTTCGCGCCGCCGCGGCGAGGGCGAGGGTCGGGGCGTCGTAGCCGAGGAACTGGCCGTACCAGATGCCCTCGAGCCCCGCCTCGTCGCACGCGACCGCGGCCTCGAGCAGCCGGTCGATCGTCTCGCCCTGGGCTCCGATGAGCACCGAGATCCGCATCGCGGCCTCAGATCGCCAGGCCGCCGTCGACGCTGAGCAGCGAGCCGACGCAGTAGGACGCCTCGTCCGAGGCGAGGAAGAGCACCGCGCGGGCGACCTCGTCGGCCTCCGCGATGCGGTGGATCGGGGCCTTGTCCTCGAGGAACGCCTTGACCTCGGGCACCGCGACGGCGGGCGCCATCATCGGCGTCATGATGAAGCCCGGGCAGACCGCGTTGACCCGGATGCCGTGGTCGATGACGTCGAGCGCGACCGCCTTCGTGAGGCCCGCGACGCCGTGCTTGCTCGCGATGTAGCCGGCCTGGCCGGCTGAGGCCCGCAGGGACTGGATCGACGCGGTGTTGACGATCGCCGTGCCGCCCGAGGCGCGCAGCGCCGGGACCTCGGCCCGCATGCACAGATACGTCCCCGTCAGGTTGATGTCGATGACCCGATGCCAGATGTCGGGGGTGAGCTCCTCGAAGCTCGGCAGGATCGGGGTCGGGACGCCCGCGTTGTTGAACGCGATGTGCAGGGCGCCGTGATCGGCGACGACCTGCTCGACCATCGCGTTCACCGACGCCTCGTCGGCGATGTCGACCGTGATCGAGCTCGCCCGGCCGCCGGCGGCGCGGATCGCCTCGGCCGTCGCCTCGGCACCTGCGCCGTCGATGTCGGCGGCCGCGAGGATCGCGCCCTCCGCGGCGAAGGCGTGCGCCGTGGCGGCGCCGATCCCGCCCGCGGCGCCGGTCACGAGCACGACCCGGTCGGTGAAGCGTCCTGCCATGTGAACTCCTTCGTTCAGGTGGTCGTTCAGCGGTCCGCGACCCGGACCATGAGCTTGCCCTCGTTCGTGCCGGCGTAGTTGATGCCGATCGCGGCGGCGGCCTGCTCGAGGCCCTCCACGACGTGGGCGCGCACGCGCAGCGCCCCGCTGCGGTACAGCTCGCGCAGCAGCGCGTCGTACTCGCCGAGGAGCTCCGGCCCGGCATCGGGCACGACGAAGCCGCGGATCGTCGCGCGCTTCCAGAGCATGAGCGGGAGGTGCTTGACGCCGTAGGCGTCCTCGGGGCGCTCGACCTGGTACTGCGACATGACGCCGCAGATCGCGATCCGGCAGCCGACGGCCATGTTCGCCAGGACCGCGTCGAGGATCGGACCGCCGACGTTGTCGAAGTAGACGTCGACGCCGTCCGGCAGCAGCTCGGCCAGCCGCGCCTCGACGTCCTCCGAGCGGTAGTCGATCGTCTCGTCCGCCCCGATCGAGCGGCAGTACGCGGTCTTCGCCGGTCCGCCCGCGATCGCGATCACCCGGTGGCCGAAGTGCTTCGCGAGCTGGATCGCGATCGAGCCGGTCGCGCCGGCGGCGCCCGAGATCACGACGTCATCCCCGTCGCGCAGGCCCGCGGCCCAGAGCAGCCCGACCGCCGCGGCGCGTCCCACGTGCGAGAAGGCCGACAGCTGCGCCTCGTCCGGCACGCCGTCGGTCTCCAGGCGCTCGAGCGTGAACGGCACGGGGATGCCGTAGTCGGCGATCCCCCAGTGGCCGCGGACGGTGTCGCCGACCGCGTAGCCGGGGTGGCGGGACTCGATGACGACGCCGACGTTCGCGCTCAGCACCGCATCGCCGACGCCGAACGGGATGAACTGCTTCGCCGGGTCGAGCGTGAGCCAGTTGCGGGTCGTCGGGTCGAGCGAGACGAGCAGGGTGCGCACGAGCACCTCGCCGTCGTCGGGGACGGGCATGTCGCCGTCGACGAGGCGCAGGCAGTCGGGGCGGTACTCCCCGCTGACCGCGCGCTCGACGACCCAGACCCGGTTCACCGGATCAGTCCCGCAGCTCCGGGATGGTCCAGCCGTCGAGGTCGTACTCGCTCATCGCCTGCTCGGCGTAGTCGGTGAGCTCCTTCGTCGTCCCGCGGCGCTCGTAGTCGAAGACGAGCCCGACCTTCATCGCCTCGTGCGAGCCCTGGTAGTTGCGCTCGTAGAGCTCGTGGCGGCCGCCGAACTCGGTGCCGACCGCGTCCCAGAGCATCTTGAGCGTCTTGACGCGCTCCTCGGCGGGGATGCCGCCCGAGCCGCGCACGTACTTCTCCAGGTACGGCCGTACCTCGGGGGACTTGAAGTCCTTCACCGACGACGGCAGGTAGATGAGCGCGGAGCCGAGGTCCTGCAGCACGATCTCGCGGATGCGCGCGTAGCCCGCGGCGCCGAGCTGGCGGTATGCGTCGCCGGCGACCGCGTCGGGCTGGACGGCGCCGTTGATCCAGTCGCGGGGGTTTCGCACCATCGTCTCGACGAGCGACCAGTACGTCGAGCGCCACATGTAGACCTCGCCGAGCCGCGACTGGACCCCGCGGAACTCCTTCGTGCCCGTCATGCCGAGCGACTTGGTCAGGAGCCCCGCGATGAAGTCGGTCTTGACCGCGAGCCGGATCGCGCCCTGCAGCGCGAGGCGGTCGCCGAAGCCGGAGGCGAGACCGAAGAGGTTGAACTTCTCGAGGTCGCCGTAGATGAAGATGTTCTCCCACGGGATGAGGACGTTGTCGAGGATGAGGATCGCGTCGTTCTCGTCGAAGCGGCTCGACAGCGGGTAGTCGAACGGCGCCGAGGTCTGCTTCGCCATCGCCGCGTAGGAGGTGCGCGAGATGAGCTTGACGCCCGGCGTGTGCATCTCGATGCCCGCGATGATCGCGAACTGCTTGTCCTTGACCGGCGCGCCGAAGTAGCCGAGGAACGCCATGTGGGTGAGCGCCGAGCCCGTCGCGACGACCTTCGCGCCGCTGACGACGACGCCGTTGTCGGTCTCCTTGATGACGTGCAGCACGACGTCGCCGATCTCCTCCGGCGGGAGGTTGCGGTCGATCGGCGGGTTCACGAGCGCGTGGTTCCAGTACAGGATCTTCTCCTGCGACTCCTTGTACCAGCGGTGCGCGTTCGCCGAGTACTCGCCGTAGTACTCGTCGTTGACGCCGAGCGTGCCGAGGAAGGCCGCCTTGTAGTCGGGGGTGCGGCCCATCCAGCCGTAGGTGAGCCGGGCCCACGACTCGATCGCCGAACGCGCGTCCTGCAGGTCCTCGACGGAGCGGGGCGCCTTGAAGAAGGGGTGGGTGTAGCCGCCGCTGCCGGTGTCGGTCGGCACCGTCTTCATCGAGCCGTCGTGGAGGGCGTCGTAGAGGCGCGCCATGGAGCGCGCAGACGTCGCGAACGCCGGGTGGGTCGTGACGTCCTTGACGCGCTCGCCCTCGATGTAGATCTCGCGCGAGTCGCGCAGCGACTCGAGGAACTCGGCACCGTTGTAGGGGCGGGTGGTCGGTTCGGCCATGATTGGGCTCCTCACGCGTCGTCGTCGACTCGGAGTCGGGACGGCGATGTCCTTGGACTGTTTGTCAGACAAACCGTATCGCGTCAGGTGCCGCGACGGGCAGCCCGGGGGCGACTGTGCGCATCCGGGCAACTCGCATGCGCGATCGCACAAGCGACCGCGTCCACGCCGCTCGCAGAATCGATGCGAGGCCGATTCCCCATCCGGCCGCAGTCAGCACGAAGGAGTGACCGTGACGATGATCGCGAACCCGCCCGTCGCACCCGCCGAGTTCGACCCGCGCGACTTCCGACGCACGCTCGGCCGTTTCGCCACCGGCGTCACCGTCGTCACCTACGAGCACGAGGGCGAGTACCTCGGTGCGACCGTCAACTCGTTCACCTCCGTCTCGATGGACCCGCCGCTCGTGCTCGTCTCGCTCGCGACGACGAGCCGCGCCGCCGAGCGCATGGTCGGCAAGCCCTTCGCGATCAACGTCCTCCAGCACGACCAGCACGACATCGCGATGTGCTTCGCCGGCAAGCCCGAGGCGGTCGAGGAGATCCGCTGGAGCGAGGACCACATCGCGCCGCGCCTCGCCGAGTCGCACGCCGCCTTCGTCTGCGAGCCGTGGGCCGTCCACGAGGCCGGCGACCACCTGCTCGTCGTCGGCCGGGTGCACCACTACGAGGCCGCCGAGGCCGGCGACGCGCTCGCGTTCTACAAGGGCCAGTTCCTCCCGCTCGGCGTCGCCTGAGCCGCCCAGACCCACTCCCCGAATCACCCCTCCCGGAAGAGAGAGCACCTTGCCGCTGCCCGAGAACAGCTCGCGCCCCATGAACGGCGCCGAGTTCATCGAGTCCATCAGGGACGACCGCGAGATCTACGTCTACGGCGAGCGCGTCAAGGACGTGACCGAGCACCCCGCGTTCCGCACGCCCGTGCGCTCCATGGCGCGCCTCTACGACGCGCTCCACGACGGCCGCGTCAAGACCGTGCCGACCGACACCGGCAACGGCGGCTACACCCACCCCTTCTTCAAGATGGCGACCTCCGCGGAGGACATGCTCGACGCCAAGGAGGCGATGTCCCAGTGGGCGCGCCTCACCTACGGCTGGATGGGCCGCACGCCCGACTACAAGGCCGCGTTCCTCGGCACCCTCAAGGTCAACGACGAGTTCTACGGCGAGTACCGCGAGAACGCGCTGCGCTGGTACAAGGAGTCGCAGGAGAAGATCCTCTACTGGAACCACGCGCTCATCAACCCGCCGATCGACCGGAACCTCCCGCCGGACGAGGTCGGCGACGTCTTCCTCCACGTCGTCAAGGAGACCGACAGCGGCGTCGTCGTCAGCGGCGCGAAGGTCGTCGCGACGGGCTCGGCGATGACGAACATGGCGTTCCTCGGCTACGCGGGCGCTCCGGTCCGCGACAAGAAGTTCGCGATCGTCGCCGGCATCCAGATGAACACGCCGGGCGTCAAGCTCATCTCGCGCACGTCCTACTCGCAGACCGCCGAGGAGACCGCGACGCCGTTCGACTACCCGCTGTCGAGCCGCTTCGACGAGAACGACGCGATCCTCATCCTCGACAATGTGCTCATCCCGTGGGAGAACATCTTCCTCTACGGCGACGTCGAGCAGTTCAACATGTTCGGCCCCAAGTCGGGCTTCGCGCACCGGCTCACCTTCCAGGGCGCGACCCGGCTCGCGGTCAAGGTCGACTTCATCACGGGCCTTCTGTCCAAGTCGCTCGCGATGACCGGCACCAAGGAGTTCCGCGGCGTCGAGATGCGCCTCGGCGAGGTCATGGCGTGGCGCTCGACGTTCTGGGCGATCGCCGACGAGATGGCGCGCAACCCCGTGCCGTGGCTGAACGGCTCCGTGCAGCCGAACCCCGACGCCGTCAACTCCTACCGGTGGCTCTCCATGGTCGGCTATGCGCGCATCCGCGAGATCGTCCTCCAGGACCTCGGCAGCGGGCTCATCTACCTGCCGTCCTCGGTCAAGGACTTCAAGTCGCCGGAGCTGCGGCCCTACCTCGACAAGTACGTGCGCGGCTCGGGCGGGATCGGCGCCGAGGAGCGGGTCAAGACGCTCAAGATGCTGTGGGACGCGGTCGGCACCGAGTTCGGCGGCCGCCACGAGCTCTACGAGCGCAACTACCAGGGCTCGCACGAGCAGGTGCGCCTGCTCGTCCACTGGGACGCGGTCGGCAGCGGCAAGGAGCGCGAGCTCGAGGAGTTCGCCGAGCAGGCGATGAGCGAGTACGACCTCGACGGCTGGACGCTGCCGGACCTCAAATGAGCGCGCCAGGAGCATCGATGGACCTGACAGAGATCGCCGACCGCCTGGAGATCCAGGACGTCTACGCGCGCTACGTGCACGCGGTCGACAAGGCGGACTACGCGACGCTCGAGGAGCGCGTCTTCACGAGCGACGCGACGTTCGACTACAGCCAGGCGGACGGTCCCGTCATCAGCTGGAGCGAGCTGCGCGCGATCGACATGTTCGGCGGCAACGGCTTCGAGCACATCTTCCACATCACCTCGAACCTCGTGATCGACTTCGACGAGTCGGGCGCCTCGGCGAGCTGCTTCTCGAAGACGTTCAACCCGTGGGCGCGCGAGGTCGACGGCAAGGCCTACACGTTCCAGGTGCACGGCACCTACTACGTCGTCGTCGTCAAGACCGAGCGCGGCTGGCGCATCGCGAGCCGCCGCTGGGTCGAGGACTGGGCGTCGGTGTGGGACGGCGGCGAGTTCCGGTTCAAGGCGGGCATGACGCAGACCGGCGCGATCTGAGGAGGACTCCGGCCGGGATAGGCTCGCGGCCATGAGCGGAGTCTTCCAGGAGATCCGTGGCAGTGCGGACGACCTCGACAGCTGGCGCGTGCTCATCACGGGCGAGCTGCCGTCGTTCCAGCGCGTCGAGAACCCGGCCGGCGGCGAGTTCCACGGCACCCTGCACCGGCAGATCCTCGATCGGGTCTCCGCCCACCTCATCGACATCCGCACGTCGGGGCACGTCATTCACCGCACCCCCGAGCACATCCGCTTCACGCCGGAGCCGCTCTACGTCGTCAACTTCCAGATCGCGGGCACCTCGACCTTCACCCAGGCGGGCTCGAGCGCGGCGCTCGGACCCGGCGACTTCGCCGTGTCGAGCTCGCTCGTGCCGTTCGACTGGGAGTTCGACGGCGACTTCACCGTCTTCATGCTGCGCTTCCCGCAGGCCTTCATCGACGCGCCGGCGCAGTCGTTCCTGCCGCTGCTGGGCCGGGCAGTCCGGTCGGAGGACGGCTTCAGCGCGCACCTGTCGCCCTTCGTCGCCTCGGTCGCCCGCGACCCGGACCTGCTGCGCGGCCCGATCGGGCGTCGCGTCGCGCAGAACCTCGTCGACCTGTTCACGACGAGCTTCCTCGACTTCCTGGAGCGCACCCGCGGCGATGCGGCCTCTGGCACCCCGGTCTTCCAGCGCGTGACGGCGTACATCGCCGAGCACCTGACGGAGTCCGACCTCGGCGCCGCCTCGATCGCCGCGGCGAACTTCATCTCGACGCGCTACCTGCAGGCGATCTTCAAGGAGCATGGCACGACCGTCTCGGCGTGGATCCGCGAGCGTCGCCTCGCGGGGGTGCGGCGCGAGATCGCCGACCCCGTGCTCGCCGAGCATTCGATCGGCGAGCTCGCCGAGCGCTGGGGGTTCCCCGACCAGGCGCACTTCTCGCGGGTGTTCCGCCAGGCGTTCGGCGAGTCGCCGAAGCAGTGGCGGGCCCGCGCCTCCCGCGAGGAGTCGGGGGCGAGAGAACGCGATCTGAGCTGGCTCCTGGAGATCGAGACGTCGACCGGCTGGCTCTAGTCAGGATCGCGTTCTACCGCCTCACTCCTCCCGGAAGCGTGCGGGCCAGATGCCGTGGCGACCGGGGGACAGGACGCCGTGGGGGTCGATCGCGTCCTTGATCGACTGGGCGAAGCGGCGGTAGGCGCCGTCGTTCCAGTCGTAGATGTCCTGCGCCTCGTCCATGAAGTCGACGTGCGCGCGGTACTCGCCGTAGCCGAGCTCGCCGACCTCCTTCACGAGCCGCTTCGCGGAGGCGTAGGCCCGCCGGACCTGCTCCTCGTCGCGGACGTCGAACGGAATGCCCGTGACGATGCAGGCGGTGCGCTCGTTGAACGCGAAGAAGCCGCCGAGGAAGTTGAGCCCGTCCTCGCGCAGCCGGTTGCGGATCTGGTCCATGACGAAGCGGACCTCGGTGCCGACGAGGGGCATGATCGGGGAGAAGCCGATGTGGCCGAGCCACGGCGGCTGCGCCTCGATGAGCTGGAGCGTCGGGATGCCCGCCTGGACCTGCTCGGTCGACAGCGTGATGTCGGGGTAGTCGGCGGGCGCGTAGGTCTTCGACGCGGTGACCCGGCCGCTCGGGATCGCCTCCCAGACGCGCTTGATCTCCTCGAGCTTGTACTCGACGATCTTCTTCGGGCCCCACAGCGCGGTGCGTCCGGCCCAGATCCCGACGCCGGTCTTGTCGGCGTAGGCCTGGAGCTCCTCGTCCGTCAGCGGTCGGCTGACGTCGAAGTCGACCTCTGCGTCCAGCAGCTGCGGCGCCGCGGTGAGCGCCGCGTACAGGCTCGGCACGCCCTCGATGATCTTCGCGAGGCGCAGCTCGCGGATCGCGTCGACGGCCGCCTCGAGGTCCTCGTCCTGGCCGATCGAGAGGCCGACCGAGATGTAGCCCTCGGGCTTGCGCTGGAGCCAGACGCCGGCCTTGACGACGATGCCGAAGTTGCTCTGCGCGAACATCTCGCCGAAGGACGGCCCGAGGCCGCGGCGGTAGAGGTGCCACGACTTGTTGTCGGGGATGGCGCCCATGCCGGTGCGCACGAGCTCACCGGTCGGCAGCACGACCTCGAGGCCGCACAGCAGCTGGAAGTCGGCGCCGTAGGGCATGTAGGTCATGCCGTTGTCCATCGAGTTGCCGATGACCGAGCCCCAGCCGAGGTCGGGGACGGTGAGCTGGAGCGCGTGGCCGCCGGCCTCGATCGCGTCGAAGAGCTGGAACCAGCTCACGCCGGGCTCGACGACCGCGTAGGCGAGCTCGTCGTTGATCTCCAGCACCTTGTTCATCTGGCGGAGGCTGATCTGGATCGAGCCGCGGACACGGGGGGAGGGGCCGCCGTAGCCGCCGCGTCCCTGGCCGTGGGGCCAGACGGCGACGCCGTGGCGGTTCGCGATGCGCATGACCTCCTGGACCTCTTCGACGGTCGTCGGGTAGACGACCGCGGCGCCGACGTAGCTGTCGTCGCCGGGGATCCAGTAGGGGTCCTTGAACTCGTCGACGCCCGCCGCGTCGGTGACGACGCGTTCGGCGTCGAGCGCTGCGACGAGCTCGTCGCGGACGGCGGGGTCGAGGGTCGGTCGTTCGGTCATGATGTGCGGCTCCTTCGGCGTCGGTTCGGTGCGCGGCTCGGCGCAGGGTTGCGGTGGTCCTCAGCCGAGGATCGGCGGGTACTTCGTGAAGTCGGCGTGGATGCGCTCGTTGCGCGCCTCGACGATGGGCCACCACTCGGGGTGCGTGATCGCGTAGAGGTCGTCGCCGAGGACGGCCTGCGCGACGACCTTGCCGGCGGTGCGGCCGTCGATCCAGCGCAGCTTCGCCGCCTCTTCGCCGTCTTCGAGGTCGGCGGCCTTGAGCCCGCCGGATTCGCCTTCGGGCCGCAGGTTGATGCTCTCCTTGATGTTCGAGCGCACGGGGCCGGGGGGCAGGATCGAGACCTTGACGTGCGGGTGGCGCTCGGCCATCTCGATCGCGAGCGTCTCGGAGATGCCCTGGACGCCGAACTTGCCCGCCTGGTACGCGCCGAGTCCGGGCAGCGGGTTGAAGATCGCGAAGGACGCGGTGTTGACGATGTGCGCGCCGCGGTCGCTCGCGATGAGGTGGGGGAGGAACGCGTCGATGCCGTGGATGACGCCCCAGAGGTTGACGTCGAGCATCCAGCGCCAGTCGGAGAGGGTGAGCTCCTCGATGTAGCCCATGGGGCCGACGCCCGCGTTGTTGACGACGATGTCGACTCGGCCGTATTCCTCGATCGCGGCGTCCCTGAGGGATGCGACGCTGTCGGCGCGCGTGACGTCGGTGCGGACGCCGAAGGCGCCGATCTCGTCGGCGGTCTCGGTGAGCCGGTCCTCATTGATGTCGGCGATGACGACCTTCGCGCCGAGCGCGAGGAACTCCTCCGCGATGCCGCGGCCGATGCCCGAGGCGCCTCCTGTGACGACGGCCACCCGTCCGTTGATCTCGGTCACCCGGGTTGTTCCTCTCCTGCGCACGTCGGCGTGCTGTCAGACAAATGTATAGCCGACCATCCGACTCGGCAACTACGATGGCGGCGATCGACAGGAGGCGAACGCGATGGCGCGGATCGAGCGAGTACCCGGCGTGCACACGATGGTCGGCGAGAGCCCCGTCTGGGATCCGGCGACGCGGTCGCTGTGGCTCATCGACATCCTCCGCGACGAGATCCTCCGGCTCGGCCCCGGCGGCGAGCTCGATTCGTGGCGCACGCCAGAGTCGCCCGGCGCGGTCGCGACGACGGCGGACGGCGGCGTCGCCGTCGCGCTCGAGGACGGCTTCCGGCGCTTCGACCCCGCCACGGGCGAGTTCGGCCCCCTCACGCCGGGCGGCGTCGGGCCCGCCGATCGGATCAGCGAGGGAAAGGCCGACCGGGCGGGCCGCTTCATCGCGGTCTCGGGCGACCGCGGCTTCCGCGAGCCCGTCGGTCGGCTCGTCCGGCTCGAGCAGGACGGCTCGACGATCGAGCTGCGCGACGGCATCCACCTCGGCAACGGCCTCTGCTTCAGCCTCGACGGATCGAGGCTCTACGTCGCCGACAGCCTCACGGGGCTCCTGCTCGCGTACGACTACGACGACGCGGGGCTCTCGAACGAGCGGGTGCTCTACTCCTCGGCGGGGGAGCCCGGGTTCCCCGACGGCGCGACGGTCGACGCCGAGGACTGCGTCTGGCTCGCGCTGCACCACGCGCCGCAGGTGGTGCGGATCGCGCCGGACGGGACCGTCGTCGACCGGATCGAGCTGCCGACGCCGAACATCACGAGCGTCGCGTTCGGCGGCGACGAGCTCGACGTGCTCTACGTCACCTCCCTCGACCCCGCGGGCTTCCCCGAGCTGCCGCCCGGCGCGATCGTGCACGAGGGTGCGGAGGCGGGCCTGCTCTACCGGGTCACGGGACTCGGCGTGCGGGGCGTCGCGGAGACGCCGGTGGCACCGTGGGTGCAAGCTGGATAGGCTCGTTTCTTTCCAAACGGCAGTGCTTCTCGGAGATCTGGAGGGTCCCGGCTTGAGCGATCTACTCGGCGGGCGTCAGGTCCAGCGGCACGCCCCCATCCGCGAGCAGGTCGCGTCGATCCTGCGCGACGCGATCATCGAGATGCGGCTGGAGCCCGGCAAGCTCCTCGTCGAGCGAGAGCTCTGCGAGATGACCCAGGCGAGCCGCCCGTCGGTGCGCGAGGCGCTGCGTCAGCTCGAGGCGGAGGGCCTCGTCGAGTCGCTGAGCGGCCGCGGCACGATCGTCGCGGTCACGAGCCCCGAGCTCGCGACCTCGGTGAGCGAGGTCCGCGTCGAGCTCGAGCGCCTCGCCGTCGAGCTCTTCATCAAGCACGCGGGTCCGGCGGATCTCGATCGCTTCCGCGACGCCGTCGGCGAGGTCAGGGCCGCGGCGGAGCGCGGCGAGGGCGCGTCCGTCGCCGCCATGCGGGCGATGAACCGCGTCTACGACGTGCTCCTCGAGGGCGCGGGCAACCCGATCCTCATGCAGATGGTCAACCTCCTGCAGCGCCGCGTGACGCAGCTGCGTGCGCTCGCGCTCGAGCAGCCGGGCCGCACCGCGCAGAACGTCATCGAGCTGGAGGCGATCCTCGAGTCCTTCGAGCAGCACGACGTCAAGAGCGCCCGTTCGGCGGCCGCGTTCCACGTCCAGCAGGAGGCCCGGACGGCGCTGCGCGCGATCGAGCGCGCGGAGGCGGCGTCCGCCGGGGAGGGCTGACTTCGCACCTCCTGAGAGGTTTGTCAGGCAAGTTGCCATGAACCTGTCTGACAGGCTAGCGTGACATCGGCCGGCTCGCCCGGCCGCGCGAAGCGTCGGCCGACGCCGGCACCTCGAGGAGGAGGAACCATGGCGGATGACACCGTGATCGTCGCGGGCGCCGGCCCCGTCGGAGTGATGGCGGCGCTCGCGCTCGCGAAGCAGGGCCTCAGCGTGACGGTCGTCGAGGCCGACCCCGAGCCGAACATGTCGCCCCGCGCCGTCGTCTACCTCCACCCGCTCCTCCCGGACCTCGACCGGCTCGGCATCCTCGAGGACATGAAGGAGCGCGGGCACCTCGACCGCGAGGGCTTCAACATGCACGTCGTCGCGCTCGGCGAGGTCCTCTCCGCGCCCTTCGAGGTCATCGACGGCGACACCCCGACTCCCTACAACCTCCACCTCGGCCAGGGCGAGTTCACGACCCTCGTCTCCGAGCACCTCGCGCGCCTCGGCGTCGAGGTCCGCTGGGGCACGCGGGTCACCGGACTCGTGCAGGACGCCGACGGCGTGACCGTCACGGTCGAGACCCCCACGGGCACCGAGGAGCTGCGCGCCGGCTGGCTCGTCGGCGCCGACGGCGGCCGCAGCGCCGTGCGCGAGCTCATCGGCGCGAGCCTCGACGGCTTCACCTGGGACGAGCGCTTCGTCGCGACGAACCTCCGGGCGGACCTGCGCAGCCGCGGCTTCCGCAGCTCCAACCTCTACATCCACCCCACGCACGCCTGCGTCATCGCCGACATCGACGGCAAGGGCCTGTGGCGCTGCACCTTCCAGGAGTCCGACTCGCTGCCCGAGGACGGCATCGTCGAGCGGATCGAGGAGTTCTACCGGGGGCTGTGGGGCGCGGACTTCGAGTTCGAGCTCGTCGACTACCGCCCGTACCGGATGCACCAGCGCCTCGCGTCGAAGCTGCGCGACGGCCGCGTCGTCCTCATCGGCGACGCCGCGCATCTGACGAACCCGACCGGCGGTCTCGGCCTGACGACCGGGCTCTACGACGTGCTCGCGCTCGAGGAGGTGCTCCCGCCCGTCGCCAAGGGCGAGGTCGACGAGGGTTACCTCGACCTCTGGGCGGCCGAGCGCTCGCGGGTCTTCAGCGAGATCTCCTCGCCCATCGCCTCGGGTCTCAAGCGCGTCGTCTACGGGAACATCGATCCCGAGGAGCTGCGCGCAGCGACCGAGTTCCAGCGCACCCATACGGCGACGAGGGAGGGGCAGCGCGAGATGCTGCTCAGCCTCGACTCGGTGCGCAGCCCCTCGATCCTGGCGATGTCGCGATGAGCGCCCAGGACGCGTTCCGCGCCGGACGGCTCGAGCACCTGCGCGAGGTGCTCCAGGCCGACGTCGACGCGCGCAAGTACTGGGGCGCCTCCATCCGGATCGCCCAGCACGGCGAGGAGCTCGCGCACCTCGTCATCGGGCACGCGGACGAGGCGCAGCAGATCCCGCTGCGGGACGACACCGTCTTCTCGATCTTCTCGGTCACGAAGGCGTTCGTGAACGTGCTCATCCTGAGGGCGATCGAGCTCGGCCGGATCGCGCTGACGACGAAGGTCTCGGACATCATCCCCGAGTTCTCCGGCCCCCCGCGCGAGCGCGCGACGATCTACCACTTCCTCACCCACACGAACGGTCTGCCGGGCGTCTGGGAGACGAAGCCCGGGCTCGCGTTCGACGAGCTCTCCGAGATGGTCGAGTCCGTCGTCTCGCTCGTGCACGGCGCGAGCGAGCCGGGCAGCCGCTGCGACTACTCGCCGATGGCGAACCACATCCTGCTCGGCGAGGTGCTGCGCCGTACCGACCCGGACGGCCGGTCGATCAACGACATCTTCGAGCAGGACCTGCTCATCCCGCTCGCGATGGACGACACCCGGCTGGGCCTGCGCGCCCACATGCGGCCGCGGCACGTCATGCCGGACTTCCGCGGCGTCGTGCCCGTCAAGCACCGCTCGAAGCAGAACGACCACCCCGACGGCATCTTCCTCGCAGAACGTCATGAGGCGGTCTGGATGGGCGCCGCGTCGACGGCGCAGGACATGGGCCGCTTCGCGGAGATGCTGCGCCGCGGCGGCGAACTCGACGGCGCGCGGATCCTCTCGCCCGCCATGGTCCGCCTCGCCCGGCGCAACCACACGGGCGACTTCCCCAACGAGCTCTACAAGGCCGCCGCGCTGCGAAACGGCTACGAGGTGCCGCCGGCCTACCTCGGCCTCGGCTTCAGCGTGCGGGGGACGCGCATCGTCAAGCACCAGTTCGGCACGCTGACCAGCCCCGAGACCTTCGGCAACTACGGGGCCGGCTCGACCGAGTACTGGGTCGACCCCGAGCTCGACGCGACCTTCGTGGGCCTGACGACGGGGCTGCTGCCGCAGGGGCCGAACATCGACCGCTTCCAGCGGCTCTCCGACATCGTCGTGAGCGCGCTGTCGTGAGGGAGGCGCAGGCGTGAACGTCAGCTACGACTTCTCCGGGAGGACCGCGTTCATCACGGGCGCCGGCTCCGGCATCGGCCGGGCGACCGCGCTCGCCTTCGGCGCGGCCGGCGCGGACGTCGCCGTCTCCGACGTCGCGGAGCCCGGCGGCCTCGAGACCGTCGAGCTGATCCGCGCGGCGGGCGGCTCGGCCGAGTTCTTCCAGCTCGACGTCGCCGACACGGCCGCGGTCGAGCGCGTCGTCGGCGCCGTCGTGGACCGCTTCGGCCGGCTCGACATCGCGCACAACAACGCCGGGGTGCTGCCCCCGCCGGCCCGGTTCGGCGAGATCGCCGAGGCCGACTGGCGGCGCGTGCTCGACGTCAACCTCGACGGCGTCTACCACTGCGTGCAGGCCGAGCTCCGGGCGATGGTGCCCGCGGGGCGCGGCGCGATCGTCAACACGGCGAGCGCGGCGGGGCTCTTCGTCGGCTACCAGCAGAGCGCCTACACGGTCTCCAAGCACGCGCTCATCGGGCTCACCCGGCAGGCGGCGGTCGACCACGCGAAGGACGGCATCCGGGTGAACGCGATCTGCCCCGGCGCGGTCGACACCCCGTTCGTCCCGGGCACGCCGCCGAAGGCGGTCTTCGACCGGCTCATGCTCGGCGTGCCGCTCAAGCGCATGGCGACGGCGGAGGAGATCGCCGCGGCGGTGCTGTGGCTCGCCTCCGACGCCGCCTCGTACGTCAACGGCGTCGCGCTGCCCGTCGATGCGGGCCTCACGATCCTGTCGGCCGGCTCCGACTTCTCCGACCTCGACCTCTAGGGAACCGCGATGTCCGACATCTCCTACGACTTCACCGGCCGCACCGCGCTCGTCACGGGCTCCGGCTCCGGCATCGGCCGCGCGACCGCGCTCGCGTTCGGCGCCGTCGGCGCGAACGTCGCGGTCGCCGACATCTCTCAGGCCGCGGGCGAGGAGACCGTCGAGCTGATCCGCGCGGCGGGCGGCACCGCGGAGTTCTTCCGCACCGACGTCGCCGACTTCGACTCCGTCCAGGCCTCGGTCGCGAGCGTCGTCGAGCGCTTCGGCGGCCTCGACATGGCGCACAACAATGCGGGCGTCGAGGGCGAGCACGTGCCGCTCGGTGACATCCGCACCGACGACTGGCGCCGCGTCGTCGACATCGACCTGAACGCCGTCTACTACTGCATCAAGGCGGAGGTCGCCGTGATGGCGGCGCGCGGCGGCGGCTCGATCATCAACACGTCGAGCGTCTCGGGCCTCGTCGGCGGATACAACCTCGGCGCCTACACCGCCGCGAAGCACGGCGTCGTCGGCCTGACGAAGGCCGCGGCGATCGACCACGCGAAGGACGGCATCCGGGTCAACGCGGTGTGCCCGGGGCTCATCGACACGCCGTTCATCCAGGAGCTCCCGCAGATCGCGCTCGACCGGATCATGCTCGGCACGCCGATGAGCCGGCTCGGCCAGCCTGCCGAGATCGCGAAGGGCGTGCTGTGGCTCGCGTCGAGCGGGTCGAGCTATGTGACGGGGACCGCGCTGTCGATCGACGGCGGCACGGTCGCGCTCTCGGCGGGCACGAACTTCGAGGGCCTCGCCCTCTGACGCGGCGGCGCACGCTTCGACTCGCTGCGCTCGCTCAGCGACCCGCATGCTGCGAGGCGCGGGCAGGGGAGCGCGGCCGGGGAGTGCGGGCCGCAAATGCGGGTCCCTGAGCGAGGGCGCAGCCCGAGTCGAAGGGACTACATCACCATCCCGCCGTTGATGTGCACCGTCTGCCCCGTCATGAACTGCGCCTCGTCGCTGCACAGGTAGACGATGCTCGCTGCCATCTCGCTCGCGGGGATCGCGCGCGGGATCGGCTGCAGCGCGAGCAGCGAGTCGAGCAGCTCCTCGTCGGTCGGCAGCATCGCGGTGCGCGTCGCGGCCGGTGCGACGGAGTTCACCCGGATGTTGTCGCGGGCGACGAGCGCCGCGATGGCCCGCGTCATCCCCGTCACGCCCGCCTTCGAGGCCGGATAGGCCGCGGGCAGCGGATACGGCGCGAAGGCCCCGACGGATGAGATCGTCACGATCGCGCCGCCGGCGCCCGTCGCCTGGATGAGCGGCATCGCCGCGCGGATGCAGTAGAACGTGCCGGTCAGGTTGATGCCGATCACGAAGTCCCACGACTCGTCGTCGATCGTCGACAGGTCGGCGGAGCTGTGCCCGCCTTCGGGGTCGAGCCGCCGCGGCGAGTCGGAGACGCCCGCCGCGGTGACGAGCGAGTGGAGCCCGCCCTGCTCCGCGCGGATCCGCTCGAACGCCGCATTGACGGACGCGCTGTCGGCGACGTCGACCGCGATGCCGGTGACGCCGGGGACCTCGCCCCACATCCGATCGAGCTTGTCCTGCGAGAGGTCGAGCGCGTAGACGATCGCGCCCTCGGCGAGGAACCGCCGCACGACCGCCTCGCCCATGCCGGAGGCGGCGCCGGTCACCGCGGCGACGCGGCCCTCGAATCGGCGGAAGCCCCAGGTCTCGACGAGCTCGCCGGCGACCTCGACGGGGCCGACGACGGGCTGAATCTCGTTCGCGTACTTGTCCATGTCGTTCTCCTCGGTCCGTCGTCTCGTCACATCACCATGCCGCCGCTGACGCTGACGGTCTGGCCGGTCATGAACTGCGCCTCGTCGGAGCAGAGGTACACGATGTTCGCCGCCATCTCGCTCGGCGGCACGAGCCGGTCGATCGGCTGCTTCGCGGTGAGCGTCGCGAGGTACGCCTTGTCGTCGGGCATCATCGCGCCGTCGGTCGCCGCGGGGGCGATCGCGTTGACGCGGATGTTCTCCGGGCCGAGCAGCGCGGCGAAGGCGTGCGTCATGCCGATGAGCCCCGCCTTCGACGACGGGTAGGGCGCGGCGAGCGGGGAGGGGTGAAGGGCCGCGACGCTCGACAGGTTGACGATCGCGCCGCCGGCGGGCCCGACCGCGCGGATGAGCGGCACGGCGGCACGGATGCAGTAGAAGGTGCCGCTCAGGTTGATGTCGAGGACGAAGTCCCAGGTCTCGTCGTCGATCGTCGCGGGCTCGGGGTCGCCGGGGAAGTCCTTGGCGCGCTTCGGGTGGTCGGGGACGCCCGCGTTGCAGACGAGGACGTGCAGCCGGCCCTGCTCGGCGCGCACCCGCTCGAAGGCGGCGTCGACGGCGGCGCTGTCGCGGACGTCGAAGGCGAGGGGGATCGCCCGCTCGACGCCGTCCCAGGTCTCGTGCAGCAGCTCCTCGCGCAGATCCGTCGCGTAGACGGTCGCGCCTTCGGCGACGAGGCGCTCGGCCACCGCCTGGCCGATCCCGCGCGCGGCGCCGGTCACGAGTGCGACGCGCCCTTCGAAGCGGCGCGCACCCCACGTCTCGACGGGGGTCTGGCCGACCATGACGGTCGTGTGCTGGGATGGGGTGTCGGACATCGTCGTCCCTTCCGGTTCCGGCCGCTTCGATGCGGTGCCATTCAGTTTGGCATCTCTGTCCGATTGTCGTACATTCAAGCCCGTCAATGTCGACTCGATGAGAAGGAGTGATGGTGCAGACCTTCCCCCGGCCGAATGAGGAGCGCCTCTACGTCGAGCGACAAGCGGTCGACGCGTCCTGCCCCGAGTGCGGCAGCGCCGACGTCAAGGCCTACCCCGTCCTGTCGGAGGGCGGCTGGTGGCACGTCGAGAAGTGCCAGGACTGCCTCGCCTCCATCTCGCGCGTGCCTGCGCCCGCGCTCGGTTCATACGTCCCGCTCGGGACGACGGTCAAGTAGGGGGCGGGGCATGTTCGGAGTCGACGTCGGAGGCACGTTCACGGACGTCGTCGCGATCCGCGACGGCAAGGTCGAGGTCACCAAGGTGCCCTCGAGTCGCATCGACCCGGCCGGCTCGGTCGTCGAGGGCGGCCGGCGCCTCGGCGTCGCGGGCAGCACCGTCTTCAACCACGCGAGCACGATGGGACTGAACGCGGTCCTCGAGCGTCGCCTGCCGAAGGTGGCGTTCCTGACGACCGACGGCTTCCGCGACATCCTCGACCGCGGCACGATCCACCGCCCGCTCGACGCGCAGACCGACCCCGCCTGGCGCCGCACCTTCGGCGACGCCGCGCGGCCGCTCGTCCCGCGCTACCTGCGCCGCGGCATCCGGGAGCGCAAGACCGCCCAGGGCCACACGCTCTTCCCGCTCGATGAGGCGCAGGCCCGGCACGAGCTCGAGATCCTCGGGCGCACCGGGGTCGAGGGCATCGCGATCTGCCTCATCAACGCCTACGTCGACCCCGAGCACGAGCTGCGCCTGCGCGAGCTCGTCCACGAGGTGCTCCCGGGTGTCGAGGTGAGCATCTCCTCGCAGACCTCGCCGCTCGCGAAGGAGTACGAGCGGGCCTCGACGACGGTCATCGACGTCATCATGAAGCTGCTCTTCAGCGACTACGCGGGTCAGCTCGACCGTGACCTCGGGGGTCTCGGCTTCGACGGCCAGCTCAACTTCGCCGACTGCGCCGCGAACCTGCTGCCGTGGCAGGAGGCGCTCGAGCGCCCCTTCCGGATCCTGTTCGCAGGCCCCGCGGCGGGCACCGTCTCCAGCGTCCACCTCGGCCGAGTCATCGGCCGGGACCACATCCTGTGCGCCGACGTCGGCGGCACCTCGACCGACGTGTCGATCATCGTCGACGGCAAGCCGTTCGTGCAGAACACCTTCGAGATCGAGCACGACCTCATCATCAACGCGCTGTCGACCGAGGTCTCCTCGGTCGGCGCGGGCGGCGGCTCGCTCGTCACAGTGAGCACGTCCGGCGGCATCCTCGTGGGTCCCGGGAGCGCGGGTGCCGAGCCGGGCCCGGCCTGCTACGGCCGCGGCGGCACGCAGCCGACCGTGACCGACGCGGTGCTGCTCATGGGCGTGCTCGACCCGAACGGCTTCGCGGGCGGCGAGTTCGAGCTCGACGCCGCGGCGTCGGAGGCGGCGTTCCTCGCGCTCGACACCCCGGTCTCCTTCGAGGAGCGCGTGCGCACGACGTACCGACTCGCGGTCGCGCACATGGCGGAGGAGATCCTCAACGTCGCGGTGCGCCACGGCGTCGACATCCGCGACTTCAGCCTCATGGCCTACGGCGCGGCCGGCGGCATGCTGCTGCCCGCGGCGCTCGACCTGCTCCCGCTCAAGGAGGTCATCGTGCCGCCCCACCCGGGGCTGTTCTCCGCGATCGGCCTGCTCAGCACCGACCAGGTGTACTACGAGTCCGAGAGCGCCTACGTCGTCTTCGGCCCCGAGAGCATCGACGGGGTCGCGACGGTCTTCGAGCGCATGGAGGCGAACCTGCGGGCCCGACTCGGCGCCGCCGCCGAGGGACTGCCCGTCCGGCGTTCCTTCGACGGCCGCCTCGTCGGGCAGAGCTGGGAGATCCCGTTCGTCCAGCTCCCGGAAGGCCCGATCTCCGCGGAGACGCTCCCGGCCATCGCGAACGCGTTCCACGACGCCTACGAGGCGCGCAACGGCAACCGCTTCGACATGTTCCCCGTCGAGGGCGTGACGTACCGGGTGGAGATCATCGTCCCCGCGGAGAAGGTCGAGTACGACCTCGCACCGGAGGTCGCCCCGTTCCCCGCGGCGCCCGAGGGCACGCTGACGCTGCGGCACGTCGCTGCCGAGCCGATCCAGGCGGAGTGGTTCAACCGCGACGCGCTGGCGGCCGGCGCGAGCATCACGGGGCCCGCGGTCATCCGTGAGAGCCTCAGCACGACGTACATCCCGCCGGGGCAGGATGCCCTCATCGGCAGGGCCGGCGAGATCATCATCACGAGAGGTGCGACGAAGTGAGCACGTTGACTGCGGCGCCGGGCCACGCGGAGCGCCGGCGGATCCGGGATCTGGACGAGACCGCGTTCTTCCAGGAGTACGCCTGCGATCGCTACACCGCGACGGTCCTCGGCAACCGGTTCGACTACCTCGTCGAGCACATGAGCGTGCGGCTGCTGACGGGCGCGTTCTCGCCCGTGCTGCGCGACTTCTACGATCTCGCCTGCACGATCTCGGGGCCGCCCGAGCTCGACTACCTGGTGCCGGCCGCCTCGAACGGCATCGTGCTCATGGCGGGCACGACGATCGACGCGGTGCCCAACATGGTGCGCGAGTACGGACTGGAGAAGCTGCGCCACGGCGACGTGCTCATCGCCAACGACCCGTACCGCACGGGCAACCACAACAACGACCTCGTCTTCGTGCGCCCCGTCTTCCACGCGGGCCGGATCGTCAGCTTCGTGACGCTCAACGCGCACCAGCTCGACATGGGCGGCACGGTGCCGGGTGGCTTCTCGGCGACGAAGCAGAACGTCTACGAGAACGGTCTCGTGCTCTCGCCGCGCCTGCTGGTGAGCGAGGGGCGCAACGTCGAGGAGTCCTTCTCCGTCATCTTCGACAACGTGCGGATGGCCGAGATCCTGCTGCCGGACATGATGACGGTGCTCTCGAGTCTCGAGCTGGGCGAGAGCCTCGTCCTGGAGTCGATCGAGCGCTACGGCATCGACGCGTTCCTCGGCTCGATGCGCTATTCGGTCGACGCGGCGGCGGAGCAGATGGCGCTCGGCCTGGCGCAGCTGCCGGACGGCGACTGGGAGGCCGAGCACGGTGTCGACGCGGACGGCGTCGATGACTCCGAGTCCTACCCGGTCCACGTCGCAATCCGCAAGCGGGGCGAGCGCATCGAGGTCGACCTGTCGGGCACGCACCGTCAGGCGCGGTCCTCGATCAATGCGACCGTGTGGGAGGTCAAGCTCGCGGTCGGCGTCGCGCTCAAGTACAACGTCGACCCGCGCGGTCGCTTCAACTCGGGGATGTTCCGCAACATCGACGTCGTCATCCCCGAGGGCACCGTCGTCTCGGCGCTGCCGCCGGATGGCGCCGTCTTCCTGTACTTCGAGCAGTCCCAGGTCATGCTCGCGACGATCCTCATGGCGCTGGAGGAGGCGCTCGGGCAGAACGCGATCGCCGGCGACCGCGGCGGCACGAACCTCCACACGGCGTTCGGCGCCCGCGAGGACGGCAGCCCCTGGGCGGCGATCATGCAGCTCGGCGGGGAGGTGGGCCCGTTCGGTGCGAACAAGTACGGGGACGCCGACAGCCAGTGCATGTCGTATCTCGCGAACGGCGTCGCGCCGAGCGTCGAGGCCGTCGAGAAGGACAGTCCCGTCGTCATGCTGCGGCACGAGCCGGTGGCGGACACGGCCGGCGCGGGCTTCCACCGCGGCGGCAACGCGGTGCTGCGTGACACGCTGTTCCTGACGGGCGCATTCCATTCGATCATCGAGCTGCGGCACAAGTCGGAGACCGGCTTCGGTGTCCAGGGCGGCGGTGCGGGGCGCAACGGCGGCGTCTGGGTCTTTCCCCCGGGTGAGGACGGCGACGCGCGGATCCCGGCGACGAACGACTTCGCGGCGTCGACGCCGTGGGCGGGTGTGCTCGACCCGGAGACGAACGCGCCGTCGCGCGACGGGGTCTACCGCTACCCGTTCGACTCGGCGAAGACGAGCGGCCCGAACTCCGTCCTGCGCTACATCTGCAACGGCGCGGGCGGCTGGGGCGACCCGCTCGAGCGCGACCCCGAGCGCGTCCGCGTCGACGTTCGTGACGAATACGTGACGATCGAGGGCGCCGCACGCCTGTACGGTGTGGTCATCGTCGGCGACCCGCATGAGGATCCTGAGGGGGTCCGAGTGGACGAAGCGCGCACAGCGGCGCTCCGGGCGAAGCTGCGGGCCGATCGCCAGGAAACCTGAACGACAGGATTCCTGTCAATCGACCCGCAGTCTGTGTAACAATGAGCCGTTAGTCCGGCGAGATCGTCGGACAACACGACGAAGAAGTCACCAGAAAGCGAGCAATCACTATGCAACGACGCATCAAGGCCGCCTTCGGCGGTACTGCGGCAATCGCCTCGCTGGCGCTCGTCCTCACGGGCTGCGCCTCGGGCGGTTCCCCCACCCCGACCAGTGGCGGCGAGGCCGCGACGTTCGAGCTCCCCGGCTCGCTGCGTGACGCGGTCACCGGTGAGTGCACCATCGACCCGATCGAGGGCGTCGACGTCCAGGCCGCGGGCGACTACATCCAGCCGTGGCTGAACGCGGACAAGGAGATCGTCCCCACTGCGCTCGGCTGGGGTGCGCTCGAGGGCGAGGTGCCCGACGGCCTGATCATCGGCTACGCCAACAACATGACCCCGGTCGGCGACGCCCAGTGGCGTCCGTACATCGAGGCCGCGGCCGAGGCGGCCGGCGGGACGTTCGTGAACTACCCCACCGGCCCCGACCCGCAGTCGGCGCAGGCGGGCTTCAACACGATCCTCGCGGACGCGGCGGCTGGCAATCTCGACATCCTGATCGTCGGCGCGGTGTCGCCGCGCACGGTGCAGGCGCAGGCGGAGGAGCTGCTCAACGACTACCCGGATGTCCAGGTCGTGTGGGGCGCTGACCCGTACGCGAACCGGGATCTCGGCCTCGACGACTCGATCGGCGACTACGGCGGGTCCATCGTCAACGGCAATGTGCTCGCGGCGGCGGCGGTGTACTACACCTGCGGCGCGGCGACGGACTTCACGTGGTACACCACGAACGACCTCGAGTTCACCTCGGTGAACCTCCTGGCCGCGAACGAGTTCCTCGCGGAGCTCAACCCGACCGCGACGCTGCGCGAGGTCGTCGGCTCGATCACGTCGGCTGCGGCCACGGACCTGATCATCCCGGACCTGCAGGGCCACCCGAACTCGCAGTTCTTCGTGTCGCCGCTGGACCAGTACCAGATCGGCATCAAGGACGCGGCTGAAACCGCCGGCATCGACAACTGGTACGGCATCGGGCAGTCCTCGCTTCCGGCGAACGTCGATCAGATCAAGAACGGCGCTCAGTACGGCGGCTACACGCTGGACTTCGAGCAGTTCATGTTCCAGCTCGTCGACCAGGGTCTGCGTATGTACCTCGGCGAGTGGCCGGCCGACGGCTACGGCGAGGGCAACTGGGAGCTGATCAACTCCTCGATGTCGACGCTCATCACCCCCGGCAACGTCAACGACCTCGACATCGACGCCAGCGGGCACTACACCGCGGTGCCGGACACGGCGGCGAAGTACGTGGAGCTCTGGGGCAAGTGACCCGAGTCTGATTCACTGAGAGAGGTGCCGTCCGTCGGTTGACGGCGGACGGCGCCTCTTTCGCCGTTTCGAACCACACGAAGCCGCCACGCGATATCAAAGGAGACACCGCGGATCATGGACGCAACCACCATGGGTGACCTGCTGCTGCAGATCACCGGCATGTACAAGGAGTTCCCCGGCACGCGCGCGCTCGACGACGTCTCGCTCGACGTGCGAAGCGGCGAGATCGTCGCGGTCGTCGGGCACAACGGCTCGGGCAAGTCGACGCTCGTCAAGATCCTCGCGGGCGTCTACACGAAGGACGCCGGCGAGGTCGCCTTCCCCTCCTCGACCGAGGCGGAGCCGACCGAGCTGCACATCGTCCACCAGGACCTCGGACTCTCGATGCCGTTCAGCACGATCGAGAACCTCGGCCTCGTGAACCAGACCGGTGCGGGCCTCGCCCCGGTCAACAAGCGCCGCGAGCGCGCCCGCGCGATCGAGCTCGTCAGCCGATTCGGCGAGCCCTTCGACGTCACCGTGCCGGTCTCCGAGCTCGCGCCGGCCCAGCGCTCCATCATCGGCATCGCCCGCGCGCTCGACGGCTGGAAGCACTCGCGGAACATCATGATCCTCGACGAGCCGACCGAGGCGCTCGCCGCCGGCGAGGTCGAGGTGCTGTTCGACGCGGTGAAGAAGCTCGCGGCCGAGGGCGCCGGCATCATCTTCATCTCGCACCGCCTCGACGAGGTGCTCGACCTCGCCGACCGCATCGTCGTGCTGCGCAACGGCCAGAAGGTCGCCGACGAGGCGCGTGCGACCGTCGACCACGACCGGCTCGTCGAGTTCGTCACGGGCGCCTCCGCGCACGAGGGCGAGGTCGGCCGCACCGACCTCGGCTGGACCGACGAGGTCGTGCTCGAGGTGGAGAACCTCGCGGGCGCCGACATCGAGGACATCGACCTCGAGGTGCGCGCCGGCGAGATCGTCGGCGTCGCCGGTGTTCTCGGCTCCGGCCGGGAGGCGTTGCCCGCGCTGCTCTTCGGCTCTGTCCCCGGCCGCGCCGACCGCTACCGCATCGCCGGCAAGGACTACCGCAAGCGCAGTCCGCGCGAGAGCATCCGGCGTGGCATGGCGTTCGTCCCCGGCGACCGCGCCAAGCTCGGCTCGATCCGGCCGATGACCGCCCGGGAGAACGTGACGCTGCCCGAGCTCAAGTCCGTGAGCGGTGCCGCGGGATCGATCAGCCCGCGCCGCGAGCGCGCTCAGGTGCAGTCGCTCATCGCGAAGTACGACGTCAAGCCGCCGCGTTCGGAGCAGGTCTTCTCGCAGTTCTCCGGCGGCAACCAGCAGAAGGTCGTCTTCGCGAAGTGGCTGCGCAACGACCCGAAGGTGCTGCTCCTGGAGGAGCCCACTCAGGGCGTCGACATCGGCGCGAAGCAGGCGCTCTACAGCGCGATCGACGCCGCCGCGGCAGACGGGGCGGGCGTCGTCGTCTGCTCCTCCGACGCGAAGGAACTGGTGCGCCTGTGCAATCGCGTGCTCGTCATGCGCGGCGGTCGTGTCGCGGCGGAGTTGTCCGGCGACGAGCTCACCGAGACGCGGATCGTACTTGAAGGCTACGGACTCGGAAAGGAGGGGAACGAGTGAAGCAGACCGAAGCCATCCCGACCGTCGGCACTGCCGACGTCAAGGCGCCGAACCAGTGGAGCCGACTCTTCGGCTTCCAGAACATCAGCGCGGTCTACCTCTTCATCGTCATCTTCGTGATTTTCGCGATCTGGGTACCGCAGACCTTTCTGAAGCCGCAGACCTGGGCGAACCTGCTCGACACCCAGTCGCTCGTCGTGCTCGCGGCGCTCGCGGTCATGGTCCCGCTGGTCACGGGCGTCTTCAACCTGGCGGTCGGCGCCGAGATCTCCTTCGCGCTCATGCTCAGCACGACGCTGCAGCAGACATCGCAGGATCAGCCGAACCTGCTGCTCGCACTTGGCCTGCCGTGGTGGGCTGCCGCGATCATCGTGCTCGTCGTGGCCGGACTCGTCGGGGCGCTCTCCGGCTTGATCGTGACGAAGCTGAAGATCGACTCCTTCATCGCGACCCTCGGTGTGGCGTCGATCCTCGCGGGCATCATGTACCTCGTCTCGCAGAACAAGCCGCTCAGCATCACCCTCGACTACAAGGCGGTCACCGACTGGTACATCGACCTCGGCGGTTTCCGCCTGAAGACGTCGGTGATCGTGCTCGTCGTCGTCGCGCTGATCATCTGGTACATCCTCGAGCGCACGATCGTCGGCCGCCGCATGTACTCCTCGGGCTTCAACCCGGACGGCGCTCGCCTCTCCGGCGTCAACGTCGATCGGCTGCAGTTCTGGTCGCTCGTCGCCGGCGGTGTGATCGCGGGCGTGGTCGGCGTCCTCGCGGCGTCGAAGTTCAGCGGCAACTCCACGATCGGCGGCACGATGCTGATCCCGGCGCTGTCCGCGGTGTTCCTCGGATCGACGCAGTTCAAGGGCGGCCGGTTCAATGTGTGGGGCACCGTCGTCGCGCTCTACGTGCTCGCGGTCGGCGTCCAGGGTCTGCTGCTCGTGCAGGTGCCCGACGTGCTCTCGGACTTCTTCTACGGCATCGCGCTCATCGGCGCGGTCGTGCTCTCCCGGTGGGGCGGTGGCAAGCGGCGGTTCCGGGCGGTCCGCCAGGCGACGACCTTCACCAAGGATGGCAAGGCCGCGCTCATCGCCGAGGCCGAGGCGGAGCCCTCGCAGTTCCACCCGACCGAGACGGCGCTCAAGCAGGACGGCATCGAGGACCAGGGCGACCGCCCCTGACCTCGGCTCCCGAAGGCGGGCGGGTCCGGTGCGGACCGCCCGCCTTCGGCGTCTGGCGGGATCGTTGCAATGTCGTTGCCTGAGTCACGAGATTCCGGCTGTCGTTTCGGGGTCAGATGTATTACTGTCAACTTGTCTGACATCGCCGTCGGATTTCTGACAAGGAAGTCACCAGGAAAGAGAGCAATCATGCACGGACGCACCAGGGCCGCGCTGGGCGGCGCTGCCGCCTTCGCCGCCGTCTCGCTCGCCCTCGCGGGTTGTACCGCGGGCAGCCCGAGCCCCGAGCCGACCAGCGGAGAGACGACCGCCACCGGGGTCACCTACATGGACATGGCGACCGGCGAGTGCGCTGCGCCGCCGGCCGAGGGTGTCGACTTCGACGGGGCCAAGACCTACCTCGACTCGTTCGCGGGTCAGGTCACGAGCCTCCTGACCGACGAGAAGCTCCCTGAGCCGCTGTCGCCCGACACCCTCGTCGTCTACCTCGACAACGCGTCGCCCTACTCGGCCCTGCTCGCGGAGTTCGCGGGCCAGGCCGCTGCCGCCGCGGGCGTGCAGTACCAGTCGGTCAACGTCGGAGCGGACGCGCAGAGCATCAACTCGGGCCTGAACGCCGTCGTCGCACTCGAGCCGGACGTCGTCATCACGTTCGCGACGGACCTGACGTTCTGGCAGGACCAGTACAAGACGCTCACCGACAACGGCGCCGCCGTCGTCTACGCGGGCAACGCGAACGCGACCGACTTCGGCCTCAACGAGACCTACGGCACGGCCGACGCGTCGGTCGTCAACGGCAGCGTCATCGCCGCCGCGGCGATCGTCGCCACCTGCGGCACCGCGACGAACTTCGTCTACTACCCGGCGCCGGAGATCGTCGCCTCGGTCGACATGCTCGCGAGCTACACCGACTACATCAACGACCACGTGCCCGGCGCGACGGTCCGCTCGGTCGACATCTCCATCATGGACACCGACGGCGTGAGCAAGATCGTGTCCGACCTGCAGGCGCACCCGGAGACCGAGTTCTGCTCGCCGTCCTCGGACCAGTGGCAGATCGGTCTCGCGGACAAGGCCGCGCTCGCGGGCATCACGAACGCGTACTGCTTCGGCGGGATCGCGCTGCCGCAGAACTACCAGCAGATCAAGGACGGCACCCAGGTCGGCACGCTCGCGTACGACCCGCAGATCCAGACCTGGCAGGCGCTCGACGAGGGCTTCCGCAAGCTGCAGGGCGTCTTCGTGGACTACGACATGGACGCGCTGATCCGTCAGACGGCGCTCGCCGTGACGGCCGCGAACGTCGACCGGATCGATATCGCGACCGGCTCGTTCGAGGCCGTCCCGGGCTTCCAGGACCTGTACCTGGGCCTCTGGAACGTCGGCTGACGACGCGGTGATCGAAGGGGCGCCGCCCGGTGACGGGTGGCGCCCTTTCGCGCCGCAGCTCCGTGATACTGTCTGACAAAATCCGGCCGCGACGATGCCGTCGCAGAGAGTTGAAGCCATGGCGGCAACGAACGAGCCCCTCCTGAGGATCACGGGGATGGTCAAGGACTTCCCCGGCCTGCGCGCGCTCGACGACGTCTCGCTCGAGGTGAGCTCGGGCGAGATCGTCGCCGTCGTGGGCCACAACGGCTCGGGCAAGTCGACGCTCGTCAAGATCCTCGCCGGGGTCTACACGCGAGACGGCGGCGAGATCGACTACCCTGCGTCGACCGCCGAGGAGGAGACGGGCCTCCACATCATCCATCAGGACCTCGGCCTCGCGGTGCAGCTCAACGCGATCGAGAACCTCGGCATCCCGAAGTACAAGGGACTGCGCGCCTCGCTGTCGCTCGCCCCCGTCAAGCGCGAGAAGGCGCAGGCGCTGGAGCTCATCGGCCGCTTCGGCGAGCCCTTCGACGTGACCGTCCCGGTCGGACAGCTCGCGCCCGCGCAGCGGTCGATCATCGGCATCGCGCGCGCGCTCGACGGCTGGCAGCACCCCCGCAACATCCTCATCCTCGACGAGCCGACCGAGGCGCTGCACGCGAGCGAGGTGCGCGTGCTCTTCGACGCGGTCAAGAAGCTCGCCGCCGAGGGCGCGGGCATCATCTTCATCTCGCACCGGCTCGACGAGGTGCTCGAGCTCGCCGACCGCATCGTCGTCCTCCGCGACGGCAAGAAGGTCGCCGACGAGTCCCGGTCCGAGATCGACCACGAACGGCTCGTCGAGCTCGTCACCGGCGTCGAGGCCGGCGAGGCCGAGACCGGTCGCACCGACCGCACCCACGGCGACGTCGTGCTCGATGTCGAGGGGCTCTGGGGCGAGGTCCTCGACGGCATCGACCTCACGGTCCGCGCCGGCGAGGTCGTCGGCGTCGCCGGCGTGCTCGGCTCGGGCCGCGAGGCCCTCCCGGCGATGGTGTTCGGCTCGGTGATCTCCGCCGCGGACGAGTTCAACGTCTCCGGCGCCGAATACCGCAAGCGCACCCCAGCCGAGTCGATCAGGCGCGGCATGGCGTTCGTGCCGGGCGACCGCGGCAAGTACGGTGCGATCCGCGACTTCACCGCGCGGGAGAACATGACGCTGCCGGAGATGAAGAGCGTGACGAACGCGATGTTCGGCGTCGAGGTGCGCAAGGAGAAGGCTCTCGCGCAGGAGCTCGTCGCGAAGTACGACGTCAAGCCGCCGCGGCCCGAGCAGGTCTTCAAGCAGTTCTCCGGCGGTAACCAGCAGAAGATCGTCTTCGCGAAGTGGCTGCGCAACGACCCGTCGGTGCTGCTGCTCGAGGAGCCGACCCAGGGCGTCGACATCGGCGCCAAGCAGGCGCTCTACGACGCGATCGACGCCGCCGCCGCGCGCGGCGCCGCGGTCGTCGTGTGCTCCTCGGAGGCGAAGGAGCTCGTGCGCCTGTGCGACCGGGTGCTCGTGCTGCGCGACGGCCGGGTCTCCGCCGAGCTCTCGGGTGAGGAGCTCACCGAGACGCGGCTCGTGCTCGAAGGATATGGACTTGCCGACGACGACCACGTCGCCGGCGGAAGCGAGGGACAGCAGTGAAGAAGACCGAGGCGATCTCCACGGTGACCGAGGGGACGAAGACGGCGCCGACGAGCGGCTCCAACTGGCGCAGGATCCTGTCCTTCCGCAATATCTCGGCGCTGTACATCTTCGTCGTGATCTTCGTGATCTTCGCGATCGTCACGCCGAGGACGTTCCTCGCGCCGGGCACCTGGGTGCTGCTGCTCGACGAGCAGACGATCACGGTGCTCGCGGCGCTCGCTGTGCTCATCCCGCTCAACGTCGCGGTGTTCAACCTCGCGATCGGCGCCGAGGTCGGCTTCGCGGTCATCCTCGTCGCCGTCCTGCAGGTCAACCTGCAGCTGCCCTGGCCGCTCGCGGTCCTCTTCGCGCTCGCCGCGGGCGCCCTCGTCGGCACCATCTCGGGGCTCATCATCACGCGGCTGAAGATCGACTCCTTCATCGCGACGCTCGGCATGAGCTCGCTGCTGACGGCGGGGCTCGTGCTCATGTCGGGCCAGCGCCAGGTGCTCGGCCTCGGCGAGGGCTTCCGCGACTTCGCGACCGGCGGCATCCCGCTCGGCGGGACGTTCAAGCTGACCTGGCCGTTCATCATCATGATCGTCGTCGCGCTCCTGCTCTGGTACGTCATGGAGAAGACGCCGCTCGGCCGCCGGATGTACGCCGCGGGCTTCAACCCCGACGGCGCGCGGCTGTCCGGTGTCAACGTCGCGCGGCTGCAGGTCGGCTCGCTCGTCGTCGGCGGCATGGTCGCGGCCCTCGCGGGCACGCTGCTCGCCTCGCGCATCAACGCGGGCGACCCGACGGTCGGTCCGAACCTCCTGCTCCCGGCGCTCACCGCGGTCTTCCTCGGCTCGACGCAGTTCAAGGGCGGCCGGTTCAACGTCTGGGGCACCGTCGTCTCCGTCTACGTCCTCGCGGTCGGCGTCAAGGGCCTCCAGCTCCTCGGCGCGACCGACTGGGTGGAGAACGCGTTCAACGGCGTCGCGCTGCTCGGCGCGGTGGCGCTGTCGCGCTGGGAGCGCACGTCGAAGCGGGCCGCAGCGATCAAGCGGGCGACGACGTTCGGGCGCAAGGCCCGGACCGAACTCGCCGAGCAGCAGGCCGCGGACGACCCGGAGCGCGCACCGAAGGCCTGAGTCGGTTACAGTCGTTGGTATCGGCATCGCCGCCGATCCACGATTCGAGGTCTGACGTGACGACGACGCTCCCCGAGCTTCGGGTGCAGCGGCATGCCCTCATCCGGGAGCAGGTCGCGGCGATCCTGCGCGACGCGATCGTCGGCATGGAGTTCCTGCCCGGTCAGCAGCTCGTCGAGCGCGAGCTCTGCGAGATCACGCAGGCGAGTCGGCCGTCCATCCGGGAGGCGCTGCGCCAGCTCGAGTCGGAGGGCCTCGTCGAGTCGCGCAACGGCCGCGGCGCGGTCGTCGCGGCGCTGAGCCGCAGCCAGGCGCAGGAGCTCTACGAGCTGCGCGGCGAGCTCGAGGGCATGGCGGCCGAGTGGTTCACGCGGCGCGCGAACGAGGAGCAGCGCGCGCAGCTGCACGCGGCGCTCGACGCGATTGCCGCCGCGGCGGCGAGCGAGGGCGAGGGGATGCGCGCGGCGAAGGACGAGTTCTATCGCGTTCTCATCGAGGGCGCGGGCAACGCATTCCTCAGCGACACCCTCGCGGGCCTGCAGCGGCGGGTGTCGTGGCTGCGGGCGCTGACGCTGACGAGCCCCGGCCGTCCGGCGAAGAGCCTCGCCGAGATCGGCGCGATCGTCGCGGCGATCGACGCGGGCGACGCGCTGAAGGCGCGCCGGATCGCGGTCGTGCACGTCGAGGCGGCGGCGAAGACCGCGCTGACCTTCGCGACCTGAGCGCTCGGATCCGTCTCAGTCGGTCTCGATCGGCGGGTACTGGTGGAACGCCGCCTCGATGCGCGCGAAGCGCTCGGCCACGGCGGGCCAGCGGTCGGGGTGCGTGACGGCGAAGGGGTCGTCGTGCTCGATCGCCCGGACGGTGATGCGCCCGACGTCGCGGGGCTCCAGCCAGCGCGACGAGTTGGAGAACTCGAGGCCGATCTTCGCGTCGCTCAGCGCACCCGTGTTGCCCTCGGGGCGGTTGCGCGAGCTCTGGTTGATGTTCGTGCGGATCGATCCCGGCAGCAGCAGCGTCGCCTTGACGGGGCTGCCGGCCGTCGCGAGCTCGGCCTGCAGCACCTCGGTGAGCGCCGCGACGCCGAACTTGGTGACCGCGTAGGAGCCGATCGTCTGGAACGGCGTGAGCGCGGCCATCGACGCCGTGTTGACGATGTGCCCGCCGCCGCGCGCTTCCAGCAGCGGCAGGAAGACGTTGACCCCGTGGATGACGCCGTACAGGTTGACGTCGATGATCCAGCGCCAGTCGTCCATCGTCAGGTCGGCGATGAGCCCGGACGGTCCGATCCCCGCGTTGTTGACGACGATGTCGACGCCGCCGAAGCGCTCGAGGACGGCGTCGGCGAGCGCCTGCACCGACTCGAGGCGGCTCACATCCGTGACGACGGGCACGGCGCCGATCTCGGCGGCGGTCTGCTCGACCGCGCCGCGCTCGACGTCGGCGATGACGACCTGAGCGCCGCTCGCGATGAGCTCCTCGGCGATACCGCGGCCGATGCCCGAAGCGCCGCCGGTCACGACGGCGACGGTGCCGGCGACCTTCGTCACGAGGAGGCCCCGCGGTAGCGCTCGGGCCACACGCCGTACTTGCCGGGGGAGAGGATCCCGTTCGGGTCGACGGTGTCCTTGATCCGCTCGACGAAGCCGCGGTAGGCGTAGTCGTTCGTCGACAGCTGGTCGCTGATCGTGTCCATCAGGTCGATGTGCGCGCGGTACTCCGTGTAGCCGCGGCGTCCGGCCTCCTCGATGAGCGTGCGCACGGTGCTGTAGGCGCGGCGGAAGGTCGGCTCGTCCTCGACGTCGAAGGTGATCGAGTTGACCATGATCGTCGAGCGCTCGTTGGGGAAGAAGAGCGCGCAGACGTGGTTGAGGCCGATCTCCCGGGAGATGGTCTCGCCGATGAGCCGCACCTGCTCGACGACGTGCTCGCCGCGGGTGGGCAGGACGGGGGAGAACGCGAGGTGCCCGATGTTCGCGGGCGTCGCCTGGATGATGTCGAGGTTCGGGATGCCGGCCTGGACCTTCTCGGAGAACTTCTCGATCGCGTTCCACTCGTCGGCCGCATAGCGTCCCTCGGAGACGACGGTGCCGCCCGGGATGCGCTCGGCCCAGTCGCGCTTCATGCGCGCGACCTGGTGCTCGACGATGGGCGCGTCGCCCCAGGCGCCGACGCGCAGGCCCCACCGGCCGAGGCCGGTCTCGCGGGCGAGCTCGTCGAGCCGCTCCTCGGGGGTCGTCGGGTCGGCGCGCAGGTAGAGGTGCCGGGTGTGGTCGAACTGGGCGACCATGGTCACGAGGTTCTGGATGGTCGGCACGCCGCGGGCGATGCCGTCGAGCCGCCACTCGCGCACGAGGTCGATCGCGGCGGGCAGCAGGTCGTTCGTCGGGATGGAGAAGAACAGCGGCGCGAAGGACTCGGGGCGGCGCATGAGCCAGATCCCGGCCTTCGTGACGATGCCGTAGTTCGACTGGAAGAACATCTGGTCGAGGACGGGACCGAAGCCGCGCTGGTAGATGTGCCACGCGTCGTTGCCCGGCTGCGCGCCGAAGCCCGTGCGCACGAGCTCGCCGGTCGCGAGCAGCACCTCGAAGCCGCAGAGCTTCTGGAAGTCCATGCCGTACGGCGCATACGTGACGCCGTTGTCGAGCGAGTTGCCGATGACGCTGCCCCAGCCGAGGTCGGGGACCGCGAACCAGAGGTCTTCGTTGCCCGAGGCGTCGAGCGCCTCGCGCAGCTCGAACCAGCTGACTCCCGGCTCGACGACGGCGTAGGCGAGCTCGCGGTCGATCTCCAGGACCCGGTTCATCCGCTTGAGGCTCACGAGCACGGAGCCGGGGACGCGTGCGCTAGGACCGCCGTAGCCGTTGTTGCGGCCCTGCGAGCTCGTCCAGATCGGCACGCCGTGCTCGTTGGCGACGGCGACGATCTGCTGGAGCTCCTCGAGCGTCGAGGGGTAGAGGACGAGGGAGGAGTCGTAGGTCCGGTCCGACTGGTGCCAGAACGGGTCGCGGTACTCGTCGCGCTCGGCGTCGGTGCGCAGTGCGTGCTCCTCGCCGACGATCGCGACGAGGCGGTCGGCGACGGCGGTGTCGAGCTGGTAGGGGGTGACGTTCACCATTGAGCATCCTGTCCGGAGACGGCATCCATGCCGACCTGTCCTATGTCAGACAATATACTCGGCTTGTGCAACGAAGCATCGAGACAGACGAGGCCGCCTTCCCACTGCATGGGACCTACGACGACGCCTTCCGCGGCGTCGTCGACGCATTCATCGAGAACTACCGCGTCGAGGACGAGGTCGGCTCCGCCGTCAGCGTCGTCGTCGACGGCGAGAGCGTCGTCGACGTGTGGGGCGGCTGGACCGACCGCACCCGCGAGCGCGAGTGGGAGCGCGACACCATCGTCTGCATGATGTCCGTCGCGAAGGGCATCACCGCGATCGCGTTCAACCAGCTCCTCGACCGCGGCATCGTCGAGCTCGACGCCCCCGTCGCCGAGTACTGGCCGGAGTTCGCGCAGAATGGCAAGGATCGCGTGCTCATCCGCCACCTGCTCGACCACACGGCCGGCATCCCCGTCCTCACCAACGACACCCTCTGGCCGGGCGCCGTCAACGACCGCGACGCGATGGTCGGCGCCCTCGAGAAGCAGGAGCCGCTGTGGGAGCCCGGCACCGTCGCCGCGTACCACGTCCACAACCAGGGCTGGCTGCTCGGCGAGGTCATGAAGCGCACGACGGGCAAGCTCGTCGGGCCGTGGCTGCGCGACGAGGTCACCGACCCGCTCGGGGCCGACTACTGGATCGGACTGCCCGAGTCCGAGTTCGACCGCGTGGCGCGGCTCATGCCGAGCGACGGTCTCCGGCTCATGAACTCGAAGGACTCCGAGCGCCCCGAGGACGCGCTGCGCAAGCAGGCGTTCGCGCAGAACCCCGAAGGGCCCTGGGAGGACTGGGTCAACTCGACCGCCTTCCGCACCACGGAGCTGCCGAGCGGCAGCGGGCACGGCAACGCGCGCTCGGTCGCGCGGATCTACGCCGCGGTCGCGAGCGGCGAGCTCGACGGCGTGCGGCTGCTCAGTGAGGACGCGATCGACCGGATGACGACGCTCCAGCACTACCAGTATGAGAAGCTGCAGGACCGCCACTACCGCCAGGGCCTCGGCGTGCTGCTCAACTCGCCCGACGCCGTCTACATGGGCCCGCACGAGGCGGCGTTCGGCCACCACGGCATCGGCGGCTCGATCGGCTTCGCGGACCGCGCCGAGCGGCTCGGCTTCGGCTACTCGATCAACAAGATGCACGCCGTCGGCACGAACGGCCCCCGCGCCGCCCGGCTCATCGACGCGACCTTCGCGAGCCTGTAGGCCTCCGCGGGTCGAGTAGCGCCGTAGGCGCGTATCGAGACCTCGAGACCCCGAACCCTACGAGTGCTGGACCGGCACCGGCTCGGTGTCGGGCCGCGGACCCACCGCGCCGTGCCGGAGGTCCGGCAGCCAGCGGGCGAAGACGATCGCCGCCGTGAGGCCCAGGATCGCGAAGCCCGTCGAGACCGCGAAGCCGCCGATCGACCCCGCGCCGTCGATCAGGAAGCCGGCCGCGGCGGAGCCGAGCGCCGCGCCGATGAGCTGGCCCATGCCCGTCCAGCCGAACGCCTCCGCGGTCTCCGAGAAGCGCACGCTCGAGGAGACCTGCGAGCTCATCACGGCGAGCGCGGGGGCGATCCCGATGCCCGAGATGATGAGCACTCCCGCGATCCACCAGAAGTCGAGCATCACCATCGTCAGCGCCGCGCCGACGAAGACGAAGAGCATGCGCCGCGCGAGCGACCAGCGGCCCATCGGCAGCCGGCCGAAGACGAGACCGCCTGCGAGCGAGGCGAGCGACCAGATCGCCAGCACGATGCCGCTGCGCGGATCGGTGTCGCCGAAGATCGACACGACCGCCGCCTCCATCGCCGCGAAGGACGCGACGAGCAGGAAGCCGATGACGAGCGCGAGCAGCACCGCGGGGCGCTTGAGGACCGAGCCGAGGCGCCTGGTCGAGCGGGGGATCCGCACCCGGCCGACCTCCGGCAGCAGGATGAACCAGATGCCGCCGGCGACGAGGAACGCGACGCAGACGAGCAGCGCGACGACGGTCGACACCTGGGTCGCGATGAACGTCGCGAGCACGGGACCCGCGAGCCAGATGATCTCCTGCGCCGTCGCATCGAGCGAGAAGACGACGGTGAGCTGGCGCGACGGGACGAGCTTCGGGTAGATGGTGCGCACGGCCGGCTGGATCGGCGGGCTCGACAGGCCGAGCAGCGCGCCGAACGCCATCTGCGCGCCGATCGGCATCGGCACGAGCGTGATGACGAGGAGCGCCGCGGTGCAGACCGAGACGGTCAGCCACAGCACGGGCCGCATGCCCCACGCGCCCATCCAGCGGCTCGTCAGCGGACCCGCGATCGCCTGGCCGATGCACCACGCCGCGAGCACGAGCCCGGCCGCGCCGTAGGAGTGCTGGACCCGCTCGATGTGCAGCAGCAGGCACAGCGACAGCATCCCCTGGGGCGCCCGGGCGGCGAGCTGTGCGCCGATGATGCGTGCGACCCCGGGGGTGCGGAGGATCTCGCGGTACCCGGACATGAGCGGACCAGCTTACGCTCCAGTGGTTGCGAGCGCGGCGACTCCGGCAGAATGACGACGTGACCGACCTCAGCACCGCGCCGTCCTCCGAGCTGCAGGAACGCCTCGACTGCATGCCGTGGTCGAGGCGGCACACACGGCTCCTCTTCGGCTCCGGCCTCGGCTGGGCGCTCGACGCGATGGACGTCGGCCTCGTGTCGTTCGTCGTCGCGGCGCTCGTCGAGCACGGATTCGCGACCGCGGCGGAGCGGCCGCTCATCCTCTCGATCGGCTTCGCGGGCATGGCGATCGGCGCCGCGCTCGGGGGCCTCCTCGCCGACCGCCTCGGACGGCGCTCCGTCTTCGCGATCACGCTGCTGATCTTCGGCGTCGCGACGGGGCTCACAGCGCTCGCCTGGTCGGTCGCCGCACTCCTCGTCTTCCGCTTCATCGCCGGCTTCGGCCTCGGTGCGGAGCTGCCCGTCGCATCGACCTACATGAGCGAGTTCGCGCCTCGGCGCATCCGCGGCCGGGTCATCGTGCTGCTCGAGGCGTTCTGGGCGGTCGGCTGGTTCGCGCAGGCGCTCATCGGCGCCTACATCGTGCCGCTCGGGCCGGACGGCTGGCGCTGGGCGCTCCTGATCGGCGCGGCGCCGGCGTTCTACGCGGCATTCGTCCGCTTCGGCATGCCGGAGTCGGTGCGCTTCCTGCTGTCTCGCGGCCGCCGTGACGAGGCCGAGCAGGTCGTCCGCTCCTTCGCGGCATCGGGCTGGACCCGTCAGCAGGCGGGCGTCGACCTGAGCGCGACGCCGCCGCGCGCGGCCGCCGCCGACACCGGTCCCGCGCGGACGAAGGCCGGCTTCGGCCGCCGCTTCACGGGGCTCTGGGCGCGCGACCTGCGGGCGACGACGCTCGGGCTCTGGCTGCTGTGGTTCCTCGTCAACTACGCCTACTACGGCGCGTTCCTGTGGATCCCGTCGATCCTCGTCGCCGACGGCTACCCGCTCGCGACGTCGTTCGCGTTCACGCTCATCATCACCGTCGCGCAGCTGCCCGGATATCTCGTCGCCGCCTGGCTCATCGAGCGGTGGGGTCGGCGGGCGACGCTCATCGTCTTCCTGCTCGGGTCGGCGGTCTCGGCGGTGCTCTTCGGCACGATCCCGGGGGAGCCGGCGATCATCGGCTTCGGCATGGCGCTGTCGTTCTTCAACCTCGGCGCCTGGGGCGCCGTCTACGCGATCACCCCCGAGTCCTACCCGACGGAGATCCGCGCGACGGGCGCCGGCTGGGCGGCGGGCGTCGGGCGCATCGCATCGATCATCGTGCCGTTCGTCGTCGCGCCGCTGCTCGCGATGGGCGGTCGAGCCTGGATCTTCGTCATGTTCACGGCGGCGTTCGTCCTCGCCGCCGCCTCCGTCCTGCTCATCCGGGAGCGCCGGGGCGCCGCGCTGGAGTGAGCCCGCCGCCTCGGCGCCAGATCGGGGATTGCGGTGCGGTGCGGATCGGGTCAGGATCTGACTGGGCGGGTCTCAACCGACGAAGGAGCACACCATGGGGTTCGACGACATCGTGAACAAGGGCAAGGACCTCTTCGAGCAGAACAAGGACGCGATCAACGACGCGCTGCACAGCGAGCAGGCGGAGGACATCAGCGACAAGGTGCTCGACGGCGCGGAGGGCCTCGCGAACAAGGTGACCGGCGGCAAGTTCGAGGAGCAGGTCGGCGGCGTGCGCGACACCGTCGACAAGGCGGTCGGCACCGAGTAGCGGGCTCCTCGGCTCGCGCGAGACGAGGGGATTCGGCCGAGGCGAGGGAGCTCTCCCGGATGCGGCCCCTGCGCGGGCCGATCGCCGTCGATTCAGACGGTGGCGATCAGACCGGCGACCGTGTCGAGCGAGCCCGGCACGATCCGGTAGTACGCCCAGGTGCCGCGCTTCTCGCGCTCGAGGAATCCGGCGTCGACGAGCACCTTCAGGTGGTGGCTCACCGTCGGCTGGCTCAGGTCGAGTGGCTCGGTGAAGTTGCAGACGCAGGTTTCCTGCTCGTCGCTCGCCGCGACGATCGATAGGATGCGCAGTCGCGCAGGATCCGCGAGCGCCTTGAGCGAGGCTGCGAGGCTCGCCGCGTGCTCGATGCTGACCGTCTCGCGGGTGATCGGCGCGCAGCACTCCTGAAGATCGCGAACGGGGAGCAATCCAAGGGCGGGCATGAGAATAGATTGCCATAAATATTGACAGTTATCGATGTTTTCGTCACAATCCAGATATCGATGTCTATCGATGAATGGAGGAACGATCGTGCACGAGTGCTGCGACTCGGCGGACTGCCCGCCGACCTGCGAGGTCCACCGCCCCGACGGGCCCTGCTGCTGAACGCGACGGCCCTGCCCCGGCGGGCCGGTGCGGAGTGTCTCGGCACCGGTCTGCTGGTGGCGATCGTCATCGGTTCCGGCGTCGCCGCGGAACGCTTGTCGCCTCACGATGCGGGCCTGCGCCTGCTAGAGGGCTCTCTCGCCACCGCACTCGGACTAACCACGCTGGTGTGGGCGCTCGGCCCGGTCAGCGGTGCACAGCTCAACCCCGTCGTCACATTGGCCGGTCGCCTGCTCGGAGACTCTCGCGGTGCGGTGCCGCTCGTCGCCTACGTCGGCGCGCAGTTCATCGGTGCCGTCGTCGGCTGCCTGCTGGCGAACGCGATGTTTGGGGTGCCGACCATGCTCTCCGCCACCGATCGCGCGGCGCCTGGAAGCGTGCTCGCGGAGATCGTGGCGACGGCCGGCCTCGTGCTCGTCGTCTTCGCACTGTCCCGCGTGAATCGTCCGCTTCTCATCGCTCCCGCCGTCGGCGCCTACATCGGCGCGGCCTACTGGTTCACCTCATCCACAGGCTTCGCGAACCCCGCCGTCACGGTCGGGCGCATGTTCTCCGACACCTTCGCCGGCATCGCCCCGACCTCGACGCCGTGGTTCGTCGGTGCACAGCTCGTCGGCGGGGCGCTGGGAGTTCTACTCGTACTCGCCCTGTACCCCATCGATCGAAGGAGACCATCGTGTCCGAGGCCAAGCCGTCCGTGATGTTCGCCTGCGTACACAACGCGGGGCGATCCCAGATGGCGCTGGGATTCTTCCGAGCGCTCGCCGGCGACCGCGCGGTCGCCCGCTCGGGTGGCTCCGACCCCGGCGAATCCGTCAATCCGGTCGCGGTCGCGGCGATGGCCGAGGTCGGCATCGACATCTCCGGCGAGGTGCCGAAGGCGTGGACGCCCGTCGGTCTCCAGGCCTCCGACGTCATCGTGACGATGGGCTGCGGCGACGAGTGCCCCTACCATCCGGGCAAGCGCTACCTCGACTGGGAGCTGGGCGACCCCGCGGGTCAGCCGCTCGAGCGGGTGCGCGAGATCCGGGACGAGATCGAGCGGCGCGTGCGCGAGCTCGTCGAGGAGCTCGGCGTCGGAGCTTGAGGAGGTGAGCGGCGGACTCATCGGCGGACACGGCTCGACCGGCACCCGCCCGTCGCTCGACTGGGGCATACTCTCCTGAGTCGATCGCGCCGTTGCGGTCTGGAGGGGAACTGTCATGACTGTCACCGAGGAGTATCCGAGCCGATCGCTGGGCGACGCGCCCCGCGCGGATGAGGGGTACTACGGGCCCAAGAGCGTCTCGTGGAAGGTGTTCTCGGATCCGGGATCGGGCCTCGGCGCACAGATCGCCCTCTTCCTGCAGATGCTCGATCCGGGCATGATGACCCACTTCGAGCGGGTCACCCTCACGACCGAGGGACCGGAGGCGATGAACGCGCGCTTCCAGCGCACCTCCGCGTACCTGCGCGACGCCGTCTTCGCCGACAAGGCGCACGCCGACGCGGCCGCCGCCCACGTCGACATGCTCCACGAGCGCTCGACCTGGACCGACCCGAAGACCGGCCATGTCGAGACGGCGAAGACCGCCTCGTGGCAGCAGTGGACGTGGTGGACCTACATCTGGTCGGCCATCCGCGGGTACCAGGAGTACGGCCCCGAGACGCTGACCACCGAGGAGGCCGACCGCCTCGTCGTCGAGCAGCAGACCGGTGCGCAGATGCTCAAGGTCCCCGGCCCCTACCCGGCGACCTTCGCCGAGCTCGACGCCTACATCAAGGGCGAGATGCCCTCGAAGGCCGTCGTGTATCCCGCTGCGCTCGCGGCCGCGTCGCTGCGCAAGCCGGCGGTCAAGGGGCCGCTCCAGCGCTGGGGTGCGCGCAAGCTCATCGACGGCATGGTCTACCTCATGCCGCCGGAGGCGCGACTCTTCTTCGCCATGGAGAGCCGCACGCCGCGTCAGCTCGAGAGCGGTCGCGCCTGGACGAAGCGGATCGCGAAGATGAGCCGCGGCAACAAGTCCGCCGAGCAGCTCATCGCGACCGTCGTCGGCGAGTCCGAGCGGCACCCGTACCAGAAGGTGCGCGCGAAGGCGAAGGCGAGCGCCGCGGCCTGAGTCGCACCGGCTCGCCGACCCTGGTCAGGCGCTGCGGAGCAGATCCCGCAGTCGCACGCCCGGGTCGGCGAGCTGCGCCTCGGTGAGCGGGATCCGCTGGTCGATGAGGCGCCTCGCTGCCCGCACCGTCATCGGGTCGTCGATGCTCGCAGCCCCGACGAGCAGTCCGTCTGCGATGCGGAACACGGCCGCCGGCCGGTCCGGCTGCGCCCATCGCACGACTTCGACACCGTCGCCCACGAGCCGGCCGACGACCTCGACGTGTGCGCCGTAGCGGTCGGACCAGTACCAGTCGGCGCCTCGGGGCGGCATTGGCAGACCGAGGATGTCGGCGGCGACCGCCGCACCATCGAGCCGCGCGGCCTCCCAGTGCCCGGCGCAGGGCGCGAGCGATCCGGCCTCGTCCCGCCGCCAGGTGGCATCGCCGGCGGCCCAGATGCCGGGCACCGCGGTCCGCCCCGCAGCATCGACGACGATCGACCCGCCCGCCGCGGGGTCCGCAAGGCCGGCGGACCCGGCGAGCGCCGGGTCGACCGCGATCCCCGCTCCGACGACGACCGCATCGGCCTCGACGCTCGTGCCGTCGTCGAGGGCGACGAGCACGCCGCCGGCGCGCTTCGCGACCGACGTGACGGCGGCCCGGCGCACCTCGACCCCGTGGGCCGCGTGCATCGCGTGCAGGCAGCGCGCGAGCGTCTCGCCGAGGACCGCGACGCCAGGCGTCGGCTGGGGGTCGACGAGCACGACCCGTGCCCCGAGCGCGACGAGCCCGGAGGTCAGCTCGGCCCCGATGAGTCCGGCCCCGACCACGAGGATCGTCGAGCCGGGCCGGGCGAGCGCACGCACCCGCACGGCATCGCGGTAGTCGCGCAACACGCCGACCTCGGCGAGATCGCCCCCGGGGAACGACGCCGGTCGGGCGCGCACGCCGGTAGCGAGGACGATCGCGTCGGCCTCGAGGACTCGTCCGTCGGCGAGCCGGACGCGACCGGCGCCGCCCGCCGATCCCGGCTCGACCGCGATCGCCCGGACGTCGGTCGCGATGTCGATGCGCTGCTCGGCATACGCCTCGGGCGTCGCGAACGCGAGCGATTCGAGGCTCGCGCCCTCGACGAACGCCGCCTTCGTCAGCGGCGGCCGGTCGTAGCAGGCCGGCTCGCCCTCGACGATCGTCAGCCCGCCGGCGAAGCCGCCGGCGCGCAGCTCGCGCGCGACCGTGACGCCCGCGATGCCGCCGCCGACGATGACGACGCTCGCGATCGCGTTCACGCCAGTCGGGCCGGGTTCGGAGTCAGCAGGATCTGGTCGCCGTCGACGCGCACCTCGTGGACTGCGACGTCGGTCGCCGCGGGCGGGTTCTGCACCTTGCCGTCGCGGAGGCAGAAGCCCGAGGCGTGGAGCGGGCACTCGACGACGCCGTCCTCGATCCACCCCTCGGCGAGCGAGGCGTCCTCATGCGTGCACGTGTTGTCGATCGCGAAGTACTCGCCCGCGCTGTAGGCGACGGCAATGTCGTCGAGCGTCCCGGCCGTCTCGCGCGGCACGACGATCGCCTCGTCCTCGCCGATCTCTCCGACCTTCGCGACTGCGATTTCCCTCGCCACGTATCCCCCTCGCGTTCTGCCTCGACGATCCTGTCATGCGCAAGCCGAGCAGACGGGATGGGAAGGGTTCGTTGCATTCCAGGGTTGACTGTCCTCGTGACGAAATCGATCGGCTACCTCTCCTTCGGCCACTGGTCGCAGTCCCCCTACTCGCAGGCGCGGTCCGCGTCGGACATGCTGCTCCAGGCGATCGAGCTCGCGGAGGCGGCCGAGGAGATCGGCATCGACGGCGCCTACTTCCGGGTGCACCACTACGCGCGCCAGCACGGCACGCCCTGGCCGCTGCTGGCTGCGATCGGTGCCCGTACGTCGAAGATCGAGATCGGTACCGGCGTCATCGACATGCGGTACGAGAACCCGCTCGACATGGCCGCGGAGGCCGCGACGGCGGACCTGATCGCGGGCGGCCGGCTGCAGCTCGGCGTCTCGCGCGGCTCACCCGAGCAGGTGATCTCGGGGTATCGCTACTACGGCTACCAGCCGGCCGAGGACGATCCGGACGGCGCGCAGATGGCGCGCAGCAACTTCGAGGTGTTCCTCAAGGTCATCCAGGGCGCGCGGTTCGCCGAGCCGAACCCGCATCCGATGTTTCCGAACCCGTACCCCGGCCCGCTCGGCGTCGAGCCGCAGTCGCCGGGTCTCGTCGACCGCATCTGGTGGGGCGCCGGGGCGCGGAAGACGGCGGAGTGGGCGGCCGAGCTCGGGGTGAACCTCCAGTCGTCGACGCTCGTCATGCACGAGTCGAACGAGCCCTTCCACGTCCAGCAGCGCAAGCAGATCGAGGCGTACCGGGAGGCGTGGAAGGCGGCCGGCCACGAGCGCGAGCCGCGGGTCAGTGTCAGTCGCTCGATCTTCGCCCTCGTGACGGAGCAGGACTGGCAGTTCTTCGGAAACGATCGCGGCGGCGGCGACCAGATCGGCCAGCTCGGCGCCGAGGGGGCGGCGATCTTCGGCCGCTCCTACGCCGGCTCGCCGGACCAGCTGATCGAGGAGCTCAAGCAGGACGAGGGCATCGCCGCGGCCGACACGCTGCTCCTGACGATCCCGTCGCAGCTCGGCCCCGAGTACAACGCGCACGCGCTCGGCGCGATCCTCGAGCACGTCGCACCGGCCCTCGGCTGGCGTTAGGCGCCGCGCAGACGGATCGACTCGCCGCGACCGGAACTCGGCGGAATGGCGGCTGCGGATTGGGCGCGTGCCGCGGTGCCGGACATCGGACCCGGGTGACTCAGCGCCGGGTGAAGGTCATGTGGGTCACGCCGCTGGGGGTCGTTACCGATTCGACGTCGTAGCCCTCCTCGAGCGCTTCGAGTCCGTCCCACAGCCGCACGCCCCGCCCGAGGACGATGGGTACGACGACGAGATGGAGCACGTCGACCAGTCCGGCCGCCACGAACTCGCGCAGGCTCGTCGGGCCGCCTCCGTGTCGGACATCGAGCCCGCCCGCAGCATCGACGGCTGCGCCGAGCGCCTCCTCCGGTGCGGCGTCGATGAAGTGGAATATCGTCCCGCCGTCCATGGTGAGCGCCGGCCGCGGCCGATGGGTGAGGACGAAGACCGGGGTGTGGAACGGGGGATTCTCACCCCACCAGCCTTTCCAGTCCGGGTCGTCATGCCACCCGGGCGGACCGAACTTGTTCGCCCCCATGATCTCGGCCCCGATGCCCTCCCAGGCCCGACGGGCGAACACGTCGTCGGGAGTCGCGTCGTCATCGATCGGGACGCGTTCGCGCTCGCCGGTCAGGGATTGGAAGGTAGCCGTCGGGAAGAACCACTCCATGAGTCGAATGCCCGCATGCCCGAACGGTGCCTCGCGACTCTGGCCCTCGCCGGTCGCGAATCCGTCGAGCGAGACGGCGATGTTGTGAGCGCGGAGCTTGGCCATGCATCTCAACCTAGTGAGCGCACATGTCAATGTAGGTTGACAAATGCAAATCTGTCAACCATGATTGACACGTGAGCATCGCGAAGATCCGGGCGCTGGCGGATGACGCGGGCGGCGAGCACCCCTTCGCCAAACTGATCGCCATCGCCGAGCTCCGACGCGAGCTCGAGCGCTACGAGGCGACGGTGGTTCGCGAGGCGCGAGTGATTGGACTGCCGTGGCAGCAGATCGCGCTCGCGCTCGGCGTCTCCCGACAGGCCGTTCACAAGCGATACGGGAAGTCGTAGCGCGCGGTCGACGCGGCGATCCGGCTCGGTAGATTTGCCTCGTGGCAGACGGCGAGCAGAACGCGATGTCGGCGCTCGCGGTGAACGTGCCGGTGCCGGAGCACCTGCAGTGGACGGATTCGCGTCGCGGCGAGGACTTCCTGCTCCAGTCGATCACGGTGCGGCTCCTGCCCGACGGCTCGCTCGCGGCGAAGGCGTACGGCAGACCGCTCGCGGGCGGACGCGGCGGTTATGTGTCGTTCAACGTGCCCGACGTACCGGAGCTGCGCGCGCTCATCGTCGGAGCAGCGGACGAGGCCGCCCGGCGCTGGGGGAGCCACAGGGGCCTCTGAATCCGCTCGTCGTCGACGAGTCGGTCGAGCCGGCGCTGCGCGGAGGACTGCTGCTCGAGGATCCAGCGGTTTTCTGGCCGCCGCCCCGCGCGCTCAATACGCTTGGCGGATGCAGGAGCATCGCGCCGTCTTCGACGTCCGCATCGAGTTCGTCAACGGTGGCGGCCTCAGCGCGGAAGGCTTCCGGCTCGACGTCCCGCGTGCCGACATCGAGCAGGCGGAGGCGGCGCGGCTGCTCGTCGAGCATCTCGGGCTCGCCATGGTCGGGCGGGTCGTCTTCGACCGCTTCGAGATCGTCGAGGAGCCGCACAAGGGCAGTCGGGGCATGCGCGAGCCTGCTGTCGTCGCAGGCGGCGCCCCCGTGCGCCTCGTCGACCTCAGTCACACCCTGCGGGAAGGGCTCGTCACGTACCCCGGCGTGCCGGCGCCGTCGCTCGCGCCGCACCTGCGTCGCGGCGAGGGCTCGTATGCGCCGGGCACGAGCTTCTCTATGGACATCCTCACGATCGCGGGGAACACCGGGACCTACCTCGACACCGCCTGGCACCGCTACGAGGGCGGTGCCGATCTCGCCGCGCTCGACCTCGCGACGCTCGTCGACCTGCCCACCGAGGTCTTCCACCTCCAGGACTCGACGAGCCGCGGCATCCCCGCGAGCGTGTTCCACGACCGCGACGTCCGCGGCAAGGCCGTACTGCTGCACACCGGCTGGGACGCCCGATTCGGCACCCCCGAGTACGGGGTAGACGCGCCCTACCTGAGCCCCGAAGGCGTCGACCACCTCGCGCGGCAGGGCGTCCTGCTCGTCGGCATCGACTCGCTCAACATCGACGACACCTCACCCGCGGCGGCCGGCGAGCGCCCCGCGCACTCCGTCTTCCTCGCGAACGGCATCCACGTCGTCGAGCACCTCACGAACCTGGGCGCGCTGCCGCCGAGCGGCGCACTGTTCACGGCGGTGCCGCCGAAGTTCGAAGGCACCGGGACGTTCACCGTCCGCGCCTATGCAAAGGTGCCCGCCTGAGCGCTCCGACTACCCCTCGGAGCTCGAGGACGCCGACTCGGCGGCGTCCTCGGCGCCGTCGGACTTGCGCCTGCGGAACGTGGTCGCCCGCTTGACCGCGCCGAGACGCCTCGCCGTGAGCTCCCAGCGGGACAGCGCCACCGCTCCGAGGAGCGCGACGCCGTAGAACAGGTCCTCCACCCAGCCGGAGGCGCCGAGCAGCTGCAGGCCCTTGATGCCGACCGCGAGCACGTAGAGGGCGAGCACCGTCCCCCAGACGTTGAAGCGCCCGCCCTTGAACTGCGTCGAGCCGAGGAAGACGGCGGTCAGCGCGGGCAGCAGCATGCTCGGCCCAACCGTCGGATCCCCGGAGTTCAGCTTCGAGGCCATGAGGACGCCGGCGAGCGCGGCGATCACGCCGCCGGCCATCAGCGTGCCGATCTGCAGACGCTCGACCTTCACGCCGGACAGACGCGCGCCCTCCGCGTTGTACCCGATCGCGTACATCCGTCGCCCGACCGGGATCCGCTCGAGGACGTACCAGACGATGAGAGCGACGCCGATCATGACCATCACCGGCAGCGTGATCTTGAAGGTCGGGTTCCCCTGGCTGTTGTAGGCGAGGACCCACCCCGCACGGGCCACCTCGCGGAAGCCCTCGTCGAGCCCGGTGATCTGGCGGTTGTCCGAGATGAACCACTTGGCGGCGAGCAGCACCGAGCTCATGCCGAGGGTCGCGATGAACGAGTCGATCTTCAGCCGCGTGATGATGAGGCCCGAGAGCAGGCCGATCAGCGCGCCGCACGCGAGCGTGATCGGGATCGCGAGCCAGAACGGCACGTCCCAGCTCGCCTGCATGACGGAGACGAACATGACCGCCCACGCGATCTCCGCGCCGATCGCGAGATTGAACACCCCGGCGACGAGCGGGATCATGACGGCGATGGCGGCCATCACGGTCAGCGACTCCGCGTCGAAGATGCCGAGCCAGGTCCCCGGCGTCAGGAAGGTGCCGGGCACCAGGATCGAGAAGATCGCGAACACCACGATGAAGAGGTAGATCGCGCTGATGTTCTGGAACGACAGGCGTCGGCGCCACCCGCCCCCGGCGGGCAGCTCGTCCCCGACGTCCTCCGTGACGCTCGGGATCGTCTCGGTCTTGTTCACTGTGCTCCCTCGTCTGCGAGTCCGTATCCTTCTTTGACCAGTCGGGTCTCCGTCAGCTGCGCGCCCGACAGCTCCGCCGCGATGCGGCCGTCCCGCAGCACGAGCACGCGGTCGCACAGGCGCACGAGCTCCTTCGCCTCGGACGAGCAGACGAGGATGCCCGCGCCCTGCGCCGCAGCCGCGTCGATCGCGCCGTAGAGCGCCTGCTTAGCGCCGATGTCGACGCCCTGTGTCGGCTCCTCGAGGAGCAGCAGCTTCGGCTCATTGCGCAGCCACTTCGCGAAGACGAGCTTCTGCTGGTTCCCGCCGCTGAACTGCGCGAAGACCTGCTCCTGCCGGGGCGGCCTGACGTCGTATCGCTTGACGAGCCCTCCGACCTGCTGCCGTTCGCGCCGCGTGCTGATCCCGCCGAGCCCGTCGGTCAGCGACTCCAGCTCCGGTAGCGTGACGTTCTCCCGCGCGGTCATGGGACGCACGGAGCCCAGTCGGGCCCGGTCGCCGGGGACGAAGCCGATGCCCCGACTGATGCTCTCGCTCGGGGTGCGCGTGTCGTAGGGCTCGCCGCCGAGCTCGAAGCGGTCCGCGCTCGCCTCCAGCGAGCCGAAGACGAGCGCCGGCAGCGCCTCGCGGCCCGAGCCGAGCACGCCCGCGACGCCGACGACCTCGCCCGCGCGGATCGTCAGATCGATGCCCTCGACGTCCGCACCGGACAGGTTCTCGACGAGGAGGACCACGTCGCCCGTCGTGCGCGCGACCCTGCCGGTCTCCGCCTCGCCGCTCGCGACACCGGTCACATAGGAGACGAGCGCGTCGTGATCGATCCGCTCGCTCGGCTCGTCGGCGACCTTCCGGCCGTCCCTGAGCACGACGATGCGGTCCGCGAGCTCGACGACCTCGTCGAGCCGGTGGGAGATGAAGATGACGCCCGCGCCCTCGGCTGCGAGCTTCTTGACCGCGTCGAAGAGCACCGCGACCTCGCTCGCGTGCAGCGCCTCGGTCGGCTCGTCGAGGATCAGGACGTTCCGGGGGTGCTTCCAGCCGTCCAGGGCCCGCGCGATCGCGATGATGGAGCGCTGCGCCGGCGCGAGCTTGCCGACCGGCACGGTCACGTCGAAGCGCGAGCCGAACCGGCTGATGAGTCGGGTCGCTGCAGCCCGCTCCTTGCGGGCCCGGAACGGCACCCATGCCGCCGAGCCCTGGTACTTCGGGATCCCGATGTTCTCCACGGCGCTGAGCTCTGCGGCGAGGCCCAGGTCCTGGTGGATGATGTGGATCTCCGTGGGCGGCTCCGCCTCCTCGTGCCGCAGCTCGACCGTGCCGCCATCAGCGGTGTAGACACCCGCCAGGATCTTGACGAGGGTCGACTTGCCCGAGCCGTTGTGGCCGACCACCGCCACGATCTCGCCGCTGCGCAGCTCGAGCGAGACGTCGTCGAGCGCCCTGGTGCCCGCGAAGACCTTGGTCATCCCCTCGATCCTGAGCAGGGGCGGCGTCGGCTGCTGCGTCGTCATGATCGTTCGTCCCTCGTGCAACTGCGTCGTCGTGGTGTCAGGGCCGGCCGCGCACCATTCCGCCGCGACGAGGAGACGTCCTCGTCGCGGCGGAATCGTGCATCGGCCGGGTTGCTACTTGCCGGCCCAGAGCTCGAGGTAGTCGGCCCGGATGTTGTCGTAGGCCTGGAAGACGCCGCCGGGGTAGTCCTCGACGTTCGCCTTGACGATGACCCGCGAGAGCGTCTGGTAGATGTCCTCCCAGCTGCCGTAGGGCTTGAAGACGCCCTGCAGCTTGCGGAACGCCTCGTCGACCTGGCCGAAGACGTACGCCTCGAAGTCGATCCCGAAGCCCGCCGTCTGCTCGTCGTTCGCGATCTGCTCGTAGTTCGGCGGGAGGGACGACTGGCCGAAGCCGCGATCGTTCTCGATGCCGACGAGGTCGGCCGCCGCGGCGAGACCGATCTGGTACTGGTCCAGCGGCGTGATGAAGAACTGCGTCTCCGGGTGCGCCTGCAGGTCGGAGACGATCTTGTCCTGCGGTGCGGCGTCGGCGACGGAGATGTCGACCGTCCGCAGCGTCGCGTTCGGCGCGAGCTCGGCGAGGTACTCCTGGGCCGCCGTCATCTGCACGCCCGAGAAGCCGAGCTCCGGCGAGTTGTAGAAGACGAACTGGTCACCGGTGCCGCAGGTGAAGTACACGGCGCCGGCCGCGAGGACCCGGCCGTTGACGATCGAGCTCGCGGTGCCGCCGAAGGAGTCGTCGAGCCCGAAGTTCGCGACGCCCGGCTGCGACGATGCGACGATGACCGAGCCGTTGTCCTCGAGGGCGCGGATCTGGTCCTCGACGAACGTCGGGTCGATCGCGGCCATGATCACCGCGTCGGGCTCCATCGCGATGATCGAGTTGAAGCCCGCCTGCTGCGACTCGGCGCTGGTGCCGACGCTCGCGTTGACGAACTTCGCGCCGACCGACGTGATCGCGTCCTCGAAGAACGGCAGCCAGAGCTGGGCGACGGGGGTGTCGTTGTTCGCGAAGACCACCGTGGTCCCGGGCGCGACCGGCTCGGGGAGCGGCTCGTCCGTCCAGATGCTGCTCGCCTGCTGCTGGAAGCGCTCGATGACCTGCTTGGCCTCGTCGAAGTTGACGCCGGGGTTCGGGTCGGCGGCGCAGGTGCCGTCGGTCGTGTCCAGGTAGGTGACCGTCGTGGCGTCGCCGCCCGTGTCGGTGCCGCCTCCCGGGCTCGGCTGGGTCGCACAGCCGCTGAGGACGAGCGCCGCGGTGCCGAGGAGGCCTACGGCGCCGAGTGCGGTTCGGATGCTTCGTTGCATGGGGTTGCTCTTTCTTCTCTTGGGTGCGAGTTGAGGTCTGATCGGTGCGCGGCTACGCCTCGGCGAGGGCCCGGAGCATCGCCACCGGGTCGGCCGGCCACCGCGAGATGCCGCGCTGCACGAAGCGCCACTCGTCGCCGCGACGCTCGACGATGTCGTTCGAGAGGCCAGTCGAAAAGAAGGTGATCTCGTTCGTCGCGGGGACGCGGTGACTCGTCGACCAGTACGAGTGGAGGACCCAGCGGTGGGCACCGGCGGGGTCCGCGAGGTAGCGGCGCGTCGACTCGCGGTGCTGGTGACCGCTGTAGCCGCCGAAGTGCTCCGCCGTGAACTCGCGGATGGCCTCAATGCCGTGCCACGTCTCGATCGTGTCGTTCAGCTGGTTCTCCTTGAGCACCGCGTCGTCCCAGAACACGCTGACGTAGAGCTCGATGTCCTGCGTGTCGAGTGCCCAGAGGTAGGTCGCGTACAGGTCGTCGATCGCGGAACGGATCTCAGCGGAGGGGGACGGTTCGGTCACACGCTCGAACGTATGAATCGGCCGAGAGCACGGTCAAACGCATTTTGGCGGGGAAGCACCCCTGCCCCGACGTGGAATCCCTCGCGGCTCTTAAGGCCCGTCCGCGACGGGCTCAGCCGGGAGGCTGCGCCCAGGCGGCCCGCGCGGTGCTGATGACGGCCTGCGCCCACGGCGACGGTCGGGATCGCCGCGACCACGCGATGGCCGCGTGCTCGGCCGGCAGCTGCGTGTCGAGCGGTCGCACCTCGAGCGCTCGCCCCTCCCAGCTCAGGTCGCCTGCCGGGCGATGGATGTGGAGGGTGTAGCCGAGTCCGCGGCCGACGAGCGAGCGCGCGAGCTCGAAGGTGGGGCTGCGGAACGCGATCCGCGGGGTGAGCCCCGCGTTGCGGAACATCGACGTGGTGTGCGTCTTGCCCGGCTCGGTGTCGAGCATGATCCAGGGCTCGTCCGCGAGGTCCTCGAGCCGCAGTCGCTTGCGCCTCGCGAGGCGGTGTCCCGCGGGAAGCGCGACCCACGACGACATCGGGCGCAGGGGCACGAAGTCGAGCTGTGCGGGCAGCCGGTGGTCGAGCGTGATCGCGAGGTCGATCTCGCCGTCCGCGAGTCGCGGATAGAACGACGCCTCGAGCCCGATCTCGACGCTCGGCTCGATGAGGGGGTGCTCGCGCGCGAGCGCGTCGAGGATCGGGGGCAGGATGACGGGCGCCATCTCCTCGGGCGAGCCGATCGCGACGGCGCCGACGAGCGGACTCGTCCTCCCGCTCACGGTGCGCTCCACGACCTCGGCCTCGTAGAGGAGCTCGCGCGCCCGGTCGCGCAGCATGCGCCCGGATGCGGTGAGCGAGATGCCCTGCGCGCGGCGTCGGACGCAGAGCTGCACGTCGAGCGTCTTCTCGAGCTGGGTGAGGGTCGCGGCGACGGCCGACTGCGAGACGCGCAGCTGGGTCGCCGCGAGCGTGATCGATCCCGCGTCGGCGATCGCGACGAAGTAGGCCAGCTGGCGGAGGCCGAGGTTGCTGATCCGCACCGATGTGAATCCCTCGAAAAAGTGTGGTTTCTTCGATCGTAAACGAGTGATCTGCTGTGGTGGGATGGTGGCATGACCCGACTGCGCGGCGCGGTCGCCGCGATCACCGGCGGGGCGTCCGGCATCGGCCTCGCTATCGCCGAGCGTCTCGTCGCTCAGGGGGCCCGCGTCGCACTGGCCGACATCGACGCCGCCGGCCTCGATTCTGCCGCGGTGGCGATCGGGGCGCTGCCCGTCGTCGTCGATGTCGCCGATCGTGCGAGCGTCGACGCGTTCGCCGATCGGGTCGTCGCCGAGTTCGGCCGAGTCGACCTGCTCGTCGGCAACGCGGGCGTCGCCTCCGTCGGTGCGCTCGCGGGGATGACCGACGCCGACTGGGACTGGCTGCTCGGCGTCAACCTGTACGGGACCGCGCACGTCGTGACCGCGTTCCTCCCGCACCTGAGGCGACCCGGCGGGCACATCCTCCTGACCGGCTCCATGGCGGGGCTGTCTCCCGACCCGGGCATGGGCGGCTACGGGGTCACCAAGTTCGCGATCACCGCCTATGCCGAGGTGCTCGCCGAGGAGCTCGCGGCGGACGGGATCCAGGTCACCCTGCTCGCACCCGGTCCCGTCCGCACACGGCTGGGATCGAGCTCGCGCAATCGCCCCGACGGGTCAGCGGGTGGTCTCCGGGACGTCGACCTCTCCGCCGGCGACGGCGGGGGACTGCGCTGGATCGACCCCGAGGAGGTCGCCGGTGCTGCGCTGCGTGCGGTCGCCGCGAACCGCCGATACGCGATCACCCATCCCGACTGGTTGGAGGTCGTGGAGCGCCGGCATCGCCGGATCGAGGACGCGTTCAAGCAGGCGCGGTAGCCGCCGTCGATGCGGCGCCGACGATCGCCGCGCGATCGGCGACGAACGCCTCGTAGTCGCGCGACGACACATCGGCATAGGTGTACGCGAACCCGGTCAGGGCGTCCTCGATCGCGGTGCCCCGGCCGATGTAGCCGGAGACGTCGCACGCCGCCACTGACTGGCTGTGAGCCCGTGCGAGCGTCACCGCGCAGGCCTGGGCGTACGTCGTGAACGGCTCGTCGTCGAGCGACTCGACCTCGATGCCGCCCTTCATGTCGTGGAACTGACGCACGTAATAGTCGCCGCGCTCGCCGCGCAGATGCCCGAGGAACGGATCGGAGAGCGCTTGGAGGATGCGCTGCAGCGACACGACGCGCGCACCCTCTCCGCTGTGCTCGATGAGCGCGTCGAGCACGGGCGGCTGCGGGACCCGACCGTGCTCGACGAGCACGCTGCGCATCGCCTGCTTCGGCTGCAGCAGCAGGGAGTTGCCGTCGCCGTCCTGGAAGAGCACGAGGTAGCACCGCGTGCCGACGCTCCCCACCCCGACGACGCGGTGCGCGATGTCGGCGATCCCGTAGTGGTTCATCAGCTGGACGATGTCGGCGCCGGCGGTCGAAAGGTAGTCCACGACCAGCTCCCGGATGCGCCCGAGGATGTCGGGCTCCACCGGACCGAGCGTCGGCAGCTGATGCACGAAGCGACGCCGGCCCTCCGCATCGATCTCGGTGAGCTTGCGGGTGGCGCGCTCGCCGGTCCGCTTCCGCGCGTGCCTGATCGCGTCGCCGAGCGTCCTGCGTGAGCCCGAGTCGAGGGACCGTGCCGTCATGGCCGCGTCGAAGTGGGAGAAGTACCGGTCCACCGGGCTCCGGCCGGCGCCCTTCGCGATCGCTCGCGAGTACGCGCGGATCGCGCCGCGCACGGCGCCCTCGACGACGCCGTCGTCGCGGGCGGACGCGCGCCCGCCGATCACGACGCTCGTCACGAGCCGCTTGAGGTCCCACTCCCACGGAGCCCAGGCGGCCTCGTCGAAGTCGTTAAGGTCGAAGACGAGCGTGCGTTGCGCCGAAGCGTAGAGCCCGAAGTTGGACACGTGCGCATCGCCGCAGGAGGCGACCAGGATCCCGCTGTGTGGGGCGTCGGCGAGGTCGGCGGCCATGAGCGCGGCGGTGCCGCGGTAGAACGCGAACGGGCTCGCCGACATCCGCTCCGCGCGCAGCGGAACGAGATCCGGCACGCGCGTCGCGTCCTGCGCGGCGAGGATCCCAAGAGGATCCCGGTCCCCGGTCCCGACGTCGGCGAGCATCCGGCGCGGCGTCTCGGCGCGCCGGGCACGGCCCCGCGCGTGCCGCTCCGAGGATGTCATCGGCCGCGCCCAGCCCAGCTCGCTCATGTGTTCATCCTGGCAGGAAGCGTCCATGTCGGCGAGGGCGGTCCGCACTAGAGTCGGGGCCGTGGCGGCGGACAGGATGGACCTCAAGAGGACGCTTGCCGGCTACCGCGCCCGACGCGGAGTGTTCGAGATCATCGACGTGCCCGAGGCCCGCTACCTCATGATCGACGGGCACGGCGATCCCAACACCTCACCGGAGTACGCCGCCGCCCTCGCGGCCATCTACCCCGTCGCTTACCGGCTCAAGTTCTCGAGCAAGCAGGATCTCGGCGCCGACTACGTCGTGCCGCCGCTCGAAGGCCTGTGGTGGGCCGACGACATGGACGCGTTCTCGGTCTCCCGCGACAAGTCGCGCTGGGACTGGACGCTCATGCTCATGACGCCCGAGTGGATCGACGAAGCCCCGTTCGAGGCGGCGGTCGAGCGGGTCCGCGCCGCTGCCGCGCCCGCTCGCCTCGGCGACGTGCGGTTCACGGCGCTTGCGGAGGGTCGCTGCGTGCAGACCCTCCACGTCGGCCCCTACGACGAGGAGGGGCCCGTGCTCGACCGGATGCACCACGAGTTCATCCCGTCGCACGGCCTGCGGATGACGGGCAGGCACCATGAGATCTACCTCAGCGACGCGCGCCGGACCGCCCCGGAGCGGCTGCGCACCATCCTGCGCCAGCCGGTCGCGACGGGATAGCGTTCTGCCATGACAACGCCGTCACGCGAGACCCGCGACGCCATCGACGACCTCATCGCCGACAACGTCTGGGCGCTCGACACCCACGACCTCGACCGCTACGTCGCCACCTACTGGGACGACGGCGAGTGGATCGACATCCACCCCGACGGCTCCGAGATCCGGCTCATCGGCGCCGACGCGATCCGCGAGGGCACGGCCGCGTACTTCGCCGCGCGCTCCGGGCACCAGCACCGACTGCAGACGCCGCTCTATGTAGAACGCGACGGCGGCTGGACGGTCTGGATGTACTACTGGTCGCTGGGCAGGGATGCGAAAGCGGGGACGATCGAGTTCCAGACGGCGGGCTGGATCCGCGACGAGCTCGAGGAGCGCGACGGGCGGTGGCGCCTCAAGCGCCGCACCGTGAGCCAGTGGGACGGCACCGCGTCGCACCCGCTCGCCGGCTGAGCGGGCAGAATGGTGGCGTGATCCCGCACCGCGTCCGAGTCTGGCCGAGCGCCGAAGCCCACCCGCGCGACGACCAGCTCGCGTGGCGGATCGCGGAGGTCGCGGCCGAGCGGATCGAGCCCGACGCCGACGTCGTCGACATGGTCATCAACCGGGTGATCGACAACGCGGCCGTCGCGACCGCATCGCTCGGACGCGGGCCGGTGCTCGCGGCGCGCGCGCAGGCCGAGGCGCACCGGGTCTCCGCGGACGGCTCGGGTGCGACAGTCTTCGGCTCGGACCAGCTCACCTCGCCCGAATGGGCGGCGTGGGCGAACGGGGTCGCCGTGCGCGAGCTCGACTACCACGACACCTTCCTCGCCGCCGAGTACTCGCACCCCGGGGACAATGTGCCGCCCATCCTCGCCGTCGCCCAGCACCTCGGCCGCACCGGCGAGGAGCTCGTGCGCGGCATCGTCACCGGCTACGAGATCCAGATCGACCTCGTCAAGGGCATCTCCCTCCACAAGCACAAGATCGACCACGTCGCCCACCTCGGCCCGTCGGCGGCCGCTGGCATCGGCACGCTGCTGGGCCTGCCGGCCGAGACCATCCACCAGGCGATCGGGCAGGCGCTGCACACCACGACCGCGACGCGGCAGTCGCGCAAGGGCGAGATCTCCACCTGGAAGGCGCACGCTCCGGCATTCGCCGGAAAGATGGCGGTCGAAGCCGTCGACCGGGCGATGCGCCGCCAGACGAGCCCCGCCCCGATCTATGAAGGCGAGGACGGTGTCATCGCGTGGCTGCTGGACGGGCCGGACGCCGACTACACCGTCTCGTTGCCCGCCGCAGGCGAGTCGCGCCGGGCGATCCTCGACTCCTACACGAAGGAGCACTCCGCGGAGTACCAGGCGCAGGCGTGGATCGACCTCGCGCGGCGGCTCGGCACGCAGCGTCCCGAGCTGCGCGACCCGGCCAGCGTCGCCGCGATCGTGCTGCACACGAGCCACCACACCCACTACGTCATCGGCTCCGGCTCGGGCGACCCGCAGAAGTACGACCCGACGGCGAGCCGCGAGACGCTCGACCACTCGATCCCCTACATCTTCACCGTCGCGCTCCAGGACGGCGCGTGGGACCACGTCGGCTCCTACCTGCCGTCGCGGGCGCAGCGTCCCGACACCGTCGAGCTGTGGCGGAAGGTCACGACGCTCGAGGACCCCGAGTGGACCCGCCGCTATCACTCCGAGGACCCGAACGAGAAGGCGTTCGGCGGCCGGGTCGAGATCGAGCTCGTCGGCGGCGAGCGGATCGTCGAGGAGATCGCCGTCGCCGACGCCCACCCGCTCGGCGCCCGGCCCTTCGCCCGTGCCGACTACGTCGCGAAGTTCCGCACGCTCGCCCATGGCGTTCTCGCGCCCGAAGAGATCGAGCGCTTCCTCGCCGTCGCGCAGCGGCTGCCGCAGCTCGCGCCGCACGAGCTGCGCGGCCTGACCGTGACGCCGATGACCGACCCGCTGCTGGCGAGCCCCGTCCCGCCGGGGATCTTCTAGGGAGAACGCGAGTGCTCTACACCGAGACGACGCCGGCCCAGAAGCGAGAGCGACTCAGGCAGCGCATCGCCGCGGGCGAGCTGTTGCAGTTCCCCGGCGCGTTCAACCCGCTGTCCGCGCGGCTGATCCAGGACAAGGGCTTCGACGGCGTCTACATCTCCGGCGCCGTCATCGCCGCCGACCTCGGCCTGCCCGACGTCGGCCTGACGACGCTCAGCGAGGTCGCCGTCCGCGGCGGGCAGATCTCCCGGATGACCGACCTGCCGACCATCATCGACGCCGACACCGGCTTCGGCGAGGCGATGAACGTCGCGCGCACCGTCCAGGCCCTCGAGGACGCGGGCGTCAGCGGCCTGCACATCGAGGACCAGGTCAACCCGAAACGCTGCGGCCACCTCGACGGCAAGTCCGTCGTCGACGACTCGACCGCCCTCCAGCGGATCTCGGCGGCGGCGCGTGCGCGGCGCGACCCGAACCTGCTCATCATCGCGCGCACCGACATCCGCGCCGTGAGCGGCCTGCAGGCCGCGATCGACCGGGCGCAGCTCCTCGTCGACGCCGGCGCCGACGTCGTCTTCCCCGAGGCGATGGTGAGCCTCGACGAGTTCGCCGCCATCAAGGAGGCGCTCGGGGATGTGCCCGTGCTCGCGAACATGACCGAGTTCGGCCGCTCGGAGCTCTTCACCCGCGACGAGCTCGCCGCCGCCGGCGTCTCCATCGTCATCCACCCCGTCTCGCTGCTGCGCACCGCGATGGGCGCCGCCGAGCGCGCCCTCGACACGCTGCGCGCCGACGGCAGCCTGCGCGCCGAGGTCGCCGCCATGCAGACCCGCGCGCGCCTCTACGAGCTCCTCGACTACGAGGCCTACAACGCGTTCGACTCGACCGTGTACAACTTCAGCATCGAGCACCACTTCGACGGATAGGGCGCGCTCGCTGCCAGGCGCCGCGCCGGTCCACCAGTGCAGAAGTGGACGCAAACGGCTGATCCCGAGCGGCGATGTGGACCGTTTGCGTCCACATCCTCCTGGTGCGCCCCCGAGCGTCGACGGGTGCGCACGCCGGACCCCGCGTCAGGGCGTCGCGCCTGCCCGCCACCGAGGTCGTGCATCTGCGAGCATCCCAGGAACCGCTGCTGTGGGTCAGCGACGGGATCGCTTGGTGTCTGCAGCGGGGCGGACCGTGGGCGAGTGCCGTGGCGCCTCTGATCGCGCTGAGGACGACGCTCTCATGACGCAAGCCCGGCAAGGCTGCCAAGCGGGCAGACTTCCGGACTTGCGTCGAGCAGTGTATCCCATCGTCTCCAGCACGTCGGGGGCCGTCCTTATACTCGCCTCAGACACGGCGACGAGCGCCGGCCGACCTGAGGAGAACGTCATGACGGAGGAGATCCGCAAAGGCCTGGCCGGGGTGGTCGCCGACACGACGGCGATCTCGAAGGTCAACCCGGAGACGAACTCGCTGCTGTACCGCGGCTACCCGGTGCAGGAGCTGTGCGAGCGGGCGACGTTCGAGGAGGTCGCCTACCTGCTCTGGTACGGCGAGCTGCCGGCGGGCGAGCAGCTCGACGCGTTCACCGCGGTGGAGCGCGCGAACCGGCACCTCGACCACCGCGTCAAGCGCGTCATCGACGAGCTGCTGACGACGACGCACCCGATGGACGTCGTGCGGACCGCCGTCAGCACGGCCGGGTCGCTCGACGAGACGCTGGGCGCGGACCCGACCTGGATCGACCCGGAGCTGACCCTCGAGCGCTCGATCCGGCTTTGGGCCCGGCTGCCCGCGATCGTCGCCTACACGCAGCGCCGCCGCCGCGGCCTCGAGCCCGTCGAGCCGCGCGAGGACCTCGCCTACTCGGCCAACTTCCTGCACATGACGTTCGGCGAGGTCCCCGAGTTCACCGTCGTCGACGCCTTCGACGTATCGATGATCCTGTACGCGGAGCACTCCTTCAACGCGTCGACGTTCACCGCGCGCGTCGTCGCCTCGACGCTCTCCGACGTCTACAGCGCCGTGACCGCGGCGATCGGCGCGCTCAAGGGGCCCCTCCACGGCGGCGCGAACGAAGCCGTCATGCACACGTTCCGCGAGATCGGATCGGCGCAGAACGCCGTCGCCTGGCTCGAGGAGGCGCTCGCGGCGAAGCGGAAGATCATGGGCTTCGGCCACCGCGTCTACAAGAACGGCGACTCCCGCGTGCCCACCATGCGGGCCGCGCTCGAGCGTCTCGTCGCGTTCTACGACCGCCCGGAGGTCATCGACCTGTACGACGCGCTCGAGACGGCGATGGTCGATCGCAAGGGCATCAAGCCGAACCTCGACTACCCCTCAGGGCCGGCCTACGACCTCATGGGCTTCGAGACGGAGCTGTTCACGCCGCTGTTCATCGCGTCGCGCGTCACGGGCTGGACCGCGCACGTGCTCGAGCAGCAGGCCGCCAACTCGCTCATCCGGCCGCTGTCCGCGTACTCCGGCCCCGAGCAGCGCAGCGTGCCCGAGGGGCGCTAGGCCCAGGTCGGCGACCAGTAGTGGCTGGACAGGAAGCCGGCATCGACCGTCATCCCGGTCCACACCGGCCAGAAGTAGACGCTCAGCGCGACGGCGAGCACGAGGAAGACGCCCACGGCGAGGATGCCGCTGCGCCGTCGTGATCGCTCATCCGAAGGGCTGCCGAGGATGTGCTTCATCGCGAGAGCGAGCGCGAGGATCAGGTACGGCTGGTAGGCGATCGAGTAGAAGAAGTACGTCGGGCGCTCGGGGAAGAGCAGCCACGGGACATAGCCGGCGGCGAAGCCGATGACGACCGCCCAGAGCGCGGCGTCGCGACCGCGGCGACGCACGAGCATGACGACGACCCAGACGAGCGCCGCGACGGAGGCGTACCAGATGAGCGGGTTCGGCAGGTCGGTGATGAGCGCCCCGCAGGTCGTGCTCCCGCAGTTCGGGTCATCCGCACCCGCCGACGCCTGGTACCACATGGCGGTCGGCCGGACGATGAGGAGCCAGGCCCACGCGGGCGACTTGTAGGGGTGCTCCGCGCGCAGCTCCGAATGGAACCGGTAGACCTCGCCCTGATGGTGGATGAAGCTCTGCACCGACAGCGGAACCCACGACCAGAAGCCCGTCCAGGCGTTGTCGCCCTGCGCCGCCCACTGCCGGTAGTAGCCGCCCTCGGTCGCGAACCATCCCGTCCACGTCAGGAGGTAGACGACGAGCGCGATCGGCACGATGAGCAGGAAGTTCGCGAGCGGGCGCAGCACCCAGTCGGAGGCGCGGCGGCCGCGCAGCAGGTCCGCGGCGACGGTCCAGATGCCGAAGAACGCGATGAACCAGAGGCCGCTCCACTTGATCGCGGTGGCCGCGCCGAGCGCCGCGCCCGCCGCGAGCAGCCATGGTCGCCACCACAGCGCACCCGTGCGCCTGGTGCGATCGCGGTCGAGGAGCACGAAATAGAACGCGAGGAGGGCGAAGAACGCCAGGAAGACGTCGAGCAGGCCGATGCGGCTCATCACGATGCCGTTGCCGTCGATCGCGAGCAGCCCGCCGGCGAGCGAGGCGACGAGGAGCGAGCGCGTCAGCCGGTGGGCGACGAGCATGATGAGCCCGACGAGGAGGATGCCGAAGACGGCGACGGCGAAGCGCCAGCCGAAGGAGCTCGACGGTCCGAAGAGCGCCATGCCGAGCGCGATGAGCCACTTGCCGAGCGGCGGGTGGACGGCGAAGGACGCCGTCGTGTTGTAGACGTCGGGGTTGCCGCCGGCGAGCTGGTGGTTCGCCCAGTCCTCGTCGGCAGCGGACGGGTCGAGCTGCCACGTCGCCTCGTAGCCGAGGTTCCAGGTCGTCCAGGCGTCCTTCACGTAGTACGTCTCGTCGAAGACGATCTCGTGCGGGTGCGCGAGCCCGACGAGCCGGGTGAGCGCCGCCGTCGCCATGACCGCGGTGGGCGCCGCCCAGCGGATGAGGGTCCTCGTCGTGTCCGAGCGCGCCGCCCACCACTCGTCGAGCTTCGTGCCGACCTTCCACGCGGGCGCGGGGGTCGAGGTCGGACGGGTCGCGACCAAGGCGTCGAAGTCCTGCCCGCTCGAGCTCACCCGCAAAGCCTAGTAACCGCCGACGTGGGTGCCGTGTGCCGAGCGCGGCGGGCGTGCCCGCCCGTCTCGGCACACGGCACCCAACTCGGCGGGCGTAACACGGGGAGTGCGGGGGACGAGAATGGTGCCGTGCTCATCCTCGCCGCGACCCCCATCGGAAACCTCGGCGATGCGACCTCGCGGCTCCGCGACGCGCTCACCTCGGTGCCGGTGATCGCCGCGGAGGACACCCGCATGACGCAGCACCTCATCCGGGCGCTCGGCCTCACGACGAAGGCGCGGCTCGTCTCGCTCCACGACCACAACGAGCGCGACCGCGCGAGCGAGATCGCCGAGCTCGCCCGCGACGACGACGTGCTCGTCATCACCGACGCCGGCATGCCGACCGTGAGCGACCCGGGCTTCGTGCTCGTCCGCGAGGCGGCGGCGCTCGGCGTGCCCGTCACGGTGCTGCCCGGCCCGAGCGCGGTGCTCGTCGCGCTCGCCCTCTCGGGCCTGCCGACGGATCGCTTCTGCTTCGAGGGCTTCCTGCCGAGGAAGGCGGGGGAGCGGACGGCCGCGCTCGCGGAGCTCGCGGCCGAACGGCGCACCATGGTCTTCTTCGAGACGCCGCACCGGATCGCCGAATCACTCGGCGACCTCGCGACCGCGTTCGGCGCCGACCGCCCCGCCGCGGTCGCGCGCGAGCTCACCAAGCTGCACGAGGAGGTGGTCCGCGGCCCGCTCGCCGAGCTCGCCGAGCGATTCGCCGAGGGCGCGCGCGGCGAGTTCTGCATCGTCGTCGGGGGCGCTGTGCCCGTTGCCGCCGACGAGGGGGCCGCGCTGGATCGCGTTCTATCGCTCGTCGAAGGCGGCTCCTCGCTCAAGGACGCCGCCGCCGCGGTCGCCGCCGAGACGGGGCTCGCGAAGAACGCCATCTACGAGGCGGCCCTCAAGGCGAGGAAGGGCTCCGCGGACGGGGTCTAGCCTGACCTCATGAGTGACTACGAGGTCCTTCAGATCGGTGCGCTCGACGAGTGGCGCGCCTTCCACGGCGGTTTCACCGAGTCGAGCGCGCGCGACGGCCGGCGCGTCGTCGACCACGAGATCGCGGCGCAGTACATCGGGCTGACGGCGAACGCGCTCGAGCCCGGCGAGGAGGCCGGCTACTGGCACACGCATAGCCGCATCGAGGAGATCTACATCTTCCTTCAGGGTCGCGGCCAGCTCGCGCTCGACGACGAGGTGCTCGACGTCGGACCCGGCACGGTCGTCCGCGTCGGCCAGGACGTGTGGCGCACCTGGCGCTGCGCACCCGACAGCCCGGGCCAGCTGCGCTGGCTCTGCGTGCGCTCCGGCGGATACGAGCTGCCGAAGCTGCCGGACGACGGCGTCCTCGATTTCGAGCGCCCCGCCCCCTGGGCGTAACCCGCGGCGGCGGCTCAATAGGATTGAGCGCGTGCCGAATGCGTCCCGGGGTGAAGGTCAGTCGTTCTATGTGACGACGCCGATCTTCTACGTCAACGACGTCCCGCACATCGGGCACGCCTATACCGAGGTCGCCGCGGACGTGCTCGCGCGCTGGCACCGGCAGCGCGGGGACGACACGTGGTCGCTCACCGGCACCGACGAGCACGGCCAGAAGATCATGCGGACGGCCTCGGCGAACGGCGTGAGCCCCCGCGAGTGGGCCGACAAGCTCGTCTCGGAGGCGTGGAAGCCGCTGCTCGACACGCTCGACATCGCCAACGACGACTTCATCCGCACGACCGACGAACGCCATGAGCGCACCGTCGCGCGGTTCCTCCAGGAGCTCTACGACGCCGGCCACATCTACGCGGGCGAGTTCGAGGGCTACTACTGCGTCGGCTGCGAGGAGTACAAGCGTCTCGCCGACCTCGTGACGCCAGCGGACGGCGAGTTCGCCGGGCGCCTGGTCTGCCCGATCCACGGCCGGCCGGTCGAGGTGCTCAAGGAGCAGAACTGGTTCTTCCGTATGAGCGCCTTCCAGGAGCAGCTGCTCGCGCTCTACGAGGAGCACCCCGAGTTCGTCCAGCCGGCGTCGGTGCGCAACGAGATCGTGCAGTTCGTCAAGCAGGGCCTCGAGGACCTCTCCATCTCGCGCTCGAGCTTCGACTGGGGCGTGCGCGTGCCGTGGGACGAGTCGCACGTCGTCTACGTCTGGTTCGACGCGCTGCTCAACTACGTCTCGGCGATCGGCTACGGCGAGGACGCCGAGGACTTCGCGCGGCGCTGGCCCGCGGTGCACATCGTCGGCAAGGACATCGCGCGCTTCCACGCCGTCATCTGGCCGGCGATGCTCATGGCCGCGGGACTTCAGGTGCCGAAGACGGTCTTCGGCCACGGCTGGCTGCTCGTCGGCGGCGAGAAGATGTCGAAGTCGAAGCTCACGGGCATCGCGCCGAACGAGATCACCGACGTCTTCGGCTCCGACGCCTTCCGCTACTACTTCCTGTCCGCGATCACGTTCGGTCAGGACGGCTCGTTCTCGTGGGAGGACCTGTCGGCGCGCTACCAGGCCGAGCTCGCGAACGGCTTGGGGAACCTCGCCTCCCGCGTCGTCGCGATGGTCGAGCGCTACTTCGACGGCGAGGTGCCGGAGCTCGGGCTCCTCGAGCGCGGCGACGAGTTCATCCTCGACGCCTCGCGCCAGGCGGTCCTGCAGGCGAACGACGCGATCGACCGCTTCGCGCTCGACGAGGCGGTCGAGGCGTCGCGGCGGCTCGTCACGACCCTCAACGGCTTCATCACCGACGAGGAGCCGTGGGCCCTCGCGAAGGATCCTTTAGCGCGCGAGCGGCTCGCGACGGTCCTTGGCATCGCGGTGCGGGGGCTGAAGACCCTCACCGTGCTGCTCGCGCCGGTCATCCCGAAGGCGGCGGCACGGCTGTGGCCCGCGCTCGGCGGCGCCGACGAGCTCGCCGACCAAGACATCCGCGTCGCGATCGAGTCGGGCGGCGGCCGCGTCTCGCTCCTCGACCCGCCGCTCTTCCCGCGCGTCGAGCTCCTGGGCGAGGCCGCCAACTGAGCAGTCCGCCGGCTGGGTGGTCGGCCAGGCCGTCGGCTGCGCAGGTAACCGGCTGGGTGGTCGGCTGAGTAGCGGGCCGGGTGATCGGCCGAGCAGGTGGTCGGTCGGGTAGCGGGCTGAGGAATCGGCTCCGGGCTGAGGAATGCCCGGCCGGATCTCAGCCCCGAGCCGATTCCTCAGCCCGGCTAGTCTCGATCCGTGAGCTCTGCGTCCTCCGTCGAGGCCGTCGCGCCGCCTCCGGGGGAGGCGCTGCCGGTCCCGGTCCACGACAACCACACCCACCTCAACTTCGGTGATGATGCGGAGATCGAGGCCTGGCTCGCCTCTCTGAGCGAGTCACGGTCCGCTCTCGGCTCCTGGGGCGAGTCGCCGTCCCGTCCCGCCTCCCTGAGCGAGTCATGGTCCGCTCCCGGCTCCCTGAGCGAGGCCGGAGGCCGAGTCGAAGGGCCCCCCGGCCTCGCCGAGGCGGTCGCAGAACTCGATGCGGCCGAGTCGCTCGGCGTCGCGGGCGTCGTGCAGGTCGGCACCAACCTCGCCGACAGCCACTGGGCGATCGCGTTCGCCGAGCACGATCCGCGCGTCCTCGCCGCGATCGCGATCCACCCGAACGACGCGCCCGCGCTCGCGGCCGACGGCGCGCTCGATGCCGCGCTCCAGACGCTCGACCAGCTCGCCGCGCACCCGCGCGTGCGCGCGATGGGGGAGACGGGGCTCGACTGGTTCCGCCTGCCCGGCGAGGCCGGGTGGTTGGGGGACGCGGAGGCCGATCCCGAGACCGCCGTGGCGGAGCGCGCCCGCGCGGTCGACGCGCAACTCGCGTCGTTCGAGGGGCACATCGCGATCGCGAAGCGGCACGGGCTCGCGCTGCAGATCCACGACCGCGACGCGCACGACGACGTCCTCGCCGTGCTCGAGCGCGTCGGCGCGCCCGAGCGCACGGTGCTGCACTGCTTCTCGGGCGACGCCGACTTCGCGCGTCGCGCCCTCGACGCCGGCTGCTTCCTCTCCTTCGCCGGCACCGTGACGTTCAAGAACGCCGCCTACCTGCGCGAGGCGCTGCGCATCGCGCCGCCCGATCGCGTTCTCGTGGAGACCGACGCTCCCTTTCTCACCCCGCAGCCCTACCGGGGGCGGCGCAACGCGCCCTCGTACATCCCCGTGACCCTGCGCGCGATGGCGGAGGTCCGTGGCACCGGCGTCGACGCGCTCGGCGCTGCGGTCCACGAGAACGCGATCGGGGTGTACGGGCCGTGGTGAGGCTGCTCGGACCGGCGGAGGTGCGCGAGCTCGCTGCACGCCTCGATCTCGCGCCGACGAAAAAGCTCGGGCAGAACTTCGTGATCGACGCGAACACGGTCCGAAAGATCGTCGCCGCGGCCGACGTCGCCGCGGGGGAGCGCGTCGTGGAGATCGGGCCGGGTCTCGGCAGCCTGACCCTCGGGCTCATCGAGGCGGGGGCGAGCGTCACCGCGGTCGAGATCGACTCGCGGCTCGCGGAGCTGCTGCCCGAGACGGTCTCGGCGATGGGTGCGCCGGACGGCTCGCTCGAGGTCGTGCGCGCCGACGCCATGGATGTCGCCGAGCTGCCGGGCGATCCGATCGCACTCGTCGCGAACCTCCCCTACAACGTCTCCGTCCCCGTCCTCCTCCACATGCTCGAGAGCTTCCCGGGGATCCGCCGCGGACTCGTCATGGTGCAGGCCGAGGTGGGGCAGCGGCTCGCCGCCGCCCCCGGCTCTAAGGTCTACGGCTCCCCGAGCGCGAAAGCCGCCTGGTACGCGGACGTCCGGCTCGCGGGCCACGTCGGCCGGCACGTCTTCTGGCCGGCCCCCAACGTCGACTCGATCCTCGTGCGCCTCGACCGGCGCGACGAGCCGGGGGACGAACGCGATCGCCGCGAGACGTTCGCGATCGTCGACGCCGCGTTCGGCCAGCGGCGCAAGATGCTGCGCCAGTCGCTCGCGCCCCTCTACGGCTCCTCCGCGTCCGCGATCATCGAGCGCGCCGGCGTCGACCCGACGGCACGCGGCGAGGTCCTCGGCATCCGCGACTTCCTTTCCATCGCCCTCGCAGCCCGCGCCGCGTAGTGTGGCGGCATGGCCACGCCCGCACCGCGCCAGCGTGTGCGGGTCCGTGCGCCCGGCAAGATCAACGTCTTCCTCCGCGTCGGCACCGTCCTCGATGACGGCTACCACGACGTCGCGACCGCCTATCAGGCCGTCTCGCTCTACGAGGACGTCCGGGCGACGCACGCCGAAGGCTTCTCCGTCGAGTACGGCGGCGGCATCGACACGAGCGAGGTGCCGACCGACGGCGCCAACCTCGCGTTGCGCGCGGCCCGACTCCTCGCCGCCCGGACGGGCCACGAGGGCGGGGTCCGGCTCGAGATCGCCAAGCACGTGCCGGTCGCGGGCGGCATGGGCGGCGGCTCGGCCGACGCCGCGGCGGCGCTCGTCGCCTGCGACGCGCTGTGGGGGACGGGCCTCGGCCGCGACGAGCTCCTCGCGCTCGGCGCCGAGCTCGGCTCCGACGTGCCGTTCGCGATCTCGGGCGGCACCGCGATCGGCGTCGGGCACGGCGACCGGCTGAGCCCCGTGCTCGCGACGGGGAGCTTCGAGTGGGTCATCGCGCTCGCCGACTTCGGCCTCTCGACCCCCGAGGTCTACCAGGAGCTCGACGAGCACCGCTCGCGTCACGTGCTCGACATCGCGCCCGCGCCGGTCGCGCCGCAGGTCGACGCCGGTGTGCTGCAGGCGCTGCGGGCGGGCGACGCGGTCATGCTCGCCGAGGCGATGCAGAACGACCTGCAGGCCGCCGCGCTCCGGCTCGCGCCCGGGCTCGTCGACGTGCTCTCGCTCGGCGAGTCCTCGGACGCGCTCGCGGGCATCGTCTCGGGGTCGGGGCCGACGATCGCGTTCCTCGCGCCCGATGTGGATGCCGCGATCGGCCTGCAGGTGGCGCTCAGCGCGGCGGGGCTCAACGTCGTCCGGGCGCACGGGCCGGTGCCGGGCGCGCGGGTCGTCGAGGAGGAGTAGGCCCTTCGACTCGCTGCGCTCGCTCAGGGGGCCGCGGGGGAGAGGCGCAGGGCCGTGCGCCCTTCGACTCGCTGCGCTCGCTCAGGGGGGCGTGGGGGGAGAGGCGCGGGGCGGTGCTTGTTTCGGCTCGGGGCGGGGCCCGCGTGGGTACGCTGGGTCCGATGCCGATCCCGTTCTCCCTGCCGCTCATCGATGACGACGTCATCGCCGAGGTCAACGACGCGTTGACGCGCACCGGCTGGCTCACCTCGGGGCCGAAGGTCCGCGAGCTCGAGGCCGAGATCGGCCGGCTCACCGGCACCCCGGTGCTCTGCGTCAACTCCTGGACGTCCGGCGCGATGCTCATGCTGCGCTGGTTCGGCGTCGGGCCGGGCGACGAGGTCATCGTCCCCGCGTACACGTATGCGGCGACCGCGCTGTGCGCGATGAACCTCGGCGCCGACATCGTCATGGTCGACGTGTGCGAGGACTTCTGCATGGACCCGCAGGCCCTCAGCGCCGCGATCACGCCGCGGACGAAGGCGATCATCCCCGTCGACGTCGGCGGCCTGCCCGACGACTACGATGAGCTCTTCGACGAGCTGGCGCAGAACGCGAGCTCCTTCGTCCCGGCGAACGAGCGCCAGGCGGCCCTCGGCCGGCCCCTCGTGCTCGCGGATGCGGCGCATTCGATCGGCGCGTCGTATCAGGAGGTCCCCGTCGGCCGCGTCGCCGACGTCACCGTCTTTTCCCTGCACTCGGTCAAGAACGTCACGACGGGCGAGGGCGGGGCCATCTGCCTCAACCTGCCGGAGCCGTTCGACAACGAGGCGGAGCTGCCGCGGCTGCGCGCGCTGGCCCTCAACGGGCAGACGAAGTCGGCGTTCGAGAAGAACCAGACGGGGGCGTGGCGCTACGACATCGTCGACTTCGGCCTCAAGGTGAACCTGCCCGACATCAACGCGGCGATCGGGCTCGCGCAGATGCGCAAGTACGTCTCGGAGCTGCTGCCGGACCGCCGGCGCATCACGGACCGCTACCAGGAGGCCTTCGCGGGGTATCCGTGGGCGATCCTGCCGCCGCTGTTCATCAACCGCCGGGATTCGTCGCGCCACCTGTACCTGCTGCGGATCGCGGGCGCCGATGAGGCGATGCGCGATCGGATCATCGAGCGCATCTCCGCGCGTCAGGTCGGCGTCAACGTGCACTACATCCCGCTGCCGATGCTCACGCTCTTTCGCGAGCGGGGCTTCGACGTCGCCGACTACCCTGTCAGCTACTCCCTCTATGAGAACGAGATCACCCTCCCGGTCTACAACGGGCTGAGTGACGAGCAGATCGACGAGGTCGTCGCGGTCGTCGCCGAGGCGGTCGAGGCAGAGTTCGACAACGGCCGCCGATGATCGACCTCGACGACTTCATCGCGCGGCGCGTCACGGGCCGCGCGCGCAGCCTCTTCGCCGATGATCTCGCCGCGCACGAGGCCCAGTTGCGGGCCGCGCTCGAGGGGAGGTCACTCCTCGTCGTCGGCGGCGCGGGCACGATCGGGGCGGCGTTCGTGCGGGAGGCGCTGCGCTATCGGCCCGCCCGCCTCGTCGTCGTCGACACGAGCGAGAACGGCCTGACGGAGCTCACCCGTGATCTGCGGTCGACCGCGGGGCAGTACGTCCCGGACGAGTACACGACGTATCCGATCGACTTCGGCTCGGCGACCTTCGCGCGGCTCTTCGCCGCCGAGGGGCCGTTCGACGTCGTCGCCCACTTCGCCGCGCACAAGCATGTGCGCAGCGAGAAGGACCGCTTCTCGATCGAGGCGATGGTGCGCAACAACGTGCTCGCCAGCGTCCGGCTCCTCGACCTCGTCGCCGCCTCGGGCGTGCGGCGCTTCTTCTGCGTCTCGACGGACAAGGCCGCGAACCCGGCGAACGTCATGGGGGCGTCGAAGAAGCTCATGGAGGACGCGGTCCTCGCCTACGCGGCAGGCGGCCTCGTGCCGGCGACGACCGCGCGGTTCGCGAACGTCGCGTTCTCCAACGGCTCGCTCCCCGCGGGGTTCCTGGAGCGGATCGCGAAGCGCCAGCCGCTGTCGGCGCCGTCCGACGTGCGCCGCTATTTCGTGAGCCCCGAGGAGAGCGGCCAGCTCTGCCTCGCGGCGTGCGCGCTCGGCGAGCCGGGCGACATCGCGTTCCCCCGGCTCGGGGAGTCGACGATGCTGACGTTCGACCGGATCGCGGACGCGCTACTTCAGGAGCTGGGGTATGCGCCCGAGCGGTATGCGACGGAGGACGAGGCGCGCGAGGCGGCCCTTCGACTCGGGCCTGCGGCCCTCGCTCAGGGATCCGCGGCGACGGCCGCGGGCCGAGTCGAAGGGCCGACCTGGCCCGTGCACTACTTCGCCTCGGACACCTCCGGCGAGAAGCCCGCGGAGGAGTTCCACACCGACGAGGAGCCCGTCGACCTCGACCGCTTTGACGCGATCGGGATCGTGCGGCCCGAGGCGCCGACGACGGTCGCCGGCATCCGGGAGACGAGCGCGGAGCTCGCGAGCCTGTTCGAACGCGATGCGCTCGACAAGGCGGAGATCGTCGCGGTCCTCGGCCGGCTGGTGCCGACCTTCAGCCACGTCGAGACCGGCCGCGGCCTCGACGCTCGGATGTGAGGCCGATGTACCCGGCGCTCAAGCGCGGCCTCGACGCGCTCGGCGCGTTCGTCGCGCTCATCCCGCTGTCGGTGCTCTTCATCCCCGTCATCGTGATCCTCGCCTGCACGGGCGAGCATCAGGTGTTCTACCGCCAGGTGCGCATCGGCCGCGGCGGCCGCGAGTTCGGCATCCTCAAGTTCGCGACGATGCTCAAGGACAGTCCGAACCTGAGCGGCGGCTCGCTCACCGTCCGCGGCGACCCGCGCGTCCTGCCGTTCGGGCGGTTCCTGCGCGCGTCGAAGATCAACGAGCTGCCACAGGTCATCAACGTGCTCGTCGGCGACATGTCGTTCGTCGGCCCGAGGCCCCAGGTGCGCGGCGACTTCGACCACTACTCGCCGGAGGTCAAGGCGGCGGTCACGAGCGTCCGGCCGGGGATCACGGGGATCGGCTCGGTCGTCTTCCGTGACGAGGAGCGCTTCCTGTCGCGCCCGGGCGTCGACCCGAGGGCCTTCTACGGCGAGCGCATCGCCCCGTACAAGGGGGCTCTCGAGCAGTGGTACTGCTCGCACGTGTCGCTGCGCACGGATTTCCTGATCCTGTGGTCGACGGCGTGGGCGATCCTGCGGCCGGACTCGGAGATCGTCTTCCGCGTCTTCCCCGACCTGCCCGCACGCCCCCCGTGGTGGGGAGAGAATGTCGAGGGTTCTTCGGCTTAGGGTGGTGCTCACCCGAATCTGTTAGGACCACGCATGGCTCACGAGCCCGCGCGCGTCGGCATGCCCAGAATCGTGTCGGGCGTGGTCGCCCGGCCCGAGCTGAGCAGTCGACTCGACGAGCGCGCGCGCTTGACAGTCGTCCGGGGCCCGGCCGGCACGGGCAAGTCGACGTTCGTCGCGAGCTGGATCGCCGACTCCGGCACCTCCTCCGACGTGCTGTGGGTCGCGCGGGCCGACGAGGGGGCGTCGCGGCCCGAGTTCTGGGCGTCGGTGCTCGGCGAGCTCGATCGCTTCGGCGTCCCGCCGGCGGCTGTACCGCGGACGCAGGCGGAGACGCGCCCGGCGGTCGTCTCCGCGTTCGCCGGGCTCGAGCGGCCGCTGCTGCTCGTCCTCGACAACTTCGGGCCCCCGGGCGACGGCTGGCGGGAGGTCGGCGAGGATCTCGTCGCCGCGATTCAGGCGACGCCCGGATTGAACGCGATCGTCATCGGCCGCAGGCCGCTCGCGCTCGAGGATGCGGGCGCCGACCTCGTCATCGCGGGGGACGAGCTGCGGCTCGGCGCCGACACCGCGCGCCGCATCGCGGACGATGCCGGACTCGACGCCGATGAGGCGACGCTCGCGGCGATGCTCGAGTCCGCCGCCGGCGCCGTCTACTCCTTCCGGTTCGCCGTCGAGGCGGCGCTCCACCCGGCGACGAGCAGTGCGGGCGAGGCGGTCACCGCGCGTGACCTGCACGAGCGCGGCGACGGCACCGCCGCCATCCCCTATGCGCTGCGCGGCCGCGACTTCGACCTCGCGGCCGAGCTGCTCACCGTCCACTTCGCCGAGTTCGGCCCCGCCGAGATCGACGCGCTCAGCGAGCTCGTCGCGCGGATCGCGCCCGAGGATCTCGCCGCGCACCCGGGTCTCGCGCTCGTCGTCGCCCTGCTGCGGGCGCCCGTGCTGTCGGACCGGACCGCGGCGCACGCCGTCTTCGTCTCCGCGGTCGAGGCGGCGCGCTCGCGGCGGCAGCCGAGGGTGCCCGCGCGGCACCGGTTCGCGCTCGCGGCGGGCGAGGCGATCGCGCAGCGCGCGCTCGGCCGGCCGGGCGACGCGGTCGACGCGGTCCGTGATGCGCTCGCCGCGGCTCGCGACATGTCGTTCGGCGAGCGCGCAAGCATGGGCGCCGCCTACCCGATGCTCCTCGGACAGGCGGGGCTCTCCGCGTTCTACGGGCTCGAGCCGGCGCTCGCGCACGCCTGCTTCAACGCGGAGCTCGCCGCGAGCCCCCGCATCACGCTCGGCCGACGCCGCAACGTCGCACTCGCGAACCTCGCGATGATCGCGGTGCTCGGCGGTCGCATGCGGCGGGCGGAGCGACTGCTCTCCGACATCGTCGACGCCGACTGGCTGCTCGAGCGAACCGGGGCTGCGCCGAGCGCGCCGTACGCGATCGCCGCCGCCTACATCGCGTTCAACCGCGGCGACCTGCCGGCGGGGCTGCGCGTCCTTGACGCGCACGGCTGGGACCGGCCGCCGGCCTCCGAGAACTGGGCGCTCACCGCCGTCGCGAGGGCCGTCGCCGGCGCGCTGCGCTCCGACGCGCCGGCCGCGGCGGAGGAGCTCGCCGCCGCGAACGCGGCTCGGCGCAATCCGGGGGAGCGGGCGGGCGTCGCCGTCGCCGGCGTCGAGACGACGCTCGAGCTCCTCCGGCTGCTCACGCCCGAGACGGTCATCGGCGCGGCCCGCGAGCCGAAGCTCGAGGGTCGCGCCGCCGTCCTCATGCTCATGGTCCGCGCGCTGCGCTCCGGCCTCGCCGGCCGCACCCAGACCGCGAACGAGTACCTCGGCCGCGCCGCGCGCTTCGCCTCCTCGCCGCTGCAGGATCTCTGGATCGGACTCGCCGGGACGATCGTCGCGCACCGCTCGGCGGGGGACCTGCGGGCGCCGGCCGTCCGGATCGGACGAGTCGTCGTCGAGCACGGCCTGATCTGGCCGCTCGCGATCCTGCCCGATGCGCTGCGCGCGGCCGTGCTCGCCGCGCTCGAGGACTCCGACTCGGTCGCCGCCGTCCGCGCCGCGTTCGAGCGCATCCCGCCGACGATCGTGCTCACCCCCGAGGTCGTCGAGTTCTACCCGCGCGAGCTCGCGGTGCTGCACGACCTCGTGCAGACGTCCTCGCGGGCCGAGCTCGCGGCGCGCTCCGCCGTCTCGGTGAACACGGTCAAGACCCAGCTGCGCTCCCTCTACCGCAAGCTCGAGGTGAACGACCGGGAGGCGGCGCTCGCCCGCGCCGGCGAGCTGGGACTGCTCGACGGCTGGGGTTCCGCCTAGCCCGACAGAACGCCAGTAGGGTGGGCGCCATGGGTGCCGAGCACGCCCACGGGGCCGACAGCGGGCGGGGTCGAATCGCGATCGCGCTCGGCATCACGGTCGCGGTGCTCGCCGCCGAGCTCGTCGGCGCGTGGCTCACCGGCTCGCTCGCGCTCCTCACCGATGCGGCCCACATGGTCACGGACGCCATCGGCCTGTCGATCGCCCTCGGGGCGTCGATCGCGATCTCGTCGAGCAGGCCGAACGACCGCCGGACCTGGGGGCTGCGCCGCATCGAGGTGCTCGCGGCGCTGGCGCAGGCGCTCCTGCTCATCGGCGTCGCCGTCTTCGTCGTCGTCGAGGCGGTCTTGAGGATCGGCGCCTCGCCGGACATCCCCGCGGGGGAGCTGCTCGCGTTCGCCATCGTCGGTCTGGTGGGCAACGCGGTCGCGATCGCGGTGCTCGCGAAGGGCCGGACGCACAGCCTCAACCTGCGCGCCGCGTTCCTCGAGGTCATCGGCGATGCGCTCGGCTCGGTCGCCGTCATCGTCGCCGCGGTCGTCATCTGGACGACGGGCTTCGCGCCGGCCGACTCGATCGCCGCGATCCTCATCGGCGCGTTCATCGTGCCGCGCGCGATCCGGCTGCTGTGGGACGCGCTCGCGGTCGTGCTCGAGGTCACGCCGAAGGACCTCGACCTCGGCTCGGTCCGCGAGCACCTCGAGGCGATGGACGGCGTCCGGTCCGTCCACGACCTGCACGTGAGCCGGATCTCGAGCGACCTGCCGGTACTGACCGCGCACGTCGTCGTCGAGGACGCGTGGTTCCGCGACGGGCGGGCGCCGCGGCTGCTCTCCGGCCTGCAGGAGTGCGTCGCGAGCCACTTCGCGGTGTCGATCGAGCACTCGACCTTCCAGCTCGAATCCGACGCCCACCCCCACGAGGAGCACGTCGCGCATGCCTGAGCCCAGCACCGAGGAGGAGCCGCGGCCCGTCGAGGGGGTCGCGGCGCGCTACCGCCGGCTGTTCGGCCGCGGCGACAGCGCCGAGCGCGTCGCGTACTACAGCGACGCCGTCTACGCGATCGCGATGACGCTGCTCGTCCTGGACCTCAGGATCCCCGACGGCTCGACGAGCGCGCTGCAGGTGCTGCAGGAGGAGTGGCAGTCCTACGTCGCGTTCGCCCTGTCGTTCGCGATCATCGCCTACTCGTGGATGGGGCACCACCGGAGGTTCAAGTACGTCATCGGGCACGACACGGGGCTGCTCGTCGTCAACCTCGTGCTGCTCTTCTTCGTCGTCTCGCTGCCGTTCCCGACGGCGCTCGTCAGCCGTTTCGCGCCCGAGACCTCGGCGGTCATCACCTACGCCGCGGCGGTCGCGCTCCTCGAGCTCGCCGAGCTCGTCGAGTGGATCTATCTGAAGCGCCGGGGTCTGCTCTCGCCCAAGGTCGACTCGGGCGTGTACTGGTACATCCTCTGGGACTTCCTGCCCGCGGTCGTCGTGTTCGGCGGATCGATCGTCGTCGCGCTCGTGGCCGACGGCACGACGGCGATGTACAGCTGGTTCGCGATGTTCATCCTCGCGCCGCTCACCGGCATCGTGTTCGCGCGCCGCCTCGACCGCGCCGCGCGTGCCTGAGCGAGCCCTGGAAGTGTGGTGGACTGTCCTGGTGCATTTTTCGGGCTTGACGTGTGTTGGGGAGCTTGATCGATGAGGATCGGTGTCGTCGCGGAGTCGGTGGCGGGGGAGACACGGGTCGCGGGCACGCCGTCGACGGTGGCGCAGATCGTGAAGCTGGGCTATGAGGTCGTGGTCGAGGCGGGCGCGGGTGCGGGGGCGAGTTTCCCGGATGCGGCGTATGCAGCGGCGGGTGCGACGCTCGCCTCGCGTGATGCGGCGTGGTCGGCGGATGTGGTGCTCAAGCTTGCGGCGCCGAGCCAGGAGGAGATCGACCGGCTGGCCGAGGGCGCGACGGTGATCGGGATGCTCGCGCCGGGGTTGAACCCGGAGCTGGTGGACGCGCTTGCGGCGCGGCCGATCACGGCGATCGCGTTGGATGCGGTGCCGCGCATCTCGCGGGCGCAGTCGATGGATGTGCTGAGCTCGACGGCGAACATCGCGGGGTATCGGGCGGTCGTGGAGGCGGCGAACGAGTTCGGCCGGTTCTTCACGGGTCAGGTCACGGCGGCGGGCAAGGTGCCGCCGGCGAAGGTGCTGGTCGCGGGGGCCGGCGTCGCAGGGCTCGCGGCGATCGGTGCGGCGTCGAGCCTGGGCGCGATCGTGCGGGCGACGGATCCGCGGCCCGAGGTCGCCGATCAGGTGAAGTCGATCGGCGGGGAGTATCTGCCGGTCCAGGTCGCGGTCGAGCAGTCCACGGACGGCTATGCGAAGGCGACGAGCGAGGACTACGACCGGGCGGCCGCGGAGCTGTATTCGCAGCAGGCGCGCGACGTGGACATCATCATCACGACGGCGAACATCCCGGGTCGCAAGGCGCCCGTGCTGATCACCGCGGCGGATGTCGCGTCGATGAAGCCGGGCAGCGTGATCGTGGATCTCGCGGCGGCCAACGGCGGCAACGTCGAGGGCACGGTGCCCGGTGAGCGGGTCGTGACCGAGAACGGCGTCATCATCCTGGGCTACACGGATCTGGCCCGCCGGTTGCCGAACCAGGCCTCCCAGCTCTACGGGCAGAACCTGGTGAACCTGCTCAAGCTCATCACGCCGGCCAAGGACGGCCAGCTCGTCCTCGACTTCGACGACGTCGTCCAGCGGTCGGTCACCGTCGCGCGCGGGGGCGAGAAGCTATGGCCCCCGCCCGCGGTGCAGGTCTCGGCCGCGCCGGCTGCTGCTGCGGTCCCTGAACCGTCGCGGACCCCTGAGCGAGCGAAGCGAGTCGAAGGGGGCCGCCCCTGGCTGCGCGTCGCGTTCTGGTCGCTGACCGGCCTCGTGCTGCTGGCGGGTATCGCGTTCACGCCGGCACCGCTGCCGCAGCACCTGACCGTGTTCGCGATCGCGGTCGCGCTCGGCTTCCTCGTCATCGGCGCGGTCCACCACGCCCTGCACACGCCGCTCATGTCGGTGACGAACGCGATCTCCGGCGTCGTCGTCGTCGGCGCGCTCATCCAGCTCGCGGTGCCGGACTGGACGGTCAAGGTCCTCGCGTTCGCCGCGGTGCTGCTGGTCAGCATCAACATCTTCGGCGGCTTCGCCGTCACCAGACGCATGCTCGCGATGTTCCGGAAGGCGGAGAAGTGATGGACACCTCCTGGATCGCCCCCGTCGCGACCGGCGCGTTCATCGTCGCCGCCCTCGCGTTCGTGCTCTCGCTCGCGGGCCTGTCACGGCACGAGACCGCCCGTTCGGGCGTCGCCTACGGCATCGCCGGGATGACGCTCGCGATCGCCGCGACGTTCGGCCTGCTCATCGCGGGCCTGCCCGCGACCGACGCCGTCATCGGCATCGTCGCCGCCGTCATCGCTCTCGCGATCGGCGCCGCGATCGGCCTGTGGCGCGCCGCCCGCGTGCAGATGACCGGCATGCCGCAGTTCATCGCGCTCATGCACTCCTTCGTCGGCCTCGCGGCGGTGCTGATCGGCTGGAACGGCTACCTCTACCCCGGCGCGATCCCGCACGAGCTGGAAGGCATCCACCACGCCGAGGTGTTCATCGGCGTGTTCATCGGCGCCGTCACGTTCACCGGCTCGATCATCGCCTACCTGAAGCTGTCGGAGCGGATGAAGTCCGCACCGCTCGTGCTGCCGGGCCGCAACTGGCTCAACCTCGCCGCCCTGGTCGCGTTCGTCGGCTTCACCGTGTGGTTCGTGATCGACCCGCAGCTGTGGCTGCTCATCGTCGTCACGGTCATCGCCCTGGCGCTGGGCCTGCACCTGGTCGCCTCGATCGGCGGCGGCGACATGCCCGTCGTCATCTCGATGCTGAACTCCTACTCCGGCTGGGCCGCGGCCGCATCCGGGTTCCTGCTGTCCAACGACCTGCTCATCATCGCCGGCGCGCTCGTCGGCGCCTCGGGTGCGTACCTGTCGTACATCATGTGCCGGGCGATGAACCGGTCCTTCATCTCCGTCATCCTCGGCGGCTTCGGCATCGCCGCACCCGCCAAGAAGGGCGAGGAAGAGGAAGGCGAGGTCCGCGAGGCGTCCGCCGCCGACGTCGCCGCGTCGCTCGCCGACGCGAAGTCGGTCGTCATCACCCCCGGCTACGGCATGGCGGTCGCCCAGGCGCAGTACCCCGTCGCCGAGCTCACCCGGGTGCTGCGCGAACGCGGCGTCGACGTGCGCTTCGGCATCCACCCCGTCGCCGGCCGCCTGCCCGGCCACATGAACGTGCTGCTCGCCGAAGCGAAGGTCCCGTACGACATCGTCCTGGAGATGGACGAGATCAACGACGACTTCGCATCCACCAGCGTCGTGCTCGTCATCGGCGCCAACGACACCGTCAACCCCGCCGCCGCCGAAGAGCCCAGCTCGCCCATCGCCGGCATGCCCGTCCTGCACGTGTGGGAGGCCGAGGAGGTCATCGTGTTCAAACGATCCATGGCCTCCGGCTACGCCGGCGTGCCCAACCCGCTCTTCACCCGCGACAACACCCGCATGCTCTTCGGCGACGCCAAAGACCGCGTCGAAGACATCCTGCGCGAACTCGCCAGCGTCCGCGCCTGACCGGGACGGGGTGGCCGGGCCGCAGCTCAGTCCAGCGGCCACCCCGTGTACGCCTCGGCGAGGAACGCCGAGCCGTGCGGCGATGTCGCGACGAGCTCGAGCTCGGCGAGCCGGCGGTGCTCGTCGAAGTCGGAGGCGTCCGGCGCCGCGTGGAGCATGACGGTCATCCAGTAGGAGAAGTGCTCCGCCTTCCAGATGCGCCGCAGGGCCGTCGGCTCGTAGGCGTCGAAGCCCGCCTCCGAGCCGGTCGCGACGAAGTCGGCGATCGCGTGGTGCAGCAGCACCACGTCGGCGACCGCGAGGTTCATCCCCTTGGCGCCGGTCGGCGGGACCGTGTGCGCGGCGTCGCCGACGAGGAACGCCCGCCCAGCGCGCAGCCGATGCGCGACGAATGAGCGGAAGCGCAGCACGTCGCGCTTGAAGATGGGTCCCTCCGCGAGGCCGCCGCCGGTGCGGGCCTGGAGCTCGTCCCAGATCTGCGCCTCGGACCAGGCGTCGGGATCCTGCTCGGGGTCGCACTGCAGGTACATGCGCTGCACCTCTGGGGAGCGCTGCGAGATGAGCGCGAAGCCGCGCTTCGTCGTCGAGTAGATGAGCTCGGGGGAGCTCGGCGGCGCGTCGCAGAGGATCCCGAACCAGGCGAACGGGTACTCCCGGTAGAAGCCGCCGGTCTGCGAGCCGGTCACCGCCTCGCGGGCGATGGAGCGCGATCCGTCGGCGCCCACGACGACGTCGGCCCGGATCTGCGCCTCCTGTCCGTGGGCGTCGCGCACCCGCACGACGGGCGCGTCCATCGCGTTCTCCACGCCGATGGCGGTGACGCCGAAGCGCAGGTCGAGGCCGTCGTCAAGGCCCTTCGCGATGAGGTCGATGAGCACCTCGTGCTGCGGGTAGAGCCAGACGGAGCGTCCGACGAGCGCCTGGAAGTCGATGCGGTGGCCGATGCCGTCCCAGCGCAGCTCGACGCCGTCGTGCCGGTGGCCGACGGTGTCGACGCGGGTGCCGCCGAGGTCGCGGAGGATCTCGACCGTGCCCTGCTCGAGGATGCCCGCGCGGATGGTCTGCTCGATCTCCTCGCGGCTGCGCTCGTCGACGACGATCGAGTCGATCCCGTCGCGGTGCAGCAGCGCCGCGAGCAGCAGCCCAGCCGGCCCCGCCCCGACGATCGCGACTCGCGTCCTGACACTCCCACCCATGGCGCCGTCCACCTCCCTGCTCGTCCGCGCGGCGAACTGTGCAATTCGCCGCCGGAGTGGGCCCCGATCGCGGGCCCCGACGCCTCAGACTGCACAGTTCACGGACGGTCGAGCCACGGTGGTTTCACTGGGTGGAAACTGTTGCTGGTTTCCAGCCGAGAGAACGCGATATCCCGGCGGCAGCGAGACGGACCGCGAGCTCGTGGGCCGGGTCGGGCGGGGCCTCGCTCGGGACGATGATCGAGACGGCGGCGACGACCGAGCCGCCCGCGTCCCGCACGGGCGCCGCGATCGACGCCGAGCCCGCCGTCATCTCCTCGTGCGTGCGTGCGAGCCCCTCGCGCCGGATGCGGGCGAGGCGCGGGCGCAGCTGCTGCGCGGTCGTCATCGTCGAGGGCAGGTACCGCTTCGGCTCCGCCGCGAGCACCTCGTCGAGGAGCGCGGGCGGGGCCTCGGCGAGGAGCACGAGCCCGACCCCCGTCGCGTGCAGCGGGAGCCGGCGCCCCACGTCCGCGAGCACGACGACCGAATCGCGGGTCGTCAGCCGCTCGATGTAGAGCGCCGCGAGACCGTCGAGGACGGCGATCTGCACGTTCTGCCTGGTGAGCGCGAGCAGGTCCTCCAGGAAGGGCAGCGCGACCTGTCGCAGCGTGCGCGCCTGCGGGTAGCGGGTCCCGAGCCGCCAGATGCGCCGGCCGAGCTGGTAGGCGCCGTCATCCGTCCGCTCGAGGCCGCCCCAGGCGACGAGCCGGCCGACGAGCCGGTGCGCGGTCGGCAGCGGCAGGTCGGCGCGCCGGGCGATGTCCGTGAGGCTCAGCGCGACCGTGCCGGGCCGGTCGAAGGCATCGAGGACCGCGAGCAGCCGGTCGGCGACCGGCCTGCTGTCGCGCGCGCCGCCTGCCATCCGTCAATCGTGCTGCACGCCCGCGGCGGGACCAAGCCGTCGCGGGCGCGAGAGGAGGGGAATCGGCCCGCACGAGGGCGCATCCGATCGAATGCTCCTCGCGCGGGCCGATCCCCCTCGCGTCGACTGCAGCGGGCTCAGGCCCGACTCACTTGCGCAGCGCGAAGCCGCCGTCCCAGCCGATGATCTCCTGCGCGGCGAGGGTGATCTGGAGGAAGCCGAAGGCCTCCAGCTCGCGCGCCCGCTTGAGCGAGCCGACCGCCGCGGCGTTGGCCCCGCCCGCGGTCACGACGTCGACGAGCGCCTGCTTCGCGCCGTCGTCGTCGCCCGCGACGAGCACCGTCGGGGGCACGTCGCCGACCAGGCCGCTCGCGAGCGTGCCCGCGAAGTTCGTGTTGAACGCCTTGACGACCTTCGCCTGGGGGAGCTTCACCTGGAGCTCGGCGGCGGCGGACGAGTCGGCGGGGACGGTCAGGCCGTCGAAGGTCTGGAAGTCGACGGGGTTGGACACGTCGACGACGACCTTCCCGTCGAGCGCCGTCCCGTAGGACTCGGCGACCTCGGCGATCGCGGCGTAGGGGAGTGCGAACACGACGATGTCGCCCGTGATGGCGTCGCCGATGATGCCGGGGGTCGCGCTGATCTGCGCGGCGAGCTTGCTCGCCTTCTCCCGGTTCCGGCCGAGGATCTGGACGCTCGCGCCGCCGCGTGCGGCGAGCGATGCGACCGCGCCCGCGACGTTTCCGGTGCCGATGACGGTGATGCTGCTCATGACGTTCTCTCCGTTTCCGCCGGTGCTCCGGCGATGCGTTTTGGTTGCCTGGGAAACTAATCTACTCCACTTTAGTTGCCTAGGCAAGTGTTGTTACCATGGACGCATGGAGTTCAAGGCGCCCCGGATGGACGACGTCGAGTCGCGCGCCTGGCTCGCGCTCGTCGGCACGTGCGAGCTGCTGCCCGCCGCGCTCGACACCCAGCTGCAGACCGACTCCGGCATGACCCACTTCGAGTTCATGCTGCTCGGCGTGCTCAACCTCGCGGACGAGCAGACGATGCGCATGAAACAGCTCGCGGAGGACGTGCACTCGACCCTGCCGCGGCTGTCCAAGGCGATCAACCGCCTCGAGGAGCGCGGCTGGGTCGAGCGCTTCGAATGCGTCGAGGACCGCCGCGCGACGAACGTGCGCCTGACCCAGGAGGGGCGCCGCGCCATGATCCTCGCGACGCCGAAGCACCTCGGCACCGTCCGCCAGGCCGTCCTCGACCGCCTCAGCCGCGAGCAGCTCGTCGCCCTCGCGGAAGCCCTCGAGCCGGTCGTCGCCGGACTCGACCCCCACCACCGCTTCCTGCGCGCGCCCGCCTGAGCCCGGACCCAGAGCTCCGCCCCCAGGATTCGAACCTGGACCTCACGGCTCCAAAGGCCGTCGTGCTGCCGTTACACCAAGGCGGATCGCGCGCCTTCCATCCTTGCACCCTCGTTTTTCAGGTGTGGGACGGGGTACGCGTGCAATACGCACGCGATACCGCCCCCACTCCTGAAAAGCGATGGGGAAGAATGGGCGCATGACCCTTCCCCAGGATCAGTCCGCGTCGCGTCCGCTCGCCGTCGTCGTGCTTGCTGCGGGGCAGGGCACGCGGATGCGCTCGGCGACACCGAAGGTGCTCCACCAGATCTCCGGCCGCACCCTCATCGGGCACGTGCTGACGACGGCTCGCGAGCTCGCGCCCGAGCACGTCGTCGTCGTCGTGCGGCACGAGCGCGACGCCGTCGTCGCGGCGATCGACGAGTCGACGCCGGGCCTGACGATCGTGGACCAGGACGAGATCCCCGGCACCGGGCGAGCGGTCGAGCTCGCGGTCGCGGCGCTGCCGCTCGCGTTCGACGGCGACGTCGCGATCCTCTCTGGCGATGTGCCGCTGCTCGGGCCCGCAGAGCTCTCCGTGCTGCTCGACCGTCACCGCGCATCGGGCGCTGCGGCGACCCTCCTCACCGCGGCACTCTCCGACGCGACCGGCTACGGCCGGATCGTGCGGGGCGCCGATGGGCTCGTCGATCGGATCGTCGAGCACGCCGACGCGAGCGCCGAGGAGCGGCTCATCGGCGAGATCAACTCCGGCACCTACGTCTTCGCCGCCGCGGCGCTGCGCACCGCCCTCCCGCGAGTCGGCGCGCAGAACGCCCAGGGCGAGAAGTACCTCACCGACACGATCGGCATCCTGCGCGGCGATGGCCTGCCGGTCGCCGCGACCGTCGCCGACGAGCCGGCGAGCGTCGCCGGCGTCAACGACCGCGTGCAGCTCGCCGAGGCCGAGCGCGTCCTCAACACGCGCATCGTCCGCGGCCACCAGCGCGCCGGCGTCACGATCCGCGACCCGCAGACCACCTGGATCGAGGTCGATGTGACGATCGGCCAGGACTCCGAGATCCTGCCCGGCACGCGGCTGCGCGGCGCGACCACGATCGGCGAGAACGCGATCATCGGGCCCGATACGACGCTCACCGACACCGAGGTCGGCGACCTCGCGGTCGTCACCCGCACGGATGCGACGCTCGCGGTCATCGGGACGGCGGCGAATGTCGGTCCCTTCGCGTACCTGCGCCCCGGCACGGTCCTCGGTGCGGCGGGCAAGATCGGCACCTTCGTCGAGACGAAGAACACGTCGATCGGCAAGGGCAGCAAGGTCCCGCACCTGTCCTACGTCGGCGACACGGAGATCGGCGAGGGCACCAACCTCGGCGCGAGCACGATCACCGCGAACTACGACGGTGTGAACAAGCACCGCACACGGATCGGCTCGCACGTCCACACGGGGGTCCACAACTCGCTCGTCGCACCCGTCGAGATCGGTGACGACGCGACGATCGGCGCCGGCGCCGTCGTCCGCAAGGACGTCCCGCCCGGCGCTCTCGCCGTGAGCGTCGCACCGCAGCGCAACGTCGAGGGGTGGGCCGTCCGGCACGCCGAGGACGCGGACGCGGGCACCCCGGGCGACGCGAACGCGCATGGCGCATAGGCCCCGGCGGGCCGCACCGGCGATCCCGGTCGGCTCGACGCTCGCACTCGGCTACCGGCTGACGTTCTCCCGCCTCGGGCGATGGCTCATCGTCGTGCTCCTCGTGCAGGGGAGCGTCACGGTCATCGCGGCACCGCTGCTCGTCGCGCTCTTCCAGTCGGGTCTGGCCGCCGCGGGCATCGGGAGCCTCACGACGACGACCCTGAGCGACCTCGTGACGAGCCCCGGCTCGATCGCGCTCATCGTGCTCTTCCTCCTGCTCTCGCTCGCCGCGATCGTCGTGCAGACGGCGATCGTCGCGGTCGCGGGGGACGGGCAGCAGCACGATGCCGGCGGGGACATCGCCCGACCCCGGGCCGTCGTGCTCGGTGTCGCGCGGCGGCTGCGCGCGCTGGCCCGGCCGTCGACGCTCCTGCTGCTGCCGTACCTGCTGCTCCTCGCGCCCCTCGGCCACGCGGCGCTCGGCTCCGTGCTCACCCGCTGGATCGCGATCCCGAACTTCATCTCGGGCGAGCTCATGCGCTCGACGACCGGGACGATCTTGTGGATCCTCATCTCGCTCGCGCTCTGGTACGTCAACCTGCGGCTCGTCCTGACGATCCCGTTCCTCGCGGTCGGCGGGATGACGGCCCCGCAGGCGTTCCGCGCGAGCTGCGCGGCGACCCGTTGGCGCTTCTGGCGCCTCGTCGCGCTCATCCTCGGCGTCATCGTCCCGGCCGCTGTCGTGCTCGTCGTGATCGGCGGCCTCGCGCTCGGGGCGACGGCGCTGACCGATGCGATCGCGCCGGACGCCTCACCCGTCGTCGCGGGGATCGCGTTCGCCGTCGCCGAGGTCGCGGTCTTCTTCCTCGTCGGCATCGCGTTCGTCCTGCAGACGCATGTCTTCGTGCGGATCGTGCGGCGCTCGGTCGAGGCGTGGGGGACGGAGGACGCCCTTCGACTCGACCCTGCGGGCCTCGCTCAGGGAACCGGAACGGACCCTGCGGGCCTCGCTCAGGGAGCCGGACAGCACGTCGAGCGCGGGTCGAGTGCGCCGCAGGCGCGTATCGAGCGCGGGCCGAGTGCGCCGCAGGCGCGTATCGAGACCACCACCGCCTCCCGCTCTCTCCGCTGGAGCGCCGCCGCGATCGTCGTCACCGCCGCGGGCGTCGTCGCCCTGTCGTTCGCCGCCGTCCCGGCCCTCGCGCGCTACTCGGACGGCTCGACGCTCGTCATCGCCCACCGCGGCGTGACCGACCACGCCGTCGAGAACACCATCCCCGCGCTCGAGGCCGCGGCAGCCGTCGGCGCCGACGTCGTCGAGTTCGACGTGCAGCAGACGAAGGACGGCGACTGGGTCGTCATGCACGACTTCGACCTCACCCGGCTCGCCGGCATCTCCGGCGCGGTCAAGGACATGACGCTGGCGGAGGCGACCGGGATCACCGTCCGCGAGGGCGCCAACGAGGGCACCGTCCCGTCGATGCGGGAGTGGGTGCACCGGGCGAAGGAGCTCGGCATGCCGCTCCTCATCGAGATCAAGCCGCACGGCCAGGAGACGCCCGACTACCTCGAGCGCTTCTACGCGATCCTCGACGAGGAGGGCCTGACCGACATCAGCCTCTACCACTCGCTGAGCGCCGACGTCGTCGCCGGGCAGAAGGAGATGCGCCCTGAGACGACCGTCGGCTACATCGTCGCCATCGCGTTCGGCGCGGGCGTGCCGGACACCCCGGCCGACTTCATCGTCGTCGAGGAGTTCTCCTACTCCGACGGGCTCCGCGAGGCGCTCCACGATTCCGGCCGCGGCATCTTCGTCTGGACGGTGAACGAGGAGAACGCGATGCGCGGCTACCTCCGGGACGGCGTCGACGGCATCATCACGGACGAGGCGGAGCTGCTCATCGCGCAGCGCGCCGACGTCGCCGACGAGCGGGGGCTCGCGCCGAAGCTCCTCGACGCGCTCTCCCGCGCGGTGACGCTCTGGTGATCGGGCGCGTCGCCGCTCGATAGAATCGACACACGTTCGGAAGGGATGCAGTGACAGCGATCAAGGCCGAGAGCAGAAAGCGACTGGTCCTTGTGTCAGGCCGCGCCCACCCCCGCCTCGCGGAGCAGATCGCGGCAGAGCTCGACACCGAGCTCGTCGAGACCGAGCTGCGCACCTTCGCGAACGGCGAGATCTACGCCCGCTACAGCGAGAGCCTGCGCGGCACCGACGTGTTCATCATCCAGTCGCACTCGTCGCCGATCAACGAGTGGCTCATGGAGCAGCTCATCATGATCGATGCGGCGAAGCGGGCGAGCGCGAAGCGCATCACCGCCGTCGTGCCGTTCTACCCCTACGCCCGGCAGGACAAGAAGGGCCGCGGCCGTGAGCCGATCTCGGCGCGGCTCGTCGCCGACCTGTTCCTCGCTGCCGGCGCGGACCGGATCATGAGCGTCGACCTGCATGCGGCGCAGATCCAGGGCTACTTCGATGGCCCCGTCGACCACCTCTTCGCGATGCCGGTGCTGCTGGAGTACTTCGAGAAGCTGCGCGGTCCCGACCTCACGATCGTCTCGCCCGACATGGGTCGCGTGCGCGTCGCCGACATCTGGTCGGACAAGCTCGGGGCGCCGCTCGCGATCATCCACAAGCGCCGCGACCCGAAGGTCGCGAACCAGGTGTCCGTGCACGAGATCGTCGGTGAGGTCGCCGGCCGCGACTGCCTCCTCGTCGACGACATGATCGACACGGGCGGCACGATCGTGAAAGCCGCGGAGGCGCTCAAGAAGAACGGCGCGAAGTCCGTCGTCGTCGCCGCGACCCACGCGGTCTTCTCCGACCCGGCGGCCGAGCGGCTGCAGTCGGAGTTCATCGACGAGGTCGTCGTCACCGACACCCTCCCGGTCCCCGAGTCGAAGCGCTGGGACCGCCTGACGGTCCTGCCGATCGCGCCGCTCATCGCGCGCGCCATCCGCGAGGTGTTCGACGACGGGTCGGTCACCTCGATGTTCGACGGCGCCGCCTGACCGCCCTGCGCGCGAGCGGCGACGCGGGCGGCGCGAATCCGCGTAGGTTGGTCGCATGACGGAGTACGCACCGCCGCGACCCTGGATCCGCAACTACGCCCCGGGCGTCCCGGAGGAGATCGACGAGCCGACCGGCTCGCTCGCGGACCTCATCGACGAGTCGATCGCGAGCTACGGCGACGCGCATGTCGCGCTCGAGTTCTTCGGCGCGGAGACGACGTATGCGCAGCTGCGCGACCAGATCGACCGGGCCGCCGAGGGGCTCCGGCAGCTCGGCGTGCGGGCGGGGGACACCGTCGCGATCGTGCTGCCGAACTGCCCGCAGCACATCGCCGCGTTCTACGCCGTCCTGCGGCTCGGCGCGATCGTCGTCGAGCACAATCCGCTCTACACGCCGCGCGAGCTGCGCCACCAGTTCGAGGACCACGGCGCGAAGTTCGCGATCGCCTGGGACAAGGTCGTCGAGACGATCCAGGACTTCCCCGAGGACATCGAGCCGACCATCGTCTCCGTCGACGTGACCCGCGCCATGCCGGGCACGATGCGCGCCATGCTGCGGCTGCCGATCCGCAAGGCGCGCGAGTCGCGGGCCGCGCTGACGGCCGCGGTCACCGGCACGATCCCGTGGGAGAAGCTCCTCGGGCACGCGCCGATCCTCGACGACGTGCCGAAGCCGGGCCTCGACGACGTCGCGCTGCTCCAGTACACGAGCGGCACGACGGGCAGTCCCAAGGGTGCGACGCTGACCCACCGCAACCTCGTCGCGAACGCCGCACAGGCCCGCGCCTGGGTCCCCGACGTCCCACACGGGCCCGAGTGCGTCGTGTACGCGGTGCTGCCGATGTTCCACGCCTACGGGCTCACGCTCTGCCTCACCTTCGCGATGAGCATGGGCGGGCGCCTCGTGCTCTTCCCGCGCTTCGAGCCGGACCTCGTGCTCAAGGTCGTCAAGAAGCGCCCGCCGACCTTCCTGCCCGCCGTGCCGCCGATCTACCAGCGGCTCCAGGCCGCGGCGGCCGAGAAGCACGTGAGCCTCGCCGGAGCGATGGTGAGCATCTCGGGTGCGATGCCGCTGCCGACCTCCGTCGTCGAGCCGTGGGAGGCCGCGACGGGCGGCACGCTCGTGGAGGGCTACGGCCTGTCCGAATGCTCGCCCGTGCTCGTCTGCAACCCCGTCGCGCCGAACCGCCGCATCGGCACGATCGGCCTGCCCGTGCCGAGCACCGAGGCGCGGGTCGTCGACCCGGAGCGGCCGACCGTCGACGTCCCGGTCGGCGAGGAGGGTGAGCTCATCGTCCGCGGGCCCCAGGTCATGCAGGGCTACTGGAACAAGCCCGAGGAGACCGCCGCGGTCTTCGTCCCGGCGAGCGACGGCGGCAAGGACTGGTTCCGCACGGGCGACATCGTCCGCCTCGAGGACGACGGCCACCTCGTCGTCGTCGACCGCATCAAGGAGATCATCATCTCGGCCGGATTCAACGTCATGCCGAGCGAGGTCGAGGAGGCGCTGCGCCGCCATCCGACGATCGAGGACGCCGCGGTCGTCGGGATCCCCGACGGCGTCTCGGGCGAGCAGGTCGTCGCCGCCGTCGTGCTCGCGCCGGGCGCGAAGCTCGACACGGAGGCCGTCCGCGAGTTCCTCCGCGACCACGTCGCGGCGTACAAGATCCCGCGTCGCTTGTTCATCGTCGACGAGCTTCCGAAGTCCCTCATCGGCAAGGTGCTGAGGAAAAAGGTGAAAGATTCCCTGCTCGTGGACTGAAGCCCCCACAATGGCCGCATGACAACGGTGTCGGCCGCCAAGCCTTGGCTATCCCAGTACGCCCCCGGCGTGCCCCACGAGATCCCGCCCGTCGAGGTCTCCCTCCCCGAGTTCTTCGCGAACTCCGCGCGCAGCCACCCGGGCGGCGTCGCCCTCGAGTTCTTCGGCGCGCGCACGACCTACGCGCAGCTCGCCGACCAGATCGACCGCGCCGCCGAGGGGCTCAGGCGGCTCGGCGTCGGCGCGGGAGACCGGGTCGCGATCGTGCTGCCGAACTGTCCGCAGCACATCGTCGCGTTCTACGCGGTCCTGCGGCTCGGCGCGATCGTCGCCGAGCACAACCCGCTCTACACGACCCGGGAGCTCGAGACGCAGTTCGCCGACCACGGCGCGAAGGTCGCGATCGCGTGGCGCAAGGTCGTGCCGCTCATCCAGGAGCTCCCCGACGCCGTGCGGCCGGCGACGATCATCGACGTCGACCTCATCGCCGCGATGCCGACGAAGATGCGGCTCATGCTCAAGCTGCCGATCCACAAGGCCCGTGAGGCGCGCGCCGCGCTCACGACCGAGGTGAGCGGGACGACGCCGTGGGCCGACGTCGTCGGCAGCACCCCGATCGATGCGTCGGTGCCGGGGCCGAAGCCCGAGGACACCGCGATCCTGCTCTACACCTCCGGCACGACGGGCACCCCGAAGGGCGCAATGCTGAGCCACGCGAACCTCGTGACGAACGCGCTGCAGACGAGCGCGTGGATCCCCGAGTTCGCCTACCCCGGTGCGACGGTCTACGGCGTCATGCCGATGTTCCACGCCTACGGGCTCACCCTCGGCCTCACCTTCGCGATGGGCGCGGGCGCGAAGCTCGTGCTGTACCCGAGGTTCGACCCCGACATGGTGCTCGACACCGTCAAGCGGGACCCCGCCGCCGTCTTCGCCGGCGCGCCGCCGATCTACCAGAAGGTGCTCGCCGCGGCCGCCGCACGCGGGCAGTCGCTCGCCGGCATCGGCGTCGGGATCTCCGGCGCGATGCCGCTCCCGCACGACATCGCGGGGCCGTGGGAGGAGGCGACGGGCGGCACCCTCATCGAGGCGTACGGCCTGTCCGAGACCTCGCCGGCGCTCATCGCGAACCCCAACTCCGACAAGCGCCGCATCGGCTGGATCGGCGTGCCGATCTCGAGCACGGAGGTCCGCGTCGTCGACCCCGAGACCCTCGTCGACGTCGAGCCGGGCGAGGAGGGCGAGATCATCGGTCGCGGCCCGCAGGTCTTCCAGGGCTACTGGAACAAGCCGGAGGAGAGCGCCGCCGTGTTCATCGCGGCGACCGACGGCGGACGCGACTGGTTCCGCACGGGCGACATCGGCGTGATGGACGAGTCCGGCTTCGTGAAGGTCGTCGACCGGATCAAGGAGCTCGTCATCACCGCCGGCTTCAACGTCGCGCCATCCGAGGTGGAGAACGTCATCCGCGAGCACCCCGCGGTCGAGGACGTCGCGATCGTCGGACTTCCCGACCCGGTGTCGGGGGAGCAGGTCGTCGCGGCCGTCGTGCTCGTGCCGGGCGCGCAGCTCGACGCGGAGGCGCTCACCGCGCACGCCCGCGCGCACCTCGGCGGCTACAAGGTGCCGAAGCGGTTCGTCGCGATCGACGAGCTACCGCGCAACGTCCTCGGCAAGGTCCTGCGCCGGCGGGTCCGGGAGAGCCTGCTCGGCTGAGCCCGGGAGCGCGGACGTCTCGGACCGGAAGATCTCGAGGACGAGGACGAGCACGACGGCGATGAGCGCCGTGACGACCACGACGCCGACCGTGAGCGGGCGGAAGAACACGACCGTCACGAGCGCCGCCGCGGCGATCAGCCAGAGCACCGCGACCCGGTGACGGGTGAGGAACCGACTGACCGGGTTCGTCAGGGCGAGGCGCTGGCGCGCGATCGCCGGGAAGTGGTCGGCGCCGGCGCGCGCGCGCGTCGCGAGCCTGGACGGGCCGACGAACCAGGCGGCAAGGATCCCGACGATCGACACGGCGATGAGCCCGGCGAGCGTGGTCGCGAGCGCCCCGGTCGCGGCGCCGAAGATGAAGCTCAGCGCGTCGGCGCTGAGGAAGCTCAGTGTCACGACGACCCCGCCGCCGATGCTGAGCCCGATGGCGAAGAGCACCGCGATCGCGCCGAGCGCGATGCTCGTGCCCATGATCCAGCCGCGTCGGCGCGGCGCGACGGCGATCCCGCCGACGACGAGCGCGGCGGCGATGATCGGCAGCCAGATGCCGCTCGCGACGGCGAGGGCGTAGAACGTCTTGACGCTGCCGATGCCCTGCACGTCGGCGAGCGGGATCGTGACGTCGAGGTCGGCGGGGATGAGCCGCGCGACGGTGACGCCGCCCGAGATCAGCTGGTCGCGCAGCACCGACACGACGGGTCCGAGCTGCAGGGAGACGGTGTCGCCGGAGATCTGCGCGATCGCGTTCGGGTCGCCGCGCAGGACCGACATGAGCTGCGAGTGGGTGAGCCGCAGCGTCTGCTCCCACACCGTCGGGAACCAGTCGGAGGACACGACGCTGCTGACGCCCCAGCGCACGAGCGCATTGACGCCTTCGACGAGCGGCGCCCGGAGCAGGTCGAGGCTGTTGGAGACGAAGCCGGGCAGCTCGAGCTGCTGGAGGCCGTCGACGAGTCCGCCGGTGAGCAGCTCGAAGTCGACGTTCGCGTCGATCGCGTCGACGATGACGTCGGTGATCGCCTCCTGGACGGCCGGCGACTGCGCGAGCGGCCCGTAGGCGGCGACGAAGGTCTCGGTGTCGGTGACCTGCTCCTGCGCGAAGTCGACGACGAGGGCGATCGGGGTGACGATGAGGCCGAGGACGACGAGGATGCCCGCGAGGATGCTGCGGCCGACGTGCGCGGCGCGGCGGCCCGCTGCCCCTTCGACTCGGGCTGCGCCCTCGCTCAGGGAGCCGGAGGGGGAGCGGTCGCTCAGAGAGCCAGACGAGGTGCCGTCGGCCAGGGAGCCGGAGGGGGTGCCGTCGGTCGGGGAGCCGGAGCGGGCCTGCGCCGCCATGCGCTCCGCGAGTGCGGCGTTCGCGTCGGCGAGGGCCGCCTTCTCGTCGGCAAGCGCGGCATTGCGCTCCTCGAGCTCTGCGATACGCGCCTGCAGCTGCGCGAGGGTCTCCCTTGGCACGTCTGGAGCCTAGTGGCCCGAGCCCTCCGCGACGACCTCGGTGCGGTCGCCGCTCCAGAGGGTGTGGAAGACGCCGGGCTTGTCCACGCGCAGGTACGTGTGCGCGCCGAAGAAGTCGCGCTGGCCCTGGACGAGCGCCGCGGGCAGGCGCTCGGCGCGCAGCCCGTCGTAGTAGGCGAGGGAGGAGGAGAACGCCGGCGCGGGGATTCCGACGGCCGCTGCGGTCTGCACGACCCGGCGCCATGCCTCCTGCGTGCGGGTCAGCGCCTCGCGGAAGTACGGCGCGGTGAGCAGCTCGGGCAGGGCGGGATCGGCCGCGTAGGCCTCCGTGATGCGATTGAGGAACTTCGCGCGGATGATGCAGCCGCCGCGCCAGATCGCCGCGATGTCGCCCTTCTTGATCTCCCAGCCGTACTGCTCGGCTCCGGCGATGATGAGGTCGAAGCCCTGCGAGTAGGCGGCGATCTTGGAGGCGTACAGCGCCTGGCGGACGTCCTCGACGAAGGCGTCGGCCTCCGCGCCCTGCGCGAGTCCGGCGAGCCGGGCGGCGCCGTCCGCGGGACCGGGCAGGTCGCGGGCCGCGGTGCGCTGCGCGGGCTTCGACGACAGCGACCTGGCGAAGAGGGCCTCCGCGATCGCGGGGACCGGGATGCCGAGCTCGGCGGCGCTCTGCACGGTCCAGGCGCCGGTGCCCTTCGCGCCGGCCTGGTCGAGGATGATGTCGACGAGGGGCTTGCCGGTCTCGGCGTCGACCTGGCGCAGCACCTCGGCGGTGATCTCGATGAGGTAGGAGTCGAGCTCGCCCTTGTTCCACTCGACGAAGATGTCGGCGATCTCGGCGGGGGACTTGCCGGTGCCGCGGCGGATGAGGTCGTAGGCCTCGGCGATGAGCTGCATGTCGGCGTACTCGATGCCGTTGTGCACCATCTTCACGAAGTGGCCGGCGCCGTCGTGTCCGACGTGCGTGACGCAGGGCTCGCCCTCCGCGATCGCCGCGATGGAGCGCAGGATGGGCCCCAGCGTGGTCCACGACTCGTCGGAGCCGCCCGGCATGAGCGACGGTCCGAGCAGCGCGCCCTCCTCGCCGCCGGAGACGCCCATGCCGACGAAGTTGATGCCCGTCGCACGGACGGCGGCCTCGCGGCGGATGGTGTCGGTGAAGAGGGAGTTGCCGCCGTCGACGATGATGTCGCCCGGCTCGAAGACGGCGACGAGCTCGTCGATGACGGAGTCGGTCGGCGCGCCCGCCTTGACCATGATGATCGCGGTGCGCGGCTTGGCGAGCGCGTCGGCGAACTCCTGATACGTCTGCGCGGCGACGAAGCCGGCCTCCGGGTGCTCCTCGACGAGCTCCTGCGTGCGCGAGTAGGAGCGGTTGAACACCGCGACCGTGTTGCCCTCGCGGCTCGCCAGGTTGCGAGCCAGATTCGATCCCATGACCGCGAGGCCCACGACCCCGATGTTCGCCTTCGCCATGCGCTCCAGGCTAGTGGTTCGCGCTCTGCCGGCCCGCGCCGCCGACTACGGCTTCGGCTTGTCCGGCGGCCCGAACTGGATCTCGACGCCGAACTCGGCCTGACCCCGCGCCATGTCGATGATCGGCTGGCTCGATGCGTGCCCGAGGTAGACCTCGCAGTCGCGGACGATCCGCTGCAGCGGGCTCGACTTGGACACGGCGGAGGGCCCGGCGGCCTTGAAGGCGATCTGCACGGCCTCGCAGGCGAGCAGCGCGGCCTGGCGTCCGAACGCCCACAGGCGCATCGTCTCCGCCTTGGTGATCGGCTGGCCGGTCGCCGCCCAGCGGTCCAGGAGCGCATCGCTCGCCCGTGCGCCGGTCGACATGATCGCGTGCGCGGCGTCCGCCATCGCGGCGGCCCGCCCGAGGGAGCGCTGCACGTCGCCGTTGTCCTGCATGAGCACGCCGGGGGGCGAGAACAGCGCGGGGGTGCGCCTGCCGAGCTCCCGCAGCTCGTCGACGGCCGCCTGGGCCGCGCCGGCGAAGATCGCCGCGAAGCACAGGTGGTAGAAGCCGCCGTAGACGCCGAGGTAGTGGCCGTTGCCGTGCAGTCGGGTGCCCGGCGTGCCGTTCTCCCAGTCGCGGTCCTGGCCGAACAGCAGGTCGTCGTAGATGACGTGGTGCTCCGGGACGAACACCGGGTCGGAGATCTCGACCGTGTTCGACCCCGAGGCCTGGACGCCGATGCCCTTGCCACCGCCCCAGTCGTCAAGGATCGTGACGTTCTCGACCGGCGTGATGAAGCTGAACTCGACCGGCTCGCCCTCCTCGGGCGTCCAGATGGTGTTCGCCATGAAGTGCGTGGAGACCGGGATCCCGGAGGAGAAGCGCCACTTGCCGCTGATGCGGTAGCCGCCGTCGACCTTCTCCGCCTTGCCGCCGGGCGGCGCGCGGTGCGGGGCGCGCAGCTCGCCGTGCGGCTCGATGAGCTCGCGCTGCGCCTCCTCGCCGAGCATCGACGCGACGATCGCGACGTGCGAGGCCGACAGCGTGTAGCACCACGCGGTGCCCGGGTCGCCGCAGCCGACGCGGTAGGCGACCTCGAGGAAGGTCTCGTGCGTGGACTCGTAGCCGCCGAACATCTTCGGCAGGAACATCCGGTAGAAGCCCGCCTCGCGGAAGCGCTCCAGCAGCTCGTCGCTGAAGTATCCGCGCGCCTCGGCGTCTGCGGCCTGCTCGCGGATCATCGGGATGAGCGCTTCCGCCCGGGCGATGAGCATCTCGGGGGTGGGCGTCGTCGCCACATCGGACATGGGGGTGCTCCTTAACCTTCAGCCGGTGCACCTCGGGCCCCGGTCCGCATCGATCGGCGCTGTTGTATGACAATCCTACCGACTCTCGGGGCGTTCATCGCACGACCCCGGGACGAGCCCTCGTGCCCGACTGCTAGAATCTCCTGTCCGACCTGGCGAGGGGGCTCGAATCCCCGTCATCGACAACGTCCACGACTTAGGAGTACGTCCCCATGGCTGAGCTCAGCAACCACATCGCCGCGGATAGCCGCGAGTCCTTCGGCAAGGGGGCGGCCCGCAAGCTCCGCGCCGCCGGCAAGATCCCCGCGGTCATCTACGGCCACGGCACCGAGCCCCGTCACGTCTCGCTGCCCGGCCACCAGACCTCCCTCCTGATCCGCAAGGCGAACGCGATCATCGAGCTCGTCGTCGACGGCAAGGAGGAGCTGACGCTCGTCAAGGACGTCCAGCGCGACCCGGTCCGCCAGATCATCGAGCACATCGACCTCGTCGTCGTGAAGAAGGGCGAGAAGGTCCACGTCGACGTCCCGATCCACGTCGAGGGCGAGGCCGCACCCGGCACGACCGTGCTGCAGGACGCGAACACCATCTCGATCGAGGTCGAGGCCACCCACATCCCCGAGCGCCTCGTCGTCTCCGTCGAGGGCCTCGAGGCCGGCGCGCACATCACCGCGGGCCACATCGAGCTCCCGAAGGGCGCGGCACTGCTGTCCGACCCCGAGCTGCTCGTCATCGGCGTGACCGCCCGGACCGCCGCTGCCGAGACCGAGGAGACCGAGGCCGAGGCGGCCGACGCCGTCGAGGCGGTCGAGGCCGAGGCGGAGGCCGTCGCCGAGGAGTCCGCGGAGTAGTCGGCCGCGTCAGTCGGTATGAGCGACGAGCAGTACCTCGTCGTCGGGCTCGGCAATCCGGGGACGACGTACGCGGGCAACCGTCACAACGTCGGCCAGATGGTCATCGACCTGCTCGCCGACCGCGCGCGCCTCGGCTACAAGTCGCACAAGGCGGGCGCGCTCGTCGCCGAAGGCCGGCTGCATCCCGGAGGCCCCCGGGTCATCCTCGCGAAGCCCGGCTCATACATGAACCTCTCGGGCGGCCCTGTCGCGCAGCTCGCCAAGTTCTACAAGGTGCCGGTCGATCGCGTCGTCGTCGTGCACGACGAGCTCGACATCGACTTCGACACTGTGCGGATCAAGGCCGGCGGCGGGCACGGCGGGCACAACGGCATCCGCGACGTGAGCGCGCGGCTCGGCGCTCCCGAGTACGTCCGCGTCCGCGTCGGCATCGGCCGCCCGCCCGGCCGCATGGACGCCGCCGACTTCGTGCTCAAGGACTTCGGCGTCGAGGAGCGCAAGACGCTGCCCAACCTGCTCGAGGACGCGGCCGACGCGGTCGAGGCGATCGTCGCGGATGGCGTTCTCGCCGCCCAGAACCGGTTCAACCAGCGTGCCTGAGCCCGCCGCCCGCGGCGAAGTGGGCGCAAACGGCTCCCTCCCGGCCTGCGTCAGGACCATCTGCGTCCACTGCGGGCCCGGACGGCGGCATACGATGCTCGGGTGACGCCGGAGCCGACCAGGACCGTCTTCGTGACGGGCGGGACCGGCGCGTGGGGGCGTGCGACGCTGCGCGAGCTGCGCGCCCACGGCGACCGCTTCCGCGTCATCGCCCTCGCCCGGCCCGGCAAGCACTCGGCGAAGGTGCTGCGCGAGTTCGAGGACTGGCCGCAGCTCGAAGTCGTCACGGGCGACCTCACCGACCCCGCCGTCATCGCCGCCTGTGTCGCGCGCTGCGACGTCGTCATCCACCTCGGCGCCGTCGTCTCGCCCTACGCCGACGACCATCCGGAGCTCACGCAGCGGGTCAACGTCGGCGCGATCCGCAACATCGTCGCCGCCGTCAAGGCGCTCCCGGACCCCTCTCGCGTCGCCGTCATCGGCGTCGGCTCGATCGCCGAGTCGGGCGACCGGAACCCGCCCACGCACTGGGGCCGGATCGGCGACCCCGTCAGCGTCTCCGCGTACGACGAGTACGGCCAGAGCAAGGTCGTCGCAGAACGCGAGCTCGCCGACTCGGGCCTGCCGCGCTGGACCTGGCTGCGCCAGACGGGGATCCTCTACCCCGAGATGATCGCGATTCGCGACCCGATCATGACCCATCCGCCGCTCGGCGGCGTCATGGAGTGGACGAGCGACCAGGACTCGGCGCGGCTCGTCGTGGGCCTGAGCGCCGCGGACGTGCCCGAGGAGGTCTGGGGCCGCGCGTGGCACGTCGGCAGCGGCGAGGGCTGGCGGCTGACCAACTGGGAGTTCCTGCAGGCCATCGCCGTCGCGTTCGGCATCGGCGACATCCGCCGCTGGTACGACCGCGACTGGTTCGCGCTGGCGAACTTCCACGGCTTCTGGTTCACCGACAGCGACCGGCTCGAGGAGCTCGTGCCGTTCCGCGGCGACACGATCGAGGCGGCGCTCGCGCGCGCCGGCGCGACGCTCTCGCCGGCGGCGCGCTGGGCGGCGAGCGCGTTCGCGCCGATCGTCAAGCGCTTCGTCATGCAGCCGCTCGTCGAGCGCCCGCGCGGCATGCTCCGGATCGTGCGCAGCGGCGACGAGGCGGCGATCAAGGCGTACTTCGGCTCGCTCGACACGTGGCGGGCGATCGGCGACTGGTCGACGTTCGAGCCGCCGTCGCCGTCCCGCACGCCTACCCTGCTCGAGCACGGCTACGACGAGGACCTCGCGCCATCGGCGTGGACCCGGGCCGACTATGCAGGGGCGGCCGCATTCCGGGGCGGTGCGCTCGTCACCGACGAGCCGCCGCGCGGCGACGCTGCGGCGCTGCTCGACTGGGAGTGCGCCGACGGACACCGGTTCGCGGCGAGCCCGCGGCTCGTGCTGCAGGGCGGGCACTGGTGCCCCGTCTGCGTCCGCGACCCCGCCGACTACGCCCGCCAGGCCGAGCGCAACGCCTTCCTCGCCCAGATCGTCCGCTGAGCCTCAGCCGGCGACGACGCCCGGGCGGCGCAGCCGGCGCGTCTCGACCGCGAGGATGCAGAACGCGATCGCCGCGAACCCGACGAGGAACCATGGCAGCCAGGCGAGCCCGAGGCCCGCGACGACGAAGGAGCCGATGAGCGCGCCGACGCCGATCGCCGCATTGAACGAGGTGGTCAGGGCGGCGGCGGCGATGTCGCGCAGCCGCGGCGAGGCGTCGCGCATCATGAGGCCCTGGCTGAGCGCCGGGACGATGCCGAAGACGGCGTTCCACACGATGTAGGCGATGATCGCGGGCCAGCCGCTCGGGCCGAGGAGGGCGAGCGCCGCGACGCTCACGGCGAGCGCCGCGATCGTCATGAGCAGGATCCGGTGCGGGTCGCGGTCGCCGAACAGGCCCGAGATGATGAGGCCGACCCCGCCGCCGATGCCGCCGAGCATGAGGATGCTCGCGACCTGGCCCGGGTCGATCGCAGGGACCGCGATGAGCCACGGTGCGATGTAGGTCGACATGACGTTCTGCCCGGAGACGGTGATGAAGATGATCGCGCACACGAGGATGACGACCCGCAGTGTGGGGTCCTTGCGCGCCGGGATCGGGATCTCGCCGGTGACGACCGGGACGCGGTGCTCGACGGCCGGCAGGAAGAGGACGACGAGGACGGCGAACGCGATGACGAGGCAGGCCATGACGACGAACGAGAGCCGCCAGCCGACCGCGTGCCCGATCGCGGCGCCCATCGGGATGCCGAGGATGAACGCGAGCGTCCCGCCAGCCGTCGTGATGCTCGTCGCGCGCACGACCTGGTTCGGCTTGACGAGCCGCGCCGCGTAGGGGGTCGTGACGGCCCAGAACACGCCGTGGGCGAGCCCGCCGAGGATGCGGCCGATGAGCAGCACCCAGTAGTCGGGGGCGATCGCGCAGATGAGGTTCGTCAGCGCGAACGCGGCGAGCGTCGCGACCATGAGCCACTTGCGCGGGTAGCGGTAGGTGAGCCGCGTGAGCGGCACCGTCGTCAGCGCCACGGTGAACGCGAAGACGGACACGAGCAGGCCGGCCTGCGCCTCGCTCACGCCGACGCCGACCGCGATCTCGGGGAGGATGCCGGTCGGCAGGAACTCGCTCGAGACGCACACGAAGATCGCCCCCGCGATGACGAGGAGTCGGGCGAGGGGGAAGGGCTGGCGCGGCACGATCGTCCAGCCTAAACGTCGCGGGCGTCGCCTTCAGGTGACGCCAACGATGGGAACGCGCGCCGCATACCCGTGCTTGGCGTCACCTGAACGGGACGGTCACCAGGGCTTGGGGCGCTCGGCGTCGCGCTCGGAGTCCTTCGGGATGTCGGCGAGGACGTCGCCGCCCGAGCGCACGCAGAGCATCCGGAGGTCCTGCGGGCTGTCCGGGGCGCATCGCCAGATCCGCCACACGCCCTGGCCGACGCGCACGACGCTCCCGGGTCCGACGTCGATGACGTCGTCGTCGAGGCCCATCTGCCCCGTGCCCTCAAGGAAGATGTAGAGCTCCTCGAGCTGCGAGTGGGTGTGCCAGAGGGGTGCGCCCTCGCCGGGCGCGGCGGCGTTCGCGCTGACGCCGATGTACTGCGTCGACAGCTCGTGGTCGACGAAGCGCTTGCCCTTCGCACCCGTCGCCGTCACGGCTTCGCTCCAGGCGTCGAAGGCGCCGAGCTCGAGGATCTCGTATCCGTTCATGTCGCCAAACTAGTCCCGGGCCGGTCCCGCGGGGCCGCGAATGCTGCGGTCCGGGCCCCCGATCTGTTTGAATCGTGAGGAGGCCGTGCGCGGGGCGTGGCCGGAAGCGGAGCCGCCGCGGCTCTGTCCGATTCGCCCGACGGGAGTCCCCATGAGCGCCACACCACCGCAACCGAAGCGCTCGCGCGCCGCGACCTTCTCGCTCTACCTCGTCGTCGGGACGCTCCTCGCGGCAGCGGTCCTCGGCGCGGTCCTCATCATCGTCGGCGATCAGGCGAACGTCGCGGGCCGCGCCTGGCTGACCCTCGTGCTCGTCGCGGCCTTCGCCGGTGCGGTCGCCATCGACTCGGTCGCGGCGCGCGGCCCCAACCGCTGGTACCTCGGGACCTCGACGATCCTCAACGTCGTGCTCGTCGCGGTCGGGCTCAACAAGCTGTGGAACGGCTGGCTGCAGCCCGCCGACACCGCCGACCCGCTCGTGTGGATCGTGCAGATCTGGGCGTTCGTGCTCGTCGTCGTGCTGCTGCGCCTCGCGCTGCTCGTGACGCAACTGTACTGGCACTTCTTCGTGTCGCGTTCGACGATCGCGCTCACCCGCGTCACCGGGATCGTCGCGCTCGTGCTCGCCTGGATCACGGCGCTCGTGCTCGCCATCCCGCTGTCGTTCCCGGAGGCGGACTGGGCCGACTGGTGGTGGCGGATCGCGGGGGCGACGTCGCTCGTGGCGATCGTCGCGCTCGTCGTGCCCGTCGTGGTGCGGGCGTTCGAGCCGAAGCAGCCGCGGCCGGTGGCGCCGCCGGTCGCCCAGCAGCCGGTTGCGATGTACGACCCGAGGTCAGGGCAGTACTACGTGCCGGAGTCCTCGCCGGCGGCGCAGACGCCGCCCCCGCCGCCCGAGTAGGCGACTCGAAAGCGGGAGAACGAGACCTAGAATCTTTCGGTGCCGCTGACCGGGATCCCTGCCGTGCTCGGGGCCGACCCGGTCCTCGCGAACGTCCTCGCCGACCCGCACGCCGACGCCGACTTCTCGTGCGTCGACGGCGCGCGCGTGCCGCTCCTCGCCCGGCTCCTCGAGGTGGACGGGGGACCCCGGATGCTCCTCGCGGTCGTCGCGACGGGGCGCGAGGCGGAGAACGTCATGGAGGCGTTCCGCGCGTACCTGCCGGCTGCCGAGGTGCATGACTTCCCGTCGTGGGAGACGCTGCCGCACGAGCGGCTGAGTCCGTCGGCCGAGACGGTCGGCCGGCGTCTCGCAGCGCTGCGGGCGCTCAGGCGCTGGCAGGGCGGCGACGCTTCGACTCGCCCTGCGGGCTCGCTCAGCGACCCGCACCGCGGCTCCCCGAGCGACGATGGTGCCGGCGAGGGCAGCGGTGGTGCCGGCTGCCCCCTGAGCGACGATGGTGCCGGCGGCTCCCAGAGCGAGCGGCACCGCGGGTCCCTGAGCGAGCGCAGCGAGTCGAAGGGCCGCCACCCCTTCGTACTCGTCGCGTCGGTCCGCGCCGCGCTGCAGCCCCTGCTGCCCGGCCTCGCCGAGATCGAGCCCGCGACGCTCAGCGTCGGCGGCCGAGGCCACGACCTCGCCGCGCTCGTCGAGCAGCTCATCGCGCTCGCCTACGCCCGCGTCGACATGGTCACCCGCCGCGGCGAGTTCGCGGTGCGCGGCGGCATCCTCGACGTCTTCCCGCCCGAGGCGGAGCATCCGCTGCGCGTCGAGCTCTTCGGCGACGAGGTCGAGACGGTGCGCGAGTTCGCGGTCGCCGACCAGCGCAGCCTGCACGGCTCGCCCTTCGACCGGGGGGCCACGGTCGTGCTGCCGCCGGCCCGCGAGTTCCTCATCACCGACGCGGTGCGCGCTCGCGCTCGCGAGATGGCCGGCGAGTTCCCCGCGATCGACGCGATGCTCGAGAAGCTCGCCGAGGGCATCCCGGTCGAGGGCATGGAGTCGCTCGCGCCGGCGCTCGTCGACGGCTTCGTCCCGCTGCCGCGGCTGCTGCCCGACGACGCGGCGATCGCCGTGCTGAGCCCGGAGCGCGTCGCGACCCGCGCCATCCACCTCGTCGAGACGAACCGCGAGTTCCTGTCCGCGGCATGGTTCGCGGCGACGGCCGGCGGGGACGCGCCCATCGACCTCGGCACGGATCTGCGCCGCCGTCTCGGCTCGGGCGACTTCCTGACGGTCGAGCAGCTGCGCGAGCGCTCCGGCGGCCGCGCCTGGTGGACGGTGAGCGCCTTCGACTCGGGCGATTTCGACGCCATCCGTCTCGGCGCGCACCAGGTGCCGAGCTTCACCGGTCACGCCGACGCCGCGATCGACCACGTCGGCGACCGGCTGCGCGACGGCTGGTCGCTCGCGGTCACCGCCGAGGGCGTCGGCCTGCTCGACCGCGCGGTGGACCTGCTGTCCCAGCGCGGTCTCGCGGCCCGGCGAGCCGACGACCTCCCGGCGGACCCCGAGCCGGGCGTCGCGTATCTCATCCAGGCGTCCATCGAGGCGGGACTCGAGCTGCGCGGCGACAAGCTCGGCGTCCTCGCCGAGGCCGAGTTCTTCGGACGGGCGGCCTCCTACCGGCAGGGCGCGCCGAAGCGGCTCGCGTCGCGGCGGCGCAACGTCGTCGACCCGCTCCAGCTCAAGGCCGGCGACCACGTGGTGCACCAGACGCACGGCATCGGCCGCTTCGTCGAGCTCGTCGAGCGCGAGGTCTCGACGGGCACGAGCCGCGGCATCGGAGGCCGCAGCGCGGTGAAGGCGACGCGGGAGTTCCTCGTCATCGAGTACGCGCCCTCCAAGCGCGGCATGCCGGGCGACCGGCTCTACGTGCCGACCGACCAGCTCGACCTGCTGACCCGCTACGTCGGGGGAGAGGCGCCGACGCTGTCGAAGATGGGCGGCAGCGACTGGGCCGCCGCGAAGGGCAAGGCGCGCAAGGCCGTCCGCGACATCGCCGTCGAGCTCGTCAAGCTCTACGCGGCCAGGCAGGCGAGCCGCGGCCACGCGTTCGCCCCCGACACGCCCTGGCAGCGCGAGCTCGAGGACGCCTTCCCGTTCGCGGAGACCCCCGACCAGCTCACCACGATCGACGAGGTCAAGGCCGACATGGAGCGCCCGATCCCGATGGACCGGCTGCTGTCGGGAGACGTCGGCTTCGGCAAGACCGAGGTGGCGGTGCGCGCGGCGTTCAAGGCGATCCAGGGCGGCAAGCAGGTCGCGATGATCGTCCCGACCACGCTCCTCGTGCGCCAGCACGCCGAGACCTTCGCGGAGCGATTCGCCGGCTTCCCCGTCAACCTGCGGGCGCTCAGCCGCTTCCAGTCGGAGAAGGAGTCGGCCGACACGATCGCGGGGCTCGCCGACGGCACCGTCGACATCGTCATCGGCACCCATCGCCTGCTCGGCAAGAGCATCGCGTTCAAGGACCTCGGTCTCGTCATCATCGACGAGGAGCAGCGCTTCGGCGTCGAGCACAAGGACGCCCTCAAGAAGCTCAAGACGAACGTCGACGTGCTCGCGATGACGGCGACCCCGATCCCGCGGACGCTCGAGCTCGCCGTGACCGGCATCCGCGAGATGTCGACGCTCGCGACGCCGCCGGAGGACCGCCACCCGATCCTCACCTTCGTCGGGCCGTACTCCGACAAGCAGGTCGCCGCCGCGATCCACCGCGAACTGCTGCGCGAAGGCCAGGTCTACTACGTGCACAACCGGGTGGCCGACATCCAGGCGGTCGCCGCGAGGCTCGCCGAGCTCGTGCCCGAGGCGCGCATCGCCGTCGCCCACGGTCAGCTGCACGAGGAGGCGCTCGAGCGGGTCATGCTCGACTTCTGGGAGCGCCGTGCCGACGTGCTCGTCTCGACGACGATCATCGAGACGGGCCTCGACATCCCGAACGCGAACACGCTCATCATCGACCGTGCCGACAAGTACGGCCTCTCGCAGCTCCATCAGCTGCGCGGCCGCGTCGGACGAGCGCGGGAGCGCGCATACGCGTACTTCCTCTACGACGAGACGAAGCCCCTCACCGAGCACGCGGAGGAGCGGCTGCGCACGATCGCGACGGCGAACGAGCTCGGCTCCGGCATGCAGATCGCGATGAAGGACCTCGAGCTGCGCGGCGCCGGCAACATCCTCGGCGCCGAGCAGTCGGGCCACATCGCGGGGGTCGGCTTCGACCTGTATCTGCGGATGATCGGCGAGGCGGTCTCCGACTTCCGCGGCGACGCGGCGCCCGAGCAGACCGAGTTGCGGCTCGAGCTGCCCGTCGACGCGCGCATCCCCGAGGACTACATCGCCTCCGAGCGGCTGCGCCTGGAGGCCTACCAGAAGCTCGCCGCCGCCGTCTCCGCCCCGCTCCCCGAGCGCGCCGACCCCCCGCAGTCCTCTGAGCGACCCGACCCCCCGCTCCCCGAGCGACCCGACCCTCTGCGGGTCCCTGAGCGAGCGCAGCGAGCCGAAGGGCCGACCGACGCCATCGACCTCGTCGTCGAGGAGCTCGTCGACCGCTACGGCGACCTCCCCGAGCCGGTCGAACGCCTCGTCGCCGTCTCCCGACTGCGCCGCCGCGCGCAGCTCGCGGGCCTCTCCGAGGTCGTCGTCGCCGCCGATCGGCTGCGCATCGCGCCGCTCGAGCTGCCCGACTCGCGGCAGGTCCGCCTGCAGCGCGTCCACCGCGGCGCGCGCTACATCGCCGCGCAGCGCGTCGTGCTCGTCCCGCTGCCGGTCGCCGACGGACCGCTCGGCTCCGCCTCCCGCCCGTCGGACGCGGACCTCATCGCCTGGGTCGAGCGGCTCTTCGACGACCTGCTGCCGGCTGCCTCGGACTGAGGCGCGCGCTCAGCCGGCGACGACGGCGAGCCGGACCCAGTCCGCCGGGTCGACGTCGGGGTCGGCGAGCACCTCGCGGCGCACCGGCTTCGCGGCTCGCACGAGGTCCTGGACGTGCTCGTTGACGTCCCAGACGTTGACGTTCGCCCCGCCCACGACGACGCCGTCCCGCAGCTGGAACGCGACGAACTCGCCGTCCTCGAGCGCACCCCGCACAACGACCTCGTCGAAGCCGCCCGGCCAGCCCGAGTACTCCATCCCGACGTCGTACTGGTCGGAGAAGAAGTAGGGGAGCAGGTCGAAAACCCGGCCGGCGCCGGCCGCGTTCGCACCCGCGACGAGGCCCTGGTTCAGCGCGTTGCCCCAGTGCTCGACGCGGATCCTGTCGCCGAGGATCGGGTGCATCGCGTTCGCGATGTCGCCCGCGACGAAGACGTCCGGATCGCTCGTCGCGAGCCGTTCATCCGCGACCACCCCGCGGGCGGAGCCCGTGCCGCCGACGTCGAGCCCCGCCGCGACGGCGAGCCCGAGCTCGGGGCGCACGCCCGTGCCGAGCACGACGACCTCCGCCTCGACGAGCCCGCCGTCCTCGAGGCGCACGCCCGTCGCGTTCTGCCCGCCCTCGATCGCACTCACGCCGGGGCCGAGTCGCAGCTCGACGCCGTGCGACTCGTGGACGGACCCGTAGAAGCCGCCGACCTCGCGGCCGAGCACCCGCTCGAGCGGGACCGCGCCGTGCCCGAGGAGCGTCACCTCGGCGCCCCGCTGCCGTGCGCTCGCGGCGACCTCCGTGCCGATCCAGCTCGCGCCGATGACCGCGACCCGTGTCCCGGGCAGCAGTCGGTCGCGCAGCGCGAGGGCGTCGTCGAGCGTGCGCACGACGAAGGCGCCCTCCCGGTCGACGCCGGGCAGGTCGGGGCGCGGCGCGACCGAGCCGGTCGCGATGACGAGCCTCGAGTACGGGACGTCCTCACCCGCGACCCGCACGGTGCGGGCCCCGTGGTCGATCGCCTCGGCGGGGGCGCCGAGCAGCAGTTCGACGCCGTGCGTGGTCGCCCAGCCGTCCTTCGCAACGATCGTCGCCTGCGGGCCGTCCGCGCCCTGCAGCAGGCCCTTCGTGAGGGGTGGTCGCTCGTAGGGCAGGTACGGTTCGGCGCCGATCAGCCGGATCCTGCCCTGCCAGCCGGCGTCCCTGGCGCCCTCGGCGGCCTTCGCACCCGCGAGGCCGCCGCCGATGATGACGATCGTCTCAGTGTCGTTCACCTCATCCATGCTCGTCCTGCACGGACGATCCCGCCAGGGTCAGTCCGCGCTGCCGCCCCCGATCACTTCGAGGCCGCGCTCGCGGGCGACCGCGGCGAGTCGGGCGTCGAACGTCGCGAGCCGGGCGCCGAGCTGCTCAGCGGCGTCGAGCGGGCAGCAGTCGGCGAGCCCCAGACGCGAGCCGGCACGGATCGCCGCGATCCGCGCGGCATAGCCAGGGTCGGGTGCCCAGTGGTCGACGTCGATCCGGTGCAGATCGGCGAGCGCCTCATCGGCGCGGCCCTGGCTCGCGGGCCGGACGAGTACCTCGGCGAGCGTGTGCGGGTGGATCGTGAACTCGTCCCACTCCTGCTCGTCGAAGAGCGCGAATGCTGCGCCGGAGTCGGCGTCGCCCGCGTTCATGAGTGCGATGACGACGCTGGCGTCGAGCACGATCACTCGCGGTCCTCGGCTCTGAGGTCGGCCAGGTAGTCAGGCGGATAGTCGTACTTGCCGTGCAGCGCTCGGAGGGCGGCTCGCCGCTGCGAAAGGCGCTGGTCGTGCTCCGACTCCGCCGTCTGGTTCGCGATCTCGAGCATGCGCGTGAGCTGCTCGGACTTGGGGATGCCGGGCCAGCGTCGTGCCGCGATCTCGAGGGCACGCTCGACGACGGGGGTCCGGCTGACCTGGATGCGGGCGAGTGCCGTGACCATGCCTCACCGTACCACCTGGTCGGACAGGTGGTACACCGTCAGGAGAAGCGCAGGCCGCGACGGCGCCAGGCGCGGGTGATCCACCAGAACACGATGTGCTCCCGCGGCCACTCGGTCACGATGTTGCCCCGGTCGTCGGTGAAGTAGTTGTGGCAGCCGGAGTTCTTCGCCGACGTCGCGCCCGCGAGCTCGGCGTCGATCCAGCGCACGTAGTCGTCCGTCGCCGTGGGCAGCGTGTCGACGCTCCGGGCGCCGCGCTCGAGGCGGCGGATCGCGGCGACCGCGACCTCGGCCTCGCGCTCGAGCTGGGCGATGATCGACGTGCCGCCGTTCGTGTTCGGCCCGTAGAGGATGAAGAAGTTCGGGAAGCCCGGGACCGTCGTGCCGAGGAACGCGGTCGCCCGCTCCGACCAGGCGTCGTGCAGCCGCAGCCCGTCGCGGCCGACGATCTCCAGCGGTGCGAGGATGCGCTGCGCCTGGAAGCCGGTCGACATGACGAGGACGTCGACCTTGCGCTCCGTGCCGGTCGCATCGACGAGGCCGTCCCTCGTCACCGAGACGACGGCGTTCGGGACGAGCTCGACCTGCGGCAGATTGAAGGCGTCGTAGTAGGTCGTCGCGACGATCGGCCGCTTGCAGCCCCACGCGTAGTCGGGGGTCAGCGCCGCGCGCGTCACGGGGTCGCGCACGGTGTCGTCGATGAACGCCGTGCAGAGCTCCCGCATGCGCTCCTGCATCCGCGAGTCCGCGTCGTAGGCGGTGAAGCGCCGGTTCGCCTTCGACCACAGCAGGTAGCGGTGGATGCGCTGGGCGAACGGCACGTACTTGTAGACCCAGCGCTCGAAGGGTGTGAACGCGCGTTCCGCCTTCGGCTCGATCCAGCCGGGCTCGCGCTGGAACACGTAGAGCTTGCCGACGCGGTCGGCGATGCCGGGGACGACCTGGATCGCGGTCGAGCCGGTGCCGACGACGGCGACCGTCTTGCCCGACAGGTCGTGCTCGTGCTCCCACCGCGAGGTGTGGAAGCGCACGCCCTCGAAGGAATCCAGGCCCGGCCAGTCGGGGTAGCGCGGCACGTTCAGCAGTCCGATCGCCGAGATGACCGCGTCGAAGCGCTCCGTCGTGCCGTCCTCGAGCTCGACGTCGTACTGACTGTCCGCCTCGATCCAGCGCGCCCCGATGACCTTCGTCGACAGTCGGATCCGCTCGCGCAGGCCGAAGCGGTCGACGACGTGGTTCGTGTACGCCCAGAGCTCGTCGCGACGGGCGTGCGTGCGCGACCAGTCGTACTTGAGGAACGAGAACGAGTAGATGTGCGAGGCGATGTCGACCTCGGCGCCCGGGTAGTCGTTGTCGCGCCAGGTGCCGCCGAGCCTCGACTCCTTCTCGAAGATCGTGATGTCGGCGCGGGTGCGCTTCGTGAGCTTGACGGCCGCGGCGATGCCGCCGAAGCCCGAGCCGATGATCGCGACCTTGAGCCGGCGCCGCGTCATCGCGAGATCCCGAGCGTGATCGCGTCGGCGTAGGAGGTGACCAGCTCCGCGATCTGCGCGGGCGTCGTGGCCGCCCCGTAGTAGTAGCCGTCGGGGCGTGCGAGGTAGGCGACGGCGCCGATCCGGTCGAACTCGGCGGCGTAGCGGTCGTCGACGTCGAAGACGTGGACGCCGAACTGCACGACCCGCCCGCCGGCGGCCGCGAGGCGCTCGAGGGTCGCGCCGTCGAGCGCCATCGGCTCGCGCGTCACGAGCAGCGCGTCGTCGGCGGCCTCCCACATGACGTCGTCGAATCGGGTCGGCTTCGGGTGGCCGGGCGCCGTCACGCGGTACTGCGGCACGAGCGTCCCGCCGGGGCCGCCGTCGAGGATGCCGTGGGTGAAGGCCGCGGCGGGCAGCCGGGGCAGCGCGCGCGCCGGGTCGCCGGCGAACGCGAGCATCCGCGCGTCGCGCGCTCTGGCCTCGTCCTCGTCGAGGACGCAGACGACGCGGCCGAGCTCGACCGAGAAGCGGATCGCGTACTGGACGTGCTCGGCCCGCTCGGTCGTGTAGCTGTCGAGGAGCCCGAGGGGCGCGCGGCCGTCGAGGATGGCGTCGAGCTTCCAGACCAGGTTCGCCGCGTCGCGGACGCCCGAGTTGAAGCCCTGTCCGGCGAAGGGCGGCATCTGGTGCGCGGCGTCGCCGGCGAGCGCGACGCGTCCCCGCACCCAGTCCTTCGCCCAGCGCGCCTGGAAGGTGTAGACGGCGCTGCGCTCGAGCTCCGCGTTGTCGGGGCCGAGGCCCCAGGGCGCGACGAGGCGCCAGACGCTCTCCGGCTCCGCGATCGTCACGGGGTCGTCTCCCGGCATGACCATGAACTCCCAACGGCGACGCCCGTTACCGCCCGGCACGACCGTCGTCGGACGCTCGGGGGCGCACAGCTGGATGCTCGAGTCCCCCCAGTCGCGATCCTGGTCGTGCGGTATGACGTCCACGATGAGCCAATCGTAGAAATAGCCGAGGTCGTCGAGCTCGGTCCGCATCCACTTCCGGGTGAAACTACTCGCGCCGTCGGCGCCGACCAGGAACCGGCCGGTGATGGTGCCGCGGTCCTCGCCGGAGCGCGGGTCGCCGAGCCGCAGCGCGACGCCGTCGGCGCTCTCGAGGATGTCGACGGCGTCGACGCCGCGGGTGATCGAGATGCGCGGGTCGGCGACGGCGTGGCGCTCGACGATGGCCTCGAAGTCGGGCTGGTTGAAGATCATCGGGTGCCAGCCGGCGGGCGCCTCCTCGGAGCGGTCGAAGCGCAGCAGCAGTCCGCCGTCGACGCCGAACCAGTCGTAGAACGTCGTGAACGCGGCTCCCGCGTGCACCTCGCCGACGAGTCCGAGGCGCTGCATCGTGCGCGAGGTCTCGGGGTCCATGGAGACGGCGCGCGGCCGGCCGTAGGCCTCCGGGTGGCGCTCGACGATGTGCGAGGTCCAGCCGCGGCGTGCGAGCAGCAGCGCGGTGACGAGGCCGACCGGCCCCGCCCCGACGATGACGACGTCGACGTCGGGCTCGTCAGCCACGGCCGATCCGATTGCGCAGCAGGCCGACTCCGTCGATCTCGACCTCGACGACGTCCCCGGGCTGGAGGAACGTCGGCGGGTCCATGAAGAGGCCGACACCGCCGGGCGTGCCGGCCGCGATGACGTCGCCCGGCTCGAGCGGGGTGAAGGCCGAGATGTAGGCGATGAGCTCGGCGATCGAAAAGACCATGTCGACGATCTGCGCTCGCTGGCGCACCTCGCCGTTGACGCGGGTCTCGAGCCAGGAGTCGCCGATGGCCGGCACCTCGTCGGCGGTCACGAGGTGGGGGCCCATCGATCCGGAGCGGACGAAGTTCTTGCCCGGCGCCCACTGCATCGCGTGCTTCTGCCAGTCGCGCGCGGAGCCGTCGTCGAAGCAGGCGTAGCCGTAGACGTGGTTGAGCGCGTCCTCGACGGCGACCCGGTCGGCGCGTCGGCCGATGACGACGGCGAGCTCGCCCTCGTAGTCGAAGCGCTCGACCTGGTCGGACTTGACGATGTCGACGTCGTGGCCGACGTGCGCGTCGGGGAAGCGCGTGAAGATCGTCGGGTGCGCGGGCCGGTCGGTGTCGAGCCGGGCCTCGGCGCGGTGGGTGTGGAAGTTGACGCCGGCGCAGACGACCTTGTGCAGTTCGACGGGTGGCAGCAGCTCGACGTCTTCGGCGGCGAGCACGGCGGCCGTCGCGGGGGATTCGAGGCGGCGTCCGCTCGCGATGAGCGAGCGGACGTCATGCGGGACGTCTCCGAGCTCAGCGCGGTCGACGATGCCGCGCTCGGTCACGAGCCCCCAGGACTCGGTCCCGGCGTGGGTGTAGCGCGCGATCCGCATCGATCCTCCATGGCGTTCTGTGTCCCGGGCGTCCTGCCGTGTCCGGGCAGCAGTAAACAATATCGCACAGATTTTGGAAAATATTGCTATCGTTTCGGGCATGGAGCAGCCGTGGTGAAGAAGGCGGGCGCCGAGACGCTCGCCGGCGAGGTCGCCGAGCGACTGCGCGCCGCCGTCCTCGGCGGGCGCTTCCACGCCGGCGAATGGCTGCGGCCCGCCGACCTGCGGCTCGAGTACGGCGTCAGCGCGACCGTCGTCCGCGACGCGCTCGCCCGGCTCGCCGAGCAGAACCTCGTCGTGCTGTCCCCGAACCGCGGCTACCACGTCGTGCAGTTCGGCGAGCGGGACGTGCGCGAGCTCGTCGAGTTCCGCATCATCGCCGAGACCGCGGCGCTGCGCCTGTCGATCGAGCGCGGCGACGTCGAATGGGAGGGCCAGGCGATCGCCGCGCACCACCGGCTGCGCGCCGCGGGCGCCGACCCCGGGTACGGCTCCGACGAATGGTTCCACGCGCACAGCGCCTTCCACCTCGCGCTGCTCACCGCCTGCGGCAACTCGCTGCTCATCGAGGCCTGCCGCGACGGCCTCGCCGCCGGCGACCTCTACCTGCGCTGGAACCGCCGCGAGTCCGGGCTCGAGCCCGGCGCCCGCGCCCCCCAGCGCGACCCCGACGCCGAGCACAGCGCGATCCTCGATGCCGCCCTCGCGCGCGACGCGGCGCTCGCCGAGCAGCGCTACCGCGCGCACCTCGAGCACACCGCCGACCTCATGGCGGACGCCCGGCGCGGCGTCAGCGCCTGAGCCGCCCCGCGCACCATCCACGCACGAACCCCGGACCCAAGGAGCACGACATGGCAGTCGGCAGGATCACCCAGATGGGCTACGTCGCCCTGCGCACCCGCGACCTCGCCGAGTCGATCAAGGACGCGACCGAGGTGTTCGGCCTGCGGCTCACCGACCACGACGGCCGCAAGGCGTTCCTGTCCGCCGCGGACACCCACCACGAGCTCGTCTACATCCAGGACGAGGGGGACGCCGCCGACCACTTCGGCGTCATCGCGCCCGACCTCGACGAGCTCGAGGCGATCCGGGCCAAGGTCGACCGCGCCGGCTACCGGATCGTCAGCGAGCAGCCCATCGAGGACCACATCGAGCGCGGCTTCGCGTTCGTCGGCCCCGAGGGCTACACCTGGCAGGTCTACACGCCCGAGCGCTGGTACGACCGCCGCGCGGGGGAGTTCGGCCCCGACCGCTACGGCCACATCAACATCCGCGCGCTCGACTCCGTCGCGATGACGCGCTTCCTCATCGACGTCTTCGCGATGCGGGTGTCCGACCGCATCGGCGAGGACGCCGCGTTCTTCCTGCGCTGCAGCACCGAGCACCACGCCGTCGCGGTCGCGAAGTCGGACCGCACGGCGCTGCACCACCACGCCTGGCTCACCCAGTCGATCGTCGACCTCGGCCGGCTCGGCGACCGGCTCGCGCGTCGCGGGCGCCGGCTGCTGTGGGGTCCGCTGCGTCACGGCGCCGGCCACAACATCGCCGCGTACTACGTCGAGCCGAACGGCACCGTCGTCGAGCTGTACACGGATATGGAGCATATTTACGACGATTCGCGCGAGCCCATCGTGTGGTCGGACGATGATTCGTACTGGATCAACCAGTGGGATGGTCTGACCCAGCCGTCGGTGCGGTCCTTCGGGACGGTGCCGTTCCAGCGCTGAGGTGCCACGCGAGCACTGAGGAGAACGCCATGACGCAGGCCCGTGCGCCGAAGCTGTCGACAGACGAGATGTCCGCACGCCAGCGCGAGCTCTACGACCGCTTCACGACGGGTCCGCGGGCGCGGCCCGACAACCCGTTCCGGCTCTACGACGACGAGGGCTTCCTGACGGGCCCGCCGTCGGCGTGGGTCCTCAGTCCCGAGATCGGGCACGCGCTGGAGGGCTTCGGCGGGCAGATGCGCTGGGGCATCCACGCCTCGGGCCAGACGCGGGAGGCGGTCATCCTCGCGGTCGCCTACGACGCGGAGAGTCCCTTCGAGCTCTTCGCGCACGAGCCGGCCGGGCGCGCGGAGGGCTTCTCGGAGGCGGATCTCGCGGCGCTGCGCGAGGGCCGCGCGCCCGACGGCGCGAGCGAGGAGACGCGCGCGGCGCACGCCCTCGCGCTCGAGCTCATCCGCACCCGCGGGGTCACCGATGAGTCGTGGGCCCGCGCGGTCGAGGCCCTCGGCCCGCCGCTCGTCTTCGAGATCGTCACCCTCGTCGGCTACTACCAGCTCGTCGCCCTGACCCTCTCAGCCTTCCGCATCCTCCCGCCCCCTTCCGCTTTTCAGGAGTAGGCGGGGGTTCGCGTGCGTATCGCACGCGAACCCCTCGCCACTCCTGAAAAAGGGGAGAATGAGGCGGTGGCAGTACCCGGCGGCGTCGGCGGCAGCGCACGCGCGCGGCGCGGCGGCCGGATCGCCGCGTCCGGACTGAGCCCCACCGCGTACCTGCGCGCCGCCAAGGACATCGCGAAGCTCACCTGGCAGGCCACCCCCGGCACGATCGTCCTCCAGTTCGCGGGCGCCGTCGTCACCGCCGTGCTGCCCATCGTCACCACCTGGTTCGCCGCCCTCACCACGACCGCGCTCGCGGCCGCCTTCGCAGGCGACCCCGCCGCCGGGACCGAGGCGATCGTGTACGTCATCATCACCGCCGTCCTCGGCCTGCTGCTGACCGGATGGCGTTCTCTCGAGCAGTACGTCCAGCGCCTCAGCCGGTACACGCTCGAGGCGAAGGTCAGCGACATCATGTACGAGCGCTTCCTCTCGCTCGACTTCTGGCGCTACGACGACAAGGACACGATCGACGTCTACGACCGCGCGCAGCAGTTCTCCCAGTTCTACACGCAGGCCTTCCAGACGCTCTCGCGGATGCTCAGCCAGATCATCACGCTCGTGACCTGCGTCATCGCCCTCGTCCTCGTCGGCTGGTGGCTCGCCCTCATCCTCGTCGCCGCGATCATCCCGGGCGTGTGGATCCAGTTCCGGCTGAGCCGCGCCCAGGTGCGCCACTGGAACTCGACGATCGAGCTGCGCCGGCAGAAGGCGACGATCGAGCGCGCGATGTTCCAGCCGGAGCACATCGCGGAGCTGCGCCTCTACGGCATCGTCCGCCACCTGCTGGACCTGCGCCAGCAGCTGCGCGACCTCGACGAGCGCCAGCGCATCGAGTTCGAGCGCCGCTACATCCCGCTGCGGCTCCTCGCCGACTTCATCGAGCTGCTCGCCGAGGTCGGCTCGCTCATCTGGGTCGTGCTGCAGATCATCGCCCACCAGCAGCCCGTCGGGCAGTTCCTCTACGTGCAGCAGATCGTCTCGCGCGCCCTGACCGCCATGAACTCCTTCGTCGCCGAGATCTCCGCGCTCGACGAGCAGCTCGCGAACGTCGGCGACTACCAGGCGTTCATGGACCTGCCGACGCGGCAGGGCGGCACCCGCCTGCTCGCGGGGCCGCCGCAGGTCATCGAGTTCGAGGACGTGTCGTTCCGCTACCCGAACAACGAGCGCGAGGTCCTCTCGCACGTCTCGCTGCGGATAGAACGCGGTCAACGGGTCGCGATCGCGGGGGAGAACGGCGCCGGCAAGTCGACGCTCATCAAGCTCATGAGCGGGCTCTACCAGCCGACGTCGGGTCGGGTGCTCCTCGACGGCGTCGACCTGCGCGAGTACGCGACCGAGTCGTGGCACGAGCAGCTGGCGGTGCTGCAGCAGGACTACCTCGCCTACACGTTCGCCTCGGCGGAGGACAACGTGCGCTTCGGCGATGTCGACCGGCCGTTCACGCGGGAGGACTTCGAGGAGGCGCTGCGCAAGGCCGAGGCGCGCGAGATCATCGACGGGCTGCCGAAGGGGCCCGAGACGTACGTCCACCCGTGGATGGCGCACGAGGACGGCACCCGTGGCGTGGACCTGTCGGGTGGCCAGTGGCAGCGCATCGCGCTCGCCCGCAACTTCTACCGCGACGCGCCGATCATCATCCTCGACGAGCCGACCTCGGCGATCGACGCGCTCGCCGAGTCGCGGATCTTCAACCACCTCTTTGCCGCCGACGGCCGCACGGTCGTCATCATCAGCCACCGCCTGACGACGATCCAGCGCGCCGACGTCATCTTCATGCTGCAGCGCGGACGCGTCGTGGAGACCGGCACCGCGGCGGATCTCATCGCGCGGCGCGGCGAGTTCTTCGCCATGTTCGAGTCGCAGCTCTGAGGCGTGGTCGGGGGCGGCCTGCGGCAGGCGTAGGGTCGAGCGGTGTCATCTGCTGTGGGCCTGCGCTCGGAACGGGGGCCGGTCCTCGCCGCGATGATGCTCGCGACGTCGCTCATCGCGATCGACACGACGGTGCTCGCGACCGCCGTGCCCGCGGTCGTCAAGGACCTCGGCGGCTTCGAGTCGTTCCCGTGGCTGTTCTCGATCTACCTGCTCACGATGACGGTCCTCGTGCCGGTCTACTCGAAGCTCGCCGACACGATCGGCCGTCGCCCGCTCATGATCTTCGGCATCGCGGTCTTCCTCCTCGCCTCGATCCTGTGCGGCTTCGCGTGGGACATGACCTCGCTCATCGTCTTCCGCGCGATCCAGGGCATCGGCGCGGGGGCGATCCAGCCGCTCACGATCACCGTGATCGGCGACATCTACACGATCGAGGAGCGGGCCCGCATCCAGGGCTACATCGGCAGCGTGTGGGCGGCGGCCTCCGTCATCGGCCCGACGCTCGGCGCCGTCTTCTCGGAGCTGGACGCCTGGCGCTGGATCTTCTTCATCAACATTCCGCTGTGCCTCCTCGCGGGCTGGCTCATCCTGCGCAACCTCAAGGAGTCGGTGCCGAAGCGCCGCCACCGCATCGACATCGCGGGGGCCGTACTCCTCACGGTCGCCCTCACGGCGCTCGTCCTCGCGATCCTCGAGGGCGGCCAGACCTGGGCGTGGGACTCGTGGCAGAGCATCGGACTGTTCGGCACCGCGGGCGCCCTGCTCATCGCGTTCTTCCTGGTAGAACGCCATGCCGCCGAGCCGGTCCTGCCGCTGGCGATCTTCCGACGCCCGGTGATCGCCGCGTCGACGTCGATCGGCTTCATCTTCGGCGTCGCGCTCATCGGCCTCACCGCCTACACCCCGACGTACCTCCAGGTCGGCGCGGGGGTGTCGCCGTTCATCGGCGGGCTGGCGCTCGCGGCGATGCTGCTCGGCTGGCCGATCGCCTCGGCGATCTCGGGGCGCCTGTTCCTGACGCGCGGCTTCCGCTTCACGATCGCGCTCGGCGCGCTGCTCGCCCTCGTGGGCGCGATCGGGCTCGCGGCGACAGCTGCGACGCCGAACCCGTGGCTCGTCGCCGGCATGAGCCTCGTGATCGGCTTCGGCTTCGGGTGGTGCGCCGCGCCCGCCCTCGTCGCCGCGCAGGCGACCGTGCCGTGGGAGGAGCGCGGCGTCGCGACGGGCACGATCATGTTCACCCGGTCGTTCGGGCAGGCGATCGGGGCGGCGATCCTCGGTGCGATCGCGAACTCGGTCATCGCCGATCACGGCGGCGTGACGACGGATCCCGCGACGATCATCGCGGCGAGCACCTCCGTCTTCGTCGCGGTCGCGGCGGTCCTCGTCGTCCACTTCGGTCTCGCGCTCGCGTTCCCGAGCCAGCGCCAGCTGAAGTCGACGGCGGGCTGGGCGGCCTCCTCGCTCACGGAGGCCATCGCGGACGGCACGCCGGACGCGCCGGTGCGGGAGTAGCGGGCGATCCGTCCGCGCGAGGGTGATCGGCCCGCGCGAGGGCGCCGCACGGCAGAATCCCCTCGGCTCGGCTGAATCCCCTCGCCTCACGCGCGGCGCACGTGCGGCAGACTCGAGGCATGACCCCTCCCGCCGCGGATGACGGCGCCGGACTGCCAGAGCCGACCGCGCACCCGGAGCTCGACCAGCTCATCGCCGTGCTCGAGTTCCTCCGGGCGCCCGGCGGCTGCGCGTGGGACCGCGAGCAGACGCACGCCTCGCTCGTGCGCTACCTCGTCGAGGAGACGCACGAGCTCATCGACGCGATCGAGGCGGGCGACGACGCCGAGCTCGTCGAGGAGCTCGGCGACGTGCTGTACCAGGTCGTCTTCCACTCCGACATCGCGGCGGAGGAGGGGCGCTTCACCCTCGAGGACGTCGCGCGCCACATGCGGCGCAAGATGGTCGGGCGCCATCCCCACGTGTTCGGCGACGCTGTCGCCGACACCGCCGACGCGGTCACGGCGCGCTGGGACGATCTCAAGCGCTCCGAGAAGCCGCACCGGGAGTCGGTGCTCGACGGGGTGCCGAAGGGCATGCCCGCCCTCGCGCTCGGCGACAAGCTCCTCGGCAAAGCCGAGAAGGTCGGGGTGGAGCGGGCGCCGGTCGAGGTGCCGGCCGACGAGGAGGCGCTCGGCGACGTGCTGCTTGCGATCGTCGCGGGCGCGCGGGCGGCCGGCCTCGACCCCGAGCGTGCCCTGCGCGGGGCGATCCGGCGGCTCGAGGACGACGTCCGCGAGTCGGAGTCGCGGCAGCGCGCCCGCGAGGCGTGACACGATAGGCGGGTGAGCGTCGGGGAGATGCCGCTCGTCGGCCGGACGGACGAGCTGGGCGCGCTCGCGGCCGCCCTCGACGCGGCCGACTCGGGACGCTTCCAGGCCCTCGTCGTCTCGGGTGAGGCGGGCATCGGCAAGACGCGGCTGATCGACGAGTTCGCGCGGCGGCACGGCGAGCGCGCGCTCGTGCTCGTCGGCCACGCGGAGGATCCCGGCTCGGGGCCGCTTCCGTTCGCGGTCGTCGGCGGGTTCCTCCGCGACGTAGACCGCGCGCTCGGGGGAGGCCGCCCCGAGCTGCCCGCCGAGGTCGAGCGTCAGCTCGACGCGCTGCGCGCAGGCCACTGGACGTCGGTCAGCGCCGAGGTCGACTCGGCCAGGCTGCTCGGCGGCTTCGTCGCCCTCGTCGCGGCCGCCGCCGCGGGACGCCCCATCGCCATCGTGCTCGACGACCTGCAGTGGGCGGATCCGAGCACGCTCGAGACGCTGCGCTTCCTCGTCCCGCGACTCGACGAGGCCCGCCTGCTGCTCGTCCTCGCGTTCCGCAGCGACGACATCGACCTCGCGCATCCGGTCTCCGAGCTGCTCGCGGAGTTCTCGCGCTCGCGCTGGGGCGGCAGGATCGAGCTGCAGCCGCTCGGCCGGGCCGCCGTCGGCGACCTCGCGGCGGCCGTGCTCGGCCGCGAGGCGACCCCGGCCGAGCGGGACCTGATCTTCGAACGCAGCGACGGCGTGCCGTTCTACGTCGAGGAGGTCGCCGCCCATCTCGGCGAGCCGCTGCCGCCGTCGCTGCGGGAGCTGCTCATGCTCCGCTACGTCGCGCTCGGCGAGCCGGCGCGTGGGGTGCTGCGCGTCGTCGCGGAGGCGGGCGGCGCCGTGCCGCACGAGCTTGTCGCCGCCGTCGTGCCGCTCGGCGCGCAGGAGCTCGACGTCGCCGTGCGCGAGGCGCTCGCCGCTCGGATCCTCGTCGCCGACGCCGACGGGTACCGATTCCGGCACGCGCTCATGCGCGAGGCGGTGCGCGAGGAGCTCGTCCCGGGCGAGCGCAGCCGCATCCACGCGGCGGTCGCGGCGGCGGACCGCCGGGTCGACGAACGCGATCGGGCGGCCCGGATCGCGGCGGCGTCGGGCAGCGCGGAGCGGTTGTCCCCGCGCGAGCTCGAGGTCCTCGACGCGATCGCGGAGGGGCTCAGCAACGCCCGGATCGCGCGGCGCCTCTACATCAGCGAGAAGACCGTCTCCGTCCACGTCTCGGCGATCCTGCGCAAGCTCGGGGCGGCGTCGCGCACGGAGGCCGTGTACAAGGCGCGCGTGTAGCGCGCCCGCGCCTGCGAGAATCGTGGGGTGGCGAGCCAGGTGAACCCGCCCCGCGGGATGCGGGACTTCCTTCCGGCGGAGAAGGCGCGGCGCGAGGCGATCCTCTCCGCGATCCGGTCGAGCTATCGCGCGCACGGCTTCGCGGAGATCGAGACGCCGGTCGCGGAGGACGCGGAGCGGCTCCACGCGGGCCTCGGCGGCGACAACGAGAAGCTCGCCTTCGCGATCATGCGCCGCGGGCTGACGACCGAGGACCTCACCGCTGCGGCCTCGCCCCTCGAGCTCGCCGACCTGGGACTGCGCTTCGACCTCACGGTGCCGCTCGCGAGGTTCTACGCGACGCATCGCGCCGAGCTGCCGACGCCGTTCCGCGCCATCCAGATCGCGCCCGTGTGGCGTGCGGAGCGCCCGCAGAAGGGCCGATTCCGCCAGTTCGTGCAGTGCGACATCGACATCATCGGCGAGGCGGGCGCGCTCGCCGAGGTCGAGCTGCTGACGGCGACCGTCGCGACGCTGCGCGCGCTCGGGGTCGAGGGCTTCACGATCCGCGTCAACGACCGGCGGCTGCTCACCGCGATGCTCGACGAGTTCGGGTTCGCGGCCGACGAGCGCGATGGCGTTCTCGTCACGGTCGACAAGCTCGACAAGGTCGGGGTCGACGGCGTCATCGGCGAGCTCGTCGAGCGGGGCGCGACGCCCGTCGCGGTCGAAGCGCTGCGCGCCTTCCTGCTGCGGCCGCAGACCCGCGAGTACCGACCCTTCGGCGAGGGCCAGATCCGCAAGGGGCTGCCGAGCGGGCTCGAGCACTCCGCGATCGGCGAGCTCGCGGCGATCGGCGAGGCGGTCATCGCGGCGACGGGCGGCGAGGAGTCGATCGTGCGCTACGACCCGTGGCTCGTGCGCGGCATGGGCTACTACACGGGACCGATCTTCGAGGTCGCGCACCCGGACCTCGGCTACAGCTTCGGCGGCGGCGGCCGCTACGACGGCATGATCGGCCGCTTCCTCGGCGACGACGTCCCGGCGGTGGGCATCTCGCTCGGCTTCGAGCGTCTCGTCGACCTCGTCGCGGCGCGTGATGACGCGGGGCAGAACGCGATCGCGGTCGTCTACGACCCGGCTGCGGCTCCCGCGGTCGTCGTCGCGGCGCGCGATCGCTTCATCGCCGAGGGCCGCCCGGTGCGTCTCGTGCGGCGCCCGAAGCAGCTCGCGAAGGCGCTCGACGCGCTCGCGGCCGAGGGCGTCGCGGAGTTCGTTGTCGTCGAGACTGACTCGGACGCCGCACTGCTCGCCCCGCGCCCCCTCGCCCACCACTGACCCCCTCCGCTTTTCAGGAGTGCGGCGGGGTCGGCGTGCAATACGCACGCCAGACCCCGCGCACTCCTGAAAAGCGGACCTAGGATTGTGGGGCCCGCCGCCTCACGAAGGAGCCACAGCATGACCGCGATCGAAGCCGTCGGAGCCCGCGAGATCCTCGACTCCAGGGGCAACCCCACGGTCGAGGTCGAGGTCCTGCTCGAGGACGGCACGGTCCAGCGCGCGGCCGTGCCGAGCGGCGCGAGCACGGGCGCCTTCGAGGCCGACGAGCTGCGCGACGGCGACGCCGAGCGCTACGGCGGCAAGGGCGTGCTGCAGGCCGTGGAAAACGTCCTCGACGTCCTCGGCCCCGCGATCGAGGAGCTCGACGCCGCCGACCAGCGGCTTGTCGATGCCGCCCTCATCGAGGCCGACGGCAGCGACAACAAGTCCAAGCTCGGCGCGAACGCGATCCTCGGCGTCAGCCTCGCCGTCGCCAAGGCGGCGGCCGACTCCGCGGACCTGCCCCTCTTCCGCTACCTCGGCGGGCCGAACGCGCACGTCCTGCCCGTCCCGCTCCTCAACGTCATCAACGGCGGCGCGCACGCCGACACGAACGTCGACATCCAGGAGTTCTTCCTCGTCCCGCTCGGCGCGGACACGTTCTCGGACGGCCTGCGCTGGGGCGTCGAGACGTATCACGCGCTCAAGGGGAAGCTCAAGGCCGCCGGTCTCGCGACCGGACTCGGCGACGAGGGCGGCTTCGCGCCCGAGCTGCCGAGCAACCGCGCCGCGCTCGACTTCCTCCTCGAGGCGATCGAGGCCGCCGGCTACACGCCCGGCCGCGACATCGCGCTCGGCCTCGACGTCGCCTCGACCGAGTTCTACCGCGACGGCGCCTACGAGTTCGAGGGCAAGCGGCTCTCGGCCGCGGAGCTGACCGCCTACTACGCCGACCTCGTCGCGAACTACCCGCTCGTCACGATCGAGGACCCGCTCGCCGAGGACGACTGGGCGGGCTACGAGACGCTGACCGCCGAGCTCGGCTCGAAGCTGCAGATCGTCGGCGACGACCTGTTCGTGACGAACCCGAAGCGGCTCGCGGACGGCATCGCGCGCGGCGCCGCGAACTCGATCCTCGTCAAGGTCAACCAGATCGGCACGCTCACCGAGACGCTCGACGCGGTCGAGCTCGCGCACCGCTCGGGCTACTCCGCGATCCTCTCGCACCGCTCGGGCGAGACGGAGGACACGACGATCGCCGACCTCGCGGTCGCGGTCAACGGCGGCCAGATCAAGACGGGCGCCCCGGCCCGCTCCGACCGCGTCGCGAAGTACAACCAGCTGCTGCGCATCGAGGAGGAGCTCGGCGACGCGGCGGTCTACGCCGGCGCGAGCGCGTTCCCGCGGTTCAAGCACTGATTGAGGTCAATCCGAGACCGGCCGCGCCGGGCGCTTGCGGGCGCTCAGGAACGGGCTGATACTCTGGGCCAGCCCGTTCGGGGCGCCGACCCGTCGGCGCGGGACCCGATCGTGCGCACCTGAAGCATGAAACGACTACTCACGATCGTCGCCACGACGGGCCTGATCATCGGAATCAGCCTGCCTGCGGCCGCCCTCTCGAAGCCGGACTCGTCAGCTGCGAGCCTCCAGTCGACCCCGGGCGTCGCGGCCGACAACGAGCAGGGACTCGAGCTCGTCGTCGCCGCCGAGGGGCTGGCAGAACGCGATCTGTACGCGGCCGAACCGAAGGCGGAGCCGGAGCCGACCTACGCGAGTTCGTCCGCATCGTTCGGCGGCTCCTACTCCGGCGAGTTCGCCGGCATGTTCGGCGTCTGGCCGACTCCGGGTGGCAGCGTCATCTGCGAGTTCGGCTGCTACGGCGGACACCAGGGCATGGATATCGGCAACGCGGGCTATGCGCCGGTCCTCGCGGCCGGGCCCGGCGTCGTCATCCAGACCTGCGTGGGCTGGTGCGGCGGCTGGGGCCACTACGTGAAGATCGACCACGGCTCGGGCGTCGCGACGCTCTACGGCCACATGTACGGCATCGCGGTCAGCGTCGGCACGATCGTCGATGCGGGCAGCTACCTCGGCGAGGTCGGCGACACGGGCGAGGCCTACGGCACGCACGTGCACTTCGAGGTCTACGTCAACGGCGTCCGCTACAACCCGCGCGACTTCCTGTCCGTCGGCGGCTGAGGGCTACAGCCTCTGATCAGCCCCGGGCCGTAGCCTTGAGGGCATGGCTCGCCGCACACGCGACACGGGGGAGAAGGCGCCGCGCCAGGTCCCCGTCCGGATGCAGGAGGAGTCTGCCCCGGAGCGCTGGCTGCGCACCCTGCGCGTGTCCGGCTTCAGCGTCATCGCGCTCGTGCTGCTCGGACTCGCGGTCGTCGTCCTCGCGCCGAGCCTGCGGCTCCTCGTCGAGCAGCAGCAGCAGATCGCGGCGCTCGAGGCGAGCATCGAGAGCCAGCAGGCGCAGGTCGACGACGTGGAGGCGGAGCTCGGGCGCTGGAGCGATCCGGCGTACATCGAGGCGCAGGCGCGGCAGCGGCTCATGTTCATCTACCCGGGCGAGTACAGCTACATCGTGACGAACGCGCCCGGTGAGGTCGACGCGCCGGTCGACGCGGGCCTGCCGGTGTCGGCCGAGCTGCAGGCGACGCGGGTCGACTGGGTCGCGGCGCTGCTGGCGAGCGGCTACGGCGCCGGGCTGACGAACGCGAGCGGCGAGGATCTCGCGGCCACGGGGCTGCCTGCGGCGACGGGAGCGGTCGGATGAGCATTCAGCAGGTCGGCGTCTCCGAGGCCGACATCGCCGCGGTGAGCCGGCAGCTCGGCCGGCCCGCCCGTGATGTCGTCGCCATCGCGGCCCGTTGCGTCTGCGGCGCGCCGACGGTCGTCTCCACCCGGCCACGGCTGAGCGACGGGACCCCCTTCCCGACGTTCTACTACCTGACCCACCCCGCCGCGACGGCTGCGGCGTCCCGGCTCGAGGCGGCCGGCCGGATGGCCGAGTACCAGGCGATGCTCGTCGACGACGTCGCGGACGCCTACCGCGCCGCCCACGACGCGTACCTGCGGGATCGGGCGGCGTACGGCGAGGTGCCCGAGATCGATGGGTACTCCGCCGGCGGCATGCCCGAGCGGGTCAAGTGCCTCCACGCGCTCATCGGGCACAGCCTCGCGGCGGGCCCCGGCGTGAACCCGATCGGCGATATCGCCCTCGCGGAGTGCGGGTGGAGCCCCCGGGTGTGCGAATGCGAGCTGGGCGCATGAGGCGGCTGCGGCTCGCGATCGGCGTGCCGATCACGGTCCTGCTCGGGGGGATGCTCGCGCTCGGGCCCGCGCTCGCCGCATCGGCCGACTACATCCGCAACGCCGAGTACTGGCTCACCGAGTACGGCATCCGGCAGGCCTGGTCGGTGACGCAGGGCCAGGGCGTCGTCATCGCCGTCATCGACACGGGCGTCGATGCGACCGTGCCGGATCTCGCGGGCGCGCTCCTGCCGGGCGCGGACTTCTCCGGCATCGGCGACTCGCGCGGCTGGGCGCCGGTGGGCGGTGAGAACGCCGTGCACGGCACCCTGGTCGCCTCGCTCGCCGCGGGCCGCGGCACGGGGACGAACGAGGGCGTCATCGGCGCCGCGCCGGCCGCGATGATCCTCCCCCTGTCGATCTCGCTGTCCGACTCGTCGATCGACTCCGACACGCAGATCGCCGAGGCGGTCCGCTACGCCGTGGATCGCGGCGCCAAGGTCATCAACATGTCGCTCACGCGCAACACGCTCGACTGGCCGACGTCGTGGGACGACGCGTTCCTCTACGCGGCCGAGCACGACGTCGTCGTCGTCGCGGCGGCGGGCAACCGCGGCTCGGGCACGACCGTCGTCGGCGCGCCCGCGACGATGCCGGGCGTACTCACGGTGGCGGGCGTCGATCGGCAGGGCCAGGCGAGCTTCGACGCGTCCTCGCAGGGCATCACGATCGCGATCGCCGCACCGAGCGAGGAGCTCGTCGGCGCCGCTCCCGGCGGCAGCTACCGCGCCTGGAGCGGCACGAGCGGCGCGGCCCCGATCGTCTCCGGCATCGTCGCGCTCGTGCGCGCCGCGCATCCCGAGCTCGATGCGGCGAACGTCATCAACCGCATCGTCGCGACCGCGCACGACCGCGGCGACAGCGGATACGACCCCTACTACGGCTACGGGCTCATCGACGCGGCCGCCGCCGTCAGCGCGAACGTGCCGCTCGTGTCGGCGAACCCGATGGGCAGCCTCGCCGACTGGATCAACGTCTACCGTCCGACGACCCTCGACCCTGTCACGCATCCGACGCCGGTCGTCGTCGTGCCCGAGCCCGACCAGATCGCCGCCGCGGACGGGACGACCCCGTTCGGCAAGGTGCTCGCCCCGATCGAGATGCTGCGAACGGTCGGTCCGGGCGTGCTCGCCGTCATCGCGTTCGCCGCGGGAATCGCCGCGCTCGCCATCTGGGTGATCCGCCGGGCGGACGGCGGGCGCCGCAGCCGTTAGACTCTGGTGCGGCGAGCGGGCCGATATGCGGTCGTCTCGTCAGAGCACCGCTCTCGATCAAGGCTCTCGATCAAGGGAAGAACCCACCACTGTGCCCAGGATTCTGATCGTCGGCGGCGGATATGCCGGCTTCTACGTCGCGTGGAAGCTCGAGAAGCTGCTCCGTCGCCGCGAGGCGACGGTCACGCTCGTCGACCCGCTGTCGTACATGACCTATCAGCCGTTCCTCCCGGAGGTCGCGGCCGGCTCCATCGAGGCCGACCACGCCGTCGTCGCGTTCCGCCGTCACCTGAAGCGCACGCGGATCGTGTCGGCCCGGATCACCGAGATCGACCCCGAGGCGAAGGTCGCGACGTTCACGCCGCTGGACGGCGACCCGTGGACGGAGGAGTACGACATCCTCGTCGTCACCGCCGGCTCGGTCACCCGCACCTTCCCCATCCCCGGCGTCGCGGACAGCGCGTTCGGCATGAAGAACATCCAGGAGGCGGTCGGCGTCCGCGACCGGCTCATGGGCAACTTCAACCGCGCGTCGAACCTCCACGACTCGCCGCTCAAGCGCCGCCTGCTCAACGTCACGGTCGTCGGCGGCGGCTTCGCCGGCGTCGAGACCGTCGCCGAGTTGCGCAGCCTCTCGTCCTACCTCGTCCGCTACTACCCGACGATCTCCTTCGACGAGACGAGCTTCTACCTCGTCGAGGCCGTCGACCGGATCATGCCGGAGGTGTCGGAGAAGCAGGCGAAGTGGGTCGTGCGCGACCTCGAGAAGCACGGCGTCAACGTCCGGCTCGAGACGCAGCTCGTCAGCGCCGAGAACGGCGTCATCGAGCTCTCCAACGGCGAGACCTACGAGACGGACCTGCTCGTGTGGACCGCGGGCGTCATGGCGCACCCGACGGCGAAGCACTTCGGCCTGCCGCTCGACGAGCGCGCCCGGATCCGCTCGTCGGCGACGCTCCAGGTCGTCGACGACGCGGGGAACGTCATCCCCGGGGTCTGGTCGGCCGGCGACGTCGCGGCCGTGCCCGACCTCTCTGGCGACAGCCCGCTCCCGGACGGCACGTGCGTGCCGAACGCGCAGCATGCGGTGCGGCAGGCGAAGCGGCTCGCGAAGAACCTCGTCGCCGAGCTGCGCGGCGAGGCCCCCATCGAGTACGCGCACCACAACATCGGCGCGGTCGCGGGCCTCGGCCCGTGGAACGGCGTCATGAAGTTCGCGGGAATGCCCTTCCACGGCTGGTTCGCCTGGCTCGGACACCGGGTCTACCACGGCTTCGCGATGCCGACCTTCGAGCGCAAGCTCCGCGTGCTCGGCGACTGGCTCGCCAACTTCTTCCTCCGCCGCGAGATCGCGTCGCTCGCCCTCGGCCGGCCGCGCGCCGCGTTCCAGGAGTACGCGCTGCGCCCGGCCGCGCGCGCCCGCGCCGACGAGGGCGGGCCGTCCGCACCCGCGGACAAGCCCGCCTCGAAGCCGCGCGCCCGCAAGGCCGCCGCGGGCGACTGAGCGGGCGCTCAGCGATTACGCTGAACCCTGCCCCGGTAGCCCAATGGCAGAGGCAGGCGACTTAAACTCGCCCGAGTCTGGGTTCGAGTCCCAGTCGGGGCACGGCGTTCTGTCGGCTCAGGCCGCGATGTGCGCCTGGAGCAGCCACCGCAGCTTCGTCAGCCCGCGCTCGATCTCGATCGCGATGTCCTGGCTGCTGAGGTCGACCTCGTCGAGGCCGTCGACCGCCTTGCGCACGGTGACGAGCGCGGCGTCGAGCTGCGCGACGACCTGCGCGACCGTCGTCTCCCAGCCCTGGAAGCCGGCGGACAGGGCCGGCAGCGTCTGCTTCGCGGCGACGGTCGCGATCCGCGCGTCGACGGGGAGGCCGAGCGCGATGATCCGCTCCGCGGCGGAGTCGGAGTAGTCCTGCGCCTGGTCGACGAGTCGGTCGAGGAGCTCGTGGACGCCCTGGAAGCTCGCGCCGCGCACATGCCAGTGCGCCTGCTTGCCGTCGACGACGAGCGCCTGCAGGTCGATCACGACGGGGGAGAGGAACTGCGCGACGCCCGCGGCCATCTCAGGCGTGCCGGCCTGCGTGCTCAGGGTCTGCTTCGTGCTCGTGGACATTCGCTCTCCTCCTTCGACCACCTCGCGGGCGCGTGGTGTGCCTCTACGATCGCGCGTTCCGTCGCGCTTCGCAACGAAGCGAAGGCTGGCCTTAGGGCTCGCGCAGGCGCAGGCTCGGAGGCTAGGAGCGGGCCGTCCCGGCCTCGAGCCGCGGCATCTCCTGAAGGACGTGGAGCCGGGCGATCCGGTAGCGCAGCTCGCTGAGATTCGGCAGGCCGGCGCTCGCGATCTCGCCGATCCAGGCGGTCGCGGCCTCGTCGTCGTCGCGGGTCTCCGGCATCCATTCGGCGACCCAGCCGGCGATCGCGGCGCCCAGCGCCTCGCCGCGGCTCGTGCTGCGCGGGAGCCGGGTCACGGTCATCCGGACCGGTGCGGCGAGCTCGACGGAGTCATCCGGCGTCTCGGTCTCGACGAACACCTGGCCGTAGGCGCCATCGGGCAGCATCGCGAGGGCCTGCTGCATCGCCGGCAGGTCATCGAGGCAGCCCGCGACGAGCATCAGGTCGCGGCTCCGGGTGCGCCGACGAGTGCTCATGGCTATAAGCATAGGCTTGCCTTACCTTTTGCGCGACCCCCGTTCGGCGTATTCGAAGCAGAAGAGGGCCGGGTACCCGGCCGTTTGTCGGCCGTCCCCCGTAGAATCCAGCCATGGATCTTCTCTGGCTCTGGATTCTCATCGGCGTCGTCGTCGTCCTCGGTCTCATCGTCGGGATCTTCTACTGGGCGACCTACAACGCGCTCGTCACGCTCAACGTCCGCGTGGACGAGGCGTGGAGCGACATCACGGTCCAGCTCAAGCGGCGAGCCGACCTGATCCCGAACCTCATCGAGACGGTCAAGGGCTATGCGACGCACGAGCGCCAGGTCTTCGAGAACGTCACGGCGGCCCGAGCCGCGACGATCCAGCCCGGACTGACCCCGGGACAGGCGGCGCAGGCCGAGGGCATGCTGCAGGGAGCGCTCAAGAGCCTGTTCGCGGTCGCCGAGGCCTACCCCCAGCTCCAGGCGAGCCAGAACTTCCTCCAGCTGCAGGCCGAGCTCGTCGACACCGAGGACAAGATCCAGGCGTCGCGTCGCTTCTACAACGGCGGTGTCCGTGAGCTCAACACGAAGATCAAGGTCTTCCCGAACAACCTCATCGCGCGCAAGCTCGGCTTCGGCGAGCGGGAGTTCTTCGAGGTCCAGGACGCCGCGGCGATCGCCGAGCCCCCGCGCGTCCAGTTCTAGTCGGCAGCGGAGACCAGAACTAGCTCGTGTATTCAGCGGTACGCAAGAACAAGGTCAACACCGTCCTCATCCTGCTCGTCTTCCTCATCATCATCGGAGGGCTGGGGGCGCTCGCGGCCTGGATCTACCAGAGCTGGGTCATCGCCGCCGTGGTGGTCGGCATCGCGGCCCTCTACGCGCTGATCCAGTACTTCGCCGCGAGCGCCGAGGCGCTCGCCATCTCGGGGGCGCGGGAGATCCAGAAGTCGGACAACCCCCGGCTGTGGCGCATCGTGGAGAACCTGTCGATCACGACGGGGACGCCCATGCCGCGGGTGTTCGTCATCGAGGACCCCGCGCCGAACGCGTTCGCGACGGGTCGCGACCCGAAGCACGCGGCGGTCGCCGCGACGACGGGGCTGCTCGACCTCATGGACGATACCGAGCTCGAGGGCGTCATGGCGCACGAGCTCGGACACGTCCGCAACTACGACATCCGCGTCTCCATGATCGTCTTCGGCCTCGTCGTCGCGATCGGCATGATCGCCGACCTGCTCGTGCGCATGGCAATCTTCGGCGGGCGCGGCTCGCGCAACAACGGGGGACCGATCCTGCTCATCTTCGGCCTCGTCGCGATGATCGTCGCGCCGCTGCTGGCCGCGATCGTGCAGGCCGCCATCTCGCGCCAGCGCGAGTACCTCGCGGACGCGACCGGTGCGCTGACGACGCGCTACCCGGAGGGGCTCGCCCGGGCGCTGGAAAAGCTCGAGACGTACGGGCGGCCGATGGCCCGGCAGAACACCTCGATGGCGCACATGTGGATCTCCAACCCGAACAAGCCCGGCTTCATGGCGCGGCTGTTCTCCACGCACCCGCCGATCCAGGACCGGATCGAGCGCCTGCGCAAGAGCGGCGGCAGCTTCTAGGGTCTGCGCTCGAGGATGGTCATGACCTCGAGATGCTCGGTCTGCGGGAACATGTCGAAGAGCCGCGCCTGGATCGGCCGGAGGCTCGGCATGCGCTCGAGATCGCGGGCGAGCGTGTCCGGGTTGCAGCTCGAGTAGATGACGGTCGGCACGCCCGAGGATTCGAGCCAGTCGGCGAGCTCCGTGCCGAGGCCGCGGCGCGGCGGGTTGACGACGACGAGGTCGGGGACGGCGGCCTGGTCCCGCGCCCACTCGGTCGCGTCGGCGGCGATGAACCTCGTGCCGGGCGCGCCGACCGCATTCGCGGCGGCGACCGCTTCGACACTCGACTCGATGCCCGTGACCCTGCGGCCGGGAGCGGCGAGCGCGAGTGCGAAGCCGCCGACGCCGCAGTAGAGGTCCCAGATCTCGTGGGCGCCACCCTTCGACTCGGCTACGCCTCGCTCAGGGACCCGCGGAGGGGACGCGGGTCCCTGAGCGAGCGGAGCGAGTCGAAGGGTCGCAGGGGACGCGGTTCCCTGAGCGAGGCCCGCAGGGGATGCGGCCCCCTGAGCGAGGCCTGCAGGGGAGGCGGTTCCCTGAGCGAGGCCCGCAGGGGATGCGGGCCCCTGAGCGAGCGGAGCGAGTCGAAGGGCCGCATCCCCCCAGGCGCGCGCCTGCGCGTACAGTCCCGCGGCGACCTCGGTGTTCGTCTGGAAGAAGCTGCGCGGCGGCAGCGAGAGATCGAGCTCGCCGACCCGCATCGTCAGCGCGTCGTTCGGCGTCAGGACGTGCTCCTCGTCGCCCTCGAGCAGCGCGACGTGCGCGGCGAGGATGTTCGCAGTGGCGACCGAGAGCTGCGGCAGTCGTTCGCGCAGCGCCGGCAGGTGCTTGCGGATGCGCGGCAGCGACTCGGTCGAGCGCAGCACGAACCGCGCCATGAGCTCGCCGCCGGGAGCCTCCGTGACGAGCACGTGCTTGAGCTCGCCGCGGCGCGCTGCGACGTCGTAGGGAACGAGGCCCGCCTCGCCGATGAAGGACTTGATCGCGGGGAACGCGGCGCGCAGGCCCGGTGAGGTGATGCCGCACTCCGACAGGTCGACGCCCCGGTGCCCGCGGTCGAGGATGCCGAGCGTCGGTGCTGCGCTCGTCCCGCCGACGACCATCTTCGCCTTGTTGCGGAAGGCGGCCTCCGGTCCGGTGAAGGTCGGCAGCCATTCGACGCCCTCGCCGAGCGCGGCGCGGGCCCGCGCCTCCTTGTCGGCGAGCTGGCGCGACCGCGGGACGCCCATGAGCGTGCACGAGCGGCACTCGCCGCGGTCGAAGTAGTCGCACTTCACGGCAGGGCCCCTCGGCCGATCGTGCGGTGCGCGGCGGCGATCGCCTCGATCTGCGCGTCCGGCACCCCGGCGAGGGCCGCGAACTCGGGCCAGCGCTCGATCGCCGCGCGCACGCGCTCGAGCTCGCGCTTCGCGTAGGGGATGTCGAAGCGGTCGGCGAGGCCGAGCATGCGGTCGCGGTCGATCAGCCGGAACTCGCCGTCGACCCCGAGGCAGTGCTGCCCGAGGTAGGGGTGACCGGGGAGGTTCGCGTAGGTCACGTCGTAGGCCGGGGCGAGCGACCAGCGCCCGTCGGCGTCCATGAGGAAGGCGTGGTTCTTCGTGTGGTCGTCGTTGTTGACGGCCATGACGTTGAACGCCATGCGGCGGTATGCCTCGACGAGCGCGTCCTCGCCGAGTTCGAGCTCGACGACGGTGCGGAAGAGCTGCGCGTAGTCGTGGACGCCGACGAGATCGTTGTCGAGCGCCCGCATCCCGCACAGCGTCGTCATGTGCACGCGGACGCCGGGCGCGGGGCGATCGAAGCGGCGGGTCATGAAATGCGCTCGTCCGCCTTCGGGCAGCAGGCGGGTCTCGCTCATGTCGATGCCGGCGTCGCGCGCCATGAGCGAGTAGGCGTACTCGACCCGGGTGTACTGCTGTGTCTCGGCGAGCGTGCGCTCGTCGGTCGCGCCGTCGAACTTGAGGAGCCACGCGGACTCGCCCTCTCGCGGCGGGAAGACGCCGGAGTGGAAGACGCCGGTCGCGTCGTCGAGGTTGAGCACCGCCTTGGGCCGTGCGCCGCCCGCGGAGGTGCCGACCTGGAGGAGGGTCTGGAGCGCGGCGGTCGTCGCGGCGTCGTCCGCGTCGATGCGCCCCTCGATCGCCTCACGGGCGGCGACGGTGAGGGCGGCGAGGTCGATGATCGTCGGCGAGTGCGCGTCGGGACCGTTCGACGGCTCGAACTCGAGCGCGCCCATCGCGCGGCCGTCGACGTAGGCGAGGCGGTCGAGGGGAGTGATCTGCGCGGTGGTGACCCCCTGGCGTTCCATCCACGCGTCGATGAGTGCGTTGCCGAAGCGGTCGGGGAGCGAGTCGGCGATCGTCGGGGGGAGCGTGAAGAACGTCTCGGGCCGCAGGCCCCGGAACTCGTAGACGCGCGGACCGGCGGACCGCGGCATGAGGAACGGCGCGATCTCGGTGCCGGTGCGCAGCCACGCGGGGTCGTACTGGAACGCGGTCACGCCGGTGCCGGGGACGAGCGCGCCGACGGTCCGGCCGAGGTAGCGGACCTCGACGACGCGGGTGTGCTCGAAGGCCACGGCTCAGACCCGCCGGCTCACCCTCGGCGCGCGCGTCGCCGTGCGCTCGGCCCGTCGCTGCGCCGCGAGCTGCTCGATGGGCGAGGGGCCGGTGCGGGGGGACAGCGCGTCGAGAGCGTCGGCGCGGCCGAGTGCGCGGAGCACTCGGACGAGGGTCTCGACCCGCGATCCGCGACCCGCCTCGAGCTTCTGGATGGCAGAACGCGATAGGCTCGCCCGATCCGCGAGCTCGTCCTGCGCGAGGCCGGCGTCGATGCGCCATTGGCGGATCGCGAGGCCGATGCGCCGTTCCACGCTCTCAGTAACGCCTTCTATTTCACTCATTGATGAGTATTTTAGCGCTAAAGCATGCTATTGCAAGCGTTGCTTCAGTGCCGAACTCAGCGTACCGCGGTCCCCGACCACCACCTCGCCGAGGCCCTGCCACTCGGCCGCCCTGCGCACGAGAGCGCCGATGCGCTGCGGATCCGCGTGCGGCGCGTCCGGACCCTCCTCGCGCCACGCGGACTGCACGCGCAGCACGCCCGCCTTCCGATCCGACTTCAGGTCGACCCGCCCGACGAGCCGGTCGTCGAGGAGCACCGGGAGCGAGTAGTAGCCGTAGACGCGCTTCGGCGCCGGGGTGTAGATCTCGATCCGGTAGTGGAAGCCGAACTGGCGCTCCGCGCGGGACCGGTCCCAGACCACCGGATCGAAGGGGCTCAGCAGCGCGGCGGCGCGCATCCGGGGCGGCCGCTTCGCGTCGCGATGCAGCCACGCCGGCTGCGTCCAGCCGTCGACCCGCACGCGCCGCAGCTCGCCGGACTCCTCGAGCTCCGCGACCGCCGCCCGGGTGTCGTCGGAGCGCAGCCGGTAGTAGTCGGCGAGATCCGAGACCGTGCCGATGCCGAGCGCGATCGCGGAGCGCCGCACGAGCTCGCGGATCGCATCCGCGCGAGCCACCTCGATGCCGATCACCGAGTCGGGGAGCACCTGCTCGGGCAGCGCGTATCGCCGCTCGAATCGCGTTCTGCCGGCCGAGACGACGTCGCCGCGCCGGAACAGGATCTCCAGGCCGCGCTTGACCGCCGACCAGCCCCACCAGGGGCCGTGGCGGCGGTTCTCCTCGTGCTCGATCTCGCTCGCCGCGAGCGGCCCTTCAGAGCCGAGCACCTCGAGCAGCTCCCGCAGGAGCGCCTCGTGGTCGCCGGCGAAGTCGGGGAACCACGGGTCGCGCGCGCGGTACTCGGCCTTGCGCCACTCCCACAGCGGCAGGTCCTCGACGGGCAGGAGCGCGGCCTCGTGCGCCCACCACTCCGTCCAGCGGCCCGGATCGGCGAACGTCACGCGGTCGAGCTGCCCCTTGTCATAGCGCCCGAGCCGGGCGTGGAGCGGGAGGTAGTGGCTGCGCTCGAACACGTTGACCGAGTCGAGCTGCAGCAGGCCGAGCCGCCGTGCGGTCGACTCGATCCGGCGCCGGCCGACCGTCTCGGGCGGTGCGGAGCCGAAGCCCTGGGCGGCGAGCAGAACGCGACGGGCCTGCCCCGGCGTCAGCCGCTCGGTCTCGCGCTCACCCACCCCGCCAACCTAGACCTTCCGTTTTTCAGGAGTCGGCGGGGGTCGGCGTGCGCATTGCACGCCAACCCCGGCGCACACCTGAAAAAGGTATGTTCTTGGGCGTGAGCGACGACGCGCGGGTGCCGAGCGGGTTGCGCACGGCCGGGGCCTGGTCCTGGCGCCTGCTCGCCATCGTCGGCGTCGCGGCGGTCGTCATCTGGCTCGTCATCCAGTTCAAGCTCGTCGTCATCCCGTTCCTCATCGCGATCCTGCTCGCCGCGCTCCTCGTCCCCTTCTCGAGCTTCCTGCAGCGCCACCGCTGGCCGAAATGGCTCGCGATCACCGCGAGCATGCTCGGAGCCATCGCGCTCGTCGGCGGCCTCGTCACGCTCGTCGTCTTCCAGATCCGCGGTGGCTGGAACGACCTCGTCGCCGCGACGCTGCGCGCGCTCGACGACATCGGCGGCTGGCTCGCGGGTCCCCCGTTCAACCTCGAGCTCTCCGACCTGCGCCAGACGCTGCTCGACTGGTGGGCCGAGTTCAGCCACGACACCGGATCCATCTGGTCGGGCGCCCTCAGCCTCGGCACGACCACCGGACACGTGCTCGCGGGCCTGCTGCTCACCCTCTTCGCGACGCTCTTCCTCCTCATCGACGGGCCGCGGATCTGGAGCTGGTTCCTGAAGCTCTTCCCCCGCCGCGCCCGGGAGCGCACCGACCGGGCGGCGCGGACCGGCTGGACGACGCTCACGACGTTCGCCCGCATCCAGATCTTCGTCGCCGCCGTCGACGCGGTCGGCATCGGTCTCGGCGCGTGGATCCTCGGCCTGTTCTACGGCGGCTTCCCGCTCGTCATCCCGATCGCGGTCGTCGTCTTCCTCGCGAGCTTCATCCCCATCGTCGGCGCACTGTTCTCCGGCACGCTTGCCGTCTTCGTCGCGCTCGTCTACCTCGGGCCCATCCCCGCCGTCATCATGCTCGCGATCGTGCTCGTCGTGCAGCAAGTCGAAGGCCACGTGCTCCAGCCGCTCGTCATGGGCACCGCCGTCAAGGTGCATCCGCTCGCCGTCGTCTTCGCGGTCGCCGCGGGCTCGCTCATCGCCGGCATCCCCGGCGCGCTGTTCGCCGTGCCGCTCGTCGCGGTGATGAACGCGATCGTCCGCAGCCTCGCGACGGCCGCGGAGGAAGCACCCATCTCGCAGGAGGAAGATAGAACCGGCGAAACTGCAGAGGGAGGCGCCGGATGACCCTTCGACAGGCTCAGGGCGACGCACCTGCAGCGACCCGGGAGGCGGACCAGGCCGCCTTCGCCGCGCCCCCGCTCGCCGAGGTCGAGGCTGCCGCCGCGCGCGTCGCCGAAGTCATCGTGCGCACCCCGATGCAGACCTCGCGCTCGCTCGCCGAAGTCCTTGGCAGCCCCGTCTACCTCAAGTGCGAGAACCTGCAGCGCACCGGCTCCTACAAGATCCGCGGCGCCTACAACCGGCTCTCACGGCTCAGCGACGAGGAGCGCGCCCGCGGAGTCGTCGCCGCATCGGCCGGCAACCACGCGCAGGGCGTTGCGTTCGCGGCGCGCGAGCTCGGCATCCGCGCCACCATCTTCATGCCCGTCGGCGTCGCGCTGCCCAAGCTGCTCGCGACCCGCGGCTACGGCGCCGACGTCCAGCTCGTCGGCGACATCTTCGACGAGACGAACGCTGCCGCGATCGCGTTCGCCGAGACGACCGGCGCGGTCTTCATCCCACCGTTCGACCACCCCGACATCGTGACGGGACAGGCGACGCTCGGACTCGAGATCTGGGACGAGGCCTCCGCGCCGGACACCGTCATCGTCCCCGTCGGCGGCGGCGGCCTCGCCGCCGGCGTCGCGGCCGCCGTCAAGCAGCGCGCCGCCCGCGACGGCCGCACGGTCCGCGTCATCGGCGTCCAGGCGGCGAACGCGGCCGGCTTCCTGCCGTCGCTCGAAGCCGGCGAGATCGTCACCGCGAGCATCCACCCGACCATCGCGGACGGCATCGCGGTCGCACGACCCGGCGAGCTGACGTTCTCCATCATCAAGGAGCACGTCGACGAGGTCGTCACCGTCACCGACGACGAGATCGCCCGGGCGCTCGTCGTGCTCCTCGAGCGCGCGAAGCTCGTCGTCGAGCCCGCCGGCGCGGTCGGCCCCGCCGCGGTGCTCACCGGCAAGGTCCAGGACACCGGTCGCACCGCGATCGTGCTGTCCGGTGGGAACATCGACCCGCTGCTCATGGAGCGCGTCATCAGCCGCGGCCTCACCGCCTCGGCCCGCTACCTCAAGGTCGTCATCCCGCTGCCCGACCGTCCCGGCCAGCTCGCCCGCATCTCCGAGCTCATCGCCGCCGCGAGCGCCAACGTCGTCGAGGTGCGCTACTCGCGCCAGAACCTCGAGCTCGGCATCGGCGACGTGGAGATCGAGATCCACATGGAGACGCGCGGCCCCGAGCACCAGGACCACGTCCTGCAGCGTCTGCGCTCCGCCGGCTACGCCCCGCGCGTGACGGCCTGAGCCCGGTCAGTCGTCGGTGTCGCGCGCCTCGAGCTCGGCGGCGATCCGCTCCTGCGCCTCGCCGCGGTAGCGCACCCGGCGGATGCGACGGACCATGTCGAAGACGAGCAGGATGACGACGATCATGAAGACCGCGGTGATCGCGAAGCCGACCCAGCCGGGGGTCACCTCGTCAGCGGTGATCGGAGTCGGGTCCACGGTCACTCAGCCTACGCTGGAAGCCTCATGACCAGCCCACAGGTTCAGGACGACCTCGACGCCCGCTACGGCCGGCGACCCGCGGGCCGGCGCCGGATCGGCGTCATCGTGACCGCGATAGCGCTCGGTGTCATCGCCGCCGTGTGGCTCGCGTGGGCGCAGCCGTGGTCGACCCACGCGTTCTGGACCTCCGCCGGCTACGGGATGGTCGACGACCGGACGATCGTCGTCAAATGGAGTGTCACGCTCGGCGAGGGGGAGACGGCCAGCTGCGCCCTCTCCGCGGAGAACGTCGTCCACGCGATCGTCGGCTGGAAGGTCGTCGACGTGGTCGGAACCTCGCAGCCCACCCAGCTGCTCAGCGAACCAGTGCGCACGACGGAGCCCGCGGACACAGGTTTTGTGTACCGCTGTTGGCTCACGTAGCATGGTCCGACTATGCGAGCCCGCCGGTTCCGGCGGGTTTCCTGCTTGATAGGGCCTTTTCCAGGGAGGGGAATGAGCATGACCGAGAACGTGACCTGGCTCACCCAGGAGGCCTACGACCGCCTCGCCGCCGAGCTCGAGCAGCTCTCGGGCGAGGGGCGCGCCGAGATCGCGAAGCGCATCGAGGCGGCGCGCGAGGAGGGCGACCTCAAGGAGAACGGCGGGTACCACGCCGCCAAGGAGGAGCAGGGCAAGATCGAGGCGCGCATCCGCTCGCTCACCGCGCTGCTGCGCGAGGCGGTCGTCGGCACGCCGCCGGACGACGGCGTCGTCGAGGCGGGCATGGTCGTGACGGCGAAGATCCTCGGCGACGAGAGCACGTTCCTGCTCGGCTCGCGCGAGATCGGCGGCGACTCGGACCTCGACGTCTACAGCGAGGGCAGCCCGCTCGGCCGCGCCATCCTCGGCCTCAAGCCCGGCGACACCACGTCGTACACGGCGCCGAACGGCAAGTCGATCCCGGTCGAGATCATCGACGCCAAGCCGTACGCGGGCTGACTCGCGGCGCGATCGCGTTCTGGCGTTCTGGCGTTCTGGCGTTCTGGCACGGGGTTTGCGCCGTCGCATGTCGTTTGAACAGCGTGCCGCGGGGCAAACCCCGTGCACGAGCGCACGCCCACCCTCGCGGGTGGCGCGCTACGCCGGGAAGGTCGGCGGCCAGACCGCGACGAGGAAGACCGCGGTCCAGTGGCACAGGAACGCGAGCAGCGTGCACGCGTGGAAGATCTCGTGGAAGCCGAAGTGCCGCGGCCACGGGTTCGGGCGCTTGAGCGCGTAGACGACCGCGCCGAGCGTGTAGAAGCCGCCGCCGACGAAGACGAGGACCATCGACGCCGGAGCCGAGGCGAAGAGATCGCCGACGTACATGAGCGCCGCCCAGCCGAGCAGCAGATACAGCGGCACGTAGAGCCAGCGCGGCGCGCGGATCCAGAAGATGCGGAACGCGATGCCGAGCAACGCCCCGCCCCACACCAGCGAGATGAGGATCGTCGACTGCGGGAACGGCAGCGCGAGCGTCGCGATCGGCGTGTAGGTGCCGGCGATGAGCAGGAAGATGTTCGCGTGGTCGAGGCGCTTGAGGGCGAGCTTGACCCGCGGCGACCAGTCGAAGCGGTGATAGAGCGCCGAGCCGCCGAACAGCAGCAGCGAGGACGCGAAGAACACGGCCGACATGAGCTTCGCGAACCAGCCGTCGGCGAGGGCGACCAGGACGATGCCGAGCGCGATCGCGACGGGGATCGTCGCGGCGTGGATCCAGCCGCGCCAGCTCGGCTTGATCTCGACGACGGTCCCCGGCGGGTCCTGCGTGATCACGGGCACGCACCGAGGATAGGCCCGGGCGGCTGGGAGTACCGTATCCACGTGGATCGACGAAGCGGTGGGCTGCTCTACCGCCTCTACCAGCGTCGGCTCCGCAAGCGACTCGACGCCGAGCGCCTCCCGCGCCACGTCGCGATGATCATCGACGGCAACCGCCGCTGGGCCCGCCAGCGCGGCCTCGACTCGACCGACCACGGCTATCGCGCCGGCGCCGACGTTTACCGCGACTTCCTCGTGTGGTGCGACGACCTGCGGATCGAGCACGTCACGCTCTACCTGCTGTCGACCGACAACGTCGCGAAGCGTCCCGCGGAGGAGCTCGACGGCCTCCTCGCGATCATCGGGGGGCTCGCCGAGGAGCTCTCGCGGTTCCGCGACTGGCGGATCCAGCACGTCGGCTCCGACGAGGGACTGCCCGACGTGCTCGTCGCGCAGCTCGCCGCCGCCGAGCAGCGCACCGCGGCGAACACCGGCATGCACGTCAACCTCGCCGTCGGCTACGGCGGCCGCCGCGAGATCGTCGACGCGATCCGCACGATCGTCCGCGAGCACGGCCGTGACGGGGGCACGCTCGAGGATCTGGCGGGGGACCTCACGCCTGAGAAGATCGGCGAGCACCTCTACACGGGCGGCCAGCCCGACCCGGACCTGGTGATCCGCACCTCGGGCGAGCAGCGGCTGTCGGACTTCATGCTGTGGCAGTCCGCGCACTCGGAGTTCTACTTCGTCGAGGCGCTCGGCCCCGACTTCCGCGAGGTCGACTTCCTGCGTGCGCTGCGCGCGTATGCAGAACGCGATCGCCGCCTCGGCCGCTGAGCGTCGCCATCGCGTTCCCTCATCGCGTTCTCCCGCCGCGCTCCCGCCTCCTCCTCCCGCTCGCGCAATCCCGCTCCCGCAATCTGGCCCCGCGAGATGGGCGCCGTGTGCCGAGCGGGGCGCGCAGGCCGGCCCAGCTCGGCACACGGCGCCCATGTGGGGATGTGAACGGCAGGTTGCGGGGCGTGTCGCGCCGCACGACACGCCCGGGTCGGGCCTAGCGTCGTGCTTGTCGGGCGGCTCGCACTGACCGCCCGGGGAACGGAGCGAGCGTGGCCCAGACCCGCCAGACCAGGTCCGCGACGATGGGGACGAGCGGGGGTGAGGCGGGGACTCGCCAGCTCACGTACGTGCTCGACACGTCGGTGCTGCTGAGCGATCCGCGCGCGATCTTCCGATTCGCTGAGCACGACGTCGTTATCCCGGTCGTCGTCATCAGCGAGCTCGAGAAGAAGCGGCACGACCCCGAGCTCGGCTACTTCGCGCGCCAGGCGCTGCGCCACCTCGACGACCTGCGGACCCAGCACGAGCGCCTCGACTTCCCGATCGCGGTCGGGGACGGTGGGTCGCTGCGCGTCGAGCTCAACCACTCGAACCAGGCCGTCCTGCCCTCGGGCCTCCAGCTCGGCGACAACGACTCCCGCATCCTCGCCGTCGCGATGAACCTCGCCGGCGACGGGCTCGACGTCACCGTCGTCTCCAAGGACCTCCCGATGCGCGTCAAGGCCGCGTCGATCGGCCTGAGCGCCGAGGAGTACCGCGCCGAGCAGGCGCCCGACAGCGGCTGGACCGGTCAGGCGGAGATCACGCTCGGCAGCGACGCGATGGCACGGCTCTACGACGACGAGACGCTGACGACGGACCTCGTCGCAGGCCTCCCCGTCAACACGGGGCTCGTCATCCATTCCGACCGCGGCTCCGCGCTCGGCCGGGTGTCGGGGGAGAACGCGATCCGCGTCGTCCGCGGCGACCGCGACGTCTTCGGGCTGCACGGCCGCAGCGCCGAGCAGCGGCTCGCGATCGACCTGCTGCTCGACCCGGAGGTCGGGATCGTCTCGCTCGGCGGCCGCGCCGGCACGGGCAAGTCGGCGCTCGCGCTGTGCGCGGGCCTCGAGGCGGTGCTCGAGAAGCAGCAGCACCGGAAGATCATGGTGTTCCGCCCGCTCTATGCGGTCGGCGGCCAGGAGCTCGGCTATCTGCCGGGCGACGCAGGGGAGAAGATGAACCCGTGGGCGCAGGCGGTCTTCGACACGCTCGGCTCGGTCGTCTCGCAGAACGTGCTCGACGAGGTCGTCGACCGCGGCATCCTCGAGGTGCTGCCGCTCACGCACATCCGCGGCCGCTCGCTCCACGACGCGTTCGTGATCGTCGACGAGGCCCAGAGCCTCGAGCGCAACGTGCTGCTGACGGTGCTGAGCCGGATCGGGCAGAACTCGAGGGTCGTGCTCACGCATGACGTCGCGCAGCGCGACAACCTGCGGGTCGGCCGTCACGACGGCGTCGCGAGCGTCATTGAGACGCTCAAGGGCTCGCCGCTCTTCGCCCACATGACGCTGACCCGCTCGGAGCGCTCCGCGATCGCCGCGCTCGTCACCGACCTCTTGGAGGGCAACGAGCTCGCCTGAGCCTCCCGCGCGCCCACTTCCGCTTTTCAGGAGTCCGCGGGGTCTGGCGTGCGTATTGCACGCCGACCCCGCCGGACTCCTGAAAAGCGGAAGTCGGTAGTCTCTTGGGGTGACGACGTGGATCCTGGTGGGCGCCGCGGGAATCCTCGGAGCGGTGCTCCTCTGGGGCCTGGTGTCGCCGCGCACGCAGTGGCGGGTCCTCGTCGGCTGGTCGGCGCGCGACCCCGACCGCACCGAGCCGGGCGACGGCGTGCACGGCATCACCCGGATCGTCTGCCTCATCGGACTCCTCGGCCTCGCCGCGTTCGCCGGCGTCCAGATCTGGTCGGCGATCTCCGAGCAGCCGCGCGCCGCTCCCGAGGCCACCGCCGTGGAGCAGATGTGGGGGAGCCCGGTGCCGCGCCTCGCGGACCGCGTCGTGACGCCCGTCGCCGCGCCGCCGGCGGACCTCGTCCCCGGCCGGGTCACGGGCTTCCAGGAGCTCGAGCGTGGCTGGGCCCCCGACTACCTCGTCGGGGTGACCCGCTGGTCGTTCCTCGCCGAGTCCGCGCCGCTCGGGCTCATCGGCAGCTACCCGGGCGACGGCTTCACCGCCTACGGCGTCTCCGACATCCTCGTCGCGGTCCAGGGGCCCCTGACCTGCATCCCGCGGGTCGCCGCCGTCGAGGAGACCGAGGCGCTCATCACGCTCGGTGTCTACTGGGGCCTACCGGGCGCGGCGGACCAGGACCATCTCGCGGCGTGTGTGGAGGCCGGATCGCTCCAGCAGACCGTGCTCATCCCGATCCAGCTCGAGGCGCCCGTCGATGGACGCAACGTCGTGACCTTCGAGGGCGCCGCGGTCGCCCCCGTCCAGGTCGTCGAGTAGGCGCGACGTCGGCGGCACCGCGTAGCGTCGAGGCATGATCGAGCTCTCCGCCGTCGAAGCACGCCGCCTGCGCGCCAAGTCCCACCTGCTCGGCGGCTCCGGGCTCTCGCCCTCGGCGGTCGTCGCACGGGCCGGCGCGATGCAGGGACAGGATCAGAACGCCGTGCTGCAGGCGATCGCGATGCGCTCGACGCCCGGCACGACGGTCGACGACGTCCGGGCCGCGTTCGACGGGGGCCAGATCGTGCGCGGCTGGCCGATGCGGGGAACGCTCTTCGCCGTGACGCCGGACGACCTCGCCGGCTTCGTGCGCACGACGGGCCCGCGCATGCGGACCGCCCTGCGCGGCCGGCGCAGGTTCCTGGGCCTCGACGACGCCGACTTCGAGCTCGCGCGGTCGGTCGCGGTCGAGGCCCTCGACCGGCGCCCGCACTCGCGCGACGAGCTCGCCGCGCTGTGGGCCGACGCGGGGGTGCCTCAGGGCTCGGGGATCAACTACCACTTCGTCTCGACGCTCGCGATCTCCGGCGTGCTGCACCTCGGGCGGTTCGACGGGAAGGAGCAGCTCGTCGAGCGGGCGCGGCAGCCGGTCGAGGACGAGCCCGCGTTCCTCGCCAGGATGGCGCTCGCGTTCTACGCCGCCCGAGGACCCGCGACGATCGACGACTTCGCCTGGTGGACGAAGCTGCCGAAGTCGCTCGTGCGCCCCGCCGTCGAGGCGGTCGAGGGACTCCAGACCGTCTCGGTCGAGGGGCGCGAGATGCGCTACCTCGACGACGGCACGGTCGGCGCCGAGGTGCCGGGCGAGGTCGTCGTGCCGGCCTTCGACGAGTGGATCCTCGGGTACCAGGACCGTTCGCTCGTCGCCTCGACCGAGGTCATGGACGAGATCGCGACGGTCAACGGGATCTTCCGCGCCGCGCGGATCGTCGACGGGGTCGTGGTGGGTCGCGCCTGAGCGGGCGGCTCAGGACGGGTGCGTCATCGAGAGCACGTCGAGCTTCTCGTCGAGCTGCTCGAGCGTGAGCTCCCCGCGCTCGACGAAGCCGAGGTCGATGACGGCCTCGCGGATCGTGAGCCCCTTCGCGACCGCGTGCTTGGCGATCTTCGCCGCCGCCTCGTAGCCGATGAGCTTGTTGAGCGGGGTGACGATCGAGGGGGAGGCCTCGGCGAGGAACTTCGTGCGCTCGACGTTGGCCGTGAGGCCCTTGATCGTCTTGTCGGCGAGGACGACGGAGGCGGCCGCGAGCAGGCGGATCGACTCGAGCAGCGCGTTGCCCATCACGGGGATGCCGACGTTGAGCTCGAAGGAGCCGGACGCGCCGGCCCAGGCGATCGTCGCGTCGTTGCCGATGACCCGCGCGCAGACCATGAGGACCGCTTCGGGGACGACCGGGTTGACCTTGCCGGGCATGATCGACGAGCCGGGCTGCAGGTCGGGGATGTGGATCTCGCCGAGGCCCGTGTTGGGGCCGGAACCCATCCAGCGCAGGTCGTTGTTGATCTTCGTGAGGCTCACCGCGATGACGCGCAGCGCGCCCGACGCGTCGACGAGGCCGTCGCGGGCGCCCTGCGCCTCGAAGTGGTCGAGCGCCTCGGTGATCGGCAGGCCCGACTCCTTGACGAGCTCGGCGATGACGTCCTGGGGGAAGCCGAGGGGGGTGTTGATGCCGGTGCCGGTCGCCGTGCCGCCGAGGGGCACCTCCGCGAGGCGGGGGAGCGCGGACTCGACCCGCTCGATGCCGAGGCGGATCTGCCGGGCATAGCCCGCGAACTCCTGGCCGAGCGTCACGGGGGTCGCGTCCATGAGGTGGGTGCGGCCGGACTTGACGACGGTCTTCCATTCCTCGGCCTTCTCCTCGAGCGCGCGCGCGAGGTGGTCGAGCGAGGGGACGAGCTGACGGATCACGGCGCCCGTCGCGGCGACGTGGACCGAGGTGGGGAAGACGTCGTTGGAGGACTGCGAGGCGTTGACGTGGTCGTTGGGGTGGACCGTCTTGCCGAGCGCGGCGGTCGCGATCGTGCCGAGGACCTCGTTCATGTTCATGTTCGACGAGGTGCCGGAGCCGGTCTGGTACTGGTCGATCGGGAACTGGTCGAGGTGCGCCCCGCCGATGATCTCGTCGGCCGCGGCGACGATCGCGTCGGCGATGTCCTGCGGGATGATGCCGCGCCGGCCGTTGACGATCGCGGCGGCCCGCTTGATCTGGGCGAGCGCGACGATCTGCGCGGGCTCGAGGCCCGCGCCCGAGATCGGGAAGTTCTCGACGGCGCGCTGCGTCTGCGCCTGGTACAGCGCATCCGCGGGGACGAAGACGTCGCCCATCGTGTCGTGATCCTTGCGGAACTGCTTGCCGTCGATCGTCACGATCTCAGCCACGTGCTTCCCTTCCTCGGCGGGGTCTCGATGCGCGCTTCGCGCACTCGACCCGCGTTTGCTGTCTGCTCAGACGAGGCCCACGATGACATCGGGCTCGACCCGTCCGGCGGCCAGGCGATAGTTCGCGCCGACCACTGCCAGCCTACCGTCGGCGATCGCCTCCGAGACGACGGTCGAGGACTCGATGAGCTCCTTGATGGTGTCGCGCAGGTGCTCCCGGCCGACCTCCTGGGAGTCGAGGTCGTGCGTCGTCGTCGAGCCGTTCCGGGCCCGAACGCGATGGACGGCCGGGAGGATCGTGCGCACGATGCGCGCGATGTGGATGGGCAGCGGCGCGGCCTCGGGATCGGTCGCGCGCATCGCCGCCGCGACGGCACCGCACTCGTCGTGCCCGAGCACGAGGATGAGCGGCACGCCCAGGATCGCGACCGCGTAGTCGATCGAGCCGACGACCGACTCGGAGATGACCTGGCCGGCGTTGCGGACGACGAAGAGGTCGCCGAGGCCGCGGTCGAAGATGAGCTCGGCGGCGAGCCGGGAGTCGCTGCAGCCGAACAGCGTCGCGATCGGCGCCTGCCCCTGCGCGATCTCAGCCCGGTAGGCCGCGTCCTGATGCGGGTGCTGGACGTTGCCGGAGACGAAGCGCTCGTTGCCCGCCTGCAGCTCCGCCCAGGCCTCGGCTGGTGTGATCATCCGTCGACCTCCGCGCCGATCGTGGTGGCGACGAGCGAGAAGTCCGCCTCGGATGCGCTGCCGTGCAGCAGCACGACGGAGGAGGGCAGCTCGGTCGTCATGCTGAACGCGTAGTTGCCGATCGGGTCGATCGCGCGCCGGTCGTAGGTCGTCCACTCGCGGCCGTCGACCCGGACCGTGCCGGTTGCCTCCCCGATCTCGTCCGGCAGCACGGGTCGCGCCTCGGGGGTCTCGGGCAGCAGCTGGGAGAGGCCGACGTAGCCCTCCGATGGCGACAGGAAGCCGATCTCCCAGACGATGACGCCGTCCGCGGTGCTCGTGCGGGCGTAGTTCGCGGTCCAGCCCTCCGGCAGCTGCGGGTCGAGGATCTCCGGCCCGTAGGCGGAGATCGCGCCCTCCGCAGCGGCGTGCCAGTCGGTCGGCTCGCGGGTCGCGCCGTCGGGTCGCACGACGACGAGGACGAGGAACGCGACGATGCCGAGGCAGCCGATGATCGCCCCGACGAGGGCGAGCGCCGTCTGCGGGTAGCGTCCGCGCTTGGGGGGCGCGACCGCGGGAGCCTCGGTCGTGCCGGCGGGCCCGCTCACTGCTCCTCCGCGGCGACCGCCGCTTGGCGCGCCGCGTCGAGCCGGGTCTTCGCGCCCTGCAGCCACTCCTCGCAGCGCGCGGCGAGCGCCTCGCCGCGCTCCCAGAGCTGCAGCGACTCCTCGAGCGTCGCGGCGCCCTGCTCGAGTCGCGTCACGACGGCGACGAGCTCGTCGCGCGCCTGCTCGTACGAGAGCGTCGCGACATCCGCGTTCGGGGTATCGGGCACGCAGACCAATCTACTTGCTGCGGCTGACACCGTCGTCGCCGGGGTGCGGACCCGCCGCCCTACTCGGCGCGCACGGCGATCTCGCCGTCGCCGAGCATGACGCCGAGGGCGTCGCCGCTTGCGACCTCGCTGGTCGAGCGCAGGATCGACCCGTCGCCGCGGAACGCGATCGCGTAGCCGCGCTCGAGGGTCCGCACCGGCGAGAGCGCGCGGAGCTGGCCGGACAGCTGCGCGATGGCCGCCTGCGCCGACTCGACCCGGCGCTCGAGGAGCTGCGTCCCGCGATCGGCCCAGCGTGCGACCTCCTCCTCGCGACTGCCGATGATCCAGGACGACTCGGCGAGGGCGGGCCGAGTGCGCAGGGCGGAGATCCGCTCGATCTCGGTGCCGACGAACGAGGCGAGCCGGTTCAGGATCCGCGCCCGCGCCTGGCGCACGCCGCTCAGCTCCTCGACGACGTCCGGCACGACCCGCTTCGCGGCGTCCGTCGGCGTCGAGGCGCGCAGGTCGGCGATCTCGTCGAGCAGCGGGCGGTCGTTCTCGTGCCCGATCGCCGAGACGAGCGGCGTCTCGCACGCGGCGGCGGCGCGCAGCAGCGCCTCGTCGCTGAACGGCAGCAGGTTCATGAAGTCCCCGCCGCCGCGCGCGACGATGATGACGTCGACCTCGGGGTCGGCGTCGAGCTCGCGGATGCCCGCCGCGACCTCGGCGGCCGCGCGGTCGCCCTGGACGAGCGCGTATCGCGTTCTGAACCGCACATCGGGCCAGCGCAGCCGGGCGTTGCGCACGACATCCTTTTCCGCGTCGGAGTTCTCGCCCGTGACGAGTCCGATGAGCTGGGGGAGGAACGGCAGCGGACGCTTGCGCTCGGCGTCGAAGAGGCCCTCGGCGGCGAGCTGGCGGCGCAGCCGCTCGATCCGCTCGAGCAGGTCGCCGAGGCCGACGTGGCGGATCTCGCGGGCGTTGAGGGTGAGCTCCCCGCGGTTCGCCCAGAAGTCGACCTTCGCGCGCACGATGACGCGGTCGCCCGACTTGAACTGCGCCGCCGCGTCGGGGATCTGGCGCGTCCAGACGGTGAGGCCGAGCGTCGCGTCCTGCTGCAGGTCCTTGATCTTCGCGAAGACGCCGGACTGCCGGGCGTTCCACTGCGTGATCTCGCCCTCGAGCCACACCTCGCCGAGCCGGTCGATGTAGCCCTTGAGCTCGTTCGCGAGGCGACCGACCGACCAGGGGGCCTCCGAGCTCATGGGCGTGCTCATCGACATGCGCCCACGATAGCCGCGCGCTCCGACGTCGGCGGTCCGGCACTGCCCGGGCGGTGCGGGCCGGGTGCATGCTGGAGGCGTGGAACGCGATGACGCAGCTCCGTCGGTCGTCGTGATCGGCGTCTCCGGGTCGGGGAAGTCGACCGTCGGCCGCGTCCTCGCCGAGCGGCTCGGGATCGCGTTCATCGACGGCGACGACCTGCACTCGGCCGACGCCGTCGAGAAGATGGCCTCCGGCGTCCCGCTCACCGACGAGGACCGCGAGCCGTGGCTGCACCGGGTCGCGGCGGCGGCCGGCGAGCAGCACGTCGTCATCGCCTGCTCGGCGCTGCGCCGCCGCTACCGGGACCTGCTGCGCGCCGAGTCCGGGCGTCCCGTCGCGTTCGTCCACCTGGACGTCGCGCGCGAGGCGCTCGTCGCGCGCCTCGGCCGCCGCCGCGGACACTTCATGCCGGCGAGCCTGCTCGACTCGCAGCTCGCGACGCTCGAGCCGCTCGGCGAGGACGAGCCCGGGCTCGTCGTCGACGGCGCGCTGCGCCCGGCCGAGATCGCGGACGAGGTCGTCGCGCGGCTCGGTGGGATGGCGTTCTGACCGGCGTCCCTCAGCCCAGGATCGCTAGCCCAGGATCCTCAGCCCAGGATCGCCTTCATCTTGTCGGCGATGATCCGGATCGCGCGCGTCGGCATGAGCCGTCCGAGGCGGTCGAGGGCCTTCGCGTCTCCGCCGATGAGGAGGCGCGGCGTGCCCTTCTCGAGCGCGTCGACGGTGAGTCGCGCGGCCTCCTGCGGGGTCGTCAGCTTCATGGGCTTGGCCGGCTTGGCGGTCTTCTTCGGGGCGTCGCCGCCCGGTGTCGAGACGCCGGAGTTGCCGGTGATGTTCGTCGAGACGCCCCCGGGGAAGACGACGGTGACGGCGACGCGGGTGTCCTGCAGCTCGGCGAAGAGGGTCTCGGTGAAGAGCTTGACCGCCGCCTTCGACGAGCCGTAGGCGCCCTGGCCGGGCACGGGCACGAGGCCGCCCATCGAGGAGAAGTCGAGGATCGCGGCCTCGGGGCGCGCGAGCAGGTCGGGCAGGAACGACTTCACGACGTAGACGGTGCCCCAGTAGTTGATGTCGATGACCTTGGCGATCTCCTCGATCGTCAGCTCGGAGATGGGCGCGAAGCGGTGGATGATCCCGGCGATGTTGAGCACGCCGTCGACGGCGCCGTGCCGCTCGCGGATGACCGCGGGGAGTGCCTCGACGGCGGCGCGGTCGGTGACGTTGACGACGTGGGTGCTGAGTCGCTCGCCCGCGTTCGCGAGCGCGGCCGTCTCGGCGAGGCCCTGCTCGCTGAGGTCGAGCGCGGCGACGCGTGCGCCTCTGGCGAGCAGCTGCAGCACGACCTCCCGCGCGATGCCGTTGCCGCCGCCCGTGACGACGAAGACCTTGTCCTGGATCTGCATGATTCCGACCCCTCCCTGCGCGAGTCCCCGCGCGAGTGACTGGATGCTACTCCTAAGTCAACGGCGTTGACCAGTGGATCATTCCCGCGCGACGCGCGGTGTGAGGATCTCCTGCAGCGCCGCCCCATAGCGTTCGACGATCTCCTCCGGATCGGCGCCGACGAGGCCCTCGTCGCCGACGATCCACAGCGAGTAGAGGAGACCTCCCGCGAGCGCAGCGGCGAGGCGGGCGCGCAGGTCCGCATCCGGGCCCGTCAGGCGCGCGCGCAGCGGCAGCACGAAGTCGACCTCGTGCATCTCGCGCAGCCGCGAGCCGAGCCCCGCGCCGTCGCTCGCGCGGATGAGCGCGAGGTAGACCCCGCGCACCTGGTCGTCGGGCGTCAGCAGGAAGCGCACGAAGTCGCGGCCGAGCGTCTCCAGCGCGCCGTCGGCGAGAGGCTGCGCGAGGGCCGGGGCGCTCGCCTCGATGGCGTCGAGGAAGAGCTGCTCCTTCGAGCCGAAGTGGCGGATGACGAGCGCGCCGTCGGTCGCGGCGGCGGCGGCGATGTCGCGCACCGAGGCGCCCGCGTAGCCGCGCTCTCGGAACAGCTCCACGGCGGCCCGGAGGATCGCCGCCCTCGTCTGTGCCGCCGACCGTCTCGCCACCCCGCCAGGCTACTTCCCCTTTTCAGGAGTGGGCGGGGGTCGGCGTGCAATACGCACGCCAACCCCGCCCCACTCCTGAAAAGGGCGGGTGCTCAGGGGGGCTTCGTAGAATCGGGGGCGTGACGATCACCAACGGGTCGGTCGCGACGGCACCCAGTCGAGGCCGTGTCCTCCTCGCCAGCCCGCGCGGCTACTGCGCCGGCGTCGACCGGGCGGTCGTCGCCGTCGAGAAGGCGCTCGAGCTGCACGGCGCGCCCGTCTACGTCCGCAAGCAGATCGTGCACAACATCCACGTCGTGCGCACCCTCGAGAAGGCCGGCGCGATCTTCGTCGACGACGTCGCCGAAGTGCCGGAAGGAGCCCGCGTCGTCTTCTCCGCGCACGGCGTCTCGCCCGCGGTGCACGCGGGCGCCGCCGAGCGCAACCTCCTCACGATCGACGCGACCTGCCCGCTCGTCACCAAGGTGCACCGCGAGGCGACGCGCTTCGCCCGCGACGACTACCAGATCCTGCTCATCGGCCACGCCGGCCACGAGGAGGTCGAGGGCACGATGGGCCACGCGCCCGAGCGCACCATCCTCGTCGGCGGGCCCGACGAGGCCGACCTGATCGAGGTCGACGACCCGAGCCGGCTCGTGTGGCTGTCCCAGACGACGCTCTCGGTCGACGAGACGATGGAGACCGTCCGGCGGCTGCGCGCCAGGTTCCCCGAGCTGCAGGACCCCCCGAGCGACGACATCTGCTACGCGACGCAGAACCGCCAGGTCGCGATCAAGCAGGTCGCCGCCGGCGCCGACCTCGTCATCGTCGTCGGCAGCTCGAACAGCTCAAACACCATGCGCCTCGTCGACGTCTCGCTCGCGAGCGGCGCGAAGGCCGCGTACCGCGTCGACTACGCCGCCGAGATCGACCCGGCGTGGCTCGAGGGCGTGAGCTCGGTCGGCGTGACCTCCGGGGCGAGCGTGCCCGAGGTCCTCGTCCGCGAGGTGCTGCAGTGGCTCGCGGACGCCGGCTACACGGACGTCGAGGAGGTCGAGACGGCGCGGGAGGACCTCATGTTCTCCCTCCCGAAGGAGCTGCGCGTCGACGGCGACGCCCGCTCGCTCGGCGGACGACAGCGCTGATCGCGTTCTACGCCCGCGTGCCCGTCGCGAGCGCGACGATCCCCGGCACGAGGACGAGCAGCCCGAGGACGGTCAGGACGAGGCCGCTGAGGCACTCGATGACGGCGGTCGCGGTCGGCCGGGCCAGCCAGCGGTTCATCGCGTCGGCGACGAACGCGATGACGAGCAGATAGACGAGGCCGGCGGCGGCGCAGGTCCCGCCGAGCACGAGCCAGACGAACCACCACGTCGCGCCGGCCGGCACGAACTCGGGGAAGAGCGCGAGGAAGAAGACGCCGACCTTCGGGTTCGTGATGCAGCTGAGCACCCCCGCGAGATAGGGGCCGGCGCGCTCGACCCAGCGCCGGCGTGCGTCGGGCAGCGCCTCGCCGACGGCCGCCGCCCGGGCGGGCTCCCCGGCGGATGCGCGTCCGCGTCGCAGCACCGCGATCGCGCCGAGCACGAGCCGGACGCCGATGTAGACGATGTAGGCGCCGCCGGCGATCGTCAGCAGGTCGTAGGCGATGATCGAGGCGCTCAGCACCGCGACGACGCCGAGCGCCGCGAGCAGGCCCCACAGGAGCATCGAGGTCGTCGCGCCGAGCGCCACGAGGACGCCCTGCCGGCGGCTGCGCAGCGCGTAGCGCAGGGTGAGCATCGTGTCCGGGCCCGGGATGACGGCGAGTGCGATCGCGGCGCCGAGCAGGCCCAGGTAGCTCGCGAGCGTCACCGTCCGATCCTGCCAGTCCGCGAGCCCGCGCGGGGCCCGTCCGCGTACGCTGTGGTGGTGCCCAGCGTCCTCGCCGTCTGCGTGGTCTCGGCACTGCGCCCCGACGGGGGATCGGTCGGGGTGACCGCGATCGACAAGCGGCCTGTCGAGGGGCCCGTGCGGGTGGGCGCATACGGCCTCTACGCGGACGTCCAGGCGGATCGAGAACGCCATGGCGGACTCGATCAGGCGGTCTACGTCTACGGCGAGGAGGACGCGCAGTGGTGGGCGCGCGAGGTCGGCAACGACTTCCCGCCGGGCGTCTTCGGCGAGAACCTGCGGGTGGAGGGCCTCGACGTCAACGCGTCGCGCATCGGCGATCGCTGGCGGATCGGCGAGGAGGTCGTCCTCCAGGTCACTCGGCCGCGCAAGCCCTGCCAGACGTTCGCGAGGTGGGTCGAGGAGCAGGGCATCGCGTCGTCGCGGGGCTGGGTCAAGCGCTTCGCGGCCTCGGGCCGCCTCGGCCCCTACCTGCGGGTGCTGCGGGCCGGCGAGGTGCGCACCGGTGACCGGATCGTCGTCGAGCCGGCGCCCGTGGGCGCCCTCGCGCTCCTGGACTGGGCTGCGAGCTAGGGCTCAGACCGCGGCGATCGCGTCGATCTCGATCTGGAACGCGCCGCTGACGAGCGCCGCGATGCCGACGAGCGTCGACGCCGGGACGTGGTCCGGGTCGACGTAGCGGTCGCGGACCTCGCGGAAGGTCGCGACGCGCTCCGGCGTGAGCCCGACGATGTAGATGTTGAAGCGGACGATGTCGGAGAACGTCGCCCCGGCGCGCTCGAGCGCGGCGCGCAGCGCCTCGAACACGAGCCCGACCTCCTCCTCGAAGTCGTGCGCGGGCGTGCCGTCGGCGCGCAGCGCCACGACTCCCGAGAGGAACACGAGGTCGCCCGCGCTCACGCGGACGCTGTCGGAGATGCCCGGGAAGACGGGGGCGGGGATGCGCGAGACGCGATCGTTCATGCCCTCAGCGTATGGCGAGGCACACTGGGGTCGTGACTCGGATCGTCATACTCGTCGAGGGCGAGAGCGACCGCGAGGCGGTCATCGCCGTGGCAGGGGTCCTCGGGGTCCGACTCGCGGAGGTCTCGGTCGTCCCGATCGGCGGTGCGACGAATGCTCGCCGTGCCGCGCTCGCCTTCGGAGTCCGGGGCGGCGGGGCGCGACTGCTCGGCCTCAGCGACCGCGGCGAGGAGCGGCACTTCCGCGCAGCGCTCGCCGACGAACCGGATGCCGGCTACGAGGTCTGCGTCGAGGACCTCGAGGACGAGCTCATGCGCGCGCTAGGCCCCGATCGGGTCCTGCAGGTCATTGATGCGGACGGGCTCGCGGGGAGGTTCCGGACGTTCTCGGCGCAGCCCGCCCAGCGCGAGTGGTCGATCGAGCGTCGGCTGCGGCGCTTCGTCGGCACGACCGCCGGCCGGAAGATCCGATACGGACGGCTCCTCGCGCAGGCGCTTCGCCCCGAGCAGGTGCCCGGGCCGCTCGTGCGACTGCTGGATCGCGTCTAGGCGGACTTGCCCGCGGAGCCGAGCTCCTGCGCGGCGAGGACGACGCGCGCGGCCATGTCGGCCTCCGCGATCTTGCCCCAGGCGCGCGGGTCGTAGCGCTTCTTGTCGCCGACCTCGCCGTCGACCTTGAGGACGCCGTCGTAGTTGCTGAGCATGTAGCCGGCGACCGAGCGGGTGAAGGCGTACTGGGTGTCGGTGTCGACGTTCATCTTGATGACGCCGTTGGCGACCGCGGTCGCGATCTCCTCGGGGCTCGAGCCGGATCCGCCGTGGAAGACGAGGTCGAGCGGCTTCGCGCCCGTGCCGTACTTCGCGGCGATGCCCGCCTGGATCTCGCCGAGGATCTCGGGGCGCAGCTTGACGTTGCCGGGCTTGTAGACGCCGTGCACGTTGCCGAAGGTGAGGGCGGCGATGTAGCGGCCCTGCTCGCCGAGTCCGATCGCGTCGACGACCTGCTCGACGTCCTCAAGCGTCGTGTAGAGCTTCTCGTTGATCTCCGCGACGACGCCGTCCTCCTCGCCGCCGACGACGCCGATCTCGACCTCGAGGATCGCGCCGATGTTCTTCATCTTGGGCAGCAGCGCCTTGGCGATCTCGATGTTCTCCACGAGCGGCACGGCGGAGCCGTCCCACATGTGCGACTGGAAGAGCGGCCCGCGGCCCGCCTTGACCTCCTCCTCGGAGAACGCGATGAGCGGCTCCACGAAGTTGCCGAGCGCTTCCTTGGGGCAGTGGTCGGTGTGCAGTGCGACGGTGATCGGGTAGGACTTCGCGACCTCGGTCGCGTACTTCGCGAACGCGATGGCGCCGGTCGCGCGCTGCTTGACGGAGGGTCCGGAGAAGTAGTCGGCGCCGCCCGTGGAGACCTGGATGATGCCGTCGGAGCCGGCCTCGGTGAGGCCCTGCAGGACCGCGTTGACGGTCTGGGAGCTGCTCACGTTGATCGCGGGGAGCGCGTAGCCGCCGGCCTTCGCCTTCGCGATGATCTCGGCATACTGATCGGGCGTGGCGACGGGCATGGCTTCCTCCGGGGACGTGGGGGCATCGTGCGAGTGCGTCTCGAGTCTAGCTAGGCTCGTTCCCGTGTCGATGACGAGCGCCCCCCACTTCGAAACCCCTGACCGCAACCTCGCTCTCGAGCTCGTCCGGGCGACGGAGGCGGCGGCGATCCGCGCGGTGCCGTGGATCGGGAAGGGCAACAAGAACGCGGCCGACGGCGCGGCCGTCGACGCGATGCGCAAGTTCCTCGGCACGGTCGACTTCGAGGGCGTCGTGGTGATCGGCGAGGGCGTGAAGGACCAGGCGCCGATGCTCTTCAACGGCGAGGTCGTCGGCACGGGTCGTGGTCCGAAGTGCGACATCGCGGTCGACCCGATCGACGGCACGTCGCTGACCGCAGCGGGCCGCTCCCACGCGATCTCGATGCTCGCGGTCTCGGACCGCGGCACGATGCTCGACGCCTCGAGCGTCTTCTACATGGACAAGATCGTGACGGGAGCCGCCGGCGAGGGCGTCGTCTCGCTCGAGCAGTCGACGGGCGACAACATCCGCGAGCTCGCGAAGGCGCTCGGCAAGCCGACGGGCGACATCGTCGTCGCGGTGCTCGACCGGCCGCGCCACCAAGAGCTCATCGAGGAGATCCGCGCGGCCGGCGCGGCGACGCGGCTCATCCTCGACGGCGACGTCGCGGGCGGCATCAACGCGGCGATCAGCGGCACCCGGATCGATCTGTGCCTCGGCATCGGCGGCTGCCCCGAGGGCGTCGCGACGGCGGCGGCGATCAAGGCGCTCGGCGGCTTCATGCAGGGCCGGATGGCGCCGCTCGACGATGAGGAGCGGGCGCGGGGGATCGCTGCCGGGCTCAAGATGGACTACATCTACGGCCAGGACGAGCTCGTCAGCGGCGACAACACGATCTTCGTCGTGACGGGCGTGACCGACGGCTCGCTCGTCAAGGGCGTCGAGCGCCGCGGCGATGTCGTCGAGACGGAGAGCCTCATCATGCGCTCCAAGTCGGGCACGATCCGCCGCATCCAGGCGACCCACCTCGCCTCGAAGTGGCTCGAGGACTAGTTCGGCGACTCCAGCTCGAGGTCCTCGACGAGCTCGACCTCGACGGCCTCGGCGAGTTCAGGGGCGGTCAGCTGCTTCGGCCGGTTCTCGATGAACCTCGGCTCGGCAAGCACCTTCGACTCGTCGAGCTCGTCGAGCTTGCGGGCGGTGACGAGCACGCGGCTCTCGAGTGAGCTCGCGAACGTGTTGTAGTTCGTGACCGTCGCATCGATGCTGCGCCGGAGCTTCTCGGCGTGCTCGGCGAGGGTCGACAGCCGGGTGTAGAGCTCCCGGCTGAGATCGAAGAGGCGCTTCGCGTCCTCGGTGAGGACGTCCTGCCGCCAGGTGAACGCGACGGTCTTGAGCACCGCCCAGAGGCTCACGGGCGAGGCGAGGACGACGCCCTTCGACAGCGCGTAGTCCATGAGGCCGGCATCGCCCTCGTTCGCCGCCGAGAGCAGCGCCTCGTTCGGGATGAACGCGATGACGAAGTCGGGGCTGACCTCGAGACCGTTCCAGTAGCCGCGGCCCGAGAGCGTGTCGACGTGGCCTCGGACCCGCTTCGAATGCGCGGCGATGAGGCTGCGCCGCCGTGCCTCGTCCTCGCCCGTCGCGGACGGCGGGATCGCCGAGGCCTCGATGAAGTCGTTGTACGGCACCTTGGCGTCGATCGCCATCTGCTTGCCGCCCGGCAGGTGGACGACCATGTCGGGTCGCCGCGCGGTGTCGTCGACCGAGATCGTCGTCTGCTCGGTGAAGTCGACATGCTGGAGCAGTCCGGCGGACTCCACGAGCGTGCGCAGCTGCGTCTCGCCCCACGCCCCGCGCACCGCGTTGTTGCGCAGCGCCGCGGCGAGCGCCTCGGCGGTCGCCCGCAGGCGCTCCTCGCCCTCGGTCGCCGCCTTGAGCTGCTGCGCGAGCTCGCCGTGCTGCTGCGCGCGCTGCTGCTCGAGCTCGGTGACCTTCGACTGCATCGTGCGCAGCGTCTCCTGCACCGGCGTCAGCGCCTGCAGCACCTTTGACTCGGCGGCCTCGCGCGCCTTCTGCGCCGCGGCCTCGCGTTCTGCCCGCTCGATGAGGTCCTTGTACTGCGCCGCCGCCCCGGCGACCTGCGCCTGCAGCGCCTCGACCGAGGCCTGCGCGGCCGCGATCTCCGCCTGCATCTGCGCCGAGGCCTGCGCGGCGAGCGCGCGCTCGTGCGCGACCGCGGTCTCATGCTGCGCCGTGACCAGTGCGATCGCGTTCTCCCGCTCCGCCGCCGCCGTCACGGCGGATGCCGTCGCGGCCGCCCGTGCGCGCCCCGCCGCGATCCGCGACGCGGCGATCCATGCGATCGCTGCGCCGACGACGAGGCCGACGACGAGGCCGACGACGAGTCCGATGACGAGGAGCCAGGGTTCCATGCCGACAGCGTGGCACGGACTCCCGACATCGGCGCTCCGCCGGACCCCGGGTGGCCGATCTCGTCCTCCAGTCCGCTGCGCGGACGTCGCCGAACGAAGGCGATTGCGCGAAACAAGGAGCTACCGAAGAGCAAACGCCTTCGTCCGCGATTCAGCCTTCGTTCGACGCGCGGAAGCGGCGTCCGGGGCCGACAGCGCGGCCGCGCTATGCCGCGACGGGGGCGAGGTGCGAGATGCGCGCCCCCGCGAGCGCGCCGAGCTCCGCGATCGTCGCGGCGCCGTGGCGCTTGGCCGCGTCGATGATGATCCAGGCGCAGGCCTCGGCGTCGGCGAGCGCGTCGTGGTGCGGGAAGTCGTCGAAGCCCGCCGCCGACGCCGCCATCGGCAGCCGGTAGGAGTCCAGCGTGTAGGTCTTGCGCGCGACCTGCAGCGAGCACAGGTAGTCGAACTCGGGGATCGTGGTGCCCGACGCCTCGCAGGCGGACTTGATGACGCCCATGTCGAAGCCGGCGTTGTGCGCCGTGAGGGCGTCGCCCTCGATGTACTCCAGCAGCCGGGGGAGCTGCTCGATCCAGCGCGGCGCGTCCGCGCAGTCCTGCGCGCGCAGTCCGTGGATCCGCGTGTTCCACTCCGTGAAGTGGTCGTGGCCCTCCGGGGGCAGGATGAGCCAGCCCTCCCGGTCGACGACCTTGCCGCCGCGCACCTTCGCGAGCCCGACCGAGCACGCGCTCGCCGCCGACGGGTTGGCGGTCTCGAAGTCGATCGCGGTGAAGTCGAGCGCACTCAGGTCGAGTGCGCTCAAGTCGATCGAACTGAGGTCGGGCACGCGCCCAGCCTGAACCCGACCTCCGACAACGCCCCGGCGACGCGCCGTCCGCCCCGGCGATGCGCGGTCTCGCGGCGGTCGACTCGCCCTTGTTCGGAGAGCTTTTTCTAGTATAAATAGAACATGACTCGGACGATCGAGGTGAGCCGCCTCAGCAAGCGCTACCGCGACGTGCTCGCCGTCGACGACCTCAGCTTCACCGTGGAGCCCGGTCGAGTCACCGGCTTCCTCGGCCCCAACGGCGCCGGCAAGACGACGACGCTGCGCATCGTCCTCGGCCTCGTCGGCGCCTCCTCGGGCGCCGCGACCATCGGCGGACGGCGCTATCGGGACCTCGCGCACCCGCTGCGCGACGTCGGCGCCTCCCTCGAGGCGACGAGCTTCCACCCCGGCCGCACCGGCCGCGACCACCTCCGCGTGCAGGCGGCCGCGGGCGGCGTCCCGCGCGAGCGCGTGCCGCTCGTCCTCGAGCAGGTCGGCCTCACCGCCGCCGCCGATCGCCGCGTCGGCGGCTACTCGCTCGGCATGCGCCAGCGCCTCGGGCTCGCGGCCGCGCTGCTCGGCGACCCCGGCGTGCTCGTCCTCGACGAGCCCATCAACGGACTCGACCCCGAAGGCATCCGCTGGGTGCGCTCGCTCCTGCGCGCCCTCGCCGCCCAGGGGCGCACGGTGCTCGTCTCCTCCCACGTCCTCTCCGAGGTCGAGCAGGCCGTCGACGACCTCGTCGTCATCGATCGCGGCCGCAGCGTCTACCAGGGCCCGGTCACCGGGCTCGCCCCCGAGCGTCCCCGCGTCGTCGTCGACGCCGAGCGACGCGCCGACCTCGCCGCAGCGCTCGCCGCCCACGTCGTCGGCGAGACGGCCGAAGGAGCACTCCTCCTGGACGGCGTCGACGCCGCGGAGGCCGGCAGGATCGCGTTCTCCGCCGGGATCGCGCTCACCCACCTCGCGACCGAGGCGCAGGGACTCGAAGGCGGCTTCCTCGAGCTCATCCGAGGAGCGGAGTCGTGAACGCCATCGCGCGGTCGGTCGGCGCCGAGCTTCTCCGGGTGCTCAGCACCCGGATCTGGTGGATCCTCGCACTCGTCCTCCTCGGCTACACCGCGTTCGTCGCCGCGTTCCTCGCCCTCTTCCTCGGCGACCTCGGAGCGCTGCTGGGCGGCGGCACGCGCCTGCCGCCGCGCTCGATCGCCGACCTCGTCTACTCGACCGCGACCTCCGTCGGCTACCTCGTGCCGGTGCTGCTCGGCGCGCTCATCGTGACCTCCGAGCACCGCAATCGCACCCTCACCCCGACCCTGCTCGCCGAGCCGCGCCGAGGTGTCGTCGTCGCCGGCAAGGCGATCGCCGGAGCCGCGTTCGGCGCGCTGTACGGGATCGTCGGGCTGCTCGCCTCGGTCGGCCTCGGCGCCGCCGTCATCGCCTGGGGCGGGGGAGACCCGCTGCTCGGCAGCGGCGACACCTGGGCGCTCATCCTGCGCGCCGTCCTCGCCATGGCGCTGTGGGGGCTCGTCGGCGTCGGCCTCGGGGGCCTCGTCGCGAACCAGGTCGTCGCGATCGTGCTGCTGCTCGTCTTCACCCAGTTCGTCGAGCCGATCCTGCGTCTCGTCGGTGGGATCTGGGAGTGGAGCGCCGAGGTCGGCAAGTTCCTGCCGGGAGCGGCGAGCGACGCGCTCGTCGGCGCGGGACTCTTCGGCTCGCTCGGCGCGCTCGACCCCTCCGCCGCTGGGATGCACTCGGCCGCGCTGTCGTGGTGGGAGGGCGGCCTCGTCCTCGCCGCGCTCGCCGCCGTGCTGCTCGTCCTCTCGCGCGTGACGACCTGGCGGCGCGACGTCGCGTAGACGTTCCCTATCATGCTCGTTGGGGCCCGTCCCGCCGCCTCAACCGACGACTCGGGGTATCACCATGTCAGCGACGTCCCTGGCCAGCACCGAACCGCTCGGCCTGACCGCCGCCGAGGTCGCCGAGCGGGTCGCCGACGGCCGGACGAACGCCTTCGACCAGGCCTCGAGCCGAAGCGCCTGGAGCATCATCCGGGCGAACGTGTTCACGCTGTTCAACGCGATCGTCGTCGGCTGCTTCGCGGTGCTGTTCATCCTCGGCCGGTGGCAGGACGCCCTCTTCGGCTTCAGCGCCATCGCGAACTCCGTGATCGGATCCGTCCAGGAGTTCCGCGCGAAACGCTCGCTCGACCGCCTCGCGCTGCTCAGCGCCCCGCTCGCCCGCGTGCGCCGCGACGGCGTCGACATCGAGGTCGCGCCGCGCGACGTCGTGCTCGACGACCTGCTCGTCCTGCGCGCCGGCGACCAGGTGCCCGCCGACGCGATCGTCGTCGCCGCCCAAGGCCTACAGCTCGACGAGTCGATGCTGACCGGCGAGTCCGACGCGATCGACAAGACGCCCGACGACGAGGTGCTCTCCGGCTCGATCGTCGTCGGCGGCGAAGGCCTCGCCCGGGCGGCGCGCGTCGGCGCCGACTCGTTCGCGAACCGGTTCGCCGACGAGGCGAAGCGCTTCTCGCTCATGGCGAGCGAGCTGCGGGCCTCGCTCGATCGCGTTCTGCTCTGGATCACCTGGCTCGTCGGCCCGGTGAGCCTGCTCGTCCTCAACGCCCAGATGATGGCCCTCGGCGGCTGGGCGGAGGCGATCGAGTCCGGGCAGTGGCGCGACGCCGCCGTCAGCACCATCGCCGCCGTCATCGCGATGATCCCGCTCGGTCTCATCCTCATGACGAGCATCGCGTTCGCCGTCGGCGCCGTGAAGCTGTCGACCCGCAAGGTGCTCGTCAACGAGCTGCCTGCGGTCGAGGGCCTCGCCCGCGTCGACATCATCTGCCTCGACAAGACGGGGACGCTCACGGAGGGCGACATTGTCTTCGACGAGGCGCACCCCCTCGGCGACGCGTCGCAGCCCTGGCAGGCGCCGCTCGCCTGGTGGGGGGACCAGGCCGACGCGAACGCGACGTCCCGTGCGCTCGCAGGCCGCTTCGGCGAGGCGCCGGACGCCGCGCCGCTCGCCCGCATCCCGTTCTCATCCGCGCGGAAATGGAGCGCCGTCGCATTCGACGCGGGCCCGGTGGGCTCGTGGGTGCTCGGCGGACCCGAGATGGTGTTTCCCGGAGGGCAGGGCGGGCTCGCCGAGCGCGTCGCGGAGCTCGCCGACACCGGCCGGCGCACACTCGTGCTCGCGCACGCGCCAGCGCCGTTCGACGCGACCGCCGCCGAGTCGGAGCGGCTCCCCGACGGCCTCGCACCGGTCGCGCTGCTCACCTTCGCCGAGCAGATCCGGCCCGATGCCGCCGACACGCTCGCCTACTTCGCCGAGCAGGGCGTCGACGTCCGAGTCATCTCCGGCGACAACCCGCGGACCGTCGCCGCGATCGCCCGGCGCCTCGGCCTGCCCGCCGGCGACGGCTTCGACGCCCGCGAGCTGCCCGAGGATCCTGCCGCGATCGCCGAGGTGCTCGAGCGCGAGATCGTGCTCGGCCGGGTCACGCCGCAACAGAAGAAGGCGGTCGTCGTCGCGCTGCAGTCGAAGGGCCGCACGGTCGCGATGACGGGCGACGGCGTCAACGACGCGCTCGCGATCAAGCAGGCGGACATCGGCATCGCCATGGAGTCGGGCTCGCCCGCGACGAAGGCGGTCGCGCGGCTCGTCCTCCTCGACGGCCGCTTCTCGCACCTGCCAGGCGTCGTCGCCGAGGGGCGTCAGGTCATCGCGAACATCGAGCGGGTCTCGATGCTCTTCCTCACGAAGACGTCGTACGCGGTGCTGCTCGCGGTGCTGTTCGGCGCGGCGCTCATGGTGTTCCCCTTCCTGCCGCGGCAGATGTCGATCATCGACGGGCTGACGATCGGCATCCCCGCGTTCTTCCTCGCGCTGCTGCCGAACACCCCGCGCTACACGCCCGGCTTCCTGCGTCGCTCCCTCGCGTTCGCGCTGCCGACCGGCGCGATCGTCGCCGTCTCACTCCTCGCCTACGCGGCGGCGGCGACCTCGCTCGGCATCCAGACCGCGCCGCTGCGCACGGGCGCGACGCTCGTGCTCGCGATCCTCGGGCTGTGGATCCTCGGCATCCTCTCGCGGCCGATCGGCCTCGTCAAAGGCGTCGTCATCGGTGCGATGATGATCGGCCTCGTGCTCGTCTTCACGATCCCGTTCGCGGGCGGCTTCCTCGAGTTCGTCGACCCGGGGCTCGACGGCGCGCTCCTCGTCACCATCATCTGCGCGATCGGGATCGGGCTCATCGAGGTGGTGCGCCTCGTGCACCGCCGGCTGGTGGGCCGCGCGTGGTTCAGGAAGCCGCTTCGGCTGCGGCACGCGCGCGGCGACGCGGCCTGAAATAGGCGGCGGTGCGTCGTCCGGCCCAGAACGCGATGACGACGAACAGGTAGAACGCGGCGTCGATCGCCGTCCACCACAGCTCCGGCGGCGATCCCGCGATCGTGACCACGTCGAGGAGGAGCGCGAAGCCCGCGATGACGGTCACGACGATCCGCGCTGCGCGCGACCCGCGCCAGACGCCCGCGGCGATCGCGCCGAGCAGCAGGGACAGCAGGATGCCGGCCGCACCGGCGAGCGAGATCGCCATCACGAGCCCCTCCGCCACGACCTCGTCGTCGTAGCGGGCGAGCAGCACGAGGACGCCCTCGAGCACGCCGAAGCCGGCGAGCACCATGAGCATGACGACCGCGACGGAGACGAGTACCGGGCGGCGAGGGGTCGTGTCGGCGGCTTCGTCCACGGCGGTCAGCCTAGCGACGCGGTCGGTCGGCCCGTGGGCCGCGGACGGCTAGGCTCGATGCCCGTGGCGCTCACCATCGGCATCGTCGGACTCCCCAACGTCGGCAAGTCGACGCTCTTCAACGCGCTGACCCGGGCGAGCGTCCTCGCCGCGAACTACCCGTTCGCGACGATCGAGCCGAACGTCGGCGTCGTCGAGCTGCCCGACGCGCGCCTGACGAAGCTCGCCGAGATCTTCGGCTCGGAGCGCATCCTGCCGGCGACCGTGTCGTTCGTCGACATCGCCGGCATCGTCAAGGGCGCCTCCGAGGGCGAGGGGCTCGGCAACCAGTTCCTCGCGAACATCCGCGAGGCCGACGCGATCGCCCAGGTCGTGCGCGGCTTCGCCGACCCCGACGTCGTCCACGTCGCGGGCGCCGTCGACCCGCAGTCGGACCTCGAGGTCATCACGACCGAGCTCGCGCTCGCCGACCTGCAGACGCTCGAGAAGGCGATCCCGCGGCTCGAGAAGGAGGTCAAGGGCAAGAAGACCGAGCCCGCGATCCTCGAGGCGGCGATCGCAGCGCGCGACGCCCTCAACGACGGCGTGCCGCTCTCCCGCGCGAACGGCGTCGACCTCGCGCAGCTGAAGACCCTCGGCCTCATGACGGCGAAGCCGATCATCTACGTCTTCAACGTCGACGAGTCGGTGCTCACGGACCCCGCCGCGCGGGAGCGCCTCGCCGCCCTCGTCGCCCCGGCGAAGGCCGTCTTCCTCGACGCGAAGATCGAGTCAGAGCTCATCGACCTCGAGCCCGAGGAGGCCGCCGAGCTCCTCGCGATGACCGGGCAGGAGGAGTCGGGCCTCGACCAGCTCGCACGGATCGGCTTCGACACCCTCGGCCTGCAGACCTACCTCACCGCCGGCCCGAAGGAGTCGCGCGCCTGGACGATCGGCAAGGGCTGGAAAGCCCCCCAGGCGGCGGGCGTCATCCACACCGACTTCGAGAAGGGCTTCATCAAGGCGGAGGTCATCTCGTTCTCCGACCTCGTCGAGACCGGCTCGGTCGCCGAGGCCCGCGCGAAGGGCAAGGCCCGCATCGAGGGCAAGGACTACGTCATGCAGGACGGCGACGTGGTGGAGTTCCGCTTCTCGTCGTAGTCCACCGCCTAGCTGAGGACTCCGCGGCTAGCGTGCGCCCACGTCCTCGCTGCCCACGCCGTGGTGCACGGTGAACAGGTTGCCGGGATCGACGTCGCGCTTGATCTGCAGCAGTCGTTCGTAGTTGCCGCCCCAGAACTGGTTCTGCCAGTCCGCTTCGAAGTAGTCGGCTTCGTTCATGTACGAACCGGCGTCGGGCAGCGCCTGCCGGAAGACGCCCATGCAGTCGTCGACCTGCTGCCGAAGCGCCGTCAGGGTGGCGGCGTCCGGTTCGAATCCGAGGACGCCGGGGTAGTGGTGCTGCACCGTCTGCGCCGACAGGATGAGCGCGGCCGCGTCGAAGGCCGCCGGGTGGATCGCGGTCTGCTCATCTCGGGCGCGGGCGGCCGGTGATTCGCCGGACAGCCCCTTGTTCAGATGCAGGGCGAACCAGTTGTGCCGCGATGCCTCGAACATCAGCGCCGCCAGTTCCTGCGGTCGATCGAACATCGCCGCCGGCAGCCACCGCGACTGGTAGCTGGTGATGTACTGCGACACCTCAGACTGGGTGCCCGACCACCAGAAGCGGTTCGCCGGGGCTCCCACCCGGGGGTCGTGCGTGATGTATGCGGGGTTCGTCTCGTCGTAGTACGCCGCGTCCCAGTAGTCCTTGAACGGCATCGCGGAGAACGCCAGTCGGCTGGTGATCTCGCTGCCGTAGTCGTCGAGCCAGCGGACCATCGGCTCCCACACCGCCTGGGCCTGCTCGACACTCAGGTCGACGAACACCATGCTCAGCGCGACCTCGTTGACCCCGCCCCGCTCGCCGAAGGTGATCTGCTCTCCCCAGCTGGGGTTGAGCAGCCGCGGAATGAACCGGCACAGCTGCGCCAGGAGATCGCGGTAGGCCGTGGCGCTCGTGGCTTCGATCGTGCCGGTGAGCAGTCCCTTGGTGTGCGGCATCGGATGAGCCAGCAGGGTGGTCTTGGTGATCACGCCCCAGGTCGCGGCGCCCACGCCCCGCAGCGCCCAGAAGAGGTCCGGATTCTGCACCGCGTTCGCGACCCGCACTGCGCCGTCGGCGGTGACGACCTCGAACTGCAGGACGCTCCCGGCGCCGGTCCCGAATCGTTTGCTGAAGCTGCCGTAGCCGCTGCCCTGCAGGAAACCACCGGATGCCCCCACGCTCGTGCAGCCGCCGCCTTGCACGTAACGGCCGACTTCGGTGGCCGCGGCGTACGCCTCCAGCCAGCGCGCACCGGCCTGAACGGTCAGCGCAGGCACCCCGGGCCCGGTGCCGCCGTCGATGACGAAGTCGTCGGAGAAGTCCACGTCCCGCATGTTGTGCGTCCACACGAGCAGCGAGTCCGGCGCACTGCTGCGACCCAGATAGTCGTGGCCGGTGCCCTTGATCACGAGCTTGATGTCGTTCTCCCGTGCGAAGTCGACCGCTGCCGCGACATCACCGGCGCTGGTCGCCGCCACCGCGTAGGGGCTGACGGCCGTGGTCCACGCATCCAGCCAGCCCTGAGTCTGGGTGGCGCCGGCCTCGTCCTGCAGGTAGAAGGGATTCTGGATGCGGACCATGGCCTGCGTGCAGGCCCCCGACCCGGCGTCGGCGAAGCACGCCGCCAGCGGCGACGTCGGCTGGATCAGCCGGTCCCCGACCTTGCGACGCAACTGGTCCCAGGCCGAAGCCGACGGCCAGCCGGACGGAGAACTGCATCCGACGCCGGTGACCGCAACCCCGCCCAGGACCGCGGCCATCTGCAGCAGCCGCCGCCGGCTCAACTCCATCGATACCCCCTATGCGGTACGCGGCGACCAACGGGGCCGCTGCGCGGATAGGTGACAGGTTCGGTCAGGCCGCGATGGCCTGGGTGGGGTTCATGATGGTCCCGAAACCCAAGGGCGTCAAACGGCCAAGGCGGCGTTGCACCGGCTTGGCTTGCTCCGCTCCGGTGTCAGTTGTGGCCGCATTTCCCGCACGATTCCGGCCACAACTGCCACCGGAAGCCTCCGCAGGCGGGGCCCTGGTCACTAATGTCTTCGCATGGGGAAGGCGGGGGATGGTGGGGGTGCGCCCCCGCGGATCCGGGCTGAGACGTACCTCGGCGGCGCGCTCGCGCTCATCACGCTGATCGCCGCGATCATCCGGTATGCCGCATCGGCCCAGACGCTCGGCGACGTCATGACCGCGGTCATCTCGGTGACCGCACCACTGCTCACCCTGGTCGTGCTCATCGCGGCGATCCGGAGTCTGCGGGCGCTGCTGCGCAGGCCGGATGAGTCCTTCGCGACGGTCTTCGCCCGCGAGCTGGACGACTGGCAGGAGCGGATGCGTCCGCTCATCCGGGCGCGCAACGACTTCGATGGCGAGGAGGACGTCGACGGCGCGCTCTACGAGATGCTCGTCGACCACGACGCGATCCTGCGGCGCGGGGACCGCATCGAGGATCGGCGCCACGTCCGGTTCCTGCGGCTGCCGCTCGCGTTCTGCGACGGCGAGCGACTGACGTTCTACCTCCGCGAGACGATGTTCACCCGGCGGGCCGCGGCGCTCGGTGAGGACCGCGGGGTCATGACCGAGAAGCTCGCGAAGGACTTCGCCGTGACGCTCGGGCAGGGCTTCCGTGACATCGTCTCGGTCCACGCGCATCCCGATCGGCAGATCCACGACACGATCACGATCACGCTCCGGCGGGACCTCACCTCGGCGGCGGACGCGCACCGTCTCATGAGCCTCATCGACTATGCCACCCTGCTCTACCTCGCGGTCGCCTGACGCTGAGGGTCCGTGGAGCTTGCGTCCGTAGCATCGCAGCCATGGACGAACGCCTGCCCTGGATCCAGCCGTACGGAGACGCCATCGTCAAGGGGCTCAACCGGATGGGGGTGCGCTTCGGGCCGGTCGCGGTGCTGACGCTCCACGGCCGCAAGTCCGGCGAGCTGCGCTCGACGCCCGTGACGCCCATCGAGGTCGACGGCCGGCGCTACGTCGTCGCCGCGATCGGGACGGCGAACTGGGCGCAGAACGCGAGGGCCGACGGCGATGCCGCGCTCGAGGTCGCGGGCGACATCGAGGCCGTGCAGCTCGTCGAGGTGACCGACCCGGCGCACAAGGAGCGGGTCGTCGTCGCGTTCGGCTCGCGCGGGATGCCGGGCCGGTTCCTGAAGATGGTCGGCGCGGCGACCGAGCGGACGCCCGAGGGCTTCGCGGCGGCCGCGCCCGCGACCGCGGTCTTCGAGGTGTGGCCGGCTCCGGCGAGGGTGACCGCCGACGCCTCCTGAGCGCTGCCGGTGCGGTGTCTGACGCCGGTGCGAGGATGAGGGCATGCCGGAGATGCCCGAGACGGAGGCGCTCGCGAGCTTCCTGACGCAGAACGCGATGGGGCGGCGGGTCGATGGCGTCCGCGCGTTCACGGTCCAGGCGCTCAAGACGGTCAAGCCCGACGTGACGGAGCTCGAGGGTCGCACGATCGGGCCGACCGTGCGCTACGGCAAGTTCCTCGCGATCGCGACCGAGGGGCCGGAGGGGCCCGATGGAGGTCGGATCCATCTCGTCGTCCATTTCGCGCTCGCGGGCTGGCTGCGCTGGTACGACGAGGTGCCCTCGACGCCTGTCAAGCCGGGTGGCTACATCAACCTCCGGCTGCGTCTCGACGACGGCTCCGGCTTCGACCTCACCGAGGCCGGGACCAAGCATGCGCTCGCGATCCACGTCGTCCGGGATCCGCGCGATGTGCCCGGTATCGCGAGCCTCGGGCCGGACGCGCTCTCGCTCGACCTCGCCGGCTTCGCGCGGCTGCTCGAGGGTCGCAAGCAGGCGATCAAGAACCTGCTGCGGGACCAGAAGGTCATCGGCGGCGTCGGAAACGCATACAGTGACGAGATTTTGCACCTCGCCCGGATGTCGCCGTTCAAGCCCGCGAAGAACATCGCACCCCACGATCTCGTCGATCTCTACGACGCCATGGGCTCGATCCTGCGCAGCGCGATCGAGGAGGCCTCCGGTCGTCCGCCTGCTGAGCTGAAGGACGCGAAGCGCTCATCGATGCGCGTGCACGGCCGGGACGGCCAGGCATGCCCCGAGTGCGGCGACACGATCCGGAGCGTCAAGTATCAGGATCGGTCGTTCCAGTACTGTCCGACCTGCCAGACCGACGGGCAGCCGCTCGCGGATCGCGTTCTGTCCCGGCTCCTCAAGTAGGGCGGTCGTAGGCTCGTGGCATGGCGAATCCCAGACGCGTCGACGCCGACGACTTCTTCGCACAGCTGCCCGAGTATCAGCGCCCGCACCTGGCCGTCCTGCGCGAGCTGAGCCTGACCGCCGACCGGCGGATCGAGGAGGTGCTGCACTGGAACCTCCCCGCCTACCTCCTCGACGGCACGCGGCAGTGGATCCTGCAGGCCTACAAGCAGCACTGCTCGCTGCGCTTCCCGACCCGGTTCTTCGCGTCGCACATCGCCGAGGTCGAGGCTGCCGGCTACTTCGCGGGCGAGGGGTTCATCAAGATCCCCTACGAGGCCGAGCTGCCCGAGGAGCTGTGCAAGCGGCTCATCCGCGCGCGCCTCGACGAGTTCGCCGCGACGGGGCTCGGCTGGTGACGCGGCGCGGCGGGCTCACCGCCGGGCGAGCGCAGCGAGCGCGTCGCCGGTGAGGCGATAGCCCGTCCACTCGTCGAGGGCCTCGGCGCCGAGCGAGCGATAGAACGCGATCGACGGCTCGTTCCAGTCGAGGACCGACCACTCGAAGCGCGCGTAGCCGCGCTCGACGCAGATCGAGGCGAGCTCGGCGAGGAACGCCGTCCCGTAGCCGTGCCCGCGCTCCGACTCGAGGACGTAGAGGTCCTCGAGGTGGATGCCGTGCGTGCCGGTCCACGTCGAGTAGTTGAGGAACCACAGCGCGATGCCGAGGATCTCGTCGCCTCGCGCGACGACGTGGCAGTGCACGCGTGCGTCGGGGCCGAAGAGGACGTCGCGGAGCATCTCCGGGGTGCCCGTCACGGCGTCGGGCTCCCGCTCGTAGACGGCGAGGTCGACGATGCGCGCGTGGATGCCCGGCACGTCGCGCGGCTTCGCGAGACGGAGGACGGCGTCGCCGGGGAGTGCGCGTTCGGCCATCGCCCCAGGCTAGCGAGCCGAGGGGATTCGGCCGAGGGGAGGGCGCGGTGAGGCGGCGCGCCCTCGCGCAGTCAGAAAGCCCTCTGTTCAGCGGCAGCCCGCTACCCCGTCTCGACGATGACGTCCGCGCGCTCCCGCGTCCCGTCCGCCGCGAAGAAGCCCGACTCGAGCTCCTGCCAGCGCAGCCAATGCGCCCGCTGCGCCTCGCCGTCGCGCGCGAGGCCGCGCGCGAGCCGCACGTCCCGCGGCGCCTCGACCCACATTCGCACCGCGAGCCGGTCGGCGACGGCGCGCCGGGTCATGGTGACCCCCTCGAGGACGAGCAGCGGCCCCGCGCGGACCTCGACACGTGTCGGCAGCACGCCGATGCCCTCGGGGTCGCCGTACCAGTCGCGGCGGCGATAGGCGAAGGGCCGCCCCGCGAGGAACGGCTCGAGCACCTCCGCCTCCAGCCGCGGCCACCACGTCGCGCCATGGGGGTCGAGATCCGTCCAGCCGAGGAAGTCGTCGATCCCCACGACGGGCGCCCCGGTCGCCGCGCCGAGCTCGGCCGCGAGCGTCGACTTGCCCGAGCCGGCGGGTCCGTCGATCCCGACGATCCGCGGCGCCCCGGGCGCGCCGTCGCCCGCCGCGCGCCCGCGTTCGAGCAGCTCGAGGACTCGGCCGATCGCGTTCACCCGCCCAAGTATTCCGCGCCGCCGACTCGCTCGGCATCCGCGCCCGAGCCATAGGCTGACCCTATGAAACTCGCAACGATTCGCACCCCGCAGGGGACCCGCGCGGTCCGCGTCGACGGCGACACGGCGGTCGAGATCGCGGGAGTCGCGGACGTGGGGGAGCTGCTCGCGACCGTCGGGGTCGAGGGCGCCGCGGCGGCCGCCGGGCCGGTGCATCGCACCGCCGACCTCGACTACGCGCCGCTCGTCACGAACCCGAGCAAGATCGTCTGCGTCGGCCTCAACTACCGCGCCCACATCATCGAGACGAAGCGCGACGTGCCGGAGCACCCGACGCTGTTCGCGAAGTTCACCGACAGCCTCATCGGCGCGAACGACGACATCGTGGTCCCCGTCGAGGACACTCGCGACGTCGACTGGGAGGGCGAGCTCGTCATCGTCATCGGCAAGGAGGTGCGCCGGGCCCGCGGCCAGGAGGCGCAGAACGCCATCGCCGGCTACTCGGTCGCGAACGACGTCTCGATGCGGGACTGGCAGTACCGCACGACGCAGTGGGACCAGGGCAAGGTGTGGGAGGCCTCGACCCCCGTCGGCCCCGTGCTCGCGACGCCGGACGAGATCCCGTTCCAGGCGAAGATCACGACCGCGGTCGACGGCGACGTGAAGCAGGACGGCGAGATCCACGACCTCGTCTTCGGCCCGCAGGCGCTCGTCGAGTACATCTCGACGATCACGCGGCTGCGCCCCGGCGACCTCATCCTCACCGGCACGCCGGGCGGCGTGGGCCACGTCAAGAGCCCGCCCGAGTTCATGGCGCCCGGGCAGACCGTCACGGTGGCCGTCGACGGCATCGGGACGCTGACGAACCGGATCGTGGCGGGCTGATGGCGTCGGATCGCGCCGGCCGGATCACGGCCGGCATCGCGGGCGTCGTCGTCCTGCTCGCGCTCGTCGCCGCGGCCGTCGTCGGGATGGTCCTGTCGCGGGGCTCCGGCTCGAGCGGTCCGATCGCGACGATCCGCGTCGTCGACGAGACGTACCGCATCGAGCTCGCGAACCCCGAGGTCCTCGCGATCGCGCAGCAGCTGCTCGCGCACGAGATCCCGCCGATGATCCCCAACGGCCTCGTCGTGCGCGACGATCCCGGCCCGAACGCGCCGTGGTCGTGGCACATCGACCCCGCCTCGCTGGAGTGGGCAGACATGACGACGGAGGTCTGCGACGGCCTCCCGTCCTTCGTCGAGGACGGCACCGTCACGAGCGAGTGGTACTGCCCGTGGTCGGCCGAGGTGATCGACATCTCCGACGGGGCTCCGATCGGATGACGCGGCCGCCCGTCTCCGACATCATCGGCTGGGACGTGCGGACGTGGTCTCCCGCCGTCGAAGCCTGGGAGCGCGCGCTCGAGACGCTGCCGAGTGGGCCGCTGGACGTCCTCGAGGTCGGCGCGGGACCGGGCGGGCCGTCGCTCTGGCTCGCGCTCAAGGGGCACCGCGTCGTCACCTCGAACCTCGCGGCGGCCGAGGAGCAGGCGAGGCCGCTGCACGAGCGCTACGGGGTCGCGGACCGGATCGAGTACCGCGACCTCGACCTGACGGCGGGCCTGCCGTATCGGGAGCAGTTCGACATCGTCGTCTTCAAGTCGGTGCTCGGCGGCCTCGGCGGCGTCGATCCGGAGCTGCCCGCGGTCGCGCTCGACGAGATCCGCGCGGCGCTGCGGCCCGGCGGCGTGCTGCTGTGGGCGGAGAACCTCCGCGGCAACTGGCTGCACCGCGCCGCGCGCCGGATGGCCTACCGGATCCGCGGCGTGCCGATCTGGCAGTACCTCGCCCTGCGGCGCCTGCGCGAGCTCCTCGACGCCCGCTTCGTCGAGACGGAGGTCCGCGTCGGAGGGGTGCTCGCGGTCCTCGGGACGAGCGAGGCCGCGCGCGATCGGCTCGCCCGCGCGGACCAGGCCGTCTTCGACCACATCGTGCCCGCCTCCTGGCACTACATGGCGTTCGGCTCCGCCCGCCGCCCGTAGTCGCCTTTTTCAGGAGTCGGCGGGGGTTCGCGTGCGCATTGCACGCCGACCCGCCCGTACTCCTGAAAAGCGGAAGGGAGTCAGGCGGAGAGGCCGAAGAGGGCCGGCCAGGCGGCGGCCGCGAAGGGGTAGCCGACGAAGACGACCGCGTCGATGAGGAAGTGCGCGACGACGAGCGGGAGCACGCGCCCCCAGCGCGCCGCGATCCAGCCGAACACGATGCCCATCAGGAAGTTGCCGACGAACGAGCCCCAGCCCTGGTACAGGTGGTACAACCCGCGGATCGTCGCGGAGACGAGGATGATCGGCCAGGTGCCCCAGCCGAGCTCGCGCAGGCGCGCGAAGAGGTAGCCGACCATGATCACCTCCTCCTGGATGCCCGCGCGTGCCGCCGCGAGGAGGAGCACCGGCACCGTCCACCAGTGGGCGTCGAGCCCCGCCGGGTTGACCGCGACGGTGAGACCGAGCGCCCGCCCACCGAGATACACGACGATGCCCGCCGCGCCGATGCCGAGGGCGATGAGCGCGCCCCAGCCCGCATCGCGCGCGGGGCGGTCGAACGCGAGCCCGAGCCGCCCGAGGTGGGGGCGCCTCGCGGACCACAGCAGCCAGCACACGAGCACGACCGGCATGAGACCGAACGCGATGTCGAGGATCTGGTAGACGAAGTCGAAGACCTCGCGGCTGTCGAGCGTCGGGTTGAGCGTCGCGGTCTGCTCCGACAGCGGCACGTCCCGGGTCGCGCGGTTGATGATCGCGACGATCGAGTAGACGGCCGACTGTCCGAGGGACAGACCGAGCACGATGAGGACCTCGGCGATGAGGCGGCCGCGCCCTTCGACTCGGCCCTGCGGGCCTCGTTCAGGGAACGGGGGCTGCGGGAGGAGCGACGACGGTTCTCCTCGCGACATGCTCAGAGCCTAGAACGCTACGTTGGAGGCATGTCGCGTCAGGGTCTCGTCGTGCTCGCCGCGGCGACGGCCCTCGCGCTCGCGGGCTGCTCCGCCGTCCAGTCGACGGTCATTGACCACTCGGTCATCGCGGTCGGCGTCGACGTCTCCTACACGGGCGCCGGGCCCGCGTCACCGGACGCGACGGTCGCGGACCTCGCGGTCGGCGCCGCGACCCTCTCAGGCTTCTCGTATCTCGATGCGACGGGCCAGAGCGTGCCGGATCCCGGCTTCGGACGGATCGCCGTCGTGTCCGAGGAACCCTTCGTCGTGCGCTACACCATCGCTGAAGGGCTCGCCTGGTCCGACGGCGTCGGCATCGACGGCGTCGACCTCATGCTCGACTGGGTCGCCAGGGCGCACCCGTATGCGGGAGCGCCGTTCGGCTCCCTCCCCGACCTCTCCCTCTCCGGCGCGCGGGCCGTCCAGCTCAGCTCCGATCGCAAATCGCTCGACATCACGTTCTCCTCCGACACCGGCGACTGGCAGGACGCCTTCCGCGCGCCGCTGCCTGCGCACGCGGTCGCGACGAGGGCCTTCGGGTCGACGAGCCCGGAAGCCGCGAAGGACGCGGTGATCGAGGCGATCGACGCGGCGGCCGACGGCGATGTCGCCGCGCTCGCGAAGCTCTCGGCGGCCTGGGCGTCGACGTTCGAGCTCGACGAGGACGCCCCGCCGGCGAGCGGCCCCTACGAGGTCGTGTCGGCCTCCGCGGACCTCGTCGAGCTCGAGGTGAACGCCGCCTACGCGGGCTCCCGCAGCCCCACCTATGCCGAGATCGAGCTGCGCGACGTCGGCTCCGCGGCGGCGGCGGTCCAGGCGCTGTCGATCGGTGAGATCGACATCGTCCAGGTCGCCCCGGACGACGCGCTCATCACGGTGCTCGGGCGGATCAGCGCCGACTGGCGGCTGCTCGGCCCGACCGCATCGCCGACCGTGCTGGTGGGCTGGTTCCACCGCGAGATCGACGGGGTCGAGCCGGGTCAGACCGAGCTCGGAGCCCTGTGGAATCCGTGGGCGTGGACACCGTACGTTCCGCCCGAGGTTTGAGGGACTCCACAAAGCGCATCACTGAGATGTAACGTTTTGGGGCTCGATTCGTCTACGCGGGGATAACGCGACGAGAATCATTGATCGGTCGTCTACAAGGCGACCTCATAACCCCTCGTACAGGAGGTACACACAGTGAAGAAGAAGAGCCTTGCGCTCGGACTCGCGGCGGGCGTCTCCGCAGCAGTCCTCGCGCTGACCGGCTGCGCCAGCGGCGGAGGCACCACTCCGACCGAAGGCCCCACCGCGTCCGGATCGGCAGTCACCGTCAACTGGGGCGAGCCGGAGAACCTGCTCATCCCGGCGAACACCAACGAGGTCAACGGCGGTCTGGTCCTCAACAACATCTTCGCCGGTCTCGTCTACTACGAAGCGGATGGCGCCTGGGCGTACGACGCGGCCGAGTCGATCGAGTCCGACGACTTCCAGCACTGGACCATCAAGGTCAAGCCGGGTCAGACGTTCTCCGACGGCACCCCGGTCACGGCGGAGTCCTTCGTCAAGGCCTGGCAGTGGGGCGCTTCCGACCCCGAGCTGCTCAACCAGTGGTGGTTCATCGACGCGGTCCCCTTCGAGGGCGGCACCTATGACGGCGGCGAGGACACCCTCGCGCTCGAGGTCGTCGACGACCTGACGTTCACCGTCGACCTGCTGCGCCCGATGGCGGACTTCCCGCTCGCGCTCGGCTACACGGTGTTCTTCCCGCTGCCCGAGTCGTTCTACGCCGACCCGGACGCGTTCGGTGCGAACCCGATCGGCAACGGCCCGTACAAGATCGCCGACAACGGCTGGGAGCACGGCACCAAGCTCTCCGTCGTCCCGAACGAGACGTACACCGGCCCGCGCGTCGCGCAGAACTCCGGCGTCGACTTCATCGTCTACGCGAGCGAGGACGCGCAGTACGCCGACCTGCTCTCGAACAACCTGGACATCATGCAGAACGTGCCGCAGAGCGCGCTCGCGACGTTCCAGACCGACCTCGGCGACCGTGCCGTCTACCAGGGCAACGCGGTCTTCCAGTCGTTCACGATCCAGCCGACGCTCCCGCACTTCGCGTACGACGAGGAAGGCACGCTGCGTCGCGCCGCGATCTCGCACGCGATCAACCGCGAGGAGATCACGCAGGTGATCTTCGAGGGCACGCGCACGCCGGCCGAGGACTTCACCTCCCCGGTCATCGCGGGCTTCGACCCGGCATCGATCGAGGGCTCGGACGTCCTCGACTTCGACCCGGATCTGGCTGTGCAGCTCTGGGAGCAGGCGAACGCCATCTCCCCGTGGTCGGGCAGCTTCCAGATCGCGTACAACGCCGACTCGAGCCACCAGGCGTGGGTCGACGCGACCGCGAACTCGATCAAGAACGTGCTCGGCATCGACGCCTCGGGTCTCCCGTACCCGGACTTCGCGGGCCTTCGCACCGAGGTCAACGACCGCACGATCAAGTCGGCGTTCCGCACCGGTTGGCAGTTCGACTTCCCGTCGCAGTCCAACATCCTCGGCGCGCTGTACGTGACCGGGGCCGGCTCGAACGATGCCGACTACTCGAACCCCGAGTTCGACGCGCTCTACCAGGAGGGCGTCACCTCGGCGACGCTCGAGGAGCAGGTGGCGGCGTTCAACGCGGCGCAGGCGCTGCTGTTCCGCGACCTGCCCGCCATCCCGCTGTGGTACGGCGCGACGACCGCCGGCTTCTCTGAGCTCGTCGACAACGTCGAGTTCGGCTGGGACAGCTGGCCGATCCTCTACCAGGTGACCAAGGGCGCCTAGTAGTAGGTATCATCCGACACATGGACCGTGGGGCGACGCCGCTGCGTCGCCCCACGGCACATGTCGGTAGCCGCACCCGAACCCTCAGCGCAGCCACATGATCTGGTACATCGTCCGGAGAGTCCTCCAGGGGATCCCCGTCTTCTTCGGCTCGACGTTCATCATCTTCTCGATGGTGTTCGCGATGCCGGGGAACCCGATCCTCCGGATGTTCGGCGACCGCACCCCGACGGAAGCCCAGATCGCGGCGCTCGAGGCGAAGTTCCACCTCGACCAGGACTTCTTCACCCGATACTTCCTCTACCTGGGTGACATCCTCCAGGGCAACCTCGGCACCACCTACGCGGGGCAGTCGGTCAACGAGATCCTCGCCCGCACCTTCCCGACGACGCTCCGGCTCGCGCTGCTCGCCATCATCATCCAGCTCATCGTCGGCGTCCTCGCGGGCCTCATCTCGGGTCTGCGCAAGGGCGGCATCTTCGACCACGCGACGCTCCTCATCACGCTGGTGCTCATCTCCGTGCCCGTCTTCGTGCTCGCGTTCGTCGCGCAGTGGTTCTTCGGGATCGAACTCGGCTGGGTGAGACCCACGGTCGGACAGGGCGCGCCGTGGCAGGACCTCATACTCCCCGCGATCGTGCTCGCCGCGCTCAACATGGCGTACGTCGTGCGCCTGACCCGCGGCTCCGTCATCGAGACGAACCAGATGGACTTCGTCCGGATGGCCTACGGCAAAGGGCTCTCGCGGGGACGCATCATCCCCGTGCACATCCTGCGCAACTCCATGATCCCCGTCACGACGAACCTCGCCGCCGACTTCGGCATCCTCATCGTCGGCGCGACCGTCACGGAGGCCATCTTCAACGTGCCCGGCGTCGGCAACGAGCTCTTCAAGGCGATCAACCGCCACGACATGCCCGAGATCGTGTCCATCGTCACGATCCTCGTCATCGTCTACGTCTTCGTGAACCTGCTCATCGACCTCCTCTACGGGGTGCTCGACCCGAGGATCCGCTATGTCAAGAAGTAATCCGGTCCGGAAGGCGCCCCGCTACGTCGCCGAGATCGACGAGGGCGGGCTCGGCGCCGTCGACGCGGTGCGCGTGAGCGACCGCAAGTCGAACCTCTGGCTCGATGCCTGGCGGGACCTGCGCAGCCGCTGGATGTTCTGGGCGTCGGCGGTCGTCATCCTGTTCATCGTCTTCGTCGCGCTCTTCCCGAGCGTCTTCACCTCGGTCCCGCCGAACGACCAGTGCTACCTCGCCAACTCCGACGGCGGTCCCGAGCCCGGCCACCCGCTCGGCTTCACGAAGCAGGGCTGCGACGTCTTCTCGCGCATCGTGTACGGCGCGTCGACGTCCCTGTCGGTCGGCATCATCGTGACGGTCATCGTCGCCGTCATGGGCATCGTCCTCGGCGCCTTCGCCGGCTACTTCGGCGGCTGGCTCGACTCGTTCCTCATGCGCATCGGCGACATCTTCTTCGCGATCCCCTACATCCTCGCGGCAGTCGTCATCATGTCGATGTTCCTCCACGAACGGAACATCTGGATCATCTCGCTCGCGATCGGCTTCTTCAGCTGGCCCGCGACCGCGCGCATCCTGAGATCCGAGGTGCTGCGCGTCAAGCAGTTCGACTACGTCATGGCCTCCGAGGCGCTCGGGCTCTCGAAGGTCCGCACGATGTTCGCGCACGTCATGCCGAACTCGGTTGCGCCCGTCATCGTCATCTCGACGGTCGGCCTCGCGGCGGCGATCACCGCCGAGGCGACGCTGTCCTTCCTCGGCGTCGGCCTGCCGAACAACATCTACATGTCCTGGGGCAACGACATCGCGAACGCCCAGCAGTCGCTGCGGACCAACCCGATGACGCTCATCTACCCGTCGATCGCGCTGTCGGTCACCGTGCTCGCGTTCATCATGCTCGGCGAGACGGTGCGCGAGGCGCTCGACCCGAAGGCGCGGGCCCAGCGATGAGCGAGCAGAAGCCACTCCTGTCCGTCAAGGACCTTCAGGTCGCGTTCAAGACCGTCGAGGGCTACGTCCCCGCGGTCCGCGGCGTGTCCTTCGACGTGTACCCGGGCGAGACGGTCGCGATCGTCGGCGAGTCCGGCTCGGGCAAGTCCACGACGGCGCTCGCGATCAACCGGCTGCTGCCCGGCAGCGGCCGGATCACGGGCGGCTCGATCCAGTTCGAGGGCGTCGAGCTCACGACCCTGAAGCGCCGGGAGGTCGAGCGGTTCCGCGGCCGCAAGGTCGGAATGGTCCCGCAGGACCCGATGAACTCGCTCAACCCGGTGTGGAACGTCGGCTTCCAGGTCGGCGAGACGATCAAGGCGAACGGTCTCGCCAAGCGCCGGCACGAAGTCAAGAAGCGCACGATCGAGGTGCTCCAGGAGGCGGGCCTCGCCGACGCCGACCGCCGCCTGCGGCAGTTCCCACACGAGTTCTCCGGCGGCATGCGCCAGCGCGTGCTCATCGGCATCGGCCTGTCCGCCGACCCGCAGCTGCTCATCGCCGACGAGCCCACCTCCGCGCTCGACGTCACCGTCCAGAAGCACGTCCTCGACCACCTCGACTCGCTGACGACCGAGCGCGGCACCGCCGTCATCTTCATCACGCACGACCTCGGCCTCGCCGCCGAGCGCGCCGAGAACCTCATCGTCATGCACCGCGGGCGCATCGTCGAGTCCGGGCCGTCGCTCGAGGTGCTGCGCGACCCGCAGCACCCCTACACGAAGCGGCTCATCGCCGCGGCCCCGAGCCTCTCGTCATCGCGGCTCCAGTCCTCCCGCACGCCGGCCGTCGCCCCGCAGACCGTCGACGCGACGCCCGCCGCCGCGACCCCGGTCATCGAGTTCCAGGGCGTCACCAAGGTCTTCAAGATCCGCACCGGCGGCCCGCGGTCCATCCCGTTCACTGCCGTCGACGACATCTCGTTCTCCGTCGGCAAGGGCACGACGACCGCGCTCGTCGGCGAATCCGGCTCTGGCAAGTCGACCGCGGCGAAGCTGCTGCTGCGCCTCGAGGACGTCACCCAGGGGCGGATCCTCGTCGACGGCGAGAACGTTGCGGACAAGAAGGGGCAGGAGCTCCTCGCGCTCCGGCGGCGCATGCAGCCCGTCTTCCAGGACCCCTACGGCTCGCTCGACCCGCTCCACAACATCGGCAACACCGTCGCCGAGCCGCTGCGCGTCCACCGGGTCGGTGACGCCGCCTCGCGCCGGGAGCGGGTGCTCGAGGTGCTCGACCAGGTCGCGCTGCCGAAGACGGTGCTCTCCCGCTACCCGAACGAGCTGTCCGGCGGCCAGCGCCAGCGCGTCGCGATCGCCCGTGCGCTCGCCCTCAAGCCCGACATCGTCGTCCTCGACGAGGCGGTGTCCGCGCTCGACGTGCTCGTCCAGGCGCAGGTCCTCGACTTACTCGCGGACCTGCAGACCGAGCTCGGGCTCACCTACCTCTTCATCACCCACGACCTCGCGGTCGTCCGCCTCATCGCGGACAACGTCGTCGTCATGGAGCGGGGGAAGGTCGTCGAGGCGGCGAGCGTCGACCGGGTGTTCGCCGAGCCCGAGACCGACTACACGCGCTCCCTGCTCGCCGCGATCCCCGGAGCCGGACTCCTCTGACCGAGATGTAGCCTGGCATCCCACTCGGAAGCAAGGGAGCGCCGTGAGCGGAATCAAGGTCGCCATCATCGGAGCCGGCATCGGCGGGCTCGCGGCCGCTGCGGCACTGCGACGCCGCGGCGTCGACGTCGAGGTCTTCGAGCAGGCGCCCGCGCTCGGCGAGGTCGGCGCCGGGGTCGCGATCGCCGCGAACGGCTGGCGGCTCCTGGAGAACCTCGGCGTCATCGACCGGCTCGAGGCGACGAGCTCCGGGCTCAACAACGGCTACTACCAGCTGCGCGAGGACGGCTCCTTCATCTCGACGATCCGGGCACCCGGTGCCGACGGGCGGATGCGCGTCTTCGGCGTGCACCGCGCCGACCTCATCGACGTGCTCCGCTCGGTCGTGCCGGACTCCGTCATCCACACGGGCCATCGCCTCACTGGCCTCGTCCAGGACGACGACGGGGTCGACCTCGCGTTCGAGAACGGCGCGCGCTTCCGCGCCGACGCCGTGATCGGGGCCGACGGCATCCACTCGGCGGTGCGCCCGCACCTCGTCGACGAGGTCCCGCCCGTCTCCAGCGGCCAGGCCGCCTACCGCGCGCTCGTGCCGGTCGACTCCGAGGACATGTGGGAGTGGGGCACGTCGAAGATCTGGATCGGCCCCGGCCGTCACTTCCTCGTCTACCCGATCCGCGCGGACCGGCTCATCAACATCGTCGCGGTCGTGCCCGCGCTCGGGGGAGAACGCGATTCCTGGAGCGCTCCTGGCGACCCGCGGGAGCTGGCGAACGAGTTCGCCGGCTGGGATCCGGCGATCCAGTCGCTCATCGAACGGGTGCAGGACACGTTCCTGTGGGGCCTCTTCGACCGGGCGCAGCTGCCGACCTGGACCGACCGCCGCGTCGCGCTGCTCGGCGACGCCGCGCACTCGATGCTCCCGCACCTCGGGCAGGGCGCGAATCAGACGATCGAGGACGGCTTTGCGCTCGCGGCCGCGCTCGAGGGCGTCGACTCGGCCGGAGTCGGCGGCGCGCTCGCCGTGTACGAGGGGCTGCGCTACAACCGGGCGTCGACCGTGCAGCGCGCGTCGCGCGAGTTCGGCAACCTCTTCGACATGGTCGAGCGCAGCCGCTTCGAGGACCGCGACGAGGCGATCCGCCGCACCGCGCCGTTCTATGCGTGGCTCAACTCGCACGACGCCGACTCGCTCACCCCGCCGGAGCCCGCCCCGGCGCGCTGATCGCGTTCTGCGCCCTTCGACTCGCTGCGCTCGCTCAGGGAGCCGCTTGCGTCCCCTGATGGCGTTCTGTGCCCTTCGACTCGCTGCGCTCGCTCAGGGGGCCGCTTCCGGCGCGGTGCGGCCCGCGGATCCCTGAGCGAGCGCAGCGAGTCGAAGGGGCCGGTAGAGTAGACCGTCCCTTTTTCGCATAGCCGAAGGTTTCCCCATGGCGCTCGCCCACCGCACCGACCTGCGCAACGTCGCGATCGTCGCCCACGTCGACCATGGGAAGACGACCCTCGTCGACGCGATGCTCCGGCAGACCGGCTCGTTCGGCGACCACGCGCACGTCGAGGAGCGCGCGATGGACTCCAACGACCTCGAGCGCGAGAAGGGCATCACGATCCTCGCGAAGAACACCGCGATCGAGTACTCCGGCAAGCACGCGACCGACGGCCCCGTGACGATCAACGTCATCGACACCCCCGGCCACGCCGACTTCGGCGGCGAGGTCGAGCGCGGGCTCAGCATGGTCGACGGCGTCGTGCTGCTCGTCGACGCCTCGGAGGGGCCGCTGCCGCAGACCCGGTTCGTGCTGCGCAAGGCGCTCGAGTCGAACCTCCCCGTCATCCTCCTCGTCAACAAGACCGACCGCCCCGATGCCCGCATCGCCGAGGTCGTCGAGGAGTCGCACGACCTGCTGCTCAACATCGCGTCCGACATCCACGACGACGTCCCCGAGCTCGACATCGACTCGATCCTCGAGCTGCCCGTGCTCTACGCCTCGGGCCGCGCCGGCGCCGCGAGCCGCAACGAGCCGGCGAACGGCGAGCTGCCCGACAACGACGACCTCGAGCCGCTCTTCGAGGCCATCCTCACGCACATCCCCGCGCCGTCCTACGACGACGAGGCGCCGCTCCAGGCGTGGGTCACGAACCTCGACGCCTCGCCGTTCCTCGGCCGCATCGCGCTGCTGCGGGTCTTCTCCGGCACGGTCAAGAAGGGTCAGACGGTCGCCTGGGTGCGCCACGACGGCTCGCATTCGAACGTGCGGATCACGGAGCTCCTCAAGACGAAGGCGCTCGAGCGCTTCCCCGCCGAGTCGGCGAGCGCCGGCGACATCATCGCGATCGCCGGCATCGAGGACATCACGATCGGCGAGACGATCGCCGACCCGGAGGACATCCGGCCGCTGCCGGCCATCCACGTCGACGACCCCGCGATCTCGATGACGATCGGGACGAACACGTCGCCGCTCGTCGGCAAGGTCAAGGGCCACAAGCTCACCGCGCGCATGGTCAAGGACCGCCTCGACCGCGAGCTCATCGGCAACGTGTCGATCCGCGTCGTCGACGTCGGCCGACCCGACGCCTGGGAGGTCCAGGGCCGCGGCGAGCTCGCGCTCGCGATCCTCGTGGAGAACATGCGCCGCGAGGGCTTCGAGCTCACCGTCGGCAAGCCCCAGGTCGTCACGCGCGAGATCGACGGCAAGAAGCACGAGCCCTTCGAGCACCTCACGATCGATGCCCCCGAGGAGCACCTCGGCGCGATCACGCAGCTCCTCGCCGCCCGCAAGGGCCGTATGGAGACGATGACGAACCACGGCACCGGCTGGGTCCGCATGGAGTTCGTCGTGCCGAGCCGCGGGCTCATCGGATTCCGCACCGAGTTCCTCACGATCACCCGGGGTACCGGTATCGCAAACGCGATCTCGCATGGCTACGAGCCGTGGGCCGGCTCCATCCAGACGCGCGTCAACGGCTCGATCGTCGCCGACCGCTCCGGTGTCGCGACCCCCTTCGCGATGATCGCGCTCCAGGAGCGCATGACGTTCTTCGTGCAGCCCACGCAGGAGGTCTACGAGGGCATGGTCGTCGGGGAGAACTCGCGCTCCGAGGACATGGACGTGAACATCACGAAGGAGAAGCAGCTGACGAACATGCGCTCGTCGACCGCCGACAACTTCGAGAAGCTCGACGTGCCGCGCCAGCTCACCCTCGAGGAGTGCCTCGAGTTCGCCCGCGAGGACGAGTGCGTCGAGGTCACCCCCGAGATCGTCCGCATCCGCAAGGTCGAGCTCGACCAGACGGCCCGCGCCCGCATGGCCTCCCGCGCCAAGAAGCAGGGCTAGGGGCAGCGACCCTGCGGGTCGAGTAGGCGCGAGGCGCCGTGTAAGGGGGACCCGTGGGTCGAGTAGGCGCGTAGCGCTGTATCGAGGGGACCCGTGGGTCGAGTAGGCGCGAGGCGCCGTATCGAGACCTCGAGCCCCTGTGGACAACTTCCACAGAGAATCTCGCAATCGGCGATCCTGTCCCGATGCCATACATGTACATCCTCCGTTGCGCGGACGGCACGACCTATGTCGGTAGCACCTGGGACCTCGAGCGACGGCTCGGCGAGCACAAGCTCGGTCATGGCGGTGCCTATACCTCGAAGCGACTTCCGGTCGAGCTCGCCTATTGCGAGGAGTTCGACAGGGTCGATGAGGCGTGGGCACGCGAGAAGCAGATTCAGAGCTGGTCGAGGGCGAAACGCGAGGCGCTGATCGCGGGTGATCAGGATGCCGTGTCGCGTGCCGCGAAGAAGCGCTTTCCTCGGATCGGGTAGTTGAGCGTGAGGTCTCGTTCGACCGGGGGCCAGCCGGGTGGTCGGGTCTCGATACGCCCGATGGAGCGGGCTACTCGACCCGCGGCTGAAGGCGGGATGGTTGCGACTATCCGACCCGCGGGTGAGGGCGGGATGGCTGCGACTATTCGATCCGCGGGGAGCGGAGGATCCGCTCCAGGGGGCGGCCCTTGGCGAGCTCGTCGACGAGCTTGTCGAGGTAGCGGATGCGCTGCATGAGCGGATCGGAGATGTCCTCGACCCGCACCCCGCAGACGACGCCGGTGATGAGCGGCGCGTGCTCGTTGAGGCGCGCGTCGGCGAAGAACTCCTCGAGCGTCGAGCCGGCCTCGAGGTGCGCGGCGAGCTCGGCGTCGGAGAAGCCGGTCAGCCACTCGACGACCTCGTCGAGCTCCGCGACCGTCCGGCCCTTCCGCTCGACCTTCTGCACGTAGAGCGGATAGATCGCCGCGAACGAGTAGCCGAAGACCCTCGCGTTCACCCGAACAGTGTCTCACCGACGTAGCCGCCGGCGGAGGCCCCCGGCGGCACCGCCCAGATGCCGGAGCCGACATGCTTGATGTACTCGTTGAGCAGGTCGGTCGCGAGCGCGTGCTGCACCCGGATGAACTGCTCCGGCGAGCGCTGGAACGCGATGAAGAAGAGTCCCGCGTCGAGGCGGCCGAGCTCGTCGTTGCCGTCGACGAAGTTGTAGCCGCGCCTGAGAATCGCGGCGCCGGCGTTCTGTTCCGGCGCGGCGAGGCGGATGTGCGCGTCGACGGCGATGACCGGCTCGCCGTTCGCCGCGATCTCGTCGAAGTCCGGCTCCGTGAACTCGGTGCCGCCGCTCAGCGGCGCGCCCTCGCCCTTGTCCCGGCCGAAGATCGTCTCCTGCTCGCCGAGCTGGGCGCGGTCCCACGACTCGATGAGCATCCGGATGCGGCGCGCGACGAGATAGGAGCCGCCCGCGAGCCACGCCGCCGCGGGGTCGTCCGCGGCCTCGACCCAGACGGCCGCGCCGGTCGCCGGATCCTCCGACTTGAGGTTGCGCGTGCCGTCCTTGAAGCCCATCAGGTTGCGCGCGGTGACCTGCGAGGTCGACGTCGATGACGTTCTGCCGAAGCCGAGCTGCGACCAGCGCAGCGGCGCGCGGCCGAACGCGATGCGCGACAGGTCCCGGATCGCGTGCACCGCGACCTGCGGATCGTCCGCGCACGCCTGGATGCACAGGTCGCCGCCGCTGCGGGCGGGGTCGAGCGCATCGCCCGCGAACCGGGGGAGCGGCTCGAGCAGCGCCGGTCGGCGCGAGGCGATGTCGAAGCGGTCGCCGTGCTCGGGGTGGTCGAAGAGCGAGGGGCCGAAGCCGAACGTGATCGTGAGCCCCGACGGCGGCAGGTCGAGCGCCTCGCCGGTGTCGTCGGGCGGGCGGTTGAGGGCGCCGAGCGCGCCGTCGCCGATCGGGTGGCCGGCGGTCATCTCCGCGGCCGCGGCGGTCCAGTCGTGCAGCAGCCCGACGAGGTCGTCGCGCGTCGCGCTCGCCGAGAGGTCGAACGACGCGAAGTGGAGGCGGTCCTGGACCGGCGTGAGGATGCCGGCCTGATGCTCGCCGTAGAACGGATAGGTCGTGGCGCTGCGCCCGCCCGCGGCATCGGCGGCCGCCGCGCCGGCCGCGATCGCGATGCCCGCCCCCGCGCCCCCGCCGACCGCGAGGCCCGCGGCGCCGGCGCCGAAGAGCCCGAGGAGCTGGCGACGGGAGACCTCGGACATGGTGACTCGATTATCGGGCCGGCCGCTTCGACTCGTCCGCGGCTCGCTCAGCGACCCGGGCGGGTCCCTGAGCGAGCGCGGCGAGTCGAAGGGCCACGGCCGCGACTACTCCGCGATGCCGAGGACGGTGTGCGTGAGCTGCGAGAGCGGCTCGGCGAGCGCGTTGACCGCGTTCGACAGCCCCTGCCGCTGGGAGTCGGTCACCTCGTCGTACGACGTGAAGCCCGTCTCGAAGCTGCCGTAGGTCGACAGCAGGGCGCGCAGGGCGTCGAACTCGGACTCGATGTCGGCGACGAGCGCCGCACCCTCGGCGCCCTTCGACGCCGCGATGTCCTTGACGACGCCGAACGCGACCCACGCGCCGTCGACGTTCGCGGCGAAGTCCGCGAGGTCGGTGTGCGACCACCAGTCCTCCTCGCCCGTGATCTTGCCGGCCGAGACCTCGTCGAGGAGGCCGATCGCGCCGTTGGAGATGTCGGCGATGCCGACGGAGAAGTCGGCCGCGTGGACGAGGTCGTAGAGCTCCTGGACATCGGCGACGAGGCCGTCGGCGAAGGCCTGGCGCTGCGCGGGCGTCGAGGGCTCCCAGTCGAGCCACGCGGACTCGCCGTCGGAGTTGAGGCCGTCCGCCGCGGGCACCCAGAGGTCCTTCTCGATGCGGTGGAAGCCCGTCCAGTCGAGCCCCTCGGTGACCGCGTCGACCTCGCGGTAGTCGATCTTCGGGTCGAGGTCGCCGAACGCCTCCGCGGTCGGCTCGATGCGCTCGTAGTAGGAGCGCACGAGCGCGAAGGCGTCGCGCGCCGCGTCGTCGTTGCCCGCGGCGTAGTCGGCGGCGAAGGCCTCGACGGCGGGGAGGAGCTCCTCGGTCTGCGACTTGATGTAGGCGATGTAGTTGGCGACCGCGAGATCGATCTGCGCCTGCTCGTCGGCGGCGACCGTGACGGCCTCGCCGGTCACGGTGAACGTGGCGACCCCGATGGGGGAGCCGATCTGCTGGAACTTGCACGCCGTGTAGTAGGTGCCCGGCTGCAGCTGGACGACGTAGTCGACGCTCTGGCCCGGCGTGACGTTCTCCTTCTCGCCGACGATGCGCAGCTGGTCCTCGGCGAAGATCTCGAACTCGTTGACGTCGGTGCCCGTGTTCTGGATGGAGAACGTGATGTTGCCGGCGGCCGCGGTCGCCTCCGAGACGACGCAGGTGTCGTCGGTGATCGCGACGGCGAGCTTCGCGCCGGTCGGGTTGTTCGGCACGCAGCCGGCGAGGGCGACGGCGACGAGGCCGGCCGCCGAGGCGGCGGCGATGAGGCGGGGGGCGGACATGGGGCTCCTTAATCGAATGCGAGGTTGGGTTCTTGGTGGTCGGCTCGCCGAACGGGTCGGCGCAGGCTGGTGAGGAGGAACGCGGTGAGGACAGGCACGAGGTACGCCCACCAGGCGATGACCTGGAACCAGGTCGGCTCCGGCTTGAAGTTGAAGAGGCCGCCGAGCAGCGCGCCGTACCAGCTCGTCGGCGGGATGAGCCAGGCGATCGTGTACGCGGGCTGGTTGACGCCGGGCAGCCAGCCGGCCTCCTGGAGGTCCCCGATGCCGTAGGACAGCACGCCGGCGGCGACGACGACGAGGAAGGCCCCGGTCCACAGGAAGAAGCGCCGGAGGTCGATCCGCGCGGCGCCGCGGTATATGAGCCAGCTGATGAGGACCGCGGCGGCGAGGCCGATGACGGCGCCGAGGGTGCCGAGGAGCGCGTTGCTCTCCGACTTCGCGGCGGCCCACAGGAACAGCGCCGTCTCGATGCTCTCCCGGCCGACGGCGACGATGCCGATGACGACGAGCCCGGCGGCGCCCCCGCCGAGCAGCGCGGCGTCGAGGCGGCCGTGGAGCTCCTGCCGGAGGTTCCTGGCGTTCGCCGCCATCCAGAAGATCATCCAGGTGACGAGCCCGACGGCGACGATCGACAGCACCCCGCCGATCGCCTCCTGCGCCTGGAAGCTCAGCCCGTACGGCCCCCAGGTCAGGAGGGCGCCGAACGCGAGTGCCGCGGCGATCGCGATGCCGATGCCGAGCCAGAGCCTCGGGAGCACGTCGGTGCGCTCGACCTTGCGGAGGTAGGCGACGATGATGCCGACGACGATGCCCATCTCGAGGCCCTCGCGGAGCCCGATGAGCAGGTTGGCCAGCACGCGTTCCTCTCGAGGTCGATCGCCTGGCCACCGGTCAGGTGTGCGTCGTTTTTCCGGAGGTTAGCCTAACCTAAGCAGGCTGACGCGCAAGTCGAATGCCTACGCTGGTCATGTGCAGCACGTCATGACCGGGATCTCGGCCCTCGTCGCGGCGGTCTGCGGGGCAGCGATCGGCGTGCTGTTCACGGTCGCCCACCGCGCGACGACAGACGTGGCCGGCATCCCGTTCCCGTACGGCATCGTCCTCGGCATCGCCAGCGCGATCGCGTTCCTCGCCGCCATGCGTCTGCTCTGGGACACCCGCTGGCCGGCGATCGGCGGCGGCATCGGACTCGTCGCCGCGATCCTCGTGCTGTCGTTCACGGGTCCCGGCGGCAGCGTCATCGTCCGCGACGACGCCTACGGCTGGACGTGGCTGATCCTCGCACCCGTCGCCGCACTCGCCGTGATCGCATGGCCGCGGGCGCGCACGCGCCGGCACGCCGCCCGGCGGGGCGCGTCGGCGGGCGGAGATACGATTGAGGGGCCTGAGAAGCCTGCGGAGGAGTACCCGTGACCTACGTCATCGCCGAGCCGTGCGTCGATGTCATGGATCGCGCGTGCGTCGACGAATGCCCCGTCGACTGCATCTACGAGGGCGACCGGATGCTCTACATCCACCCCGACGAGTGCGTCGACTGCGGTGCGTGCGAGCCGGTGTGCCCCGTCGAGGCGATCTACTACGAGGACGACCTCCCGGCGCAGTGGGCGGACTACTACACGGCGAACGTCGAGTTCTTCGCCGAGATCGGCTCGCCCGGCGGTGCGGCAAAGGTCGGCGTCATCCACGACGACCACGCCGTCATCAAGGCGCTCCCGCCCCGGGGCGAGTGAGCGCCGCCTGAGCGCGGCGAGTCGAAAGGTCCCCATGCTGCAGCTGCCCGATTTCCCGTGGGACACGATCGCCGACGCGACCGCGAGGGCCCGGTCGCATCCGGACGGCTTCATCGACCTCTCGGTCGGCTCACCCGTCGACCCCACGCCCGAGGTGATCGCCGAGGCACTCGCCGGATCCGCCATGGCGCCGGGCTATCCGACGACCGCGGGCACGCCCGAGCTGCGCGAGGCGGTCGCGGCGTGGTTCGAGCGCCGACGCGGCGTCCCGGGGCTGACCGTCGACCACGTCATCCCGTCGATCGGCTCCAAGGAGCTCATCGCGATGCTCCCCCTCGCGCTCGGCCTCGGCCCCGGCGACACCGTCGTGCACCCCGAGCTCGCCTACCCGACCTACGAGGTCGGCGCGGTCGCGGTCGGCGCGACGGCGCTGCCCGCGGACGACCCCGCATCGTGGCCCGACTCGACGAGGCTCGTCTGGCTCAACTCGCCCGGCAACCCCGACGGCCGCGTCCTCGACGTGCCCGCGCTGCGTGCCGCCGTCGCCCGGGCGCGCTCGCTCGGGGCCGTCATCGTCGGCGACGAGTGCTACGCCGAGCTGAACTGGGCCGGCCCCGATCCCACGCCCTCGATCCTCGACCCGGCGGTCGTCGGGGACTCGCGCGCCGGCGTTCTCGCGGTCTACTCGCTCAGCAAGCAGTCGAACGTCGCCGGCTACCGCGCGGGGATCGTCGCCGGCTGCAGCCGCCTCATCGCGGGCGTGCTCGGGGTGCGCAAGCACCTCGGGCTCATGGTGCCCCTCCCGGTGCAGAACGCGATGGCCGCGGCCTTCCGGGACGATGCGCACGTCGCCGCGCAGCGGGAGCGCTACCGGGAGCGGCGGCGGGTGCTGAAGGCGGGGCTCGAGCGCGCGGGCTTCGTCGTCGACGAGTCCTCGGCCGGGCTCTACCTATGGGCGACACGGGGTGAGGGCTCGCGCGAGACCCACATGCGGCTCGCCGACCTCGGCATCCTCGCGGCGCCGGGCGACTTCTACGGCGCGAAGGGCGGGAAGCACGTCCGAGTCGCGTTCACGGCGACGGACGCCGCGATCCGCGACGCCGTCGCCCGCCTCGACCTCCTCGGCTGAGCCTGAGCCTGAGCCTGAGCCTGAGCCGCGGCCCGGGGGTCGCCGCTGCCCCTTAGCTCCCGCTGAAGTGGACGCAAATGGCGCTTCCTGCCACCCTGTCGCAGCCATTTGCGTCCACGTCTATTCAGCACGGCTGCAGCAGATCAGATATCCACAGGGTCCCGATCGTGGGATGCATTCACAATCGGCCGGTGTAGAGAACGCCATGGGCCCGCGCCCCGAGAGGATGTCCCGGTGCCCCGCAGCGCCCCGCTCCCGACCGGGTACGACAGTGTGCCGTTCCGGGTCGCCGCGGCGCTCGAGGAGGGCGTGAGGTGGAGCCGGCTGCGGCGACTCCCGAATCCGTTCCACGGGGTGCGCTCGACGGCCGTCGCGGAGGGCCTCGTCGAGCGGGCGCTCGCGCTGCAGGCCGTGTTTCGCCCGGCCGACTGCTTCAGCCATCTCACCGCCGCCGCGCTCATCGGACTCCGGCTGCCCGAAGGCGCGCGGCTCGGCACCCTCCACGTCACGACGCTCGGCGACGGCCGGGCCATGCGCCGCCCGGGAGTGCGGGCTCGCCTCGCCCGCGGCGGCCGCAGCCTCGTGCTCACTGCGGCCGGTCTCGTCGTGACGGATCCGGTCGAGACCTGGATGGACCTCGCGACGATCCTGACGATCGACGATCTGATCGGCATGGCCGACGGGCTGCTCGCCCGGCGCGGCGCACTCGCGACGATGGACGATCTCGAGCGGGCCGCCGCGGCGGGCAGAGCCGGTGCCGCTCGCCTCAGGGACGCGCTGCCGTGGGTCCGCGCCGGCACCGACTCGTGGCGAGAGACGATGCTCCGGCTTGCGCTGGTGCGCCGGGGCGTACCCGAGCCCGAGGTCAACGCCCCGATCGTGCACGAGGGGCGCGTCATCGCGCACGGCGACCTCGTGTGGCCCGACCAGCGGCTCGTCGTCGAGTACGAGGGCCGGCAGCACTGGGAGGATCCGGCGCAGTTCCGCATCGACATCGGCCGCATCAACCGGATCGTCACCGCCGACTGGCGTCACCTGCGCGTCGACAAGCACCTGCTCGCCGCGCCCGATCGCCTGGCTCATGACGTTCTGTCGCTCCTCGCGGTCCCGCGCGCCGCGTAGTGGACGCAAATGGTCTGCCGCGTGGTCATCGGGAAGCTGTTTGCGTCCACTTCCCTACGCACCCTGCGGATGAGGGGGCAGAACGCGATGGGGTTGCACCCGGGAGGAGCCGCACGAGCAGGTTGGAGGCGCACGGCAGGCTGGCGGGTCCGCGCGGCAGGCTGGCGGACCCGCACGAGCATTGTCGGGAGGACACCACGCAGGGCTGGAATTTCCGTCGATCCGGGCAGTAGCGCACCTGCCATATGCTGGACGGCGTGACTGAGGCGACCATCGGGACGGACACCGCGACGCTGCAATTCCCGGGGGGCACCGCCGAGTTCCCGATCCTGCCCGCGACGGCCGGCAAGTCCTCGATCGACATCTCGAGCCTCACGAAGCAGACCGGCCTCACGACGCTCGACCAGGGCTTCGTGAACACGTCCTCGACCCGCAGCGCCATCACCTACATCGACGGCGACGAGGGCATCCTGCGCTATCGCGGCTACGCGATCGAGGACCTCGCGGCGCACTCGACGTACCTCGAGGTCGCCTGGCTGCTCATCTACGGGGAGCTGCCGACCGCGGACCAGCTCGCCGAGTTCGACGAGAAGATCCGCCATCACACCCTCATCCACGAGGACCTCAAGCGCTTCTTCCAGGCGCTCCCGCACACCGCGCACCCGATGTCGGTGCTGTCCTCCGCGGTCTCCGCGCTCAGCACCTATTACGAGGAGGACCTCGACCCGCACGACCCCGAGAAGGTCGAGCTCAACACGATCCGCCTCCTCGCGAAGCTGCCGGTGCTCGCCGCCTACTCGCACAAGAAGGCGGTCGGGCAGGCGTTCCTCTACCCGGACAACTCGCTGTCCTTCGTCGAGAACTTCCTCAAGCTCAACTTCGGCAACCTCGCCGAGATCTACGAGCTCAACCCCGTGCTCGTCAAGGCGCTCGACCGGCTCCTCATCCTGCATGAGGACCACGAGCAGAACGCGTCGACCTCGACCGTGCGGCTCGTCGGCTCGACCGAGGCGAACATGTTCGCCAGCATCTCCGCCGGCATCAACGCGCTCTACGGCCCCCTCCACGGCGGCGCCAACGAGGCGGTCCTCTCGATGCTCGGGCGCATCCGCGATTCGGGCGAGAGCGTCCAGCGCTTCATCGACCGGGTCAAGCGCAAGGAGGACGGGGTCAAGCTCATGGGCTTCGGTCACCGCGTCTACAAGAACTACGACCCGCGCGCGAAGCTCGTCAAGGAGTCCGCCGACGAGGTGCTCGCCGACCTCGGCATCAGCGACCCGCTGCTCGACATCGCGAAGGAGCTCGAGCAGGCCGCGCTGACCGACGACTACTTCATCGAGCGCAGGCTCTACCCGAACGTCGACTTCTACACGGGCGTCATCTACAAGGCGATGGGTTTCCCGACCCGGATGTTCACGGTGCTGTTCGCGATCGGCCGCCTGCCCGGCTGGGTCGCCCACTGGCGCGAGGCGATCAACGACCCGCAGACGAAGATCGGCCGTCCCCAGCAGCTCTACACGGGCTATGACGCCCGCCCCTGGCCCGCGGGACGCTGACCGGCAGAACGCCATGCGCCGCGCCTCGTTCCTGATCGGCGCGGTCGCGGCTGTGATCGCGCTCGGCGGCTGCACCGCGGTCCCGCCGGCGAGCGAGCCTGAGCCGAGCGCGAGCCCGAGCGCCGAGGCCGTCGCGTTCTCCATGGCCGACTTCTGCTCGGGGGTGAGCCGCGTCGCGAGCGCGGTGTGGAACGCCGACGCGGGCTATCGCGGCTACGGCCTGACGGCGCAGAAGTGGGCGGAGCGGATGGCGCAGGCGCTCCGGCTGGCGGATGAGCTCGTGGCGGCGAGCCCCGCGGGCGAGCTGCGTGCGGCGGCCGAGGATCTGCGGGATGCCGTCGCCGCCGGGCTCGCACCTCCCACGGGCGACATCCCCGACAACTATGCGCTCGTGCAGCCGATCTTCAGCCGGATCAACAAGGGCGCCGGCGGCTGTGTCGAGAACGGCACCGAGGCGCCGATCATGGCGGAGTACGGCGGCTGAGCCTCAGCCGAGGCGCCGCAGTGCGGCCTGCGCCGCGTGCCAGCCGCCCATGCCGTGCACGCCGCCGCCCGGGAGCGTCGAGGCCGAGCACAGGTAGAGGCCGGGTCCGGGGCCGACCGAGGGGATCTCCCACGGCGTGCGGGACAGCCGCGGCCGGGATGCGAGCTGGCGCCAGTCCATCGCGCCGCCGGCGATATCGCCGCCGACGAGGTTCGCGTCCCACGCCTCGAGCGCGGCCGGGCGCATCGCGTGCCGGGCGAGGACGCGGTCGCGGAAGCCGGGTGCGAAGGCCTCGACGCGCGACTCGATGCGTTCCGTCTCGTCGTGCGGCCAGCCGTTCGGCACGTGGCAGTAGGCCCAGGCCGTGTGCCGTCCGGCGGGCGCCCGGCTCGCATCCGCGACGGTCGGCTGGACGAGCAGCACGAACGGCTCGAGTGACATCGTGCCGCGGGCCACGGCGCGCTCGGATGCGGCAGTCGCCGCAGCGGTGCCGCCCAGGTGCACGGTGCCGGCGCGGGCGAGCGCCTCGTCGCGCCACGGGATCGGGCCGTCGAGCGCCCAGTCGAGCTTGAACACCCCGGGGCCGTCGCGCCAGCGCGTGAGCCGCCGCCGGTAGCGGCCAGGGAGCCGGTCGCCCGCGATCGCGCGCAGCTGGCGCGGGCCGACGTCGAGGAGCACCGCGCGCGCGGACGGCAGCTCCGCGAGCGAGCGCACGCGGTGGCCCGTCCGCAGCTCGCCGCCGAGCGACTCGAGCCGCCTGACGAGCGCATCGGCGACGGCCTGCGAGCCGCCGGTCGCGACGGGCCAGCCCACGCCGTGCGCGAGCGAGCCGAGCAGGATCCCGAACGCGCTCGTCAGCGCCGCGCCGAGCGGCAGTGCCGCGTGCGCCGCGAGGCCCGCGAAGAGCGCGCGGGCCGGCTCTTCGCGGAACGCGCCCCGCATCGCCCAGGTCGCCGGCCACGAGCCGTGGGCGCCTAGTCGCATGAGGCCCCGCAGCGATCGCGGCGGCAGGGCCGTCGGGTCGAGCGCGGACTCGGCGAGACCCTCCCAACGCGCGCCCATGACGTTCTGCCAGCGTCGAGCGTCCCGTCCGAGCGCCGCCGCCGTCTCCGCGACGGACCGTCGCAGCACGACGGACCGGCCGGGGGCGATCGCGTGGGCGAGCGGGATCTCGGGATGGGAGAACGCGAGCCCCTCGGCGCTCAGGTCGAGCGCCCGGAATGCGGGGGAACCGAGGGCGAGCGGCAGCACCGCGGCCCCGACGTCGTGCCGGAATCCGGGCAGCGTGAGCTCGTCGCTGCGCAGCGCCCCGCCCGGTCGATCCGCGGCCTCGAGGACGAGCACCCGCAGCCCCGCCTCGGCGAGCCGCACCGCCCCGACGAGGCCGTTCGGTCCCGCCCCGACGACGACCGCATCGACCTCGGTCACGGCGTCGTCCGCTCAGGCGTGGAGCGCACTGTTGAGCGCGATGCCCTCTCCCGTGCGGGGCAGCGCCTCGACCGCGCCGGTGCGCGAGTTCCTGCGGTAGAGCACCCCGCTGGCGCCCGAGAGCTCCGCTGCCTTGACCTCGCGAGGCTCCTCGCCCTCGATGACGACGAGCTTCGTGCCGGCCGTCACATAGAGGCCCGCCTCGACGACGCAGTCGTCGCCGAGTGAGATGCCGATGCCGGAGTTGGCGCCGAGCAGCGAGCGCTTGCCGATGGAGATGCGGTGCGTGCCGCCGCCGGAGAGGGTGCCCATGATCGATGCGCCGCCGCCGATGTCCGAGCCGTCGCCGACGACGACGCCCTGCGAGATGCGGCCCTCGACCATCGACGCGCCGAGCGTGCCGGCGTTCCAGTTCACAAAGCCCTCGTGCATGACCGTCGTGCCGGGTGCGAGATGGGCTCCGAGTCGGATGCGCGAGGTGTCGGCGATGCGCACCCGCTCCGGGAGGACGTAGTCGGTGAGCCGGGGGAACTTGTCGAGGCTGTGGATCGTGATGCCGGCGCGCTGCAGCTCGACGCGGCGGGCCGTCGCGACCGCTGGGAGCATCGGTCCGGCGTTCGTCCACGCGACGACGGGCAGCAGGCCGAAGACGCCGTCGAGGCTGATCGTGTTCGGCTGCACGAGGAGGTGGCTGAGGAGGTGCAGGCGCAGGTAGACGTCCTCGACGGAGGCGGGCGGGGCGTCGAGGTCGTCGATGACGACGGTCTGGAAGGCGATCGTGACGCCGCGGCGCGGGTCCTCGCCCTCCTGGCTCGCGAACTCGGCGGGCGCGATGAGCGGGTCGACGCCGGCCGGCACCGCCCCGAGGCGCGGCTCGGGGAACCAGGTGTCGAGCACCGTCCCGTCGTCCGCCGTCGTGACGAGTCCGTACCCCCAGGCGCTCCGATTGCTCACCCCACCACCCTACGTTTTTCAGGAGTGCGGCGGGGTACGCGTGCGATGCGCACGCGTAGGGCCCCCAGTTCCTGAAAAGCGGGGGTCGGTAGGGTGGGGGCGTGGCCGAACTCGATCTGCGATCCGACGTCGTCGACCTCACGTCGGCGCTCTGCGACATCCCGTCGGAGTCGGGCGCGGAGGGCGAGCTCGCCGACGCGATCGAGGCCGCGCTGCGGCCGCTCGCGCACCTGACGGTCGAGCGCGACGGCGACGCGGTCGTCGCCCGCACGACCCTCGGCCGGGCCCGACGCGTAGCGATCGCGGGCCACATCGACACCGTGCCGATCAAGGGCAACGTGCCATCGCGGCGCGAGCTCGTCGCCGGCGTCGACACGCTCATCGGCCGCGGCTCGGTCGACATGAAGGGCGGTGTCGCCGTCCAGCTCGCGCTCGCAGCGGCCCTCGTGGAGCCCGTCGCCGACGTCACCTGGATCTTCTACGACCAGGAAGAGGTCGAGTCGGCGCGCAACGGCCTCGGCCGGCTCGCCCGCAACCGACCCGACCTGCTCGCGGCCGACTTCGCGGTCCTCTGCGAGCCGACGAACGCGATCGTCGAGGGCGGCTGCAACGGCACGCTGCGGGTGAAGCTGCGTTGGCACGGCGTCCGCGCCCATTCGGCGCGGCCGTGGGCGGGAGAGAACGCGATCCACGGGCTCGCCCCGGCGCTCGCGACCCTCGCGGGCTGGACTCCCGAGGACGTCGAGGTCGACGGGCTCGTCTACCGGGAGTCGCTGAGCGCCGTCGGCGTCGCGGGCGGGGTCGCGGGGAACGTCATCCCCGACCTTGCGGAGCTGACCGTCAACTACCGCTTCGCCCCGAGCCGCAGCGGCGAGGAGGCGATCGAGCGCGTCCGCGCGCTCTTCCCCGACGCCGAGCTGATCGTCGACGACGTCGCTCCCGGCGCCCGCCCGGGCCTCGACGCGCCGCTCGCGCGCGAGTTCCTCGCCGCGGTCGGCGGCCAGGCGCAGCCGAAGTACGGCTGGACCGACGTCGCCCGCTTCAGCGAGCTCGGGATCCCCGCCGTCAACTACGGGCCGGGCGACCCCCAGCGGGCGCACACCGACGACGAAGCGGTCGCGGTCGAGGAGATCAGGGCCTGCGAGCGCGGCCTGCGGGCGTGGCTGGCGTCCTGAGGCGGTGGTGGGTCCAGGTCCTCCTGGTCCTCATCGCGTCCCGAATCGTCTCGACGGCGATCCTGCTCATCTATGCGGCGAACCAGGTCGCGAGCCCGTGGGCGGCCGCGCATCCCGACCTCGTCGCGTTCTCGTCGTTCTGGGACGCCGACTGGTACCTGCGGATCGTCGCGTACGGGTATCCGGGGGAGCTGCCGCTCGACGACGAGGGCCGCGTCACCGAGAACTCCTGGGCGTTCATGCCCGCCTATCCGTACCTCGTCGCCTCGATCTCGTGGCTGCTCGCGGTGCCGTTCCGCCTCATCGCGGTCATCGTCTCGTTCTGCTTCGCGGGCGCCGCGGCCTTCGTGTACTACCGGCTGTTCCGCCAGTGGCTGCCGCATCGCGGCGCGCTCGGGGCGATCGCGGTCATCCTGTTCAACCCGGTCTCGCCGATCCTGCAGGTCGGCTACGCGGAGTCGATGCACTTCTTCCTGCTCGGCCTCGCGCTGCTGCTGCTCGTGCGCCGCAGATACGTCGCGCTGCTGCCCGTCATCGTGCTCATGTCGTTCACGCGTCCGACGGGGCTCGCGTTCGCGCTGACGCTCGCGATCCACTTCGTCCTGCGCTGGCGCGACCATCGCCGGGGGACGGACCCCTTCCCCGCTCGCGAGGTCCTCGAGGTCATCGTCGCGGGCGTGCTGAGCGCCGTCTGCGGGCTCGCCTGGGCCGGGATCGCGGCGCTCGTCACGGGGCAGCCCGACGCGTACCTCGCGACGGAGCTCGCCTGGCGCCGCGGCTACATCGGCGACGGGGAGCTCGTGCCGTTCGCCCCGTGGCTGCTCGGCGCCGGCTGGTGGGCGTCCTGGTGGGGGTGGCCCGCCTGGGCGGGCGTCGCGGGGCTCGTCGTCGTCCTCGGCCTCGTCGCGCTTGCGCTGTGCTCGCCGTGGATGCGCCGGCTCGGCGTCGACCTGAGGATCTGGGTCGCCGCGTGGTTCGTCTACCTGCTCGCGGTGTTCTTCCCGCAGTCGAGCACGTGGCGCCTGCTGCTGCCCGCCGCGCCCGCGCTCGGCGCCCTCGCGGTGCCGCGCTCGAGGTGGATCGTGCCGGTCGCGATCGCGCTCGGGATCGTCGGCCAGTGGTTCTGGGTCGCCGGCATGTGGGCCTGGGCTGACGGCGATTGGTCACCGCCGTGACAGGCTGAGGTTACGCACCGATTTCCGTCGTGTCGGGGGCATGCGGGATAATGGATCGCACCGCTAGCGAAAGGGGTGCCGATGGCCGCGATGAAGCCCAGGACCGGAGACGGACCGATGGAGGCCGTCAAGGAAGGTCGCCTGATCATCGTGCGCGTCCCACTCGAGGGCGGCGGTCGGCTGGTCGTGTCGGTCAACGACGCGGAGGCGAAGGAGCTCCACGACGTCCTCGCGGGAGTGATCCAGCCCTAGCTGCGACCCCGCGTGCGCGCTATGCGCCGCGCTTGGTGATGAGCAGCAGTCCGTCGCCGATCGGCACGAGCGCGCTGACGGCGTCCTCCGCGGCGCTCACGACCTCGGTGAGATCGCGGAAGGCCTGCGTGAGCTCGTCGCGCAGCACCGGGTTGGCGACGCGGCCGCCGAGGAGCGCGCGCGGGACGATGACGGTCCCGCCGTCGCGGGTGATCCGCAGCGCGTGCTCGACGTACTCGATGACGGAGCCCGGGTCGGCGTCGACGAGGCAGAGGTCGTAGCTCCCGTCGTTGATCCGGGGGAGCACCTCGGACGCGCGGCCCGCGATGAGCCTGGTCCTCGCGGCCGGCACGCCCGCGGCGAGGAGCGACTCGCGGGCGATCTGCTGGTGCTCGACCTCGACATCGATCGACGTCAGCGTCGCCTCGGGGGCGCCGCTGAGCAGCCAGAGCGTGCTGACGCCGAGCCCGGTGCCGATCTCGACGATGTGCTTCGCCCCGGTCGAGGCGGCGATCTGCGCGATGAGGGCTCCGGTCGCCGCAGTGATGGGCACGAGGCCCATCTCGAGCGAATCCCGACGGGCCTTCGCGATCTCGGATCGTTCGACGACGCGGTCCTCGACGTACCGCTGGTCCTCGCTCGTGCCCGCCATCGCACCTCCTCGCCCCGAGTGTACGGGGACCGGTCCGAAGGCCCGGCTATCCTGGCCGGGTGTCGTTCGGCCTGACATTCGACAAGCTGCTGCTCATCGCGGTGCTTGCGCTGCTGCTCATCGGGCCCGAGCGCATCCCGCAGTATGCGAAGCGCCTCGGCGAGTGGGCGCGGCGCGCCCGCGACTACCTCGGCGGCGCGCGCGATCGGATGCGCGAGGAGATGGGCCCCGAGTTCGACGACATCGACTGGAAGCAGCTCGACCCGCGGCAGTACGACCCGCGGCGGATCATCCGCGAGGCGCTCACCGAGCCGGCGCCGCAGGCGTCGGCGCGCGAGTCGGCGTACGCGCAGCGTCAGCGGCGGCTCCGCGAGCAGCGCGAGGCGGCGAAGACCGACGCCCCGATCCCGTTCGACCCCGACGCGACCTGAGCGCGGTCCGCTATCCGGTCCGGGATCGCGTTCTCGCGCCCGGATGCCCCACCTGCTCGGCCTGGACCCGCGAGCCCTCGCGGCGCAGGGCGTCGACGACGAGCCGGACGCTCAGCCGCTCGGCTCGATCCGGCCGCATCAGCGCGCTGATGACGCGCGTCGCGCGCACGCCCCTGAGCGGGCGCATGACGATCCCGGTGCCGCGGGTCGACGTCGTGAACCGCGGCAGGATCGCGATGCCGAGGCCGGCGGCGACCATCGCCTCGACGATGCCGTTGTCCTGGAAGCGCTGCGCGATGTGCGCGGGCGTGCCGTTGACGGCCTCGATCTGGCGCAGCAGGACGTCGAACGGCTGGCCCTCCGGCACGCCGATCCAGTCCTCGCCGACGAGGTCGGCGGGGGAGAGGCTGCGTCGCGCCGCGAGCCGGTGGCCGGAGGGCAGGGCGATGTCGAGCGGCTCGCGCATGAGCGGGACGACGTGGAGTCGGCGCTCCTCCCAGTTCGCGCGGATGCCCTCCGAGTCGGTGAGGACGATGTCGTAGTCGGGGGTCAGGCTCGCGTAGTCGACCGTCTCGACGTTCGCGTCGGTGCATACGACGCTCAGGCCGGGGTGCTCGGCGACGGACTGCAGCATGCCGGGCGCGAGCATCTTTCCCGCCGTCTGGAAGACGAGGACGCTCACCTCGCCGCGCGGCGCGTCGACGTAGTCGCTCCAGAGCGCCTCGGCGCGCTCGATCGCGGTCGCGACGTCGGCGGCGGTGCGGGCGAGCGCGCGTCCGGCGGCCGTCAGGGAGATGCCGCGCCCGTCGCGTTCGGTCAGGGCGACGCCCGCCTCGCGCTCGAGCTGCTTGAGCTGCTGCGAGACGGCGGACGGGGTCCGGTGCGTCGCCTCGGCGACGGCGGTCACCGATCCGCGCTCGGCGAGTTCGCGGAGCAGTTCGAGGCGCCGGACATCCATGTAGATCAGCTTAACGATCAGTTCAGTAAAATGAACTGGATCTCCATAGTTCTAGGTCCCACACTTGAACCATGACGATCCTGTTCTCCATCCTCGGCATCCTCGGCATCCTCGCCGTCGCGGGGATCGCGGCCGGCCTCGTGGTCGCCGCACGCGACGGCTACCGTCGCGTCCCGCTGCGCTGACGACGCCTCAGATCAGCGACCGCCCGGCCCGTGAAGGGCCCGCGGCGATGACCGCATCCGCGAGATGCCGGAACGCGACGGCCGCGGCATCCCGCGGCTCCAGCATCGCGATCGGCGTCCCAGAATCACCGCCCGCGCGCAGCGCGATCGACAGCGGGATCCTCGCGAGCACGTCCACCGTCTCCTGCGGCGTCGACAGGCGCTGCGCCGTCGCCTCGCCGCCGCCGCTGCCGAAGAGCTCGACGATCGTGCCGTCCGGCTGCTCGAGACCCGACATGTTCTCCACGACGCCGAGCAGGCGCTGACCGAGCCGTCGCGCGAGCAGGCCCGCTCGCACCGCGACCTCCGCGGCCGCCGGCTGCGGCGTCGTCACCAGCAGGAACTCCGCGTTCGGCACGAGCTGGCCGAACGAGATCGCCGCGTCGCCCGTCCCCGGCGGCAGGTCGACGACGAGCAGATCCAGCTCCCCGAACCACACGTCCGACAGGAACTGCTCGATCGTGCGGTGCAGCATCGGTCCGCGCCACGAGACCGGCTCGTCGCCCTCGACGAACATCCCGATCGAGATCGCCGGGATCCCGTATGCCTCCGGCGGCATGACGAGCGCGTCGACGCGGTTCGGCCGCGCCCCCGCGATGCCGAGCAGCCCCGGGATCGAGAAGCCGTGGACGTCGAGATCCATGATCCCGACCTTGAGACCCCGACGGGAGAACGCGATCGCGAGGTTCGCCGCGACCGTCGACTTCCCCACGCCGCCCTTCCCGCTGCCGACCGCGACGACGCGGGCGAGCGTGCCCGGTCCGAAGCGGTTGGTCCGGGTGCCGCGCACCCGCTCGATGAGCGCCTTGCGCTCCTCCGGCGACATCGTGCCGACCGCGACCTCGACCGACTCGATGCCGGCGACGGAGTGCGCGGCCTCGCGGACATCGCGTTCTATCCGGTCCGCGGCCGGGCAGCCGGCGATCGTCAGCGCGAGCTCGATCCTCGCGACCCCGCCGTCAGCCTCGGCCGCGCGCACCATCCCGAGTTCGCCGAGGGTCCGGCGCAGCTCCGGGTCGACGACGGCGCCGACGGCGGTCAGGAGCTCGGTGTCGGTCACGCCCCTTCGACTCGCTTCGCTCGCTCAGGGAGCGGGGTGGGATCGGCTCGCTCAGGGAGCGGGGTCGGGTCCGCTTGCTCGGGGAGCGGGGAGGGGTCGGCTTGCTCGGGGAGCGGGGAGGGGTCGGCTTGCTCGGGGAGCGGGGAGGGGTCGGCTCGCTCGGGGAGCGCAGCGGGCGCCGGCTCGGCGGCGGGCTCCCGGTCGCGCTCGAGCTCCGCGAGCATCGCCCGCAGCTCCTGGCGCACGAAGTCCTTCGTCGCGATGTCCTCGAGGCCGAGCCGCAGGGCGACGATCTCGCGCGCGAGGTACTCCGTGTCCTCGAGGTTGCGCTCGGCGCGCTGCCGGTCCTGCTCCATCGCGACGCGATCGCGGTCGTCCTGCCGGTTCTGCGCGAGCAGGATGAGCGGCGCCGCGTAGGACGCCTGGAGCGACAGGATGAGGGTCAGCGCGGTGAAGCCGATCGCCGCGGAGTCGAAGCGCCAGCCCTCGGGCGCGCCCGTGTTCCACAGCATCCAGATGAGGACGAACACGGTGAGCCCGATGATGAACCACGGGGTGCCCATCCAGCGGGCGAAGGCCTCCGTGGTGCGTCCGAAGCGGTCGCGGCCGGGCGCCGCAGTGCGCTGGTTGCGCAGCCCCTTGGGCGTGTCGATCCGCGCGGGTGCGCGGCGGTCAGTGCGCGGCATCGGATGCCCCCTTGCCTGGTGCGGTGGTCGAAGTCACGGGTTCCGCATCCGTACTTCGCCAGTCGTCCGGCAGGAGATGGTCGAGGACATCGTCGATGGTCACCACCCCGACGAGGCGGTGCCCGTCGTCGACGACGGGCAGGCAGACGAGGTTGTAGCTCGCGAGCGCGCGCGCGACCTCCTGGAGGCTCGCGTTCGCGTTGAGCGGCTCGAGTCCTGCGTCGACGAGCGCGCCGAGGCGCTCGTGCGGCGGGTAGCGCAGCATGCGCTGGAAGTGCACGGCGCCGAGGAAGCGGCCGGTCGGCGGCTCGTACGGCGGCAGCGTGACGAAGACGGCCGACGCCATGGCGGGCGCGAGCTCGTGCCGGCGGATGAGCGCGAGGCCCTCGGCGACGGTCGCGTCGGCCGAGACGATGATCGGCTCGGGGCTCATGAGTCCGCCGGCGGTGTCGAACTCGTAGGCGAGCAGGAAGCGGACGTCCTCCGCCTCCTCCGGCTCCATGAGCTCGAGCAGCGCCTCGCCTCGCGCGGCCGGGAGGCTCGCGATGAGGTCGGCGGCGTCGTCGGGCTGCATCTCGTCGAGGACGTCGGCGGCGCGATCGTCGCCGAGCGCCTCGATGAGGTCGGCCTGGTCCTCCTCGCCCATCTCCTCGATGAGGTCGGCGAGCCGCTCGTTCGGCAGCTGCTTGGCGACCTCGACGAGCCGCTTCTCGGGCAGGTCGAGGAGGAGGTTCGCGGCGTCGGCGGGCAGCAGCTCGTTGATCGACTCGACGAGGTGCTCGGCGTCCTGATCCTCCCCGGGGCGCTCGTCGCTCTCCCGGATGTCGGACCAGGACGCGAAGGCCGTCGGCCCCTTCCCGAACGAGAACGGTCCGCCGCCCGTGCGCGGCTTGCGGACGAAGAGCTGCGTGACCTCCCAGTCGCCGACGGGCGTCTGACCGATCGCGATGTCCTCGATCCGCGCCTCGTCGCCCTCGGGCTGCAGGTGGACGCGCCGGCCGAGCATCTCGGCGATGATCCGGATCTCCTCGGGGCGCTGCTCGAAGCGGCGGAGGTTGATGAGCCCGGTGACGATGACCTGGCCGGAGGAGATCGACGTCACGCGTCCGATGGAGAGGAAGACGCGGCGGCGACCGGGCACTTCGACGACGAGTCCGACGACCCGCGGGCTCGCCGTCGCACGGCGCACGACGACGACGTCGCGCACCCGTCCGACGCGGTCTCCGTTGGGGTCGAAGACCGCGCAGCCGGCGACGCGCGCGGCGAAGACCCGGTTCGTGCTCACGCCTGAAACCCTACCCGCGTGGCCCTGTCCGCCGCGTGTCACAATGGCTGGGTGAGCAATCCCTACGGGAGTCGAGCCGCCGGTGTCGCGGTGCCGCGCGGGGACGTCATCGGCACCTATGAGACGTATCCGGAGGCCCAGGCGATCGTCGACCGCCTGGCGAAGGCGGAGTTCGACGTGAGCCAGATCTCGATCGTCGGCAACGACCTCAAGACGGTCGAGCGGGTGACCGGCAAGCTCTCCTGGGGCAAGGCGGCGCTCTCGGGCGCCGCGAACGGCGCGTTCATCGGTCTCTTCTTCGCACTGCTGCTCACCCTCTTCAATCCGGAGGGCGCGGGCGGGCTGCGTCTCATCGCGGCGGTGTTCCTCATCACCGCGGGCGTGGGGGTCGTGCTCGGCCTCGTCATGTACGCGTTCACGCGCCGCCGCCGCGACTTCGCCTCGACGCAGCAGGTGCTCGCGTCGAACTACCAGGTCATCGTGCCGAGCGAGCTCGCCTCGAAGGCGCAGATCGCGCTCGGCGGCGACTAGGCGGTCGCGGCGGGGAGCGCCTCGGGCTCGTCCTCGATCACGAGCGGCTTCGCGTTGCGGAAGTGGCCGAGCGCCGCGAGCACGAGCCCGCCGAGCGCCCACGTCCCGAGCACGAGCCACGGGAACGCGATGGCGGCGTCGGGGAAGTACGACAGGTCGCGGATGAGCGTCGCGCTCGCGCCGGGCGGGAACCACTGTCCGACGTCGCCCCACGGCGCCGGCAGGAACTCCTTCGGCGCCGCCGCTCCCGAGATGGGGTTGGCGATGAGCAGGAAGAGGATGGGGCCGATCGCGACGCCGGCCCGTCCGACGAGCGAGGCGAACCCGACGATGGGCGCGCCGATGGCGAGGAGCGCCAGGCAGAACGCGATGGCGTTCATCGCGTAGTCGCCGGCGAGCACCCCGAACCAGCCCTGCATGATGGCGGGGATCACGAGCCCGCCGACGACCGAGTAGACGAGGAGCGCGACGATGCGGCGCCAGGCCCCGCCGATCGCGAGCGTGAGGGCGATGCCGCCGATCATGCCGCCGAGGACGAGGGGGAACGCCGCGGCGACCATGCCGCTGCCGCGCGGGTCGCTCGCCAGGAGCGGGACGACGTCGGTGAGCTCGACCGTGATGGTCGGCGCCGTGATCCCCATCGCGGCGGCCTGCTGCGCGGCCGAGGCCTGGGCGAGCTCCTGGAGCTGGGCGCGCAGCTGCGTCATGAGCTGGTGGGTGACGGGGCTCGCCGCCGACGAGCTGAGGACCTCGGGCGATGTGGGCGGCGCGGCGAGGACGATCGCGCCGTAGACCTCGCGGCGCTCGATGGCGGCGACCGCGGCATCCCGGTCGTCGACGACGGTCAGGGCGATCGCGCCGTCGGCCTGCTCGGTGATGGCGCTCGCGACGGGGTCGACGAGGGTCTGCGGGCCGGTGATCGCGATGGGCAGGTCGCGCGGGTTCGCGGTGACGCTCGGCCAGGAGAACGCGATGACGATGATCCCGACGACGGCCGCGAGGGCGACTCCGAGGAGTGCGCTTCTCGCCCAGGGGGTGGGGGCTGTGGCGGGCATGGGCGCGCTCCTCGAACGAACGAAAACGAATGTTCATTCTTTATAATCCCGACTACGGTCGACGTCAAGGAGGGACAGCATGCCGAAGGTGTCCGACGCGCACCGCGAGTCGCGGCGCGACCAGATCCTCGACGCCGCGCTCGAGTGCTTCACGACCCAGGGTTTCCAGGCGACGACGATGGCCGACATCATCGCCGCCTCGGGCCTGTCGGCGGGAGCGATCTACGGCTACTTCCCGGGCAAGCAGGAGCTCGCCGTCGCGACGGCCAAGCGCGCCATCTCGGGCCGAGTGGAGGACGTCCTCGCGGCCGCGACCGGCGGCGCGATCTCCCCGGCCGCCGCCCTGCGGGCGGTCGCGGAGGGCTTCGACCGCGACGGCATCGCGTTCGGGCTCATCGTCCAGCTCTGGGGCGAGGCGGCGAGCCGTCCCGAGTTCCACTCCGTCGCGACCACGGCGTTCGCCGCCCTCGGGAGGACGTTCGGCGCGCAGCTCGCCGCGTGGGCGCGGGCCGAGCGGGGCGTCTCGGAGGCGGAGGCGGAGGCCTGGGTGCGCGAGAGGCTCCCGATCCTGCTCGCGCTCGGCCAGGGGCTCATCATCCAGAGCGCGCTGCTGCCCGGCTTCGACCGGGAGCACTACCTCGCGGCGGTCGAGCGCCTCTTCGGCTGACGCGCGGCTCGCGCGTCGAGCCGCGTCCCGGGTGAGCATCTTTCTCGGGCGTGAGCACCGAGTTCGGCGCTCACCCCGCAGAAACGTGCTCACCGCACGGCTCTGCCCGCGTGGGTCGCACCGCACGGGGTCTCCCTGCGTTGGTCTCCCGCGTTGGTCTCACCGCAGGGGCTCGCCACACGGGGTCTCCCCGCAGGGAGTCTCACTGCAGGGGACTTCACTGCGTGACGCCTGACCGCGTGATGCCTGACCGCGTGACGCCTGACCGCGTGGGGCCTCGCTGCGCGGGGCCTCAGCGCGTGAGGGCGACGCGGCGGCGGGGGCGGGGGACTCCCGCGTGCACGAGCGCGCGTTCGAGGCCGAGCCCGTCCCATGCACCGTCCCAGGTGAACCGGAGGAAGCGCTCGCAGGTCGGGGTGATCGCGTTCTCCCGGCGCTTCTCCGCCCACAGCACGTCGTCGGGGGACCTGCCGGCGAGCAGCTCGGGATCGCGATACTTGCCGCGGCCGTCGCTCTCCGCGAGGATCCGCCCCTCCCGCCAGGCGAAGTCGACGCGGTAGCCGCGCCCGTCGACGCCCTCGACCGCAAACTGCTGGCACGGCGGCTCGAAGCCGAGATCCTGGCACCGGACCACGACGATCGTCTCCAGCGGCGAATCGGATCCGTCGGTCGACCGCGCGATCGCGATCGCGGCTCGCCGGCGCCCCGACCGGATGCCCGACCCGGCGAGCGCGTCGTCGAGTGCCGCGCGGGAGAGGCCGCTGGCGCGTCGCAGGTGCGAGATCGCGACGATCCCGCCGAGCAGCGAACGCGATGCGGCGAGGTCGAGCGCCGTCGTCACCGGATCGGTCACCCGGGTCCCGGACTCGTGGACCATGACCGAGCCCTCGGGGAGCGCTCGTCGCGTGCGGGCGACCATCGCGTTCGACGACGCGGTCCCGCTCGGCGCGGTCACGTGCGCGCGATCCGGCCAGGAGCCGATGAGCGGGATCCCGTGGATGGCGGCTGCTGACTCGTGCGAGAAGACGGGCTCGTCGATGGCTGCGCAACGCGTCGCCCGCACCCGCAGCAGATGCCGGTCGGCGGGGCCGAGCCCTCGCCACACTTTCGAGCGCACGTAGGCGCCGCGGCGCACGCGGGTGAACTCGCCCCGCTCGACCATGCGGTCCAGCAGCCAACGGCTCTCGCCGTGTCCGACGAGGTCACGGGCGAGGACGAGGTGGTCGGGCTCCGAGTGCATGGCCCGCACTCTGCCGCAACTCCCGCTCGGCTGCGCCCGCGGGAGGCCCGATTGTGGACAGCCGCCGCGCCATCCACAGAGGCCGGCGCGACCGAAGCCGCCGAAGCGGCCGGAGCGGCCGGCGCGGCCCGTGCCGTCGGCGCGGACGGAACGGCTGGCGCCGCTGAAGCGGCCGGTGAGCACGTTCGTCGGCTGAGAGCGCCGAACTCGACGCACTCTCCCGAAGAACGTGCTCACCGGCGAGGTAAGGGCAACCGCGCAGTGCGATCGGGCGGCGCGATCGGTTAGGCCGATCGGGCAGGGCATCAGTCAGGCCGACCCGGCAGGGTGATCGGGCGGGGCGATCGCTCAGGGAGAGTGGACAGGGAGAGCGGTCAGCGCGCGAGCCAGGCCTCGACCTCGTCGGCCGTGCGGGGGATGCCCGCCGAGAGCTGCTCCGCGCCGTCGGCGGTCACGAGGATGTCGTCCTCGATGCGCACGCCGATGCCGCGGTACTCCGCCGGCACGGAAAGGTCGTCGGGCTGGAAGTACAGGCCCGGCTCGATCGTGAAGACCATGCCGGGCTCGACGAGGCCGTCGAGATACATGTCGCGCCGCGCGGCCGCGCAGTCGTGGACGTCGATGCCGAGGTGGTGACTCGTGCCGTGGACCATGTAGCGGCGGTGCTCCTGATGCTCGGGCTCGAGCGCGACCTCGGCGGTGACGGGCAGCAGGCCCCACTCGGCGGTCCGTGCGGCGATGACCTTCATCGCCTCGGCGTGGACGTCCCGGAAGCGGATGCCGGGACGGACGACCCCGAACGCGGCGTCCGCGGCCTCGCGGACCGCCTCGTAGACCCTGCGCTGCACCTCGGTGAAGGTGCCCGAGACGGGCAGCGTGCGGGTGATGTCGGCCGTGTAGTAGCTCTCGAGCTCGACGCCCGCGTCGATGAGGATGAGGTCGCCCGGCACGACGGGGCCGTCGTTGCGGGTCCAGTGCAGGATGCAGGCGTGCGGGCCGGAGGCTGCGATCGTGTCGTAGCCGACCGTGTTGCCGTCCATCCGGGCGCGGCGGTTGAAGGTGCCCTCGACGACGCGCTCGCCGCGCGGGTGGGCGATGACGTTCTGCAGGTCTGCGACGACGTCGTCGAAGCCGTCTTTCGTCGCGGCGATCGCGAGGCGCATCTGCTCGATCTCGTACGCGTCCTTGACGAGCCGCAGCTCGGACACGTCGCGGTCGAGGTCGGCGTCGTTCGCCGCCTCGGGGTCGGTGAGCGCGGGGCGCAGCGCGTCGATGCGCGTCGTGAGCCTCGGGTCGGCGTCGCCGATGACGAGCGTCGGGACGGACCAGTCGAGCTCGTCGAGGCCCGTCTCCAGGAAGTCGCGCAGCGAGCCGGTCGCGAGACCGAGTTCGATAGCGACGTCGGCGAGCGAGGGCCGCGCGCCGACCCAGAACTCGCCGATCTCGGAGTTCGCGTAGAACTCGTCCGAGTCGCGACCGGCCGCCTCGCGCAGGTGCACCGTCGCGGTGTGCGTCGCGCCGTCCGGCTCGAGGACGAGGACGCTGCCCGGGACCGTGTCGGCGCCCCAGCCGGTGAGGTGCGCGAAGGCCGAGTGCGCCCGGTAGGGGTAGTCGGTGTCGTTCGAGCGCACGCGCGGCGGGCTCGCGGGGATGACGAGCCGCCGCCCCGGGTGCAGCGCGGAGAGCCGGGCGCGGCGCTCGGCCGCATAGCGGGCGACCTCGCGCGCGGCGGGCTCGACGTGCGGACGATCGGCCCAGTTCGAGCCGATGTAGGACGCGAAGGCGTCGCTCTTCGGGGTCGTCGAACGGTTCTGCGTCGCTCGAGGCGCGGGACTCGCGTTCTGCTCGCTCACGGCGACCATTCTCGCCCATCGAGCAGGGCGTCGAGCTGGTCGCTCGTGACGAACGCGATGTCGCCGGGTCGGACGGCGTCAAGCGACCAGTAGAGGTAGCGGCCGTCGGTGCTCTCGCGCGGCTCGCCGAGGATCGAGCCGAAGGCGTCCGGCCACTCGTCGAGCCAGCCCTCGCTCGTCGCCTCGAGGTCGAGCAGGATGCCGGAGGCGCCCGCGGCGGCCGCGACGACCGGGATGTCGGCCGGATCCAGCAGCTGCAGCTCGGCCGTCCACTCGGATGCCGCCCGCCCCTTGATCCCGCCCCCGGTCCAGGCGATCGCGTCGGTGTGGAGGTAGGGGATCAGGACGTCGTTGGTGTTCGACCCCGTCGACATGTGCGCCTCGGGGAAGGGCTGGTAGGGCAGCTGCACGACCCAGTCCCCGGGCTCGAGCGACGCCTCGATGCGGGCGAAGTACGAGTCGTAGGCGAGGTACTCGGCGTTCTGCTTCGCGTAGGCGTTCGAGCCGGGCGTCTGGTCGATGAAGCCGACGACGAGCAGGCTCGCGACCGTGACGGACGCGAGCAGTCGCCGGTCGAGCCGCGCGGGATCCCGGCGGCGGATCCAACGCTCGATGAGGGCGTCGGCGACGAGGGCGACGGCGGCGAGCGAGAGCAGCGCGAGGACGACGATGATGCGGTTCCAGCTGCGAAGCACGTCGGTCACGAGCGAGACGATCGAGCCGAGACCGCCGACCATGCCGAAGAGGAACGCCACGAGGGCGAGGATCGCGAGGAGGGTGAGGGTTTGCCCCCGGCGCCCGCGTGCGAGACCGCGCCGCTGCCGCGTCGCCGCGCGGTAGACGAGGAAGCCCATCAGGAAGACGAAGCCGAGCGCGGGGATGAGTCCGAGCGCCGGCTGCTCGGAGACGAGCGGGTAGTTCTCGTCGTAGTTCGCGCGCAGCTCGGCGAGCGGTGCGATGCGGTGGCCGGACCAGGGCAGCAGGAGCTGGGTGAGCTTGAACGCGAAGTACTCGGCGTGCTCGGGCATGCGGATGAAGCCCTCGGGGTTCGAGCCCTGCTGCCAGACGTAGACGACGTCGTCGAGCATGTTGAGGCCCATGACCGCGATGATGAGCGCGACGGCGAGCAGGTGCCCCTCCGATCGCAGCCAGACGCGGTCCCGGATGACGCTGATGATCCCGCCGGTCACGAGCATGATGAGGACGAAGACGGCGAAGTAGGTGTCGGTCGAGCCGACGACGACCGCGATGGCGACGGTCTGCATCCCGCGCCCGAACCACCGGCCGACGGGGTGCGTCGAGCCGCGTCGCCAGCGCCACAGCGTCTCGCCGCGTGCGGCGCGCAGTGCGAGCACGAGCCCGAGGGGGACCACGTAGTAGGCGGAGACGAAGAGGTGCGGCTCGCCCTGCACGAAGTGGAAGGGGAGGATCGCGTAGAGCACCGCGGTGGGGAACGCGAGGAGCCGCGACGCCCCCGCGACCCGGATGAACCACGCCGCCGCCAGGGCGGCGAGCGGGAAACCGAGCACGAAGTAGACGTTCATCGCGACCGCCCAGTCGCCGAAGAGCTGGCCGAGCACGACCGCCATGAGGAAGTTGGTCGTCTCGGCGGTGGGGAAGTCGTGATAGGTCTGACCGAACGGGGCCCCGAGGAGCGGCTGATGCTCGTACCAGCCGGTCTCGAGCGCGGTCTTGAAGTGCGCGGAGACGGGGATCGCGTCGCCCGAGATGCTCCACGGGATCGACCAGTCGGCGGCCCAGACCTGGAGCGCGATGAGCGCGAGCCCGAGCGCCGTCGCGGCCACGGCGGCGTAGTAGCCCCAGTCGCCTCGGCCCCAGGGCCGGCCGGTGCTCGTGCTCACGGCGCTGCGGGGACGAGCTGCGCGACGACGGGGCGGTGGTCGCTGCCCGAGCCGTCCTCGGACTCGATGACGCGCACCGCGATCGCGGTCCAGGCGGGCCCGGTGAGAACGTGATCGATCGGCGCCCCGAGGAGCGCCGGGATCGCGGTGGGCCAGGTCCCGATGCCGGCCGCGCCGGTCTGCACGGCGGCGTCGGCGCAACCGCCGATGTGTGCCCCTTCGGCGTGCGCGAGGCCCGCCCAGTGGTCGACGGTCGAGTTGAGGTCGCCCGCGATGATGAGGTCGGGCTCGGTGCACAGGTCCGCGAGCCAGCGCAGGTCGGTCTGCCAGTCGCTCGGGTCGCGCGTCGTCGGCGCCGTCGTGTGCACCGCCGCGAGGACGGGGCCGACGCCGTTCACGGGGGTCGCGACGAGGCTCGGTCGGTTGCTCGTCGTCGGTGCGCTCGTGTCGGCGGTGTACTCGCCGAGCGCGGTGCTGACGAGGAGCGTCGTGGAGTCCGACTTCGCGTAGGTGCTGTAGGCGAAGGTGAACTGCTGCATCTGGATCCCGCGGGCGCCGAGCTCGGCGACGAGGTCGGCGGCGCGATCGTAGGTCGTCTCGGGCAGCGAGACGACGTCGGCACCGGTCTCCTCGATGAGGTCGGCGACGGTCTCGGTCGAGGGCGTCTCGCCGAGCGTGTTCCAGGTGAGGACCGTGATCGCGCCGGCGGGCGGGGCGGGGTCGGTCGTGCCGGTGACGCCGCGGGTCGCGATGACGGCGACGTTCACGCCGACGAATGCGAGTCCGATGAGCGCGAGCGCGGCGAAGAACCCGCGGGCGCCGCGCCACAGGAGCGCCAGGAGCGTGAGCAGGATGACGGCGACGAACGCGACCGCCGCGGCCGCTCCGCGCATCGCGACGATCTGGGCGATGCCGGGCGCCTGCTCGAGCCCGAGGAGCTGGGGCCAGGCGAGGATCCCGAGCGCGCCCGCTACGAGGACGACGACGACCGCGCCGAGGATTCTGCCGATCATGACCCCGCGAGAGTAGCGGAATAGGCTGACACGATGATGGAGGCCGCCGCACCGGATGGGCCGATCGATCTCCACACGCACAGCCGGGTCTCGGACGGCACGCAGTCGCCGGCGGAGCTCATCGGCTCGGCGGTCGAGGCGGGGCTCGGGACGGTCGCGCTGACCGACCACGATTCGACGGCCGGCTGGTCGGAGGCGATCGCCGCCGCGCAGGGCACGGGGCTCACGGTCATCCCCGGCATCGAGCTGTCGACGCAGCTCGAGTATGCGAGCGTGCACATCCTCGGCTATCTCGTCGACCCGGAGGACGCGGACCTCGTCGCCGAGATGGCGCGCATCCGCGAGGAGCGCTACGGGCGGGCGGAGGCGATGGTCTCGCGCATCGCCCGGGACTACGACCTGAGCTGGGCCGATGTGCTCGCGCAGACCACGCCGGGCGCGACGGTCGGCCGTCCGCATATCGCCGACGCCCTCGTCGCGAAGGGCATCGTGCCCGATCGCACGGCGGCGTTCCAGACGATCCTCAACTGGCGCGGCGGCTACTACCGTCCGCACAAGGCGCCGCTGCCGGTCGAGGGCGTCGAGCTCATCGCGGGCGCGGGCGGCGTGCCCGTCATCGCGCATCCGGGGGCGCGGGGGCCGTCGACGCTCTTCGACGACCGGCGGATCGGGGAGCTCGTCGTCGCCGGCCTCGCGGGACTCGAGCTGCATCATCGCGACAACGCCCCCGAGCGCCTCCCGCGCTGGCGAGCCTGGGCGCACGAGTACGACCTCATCGTCACGGGCTCCTCCGACTATCACGGCGCCGGCAAGCCGAATCGGCTGGGGGAGCACACGACCGATCCCGCGCAGCTCGCGCGGATCCTTGAGCGCGCCGCTCGCTGAGCTGCGCGCCGGCGCCGAAACACCCCGGCAATAGAGACGTCACGGTCGCGAAACTTGAATATTAGATCCTAAATGTCTGCACCTGGAGTCGGGTGCGGACGTGAGGGAGGCGGCTGCGGTGACCATCGAAACACGCCAGCGAGAGCGCGTCGACGAGGCGGCCGGAGGCCGCCTCATGCGACTCAACCTCTTCATGAAGATGTACGGGCACCACCCGTCGGCCTGGCAGCGGGACAGCACCACGAGCGCCTCGATCACCGACCCCGACACTTTCGTCGACTACGCCCGGACGTGCGAGCGCGGACTCTTCGACGCCGTCTTCCTCGCCGACACGCAGATGGCGATGTGGGGCGGCTCGGACGTCGCGACCGGCTCAGTCTTCGAGCCCCTCACCCTGCTGTCGTACATCGCGGCGAAGACCGAGCGCATCGGTCTCATCGGCACCGTCTCGAGCTCGCTCAACGACCCCGTCAACGTCGCGCGGGCGCTGGCATCGCTCGACCTCATCTCGAGAGGCCGTGCGGGGATCAACCTCGTCACGAGCCAGTCCGACCCCGAGGCGCTCCTCCACGGCATGCCCGCCCTGCTGCCGCCCGCCGAGCGCTACGCCCGCGCGGCCGAGTTCGCCGAGGTCATGCTCGCCATGTGGGGCACCTACCCGCACTCCGTCTACCGCTTCGACAAGGCCGCCGGCGAGTTCTTCGACCCGCGGGAGTTCCGACCCATCGAGCACATCGGCGAGCACTTCCGGGTCACGGGGACGCTCTCGACCCCACCGAGTCCACAGGGGCACCCCGTCATGATCCAGGCGGGTGCGTCGCCCGAAGGGCGTGAACTCGCCGCCCGGCACGCGGAAGCCATCTACGGGATCGGCTCGACGATCGACGACGCCCGCGAGTACTACGAGGACATCAAGGCCCGCGTGCGCGCCCACGGCCGCGATGAGAACTCGATCGCCGTGCTGCCCGGTGTCGTCACCGTCATCGGCGAGACGCACGCCGAAGCCGTCGACAAGAAGCGCTACCTCGACTCGCTCAAGCCGCTCGCGCGCCAGCTCGAGACGCTCGGCAAGTACATCGGCATGGACTGCTCCGGGTTCGAGCCCGGCGACCCGGTCCCCGAGCTCCCGCCGCTGTCGGACTTCCCGGGCCCGAAGGGCAGGTACGTCATGATGCAGACCCTCTCGGTCAACGACGACGGCTCGCGCGCGACCGTCGGAGAGCTGCTCGGCCGCATCTCCGCGGGCGGCGGGCACTTCACGTGCGTCGGGACCGCGAGCGAGGTCGCGGACGAACTCGTCCGGTGGTTCGAGGGGCGCGCCGCCGACGGCTTCAACGTCAACGCCTCGACCCTCCCCGAAGGCATCGAGGACTTCGTCGACCTCGTCGTCCCCGAGCTTCAGGAGCGCGGCGTCTTCCGCACCGAGTACACGGCGACGACGCTGCGCGGCCACCTCGCGCAGCGCACGATCGGGGCGACGGCGTGAGCGCGCCCGCGACGACCGAGGCGCTGCGCGCGCTCGCCATGCCCGTCTGGGAGACGATGATCGCGCACGACTTCCCCGCCGCGATCGCGACGGGGGCACTGCCCCCCGAGCGCTTCCGCTTCTACATCTCCCAGAACCTCCTCTACCTGCCCGAGTACGCGCGCATGATCGCCGCAGCGGCATCGCGTTCTCACGACCTCGCGGCGCTCGTCGAATACACCGCGGCGCTGGAGAACATCGTCGAGACCGAGATCCCCGAGAACGTGCGCCTGCGCACCGCGATCGAGGCGCTCGCCGGCCCCGCGACCGAGCTCGAGGCGCAGGTCATGGCCCCCGCAACCGCCGCCTACACCTCGTGGCTGCTCGGAATCGCCGCGACGGGCGACGCCGCCGACGTCTCCGCGGCGCTGCTGCCGTGCGCCTGGAGCTACGGCGAGATCGCCCGCCGCCTCGCCCCCCACGTCGTCGACCACCCCGTCTACGCCGAATGGATCGCGTTCTTCGCATCCGACGCCTACGACGCCGTCGTGCAGCGACTGCGGGCCGCGTTCGACCGGGAGCTGCCCGCCGTCACGGAGGCGAAACGCGAGCGGCTCGCGGCGATCTTCGTGATGGGCTGCCGTATGGAGCGGCAGTTCTGGGACCAGGCGCTCGTCGGCGGGCACTGGCCGGATCTCGAGAACTGAGCGGCCGCCGCGCCGGACGAAGGGACGAACGTGCAGATCGACGCGCATACCCACATCCTGTCGCTCGCGAGCGACACCGACTTCACGAAGCAGTACGGCCGCGAAGGCTCGCTGTGCATCTACCGGGCCGAGGGCCGGCTGCCGAGCCATCGCCACCCCACCGAGGAGGAGTGGGAGCATGTCGAGGAGGAGGACGGCAAGGACGGGTTCGGGGTCATCGGCCCCGACGAGACCGTCGCCGCGCACCCCGGCTTCGACAAGATGATCGCGCTCGCGATCAGCCCCCAGTGGCTCGACGGGCGACTCATCGGCACGGTCGACTCGACCGACGCGCTCGGGCTCGGCGGAGCACCGCACCCCGAGCGGTGCAACGAGTACCTCGGCGCGTGCCAGGCGGCGCAGCCGGAGCGCATCATCGGCTTCGCGAGCGTCAACCCGAAGTACCGCGGGCCCAAGGCGGCGGTCGAAGAGCTCGGGATCGCGGTCGAGCGGCACGGGCTGCAGGGCGTCAAGCTCTACCCGATGTACCAGCACTGGTCGCCCGCCGACCGGGAGTTCGCATTCCCCGTCTTCGCGGCGGCCCGCGACCTCGGAATCCCCGTCATGGTCCACCAGGCGGGCTCGACCCGCATCGACGCGAAGATGGAGTACGCCCGGCCCGCGATGCTCGACGACGTCGGCCGCGAGTTCCGGGACCTGCGGCTCATCATCGCCCACTGCGGGACGCCGTGGGTCGACGAGGCGATGTTCATGCTCACGAAGCATCCGAACTTCACCACCGAGATCAGCTACCACATCGCGACCGTCTCGCGCCGGGACCTCTTCCTCTACCTGTCGCGGGCCGAGCAGATGTTCGTCCCGCTCGAGAAGGTCTTCTTCGGCACCGACTTCCCGGGCTTCCTCTACGATCCCGTGCTGCTGCGGGAGAAGCTGCTCACCGTCAACGAGGAGGCGGCGACCCTCGGCATGCCGCCGATCCCGCAGGCGAAGCTCGACGGGATCATGGGCGACAATCTCGCCGCCTTCCTCGGGATCGAGGCGGCGGCGTGAGGGTCGTCATCGCCGGCGGCGGCAACGGCGGGCTGCTCGCCGCGCATCGCATCGCCGACCATGCGGATGTGACGCTCATCGAGGCCGGCATCGATCCGGGCGATCCTGTGCCGGAGGCCTTCCTCCACGGTCATCCGCCCTTCGACGGAGCCGATTGGGACTACACGGATCTCGACAGCGGGCACCATCTCGTGCGCGGCAAGGTGCTCGGCGGCGGCTCGAGCGTCAACGCGGCCGCCGGCTCGCGCGGGCAGCCGAGCGGCTATGCGCACTGGCCGACCGGCTGGCAGTGGGACGACCTCGTGCCCGCGTTCCGTGCCATCGAGACCGACGAGCAGTTCAGCGACCGCCCCTATCACGGCGACTCGGGTCCGATCCGTATCACCCGGCTGTCCCAGGGGCCGCTCGACGAGGCGTTCTTCGCGGCGTCGAAGGGCGCCGGCCACGAGGCGTGCGAGGACCACAACGCTCCCGACACCAAGGGCTACGGTCCGTGGCCGACGAACCGCGTCGATCTCGCCCGCTGGGGCGCGCTCGCGGCGGTCGCTCCGCTCGTGCGGCACCGGATCGAACTGCGCGACCGCACTCTCGTCACCCGCGTGCTCCTCGAGGGCCGGCGCGCGGTCGGGGTCGAGGTCCGCGGTCCCGGCGGGCTCGAGACGATTCCCGCCGACCTCGTCATCGTCGCAGGCGGGACGTACTCGACGCCGGAGCTGCTGTGGCGCAGCGGCATCGCCGCCCCCGGCATCGGCGAGGGGCTCCAGGACCACCCCTGGCTCATGATGAACGTGCTCGCGCGCTCGGAGCGGGACGTCATGGCACGGCCGGTGTCCGGTTCGCTGCTGCGTGCGGCGATCGCCGACGACCCGGCCGACGAGTACCAGGTGTTCCCGTTCTCGACCTGGCTCTACGACCGCAGCCGCCCGCGGAACGAGTACGGCGTGTCCGTCGCGCTCATGCAGCCCGTCAGCCGCGGTCGCATCGAGCGCGGTGACGACGACCGCGGGCGGATCCGGCTCGGGCATCTGAAGGACGACTCGGATCTCGAGCGCATGGCGATCGCGGTCGAGCGGACGGCGGAGCTCATCGACTCGATGGCGGCGACCGGCATCGTGACGGTGCCCGCCGACGCTTGGTGGATCGGCGGCGACGTGCGCGACGCGCTGCGCTCGCGAGTCGAGACCTACAACCACCCGGTCGCCTCCTGCGGTATCGGCCGCACGGTCGACGAGCGGCTGAACGTCATCGGGTACGAGGGCCTCAAGATCATCGATGCCTCGACGATGGCGAGGATCCCCGACGGGGGTCCGAACCTGGTGACGATGGCGATCGGCTGGCTCGGCGGCGGCATCGTCCTTAAGGACGCCGGGATCTGAGTCGGGCGGGGGAGCGCACGTGTCCGTCGAGTCCGATGTCGAGGAGATCCTCGCCGTCCACTGGGACTGGTTCGAGTCGAACCGAGGGCTCGACGTCGAGCGGATGCGACGGGCCTTCGCCGATCCCGGCTACCTCCAGTACAGCTTGAACGGTCACATCTATCGGGGCATCGAGCAGAAGGTGCGGGTGTGGACGCGCCTGCGCGAGGAGGGATTCGACTTCGGCGAACTGCGCGTCGTCGAAGCGCCGGTCGTCCATGTCTCGGGCGATCTGGCCTATCTCACGGTCGTCTGGAGCAGTCGGCTCATCGGCGAGATGGGGGACGGGGTCGTCGACGGCGGCTCCGAGCCGATCATCATCCGAGCGACCGAGGTCTATCGGAGGGACGACGGCGCAGGGGCTCCGGTGTGGCGGATCTGGCACTTCCACGGGTCGCAGGGTCTCGGCCCGGAGGCGTGAGGGCGCTCGCGTTACGGGCTTGTTTCCGCTTGTAAACACTTCGCGAAACGGAGGGCGTGGGGGCTCGAAGCGGCCCAGTATTGCACTTGAGATTAGATCTCAGATTAAAGATCTGTTACGGAGGAAGAGAGTTCAGCATTATGCGTGAGTCATTCCCGCGCCGCACCGCTCGTCGTGCGGCGGCCGCGATCATGGTCGCGGCGAGCATGGTCGTCCTGACCGCGTGCAGCACCAGCGGCTCGACCGATGTCCCGACCGATGTCCCGACCGACGGCGCGCCGAAAGTCGCCGCACTTTTCACGCAGTTCGTCGACCAGGGCAACTGGGACCCGGCGGGCTACGCCGCATACACCGACATGTGTGAGACCTACGAGTTCGACTGCACCTACCTCGAGGAGGCGACCTACGAGCAGGCACCGGCGATCCTGCGCGACTACGCCGAGCAGGGCTATGCACTCGTCATCGCGCACTCGAGCGGCTACGCCGCGGCGATGAAGGAGGTCGCGGCCGACTACCCCGACACCCAGTTCGCGCTCTTCTCATACGAGAGCGACCTCGCGGGCCTCGACAACTACGCGGCCTGGTCGGTCGACTGGACCCAGGTCGGCTACCTGCAGGGCATCATCGCGGGCCTCGCGTCGGAGACCGGCCGCATCGCCGGGATCGGGGCCGAGCAACTCCCCTCGACGGAGGACACGTTCAGCCTCATGGAACGCGGTGCCCAGTCGCAGAACCCCGCCGCGACGATCAGCACGGTCTGGATCGGGAGCTTCACCGACATCGCGAAGGGCAAGCAGCTCGCGCTCCAGGCGATCGACTCCGGTGCGGACTTCCTCGTGCCGGCTGCCGACATGGCCGGGCAGGGGGTCCAGCAGGCCGCCGATGAGACGGGCACGCTCTCACTCGGCGAGTACGTCGACGAGTCGGACAAGTACCCGGGCTCGGTCGTCACGAGCGTGCTGGTCGATTTCGCGAGCGCGTACGACGAGATCGGCTCGCTCTTCAGCCAGAGCAGGCTCGGCGGGACGCTCGTGAACATGGATGCGTCGACCGGTGCGTTCGGGTTCGCGCCATTCCGTCACGTCGGCCCCGAGGTCGAGGAGGCTGCGCGAGCGGCACTCGCCGCCCTCGCCGACGGCTCGCTCGTCGCCGGCTGAGTGCGAACGATGTCCGAGGCTCCGCCGCAGACCCCCAGGCTCAGCCTGCGGGGGATGCGGCGGAGCTTCGGCCCGGTGCTCGCGGTTCGCGATGTCGATCTCGATGTCGCCCCCGGCAGCGTGCACGCGCTGCTCGGGGAGAACGGCGCCGGTAAGAGCACCCTCATGAACATCGTCTACGGGATCCACCGGCGCGACGCCGGCGAGATCGCGGTCGATGGCGTCTCGATCGACGTCGAGGGTCCCGCGGACGCGATCGGCGCGGGCATCGCGATGGTGCACCAGCATCACATGCTCGTGCCGTCACTCACGGTCGCCGAGACGGTCGCCCTCGCGACGCCATCGACGTCGCCGACCTGGAATCCCGCGGCCGCGGCGGCGCGGGTTCGGGAGCTCGCGGAGCGGTTGAAGCTCGGCATCGACCCCTCCGACCGGATCCAGGACCTCAGCCTCGCGGGACGTCAGCGGGTCGAGATCCTCACGGCGGTCCATCGTGACGCGAGGCTCCTCATCCTCGACGAGCCGACGGCGATCCTGGCGCCGAGCGAAGTCGAGCCGTTCTTCGAACTGCTGCGACGAATGGCCGCCGACGGCAGGTCGATCATTCTCATCACGCATCGCATGCGTGAGGTCTTCGCCGCCTGCGACACCATCTCGGTCATGCGCAAAGGCGAGCTCGTCTTCACCGCGCCGACCGCGGCCACGTCGCGGGAGGAGGTACTCGGTCACGTCGTGACGAGTGCGCGAGAGGCGCTGACGTCCGAGCCGACGACGCGTCCCGCCCCCGGTGACGTGATCCTGCGCATCGAGGGGCTCGAGGTGGGCGGCGGCGCCGGCACCACGGGCCTGACCGGATGCGATCTCGAACTGCGATCGGGCGAGATTCTCGGCGTCGCGGGTGTCGAGGGCAACGGACAGGGCGAGCTGCTCTCGGTCCTCGCCGGCGTCGTGCGGGCGACGGCGGGCATCGTCATGATCGACGGTGAGCGGCTCGACCGGCGGCCTCGACGGGACCAGCTCACCGCGGTGCCCGAGGATCGCCATCACGAGGGGCTCGTCCTCGACCTCAGCGTCGCGGAGAATCTCGTCCTCGACAACCTCGGTGCGTACTCGCGGGCCGGCTTCCTCCGACACCGGGCCATGGCGGCCAACGCGGTCGCGCAGATCGCCGAGTACTCGATCGTCACGGCGGGCGCCTCGGCTGCGCTCCGGAGCATGTCGGGCGGCAACCAGCAGAAGGTCGTCCTCGCGAGGGCGCTTTCCGGCAAGCCGCAGGTGCTCGTCGTCTCGCAGGCGACCCGTGGGCTCGATCCCGGCGCCGCGGGAGCGGTGCTCGACAAGATCCGCCAGGCGCGTGATGCGGGAACCGCGGTCCTCTTCATCGGCTCCGACCTCGACGAGGTGCTCGAGGTCTCGGATCGCGTCGCGGTGCTCTACGCGGGGCGGGTCATCGGCTCCTCGGACCGGCCGCAGGCCGATCGCGGTCGCATCGCGGCCTGGATGGTCGGCGACTCCGAGGAGGCGGCGTGAGCGAGCACGCGAACGCCGCACCGGTCGTCACGAACGGCTCGCGGGTCGCCGCGTTCCTGCTGCGGCTCCTCGGTCACTCGTGGGCTGCGCTCCTCATCGCGTTCGTCATCAGCCTGCCGGTCGGGCTCCTGCTCATCACGCTCTCGGGAGCGGATCCGGTCGAAGCGTCGACGGTCGCGTTCGAGGCGACGGTCGGCACGGTGAACGGGTTCGTCAACACCCTCGTCTTCGCGACGCCGCGGCTCTTCGTCGCGCTGAGCGCGATCGTCGCACTGCGCAGCGGACTCTTCAACCTGGGCGGCGAGGGGCAGCTGCAACTCGGCGCCGTGGGAGCCGTCATCGGCGGCTACTACTTCGGCTCCTACCTGCCAGGCGTGCTCGGGCTCGTCGCCGCGCTGCTCGGCGCCGCGCTGCTCGGCGGCATCTGGGCGGGCATCGCCGCGCTCTTCAAGATCTGGCGGGGCGCCGACGAGATGATCGTGACCCTGCTCATGAACTTCATCGCGACGTACTTCGTGCTCTTCCTGCTGCAGGGCCCGATGCGCGGGGCGGGCAGCTCGTACAACCAGAGCGAGCGCATCCCCGAGTGGGTCGAGCTGTCGCACCTGTTCGGCACACGACTGCACGGCGGCGTCATCCTCGTCGCCGTCATGGTCGTCGTCGTCGCGCTCTACTTCTCGCGGACCCGGGCCGGGCTCGCGATGCGCAGCGTCGGACTGAACCGGAGCGCGAGCCGCTTCCAGGGCTTGCCGATCAAGACGATCCTCGTCGGGGCGATGGTGCTGTCCGGGGCGATCGCCGGACTCGCGGGGGCCAACGAGGTGCTCGGGACGCAGTATCGACTCATCTCGGGGTTCTCGGCGAGCTACGGCTTCGAGGGACTCGCGATCGCGTTCCTCGCGGGGCTGCGTCCGTTGCGCGCGACAGTGCTCGCGCTCGTGTTCGGCGCGATCTACGCCGCTGCGACCCAGCTCCAGCAGTCGGTCGGGGTATCGGCATCGATCGCCTACGTCGTCGAGGGCATCCCGATCATCCTGCTGGCGGCGATCTCGGGAATCCAGCTGCTCGTCGCGAAACGGCGGAAGGGGTAGGCGATGGAGGCGATCCTCGGGGTCTTCTTCTGGTCGAGCGTCATCGGCCTCGCGACGCCGCTCCTGCTCGCGTCCCTCGGCGAGACGCTCGCGCAGCGCGCCGGCCTCTTCACGATCGGCATCGAGGGCTTCATGCTCGGGGGAGCGTTCGCCGGTGTCGCGGGATCGATCCTCACCGGCAACGCCGCTCTCGGTCTGCTCCTGGCACTCGTGACGGGGGCAGGGCTCGGCGCCGTCTATGCGCTGCTCGTCGTGTACGCGCGCGCGGACCAGATCGTCGTCGGCATCGGCTTCAACCTCGTCGTGCTCGGTCTCACGAGCCTCCTGCGGCGCATGTGGTTCCCGGGTAGCATGACCGCGCCCGACACCTCAGCGCTCGCGAAGTGGCCGATTCCCGGACTCTCGGAGATCCCGTGGCTCGGTGGAGTGCTCTTCAACCACAGTCCGGTCGTCTACCTCACCTACCTCATCGTCCCGGTCGTCGCGTGGGTGCTGTGGCGCTCGCGGTACGGGCTCGAGCTCCGGGCCGCGGGCGACGGCGCGCTCGCCGCGTCCGCGCAGGGCGTCCCGGTGCTCCGGGTGCGGTTCGCGACCATGATGATCAACGGCGCGCTCGCGGCTACCGCGGGTGCGATCCTCGTGCTCGTCTACTCCGGCGGGGTCTTCGTCGACAACATCACGGGCGGCCGCGGCTATCTCGTGCTCGCGCTGACGATGTTCGCGCGGTGGCTGCCCTGGCGCGTGCTCGTCGGAGCGATCGTCTTCGGCGCGGCGGACGCGCTGCAGTACGTCGGCCAGACGATCGTCGGGGCCGACTTCCCTCCAGCACTCTTCCTCATGGCGCCGTATCTGCTCGCGCTCATCGTCTGGCTCTTCATGAGCAACAAGGTCCCGGGTCCTCGCGACATCGGGGTCCCGCTGCTGCGCTGAGTCCCTCCCGAAGGGCTCGTGTGTTTCAGTCTTGTTACCCCCGGTAAACATCGTTCGAATCCGCTCTCATCGGTGACTTCGAGCACGTACCCTCGACGGAAATAGGATCTTAGATCCTGATTCGAGCCCATCTGGGCGAAACGAACGAGGGACGAAGGCATGTCGCGACTGGTCATCCGCAACGGCATGGTGCTGACGCTCGACGACGACGGCACCTACCTCGAGCACGGCGCCGTCGTCATCGACGACGACCGCATCACCTGGGTCGGCGCCGACAGCGACGTCGTCGTCGCCGACGGCGACACCGTCATCGACGCGAGCGACAAGATCGTCATGCCGGGGCTCACCGACCTGCATTTCCACACCGCGCTCGGCAAGGGGTACAACGACCACCTGCCGCTGTGGGAGTACCTCGACGAGTGCTGGTACCCGATGATCCGGGCGCTCGACCACGACGCCGCCTACTGGGCCGCCATGGCCAGCTACACCGAGGCGATCAAGTCCGGCTGCACCACCGTCAACGACATGTACCGCCGGCTCGACGCGCTCGCCGATGCCGCCGACGAGGTCGGCATCCGGGCGATCCTCTCCAACGACGTCGCCGACGACGAATACAACCTCGACACCCTCCAGGACAACGTCGACGCCTTCAACCGCGACCACGGCCGCGCCAACGGCCGCATCAAGGTCCGGATGGGCATCGAATGGCTCCCGCTCGCCTCGCCCGAACTGCTGCGCGATACCCGCAAGCTCGCCGACGAGCTCGGCATCGGCATCCACATCCACCTCAACGAGTCGATGACCGAGGTCGAGAACAGTCTCGAGCGCTTCGGCAGGCGGCCCACCGAGCTCTCCTACGAGCTCGGCCTGCTCGGCCCCGACGTCGTCGCCGCGCACTGCGTGCACCTCAGCGACGACGAGATCCGCATGATGGCCGAGACCGGCACGAGCATCTCCCACAACCCCTCGTCCAACGCGAAGCTCGGAAACGGCATCGCGCGCGTCCCCGAGATGCTCGCCGCCGGCATCAACGTCGGCATCGGCCACGACGCCGTCGAATGCAACAACAGCGGCGACCTCTTCGAGACGATGAAGTACGCCTCGCTCTTCCACCGGGCGGCCCGCCAGGACTCGAGCCTCATGCCCGCCGACCTCGTGCTGCGAATGGCGACGCGCAACGGCGCCGCCGCGCTCGGCACCGAGGCCGGACAGATCGCCGTCGGCGCCAAAGCCGACGTCATCCTCGTCGAGACCAACTCGGTCGAGTTCACCCCCATGCTGCGCGACACGCCAGTGCACATGTCGAGCCACCTCGTCTTCGCCGCGAACGGATCCGCGGTGGACACCACCATCGTCGACGGCCGGATCCTCATGCAGGGCCGACAGCTGCTCACCGTCGACGAGCCGACCATCGTCCGGGAGGCGAACGCGGCGTTCCGTCGCGTCATCGACCGGATGGAGGTCGTCGTGCGCGAGCACTGACCAGAGCCGCACCCCGCACCAAGCACCCCGACAAGAAAGAGAACCTGCAATGTTCAAGACACACGGTCCCGCGTTGACCGCAGGCGCCTCGGCCGCGGCGCTGGCACTGCTCCTCGCCGGCTGCACCACGACTGCCGCCCCCGAGCCGACGGCGGGGGAGACCACGCCCTCCGCAGAGAGCCTCGGCACCGTCCGATTCGCGTTCGACTGGACGCCGAACACCAACCACACCGGCCTGTACGTCGCGCGCGAGCTCGGCTACTTCGACGAGGCCGGCGTCGACGTCGAGTTCCTGCCCTACAACGGCTCCTACCCGGACACCCTGGTCGACGCGGGCGCTGCGGAATGCGGCATCGGCTTCCAGGAGCTCTCCTCCGTCAACATGGCCGCCGGCGCGCACCTCAAGTCCGTCATGGCGACGCTTCAGCACTGGGTCACCGCGATCGGCGTCAGCGCCGAGCGGGACGACATCCAGTCGCCGAAGGACCTCGACGGCAAGATCTACGCCGGGTTCGGGTCCGCGACGGACGGGCCGCTCGTCGAGACGGTCATCCGGACCGACGGCGGCGCGGGCACGGTCGAATACGTCGCGCTCAACACCGCGGCGTACGAGGCGGTCTACGCCGGCACCGCCGACGCGACGATCCCGTTCGAGACCTGGGAGTCGATCGAGGCGGAGCTGCGCGGGACGCCCTTCAAGCACTTCGAGTTCACCGACTACGGCGTGCCGGACAACTACGCGGTCACGATCAACTGCAACACCGACTGGCTCGACGCGAACCCCGAGCTCGCCACCGCGTTCATCCAGGCGCTCGAGAAGGGCTACATCTACACGCAGGAGAACCCGATCGCGGCCGGAGACATCCTCATCGCGGCCGAGCCCGACGGATTCTCCACGGAGGAGGGCATCGAGCTCGTCCACCAGAGCCAGGAGCTCATCTCCAGCGAGTACATGCTCGACGAGAGCGGGGAGTTCGGCGCGATGCTCGCCGAGCGCTGGACCGCGCTCGGCGCGTGGCTGCTCGACAACGGCCTGCTCTTCGACGCCGACGGTACCCCGCTCACCGAGGCGCCCGACTGGAACGCGTTCTTCACGAACGAGTACCTCGCAGGCTGACGAGCAGACGGGGCGGCGCGGAGACAGGGCCGCGCCGCCCCGGCACCCGACGACAGGAGAACGACATGACCCGAGCCACGCTGTCGCAGACGCTCACGGAGGCCGTCGCCGCGCGCGCAGCCGACTGGGTCGAGCTGCCGATCCTCGCAGGCGTGCGGGAGGGTACGCTTCAGCCGGCGGTCTTCCGCAACTACCTCGAGCAGGACTACCTCTACCTGCGCTACTACGGACGGATCTACGCCCGGCTCGCCGCGCAGTCGACGAGCGACGACGAGCTCGAGCACTTCATCGCCCTCGCGCACGGCGTGCTCGGCGTCGAGCTCGACCATCACCGCGCCGCCGCCGCGCCCTTCGGCTGCGACTTCGACGGCGTCGTGCCGTCCCAGGAACTCGCCGACTACGTCGCGTTCTACGAGGCCATCGCCGACGATCGCGGGGCGAGCCTCGTCGGGATGCTGCCGTGCACCTACGGCTACGGCGTCGCCCTCGCCATCATCAAGGACGGCGACCTCGGACCGTATCGGGAATGGGTCGACATCTACACCTCGGGCGCCTACGAGCACATCATGGCGAAGCATCTCGCGATGATCGACGCGGCGGAGATCGACCTCGACCGCGCCCTCGCGATCGTCGAGCAGGGCCTCGACCTCGAGCACGCGTTCTGGAACCAGCGACCGGTGGAGGTGACGGCATGAGCAGTGGAACCGATCAGCCGATCAAGATCCCGACGGGGGCGATCCGGCTCTCCCCGGAGGCGGTCGCGAGCGCGAAGCGCAGACAGCAGCGCGCGCGGACGAACCGCAAGGTCTGGGGCACCGTCGCGCCGCCCATCATCATCGTCGTCCTGCTGCTCGTCTTCTGGGAGCTCGCGGTCGTCATCTCCGGGATCCGACCCCAAGTGCTGCCGACTCCGTCCCGCGTCATCGGCGAGGGCGCCGAGCAGCTCCCGACCATCTGGAAGCACGCATGGGCGACCCTCCAGGTGACGCTCACCGGCTTCGGGTTCTCGCTCGTCGTCGCCTGGCTGCTCGCGATCGCGATCGACTTCTGGGGCTGGCTGCGCCGCGGACTGCTGCCCCTGCTCGTCGCCTCCCAGACGATCCCCATCATCGCGATCGCGCCGCTCATGATCATCTGGTTCGGCTTCGGACTGCTGCCCAAGGTGCTCGTCGTCGGCCTCGTCACCTTCTTCCCCATCGTCGTCGGACTCATCGAGGGCTTCAACAAGGCCGACCGAGAGGCCTCCAACCTGCTGCGCTCGATGGGCGCCGGTCGGTTCAAAGAGTTCTGGTACGTGCGACTGCCGTCCGCGCTGCCGTCGTTCTTCACGGCCCTGCGGATCTCGATCACGTACGCCGTCGTCGGGGCGATCTTCGCCGAATACGTCGGCGCGCAGGAAGGCCTCGGCATCTACATGTCGATGCAGAAGAACACCTTCAGGACCGATCTCGTGCTCGCGGCCGTCGCGGTCACGGCGATCCTGTCGATCACGCTCTACCTGCTCACGTTCCTGGTCGAGCGGATCGTGATCCCGTGGAGCTTCAAGGAGCGGAGGATGCGCAATGCCGGTTGACACGCAGGACCGGATCGAGCTCGATCACGTCCGCAAGGAGTTCGCCCTCGGCGGCGGCGAGGTGCGTCAGGTCGTCGACGACATCTCGTTCTCCGTCAGGGCCGGCGAGTTCGTCGCCGTCATCGGCCCATCCGGATGCGGGAAGTCGACGATGTTCAACATCATCGCCGGCCTCGAGACGCCCTCGAGCGGGGACGTGCGCGTCGACGGGCATAGTGCCATCGGAGAACGCGAGCACACCGCCTACATGCCGCAGAAGGACCTGCTCTTCCCCTGGCGCACCATCGTCAAGAACGCGGCGCTCGGCCTCGAGGTCCGCGGCGTGCCGCGCAAGGAGGCGAGGACGAGAGCGGCCGAGCTCTTTCCCAAGTTCGGGCTCGCCGGCTTCGAAGGCGCCTACCCCTTCGAGCTCTCCGGCGGCATGCGCCAACGCGCCGCCCTGCTGCGCACCGTCGTGCAGGGGCGGGAGATCCTGCTCCTCGACGAGCCGTTCGGCGCGCTCGACTCGCTCACCCGGATCGAGATGCAGACCTGGCTGCAGGAGGTGTGGGCGGACAACTCCTGGACGGCGGTCCTCATCACGCACGACATCCGCGAGGCGGTCTACCTCGCCGATCGGGTCATCGTGCTGAGCGCGCGGCCCGCGAGCGTGCGGCTCAACCTCGAGGTGGCTCTGCCGCGCCCGCGTGAGCTGTCGATCACCACCTCGCCCGAGTTCAGCGCGATCGAGGAGCAGCTCATCGAGGTGCTGCACGAGGAGTCCCGCAAGGCGTTCGAGCAGCAGGCCGGACGGTCATGATCGGCGCGCGGCGCCGGGGGATGGAGAGTCGAGGATGAAGGACATCGAGTACGGCGTGTTCATGCCGGTCGCGAGCGGCGGCTGGATCGCCTCCTCGACCGTGCCCGAGCTCGACGGGAGCTACACCTACAACCGCAGGGTCGCCCGCCTCGCCGAGTCGCTCGGCTTCGACTTCACCCTCTCCCAGGCGGTGTGGCGCGGATACGGCGGCCCGTCGCGGCATTTCGACGTCAACCTCGAGTCGCTCGTCACGAGCGCCGGGCTCGCCGAGGCGACCGAGTCGATCGGCGTGTGGTCGACCGTGAACACCGCGATGATCCACCCCGCGATCGCGGCGAAGATGGTCGCGACGAACAGCGAGATCAGCGGCGGTCGCACCGGGCTCAACATCGTCGCCGGCGGCAACCGCGTCTCCGAAGGCCAGTTCGGGATCGGCACCGACGTCGACAACGCCTCGAAGTACCGACGGGCGGCCGAATGGGTCGAGGTCGTCAAGGCGCTCTGGACCCAGGAGCCCGTCGACTACGACGGGGAGTTCTTCCAGCTGCGCGACGCCCAGTCGCTCCCGAAGCCGGTCGGCGGCGTGCCGCAGATGATCTGCGCGGCCACGAGCGACACCGGCCTCGCGTTCGTCGCCGAGCATCTCGACGGCGTGCTCTTCGAGGGCACGAGCCGCGACTCCGTCGTCGCGATCGGACAGCGCGCCCGGCGGATCTCTCAGGAGCACGGCGACACGCTCAAGACGTACTGCGTCTTCATGGTCATCCCCGGCGAGACCGACGCCGACGCGCAGCGTCGCATCGAGCACTACAACTCGGGCCGAGATCTCGTCGCGCTCGGCAACATGGCGCGCGAGTGGGGCGCCGTGCACAAGGACGCGACGAGCCACAATCCCGACAACGAGGGCTGGCTCGACTCGACCGCGATCTCGACCGGGACGGTCGCGGGCTCCGTCGAGACGATCGTCGAGCAGCTCGCTGACCAGATCGAGCATGCCGACGTCGACGGCGCGGTCTTCATCATGCCCGACTTCATCGAGGACCTGACGGTCATCGGTGAGCAGATCATCCCGGCGCTCACCAAGGGCGGCTTCGGCCGCCTGGCCGCCTGAATCGCGTTCTGAGCCATCCGCGCGGTGCCGACCGTCGCCGCGCCCGCCTGCCGCCGGGGGCTGAGGCCGGGGTCTGACGCCGGGGGCTGGCGCTGGAGTGGACGCGAATGGCCGGTATCCGGCGCTCCGGAGGACCATTCGCGTCCACTCCGTCCACCGCGTCCACTCAGGGGCGCGAGGCCGGGGGATCGGGGTGGGTCAGAACTCCAGGAGGTTCTCGCGGAAGGTCGCGCCCGAATAGTCGTCGCGCACCGCGCCGCGGCGGCGCAGCGCCGGCACCAGCCCCTCGGTGATCGACGCCGTGAAGGCCCGGGACGGCTGGAAGCCGGGGGACTCGATGAGGTAGCCGTCGCCGCCGATCTCGTCGATCGCCTCGCACATGAGGTCGGCGACCGTGCCGGGCGAGCCGACCAGGTCGATGCAGTCGTGGGAGAAGCCCATCTCGCGCACGCACTCGCGCAGCGTCTTGCCCGAGCCCCATTGGGCGAGCCGCTCGAGGATGCCGCGCGACTGCTCGGTCGTCAGCTCCGGCAGCGGCTCGTCGAGCGGGTACTGCGACAGGTCGATGCCGCTCCAGCCGGACACGCGCGCGAGGACGTCGAGCTGCGTCCGCGGGCTGTCGAGCAGCGCCTGGTACGTCGCCTCGGCCTCGGCGTCCGTGCGCCCGACGATGGGGGTCACGACGTAGAGCACCTTGCAGCTGTCCGGGGCGCGGTCGAACTTCGCCATCCGCTCGCGGATCTCGTCGCGGTAGGCCTTCATCGCCTCGATGCCGCGGACGGCGGTCACGATGACCTCGGCGTGCTTTGCCGCGAAGTCCATGCCCTTGGACGATGCGCCGGCCTGGATGAGGACGGGCTGTCCCTGGGGCGAGCGCACCGTGTTGAGCGGGCCCCGGGAGGAGAAGTGCTTGCCCGTGTAGTTGATCTCGTGCACCTTCGACGCGTCCGCGTAGGTCCAGCTCTCGCGGTCCACGACGACGGCGTCCTCGTCCCACGAGTCCCACAGCGCCTTGGCGATCTCGACCGCCTCGTCGGCGATCTCGTAGCGCTCGTCGTGGTCCGGGAACTTCGTGAGCCCGTAGTTCTCCGCGATGCCGGATCCCGCGGTCGTGACGAGATTCCACGCGAAGCGCCCGCCCATGAGCGAGTCCATAGTCGAGGCGAGGCGCGCGGCGGAGTAGGGGATGTTGAACGTCGTGGACATCGTGACCCCGACGCCGATCCGGCTCGTCTGCGAGCCGATGATCGCGGCCATCGGCACGGGGTCGCCCTTCGGCGCGACGAAGTTGTACTTGAGGTATGTCTCGCGCGAGCCGCCGAAGGTGTCCGGGATCGCGACCGCGTCCTCGAACATGAGGAAGTCGAACTTCGCCCGCTCGAGCGCCTTCGCGAGCTCGACGTAGAACGCGCCGTTCCAGAAGTCTCCGCCGCCGGAGGCGAGCGGGCCGTTCCACTCGTCGGGCACGAAGCCCGTGAAGTAGCCGAGGTGGAACCTGGTCGTCATGCGGTGGGGCCTTCCGGTCTCGATGCGGGGTTCAGGACAGGTCGATCCAGACGGTCTTCGTCTGGAGGTAGGGCTCGAGGGCCTCGCGGCCGAGCTCCTTGCCGTAGCCGCTCGCCTTGAACCCGCCGTAGGGGATCGCGACGTCGAACATGCCGTAGGTGTTGACCCAGACGACGCCCGCGCGGATCTCGGCCGCGACGCGGTGCGCGCGCTTGACGTTCTGCGTCCATACGCCGGACGCGAGGCCGAACGGCGTCGCGTTCGCGAGCTCGATCGCCTCCTCCTCGGTCGAGAAGCGCGAGACCATGCCGACGGGTCCGAAGATCTCTCGCTGCATGATCGTCATGTCGGCGGTCACGTCGGTGAAGAGCGTCGGCTCGACGAAGTAGCCGTCGGCGAGCTCGGGCGCGTGCAGGGTGCCGCCGCCGACCACGGCGCGGGCGCCCTGCTCGATGCCCGACGCGATGAGCGAGTTGACGCGGCCCTGCTGCTCGCCGGAGACGAGCGGTCCCATCGTCGTCTCGGTCGACAGGCCGTTGCCGAGCCGGATGCCGCGGACCTTCTCGGCGAGGCCGTCGAGGAATCGGTCGTAGACGGAGTCGTGGACGAAGACGCGCGCGCCGGCGATGCAGCACTGGCCCTGGTTCCAGTAGACCGCGCCGAAGGTGCCCTCGATCGCGGCATCGAGGTCGGCGTCGTCGAAGACGAGGCTCGGCGACTTGCCGCCGAGCTCGAGCGAGAGCCGCTTCATGTTGCCCTTGGAGGCTTCGAGGATCTTCTGGCCCGTCGCGTTCTCGCCCGTGAAGGTGATCTTGTCGACGTCGAGGTGCGCTGCCAGCGGCGCGCCCGCGCCGGGTCCGTCGCCCGTGACGACGTTGAGCACGCCGGGCGGGAAGCCGACTTCGAGCATGAGCTCGCCGAGTCGCAGGGCGGTGAGCGGCGTCTGCTCGGCGGGCTTGAGCACCATGGTGTTCCCGGCGGCGAGCGCGGGGCCGATCTTGTAGCCGCACATGAGCAGCGGGAAGTTCCACGGGATGATCGCGCCGATGACCCCGACGGGCTCGCGGCGGGTGTAGACGTGGAAGGCGGAGCCGCCGGCGGGCGTCATCTGCTCGCCCTCGATCTTGGTGACCCAGCCGGCGTAGTACTTGAAGAGCTGCGCGACGAGCGGCACGTCGAGGACGCGCAGCTCGAAGAGCGGCTTGCCGTTGTCGCGCGCCTCGAGCTGGGCGAACTCCTCGGCGCGCTGCTCGATCGCCTCGCCGAGCGCCCACAGCAGCTCGGCGCGCCGGCTCGGGGCGAGCGCGCCCCAGACCGGCAGGGCGGCACGGGCGGATGCGACCGCCTGATCGACATCCGCGGCGGTGCCGGCGGCGACCTGGGTCAGAACGCGACCGGTCGCGGGCTCGTAGACCTCGAAGGACGCCGCGCCGGTCGCGGGCTGCGAGGCGCCGTCGATGAGCAGGCCGTGCTCGGCGGCGATGAACGCCTCGACTTCGGGGAGCAGGGGGACGGTCGCAGTCGTTGGCATGGTGGGCTCCGGGAGAGTGGCACGATCCCTGAAATGAGATCTGAGATGCGATTCACTCTATGCGGGGCCGGCGTCCGGATCGCGGGATGTAATGAGGATTTAACAGTGCGGCGGCTCCGGCGCGCCGCTGACCGCGCCGCCGGGATTGAGTATCGTATATCAAGTCTCATATGCCGGACGTGAGCGACAGCGGGGTCGCCGGGCGAGACGGACAGGAGGTACGGACATGGTCGTCGTCGATGCGATCGCTCCGGTGCAGGTCAAGGAGATCGTCTACCAGAAGCTGCGCGACGCGCTCGTCGATCACCAGTTCGCGCCGGGGGAGCCGCTGCGCGAGGTCGCACTGTGCGCCCGGTTCGAGGTGAGCAAGACGCCCATCCGCGAGGCGCTGGTCCGGCTCGAGCGCGACGGGCTCGTCGAGATCCTCCCCTACCGCGGCGCCAGGGCGCGGGTGTACACCGCCGATGACGTCCGCGAGTTCTTCCAGGCGCGCGAGATGGTCGAGTGCGAGTGCGTCCGCGTCGCGGCAGGGGATCCGGGCGGCATCCTCGACCGGCTCGCGACCAATGTGGCCCAGACCCGGGCGGCGCTCGAGTCGGGCGACCTGAAGAAGGCGTCGGCGAGGCTCGACGCCTTCGACGACCTCCTCTTCGGCGTGCTGCGCAACCGCCTCCTCTCCGAGCTCATCGAGCGGCTCACCCTCCATCTGCGCCGGCTCGGCAAGATGGGCGCGGGGCGGGGGCGCTTCGAGGACTCGCTCCTCCAGCACGAGACGATCCTCGCGGCGCTGCAGCGCGGCGACGCGGAGGCGGCGCAGAACGCGATGCGCGCGCATCTCGCGAGCGTCCTCGACGCCGAGATCGCCGGTCTCGAGGCCGCCGCAATGAAACCGTAACGCAGAGTTAACGCCGACAGTCGGTTTCGTGGTCGCAGAGACCGTCACCTCCAAATAAGATCTGATATACAAAATTCAGATCATGGAGGAGGCATCGGATGACGACGATCACGGACGTCGATCTCACCCGCGCGGTGGTGGAGCGCATCGACGAGGAGCGGCTCGTCGAGCTCGTCCGGCAGGTCTGCCGCATCCCGAGCATCCTCGGCGAGGAGGGGCCGCTCGCCGAGTTCCTCGTCGGCGTCATGGCCGAAAGCGGCTTCGCCGGCACCGAGCTCCAGCCCGTCCTGCCCGACCGGCCGAACGCCATCGGACATGTCGACCTCGGAGCCGGACCCGCCCGCGGCAAGACGGTCGTCTACACCGGCCACATGGACACGAAGCCCGTCTCGCACGGCTGGGTCCGCAGCACGCCGTGGTCCGGGGACGTCATCGACGGCGCGATCTACGGCCACGGCATCATGGACATGAAGGCCGCCCTCGTGTGCCAGATCCTCGCGATCGAGGCGCTGCGCGACTCCGGCCTGCCGCTCGACGGGCGACTGGCCATGGCCGCCGTCTCCGATCACATGGGCGACCAGCTCGGCGCGATCGAGTACTTCACGAAGCACTCGGCCGACCTCGCCGTGCTCGGCGAGCTCTCCGACAACGAGATCTTCCTCGGCCATCGCGGACGCTACTACTTCGACATCATCTGCCGCGGCATCTCGGCCCACACCTGCCACAAGCCGCTCGCGATCAACGCGAACATGCTCGCGGCGCACGCCATCATCGAGTTCGATCAGTCGAAGCTCGAGCCGCAGCTCGAGGCGTGGGTCGCCGAGCTCTTCGGACCCGAGACGTACATGGCGCCCGGGCGCGTCTACGGCGGACTCCCGCCGGGGGGGCCCTCGATGATCCCCGACGAGTGCGTCATCCGCGTCGACTGCCGGCCCCAGCCCGGTGTCACGATCGAGGAGGTGCGCGCCGAGATCGACCGCTGCCTCGCGAAGGCGAAGGAGCGCGAGCCGCGCTTCGAGGCCGACGTCGTCCTCGCCGACGTCAAGGACGGCTACCTCGCGGAGCCGGACGCGGAGGTCACGACGACGATGATCCGCGCGGTGCGCTCCGTGCGCGGCGAGGAGCCGCGGCTCCAGGCCGCCAACTGGCTCGGCGACACCTCGTCGACGGGACGGATGGTGCCGACCATCATCTTCGGGCCCGGCGGCGAGCCGGTCTACTGCCCCGACGAGCACCTCTCGATCGACGACATCGTCGAGGCGACCCGCGTCTACGCGGCCTTCGGCGCGCTCGCGCTCACGGCGGACGCCTGATGCGCGCGGGCGTGGCCCTGCAGCCTGTCTACCCCTCGGGGCAGTTCGGCGACATGGTCGAGCGGATCGAGGCGCTCGGCTTCGACGAGTTCTGGCTCACCGACTCCTCACTGCACTCCAAGTACAGTCCCATGTACCTCGCGATCGCCGCGCTGCGCTCGAGCCGCATGACGGTCGGGAACGCGGTGACGAACCCGCTCACGAGGCATCCCGCGCTCGGCGCCGTCGCCGCCGCGACGCTCCAGGAGATCGCGGGCGGCCGTGCGATCTATGGCGTCGGCGTCGGCGACCGTCCCCTCCTCGCGCTCGGCATGAAGCCCGCGAGCCTCGGCACCCTCGAGGACTCGATCGTCGCGGCCCGCCGGCTGTGGACCGGCGAGACCGTCACCTGGGAGGCGCGCGGCTTCACGCTCGACCACGCGCACATGCGCTTCGACGTGCCGACCGAGATGCCCGTCTACATCTCGGCGAGCGGACCGAAGACCCTCGAGCTGACGGGCCGGATCGCCGACGGCGTCATCCTCCTCGCCGGGCTCCACCCCGACGGGATCCGCTACGCGCTGGAGCACCTGCGCCGAGGCGCCGACGAGGCGGGACGGCCGATGCCGAAGGTCACCGTCTTCGCCTACGGCGCGATCAACGAGGACGAAGAGGTCGCGATGGCGCAGGGCCGCACGATCGCCGCCTGGTTCCCGCAGACCGCGCCCATGTACTGCGAGCTCGCGGGCCTGCCCAAGTCGGTCGTCGACGAGGTGCGCGCGAGATACGCGGGCGGCGAGTTCCAGGAGGCCGGCGCGGCCGCCGACCTGCTGCCGGATGACTTCATCCGCCGCATGGCGCTCGTCGGCGACCGCGCGAGCGTCATGGAGCACATCGCGACGCTCGACGGGCTCGGCATCGACTGCATGTCGATCTTCCCCATCGGCGGCGACGCGGAGAGCCGAATGGGCTCCGTCGAGGCCTTCGCCGGGTGCCTGGCGGACTACCGGTCCCGGTCATGAGCCTGATCCCGGAGCGGACCGTCTCGCGCGTGCTCGACACCTGCCTCGGCGTGCGCGTCGGGGAACGGGTCGTCGTGCTCGTCGATCCTGAGACGGACCCGCTCGTCCGGGATGCCCTGCTCGCCGGCCTCGCCGAGCGGCGCTCGGTGCCGATCCTCCACGAGCTCCCGCGCTATCCCGTGCCCGGTACCGAGCCGCCGGCCGCGACCGCCGAGGCGCTGCTCGCCGCGGACGCCGCGATCGAGCTCACGAGCACGTTCATCGGCTCGTCGACCGCGCGCCGACAGGCGACGGACGCCGGCCGACGCTACCTGTCGATGCCGGCCGTGACCGCGGATACGTTCCGCCTCGCCGGGCCCTACGACGTCGACTTCGACGCGCTCGCGACGACGACTCGCCGGCTCGCTCGCGCCTGGGAGGAGGCGACGACCTACCGGATCGTCACGCCCGGCGGGACCGACCTGACCGGTTCCGTCTCGGGACGCAAGGGTCGTGCGCTGACCGGCGTCGCACGCGACCCGGGCGACTACATGGCGCCGCCCGACATCGAGTCCGGCACGGCGCCCGTCGAGGGCACGAGCAGCGGCACCGTCGTCATCGACGGCGACTTCCTCTTCATGGGGCCGGGGCCCGTGCGAAGCCCCGTCCTGCTCGCGCTGCGCGATGGCGTTCTCATCGCCGCCGAGGGCGACGAGGCCTACCGTCTGCAGGAGATGATCGATCGCTGCGCCGACCCCCGGATGACGAACCTCGCCGAGGTCTCCGTCGGCCTCAACCCGCAGGGCACCGTCTGCGGCGTGCCCATGGAGACGGAGTCGACGAAGGGCAGCGCCCACATCGCGTTCGGCAACTCGATCTCCTACGGCGGCACCGTCGCGGCCGTCGCCCACCTCGACTGCGTGATGCGGGACGCGACCGTCTACTTCGACGGCGTCCCGCGCATCGTCGGCGGCGACCTCGTCGACGCCTGAAGACCTCAGACCGAAACAGCGAAGGAGACCCAGCATGGCCGCGTCGTTCGAGGAGCTGCTCGCTCGTCCGGGACTCGCCTGGATGGGGCAGAACACGACCCACCTCGAGACGCCCGCCCCCGTCGTCGACGCGATGACCGCGAGCATCGCCGCGCGCGAGTTCCAGCTCTACGCACCGCCGTCGGGCTTCGCCAGACTGCGCGAGCTCATCGTCGCCGATCTCGGACTCGGAGGCTCCGACGCCTGGGTCACGGACGGTGCGGTCGGGGGCCTCCGCCAGATCTGCACGGTCCTCGCCCCCGAGGCGTCGAAGCTCATCACGAGCGACCCGGGCTGGCCGTGGCCGGGCCGGTTCGTCGGCGCGACGGGCGTGCCCGTCGAAGCGCTGCCGATCTACGAGCATCCCGAGCGCCGACTCACCGCCGCGCAGATCGCGGAGGTCATCGAACCGCGCGCGATCATCTACCTCATCGACCCGCTCAACCCGCTCGGCAGCCTCTACCCGCGAGAGGAGCTCGAGGCGATCGTCGAGGTGGCGAGGGCCGCCGACGCCTGGATCATCCACGACGCGACCTACCGGCACTTCGCCGAGGGGCACACCCTCGTCGCCGAGCTCTACCCCGAGGCGACCTTCACGACGTACAGCTTCTCGAAGTGGCTCGGACTCGCCGGCTTCCGGGTCGGCGCCATGGTCGCGGTGCCCGAGCTCCTCGCCCGCGTCACGAGCCTGCCGGCCAACCCGCTCGGCTCCTCGATCGTCGGCGAGCGCGCCGCGATCGCCGGACTGGAGCACGCCGGCCCATGGCTCGCCGAGCTGCGCGCCGTCAACCGCCGCAACCTCGAGGCGATCGAGCGGGTCGTCGCCGAGACCGGCTTCGGCGAGATCGTCGTCTCGCCCTCGCAGGCGAACCTCCTCGCGATCGACGTGACCGCGACGGGCATGCACTCGGAGGCGGTCTGCGACGCGATCCTCGACCGGGACGTCTTCATCCGGCCCGGCACCTACCAGTCGCCCATGTTCGGCGAGCGCTTCGTGAAGGTGAGCACCTCGGTCCCGACGATCTGGGCGGATCGCTTCGTCGAGGCCTGGGGCGAGCTCGCGACCGAGCGGGGCGCGCGATGAGCGGCTACCGCGACCTCGGTGTCGAGGAGTATCGCGCCGCGGATGGCGTCGCACTCGGCAGGCTCGTCGCCGCAGGAGAGGTCTCGCCGGTGCAGCTCGTCGAGCTCGCGATCGGGCTCGCGCGCGAGGCGGAGCCGCGGCTGAACGCCTATGTCGGCTTCCGCGAGGAGGCCGCGCTCGCCGAGGCGGCCGCGCTCGAGGCGGAGGCGAGGGGCGGGCGTCTGCGCAGCCGGCTGCATGGCGTTCCGATCGCCTCGAAGGACAACATGTACCTCGCCGGCGAGCCCGCGCTGAAGGGCTCGCGGACGACGAACGACGCGCTCGCGACCATCTCCTCGCCCTTCGTGCAGCGGCTCGTCGACGCGGGCGCGGTCGTCATCGGTCGCACCACGACCCCCGAGTTCGGCTGGAAGGGGACGGGCATCTCCCCGCTCACGGGCGTCACGGGCAACCCCTGGGATCCCTCGCGCAACTCGGGGGGCTCGAGCGCGGGCTCCGGCGCGACGGTCGGCTCCGGCGCCGTCCCGATCGCGACCGGCTCCGATGCGGGCGGCTCGATCCGCATCCCCGCGGCGTTCTGCGGGGCGGTCGGCTACAAGCCGACGCTGAGCGCGATCCCGCTGTGGCCCGGCACCGTCAACGAGTCGCTCTCGCACGTCGGCCCCATCACCCGCAGCGTCGCGGACGCGGCGGCGGTGCTGGCCCTGACCCGAGGCCCGGATCACCGCGATCCGCAGTCCGCCTACGCGCTGCCGTCGCCGCTGCCGGCACCGGCGCGACCGCGCATCGGGATCGTGAGAACGCCATGGGGCATCGCGCCGAGCGACGAGGTCGCCGAGCGCTCGGCACCGGCGTTCGACGCGCTCGTCGCCTCGGGGATCGCCGAGTTCGAGGAGGTCGATCTCGATGTGCCCGTGCCCCGCTCGGTCTTCGAGGCGCTCTGGGTCACGGGTCGGGGGCTCGGCTTCGCCGACCTCATCGCGAAGCGCGGCGAGATCATGGACCCGGGGCTCGCGCGGCTCCTGCCGCTCGCCGAGCGCTACTCGCTGCGCTCGTTCCTGTCCTCGCTGCAGGACCGTCGCGCCTTCAACACGACGATGTACGGGTGGCTCGAGCGCTTCGACCTGCTCGTCATGCCGACGATGCCGCTGACGGCGTTCGAGGCCGACCGGGAGGTGCCGGTCGGCGGCGAGGCGGATGCGCAGCTGCCCTGGATTACCTGGACGCCGTACACGTATCCGTTCAACATCACCGGGCAGCCGGCGATCACGGTGCCGTTCGGCCTCGCGGAGGGCGTGCTGCCGGTCGGGCTGCAGCTCGTCGCCGGCTGGGCCCGCGACGACCTGCTGCTCGCGGTCGCGGCCGAGGTCGAGCGCGTGCTCGCCCCGCTCATCGCCCTGCCGGTGGCTCCTCGCCCGGCCGCCTGACCCGTGGTCGCCCGGCCGCCCAGTCGCCCGGTCGCCCGGTCGCCTGACCCGTCCTCGGGCGACCCCGCCACTTTCGGGCTGAGAAACCGCTGCCGGGCTGAGGAACCGTGCTGGGATTCTCAGCCCGGCAGCGGTTTCTCAGCCCGGGCAGGGGCGATTTGGGGGGTCAGTGCCCGCCGAAGGCGCGCCCGTTCGCGTCGGAGAGCGCCTTCGCGACCTGCTCGCGGATCTCGCCCTCATCGACCTTGGTGAGCCGCTTGTCGCGCAGCACGACCTCGCCGCCCACGACGCTCAGCGTCACGTCGGCGCCGCTCGCCTGGTAGACGAGGTACTCGAGGACCGAGCCGTGGTCGGCGCGGTCCATCGTCGCGAACTTGACGTGATCGATGTCGACGGCGATGAGGTCGGCGAGGCAGCCGGCCGTGAGGGCGCCGGCGTCGATGCCGAGCGCCTTCGCCCCGTTCGTCGTCGCCATGGCGAGCGTCTCGGCACTCGACCAGGTCGTGATGTCGCGACTCGTCGCGCGGTGCAGGAAGGTGACCCAGCGCATGACCTCGAAGAGGTCCGAGCCGAAGCTCGCGTCGGAGCCGAGCCCGAGGTTGATCCCGGCGGCGCGGAAGTCGGTCGCGCGCGCGATGCCGTTGCCGAGGAACGAGTTCGAGAGGGGGTTATGGGAGATGTGCGCACCGGCCTCGGCGACGTGGCGGATCTCCGCGTCGTCGAGGTGCACCGCGTGGGCGACGACGACGTCGGGGCCGAGGAAGCCGAGCTCGTGGGCGAGCTCGGTCGGCCGCTTGCCGAAGCGGCCCACGGCGTCCTCGACCTCGCTGAGCGACTCGTTGAGATGGATGTGGATGCCGGTGCCGAGCTCGGTCGCGGCGGCGCGCACCTCGCTGAGGATCTCGGGGGTTGCGCACGGCAGCCATTCGATGCCGAACCACACGCGGGTCAGCGAGTCGGGGGAGCCGTCGTGGAACTCCTCGAACGCCCGGATGTTGTCCGCGACGGTGTCGATGCCGGTCTCCGGCGTGGCGATCTCGTTCGAGAGCACGGTGCGCAGGCCGATGTCGCGCGCGGCGCGGGCGCGTGGGCCGGTCAGCACGTACATGTCGTTCACCGTCGTGGTCCCCAGTCGCAGCGATTCCGCGTAGCTCGCCATCGCGGCCCAGTAGCCCTCCTCCTCGGTGAGTTGGCCGAGGAACGGGTACCAGTCATCGAAGAGGAGGTCCCACATGGGCTTGTTGTGCTCGGAGAACTCGCCCGCCGACTTGCCGAGGTCGACGTGGTAGTGCAGGTTGACGAGCCCGGGTGCGATCACGGTGCGGGAGGCGTCGATGATCTCGTCGTCGGGTAGTGCGACATGCTCCGATGACGGGCCGACCCAGATGATCCGGCTGCCGTCGATGACGACGGTGCCGTCGCTCAGGAACGGCTGCGCGGGGTCGAGGGTGAGGACGGTCCCACGCGCGATCACGGTCCTGGCCATGCTGAGATCCCTTCGTCTGAGCGAAACGTGGATTCAGATATTAGATCTCAAGTGTTTCGATCCTGTTTCCCGCGGGAGAACACGCGGCGCCCGGCAGCTCACTCGGCGTCGGCGAGGATGCGACGCTCGAGCCGCTCGGCGTCGAAGCGGTCGTCCGCGGTGAACCGCACGGGTCGGGGGAGGGCGACCCCGACGCGTTGCGCCGCCTCCTCGAGCCGACGCAGCCATGCGCGCCCCGACTGCCCGGAGACGTCCTCGTCGGCGGCGACGAGAGCGACCACCCGTCCGTCCGGCTCCAGCTCGGACTTGATCCGGCGCAGGCTCGAGACGAGCGCGGAGGCGTCCTGACGGCCGAGCCGGCGCCGCCCGGCCGCGTCCGCGTCGGTGTGCGTGCGATGCCCGGGCTCGGGGAGCCGCACGACCCGGTAGCCGAGCCGCTCGGCCCAGTCGTGCACCTCGGTCGGCTCGAGCGCCGGCGATACGAGCACGACGAACCCGCGTCGCGCGCCGTCCCAGCCCTCTGCCATGGCGCCACGGTACGTCGGGGTCGCGGCGGGCACAGCGGCGCACGGTAATACTCGCGTTACACCTCGTCACACCTGCCGTAATAGACGACATGCCGAGGCCCGCACCGGCCGGATCAGTCGATCCGGGACGGCGCCCCGAGCCGGTGCCAGCTGCGGTCGTGGTAGACGAGCGCCTCGCGCGAGCGGCCCGAGCGGGCCGCGACGTTCGACTCGACCGGCTGGGCGACGATGAGCGTCGCACCGCCCGCGGCGAGCCGGTCGACGACGACGCTGCGCAGCCAGGTGGTGTCGTGGAAGACGGGCTCCCCGGTCGGCAGCGTCGTCCAGAGGCTCGTGTCGGCGAACCGGTCGATGCCGCTCGTCGCACCGAGCCGGGCGAGGTGCAGCTCGCTCGCGGTGAGCAGGTGGACGACGACCGACTCGGCGGTGCGGATCGTCGGCGTGCTCGACGAGAGATCCGAGACGGAGAAGACGACGAGCGGAGGCTCCGCGCTGACGCTCGCGACCGACGTCGCGGTGAGGGCGACGTGGCCGTCGGGGCCGGTCGCGGTGATGAGCGCGACGCCGCCCGGGTGCACGCGGAACGCGGCCTTCAGGTCGTCGGCGGTCACGGGTCGGGAGGGGTCGACGGGCGAGGTCTCGATCGGGCCGGCCCAGCCGGTCACGCCGTCCACGGGGATGCGGGTCATGCGCTCATTCCATCGCAGAACGCCATCGGACCGGCCCGCGGGGCGTCGAACGTTACGGATTCCTACCGACCCGACGCCCGGGGGCGGACCGCGCCGTGCCTAGAGTGGTCCGGTTCCACTGCGAGGGAGGTCCGAACATGCCCGAAGTCGAGGCCCCCCGGGGGCTGCCGAGCCGATTCCCGGACGCCGCGCGGGCGCAGGTGTACGGCGACGCCCTCGACCTCGTGGGGGGCACGCCGCTCGTGCGGATCAACCGGCTCGCACCGGAGTCGAAGGCGGAGATCTGGATCAAGCTCGACCAGTACAACCTCGGCGGCTCGTCGAAGGACCGGATCGGCGTCAACATCGTCCGCGAGGCGATCGCGTCCGGCGAGCTGAAGCCCGGGCAGCGCATCGTCGACTTCGGGATGGGCAACACGGTCATCGGCCTCGCGATCGCCGGTCTCGCCACCGGCCACCCCGTCACGCTCGTCGCCGCGCCCGTCCTCACCCCGGAGAAGCGGCGGCTGCTCGAGCTGCTCGGCGCCGACTTCATCCCCGGCCGCGGCGACGTGCCGCGCGACTCGCCGGAGCACTGGGAGGCCGTCGCCGCCCGCTACGAGGACGAGGATCCGGAGAACTGGTGGTCGCGTCAGGGATCGAACCCGGACAACCCCGCGGCGCACGTCGCATCGACCGGGCCGGAGATCTGGGAGCAGACCGGCGGGCGCATCACGCACTTCGTCGCTGCGGCCATGACAGGCGGCACCGTGACCGGCACGGGACGCTACCTCAAGGAGCGCGAGCCCGGCGTGGAGGTCACCGCGACCCTGTTCCCGCCGATCGCCCAGGGGACCAACATCCTGCCGGTCTTCCGCCGGGAGCCCGGCTGGGAGGAGCTCGAGTACGACTGGCCGGCGAACATCGACATCTCAGTCCTCGACGCGATCGAGACGAGGCCGCAGGCCGACGTCATCGACTTCGGCTGGCACGTCGCCCGCACGGAGGGCCTCGTGCTCGGAATCTCCTCGATCCTGAGCCTCCTCGTCGCGGTGGACAAGGCGCGCAGCGCGAGCGACGGTGACGTCATCGTCGTCTTCTCGGCGGACAGCGGCCGGGACTACCTGACTCGCGAGTACAGCGGCGAGTGGCTGCGCGCGAACGGCTTCGAGGCCGTCGCAGACAAATACGGCGCATGAGCACCGCGGGCATCGAGATCGGCCTCATCCGGCCCGACGAGTTCGCCGCCGACGACGCGCTCGTGACCGCCGCGTACGCGCACGACTACGGTCCGAGCGACCACGGCGACGACCCGTTCTACCGGGCCGAATCGCGTTCTGCCGACTACGAGGTCCGGGTCGCGCGCGATGCCGCGACGGGCGAGCTGCTCGGCAGTGTGACGATCCCGAGGCCCGGCGGCCCGCTCGTCGTGCTCGGCTCGCAGCCCGACGAGCTCGGCTTCCGGCTGCTCGCGACGAGCCCGAACGCGCGCCGGCGGGGCATCGGCGAGGCGCTCGTGCGCCACGTCGTCGCGGTCGCGGCCGAACGCGGCCACGCCTACGTCGTCATGAAGAGCCAGCCCGTCATGGTCGGCGCCCACGCGCTCTACCTCAAGCTCGGGTTCGAGCGTGATCCCGAGCGCGACGGCCTCTGGGAGGGCGGCGAGAAGATCCTCGACCTGCACGCCTTCCGCATCCGGGTCGGCGACCTCGCGCCGGAGGTCTCCGCATGACGCGCCCGCTGCGCAAGCTCGGCTTCCTGCACATCGTGCCGTTCCGCCGCGATGCGCCCGCGGAGGGCCTCGAGCAGGCGCTGCGCCTCTTCGAGTATGGCGAGGAGCTCGGCTTCGACGGCGGCTGGGTGCGCACGCGTCACATCCAGTACGGCCTGCCGTCCGCCGCGGTCTTCCTCGCGGCCGCCGCGCAGCGCACGACGCGGCTCGAGCTCGGCACCGCCGTCATCCCGACCGTCTACGACTCGCCGCTGCGCCTCGCGGAGGACCTGTCGGTCGCGGACCTGCTCTCGGGCGGGCGGCTCCAGCCGGGCGTCAGCGTCGGCCACCCGATGATCGCCGACCGGGTCGTCGACGAGATCCTCGGCGCCGACTGGCGCGAGCGCGACATGTCCTACGCGCGCGTCGAGCGGATGCTCGAGCTCATCCGCGGCGCCAGGGTCGACGAGGAGGAGCGCACGGTCGGCATCGAGGAGTACTCCGACCGCGTCGAGCCGCACAGCCCCGGCCTCGCCGAGCGCGTCTGGTACGGCGCCGGATCGCTGCGCTCCGCCGAGTGGGCGGGCCGCGCCGGCCTCAAGCTGCTCGTGTCGAACATCACGGCGGGCGAGGACACCGACGACTTCTCGGAGGCGCAGCGCCGCCAGATCGAGCGGTTCCGCGCGCATCATCCGAGCGGGCAGAACGCGATCGTGGCGAAGGGCGCGGTCGTCGTCCCGACCGATGACGCGACGCCCGAGCAGGCCGAGCACTTCGCGGCCTACGTCGAGGCGCGCACGCCCCGCACGCTGCAGCCGGGCGCGAACCGTCGGCTCATCCAGCGCGACTTCTCCGGCACGACCGAGGCGATCGTGGCTCGACTGCAGGCCGATCCGGCGTTCGGGCTGGCCGACGAGTTCGTCTTCGAGCTGCCGTTCTCCTTCGACCCGGAGGACTACCGCACGATCCTGCGCAGCTTCGCGCAGCGCATCGGCCCGGCGCTCGGCTGGTCGCCGCGCGGCTGACGCCGCCTCGTGTGCGCGTTCGTGCGCGGTGAGCGTCCAACTCGACGCTCACGCCCGACAAACGTGCTCAGCGAGCCGCCGAGTGGCCGCGGACGAAGCCGATCGCGGCGCCGAGCGTCGCGGGGGTCGCGAAGTCGTCGTCGCCGTGATCGGCGCCCGCGACCTCGAGGAGCTCCGCCCGTGCGCCCACGTCGAGCAGCGCCGCGTGCCAGGTGCGCTGCGCGTAGCGGAGCTCGTCCGAGTCGCGCGTGCCGACGAAGAGCAGGAACGGCGGGAGCTCGGCGGCGTCGATCCGGCCGAGATGGCGCCGCGGGTCCGCGTCGAGCGCGGCGGCGAGCGTGACCTGCTCGAAGTCGTCCGTGCCGATGAACTGGGGGAAGAGATCCTTCTGCTCGCGCGGACGGTCCGTGCCGGTCGACCAGAACGAGCCCGGCCAGTGCTGCGCTTGGTAGCGCAGCTTGAGGTGGCGCGAGACGGGGTCGAGGGGGCCGTACCAGCCGATCACGCCCGCCGGGCGGATCGCGAGCCGGTCCTCCGCGAGGCCCTTCGTCGTCGCGAGCGCCGTGAGGTGCGCACCGGACGAGGCCCCGCCGATGAAGATCTGCTCCGGGTCGACGTCCCACTCCTCGGTGCGCTCGCGCACGAAGCGCAGGATCGAGAACACGTCCTCCAGGTTCCGCGGGTAGGGCGCCTTCGTCGTCAGCGTGTAGTCGGCGGCGAGCACCGCGAGGCCCTGGCGCGCGAGCGACTCGGGCACGACGCCCATCCGGCGGTGGCCGCCGCGCCAGCCGCCGCCGTGGAGGTGGACGAGCAGCTGCCGGCCGAATCGCCGATCCGGCAGGTGGAGGTCGTAGCCGAGCCCCTCGTGCTCGCCCTCGATCCGGGCGACGCCGCTCACGCGCGCGGCCTCGCAGCATCGGACGCCCACTCCGACCAGGAGCCGACGTAGAGCGCCGTCTCGACGCCGAGGCCCTCGAGCACCGCCGACTCGAAGGCGGCCGCGACCCCGCCGCCGCAGTAGATGCCGACCGGGCGGCTGAGGTCGATGCCGGCCTCGACGAAGCGCGCGCGGACGCCGTCCTCGTCGAGCACCGAGCCGTCGGCGGCGAAGAGCGCGTCGTAGGGGATGCTCACAGCACCCGGGATGTGGCCCGTCGCCCGGTCGGCCGGGTCGAGCTCGAAGAGCTCGGCGCCGCGCGCGTCGACGAGGCGCCCCTGCGCGCCGAGCGCCGCGGCGTCGTCGGGGCCGATGTCGGTCAGCCGTCCGGGCCGCACGACGAAGTCGCCCGGCTCGGCCGGGGCCGGCTCCTCGGCGGTGAGCTCGCGCCCCTCCGCGGCCCACGCCTGCCAGCCGCCCTCGAGGATCCGCACGTCCCGGACGCCTGCCCACGTCAGCACCCACCAGGCCCGGCCGGCCGACGGCGCGTCCGCGTCCGCGTACACGACGACCCGCTTGCCGTCGGAGACGCCCCAGCGGCGCAGCGACGCCTCGATTGCGGCGGGCTCCGGCAGCGGGTTGCGCGCGCCGGTCGGGCTCTTGGGCCCCGCGAGCTCGTCGCGCAGCTCGACGTACCGCGCCCCCGGCAGGTGCCCGGCGCGGTACGCGTCCGGCTGGCCGCCGCCCGGAAACCCGTGGCGCACGTCCAGGAGCACGAGGTCCCCGGGGGCGATCGCGGCGAGCTCGGCGGGCGAGATGAAGGGTGCGGATGCCATCGCGTCAGGCTACGTCCGCACGCCGTGGACCCCGATCCGAGCGCCCCGCGTGTGACGCAGCGTTACGCACGGTGACGCACGTTACGGGGCGGGCATGGCGTTGCGCCCAGACCCGCTTTGAATGGGACGATCATGTCCCGCGACCACCTCATCCTCGCCGTCACCTACTGGCCGACCGGCTCGACCGCCAGCGGTTGGCGCACGCGCGCGGCGTACAACGGGGGCATCTTCAAGCCGGGACTGCTCGTCGACGCGGCGCGGACCGCCGAGCGCGGCGTCTTCGACTACTTCTTCCTCGGCAACTCGTACTTCAGCGACAGCTCGCAGCCGGGCTCCGTCGTGCGGCGCTCGTTCCAGCTCAACGGCTTCGCGACGGCCGCGTTCCTCGCGCCGCACACCCGGCACATCGGCCTCATGGCGACGATCAACACCGTCTTCCTCGAGCCCTTCCACATCGCGCAGATCGCCGCGTCGATCGACCACCTGAGCGAAGGCCGCTTCGGGCTCAACCTCGTCACCGGCGTCGGGAACGACCCGTCCTACCGCAACTTCAGCCTCGCAGCGCACCCCGAGCCGGCCGACAAGTACGCGCGCGCGACCGAGTTCGCCGAGGCGTTCAACCGGCTGCAGGACTCCTGGGACGACGACTGGCTCCTCGACGACCGGCTCGGCGGCCGGCTCGTCAACGAGGAGGCGGCGCACCCGATCGACTTCGAGGGCGAGTACTTCCAGATCGAGGGGCCGCTCAACGCGCCGCGGCCGCCGCAGGGCCGCATCCCGCTCGCGACCGCGGGGACCTCGCCCGAGTCCTTCGACTTCGCGGGACGCTTCGCCGACGTCCGCTTCTCGCCCTTCGTGTCGCTCGCCTGGAACCAGGACTACCGCGCCCGCAACCGTGCGAAAGCGCGGGAGTTCGGCCGCGACGCCGACGCGCTCAAGATCGTCGTCGGCACGGTGTTCTACACCGGCGACACCGTCGAGGAGGCCCGGCGCATCTTCCGCGAGGTCGAGGCCGCGGTCGTCGAGGACTTCGGACCGGAGCTCGTCGCGAGGACGCTCGGCATCCCGAGCTCGCAGGTCACGCCGCACGGTCGCATCGTCGACGTCCTCGGCCTCGACGTCGTCGAGCGCGACGGGTCCTTCGAGTTCGAGACGAACCGGCACCAGGCGATCGGGGCGACCGGCATCAACCTCAACCTCCGCGAGGTCTTCGAGGCGTACGGGTCGACCGAGGTGACGTTCCTCGACCTGTTCCGCTTCCTCGTCAACAAGAACCACTTCCCCGTCGTCGTCGGCGATCGCCGCCGCATCGCCGACTGGATCCAGGAGGGCTACGAGGCCGAGGCCTTCGACGGCGTCAAGTTCTTCCCCCCGTTCCAGCGCCAGCCCTTCGACGCCTTCGTCGACCAGGTCGTGCCGGAGCTGCAGCGCCGGGGGCTCGCGCGCAGGTCGTACGACACCTCCACCTTCCGCGCCCACCTGGGGCTCGACCGGCCGGCGAGCGCGCCGCGAGTCGCGAAGGAGGCCGCGAATGTCGGTGGCTGAGACGACGAGCCGGGTGGACGCGGGCGAGCAGAACGCCGTGTCGGCCCGAGGCGGGCAGCTGCCGGTCGCGCGCACGGACCGGCGGCGACGCGGTCGCCGCCTGTGGCGGGGTCTGCGCCCCTGGCTCTCCCTCGTCGCGATCGTCGTCCTCTGGCAGATCGCCGACAGCGCCGGCTGGCTCAACGAGCGCATCCTGCCCGGCCCCTCCGCGGTCATCACCGCCGGGTGGGAGCTCATCGCGGACGGCCGGCTCGCCGAAGCGCTCGGCGCGAGCGTCCCCCGTGCGGGGCTCGGCATCCTCTTCGGCGTCGCGGCGGGCGTGCTGCTCGGCTTCGTCGCCGGCTACTGGCGCCTCGGCGAGGACATCGTCGACCGGCCGATGCAGGTCATCCGCGCGCTGCCGTTCACGGCGCTCACGCCGCTGTTCATCCTGTGGTTCGGCATCGGCGAGCTGCCGAAGGTCATGCTCGTGATCGTCGGCGTCGCCGTGCCCCTCTACATCAACACGTACTCGGGCATCCGCAGCGTCGACCGCAAGCTCATCGAGGTCGCCTACGTCTACGACCGCCGCGCCTGGACGATCTGGCGCCGGGTGCTGCTGCCGGGGGCGCTCCCGCAGATCCTCACGGGACTGCGGTTCGGGCTCGGCATCGGCTGGATCGCGCTCATCGTCGCCGAGACGGTCGCCGCATCGAGCGGCATCGGCGCGCTCATGACGACCGCGAGGCAGTACTCGCAGACCGACGTCGTCATCGTCTGCATCGTCGTCTACGCCCTGCTCGGGGTCCTGACCGACCTCATCGTCCGCTGGCTCGAGGCCTGGCTGCTGCGCTGGCGCTCGACGATCCGCGGCTGAAGCTTCCACTGCATTCCGCACAAGAGAGAGAACCACGCCACCATGTCCCTGCGCACGAAGACCGGCGCGGTCGCGGCACTCGCCGTCGCCGCCGCCCTCGCGCTCAGCGCCTGCACCTCCACGCCGGCGCCGAAGACCGAGCCGACCGACGGCTCGTCGACCGCACCCGCGGCCGACGCCCCCACGATCCGCATCGGCCAGCTCAACAGCTACACGACCCTCACGATCTCGAAGGATCTCGGTCTCGCGACCGCGCTTCCGGGCGGCTCCGCCGAGATCGCCTGGTCGACGGGCTTCCCGGCCTTCGTCCCGGCGCTCGAAGCGGTCAACGCCGGCGAGATCGACGTCTCGTCCGGCGGCGGCACGAACTTCTTCACCGGTCTCGCCGCGGGCGGCGACTACCTCGCGATCGGCATCGAGAACGGCTCGGCCGGCGTCTCCTCCGGCATCGTGGCGAGCGAGGGGTCCGGCATCAAGACCATCGAGGACCTCAAGGGGCACACGATCGCCGTGAACCAGGGCGGCACGGGCCACTACCTGGCGCTGCGGGCCCTCGACAAGGCGGGCATCGACCCGAGCGAGGTCACGCTCGAGTTCCTCCCGCCGGCCGACGGCATCGCCGCGTTCCAGTCGGGCGCGGTCGACGCGATCGCGATCTGGGACCAGTACTTCGCGACCGCGCAGCTCCAGCCCGGATCCGTCGTCGTCGCGACGGGCGAGGACCTCGACAGCCTCAACATCGTCTTCCACTTCGTGACGCGCTCGTTCTACGAGGAGCACCCGGAAGCCGTCGCCGCGTTCATCCGAGCGCTCTCCGACGTCTCGGCGCAGACGGCGGCGAACCCCCAGCTCGTCCTCGACTTCTACAAGCAGCTCGGCGCGGGCGACGACGTGCTCGAGATCATCGCGCAGTGGCCGCCGTACACGTTCCAGCCGATCGGCCAGGCGCAGATCGACCTCCTCACCCAGCACGGCGAGGACCTGCTCCGGTACGGCCTCATCACCGAGATCCCGGACATCTCCGACGCCTTCGTGGTCACGGAGTAGCCGCGCATGGTGATCTCCTCCGACGTCGGGCTGGACCCGAGGGTCGTCGCGCGCGGCGTGACGCAGGCCTTCGACGGCAAGCCCGTGCTGCACGACCTCGACCTCGAGGTCGCCGCCGGGGAGTTCGTCGTCCTGATCGGGCACAGCGGCAGCGGCAAGTCGACGCTGCTGCGCCTGATCGCGGGCCTCGACACCCCGACGTCGGGGGAGATCGCCGTCACCGGCACGACCTCGCTCGGCTTCCAGGAGGCGCGCCTGCTGCCCTGGGACAAGGTCAAGGACAACGTCCTCTTCGGGCTGCGGACCGGCGGTTCCCGGTCAGAACGCGATGAGGTCGCCAGGCGCGCGCTGCGCGAGGTCAAGCTCGAGCACCGCGCCGACGCCTGGCCGGGGACGCTGTCGGGCGGCGAGGCGCAGCGCGCCTCGCTCGCCCGCGCGCTCGTGCGCGAACCCGACCTCCTGCTCCTCGACGAGCCCTTCGGCGCGCTCGACGCCCTCACCCGCCTCGAGATGCAGGCCCTCGTCATCGACCTCTGGCAGCGTCACCGGCCGTCGGTCGTGCTCGTCACGCACGATGTGGGCGAGGCCGTCCGGCTCGCCGATCGCGTTCTGCTGCTGGATCAGGGCCGCATCGCGACCGAGGTGCGCATCGACAAGCCGCGCCCCCGCACGGAGTTCGACGTCGACCTCATCGGGCTCGAGCGCGACCTGATCCGGCGGCTCGGGGTGGAGCTGTAGGAACGATCTGAGGAGGCGACCTCAGCAGTTCAGGGAATTCAGGCGTTCGGAGCCTCAGGCGCCGTCTGACCGGCGCCCTGCCCGCTTCCCCCGCTGCGGCGACGGCGACGGCGACGCTTCGCCGGGGCCGCCCCGTCCTCGGCGGACGCGTGCTGCTGGACGTGCGGCTCGGAGCGCGACTGGCGCCCGGAGGGCCGGGAGTGCGACTTGTCGTGGCCGCCGTCGGGACCGCCCTCACGGCGTTCTGCCTGGCCCTGGCCGCCGCGCGAGCGGGTGCGCTGGCGCGAAGCCTCGGAGCGCTGCCCCTGCTGCCGTCCGCCGTCGCGGACTGCCGGCGCGTGCGCACCCGGGAGCCGGCCCTTCGTGCCCTCGGGGATGCCGAGGTCGGCGTAGAGGTGGGGGGAGCTCGAGTAGGTCTCGACGGGCTCGCCGACACCCATCTCGAGGCCCTTGTCGATGAGCCGCCACTTGTGCAGGTCGTCCCAGTCGACGAACGTCACCGCGACGCCGGTCTTGCCGGCGCGGCCCGTGCGGCCGACGCGGTGCAGATAGTTGTCGGGGTCGTCGGGGACGGTGTGGTTGATGACGTGCGTCACGTCGTCGACGTCGATGCCGCGCGCGGCGACGTCGGTCGCGATGAGGATCTCCTTCTTCCCCGCGCGGAACGCGGCCATGGCGCGCTCGCGCTGCTCCTGGCTGAGGTCGCCGTGCACCGCGACCGCGGGGAAGCCGCGGTCGTTGAGCTCCTCGACGAGCTTCGCCGCGGCGCGCTTCGTGCGGGTGAAGACGACGGTCTTGCCGCGACCCTCGGCCTGGAGGATGCGGCCGATGACCTCGTCCTTGTCGAGCGAGTGCGCGCGGTAGATGACGTGCTTGATGTTCGCCTGGGTCTTGCCCTCGTCCGGGTCGGTCGCGCGGATGTGGATCGGCCGGTTCATGAAGCGGCGAGCGAGCGCGACGATCGGTCCCGGCATCGTCGCCGAGAAGAGCATCGTGTGCCGGACCTCGGGCACCTTGGCGAAGATCTTCTCGATGTCGGGCAGGAATCCGAGGTCGAGCATCTTGTCGGCCTCGTCGAGCACGATCGTCTCGATGTGGCTGAGGTCGAGCAGGCGCTGCTGGTTGAGGTCGATGAGCCGGCCCGGCGTCGCGACGACGATCTGCGCGCCGTCCTGGAGCGCCTCGATCTGGTCCTCGTACGCCTTGCCGCCGTAGATCGCGGTGACTTTGGTCGGCCGGTTCGAGGACGCGAGCTCGAGGTCCTCCGCGACCTGGATGCACAGCTCACGCGTGGGCACCACGACGAGCGCCTTGACGCCGGGAGCCGGGTCGACCCCGAGCCGCTGGATGAGGGGGAGCCCGAAGCCGAGCGTCTTGCCGGTGCCCGTCTTGGCCTGGCCGATGATGTCCTGCCCGGTGAGGCCGAGCGGGATGGTCTGCGCCTGGATGGGGAAGGGTTCGGCGATGCCCTTCGAGGCGAGTGCCTCGACGATGTCCGGATCGATATCGAGTTCTGCGAACGTCACGTGGTTTCGGTGCCTGTCGGATCGGCCAGCCGTGCCATCGTCGCGAGTGCGGACGGCGCGAGGCGGGCGGTGCGATGCGCCCTGTGCTGACTCCGGGCGCCTGACCCCGTTCTGCCGGGGGCCGGTTCATTCTACCAGCGGAATGAACCCGGCTCCTCCGCGGCGCCCTCGGCTAGGCTTGCTCCCCGTGGTCGAGTGGTTCCGGCGCCGTCGCAGGACTGCGAGCGCGCCCAGAATCCGATCCCGTGAGGATCAGGCGCCGGCGGCGCGCATCGACCTGGAGGCCTTCACTCCCGCGCCCGAGGAGTTCCTCGCCCGTGCGGCCTACGTCCAGCTGACGATCTTCGAGGACCTCGCGCACGCGGTCACGATCGCGCCGACGATGCGGGCGAAGACGGTCCTCGCGGCGGCCACGTCGGCGTCGCTCGCGCGCCATTCGGCGATGATCGCGGAGCTCGCCGCTCGCGGTGTGGAGGCGGGGGCGGCGATGGAACGCCATCGTGCGGTCGCCGACCGCTTCCAGCGTCTCACGCAGGGCAACGACTGGACCGAGACTGCGCTGACGTGCCATCTCGCGGGCGGCTTCCTCGATGACCTCTTCGCAGCGCTCGCGGAAGGCCTCCCGCCCGAGCTCGCCGAGCGGGTCCGGACCGTCTACCGCGCGCGTCCCGCCGATGCGGAGTTCGTCGCGCTGCTATCCGAGGCGATGGCGGAGAACCCGCGTCTCGCCGCGCGCCTGGCGCTGTGGGGCCGGCGGATCCTCGGCGATGCGCTGCTCGTCGCGCGCGATGCGCTGAGCCTCGGCCGCGGCGATCTGCGCGAGGAGCAGCGGGTCGAGCCCGCCTTCAGCGAGCTCATCGCGCAGCACACGCGCAGGATGGACGCGCTGGGCCTCAGCGCGTGATCATCGCGCCCGGTCGGGAAGGCTCTCGATGATGGGGCGCAGACCCGCCGCAAGCGCATAGACGCGATCATCGAGCCGGACGATGTCGTCCTTGAGCTCGGTGCGCAGCTCAGCGATGTCGTGCTTGAACTCCAGGCGGAACCGCTCGATCTTGCGGCTCAGCAGGACGTGGAGTCCGACGAGGGCGCCGAGCATCGTCACGAGTGTGCCGATCATCGTGCCGATGATCGCGACGGTGTCCGCGTTCACTTCGATCACGTCCCCATTCTGCGCCGGAAGGTGCTGGCGCGTGAGGAAACCTACGTGGATCGCGTTCTGCACGCCTCCGCAACTACCTCCTATTGGGGATAGATCGCCGATTGGCGTCCTTGTGGAGGGATTGCGCTGCTCAGGCTCGCTTCGCGCGCTCGAAGAACGCGGCGTCCGAGCGCTTGCGCGCACCGGGTGAGATCACAGCGATGAGGATCGCCGCGGCGAGCGCAGCGCCGAGACTGATCACCCAGATCCAGCCGACGGACCAGTCCCAGCCGAACCAGGCGAGGATCGCCCAGGCCGCGGCGGCGACGGCGGCGGCGACGCCCGGTGCGAGCGCGATGCCGTAGCTGCGGCGGTCGGGGACCAGGTAGCGCACGATGACGCCGATGACCGCGGCGATCGCGATCGCGTAGAGGATCTGCATGCTCGGCTCGCTGCCGCTGTCCCGGGTCCGGCGCGCTCAGGCGACGAAGCCGACGCGGCGCGACTCCTCGGCGCCGAGCTCGATGTAGGCGATGCCGGCGGTCGGGATCAGGAAGCGCTTGCCCTTCTCATCGGCGAGGGCGACGAAGGGGGCGTTCGCCGCGATTGCGTCCGCGAGCACCTTCTCGACCTCGGTCGCGCTCTGCGCGGACTCGAGGCTGATCTCGCGGCCGACGTTGGTGATCCCGATGCGTACTTCCACGGGTTCAGCGTACTGGGCGCGATCGGCGCAGCGGCGCCCGTTCGCTGCCGGCGGACCGACGTCGGCGGTCGCCGCTAGCGTGATGGCGTGGAGCTCGACCGCGATCAGGCGAGCGTCGTCGCACTCGCCGACGACGCGGACGCCGTCGTGCTCGGGAGCGCCGGGACGGGCAAGACGACGACGATCATCGAGCTCGTCGCCGACCGGGTGCTCGGCCGTGGCTGGGACCCCGCCGCGCTCCTCGTGCTCGGCGCCACGCGGCGGTCTGCGGGCGGCCTGCGCGACCGGCTCGGCGCGCGCCTCGCCGTGGCGACGCCCGGACCGCTCGCGCGGACGGCGGCCTCGCTCGCGCATTCGATCGTCGCCGCAGCCGCGATCCGGCGCGACGCGCCGCCGCCCGTGTACGTGAGCGGCGCCGATCACGATCGGATCATCCGGGACCTGCTCGACGCCGAGATCGTCGGCGAGGAGGACGGCTACTGGTCGACTGCCGGCCTCGGCCGGGACCTGCGGGGGCTCGCCGGGTTCCGCTCCGAGGTGCGCGACCTGATCGCCCGCGCCGTCGAGCGCGGCGTCTCCGCGCGACGGCTCGGAGAGCTCGGCGCGGCGCGCGGCCGGCCCGAATGGAGCGCCGTCGCGACGTTCTGGCCGAAGCTCGCGAAGCGGATCGAAGCCGAGCACACCGGCTACGAGCCACTCGACTCCAACCACGTGCTGCGCCGCGCCGCCGATCTGGTCGCTGCGGACGATCCGGACGCGCCGGCGCTGCGGCTCGTCGTCGTCGACGACGCGCAGGAGCTCGGATTCGGAGCGCTGCGGCTGCTGGCCGCGCTCGGGCAGCGCGGGACCCGGCTCATCGCGTTCGGCGATCCCGACCTCGCGACCCAGACGTTCCGCGGGGCGGTGCCGGCCGGCTTCACCGCGGCCGACGGCCTCTGGTCGGCGGTCGGACGCGAGCCCGAGCGGCTCGTCCTCCCGATGGCGCATCGGCATGGCGAGGCGATCCGCGGCGCGCTCGACCGCGTAGTGAGCGGCATGAGCGAGCAGGCCAAGGGGTTCGCGGGACGCCGACAGGTCGGCTCGCGCGCGGGAGACGGGCGCATCGAGGCGGTGCGGGTGCCGGGCGTCCACGAGCAGGCGGCGTTCGTGGCGAGGCGGCTGCGGGAGCGGCACGCGAGGGACGGGGTGCCGTTCGGCTCGATGGCGGTCGCGGTGCGCACCGCCGGCTCGGCGGCGCGTCTCGCGCGCGAGCTACGGGGCATGCACGTGCCCGCCGAGGTCGGCGCGGAGACGGCCCGTGACCGCTCCGACTATGCGACGCACGGGCTGCTGCTCGCGCTCGCGCTCGCCACCGGGCTCGTCGAGCTCGATGCGGATCGCGCTGAAGAGGTCCTCGTCTCGTGCGTGGGGCGGCTCGACCCGGTCGCGCTGCGCCGGCTGCGGACGGGCTTGCGGGCGGAGGCGCTCAAGGCTGGCCGGGACGAGTCCGGCAGAGAGCTCCTCGTCGAGGCGCTGCGGATCCCGGCGGCATTCGATGTGCTCGACTTCGGGCCCGCGCGCCAGGCCCGGCGGGTTGCGGAGCTGCTGCAGGGACTCAAGGCCCGCCTCGCGGGGCCTGCGACCGTCGAGGATCTGCTCTGGGAGGCCTGGGCCCGGTCGGGACTCGCGCAGGAGTGGGGCGAGGCCGCGCGGGGGAGCGGCCTCGACGCTGCCTGGGCGAACGAGCAGCTCGACGACGTCCTCGCCCTCTTCGACGCGGCGAAGCGGTCGGTGGAGCGGACTCCTGACGCACCCGTCACGGCGTTCGTCGCCCGACGGCTCGGCGCCAGGCTCGCCGACGACTCGCTCGCGCCCCGCGCCGCCGGCGACACGGTGCTCGTCGCGACGTCATCGGGACTGCTCGGCCGCGAGTTCGACACGGTCGTGGTGGTCGATCTCGAGGACGGGGTCTGGCCGAACCTGCGCCCGCGCGGCTCGCTGCTGCGGCATGCGGAGCTCGTCGAGGGATCGGCGCTGCCGGTCGACCCGGCGACGCTGCGCAAGGAGCTGCTGGACGACGAGCTGCGCATGCTCGCCTCGGCGCTCGGGCGCGCACGCAGCCGGCTCATCGCGGTCGGCATCCTCGGCGGGGACGTCTCGCCGTCGCCGTTCCTGCGCAGGATCGCGCTGTGGCGGGAGGCGACGATCGACGCAGCGGCGTCCGGTCCGCACCGCGAGCCCGTGATCGAGGACATCGCGGGCACCGGGCTCGAGCCGCTGACGCTGCGCGGGCTGACCGCCCGACTGCGACGCGAGCTCGTGAGATCCGGGGGCGTCGACCACGCGGCCGCCGTCGGACTCGTCCGTCTCGCGGAGGCCGGCGTGCCGGGAGCCGATCCCGAATCCTGGTACGGCATCGCGCCGGTGACGACGCAGGAGCCGCTGCGCGAGCCGGACGAGGAGGTGGCCGTCTCGCCCTCACGGCTCGAGACGCTTGAGACCTGCCAGCTGCACTGGGCGGTGGAGCGCCTCGGGGGCCGCTCGGGCAGCTTCGCCGCGAGCGTCGGCACGATCGTCCACGCGGTCGCGGAGCGCATCGATCGCGAGTCCGTCGCCGATGTGCTCCCGGAGATCGAGCATGCGCTCGCGGCGCTGCCGTACGACTCGGACTGGGAGGCGCAGGCCGATCGGCTGCGCGCCCAGGAGCTCGCGAGTCGGCTCGTCGCCTATCAGGACGGTCTGCATGCGGCCGGCGGCGAGACGATCGGACGCGAGGCGGAGTTCGAGGTCCGAATCGATCGGGCAGTGCTCAGGGGGACGATCGACCGGGTGGAGCGGATGGCGGACGGGACCGCCGTGATCGTCGACTTCAAGACCGGGAAGGAGACGAGGCACACCTCCGACGCGTCCGTCGCCGACCACGCGCAGCTCGCCGCCTACCAGGTCGCGCTCCTCGCCGGCGGTCTGCACGGCGAGGTGGGCGAGCTCAGCGCCGCCCTCGCGAACGGCGGCGCCCGGCTCGTCGTGCTGGGGCGCGAGCCGAAGAAGGGCTCGGCGGGGGTCGATGCGCCTCGGCAGGCCCCGCTCGACGAGGCGCGCCTTGAGGAATGGCGGTCGCGGATCCGCGAGGCGGCGGATGTCATGGGCGGCACGACCTTCATCGCGAGCGTCGGGACGCACTGCACCGACCGGTACTCCTACGGACCGTGCGCGATCCACATCGTCGAGGCGGTGAGCGAGTGACCTCGTCGCCGACCATCGAGTCCTTCGCGAAACGCCTCGGCCTCGACTACGTCCCCGCGGACCAGCAGCGGGCCATCGTCGAGGCGCCCGCCGACCGTCCCGCGCTCGTCGTCGCCGGTGCGGGCGCCGGCAAGACCGAGACGATGTCGCTGCGCGCCGCATGGCTCGTCGCGAACGGCGTGCCTGCGAACGAGATCCTCGGCCTCACCTTCACCCGGAAGGCGGCCGGCGAGCTCGCGGAGCGGATGGGCCGCTTCGTCGATCGGGTGCGGGAGTCGCCCGATCCGCTCGACGGGCTCGGAGCGGACGTCGACCTGCCCGTCGTCTCGACCTACAACGCCTGGGCCGCGTCGGTCTATCGCGAGCACGCGCTCGCGATCGGCCGCGAGCCCGACGCGGAGGTCATCGGCGAGGCGGCGGCCTGGCGGCTCGCCCGCCGCGTCGTCGTGGAGCACGGCGGCCCGGAGCTCATCCGCCTCCAGCGCAGGGCCGGTCAGATCGCCTCGACCGTCGTCGAGCTCAGCAACGCGATCACCGACAACCTCGCGAGCACGGCCGAGGTGGTCGCGACGGCGTCGCGCTTCACCGGGCTGCTCGCGGGGCTGGAGCCCGGCGGCACAGGCGCGTATGCGGAGGTCGACCGGCACATCGAGGCGGTCTCGGCGCTCGAGGTGCTCGTGCCGCTCGTCGAGCGCTATCGCGCGGCCAAGCGTCGGCGGGGGCTCATCGAGTTCAGCGATCAGGTGTCGGCCGCGGTCGAGATCTGCCAGGCGCGTCCGGAGGTCATCGACGAGCTGCGCGCCCGGCACCGGCACGTCATCCTCGACGAGTACCAGGACACCTCCGTCGTGCAGACGCGGCTGCTCGCGACCGTGTTCCACGGCGGCGACGTCATGGCCGTCGGCGACCCGAACCAGTCGATCTACGGCTGGCGCGGCGCGAGTGCCGCGAATCTCGCCGAGTTCGGCGAGGCGTTCGGATCCAGCGCGCCGCCGTTCGTGCTCGCCGTCTCCCGGCGCAACCCAGCGCGCGTGCTCGATGCGGCGAACGCGATCTCCGAGCCGCTGCGGGAGGCCTCGCCGGTCGTCGTGCCCGAGCTCGCACCGAAGCCGGACGCGCCCGTCGGCGCCTTCGAGCTGCGCTACCCCGAGACCGTCGACGACGAGGCCGCGCAGGTCGCCGACTGGTTCGCGGAGCGGATCGGCGACGAGCGCGCCGCGGAGCGCCCCACCGCCGCGATCATCTTCCGCGCCCGCAAACACATGGTCCGCTTCCAGCGGGCCCTGCGCGACCGCGGCGTGCGCAGTCACATCCTCGGCGGCGGCGGGCTGCTGTCGACGCCCGAAGTCACCGATCTGGTCGCCTGCCTGCGCGTGCTCGTGGATCCCGAGGCCGGCTCGGATCTCATCCGGCTGCTCACCGGCGGGCGCTGGCGCGTCGGACTGCGGGACCTCGCCGAGCTCGAGCGGGTCGCGAGATGGCTCGCCTCCCGCGACCACTCCCAGCAGCCGCTCGACGACGAGGTGCTCGCCCGCCTGCGCGCCTCGGCGGTGCCGTCGGAGGCGAGCTCGATCGTCGACGCCCTCGACTTCGTCGTCGACGCGCCCGCCGGCCACCGCATCCTCGTCGACATGACCGAGTCGGGTCGCGAGCGGCTGCGCGCCGCCGGTGCGGAGCTGCGGCGGCTGCGGCACAGGCTCGGGCTGCCGCTGCCCGACCTCGTGCGCCACGTCGAGGAGGTCATGCGACTCGACATCGAGGCGGGCGCGAACGACTCGCGCTGGGGCGGCCTCGCGAACCTCCGCGCCTTCCGGCAGCAGGTCGAGGCCTTCACCCGCGTCGACGACGAGGCGACCCTGCGGTCGCTGCTCGACTGGATCGACCGCGTCCAGGAGGACGACCGCGAGATCGCCCTCGATGATGCGCCGCGCGAGCCAGGAGTCGTCCAGCTCATCACGATCCACGGTGCGAAGGGACTCGAGTGGGACGTCGTCGCCCTCCCGCGGCTCGTCTACGACGAGATGCCGGACGAACCCGCCGTCGGCGCGGGATGGGTCGGGTACGGACGGCTGCCCTCCGAGCTGCGCGGCGACCGTCGGCATCTGCCGCACCTCGCCTGGGCGGGGTCCGAGAGCCGGGTCGACTATCTGCGTCGGCTCGACGAGTACAAGGAGGCGCTCAAAGCCGAGCACCGCGCCGAGTACCGGCGTCTCGCCTACGTCGCGATCACGCGGACGCGCCGCGACCTGCTCCTCAGCGGATCCTGGTGGGGCGGCCAGAAGAAGCCGCGGACGCCGAGCGTCTATCTTCAGGAGCTCGCCGACCGGGGACTCCTGCCCGGCGAGCTCCCCGAGGCCCCGGCGGACGAGACCGACCCGCGCTCGGATCGCGCGGAGCAGCAGTCATGGCCCCGGGATCCGCTCGGCGCCCGTCGTCCCCGAGTCGAGGCGGCGGCTCAGGCCGTCGACGAGGCCCGCGCCGCGCTCGCCTCGGGCGGTGCCGACGCCGGCGGACCCATCGACGAGGCCGACTGGGCCCAGGACCTCGCGCTGCTGCTCGCCGAGCAGGAGGCGGCGACGATCCGCGAGGTCCCGGCCATCCCCGACCGGATCCCCGCGTCCGGCTTCAAGCACTGGATCGATGATGCCGGCGCCGTGATCGCGCAGCTGCGGCGGCCGATGCCCGAGCAGCCGCGCCGCGAGACCCGACTCGGCACGATCTTCCACGCCTGGGTCGAGCACCGCTACCGGACGAGCATGCCCGAGTCGCTGCTCGGCGGCGTGCGCTGGGAGGACGGTGCCGAGGACGGTGTGCCCGGCCTCGACGAGCAGGCCGCCGAGCTGCTCGAGCGCTGCAAGTCGAACTTCCTCGCGACGCCCTGGGCGGGCCTGCGGCCAGTCGACGTGGAGCGTGCGATCGAACTGCCGTTCGTCGGCCGGATCATCCCGTGCAAGATCGACGCCGTGTTCCAGGTGGGGGAGACGATCGAGATCGTCGACTGGAAGACCGGCCGGCGACCCGAGAGTCCTGCCGAGCTCGCCGCCTTCGACTACCAGCTCGACCTCTACCGGCTCGCCTGGTCCGACCAGTCCGGCATCCCGCTCGAGCGCATCCGCGCGCGCGCCGTCTTCGTCGCGATCGACGACCCCGACCGGCGCGACTACGTCCCGACGGGGGCGCGCACCCGCGCCGAGCTGGAGGCCGAGTGGTCGCGCGCGATCGAGCATGCGGCCGGGCCGGCCGTCACCCTCTCGCCGCCCGCGCCCACGGGGGAGCGGCCCGCGCAACGGTAGACAGGGCCCAGCCCGCACGTCGCCCCGTGCGTCGCGAACGGAGGCAATTGCGCGGATCCAAGGGGGTTTGCGGCCTGACTGCGCCTTTTCGGCGGAAATGCCCTTGGTTGGGACCTCCGGCGGCTCGAACCCGGCGTCAGACCGCCTGGCGTGCCTGGTCGAGCAGGTCCTCGACCTCGGTGACCGTGAGCACGGGGGCCGTCGGGTTGTCGATCCGGGCCGACATGTCGCCCGTCACCCGCTCGGCGAGGTTCGTCAGCATCTCGACGGCGTCGTCGACGATCTCGGTGTCCTTGCTCTCGACGCCGTGCAGCAGCCAGCGGCCGAGGTCCAGCTCGGACAGCAGCGCGGCGCGGTGGCGCAGCCGCCGATCGGCCGTCCCGGCCGCGGACCAGTAGCCCGCGAACACGGCGTCCGCGACGCGCTCCGTCTGGATGACCCACTTGAGGTCGTTCGCCGGATCGCTCACCGCGAGCCCGTGCCAGTCCCGCACCGCGACGACCTCGTCGCCGCTGGCCACGAACGACGACGACTCGAAGGCGCCGACGACCCGCGCCTGGAACTGCCACAGGTCGGAGTCGCCGATCGCGTGCTGCCAGCGGCTCTCGACGGCCATCGGCAGCAGCCCCGTCGCGGTCGTGCGCTCGAGCACCCCGATCGCCGCCCGGCGCGACTCCGCCGGTCCGCTCATCGGCAGACCCGCATCCGCCACCACCGTCTGCGGGAGCATGTGCACCGCACCGATCGCGAGACCGATCCGGAAGCCGAGCCCGTCCGGCTCGACCGGGATCTGCGACGCGGGCAGCGCGACCCCTGGGAAGTGCTCCGTCACCGCGGCGAAGGTGTGCTCGAGCTTCTGGCCGCCGGCGAGCGTCGCGATCGCGAACGGGAGGCGTGCACGTGCGCCGTGGGTGAGCGCCTGGAGCGCGGCGAGCTCGGCGCGCAGCCGCGAATCGGCGGCGCGGTTGCGCGGGACGCGGACGAGCCACTCGCGGCCGTCCGACCCGCCGAGCACCGCGGCGTCGTAGTCCGGATCGGAGATCGGATGCGCGCGGGCCACCTCGAGGGCGGGCACCGCCGCGGAGGCGAGCGCGGCTAGAGTGAACGCTGAACGAGCCATGGCGACAGGGTAGGTCGCGCCCACGCCGCACCCGCTCAGCCACGCCGCCCGATCCGGGGGTCCCAGGAATGCCGAACGAGTCGCCCGCTCCCGCGGAGCTGCCGCTGTCGCGTTCTGCCATCGACCGCGACCATGCCGCCCGCGAGCGCGCGGGGCTCCTCGACGAGCTGTGGGCGGATCCCGCCACCCGGATCCTGCCGATCCTCGACGGCCAGGCGCTCCTCGCGGCGCCCGACCGGCTCTCATTCCTCGAGCCCGGCGCCGTGCCGCGTCCCGCGGTGAGCGTCTACCTCGGGCGCACCCTCGAGGACTCCGTCGACGCGCCGGCGGGGACAGCGATCATCGCGGCGCAGCTCGAGGACGCCGCGCACCTCGCGGAGGCCGGCTGGGTGGGTCTGCGCCAGGTCGGCGACCAGCTCACGGCGCGCGACGCGGGACTCTTCACCCAGGCGCTCGCGATCCTCAACTGGCACGACTCGCACGCGTTCTCGCCGAAGACGGGCGAGGCGACGGTCGCCGAGTTCGCCGGCTGGGTGCGCCGCGACCCGGTCGGCGGCGACCAGGTGTTCCCGCGCACTGACCCGGCGATCATCGTCGCCGTGATCGACGCCGACGACCGCATCCTGCTCGGATCGAACGCCATGTGGGAGTCGAACCGGTACTCGCTGCTCGCGGGGTTCGTCGACCCCGGCGAGTCGCTCGAGGCGGCCGTGGTCCGCGAGATCGAGGAGGAGTCGGGGCTGCGCGTCGTCGACCCCGTCTACGTCGGCAGTCAGCCGTGGCCGTTCCCGGCCTCGCTCATGGTGGGGTTCACGGCGCGGCTCGCGCCGGGACAGGACCCCCGCCCGCGGCCGGATGGGGTCGAGATCATCGACCTGCGGTGGTTCACCCGGGAGGAGCTCGCGGCGTCGCTCGGGGAGGTCCGGCTGCCGATGCGCTCCTCGATCGCCCGCGCGATCATCGAGCGCTGGTACGGGAGCCCGCTTGACGCCTGAGCGCGCGCTGAACTCCGCCGACGAGATCCTCGCCGCGCTCGATCCGCAGCAGCGCGCGGCCGCCGAGGCGCTCGTGGGCCCGGTCTGCGTGCTCGCCGGGGCGGGGACCGGCAAGACGCGCACGATCACCCACCGCATCGCGCTCGGGATCGCGACGGGCCGGTATGCGGGACCGCGGACCATGGCGCTGACCTTCACGACCCGGGCCGCAGGCGAGCTGCGCCAGCGCCTGCGCGCGCTCGGGGCGGGCGAGGTGCAGGCGCGCACCTTTCACTCGGCGGCGCTCGCGCAGCTCAGCTACTTCTGGCCGCAGGTGATCGGAGGTGCGACGCCGCGCATCGTCGAGTCGAAGTCGAGGATGATCGCCGACGCGGCGCAGGAGTCGGGCGTGCGCGCCGACACCGCGATGCTGCGCGACCTCGCCTCCGAGATCGAGTGGCGCAAGGTCTCGGACCTCTCGATCGAGGAGTGGGCGGACTCGGGCCGGACCGTCTCGGGCGTCTCCGTGGGACAGGTCGCGGCGGTGCAGCGCGCCTACGAGGATCTCAAGGACGAGCGCCGGCAGATGGACCTCGAGGACGTCCTGCTCGCGACGGCGGGGATGCTCGCCTCGGAGCCGCTCGTCGCCCGCGAGGTCCGGGAGCGCTATCGGACGTTCGTCGTCGACGAGTACCAGGACGTCTCGCCGATCCAGCACCGGCTGCTGCGGCTCTGGCTCGGGGAGCGCCGCGACCTCTGCGTCGTCGGCGACGCGAACCAGACGATCTACTCCTTCGCGGGCGCGAGCGCCGGGTACCTCCTCGGCTTCGAGCGGGAGTTCCCCGGCGCCGAGGTCGTGCGGCTCGAGCACAGCCACCGCTCCGCGCAGCCGGTGCTCGACCTCGCGAACCGGCTCGTCGCCGGACGTCCGGGCGGGCTGCGGCTCGTCAGCGCGACGGACGGCGGTCTCGCGGCGTCGCCCGAGTCGGCCGTCCACGCGAGCGACGCCGAGGAGGCGGACGCGGTCGCGGCGGCCGTCCGCGCGGACGTGTCCGACGGCATCGAGCCGCAGCGGATCGCGGTGCTCGTCCGGCTGGGGGCGCAGGTCCCCGCGATCGAGGCGGCGCTGCGGCGCGCGCTGCTGCCCGTCAGCGTCCGCGGGGATGCGCGGTTCTTCGACCAGCCCCACGTCCGCGAGGCGATCGTGCATCTCGTCGCCGCTCGTCGCGCGGCGGCGCCGGACGAGCCGGCCGCGGTGACGGCGCGCGGGGTGCTCGCGGGCCTCGGCTGGACGCCGGCCCCGCCCGAGCTTCCCGGGCCCGCGCTCGAGCGCTGGACGGGTCTCGACGCGCTGCACCGCATCGCGCTCGACGCCGGGCCGACGGCGTTCTCCCGGTTCGTCGACGATCTGCTCGAGCGTCAGGCGACCGGCGACGACCCGGTCACGGGCGCCGTGACGATCTCGACGATCCACGCGGCGAAAGGGCTCGAGTGGGAGTCCGTCCACGTCGTCGGGCTGTCGGAGGGGCTGCTGCCGATCGTTCACGCGTCGAGCTCGGCCGAGATCGACGAGGAGCGGCGTCTGCTGTACGTCGCGATCACGCGCGCGAAGCGCCGTCTGCGCCTGACCCGCAGCGGCACGCGGCCGCGCAGCCGATTCCTCGAGGAGCTGGGCCTCTGACCCGTCGCCGGGCGGCCTGTGGATAACTTCCGACGCCTCGGCGCGAGATGCGCGAGCATCCCCGCATGGCGTTCATCCGCATCGACCCGGTGCATCCCGTCGTCTGGCGCAGCCCGCGCGCGATCCAGGTCGGCGCGGAGCCGCCCATGGCGGTCTTCGATCCGCTGATAGAACGCGATGAGCGCATGCTCGCCGCGGCCCGCGCGGGGATCCCGAGCGAGGGGCTCGCCGCGGTCGGCGGGTGCTCCGCGGCGCTCGCGGCCGCCTTCCTCGACCGGATCCGGCCGACGCTCGAGCGTCCCGAGCCGAAGCCGCTCGGGGCGGCGGTCCGGGTCCTCAGCGGTGCGCGGGAGGAGATCGTGCGCACGGTGCGGATGCTCGGACTCGCCGGCGGCGCGCCCGGCAGCGCCGGCGGAGCGCGCGGCAGTGCCGTCGCGCCCGGCAGCGGCGGGGCGCCCGGCAGCCCCGTCGCACCGGCACCGGGCCCGCGCCCGAGGGTCGGCGTCGTCATCGCCGACCACGCGGTGCCCCTGCGCGCCTATCGCGACTGGATGCGCGAGGGCGTGCCGCACATCGCGGTGGTGTTCGGCGCCCGGGCCGTGACCGTCGGGCCCGTCGTCTTCCCCGGCGCGACCGGGTGCCTGCGCTGCGCCGACCTGCGTCGGACCGCCGCCGACCCCGCCTGGCCCGCGATCGCCGCGCAGCTCGTCGGCACTCCCGCCGCCGCGGCGCGCGACGCGGTCGCCCGGACCGAGGCGCTTTGCGCGGCGACGAGGCTCGCGCGCGCCGTCGCGAGGGGGACGGTCGTCGCCGGGGTGGGGGAGCGGATCGAGGCCGACCCCGAGTGCGGCTGCACGCTCGATCTCCAGCGGTCAGCCGCCGGTTGAGGGCTCCGGCCCGAACGAAGGCGATAACGCGAGTCGCGGCGAATATCGTCGCAGATGGCCTGGGTTCGACCGATTCGCCTGTCCTCAAGCTCTCGGTCAGGCCGCTACGCCTCGGTGGGGCGCTCCGGCCCGTCGTCGCCGAGGAGATCCTCGATCGCGCGGTCGACGGCGTCCGGCTCGGGCTCGCCGGCCAGGAGCCGGGCGACGAGCGCGGCGGGGTCGTCGATGTTCTCGCCCGAGGGGACCAGGTCGGGGTGCGACCAGAGCGCGTCGCGCGCCTCGGCGCCGACCGCCTCGGTGACCGCCTGCCACATGAGCGCGGCTTCGCGCAGCCGCCTGGGGCGCAGCTCGAGGCCGGCGAGGAGCCCCAGGGCGCGCTCCGCGGGACCGCCGGTCGCACGGCGCCGGCGGATCGCCTCGGCGATCGCGTCCTGGACCGGCAGGCGCTTCGTCGCCTCGGCGGTCACGACGTCGACCCAGCCCTCGATGAGCGCGAGCGTCGTCTCGAGCCGGGTGCGCGCCTGGAGCTGGCCCTCGCTCGGCGCGGGGATGAGCGCCCCGTTGCGCAGCGCCTCGCGCAGCGTCTCGGGATTCGACGGGTCGAAGTCCTCCACGACGTCCTGCAGCCGGTCGGTGTCGATCCGGATCTCCCGCGAGTAGTCGCCGATCGCGGTGAGCAGCTGCAGGCGCAGCCAGCGGGCGTGGCGGAAGAGGCGCGCGTGCGCGAGCTCGCGCACCCCGACCCAGATCTCGACCTGGTCGAGCGGCAGCTCGAGGGAGCGCGCGAAGTCGATCGCGTTCTGCGGCAGGACCGCGGCCTGACCGTCGTCGAGCAGGGGGATGCCGATGTCGCCGCCCGAGAGCACCTCGCCCGCGAGCTGGCCGACGACGCTGCCGAGCTGCATCGCGAAGAGCGTGCCGCCGACGTTGCGGACCATCCGGGTCGCGTTCGGGAGCATGCCCTCGATCTCCTCCGGCGCCGCCTCCTCGAGGGCGGAGGTGAGGGCGTTCGCGATCGAGCCCGCGACGGGCTCGGCGAACTGGGTCCAGACGCCGATCGTCGCGAGCGCCCACTCGCGGCGGCTCATGATGCGCGGTGCGGTCGCGCCCTGCGCGATCTCCGTCGCCTCGTCGATCCAGAGCCCGGCGATCTGCAGCGCCTGCTCGAACGCCTCCCGCTCCTCCGGGAGCGTCACGACGGTGCCGGTGCCGGCGATCGAGGCGGCCTGGTCGGAGGCGAGCGTCCAGTTGACGCCGTCGACGTCGCTCGACATCGCCTGCTGGAGCTGGCTCATGAGCTGGCCGAGCAGCGCCGGGTTGTCGGGGAGTCCGGCCGCGCTCGCGAGCTTCGCGGGATCGACGTCCCCACGTCCCTCCAGGAATGCCCTGAGGAGCTCGCGGAACTCCTCCTCGTCGCGATCGCTCATGCACGCAACGCTAGGCGCTCCGCCCGGGATCCCCCAGGGAATCCGCCTACACTCGGCGATCGTGCGCTCCGCTGATGGCGAACGCTCGTCCCGGGCGGACGCGCGATGGCCCGTCTCCCAGATCGTCGGGCTGACGCTGCTCGCCGGTGCGGCGCTGTGCGCCGCGATCGTCGCATCATCCGAAGCGCCCTACGCGATCGAGCGCCCCGGCCCCGTGTACGACGTGCTCGGCGACACTCGGGTGGGCGACGCCGAGGCGCCCATGATCGAGATCGTCGACGCCGAGACCTTCGCGACCGCCGGCGTGCTCAACATGCTCACGATCAACGCGAACGACCCGCTGCACCTGCCGTCGTGGATCCAGGTCGTGGAGGCCTACTTCGATCCGTCGCGCGCGGTGCTGCCGATCGAGGCCGTCTACCCGCCGTCCACGGGCGTCTCGACGGCCGAGCGCCAGGCGACCCAGATGGAGAACTCGAAGGCCGCGGCGATCGCGGCCGCGCTCGACCACCTCGGCTACGACCTCGTGCCGACGATGCGGGTCGTCGAAGTCGAGCCCGGCAGTCCCGCGGAGGGCGTCGTGGAGGCCGGCGACGTCATCCTCAGCGCGAACGGCCGGCAGCTCGCCGACGTCGACGAGCTGCGGGAGATCGTCGCCGACAACGGCACGCAGGACCCCGCGCGGCTCGTCGTCGAGCGTCGCGGCGAGCAGGCCGAGCTCGAGGTCACGCCGGCGCTGAGCGAGGGTGCCGCGCGTCTCGGCGTCCACATCGCGAGCTCGTGGGACTGGCCGATCGACATCCGCATCCAGCTCGAGAACGTCGGCGGGCCGAGCGCCGGGATGATGTTCGCCCTCGGGATCATCGACAAGCTCACCCCGGGCTCGCTGACCGGCGGCGAGAACATCGCCGGCACCGGGACGATCACCGCGACCGGCGAGGTCGGCGCGATCGGCGGCATCCGGCAGAAGCTCTGGGGCGCGGTCCGCGTCGGATCGACGTGGTTCCTCGCGCCCGCCGCGAACTGCGGCGAGGTCGTCGGGCACGTGCCGGACGGCATCCGCGTGCTGCCCGTCGAGACGCTCGACGCGGCCGTCGAGGCGCTCGGGATCATCTCCACCGGCGGGGATGCGGCGACGTGGCCGAGCTGCGAGGACCTCGTGGGGGCGACGGCGTAGCTCCCAGGACGCCCCGGTAGAGTGACCGCCGGACCAAACGACGGGAGCCCCAGTGTCTGCAGCCCCTGCCGAGGCGACGAAGCCGCGACGGTCGATCAGGGCGGCAGTCCTCATCACGATCGTCGTCATCATCGCGCTCATCATCGCGTTCTTCGCCGGCTCGTCGGTCGCCACCGACTTCCTCTGGTTCGACCAGACCGGCTACGTCGGCGTGCTGTCGACCCAGTGGCTCGCCAGGATCGCCATGTTCGCGATCGGCTTCGTCGCGTTCGCCGTCCCCGTGTTCCTGAGCATCTTCATCGCCTACCGGACGCGTCCCGTCTATGCGAAGCTCGGTGCGCAGCTCGACCGGTACCGCGAGGTCATCGACCCGCTGCGGCGCGCGGCGACGTTCGTCATCCCCGCCGTCATCGGCGTCGCCGGCGGCGCCGCGGTCGCGGGCACCTGGGAGACGGTCGCGCTCTGGCTCAACCGCACCGCCTTCGGCCAGACCGACCCCGAGTTCGGTCTCGACCTGTCGTTCTACTTCTTCGAGCTGCCGTTCTACCGCGGCCTCGTCTCCTTCGCGATCGCCGTCGTCGTGCTGAGCGGCATCGCGGCGCTCGTGACCGTCTTCCTCTACGGCTCCATCCGCATCGTCGGCCGCCAGATCCGCATCTCGCGCTCGGCGCGCATCCAGCTCGCGATCACCCTCGGCGTCTTCATGGTCCTCCAGGCGATCTCGATCTGGCTCGAGCGCTACGAGCTGCTCACCGACCGGAGCATGGGATTCCTGACGACCGGCGCCGGCTACACGGAGGTCGCCGCGATCATCCCCGGCAAGGCGATCCTCGCGGGAGCCGCGCTCATCGTCGCCGTGCTCGCCTTCATCACCGCCGCGGTCGGCCGCTGGCGCCTGCCGATCGTCGGCCTCGCGGCGCTCATCGTGATGAGCATCCTGCTCAACGTCGCCTACCCGTGGATCGTCCAGCGATTCCAGGTCGACCCGTCGGCGAAGACGACGGAGGCGACATACATCCAGCGCTCGATCGATGCGACGCGCGTCGCGTACGGCGTCGACGACGTCGAGGAGATCCCCTACAGCGCGGTCACCGACGCGGAGCCGGGCGCGCTGCGCGCGGACGCCGAGACGACGGCGAACATCCGCATCCTCGACCCGGTCGTCGCGCCGCGGGCCTTCCAGCAGCTGCAGCAGTTCAAGCAGTACTACGCCTTCTCCTCCAAGCTCGACGTCGACCGCTACACGATCGACGGCCGCGTGCAGGACACCGTGCTCGCGGTCCGCGAGATCAACCAGGCCGGCATCGGCGACTCGCAGTCCTGGTACAACAACACGCTCGTCTACACGCACGGCTACGGACTCGTCGGCGCCTACGGCAACCAGCGCGCCGCGGACGGCCAGCCCCTCTTCCTCGAGTCCGGCATCCCGTCGGTCGGCGTGCTCGGCGACTTCGAGCCGCGCGTCTACTTCGGCGAGACCTCGCCCGAGTACTCGATCGTCGGCGCCCCCGAGGGCACGGAGCCGATCGAGGTCGACTACCCGGCGGGCGGCGCCGAGTCGACCCGGACGGTCACGACGACGTTCGAGGGCGACGGCGGACCGAAGCTCGACACCTTCTGGACGCGCCTCATCTTCGCGGTCAAGTTCCAGTCGGAGCAGATCCTCTTCTCCGACGCGATCAACGCGGACTCGCAGATCATCTACGACCGCGACCCGCTGACCCGCATCAGCAAGGTCGCGCCGTACCTGACGCTCGACAACGACCCGTACCCCGCGATCGTCGACGGCCGCATCGTGTGGATCGTCGACGGCTACACGACGGGCACGCAGTACCCGTACTCGGAGATGATCGACCTCGCCGACGCGATCGGGGACGCCGACACCTTCGTCTCGAGCCTGTACAGCCAGCCGCTCAACTACATCCGCAACTCGGTCAAGGCGACGGTCGACGCGTACGACGGCACCGTGACGCTCTACGCCTGGGACACCACGGACCCGGTCCTCGCGACCTGGGAGAAGGTCTACCCCGGCACGGTCGTGCCGGCGTCGCAGATGAGCGACGACCTCCTCGCGCACATCCGCTACCCCGAGGACCTGTTCAAGGTGCAGCGGCAGATCCTCGGCTCGTACCACGTGACGGACCCGGGCTCGTTCTACTCGAGCGACGACCAGTGGGCGACGCCGCTCGACCCGGTGAGCACGGTCGGCAACCTCGCGCAGCCGCCGTACTACCTGACGATGCAGGTGCCCGGCACGTCGAGCCCGGCGTTCACCCTGTACTCGACATACATCCCGCGCTCGAGCGCGTCGACGCAGCGCAACGTCCTCACCGGCTATCTCGCCGCGAACGGCGATGCGGGCGAGGACTACGGCAAGCTCACGCTGCTCACGCTGCCGACGCAGTCGATCCCGGCGCCGAGCCAGGTCTTCAACTACTACTCGAGCAACCAGGAGGTCTCGGACGTCATCCTCGGTCTGCGAGCCGGCGGCGGCAACGACATCATCTACGGCAACCTGCTCACGCTGCCGGTCGGCGGCGGACTGCTCTACGTGCAGCCCGTCTACGTCCAGTCGGCGAGCAGCTCGACGCCGTACCCGCTGCTGCGCAAGATCCTGGCGGTGTTCGGCAACGAGATCGCCTTCGAGGACACGCTCGACCAGGCGCTCGACGAGCTGTTCGGCGGCGACTCGGGCGCGAGCGCGGGCGACAGCGGCGACGTGATCGAGCCGGTCGAGCCCACGGAGCCCGCCGAGCCGACGGAGCCCACCACTCCGACGACGCCGACCGAGCCGACGACCCCGAGCGGGACCGTCGACGAGGCGGCCCTCCAGCAGGCGCTGCAGGACTACAAGACCGCGCTGGCGGACCGCCAGGCAGCCTATGCGCGGGGTGACCTCGTCGCCGCGGGCCAGGCGGACCAGCGGATGATCGACGCGATCAACCGCGCGCTCGCGGCCTCGGGCGACTGACCGCGACGATTGAGCACGTTCGTGCGTGCTGAGCGTCGAAGTCGGCGCTCGCACCGCACGAACGTGCTCGCGGCGTGATCAGGCTCGGCCGTCGAGCCATGCGAGGACGGCGAGAACGCGACGGTGCGCCGAGCCGGTCTCCTCGAGTCCCAGCTTGGCGAAGATCGAGGTGATGTGCTTCTCGACCGCGCCGAGGCCGATGTGGAGCGCCGCGGCGATCGCGGGGTTCGACCGGCCCTCGGCCATGAGGCGCAGCACGTCGCGCTCGCGCGCGGTGAGCTGCGCGACGGGGTCTCGGCGGCGTCCGAGCAGGTGGCTGACGACCTCGGGGTCGAGGACGGTGCCGCCGGCCGCGATGCGGGCGACCGCGTCGTCGAGTTCGTCGAGCGAGGCGACCCGATCCTTGAGCAGGTAGCCGACGCCGCCGGCTCCCGCCCCGAGCAGCTCGCGCGCGTAGAGCGCCTCGACGTACTGGGACAGCAGCAGGATCCCGATCCCGGGGTGCTCGGCACGCAGCCGGAGCGCGGCCCGCACGCCCTCGTCGCGGAAGGTCGGCGGCATCCGCACGTCGAGGACGACGAGGTCCGGGGCGCGCCCGTCGGCGACCGCCGCGTCGACCGCCTCGAGGAGCTCGTCCCCGTCGCCGAACGCGCCGTCGACCTCGTGCCCCGCCTCGCCGAGCACTCGCACGAGTCCTTCGCGCAGGAGCACCGAGTCGTCGGCGACGGCGACGCGGACCATGCTCCCCAGGCTACGGCCTGCCGCGTTGGTGCTCACCAGGGCAGGCTCGCGGTGAGCACCGTCGGACCGCCCTGCGGGCTCGAGACGGCGAGCGTCCCACCGAGTCCCGAGATCCGCTCCTGGAGCCCCGCGAGGCCGTGGCCGGGCAGCGTCACGGCGCCGCCCGTCCCGTCGTCGGACACGGTGACGACGAGCTCCCGACCCGAGCCGGCGAGGGTGATCGCGATTCCGATGCGCTTCGCACCGGAGTGCTTGACCGCGTTGACGAGTCCTTCGCTCGCGATGAAGTAGGCGTTGCGCTCGATCTCGGGCGGCAGCTGCGTGCCGGCGGGCAGGCCGTCGACGATGTCGACGGGGACAGCGCTGCGGGTCGCAGCCGACTCGAGCGCCGCGATGAGCCCGCGGTCGAGCAGGATGGGCGGGGCGAAGCCGCGGGACAGCGCGCGCAGCTCGTCGAGCGCCTCGCGCGCCTGCTCGGCCGCCGAGCCGATGAGCCGCCTGGCCTCGTCGGGCGCGTCGGCCATGCGGCGCTCGGCGGAGGCGAGATCCATCTGCAGCCGGATGAGCCGCTGCTGCGGCCCGTCGTGGATGTCCCGCTCGAGCCGGCGCAGCGCCGTGTCCTCGGCCGCGACCGCCGCGGCGCGGGAGGCCTCGGCGCCCGCGAGCTCCTGCTCGAGCGCCTCGCTGCGGAAGGCGCCGAGCATGAGCCGCGCGAGCCCCCAGTGCGCCCACGTGATGCCGCGCAGGATCCAGGGCAGGCAGAACGCGACGGCGAGGCCGACGACGATCCGCACGATGCTGTCCATGACGCCGCGGTCGCCGCCGACGAACCAGCCGGCCTCGCCGACCCACGCCGGGCCGCCGAGCGGACGCGGCCAGTCCGCGAGCGCCCAGCCGCCGGCGGCCCAGAACACCCCGCCGAGAGCGGCGGAGACGGCCGCGATCGCGACGACCACCGCGACGACGCTGAGCACGAACCGCGGCAGCAGGTAGTAGCCGAGGTAGAGCCAGTAGTGGGGCGAGGTGAAGAGCGAGCCGAGCCAGGGCAGGAAGCCGCGCCGCTCGGGCCACGCCGGGCGCGGGATGCGCGGCAGGCCCGTCCATTCGATGACGTGCAGGTCGGCCCAGCCGACCCAGCGCGCCGCGTAGAGCGCCGCGGCGAGCACGAAGACGCCGACCGCGAGTGCGAAGAGCAGTCCGATGCCGGCCGCGAAGAGTCCCCAGCCGACGGCGAACGCGACGTAGCCGACGAGGCCGAGCGCGAGGATCGCGGCGAACTCCTTCGGCGCCGCGGCCCACAGCGAGCCGTAGCGCCGCCAGAAGCCGGGCCGGGCGGCCGTCGTCATCGCGTTCATCGTCATGTCTCTCGCCGTCATGGCACTCGTCCCTCCATTGTCCCGGGCAGTGCGCCCGGGGACCGTTCCAGAATCGCGTTCTCCTGCCGCGCGCGACATCGAGCCCGCCGACGGATCCGGGGTGGGGCCGGCCCCCGGGTCGACCGTCGGGTCGAAGCTGAGCATCGGCCCGGCGCGGGCGTTTCACCAGGGACGAGTCGCCTATGGTGGTGAGAGCGATCGGCACTCGCCTTTGGCTCCAACCCGATCGTTTCGCGGTCGCCGATCGAGCAGGTGCCACATCACAACTGCAATCCCGTCCCCCCGGACCGGCCTCGGCCCCATCCAGCCCACCCGCGTCCGCAGCGGCGGCTTCCCGCCCATGGCGAAGGCGTACACGCAGCTCTCCCAGGTCGTCCGCGAGACGGGGCTGCTGCGGCGCACCCCGTGGTTCTACCGCGCCGTCGCACTGCTCATCCTGCTCGGCTTCGGCGGCGCCGTGACCGGCTTCGTGCTGTTCGGCGAGAGCTGGTACCAGCTGCTCATCGCGGGCGGGGTCGGCATCCTCTTCACCCAGGTCGCGTTCCTCGCGCACGAGGCGGCGCACCGGCAGATCCGCGAGTCGGGACCCGAGAACGACCGGATCGCGCGCATCCTCGGCGGCATCGCCGGGATGAGCTACTCGTGGTGGGACTCCAAGCACACCCGCCACCACGGCAACCCGAACCGGGTCGGCCACGACCCCGACATCGAGGTCGACACGATCTCGTTCGTCGAGGAGGACGCCGCGAAGTCGCGGGGCCTCATCCGGCTCATCACCCGCAGGCAGGGCTGGCTGTTCTTCCCGCTGCTGACCCTCGAGGGCCTCAATCTGCACTACCTCGGCGTCAAGCACCTCGTCACGCGCCGCGGCGTCAAGGGGCGCTGGACCGAGCTCGCGACGATCGCGGCACGGTTCGCGGTCCTGCTCATCCCCGTCTTCCTCGTCCTGCCGCTCGGCATGGCGTTCGCGTTCGTCGGAGTCCAGGTCGCCGTCTTCGGCGTCTACATGGGAGCGACGTTCGCGCCGAACCACAAGGGCATGCCGATCATCGACAAGGACGCCCGACTCGACTTCTTCACGAAGCAGGTGCGCACCTCGCGCAACATCCGCGGCGGCTGGTGGGCGACGTGGCTCATGGGTGGCCTCAACTACCAGGTCGAGCACCACCTCTTCCCGAGCATGCCGCGCCCGCACCTCGCCAAGACGCGCGAGATCGTGCGCGAGTTCTGCCGCACCCACGACGTGCCGTACACGGAGACGAGCCTGTGGCGCTCCTACGGCGCCGTCATCGCCTACCTCAACCGGGTCGGCCTCGCCGCGCGCGACCCCTTCGACTGCCCGATGGTCGCGCAGTACCGCCGGGCCTGACCGATCCGTCCCCGGCACTCCCCGCGGGGTGCAGACTGGAAGGCATGAGCGCGCAACTCGAGGCGGAGCGAGTACGGCTACGCGGGGCACTCGGCAGGTACGGGATCTGGCGGGGGCGCCCCGGCGTCCCCATCGACTACGCGGTCGAGGCCGACCGCCTCGGCTTCGGCTCGCTGTGGGCGGGCGGCAGCCCCGCGGCGGACCTCGTCGCCGTCGAGGAGATCCTCGCGGCGACGCAGCGGATCATCGTCGCGACCGGCATCGTCAACATCTGGAGCGCCGACGTCGGCCAGCTCGCGGACAGCTTCCATCGGATCGAGGAACGCCATCCCGGCCGCTTCGTGCTCGGCATCGGTCCCGGACATCCCGAGCGGATCGAGCAGGCGGCGAAGCCCTACAGCGCGCTCGTCGACTACCTCGACGCCCTCGAGGCGCGCGGCGTCCCGGCGCATCGCCTCGCACTCGCGGCGCTCGGGCCGCGGATCACGGCGCTCGCGGGGGAGCGGACCCTCGGGGCGCATCCCTACTTCGTCCCCGCCGCCCACGCGGCGGCCGCGCGCGAGGTGCTCGGCCCATCGCCGCTGCTCATCCCCGAGGCGCGCATCGCGCTCGAGCCGGACGCCGACCGCGCACGCGAACTGCTCCGGCCGGGCATGGCGTTCTATTTCGCGCTGACGAACTATCGCAGCAACCTCGTCCGCCTCGGCCTGCCCGACGAGCAGCTCGACGCCGAGCGCGACGAGGCGATCGACGCGCTCGCGATCTGGGGCGGGCCGGATCGGATCCGGGAGGGGCTCGACGGCTACCTCGCGGCCGGCGCCGACCATGTCCTCGCGCAGGTCATCGCGCCCGACGGCGCGGACCTCGTCGCGGAGCTGCGCCGCCTCGCGGCCGCGCTCGGGCTCGGCTGAGCGACCCGGTGAGATCGGGGTTCAGGCTCCGGCGTCCCACGCCCCCGCGAGACGCTCGCGCAGGCGCGCGTGCAGCTCGGCGATGCGCTCGGGTGCGAGCGGACCAGGCGACGCGAGGAGCTCCGCGAGCCGTTCGGGCGAGGTGACCCCGACGCCGTCGATCACGAAGCCGTTCGAGTCCGGCCACCGCGAGCCGACGAAGCAGAGCACCGCCCGCACCGGCACATCCGGCTCGTCGAGCGCCTCGGCGATGACGCCGAGCTGCTGCCGCACACCGACGACGAGGCTCGTGCGGTCCGCGCGGCCGACCTTGAGCCGCAGCACACTGCCGTCCCCGAGCCGGTCGAGCCGCGGCTCGTCCGCGTAGTGCTTCGCGTCGACGACGTACACGCCCGTCGGCGCGACCGCGACGTGGTCGATGTTCGCCGGCGAGCCCGGCACCGCCCGATCGTGGAGGACGAGCACCCCGGGCACCGACTCGAGCATGCCGCCGACGATCCGCTCGCCCTCCGCACCCTTTGCCCAGGCCGCGCCCCCGGCGGCGCCCGCGCTGTGCCGCTGCGCCGACGCACCCGCCCAGCCGTGGATCGAGGCCATGCCCGGGAGGGTATCGGGCGAGCCTGATGGATGTGCGACATTGTCCCCCTTTCGGGGTAGTTGAGGATCGTTCGGCTATCGACTTGACTCGTTCTCACGCCATCGGTCCACGATGGTCGGCTCGAAACCCGAATGCCGCCCGCTTGCGGGCGGTAACCCGACGCCGAACACCGGAATGACGCGCGACAAAAACCCGAACTTGTTGCGCCTGCTCAACATCGCGAAAGCGATGCGGCAGCGCGCGCTTTCAGCGACCCTGCTGCGAGGCATCGGCCTCGCGGTCGCGGTCGTGGTCCTCACCGGACTCGCACCGGCGGGGGCCTTCGCCGCGGCCGGGGACACCGAGACGCACGACGTCATCGAGCTGCGCACCACCTTTTCCGTGCCGTCCAACTCCACGGTGCGCGATCAGTACATCCCGATCCCGGACGGCCTCACGCCGACGGAGGTGCGCGGCACACTGATCCCGGACGCAGCGGTCGACGGACGCGTCCTCGTCGTGTCCCATGGCCGCACGATCGCGACCTTCGCGCTACCCACGGGCACCGCAGAACTCGACATCGCGTTCCCCGTCGATGCGAGCGACGTGGATCAGAACGGCTTCCTCGTCTTCGGTCTGCGCTTCCTGACCGACGCTGTGACGGATGACGAGCTCATCTGCGTCGTCTCGAACTTCGGGACGGTGCAGATGCTCGACGTCTCCGTCGCCGTCACGGGCACCGAGGCGCCGCCCAGCACGATCGCCCAGTTCTTCAGCCCCTCGGTGCGCGAAGTCTCGGTGATCATTCCCGAGAACCCCGAGTCGGCTGTGCAAGAGGCGGGGCTCGCGGCGGTCGCGGCGCTCGCGCACCGCTATCCCACGCTCGAGACCGAGATCACGCTGAGCACGGCCGAGCACGATGAGCGGGCTGCCGATGTGAACGCGATCGGCGGCCGCCTTATCGAAATCGTCCCCGGCGAGGGTGACGTCGTCGCGAGAATCGGGTTGAGCGACGGAATTCGAAAGCTCACCCTCGCCGGGGATCCTGCCAAGCTCACCGCGGCTGCGAACGCGCTCGGCTCGCCCGAGCTCGCCGCGGTCGAGGCGGTCGAGACGACCGCCCTCTCGAAGACGGGCCATCAGGAGCCTCGCTCCGTGCTCACCCTCGAGGAGCTCGGCACCCAGGCCGTCAATCTGAATGGCATCGGCACCTCGATCGTCGAGGTGCCGATCGATCAGTCCGACTTCTCCTCGCCCGTCTCGAGTTTCCAGCTGCACCTCGTCGGCATCCGCTCTCAGGTGCCGGAGTACATCGCCGCGATGCTGTCGGTCTACTGGAACCGCGAGCTCATCTCCTCGCAGGTCTTCGATGAGAACACCGCGATCGACCTGACGATCGACATCGCCTCGACGCGCGTCCTGCGCAACAACGTCGTGAGCTTCCGGCTCGACGCGCTCCCGAACGGCGCCGGCGAATCAGCGCCCGACGGCTCTGCGAACGCCGGGGTCGCCTGCGGCGGACCGCTCGGAATCCTGCCGATCGAAGTCTTCATCGACGGCAAGGCCTCGACCGTAACGGCGACGCCGGGCCAGAGCCTCGGCGCCGGTTTCGTGCGCTTCCCGCAGATGCTCGCGAACGTGCTGCCGGTGGCGATCGGCACGACGGCCCTCCTGTCCGATTCGATCTCGGACGCCGGTCTCATCGTCTGCGCGCTCCAGCGGGCCTCCTCGTACCAGTTCAGCGTGAGTCTCCTGTCGAGCGAGGACTTCCTTGCCTCGTCGGCGACCGGTCTCATCGTCGGGGCGAGTGCTGAGGAGATCGACGCGCTCGGGGCACCGCTCCGGATGGGAGAGTTCCGGCAGATCAGCTCATCGGGTGGCGAGTTCGTCGCCGGGGTGCGCAGCCCCTACGCGGCGCTCCAGGCATTCAACTCGGGCGGCCGGGAGGTGCTCTCGCTGAGCAGCTGGGGCCCGTACCAGCCGGGGAGCCTCGTCGGTCGCATGCTGCAGTCAGGGATCGCCGAGTACGTTGCGACCGAGCCGAGCGGGTGGTACGGACTCTTTGACGACATTCTCATCGCGCAGAGCACCGAGGGCGCCCCGGTGTTCATCGACAGTCGATCCGTCGCCCTCCAGCCTGAGCGCGCCGCCGACTTCAACCCGACGCTCGTCTGGGTCGCCATCGGGGTCGCGACGCTGCTCGTGCTCTTCCTGCTCGGACTCCTCGCCCGGGCGCACGTGCGACGTCGTGCTCGGCGTTTCGTTGCGGCCGAAGCGCAGTGGAACCGTTCGCCGCATCACCGCGAACCGTCCGACGGCGGTGGCGCATGACGATGACGACGGCTCGCCGCGGTGCGGGTCGGGACCCCAGGCCCCCTGAACCGCCTGCCCGGCCACGATCCGGCGCTCGGCTCCGGCTCGGCACCCGAATGCGCGACACCTGGGCCGGCATGGATCGGGAGGCGATCGACCGGTGGATCCCGGGCACGGCTTCGGTCGCGATCGTGGCGATGGCCGTGCAGACGGCGAGCGCGCTCGTCACCGTCACCAACGGATCGGCGCTCTGGTATGCGGACGCGCTCAACCACCTCGTGATCGCGGCGCGCATCACGAGCGGCTTCAACGCCGGGGTGCAGCAACTCGGTACGGTCTGGTTGCCCGCGCCGCACCTGCTGCTCGCACCGTTCGCAGCGGAGCACGTGCTGTGGGTGACCGGTTGGGCGGGCGCGATCGTCGGGATCCTCGCGATGGGCGCGTCCGCAGCGGCGCTCTATCGCATCGCGGCCCGCATCGGGCTCGGCCGTGCCGGCCGGCTCGTGGCATGCCTGCTCTTCGTCGGCAATCCAGGGGTCCTGTACCTCTACACGACCGCGATGACCGAATCGGTCCTGCTCGCCGCGCTGTTCGGGAGCATCGCCGGCCTAGCTGTGATGTCCAGGTAGGTTGTTGAGTCTGCTGATGGGTGCGGCTCCGATCGCGGAGTGGTGCCTGTGGTGATTGTAGAAGTGCAGCCAGCCGGGTAGTGCGGCGCGTCGTTCGCTGTCTGAGGGGTA